>Ga0187876_1000021_pt1 | contig 141140 bp, 110 predicted proteins | sample June2016WEW_17_4_FD_133000 | JGI IMG/M metagenome (GOLD analysis project Ga0187876, IMG submission 133000) | Peatland microbial communities from SPRUCE experiment site at the Marcell Experimental Forest, Minnesota, USA - June2016WEW_17_40 | ecosystem: Environmental > Terrestrial > Soil >... | reverse complement strand
GGCTGGCAGGGAGCAACCAGATTCCACACGGCTTGCGCCGTGGGCTATTGTCTTTCGCCCTTCGGGCTGGCGCCGCCGCCTTGCGTACCTATACGCTCAGATACCAGCGGATTTCCTCGGAATAGAAGACGCCACCATTTTCATGTCGCGCGCCGCATCCTCGGGACGTCATCATGGCTCGGCGGCATATTATCTAAAGAAGGGAACTGCATGGCTCGACTCTCCGATCTCAAGCTGGCCTACCAGATGTTCATGAAGGCGTATTCCTACCGCAGAGTCGACTGGCTGCCGGGCGCCCGACTAAGCAAGCCGCTGCGCGAGGCGCGGGTAGCGTTGGTCACCAGCGCGGCCTATTTCAAGCCGGACCAACCCCCGTTCGACGCTTCCATCCGCGGCGGCGACTCTTCCTACCGCGTGCTGGCCCTGGATACAGCCTTGAGTAGCTTGGGCATCGCTCACCGAAGCGATGCCTTTGACGCGCGCGGAATTGCTTCGGACAAGAATTTGGCTCTGCCGCTGGATCGGCTGAAATCCCTGGTGGAGCAAGGCGTCATCGGCTCCGCTGCGCCGCGTCATTTCAGCTTCATGGGTTCGATCTCCGCGCCCGGCCGTCTCATCGGGACTACTGCGCCGGAGGTTGCCCGCATGTTGGTGGAAGACGGCGTCGATGCCGTTCTGCTGACGCCGGTCTGACCGATGTGCCATCAGTCGGTCGGGCTGATCCAGAGCATCATCGAGAAAGCCGGCATTCCCACAACCTCCATCACGCTGTGCCGCGAAATTACGGAACAAGTCGCTCCGCCTCGTGCATTGTTCGTGGATCTTCCGTTCGGATATCCTCTCGGCGCTCCCAACGATGCCGCACTGCAAACGCGGATTATCCTGGCGGCCCTCGCCCTGCTCGCAGAGACCGTGCCTCCAGCCATCATTCGGGATTTTGGCGCGCTTCCCTGATCCGCACCGGGGCGGCAACCGCGCGTCGCTCGATTCTCCTCGTGATAATCTCCAAGAGAGTCCTGTTATCGAATCGCAACCAAGTGGAGAACTGATGGATTACGTCAACCTCGGCAAAACCGGTCTCAAAGTCTCTCGCATCTGTCTCGGCTGCATGACGTACGGCGCGCCAGCCACGGGCGCTCTGCGCGCCGGCAGCCACGCCTGGGCCCTGAACGAAGAGGAAAGCCAGCCCTTCCTCCGCCAGGCTCTCGATCTCGGAATCAATTTCTTCGACACGGCCAACGTCTACTCAAACGGCGACAGCGAGGAAGTGCTTGGCAGATTCCTGAAAGCAAATGCCCGCCGGGAAGCCGTCGTCATCGCCACCAAGGTCCACGGCGTCATGCGCGACGAGCCCAATGGCCGCGGCCTCTCCCGAAAATCCATTTTCTATGAGCTTGACCAGAGCCTCCGCCGGCTGGGAACCGACTACGTGGACCTCTATCAGACTCATCGCTGGGACTACGAAACGCCGATCGAGGAAACCCTCGAGGCGCTGCACGACCTGGTGAAATCGGGCAAGGCGCGTTATATCGGCGCCTCGTCCATGTTTGCATGGCAGTTCACCAAGGCGCTTTACCTCGCCGACCTTCACGGGTGGACGCGCTTCGTCTCCATGCAGAATCATTACAATCTGCTGTATCGCGAAGAAGAGCGCGAGATGATGACCCTCTGCCGTTCGGAAGGCATCGGCGTTATCCCCTGGAGCCCTCTCGCGCGCGGCCGGCTGACCCGCCCCTGGCATGAAACCACCAGGCGCTATGAAACGGACCAGTTCGGAAAAAGCATGTACCTGCCAAGCGAAGAGGCCGACCGCAAAGTCGTGGACCGCTTAGGAGAAATTTCCAGCCGGCGCGGCGTTTCCCGCGCCCAGCTTGCGCTGGCCTGGTTGCTCGGCAAGCCGGGCATCACCGCGCCCATTGTCGGCGCCACCAAAGCGCATCATCTCCAGGACGCTGCAGCCGCGCTCTCGCTGCGCCTGACGGCCGAAGAAATTGCGTCTCTTGAGGAACCGTACACGCCGCATCCCGTCCTCGGCTTCCGCTGAGTCCAGGGACGGCGCCGGCAAATCGAGATATGTGCAGATACTAGACGGGCATGCCTGAAACCGCCACCACCGCGCCAAAGCTGCGCAGGGCGCTCACTCTGGGGGATCTCATCCTGTACGGGGTGATCGTGATTCAGCCGACCGCGCCGATGTCCGTCTTCGGCGTGCTCAGCGACCGCGGACGCGGCCACGTGGTCACCACCATCCTGATTGCGATGGTGGCCATGTTGTTCACCGCCATCAGCTACGGCAGAATGGCGCGGGCCTATCCCAGCGCCGGCTCGGCCTTTACCTACGTCGGCCAGGAGATCAATCCCGCGCTCGGCTACGTTACCGGCTGGAGCATGGTGATGGACTACATGCTCAATCCGATGATTTGCGTCATCTGGATCAGCCAGCAGGCGCACGTCTTCGCCCCGGCCGTCCCGTACTGGGGATGGGCCGTTCTGGTGGCGCTGGTCTTCACGTGGCTGAACGTGCTGGGGATCCGCACCTCGGCGCGGATCAACGCGGCGCTTGCCGCCGGAATGGGCCTGGTAATCGTCGTCTTCTTTGTCGCCGCCACGCGCTACATCTTCGGCGGCACGCACGATGGCCTCGCTTTCTTCACCCGGCCGTTCTACGATCCGGCCACATTCTCGACCGGCGCCGTCCTCGGCGGCACTTCCATCGCGGTGCTCACCTATATCGGGTTCGACGGCATCTCCACGCTGTCGGAAGAAGCCGAGAACCCGCGCCGGAACATCCTGCTGGCGACGGTGCTGACGTGCGTGGTGATCGGCCTTCTTTCCGCCGTCGAGGTTTACGCGGCGCAATTGCTGTGGCCGGCGAATCGACCGTTCCCGGATGAGACCACCGCTTTTGTCTACGCCGCGGGACGGGCGTGGCAGCCGTTGCTGGCGATCGTCGGCGTCACGCTGGTGGTGGCGAATTTCGGCTCCGGCATGGGGGCGCAGCTCGGCGCGGCGCGCCTGCTGTTCGGCATGGGCCGCAGCAACGCTCTGCCAAAATCGTTTTTCGGGGCGATCGAGCCGAGGCACCGTATCCCGCGCAACAACGTGCTGTTCGTCGGTGTCTTCGCCCTGCTGGGCGCCTTGGCCATTCACGATTTCGGCCTTGGCGCCGAGTTGTTGAACTTCGGCGCGCTGATCGCGTTCATGGGCGTCAACCTGGCGGCGCTGATGCGCTACTATGTGCGCGAGCGCGAAAAGAAACTCGCCAACCTGGTACCGCCGGTGATCGGGTTCCTGGTCTGCCTGTTGCTATGGCTGAACCTGAGCCGAACCGCGCAGATCGCCGGCGCCATCTGGATGCTGGCCGGCATCGCTTTCGGCGCCTGGAAGACCCGCGGCTTTCGCGGCGAGCTGGTGGATTTCTCGATCCCAGCCGAGGAGGAATCATGAAATACCGAATCATATTGTTGCCGGCTCTGCTCTCCTGCCTGCACGCGGCCGATACCAGGCTGCTGCTCGACAGCGGATGGTACATCCAACCTTCCGTTGACGCGAACCCTCAGGACGAGGTCTCGGCCGACGCTCCATTTCATTCGCGGCACTCCTACCGCGCCACCGTTCCCTCCACCGTGATGGCCGCGCTGGTGGCCGATCAGGTTTACCCCGATCCCACCTTCGGCATGAACCTGCGCGCGATTCCGGGAACCACTTACCCGATCGGCGAGAACTTCTCCAACATCCCCATGCCGCCCGGCAGTCCGTTCCGCTCGTCCTGGTGGTATCGCACCCAGTTCACCGCGCCGGCCGATTACGAGGGCAAGCGAATCCAGCTCCATTTCGACGCCATCAACTTTCGCGCCAACGTGTGGCTAAACGGCCATCGAATCTCGAGCGCAGACAAAATGGCCGGCGCCTGGCGCCTCTTCGAATTCGACGTCACCGGCATCGTGGTCCCGGGCAAGCCCAACGCACTCGCCGTCGAGGTGTTTCCGCCCACGCCGCACGATCTTGCCATCACCTTCGTCGATTGGAACCCCGCACCGCCCGACAAGGGAATGGGCATCTGGCGCGACGTCTACCTCACCACCAGCGGCCCGGTGACTATCCGCTTCCCGCAGGTGATTACGAAACTGGACCTGCCCGCCGTCGCCAAGGCGCAGCTTACCGTCACCGCCGAATTGCACAACCAAACCGAGAGCCCTGTGACGGGAGTTCTGAAAGGGCAGATCGAGAACATTGCGTTTTCGCAGCCGGTCACGCTCGAGAAGGGTGAAACGAAGGTGGTGACTTTTGCGCCAGACAAATTCGCGCAACTGAACCTCGCCAACCCGCGCCTCTGGTGGCCGGCCCAAGTGGGACCGCAAAACCTGTACCCGCTCAAGCTGCAATTCGAAACCGGCGGCGCGGTATCGGACCGCAGCGAAATGCGGTTCGGCATCCGCGAAGTCTCGAGCACGCTCGAAACTTCCGCCGGCGATCCGCAAGCGCACCGCATCTTCAGCATCAACGGCCGCCGCATTCTGATTCGCGGTGGAGGCTGGACCTTCGACATGCTGCTCCGCGCGCCGCCCCAGCGCCAGGAGGACGAGTTGAGGTACGTGCGCGATCTGAATCTGAACGCGGTACGCATGGAAGGCAAGATCGAGAACGACAACTTCCTGCGGCTTGCCGACGAGTACGGCATTCTCGTCACGGCCGGCTGGTGCTGCTGCGACCACTGGGAGCGCTGGCGGGACTGGGACGACGAAGACCGGCAGGTGGCGGCCGAATCCTTACGCGATCAGATCCGACGCCTGCGCAGCCATCCCTCGGCGTTCAACTGGATGAACGGCAGCGACAATCCTCCGCCGCCGGAAATCGAAAAGATGTACGTCGGCATTCTCAAGGAGCTGAACTGGCCGAACCCGTATGAATCGTCAGCTACAGCGAGGCCGACCTCAGTGACGGGCGCCACCGGAGTTAAGATGACCGGCCCGTACGACTACGTCGCGCCGAGCTACTGGCTGCTCGACCAGCGCCGCGGCGGCGCGCACGGCTTCAACACCGAAACCAGCCCCGGCCCGGCCATCCCGCCGTCGGATAGCCTGCGCCGCATGCTGCCGGAAGACCATCTCTGGCCCATCGATTCGTGGTGGGATTATCACGCCGGCGGCGGCGTCTTCAAAGACGTCACGGTTTTCCGGACGGCGCTTGACGCGCGCTATGGACCATCCGCGAGCCTCGACCAATTCGCAACCAAGGCGCAAGTGATGAGTTACGAGGGCGAGCGCGCCATGTTCGAGGCCTTCGGCCGGAACAAATACCGCGCCACCGGAGTGATTCAATGGATGCTCAACAACGCCTGGCCTTCCATGATCTGGCACCTGTACGACTACTATCTGCGCCCCGGCGGATCGTACTTCGGCGCCAAGAAGGCCTGCGAGCCGCTGCACATCCAGTATTCCTACGACGACCATTCCATCGCCGCGGTCAATTCGCTCTACCAGGATTTCCATGGCCTGAAGGCGACGGCGAAAGTCTACAACCTGGACATGAGCGAGAAGTACGCGCGCGAGGCAGCCTTCGACATTGGCGCCGATGGAGTGCGCAGGCTATTTGCGATCCCGGAGATCCAGGGTCTGAGCCCGGTATACTTCGTGCATTTGACGCTGGCCGATGCCACTGGCAAAGTGGTGAGCTCGAACTTCTACTGGCTCTCCACCAAAGAGGACGTGCTCGATTGGGACAATTCCACCTGGTACCGCACACCCAATAAAGCCTTCTCGGATCTCACCGCGCTCAATTCCCTGCCCCGCGTCGAACTGCGCGTCGCCGCCACCACTGAAGTAAGCGGCGCGGACCGGGTCACGTACGTCACCATCGAGAACCCCACGCCGCAGCTTGCGTTTTCGGTGCATCTGAAGGTGGTGAGTTCGTCGCGCGACCCGGAAGCGCCTCAAGGGGAGATTCTGCCCGTGTTGTGGCAGGACAACTACTTCGCGCTGCTGCCGGGAGAGAAGCGGCAGATCGCCGCCAGATCGCGAGTCTCCGACGCGGGCAGCGGTCCGAAGCTGCTGGAAATCGATGGCTGGAATGTGGCGCCGGAATCCGTGCCGGTGCAGTAGTGCCGCGCTGAGGCGCGCTGGTCGGCGCGCTAGAAATGAATGCCGACCGAGACGGCGTAAAGCGCCAGTTCCAGTCGGTCTGTGACCTTCAGCTTGTCGAAAATGGTATGCAGAGAGTTCTTGACCGTCTGCTCTGCGATCGACAGTTTCACGGCGATGTCCTGATTCTTGAAACCCTGCGTGACCAAGGCCACGATCTCGCGCTCCCTGGAGCTCAATGGCGAACCGCCTTGACCGGAAGGCTCCGCCGGTGCCGCCTCATCTCCGGTCACAGCGTAACGGTGGATCACTGCCGCCGTCGTCTGCGGATCCAGCCACATCTCCCCGGCATGGACGTGGCGGATACAACTGATCAGCGTTTCCATGGTGGCCTGTTTTGGGACAATTCCCGATGTTCCGCGTTTCAGGGTCTCGATAAATTCGTGCTGGTCGTTCGATGCTGTCAGAATAATCACCCGGGTTTTGGTTTGGGTCGACTCCAGCCGTTGCAAGGTCGCCAGCCCGTCGAGCCCCGGCATTCTGAGATCGAGCAGAAGTATGTCCGGCTCGCATTGCTGCAGCAGGCCCAGCGCCTGTAGCCCGTCGTCGGCCTGGGCAACCACTTCCAGGTCTTCCTCGACGGAAAGCAATTTGCACAGGCCCTCGCGAAAGATAGGGTGGTCGTCGGCCACTACGATTCTGATTTTGGACGGGCTTCCGTTTTCAACGGGTGTCTCGAGGCCGGCTACAGCGTTTGCAGACATGCTTTTCAGACCGCCTGGTCTCATTATGGCGAGCGGACCAGCAGTTCTATAGTCCCGGATGTACCGGCAGGTACCGGGTATACACTAACTTCGGCCAAAATTAGCATGCAGCGGTGGAGAGGCTTAACCCGGTCATCGCAATAACCAGCGGCCCTGGCGGCCGCATGCAAGGGGACCCTTATGCCAGGGTCTGCCCTTTGGTCTCGCGCGCGAACAGCAGCACCAGCATCCCCACCAGGTAGATGAGCGCAACCGCGCTCGCGGCGCGCGCAAAGGTGCCCAACTCCACCACCAGGTAACCCGTCAGGAACGGTCCGGACGCGGCCAGCAGGCGGCCGGAGTTGAAACAGAAACCGGCGCCGGTTGCGCGCATGCGCGTGGGAAACAGCTCGGGAAGATAAATCGGGAAGCCGCTGAAAATGCCATTGGTGAAGAAGCCGAGAACCGGCAACATGGCGAGCACGGTGACGTAGGATCTGGGGACGAGGAATATGGCCGGAAGCGTGATGGCCGCGCCCGCCATCATCCAGCCGAACGCGGGCCGGCGGCCGATGCGCTCAGCCAGCGGCGGGAAGGCGAAATACCCGGCGATGGCTCCGACGTTCAGGCTCATCACCGCGAAGCTGACCATCCGCGTCATCTCGGCGCCGGTGAGACGGCCCGGTTCAAACATCTCGCGGACCAGCGACGGCGTCCAGTTGGTCGCGCCCCAGAGCCCGAAGACCGCGACGAACGCCAGCGCGGAACCGACCACGGTGTCGCGACGCCGGGCCGGCGTGAACAATTCCCACAGCGTCAGGCGGCCGGCGGCCGACGGCCTGGCGGCTTGCCACCGCTCCGGCTCGTGCACCTTCAGCAAGGCGAACAGTCCCACCAGGGCCGGCAATATGCCCACGAAGAACATCACCCGCCAGGAGTGGCCGGAAAGCAGCAGGTACACGCCGGCGGCGAGGAAATATCCCGCGCCCCAGGCGGATTGCAGGATGCCCGCGCCCTTGACGCGCCACGATTCCGGCAGCACCTCCGCCACCAGCGTCGCGCCCGAGGCCCATTCGCCGCCCACGCCGAGCGCGGTCAGGAAACGATAGATCGCCAGTTCCCACCAGGAGTGCGAGAAGCCAGCCAGCCCGGTGAACACGGCGTAGATCAGAATGGTGATGACCAGCGTGCGCGCCCGCCCCAGGTAGTCCGCCAGAACCCCAAGCAGAATGCCACCCAGCGCCCAGCCCACCAGGAAGATCGCCAGGATGATGCCGCCGTACCAGCCAATGTTCTCGGGAGTGCCGCGGCTGCCCAGCAACTCGCGAAGCGCGGGCGTCAGTACCAGGTTGTAGATGGTGGCATCCATGGAGTCGAAGACCCACCCCAGCCAGGCCACCAGCAGGACGAGGAGCTGATACCGCGACAGGCCGCCCGCCGCGGGCGCGAGCGTGGAGTCGGTTGGTTCCATCGCCGGACCGCCATTATACCGTATGCCTGTTTCATTGCCATGCGCTCATGGCAATTGCGCTTGCGGTTTGAGCAGGCTGGGGATCTGTTCCGGTGCGTCACGCCGGCTTCCATCCGCGCGCGCGCCCCGGCGACAAGGCAGAGCGGAGTATTCGCGCTATGGTGATGGCATGTGGCAGATCCGCCGTGGCGCCTTCCGCCGCCGGCACGTGCCCTTCCTCGGCAAGCTTGTAGATAAGGGGCCCGGCGCTGGCAAGAACGGGAAAGCCCGCATGGCTTCGATTAGTCTCCTGCTGGCCCTTGCAGTTGCCCTATTGGCGATTTTTGTGCTGGCCACGAGCTCGAGCACCGGTAACCTCATTGCCGATCCGTCATTCGAGATCGTCAAGAATCGCGACCAGTTCGGACGCGTGTTTGCGAAGTGGGAGGGATCGAAATATGAAGGCGATTGCTCCTTCGAAGTCGGTGAGGTGCCGCACACCGGCAAAACCTCGGGCCTGCTGCTCTGCAATTCTCCCGGCAAGATTCGGATCGCGCAGACCCAGGACCTGGAGCCCGGCCGCTACCGCATCACAGCTTACATCCGCGGTCTGGACATCGGCACGGGTCAATGGAACGCGACCACCGAGTTCATGTTCGACGACAAGTACATCCCACTGAAGAAAAGCGGATCCTTCGGCTGGACTCCCCTCACCTACGTCGCGGACCTCTCCACCAGGGAGCAGACCGGCCCTTCTTTCGGACTGTTTGCGCCGGGCTATCTTTGGATCGACGACGTGTCCATGGAGCGCGTGGGCCCCGAAGTCAGGCTCACCGACACTCCGGAGCTGGGCCGCGAGGAAGCGCCCATCGCGCCGCCGGGGCCGCTCGGGGCCGGCGCCGCGCATTGCCCCCGCTGCGGCTACCGCAACATGCCGGACTGGAAGAAATGCTATGCCTGCGGCAGCCCCCTGACGCAGAGCGGGGAGGTTTTCTCCGGGCTGGCGATCAAGCCCATTACTTCCTTCGAGCACGGCAATCCCTTCGAGGGCGGCGCAGTGGTGGCGGCGCATGCGACCGACGGCACCAGGTCGCTGCGCGTCGACAAGCCCCACGCCGTGATGCGCGCCGCGCAGAACTGGGCAGGCTACGACTACCTCAAAGCCGACACGTACGTCGAGGGGCCGAGCCCGGTTTCGCTCACGGTGGAAATCCAGGACACCGCGACAGAAGGCTACTGGACGCGCGTCAACTACAACACCGTGGCCCCTCCCGGCGCGAGCACGCTGATTCTGCCGTTGCGGCAGTTGTATGTCGGCGAGAAATCGCGACCCGGCAGGTATCTGATCCTGAGTGGCATCACGCGGCTGGTCTTCATCCCGGCCGATGGCGGACGGCTGTTTCTCGACAATCTTCGCCTGGAGCGCGATACCGCGGCGCAAAGCGCGTTCTTCGACGGCCTCTACGCCTTCGATTTCGGCACCGGTACCAGCCCCGTGATGGACGGCTTCACGCCGATTACGCCGGCCACGGTGTACACCGCGGGCCGTGGCTATGGTCTGAAGAACGCCAGGGTCTGGCGGGCGGTAGACGCGCTGCAGCCCGATCCGCTCTACCAGGATTTCATCTGCATCGAATCCGGCGGGTTGGCGGTGGACGTTCCCAACGGCAAGTACCGCGTATTCGTCAACATCGACAGTCCTTCCGGCTTCTGGGGCGAGTACCAGGTTTATCGCGAGCGCTCCATCCTGGCGCAGGGCAAGAAGGTGCTTTCCGAGCGGATGGATTTCAAATCCTTCCAGAAAAAATATTTTCGGTTTTGGGACACCGAAGACCTGCCGTCCTACAACACATTCGACAAATACCAGGGCGCTCATTTTTCAGAAAAGGTTTTTGATGTGACGGTGAAGAACGGACAGCTCAATCTCGAGTTTCAAGGAGAGAATTGGGCGTGCAGCGTGTCGGCGGTGATCCTGTTCCCAATCGAGAAGGCGGCGGAGGGAGCGTGCTTTCTCGAATATGTGAAAGAAAAACGGCGGTTTTACTTCGATAATGCCTTCAAGCGCGTGCTGCACATTCCCTCGGGCGACTCACTGCAGCCTGCGGCGGAGGACACCCGTCGCGGTTACCTGGTCTTCCAGCGCGATTTCATGAATGACGTTTATTACAACGATACGCCGTATCGCGCGGAAATCGGCCGGCCTCTCGCGGCCGACGGATTCCCCGGCCAGATGGTTCCCTTCACGATGTCGGTTCTCCCGCTCCAGGACCTGGGCACCGGAACCCTGAGTGTCAGCGCGCTCGCGGGGCCGCAAGGCTCGATACCGGCGAGCGCCATCGACGTGGGTTACGTTTCATACCGCCTGACCCGGGTGACCAACGACGGCGGTGTCTACACCATCAGCCCCCGTTTGATTGTGCCGAAGAATACTGTGGCGCTACCCAAAGGCGTGGCGCGCCGGTTTTGGCTGACGGTGCGCGTCCCCGCGGGCACTGCGCCGGGAGTCTACACCGGCCAGGTAAGTCTCACGCCGCAACAGGGCGGTGCTCAATCGATTCCGCTGCGATTCCGCGTGCGCAAGGGCGCCCTCGATGCAGTCGATATCCCGGTGGGGCCGTGGGGCGGCCGCATCGGCACGCCGTGGCTGAGCACCGATCCGGCGACAGCGAATTTTGGCGCGGAGATGACGGAGAAGAGCCTGCTGCTGTTGCGCGCACATGGATTCACCATGTTCACCGGGGTTCCCTACGTGATCTACCAGGGATTCAAGGATGGGAAACCGGCGCTGGACTTCAGTGCCGCCGACGCCCAGATGGCGGACGCCCGGAGGTACGGATTTCTCGCCGTGAACTCCTATGGCGCCGGCGTGATCGGCATCGATCCCAATCGCCGGGACCTCGATAAGATGCAGGAAGCCGGCTTCACCGACTACAGCGCCTTCGTCAACGCCGTTTATTCGGCCATCGAGCGGCACGCGATCGACAAGCAATGGCTGCCGGTTTACTGGAACCTGAGCGACGAGCCGGTCGGCGACGATCTTAAAGCGTCGATCGAAAATGCCAGGGCTTACCGCGAAGCTTTCCCCAAAGGACCGCCATTCTTCACCTCCACCACCAGCCTCTCCAGGGACGATGCGCGCGACCTGAATTTCGAACTGGCCAAAACGCTGCACGTGGCCACCCTCAATCAACACGACGAAGCCGGCGTCAGAATGCTGGCTTCCGCGGGCAGCGGCTGGGCATATTACAACGGCGGCAACCGCTGGACCTTCGGCATCTACCTCTATAAAGCCGTCAAGGAATTCGGCCTTAAGTTCCGGTTGTCATGGCACTGGAATATTGTGGAGGGCGATCCCTATTATGCCCTGGATTGTCGCGAAGACGATTACGCATGGGCCAATGCGACTCCGGACGGGCAGCTTGTACCTTCGCTGGAGTTCCTGCGCATCGCCGCCGGTCTGGACGATTACCGGTACCTGCTGACGCTGGCCCGGCTGGCCAGAGCGAAGCAGGGCACGCCCGCCGCCAGGCAGGCGGAGGCGCTAATCCGCAACCGCATGGCCGCCTTTCACCTGGGCCAATTCGATCCGGACCCGCTTTTCGGAGTGGACGGCTGGGCGCCCTACCGCCGGCAGTTGGCGGACGCAATCGAGACCCTGCAATAGGCCGTGAACTGATTCACCGATTGTCGACATCCTGGTGAGCCGGGCGGGACTCGAACCTGCGACCCTGTGCTTAAAAGGCAACGGGTCCGCATGAAAATAAAGGCGTTTCTACTGCAAACAGCCCACGAAAAAGCAATATTTGCGGAGCGTTCGGCGCCAATTGGACATCGAGGTGGACATAAGTTTCCGCCTGGCCCACTTAGGGCTGCTTTCCCAAATTCGATTTCCAGAGACCCGAAATAGCGTCTCTGGCGAAGGATGCTACAGATTCCTTGTCGGCGCCGTGCAGCAGATTAAGCGCTGCGGTTGCTCGCGGGCGCTGGTCGGTGGGCTGCCGGGCATCGCGGGCGCGCGCCTGGCCCGGCCTAACGCGTGGTGGTGGGGTTTCCTAATACACGGCGCCACGCGTGTTTCCCATACACATCACCGAGAGTTGCAACGGTTGCGTCAGGGAAGACGTGCACGGTGTTCCAGTCTGTCAGATCAATTTCAAGCCGCTGCTGTGATACCTCGTCCGAATCAGCATAGCGAAGAATCCGAGTCGCCAGCCATGGCTTCACGGGGTCCAAAACAATGCTTCCGTCATGCTCTCGCGTTTGTCCGGTAGCGGGATCGATATCCTGGGCGTGAACATCAAGAACCCCTGAGTCTGCTGCGCACCAAGGACGGTTCAAAGATACCACCGTAAGGCCCGCGCCTGGCATCGGCGTCGCGTCAATTATTCTGTCGTGGATGTTATAGGCACCCCATGTACCGACCAGTTTACGCGCCGCTCTATTGGCCCTAAATCGCGCCATCAGATCCCAAAGGTAGGCTGCTATGATGCTGGCGAGGATTCCAAGAGGGAAGCCTATCAGCGCGCCTACCAGTATGCCTTTCCAGAAGTCGCTCATTCGGCTGGTGGTTTGAACCCGATGATCCGTGGCGGCTCTTGCGGAGCCTGGTAGGTGAAGTAGTTTAACACCCCGTCGATCTTCATCAGCAGGAAACGGCGTTCGCACCAGTTGTCGCGCGAGTGGTGTACCGCGGCCGCAGACTGCCGATAGCCAGCCCGGCGGACAGCCACAACCTTTGGTCGCACTTCAGACGACGGAACACGGAAGTTGGCCAGGTCATACCCGGTCGCCGATTCGAGCATATCGAGAATCGCGTGAAACTCCGTCACGTATTTCTCCTGAACCTCGTACCCTTCGGGGAGGTTTGTCTTCAGCGAATTTAGCCGCGCGTAGGCTTCGGCGACCGGATTCGTCATCTTTCGCCTGCTTACCTTGCTGCTATCTCCGCCGAGATCGCCGCGATCCGGGCGTCCTTTCGGGGGTCCCTGGCGCCCATGCCAGTCTCGGCAAGGCAGGCGCTTAATTGGGCGGCCGTCAGCACAGACAGCTTCGCTTGAAGTTCCGCAAATCGTTGGTCGGTCATTGCGACTCTCCTGTGTTTACACTATCACGACCGACGGCTTTTCTGAAACAGGATTGCCGGCGGGTGTTTTGGGGCGAACAACGACCGCGGCGGGCGCCGCGGCGCGCTTAGAGCCCGACCCGGATCAAATACGGGGTGTTTGGCGTATCCGACGGACAGCGCGCCGGATTGTATTCAATAGATCACATCCGCGATCCTCATCTTCGATGGCCTCAGCCGAAAACTCTTCGGTTGTGCTCTTACCGCTTAGGCTGAATCGGAAGCGATAACGCTGATACCTCGTGAGGGTTTCGATGTGCGTGACAAGCACATCAGGGAAGTGAGCGCCCATCAGCCTCACCGTCCTGTCAATAATGGGATTGTGGATGATATAGTTCACACACTTTACATCGCCACTTCACAACATTTCCTTCAGCCGGAACGTTACGGGGGGCGCGGCCTGGTAACGGCGTCAAGGGATGCTGGCGGCGGCCACCCGGCCGGCCTGGGCGACTAAACGGGAAAAGAGGGGGACAGACGGGGCTAAGAGCCGTTGGGATTGGCAATGTTGGGCGCCAAAATCAGAAGCCCGATTCGCCTATTCCGCTCCTGTATTCCCGGGCGTAGAGATTCTCGTGGCGACACCGTGGCGACATGAAAATCGCGTCGCCGCCAACTGATAGAGAACAAAACAAGATTTTCCGGCCATTCTACGACTACGGGACCGTAGCTACAGAAAACCGATTGAGTAAGTGCAGCGGAAGGCCCTTAGGGCTTTGCGGACGGCTGCCAGAGCTCAATCTTATTCCCATCCAGGTCATAGATCCAGGCAAAGCGACCGTAGGATTCATTCATTCGTTTGGCGTCGATCTTTACTCCCTCTTGTCTTAAGCGGTCGAGCAAAGCATCCAGATCGTCCACGATGTAGTTGATCATGAACGGTTGCGTGGCTGGGAAATAGTTGGTGGAGGCGGGAAAAATAGTCCAAACCGTAACGTGTTCCTTTTGCGGGTCGTCGTGCTCGCGCCACGGAAGCATCGCGCCTGCGCCTTTGTCGGCGAGTCCAAGATGCTTCGAATACCATTCGCGCATCTGATCACGATTAGCGGATTTGAAGAAGACACCGCCGATTCCAAGGATGCGCCCGCGCTGCTCCATTTTGGCAGGCGGCTTCGACTTTTCAGGTTGCGGAGATTGCACTTCCTGTCCTCCTTTTAAGCAGACCGAGATGAGCAACAGCGAGCCGAGCGCAATTGCGCTCCAGGGTGTTCCTTGCATCTGTGGATTATATACAAGTTTCGATTCGAATGGAGAAAACGGTTCGCTCAAGGTTCGCGGCGATTCACCCTTTCTAGATCGCGCATGAGGTCTCGAACTGGCTTGGCACCGCCCGTAGAGAACCAGGCCTGCGGGATCGCACACGAGCATCAAGGTCACGGAGAAGCACTACGCCCCATGGATACGCGCTCGCCAGGAACAACTGGAGGCGGACTTGGAGCGAAGTTGGGCGCGCGATCCGATTGTGCTCGCTGAGACGAAGGGTACACCAGAGGTACACGGACAAAAGGAGGCTGTTAACTGATTGATATGATTGCAGATATTCTGGTGAGCCGGGCGGGACTCGAACCCGCGACCCTGTGCTTAAAAGGCACATGCTCTACCACCTGAGCTACCGGCCCTGATTGGATTGCGCTCTCCAAAGTGTATCAGAACGCGGCGCGGCGGTTCACTGGCTGCGCATACTCACTCTTGTGGCGCAAGCGCCGGCCTGCCCGCGTTCGCCCCGGCTTTTTCAATCCGCCATCCGCCACTTACGCTTGATCCATCGGGCTGCTGCATCGAGAGCCCCATCATTGCGAGCCTCGACAATCTCAGCATAGCGGGCCAGCAGACTCGCGGGCGGCGGCTCCAATTGGCCGACTCGAATCAACAGCACCGCATCGCGCTCTTCATTACTCGCCGTGTACGCCTGATCCAATCCCCGCGCGATAAGCAGAGCCGGCGATTTTCCAGAGGCCCCCCGTCCGGGGAAGCATGCGACGGAACCATCCGTCAACGCCAGCAGCGATTCCTCGCCGCTGGCCGCCGCATGGGCCGGCCCTCCAGACAGTGCGAATCGAGCTGCGGCTTCAAGCGCAGCCCGCGCCGCCGGATCGCTCGCGGCGCGCATGCGCAACCGGTCGAGCGCCTGCCGCCACAGCCGCCGAAAAACCCGCGGGCTGGCCACCGCGCGCGCCAGAAACTTGAGATAGTTGGTCTCCAGCATCGTGGCGAGTTGCTCTTCGGTGTAATACCGCGACGTGGTGGCGCGGTGCTGGTGCTCCGCCATCGCGCCCGCTACGTACACGCTGGGCCAGCCGCGCAACCAGGCGCGATAGCCCAGGTCCAGGTCTTCCACATACGCCGGCGCGTAAGCTTCGTCCACACCGCCCAGCGCGCGCAGTTTGGCGGCGTCGTAAGCCGAGCATCCGCCGCTGCCATACAGCACCCAGGTGCCGTCCTCGCCGGCCAAAGGCTCATCGCAGCGGATCGGGAAATCTCCAGGCGCGGCCTGCGCCATCACTGCCTTCCCGGTCTCTTCGCGGCGGGCGCCCGGCGGAAAACGAATCTGCGCCGTGGCGCAGAACAGGTCCGGGACCATTCGAAACGCCTCGAGCAAAGCGGCAAAGAAGCCGGGCTCAATCCGCATGTCGTTGTTCAGCAGGCAGACGTGCGAAAAACGCGCGCGACCGATGCCTCGGTTGGCGGCGCTCGAGAACGAAAGCGGCTCCGTCGAAACCTCGACTACAACCTGCGGCCACTGGCCGCGCAACCATTCCGCGGTGCCGTCGCTCGAGCCATTATCAATGACAATGATCTCGCCGGAAACGCCCGCCAGATCCGCTGCGATACCGTCGAGCTGAGCTTCCAGCAGCGCCTTCCCGTTGCGCGATGGGATCACCACCGATATCCCAGGGCTGGCGGTGTTGGCGGCCAGCGGAATCGATCCCGCGTCCGGCCGCACCGGGCGCACCCATCCTGCCAGGCGAGCGGCGGCGTAGGCAGGCAGCATAATCAGATCAGCGGCCGGCCGGCTTCTGTGGCGCCGGCGCGCCGCTCCCAAAGATCGAGCGCTTCGATGGCGAACGCCGTTGAGACCGGGTTCACATGGGGCAGCCACGCGCCGTTCTTGCGGCCGAACCAGTATCCTCCGTCGATACGGGGATCGGCAGAGGTAGCCTGGAATTCCAGCAGCGCGCGCGCCTCGGCGGCGGCTTCGCAAGCGAGCGGCTCCGCTCCCGCAGCATCGGCCAAAATGCGAATCCGCAGCAACTGCGCGTAAACGTCGGCTCGGGCAAACTCGGGCTCAATCTCGCGGAGCAGGCACGATACCTGGCGGATGCCGCCCGCCAGCGCCAGCGCGCACGCGGCCTCTTCAATTGCCGGCATCAGGCCTTCCAGAAAATATAGGTAGGCGTGCAGGCGATCCATGGTTTTCAAGCGGCCGGCGGCGTCTGGGAGGAAGCCGGCGGAGTTGGCCAGCGCCGTGCCCACCGCCTGCCGGTACAACTCGCGAAACGTCATGTCGCCAGTAGCACGGTGGAGATCCGCCCAGGCCATGGCGGACTTCAACTGGTAGCATCCCGGCATGTGCGACCAGCTCGTTCGGTCGCGGCCGAGCGGCACCTTGGTGGGCAGCGCCAGAACCGGGTGCCAGCCGTCAGCGGCGCGAAAGTCCCTCGCCATCGACCGGCCCACGGCTACGGCGCAATCGAGATACTCATCGGCCCGCACTGCTCGCCACGCAGCCAGCAAACCGCGAACGATGATGCCGCAATCGAAAAAGTATGCCAGGGCCGGCGGGTCGGTCTCAAATGGCATCGCCCCCAGGTCCCAGCGCCACGCATCGCGCACCAGAAAACGCGCCGCGGCCTGCGCGCAGTCCAGATAACGCTGGTCGCCGGTCAGCGCATCGAGGTACACCAGAGCGCTGACAGTGTAGCCGGTGATTTCGGTCGAAACCGGCCGATATTGCTCTGTGTCCGCGCCGTAATAACGGGCTACGCCGCCGGCAGGTTGTTGGATGCCGGAAGCGAGAAACCAGCGTCCGGAGCGCTCGAAATGGGTCGACAAGCCGCTAGTGTAGCATCCGGGTTGTCCGGCATTCCGACAACTGGGTATGACAGGGGCAAAGACTACTCACAGAGGAAGACGCCGCTCTTGCCGGTTACGTTCGCAAACGTCGCCCGCGCAGCTGAGTTAGAGTTCTTATAGCAGCGTCAGCGGATCCACATCGACCACTAACGCGGTGGCGGGCCACTTATGGTCTAGGGCGAAGGCTCGCACTTTTTGCAGCAGCGCGTTAAGGGCTACACGGCTGGCAGATTTAATGAGTAACTGGTAGCGGTATTCGGCCTTGAGCCGCGGAACGGGTGCTTCGGCCGGGCCGAGGACGCGCAGTTTCTCGGGCGGCGGCGTCAGCAGCATTCCCAAGTCCGCGCTCAGGCGCAGGGCCAGCTCCTTTTTCTCGGCGCGCACCAGCACGTTGGCCATGGCGCTGAAGGGCGGATAAGACATGGCGCGGCGGAACGCCAGTTCCTTCTCATAGAACGCACCATAGTCCTGCGCGGCGGCCATGCGGACGGCGTAGTGATCCGGATTGATGGTTTGGATGAGCACTATCCCGGGCAGGCTGCCGCGTCCGGCGCGCCCCGCCACCTGCGTGAGGAGCTGAAAGGTGCGCTCGGCGGCGCGAAAATCGGGCATGCCGAGTCCGACATCGGCAGAGACCACGCCCACCAGCGTCACGTTGGGGATGTCGTGGCCCTTGGCGATCATTTGCGTGCCGACCAGGATGTCGAAGCTGCCTTCGCGGAAACCGTTCAGAATGGTTTCGTATTGCCGTTTGCCGGTTACCGTGTCGCGGTCAAGGCGGGCAATGCGGGCGGCGGGAAAGGCACGGTGCAGCTCTTCCTCCACGCGCTCGGAACCCACGCCAAGGAAATACACGTGCTCACTGCCGCACTTGGGACAGACGCTGGGAACCTTTTCGGCGTAGCCGCAATAGTGGCACAGCAGGCGCCGGTCGCGCTTGTGAAAAGTCAGCGTTACGGAGCAGTTGGCGCACTGGACGCGCTCGCCGCAGGAGCGGCAGGCAACGAAGCTCGAAAAGCCGCGGCGGTTCAGCAGCACGATGGTTTGCTCGCCGTTCTCCAGGCGGTGGCCGATGGCTTCGACCAGTTTGCGCGAGAAGGTGGCCTGCTGGCGCGTCTCGAGAAACTCCTGGCGCATATCGATCAATTCCACCGCCGGCATGGGCCGCGCTTCGATGCGGCCGGGGAGCGTCAGCAGCGTGTACTTGCCGCGCTCCGCGTTGTAGCGGCTTTCCAGACTGGGTGTGGCCGACCCCAGCACCACGCAAGCATGCGCCGCCTGAGCGCGCACCAGGGCCACGTCGCGGCCGTTGTAGCGCGGCGTTTCCTCCTGCTTGTAGCTGCCGTCGTGCTCTTCATCCACCACGATCAGCGCCAGGTTCCGGACCGGCGCGAACACTCCGGAGCGCGTCCCCACCACCACCGAAGCCGAGCCGGAGCGGATGCGCCGCCACTGCTCGGAGCGTTCCACATCGGTGAACGCGCTATGCAGAATGGCGACGCGATCGCCAAAGCGCGAAAAGAACTGGCCGGCCATGGCGGGCGTGAGCGCGATCTCCGGCACCAGCAGCAGCGCGCCGCGCCCCTGGGCCACCACGGCCTGGATGGCATTGAGGTAGATTTCCGTCTTGCCGGAGCCGGTGACGCCGTAGAGAAGAAAGGCGCGAAACTCGCGCGCCTCAATCGCGCGGTGGATGGCATCGAACGCCACCTGCTGCGCCGGGTTGAGCGTATGTGGCACGCGCACAGCGCCCGCCGTGACGCCGATGGTTTCGACGCTGAGCGTGACCACGCCTTTGCGCGCCAGCGAGCGCGCGGCGGCGCTGGAGTGGGCCAGCATGCTTTCCAGATCCTTGAGGTTGTGCGAGCCGGGGTGCAGTTCCAAAAACGCCTTCAGCTCGCGCTCCGGCTTGTTTAACTTTGCTTCGGCCGGCGCGGCGGCCAGCTCCACGCGCAAGCGCTCGGCCGGCGCGCGCAACGGGTCGCGCTCGGTCTGCACCTGTTCGACGACGATTAGACCCTTACGCTCCAGGGAACGGATGGCTTTATCGGCGAGCGGCAGGATGCGCGACAGGTAGGCGGCCGAAAGCGGGCGCTTTTCGAGCATGACGAGGATGCGCGCCACCGGGTCATCGGGCGCGGCATCGAGAAGCAACTGCCGCGCCGCGTCGCGGCCGGCATCGGTCAGCGACCAGACTTTGCCGCGCCGGATTTCCGACGCCAGCGGCAGCATGCCGCGCAGCACCTCGCCCAGCGGTGCGCAATAGTAATTCGCGATCCAGCGGCCCAGGCTGAGCAACTCCGCGTCCAGGACCGGCTCGGAATCGATCAGCCGCAGCGCGTCGCGGGTGGGCACGCCCGGCGGCTCGTCGTGGCAGCGCAGGATGACGCCGGTGAGTTTGCGCGGACCGAAGGGGACCACGATGCGGCTGCCCGGCTGCACGCGATGGCGCAGGGTCTCCGGCAGCGAGTATGTGAACGGCCGATCGAGCGGCGCCGGCACACTGACGTCCACGTACTGGAAGCTTCCCTCGGGCATGGAAACTTCAGCATAGCGAACCTGCGCCAGATACAGCCGGAACGCCCCAACATGGCCGGCGCAGCATCCGCTTCTTCGTCGCGCATTCCAAAAAGAAAAAGGGGCCAGAGCCCCGCGCTCTGGCCCCTTTTCCCGCCGAAGCACTCTACCACGTTGCGTTGGCGGGAGCGATGGGAATCAACTCTGCAATTTCCCTCTCTTGGGCGGCGGTGCCGTGCTTGGGCTTGACCGGCGCATAATACAGCACCATGCCGCTACTCGGCAGGCGGATTTCGCGCACCGTGAAGCCGCCCTTGCCTTTATCGATCACCAGCATGGCCGGGCCGGCCACCGCTGGATTATGACTCTGCGGCACCACCAGGGCGACCACTTTTACGCCGTGGATCACTTGCAGCATGTTGCCGGTTTTTGCGCCCTCTGAGCTGAGGGTGTAGTTGCCCGCCTGCAGGGTCGCGGCGCCCCAGCGGACAGCAGTCGGCAGTGAGAATGTCCCGCGGAACGGTTGCGCACTCGCAACTACGGCGCCCAGGCAGGATGCCAGAACGCCCAGTGCCAAGGTGCGAAGCAGCGTGTTGTGTCGAATCGTTTTCATGACGAACCTCCTTATGTTCGTTATCAGGCCAACCCTCGAGTTGCCTTCACCCTGAAATGCGCAAAACTTCGGGCTAAACTGTCATCGGAGAAAAAAAGATTTTGCGGCCTGAAAAAATGGCTCCTGGCCGGCGCGGCGGAAACGCGTTTTGCCGCCGCCTCGTCCACCACTTAGGAGCGCCGGGCGCTTGGCCAAAGGCGCGTAGCGGTTGATGAGTCCATGTGCTAGCTTTGAAATGATTTGAGGTCTGATTAGGCTGTAATGCAATGGAACCGTCAACCCACCAGGTCACGCAATTGCTGCGGGCGTGGGGTGAGGGAGAACAGGGCGCGCTGGACGAACTAGTTCCGCTGGTGTACCACGAGATGCACCGGCTGGCCCAGCGGTACATGTCACAGGAGCGCTCCGGCCACACGCTCCAGACCACCGCGCTGGTGAATGAGGCTTATCTGCGCCTGGTCGATACCACGCAGGCAAGCTGGCAGAACCGTGCGCATTTCTTCGCCATCTGCGCGAACGTGATGCGCCGCATCCTGGTGGAATGGGCACGTTCGCGCCAGGCTCTCAAACGCGGCGGAGCGGCGCGGCCCCTCGAGCTGGTGGAATCGCTCGTGGTGGCGGAAGAGGCCGGCCAGGACCTGGTGGCCCTGGATGATGCGCTGAAAGATCTCTCCGCACTCGACCCTCGTAAAGGCAAGGTGGTGGAGCTTCGCTTTTTCGGCGGCTTGAGCGTCGAAGAAACCGCGGAGGCACTGAAGATTTCCTGCGAGACCGTGATGCGCGATTGGAAGTTCGCCAAGAGCTGGCTGCGGCGTGAGCTGAGCAAGGAGAAACCCGTTGCTTTCCGAACGCTGGCAGCAAATTGAGAGCTTGTACCACGCCGCCCTGGAGCAGGACGTGGCCCAGCGGAGCGGCTATGTGCACCAGGCCTGCGCGGGAGACGAAGAGCTGGAGCGGGAAGTGGCGTCGTTGCTGGCGCAAGCCGAGGGCGGCGATGCATTCCTGGAATCTCCGGCGCTCGACGCCGCTGCGCGGGTAGTGGCGCAGGACCAGGCGCTGGCCGGCGCAAATCCCCGCGCAGGGATTGTGGGCACGACCATTTCCCACTACCAGATTGTCGAGGAGCTGGGCGGTGGCGGAATGGGAGTGGTCTACAAAGCGCTGGACACACGTCTGGGAAGACCGGTGGCGCTCAAGTTTCTCCGCCTCTCCGGACTCGGGCTGGGCGATTTTGGCAACGAGCAATCGCCGCAGCACCAGGCGGAGATGCTCGAGCGTTTCCGCCGCGAGGCGCGGGCCGCATCGGCTTTGAATCACCCCAATATCGTAGTCGTTCATGACGTGGGGCAATACGAGGGCCAGCCATTCATGGTGATGGAGTTTCTCGAAGGGCACACCCTCAAACACGTGATCGAGCACGGTCGCCTGCGGACACAAGCCATAATCGACCTGGCGATTGAAATCGCCGACGGCCTGGCCGCCGCTCACGCCAAGGGCATCATCCACCGCGACATTAAGCCGACCAACATCTTTGTAACCAGCGCCACCGGTAGCGCCGGGGGGAAGGTCAAGATTTTGGATTTCGGCCTGGCGAAATCATGGATGCCGGAGGCGCCCGGAATGCCGGTGTCCATGCACACAGGCACGAGCGACCCGACGGCCACCGCCGACGATGTCTCACTGACCAACCCCGGCGTGACCGTGGGAACGGCGGCCTATATGTCTCCGGAACAGGCGCGGCGGGAGGAACTGGATGCGCGCACGGATCTGTTCAGCTTTGGCGTGGTGCTGTACGAGCTGGCAAGCGGCCAACGGCCGTTCCACGGAGACGTCGCGGCCGTCGTCTTTCATCAGATCCTGGCGGAAACACCGGTTCCGCTGTTGCAGTTGAACCCGCGGCTGCCCGCCGAGCTGGAGCGAATCGTCAACAAGGCCCTGGAAAAGGACCGCACGCTGCGTTACCAATCGGCCGCCGAAATGGGCGCGGACTTGAAGCGGCTCAAGCGCGATAGCAGTTCGGCCGGTACGCCGGCCGCGTGGCTGCCCGGCAGCGCCGTCGAGAGGCGTGCCCGGGCCAGGATCGCGATTCGCCGCTGGTGGATCGCCGCCGCGCTGGCTGTGGCTGCAAGCGCGGCCTGGGTCAACTTCGAGATGCGCCCGTGGCCGATACCAAAGGTGAGCGCGTACCAGCAAATCACCAACGACGGCGGCATGAAGGGTCTCATCGGGACGGACGGCGTGCGGCTGTACTTTTACGGGAACTCCGGCACCGCGCACTGGGTTGACCAGGTGGCCGTCAGCGGTGGAGAGCCGGCGCCCGTGCCCATGCCCTCGCCATTCTTCAAGCTGTTCGACATGGCTCCGGACGGTGCAAGTTTGCTGGCTTTGGAAATCGCCACCTACGAGGAAGGTCCCGCGTGGAGCGTGCCCCTGCCCGGCGGCTCTCCGCATCGCATCGGCAACCTGACAGCGTCTTGGGCGGCGTGGTCGCACGATGGCGGACGCATTGCTTACGCCAAACGTGGCGACCTGTTCGTGGCCTCAAGCGATGGCAGCGCTTCACGCAAGGTGGCGAGCGTCGCGGGAGGCGTCGCCACGCTCGCCTGGTCGCCCGATGGCAAGCGAATCCGATTCACTGCTTACGACGAGCAGCGCCGCCTGTCGTACATTTGGGAAGCGATGGTAGAGCGCGGCGGCGCGCATCCTCTTTTCGCCGGGGCCCCTTCCGGCGACTGTTGTGGCCGATGGACGCCCGACGGAAGATATTTCGTCTTCGAGAGGCAGGGACAGATCTGGGCACTGGCGGAGCCGCGCCGGCTCGCCTGGCGATCACATCCGGCGCCGGCTCAGATCACCGGCGGCGCTGTCAGGTTTGTCGAAGCGCTGCCTGCCAAGGACTCTCAGCATCTGTTCGCGGTCGGATTCGCGCCGCGCGGCCAGGTAAACCGCTTTGACACACACACCGGGCAATTCGTGCCGCTGCTGGGCGAAATCTCGGCGGACTTCGCGACGTTTTCTCCGGACGGCCAGTGGGTCGCCTATGTAAGTTTTCCGGACGGAGCCCTGTGGCGCTCTAAGGCAGACCGCAGCGAGCGGCTGCAACTTACCCAGATGGCGACGGATTCCTTCGTAACTCTTCCCCGCTGGTCCCCGGATGGAACGCAAATCCTGTACTCGGTCGCTGCAGCCGGCCAGTTCCCGCGAATCTACCGCATCCCGGCCAGCGGAGGCCAACCCCAGTTGGTGATGCCGGGCCTCAACCAGGTGAACTCAGACGGGAGCTGGTCTCCGGACGGCAAGAAGATCTGCTTCGGCGGCGCGGCAGGTACGGCTGGCCAGCCGTCTGGCCCGGGAATTCATCTGCTCGACCTGGAAACCGGCAGGGTGACCGATGTGCCGGGCTCCGACGGTCTCTTCTCTCCGCGTTGGTCCGCGGATGGCCGCTACATCGCCGCCCTGAGCCTGGACTCAACCCGCCTGGCGGTTTTCCGCTTTGCGACGGGGCGGTGGGAGGATCTGGTGAAGGGGACTTTCAGCTTTCCCTGTTGGTCCCACGATAACCGCAACCTCTATTACATCCAGAGCACCAACAACCCCGCCGTTATGCGCGTCCGCGTCGCGGACCACAAAGTCGAACGCGTGATCGACCTCAAAGATATCAGCCTGAGCGGATTCTACGGCTCATCATTATCCCTTACCCCGGATGACCAGCCGGTGATGACCCGCGACAGCGGCTCGATGGAGATCTTCACTCTCGATTGGCGCACGCCCTGACGCGAGGAGCGTTGCGCGCTCTACGACGTGCCCTTCGCAGCGATGCTGACACGTTTGTCGTGAACGGCCTCCGGATACGCTCGTCTGTGCGCGAACGCACACTACCCTGCTGCCACAACTTGTTCTGGCAAGTCGGGTTCGTCTGTCTTTACAGCAATTCATTAAGCGACCCGATAAATATTCCGGAACTTATCGCAGCCCTGTAAGCAATATTAGAATAAGCTGGTTTGCCGTTCGTTAGATAAGCTGGTTTGCCGCTAGTGCCGAGCCAAGGTCAATGTTCCTACTAAAGTCATGCAAGCCTCTTATAATAGTGACCGATATCTTCGGCTTTGTAGTATTTCTCGCTGCTTCAGGATATGCTCAGGTCAACGAGCTAACGGCTGGTTATGGCAATGATAGAACTAATGCCAACCTGAAGGAAACCGCACTAACGCCCGCAACCGTGACGCTCGGCAATTTTGGAAAGTTGGGAACCCTGCCAGTCGATGGTCAGGTCTATGCTCATCCTCTGTATGTAAGTGGGCTAGCCCTTTCGGGCCAGGGCACTCACAACATTGTGTTCATCCTCACTATGCACAACAGTGTTTATGCGTACGATGCGGATGCGCTATCGCCGCCGGATCTGTTGTGGCATGTGAACCTCGGGCCCTCGGTGCCGAGCGACAGCTTTCAAACCGGGTACCCAGACATCGCGCCGGAGGCTGGTATTTTGAGCACCGGTACGATCGATCTCCAGCGTCAGGTTTTGTACGTAGTATCGGCAACGCTCACATCGGGCGGCGCCGAGGGTGATTCGATCGTGTATCAGCTTCACGCGCTCGACCTCGCAAACGGCGCAGAAGATCTGAACGGGCCTGTGGTGATTCAGGCGACGGTGCCAGGAACCGGCGACGGAAGCACGCTGTTTGGGTCGCTCGCCTTCGATCCCCAAATGCACCTCCAACGCCCGGGTCTCCTGCTGGCCAATGGAGCTGTCTACGTGGCCTTCGGATCGCACGCCGACGACCCGCCATGGCACGGATGGTTGATGAGTTACAACGCATCGGACTTGAGCCAGCAACTGAGTGCGCAAGCGATTACGCCCAACTCGTATGGCGGCTCCATCTGGCAGGCGGGTGGCGGCCTGGCGGCAGATGACAACGGCAATATTTACCTCCTTACCGGCAACGGATTTTTTGATGGCAACACGGAGTTCTCCAACAGCTTCCTCAAGTTCACTGGTGCTGGGGCTACCCTTGCAGCCTGGTTTGCCCCACCGAACTGGCAAATGCTGGCCGACAATGACTACGACCTTGTGGCGGGTCCGGCAATCATACCCGGCACTCACTTGTTAGTGGGCGGCGATAAGTACGGAGAGCTTTACCTTGTCGATGGCGACTCGCTGGGAACCGACCCGACCGGCGCTGACGGGAGCGCACAGATTATTCAGGGCACTCAGTACGGCGGTATATTCACGCTTGCCCTCTGGAACCGGACTGACGGCACTTACATCTATTTGCAAGAGCAGGATTTCGGTCTGAGGTGCTACGAGGTTTCGGGCGGATCCCTGAACCCTGCTCCCGTTTGGGTTACTGCGCCTACCGGCCAGGATGTTCCCTTCGACGGACTCGCCATTTCCGCCAATGGCGGCCAGCCCGGCACGGGGATTCTCTGGGAGACAACGGTCGACTCTTCCCACGCCACACTGCACGCTTTTGACGCTTCCAACCTGGCGAACGAATTGTGGAACAGCAACCTGAGCGGCGGCCCGGACGCTTTGGACTCATTCGCCAAGTTTGCGGTCCCGACCGTAGTCAATGGAAAGGTGTACGTTCCCACCTGGTCGAACGTGGTTGACGTTTACGGTTTGACTTCCGACCCGCCCCCCAGCAATCCCTCGCCGGTAGTGGCGGCCGTGATGAATGGCGCCAGCTACGGCACGGCCACGGTTTCTCCGGGCGAAGTGGTGACGATTTTCGGCACCAACCTGGGACCCGCCGATCCCGCCGGAATGCAATTGGACGGCGCGGGATTCTCGACGATGCTTTTGGCCGGCACGCAAGTGCTGTTCGACGGCGCCCCGGTGCCCGTGGCATATTCTTCCGCCGGTCAGGTGAGCGCTGTGGCGCCATTCGGCTTGCAGGCGGCCACCACCCAAATCCAGGTGGAATACCAGGGCCAAATTTCGCAGCCGTTCTCGGCACCGGTCTCGCCGGCAGTGCCGGGAGTCTTTTCCCTGAATGGCTCCGGCACCGGACAAGCGCTGGCCTTCAACGAGGACGGCTCCCTTAATTCGCCGCGCAACCCGGCGGGCCCCGGCTCGGTGATCCGGGTCTACGCAACGGGGCTGGGGCAGATGTCTCCGGCTGGGCAGGACGGCCTGGTTGTGACGGGTCCGGCTGTCCCGACGCCGGTCTTGCCGGTGACGGTTCAACTAGGCGGCGAGGCCACACCATTCACCTATCCCAGCCGCGCGCCTGGCCTCCTCGAGGAAGTGGTCGAATTGGATATCGCGGTGCCGCAGCAGCCACAGCTCTCTGGTGAGGTCCCGGTGGTGGTGGAAACCGGCGGCCAGAATTCGCAACCTGGAATTACCGTGATGATTCGGCCGCCGGATGTCCCTTCACCGGCAAGCCAGGCCGGACATGCGCGGCCGCTGCGTTAGAGACCGATAGCCCTGCGGCCCGGTTCCCCTAACCCGCCGGTGGGTTGCCGCATCAATCCCCTTGCCACAATAGCACCACGAGGATTGGCGGGCGTATGGGATAATCGGGTGAGATCCCCACGCTTCATGGACCGCGAATTCATCCGCAATTTCTCCATCATTGCGCACATCGACCACGGTAAGTCCACGCTGGCGGACCGGCTGCTGGAAGTCACCGGCGCGCTTTCGGCGCGGGAAATGACGGAACAGGTGCTCGACTCGATGGACCTGGAGCGCGAGCGCGGCATCACCATCAAAGCCCACGCCGTGCGCCTGAACTACCGCGCCGATGACGGCAACCAGTACCAGCTCAACCTGATCGATACGCCCGGCCACGTGGATTTCTCCTATGAGGTCTCGCGCAGCTTGCAAGCCTGCGAGGGCGCGTTGCTGGTGGTGGACGCGTCACAGGGCGTGGAGGCGCAGACGCTCGCCAACACCTATCTGGCCCTGCACCACAACCTGGAAATTATTCCGGTGATCAACAAGATCGATCTGCCGGCCGCCGAGCCCGAGCGAATTCGCGAGCAGATCGAAAGCCTGATCGGCCTGGATGCCTCGGGCGCCGTGCTGGCCAGCGCCAAGCAGGGCACCGGCGTGCACGACATCCTGGAGCACATTGTGCACCTGGTCCCGCCGCCCAAAGGCTCTCCCGAGGCCCCGCTGCGCGCGCTGATCTTCGATTCCTGGTTCGATTCCTACCGTGGCGTAATCATCCTGGTGCGCGTGTTCGACGGCCGCGTCCGCAAGGGCCAAAAGATTCGCCTGTGGTCCAATCAGCAGGCCTATGACGTGGAGGCGGTCGGCTATCAGTCGCCCAAGGCCACCCCCTGCGATGAGCTCAGCGCCGGCGAGGTAGGTTTCCTGTCCGCTAACATCAAGACCGTCTCCGATGCCAAGATCGGCGACACCGTGCTCGACGACGAGTTTCCCGCCGCCGAACCGCTGCCGGGTTTTGAAGAGATCAAGCCCATGGTCTTCGCCGGCCTTTATCCGGTGGAATCGCACGAGCACGGCGTGCTCCGCGACGCGCTCGAAAAACTGCGCCTCAACGACAGCGCCTTCAGCTTCGAGCCGGAAAACTCGGTGGCCCTTGGCTTCGGCTTCCGCTGCGGCTTCCTCGGCCTGCTGCACCTGGAGATCGTGCAGGAGCGCCTGGAGCGCGAATTCGATATCAACCTGATCACCACTGCCCCCGGCGTCCGCTATCGCATCACCACGACATCGAACGAAGTCATCGAGGTCGACAATCCCACCAAGTTCCCGGACCCTTCGGTCATCAAGCAGGTGGAAGAGCCGATCATCCTTGCCACCGTGATCACGCGCGAAGAATACTTGGGCGGCATTCTGAAGCTGCTGGAAGAGAAGCGCGGCGAGCAGAAGAAGTTCGAGTATATCGGCGGCAGCCGCGTGATGCTGACTTATGAGCTGCCGCTCAACGAAATCGTGCTCGACTTTTACGACCGTCTGAAATCGGCGTCGCGCGGCTATGCCTCGCTCGATTACCACCTGGCCGGCTATCGCGCGTCGTCCCTGGTCAAGCTCGACGTGCTGGTGGCGGGTGAGCCCGTGGACGCCCTTTGCATAATCGTCCATAAAGAGTTCGCCTTCGAGCGCGGCAAGGAGCTGATCTCTCGCCTGCGCCGCCTGATCCCGCGGCAGATGTTCGAAGTGGCTCTGCAAGCCGCTATCGGCAACAAGATTGTAGCCCGCGAAACTATCTCGGCCATGCGCAAGAACGTACTCGCCAAGTGTTACGGTGGCGACATCACGCGCAAACGCAAGCTGCTCGAAAAGCAGAAGGAAGGCAAGAAGCGCATGAAGCGCGTCGGCCGCGTCGAGATCCCGCAGGAGGCCTTCCTCGCCGTGCTCAAAGTGGGGAATACCGAAGCAGCAGATAAGTAGGACCGACCATCGGTTTTCGTGGTCTGTCTCTTCAACCTACAACACTTGACAGACGACATAGACCGATCGTCTGTGCTATCTCTGCTAACATTCTTTCCATGGACCTTAGTTATCCTATCGGCAAGTTCGATTTCAAGGCGGCTGTCCCGCCGGACAGCCGGCCGCAACTCATCGAAGAAATCACCGCCGCGCCCGCCCGATTCCGGAACGCAGTGGCGGGCCTGGACGACCGGCAGCTCGATACCCCTTACCGCCCCGGCGGTTGGACCGTGCGCCAGGTGGTGCATCACGTGGCCGACAGCCACATGAACAGCTACATCCGTTTCCGCCTCGCGCTGACCGAGGACTCGCCCACCGTTAAGCCGTACGACCAGGCGAAATGGGCGGAACTGAACGACGCCAGAACCGCACCGGTCGATCTGTCGCTGGAGCTGATTGACGGCCTCCATCGGCGTTGGGTGGATCTGCTGCGCGGTTTCTCCGACGCCGATTTCGCCCGCACCTTCCGCCATCCGGAGCTCGGGTTGATGCGGCTCGACACCAACCTGGCGCTTTATGCCTGGCACGGGCGGCACCACGCCGCGCACATCACCGGCCTGCGCGACCGAATGGGCTGGAAATAACCGGCACCAAACCGTCGCGCCGCACGTCGAATACCATAGAGCCGCGTGTATCGCCGGCGGTGCCGCCATTGGTTCGCGCGACGACGAAACAAGACCGCCACCAGCGGCGGTATAATTGGAGCACAGGCCCTCGGAGCGGTCTTTAAACCTTATGCTTAGCCGTATCAAATATCTGGTCGTGAGCGCATCGGCGTGTCTCACCATCCTGCTTGTCATGGGCAGCGTCTCGAGCAGGGGCGCGGACCAGTCCGACACCCTCAAACACATCGGCGTGTTCAGCGACGTGGTGGCGCACATCAAGAGCGAGTACGTCGAAGAGCCCGATATGAAGAGCGTCACCCTGGGCGCTCTCAATGGCCTCCTCGAAGCCGTCGATCCCTTTGCCAGCTATCTCAACGCCGACCAGTATCAGGACTATCTCAAGAACAAAGATGTGAAGCGCGCCAGCGTGGGGCTGGTGCTCTCGAAGAAGCCGGGCTGGATGGGCGTGGTGGGCACGCTGCCTGGGTCGCCCGCCGCCAACGCGGGTTTGGCCACTCACGACATGATCGAAAGCATTAAGGGCATCGCCACGCGCGACATGCCGCTGGCTTACGCCGACTTGCTGCTGGAAGGAGCCAACGGGTCCACGGTTGCGTTGAGTGTGGTCCGCGCGCGCCATCCCGAGCCGCAGACCATCACGTTGACCCGCGCCAACCTGGTCATTCCGCCGGTCCAATCGAAGATGCTGGAGGGAGCGGTGGGTTACCTCGATATCGGCGCTTTGACGTCCGACCAGGTCAAGCAGGCCGCCGACGACATCCGTCAATTGCAGAAGGACGGCGCGCAGAAGTTGGTGCTGGATGTGCGTAACTGTGCGGTGGGCGCGCCGGAAGACGGCATCGCCTTAGCCAATCTGTTCCTCTCGAGCGGGCGCATCACCTACCTGAAGGGCCAGAAGGTGCCCGAGCAGGACTTTGACGCCGATCCTGCCAAGGCCGTCACCACCCTGCCGCTGGCCGTGCTGGTGAATCGCGGAACCGCCGATGGCGCCGAAATTGCCGCCGCCGCCCTGACCGGCAACAAACGCGCCCAACTGGTGGGCGAACGCACTTACGGCGATGCCGCGTTGCGCCGTGCCCTCACCATGGACGATGGCAGCGCCATCATTCTTTCGGTTGCCAAATACTATTCGCCCGATGGCAAAGCTATTCAGGATACCGGCGTGACGCCGGCCACCCTGGTGGCCGCCGCCGAACCGCCGATCGAATACGACGACGAAGGCGAGCCCATCGCCGAGCCCGAGACGCAACAGCCGCAGCCCAAGAAGCTGGAAGACGATCCCGTGGTGAAGAAAGCCATCGAGGTTCTGGGCGCGGCCGCGAAAGTGTAGCCCGTCACTTCTCGCTAATCGTGTAAGCCAGAGTCCGCGTAGCCGTCCTGCGGTTCCCTTGCAAGGCGGTGATCCTCAGCTCGCAATTGCCGGGATGAGCGGCGGCGCGCAGCACCAGCGGGATTGCTCCGCTTGTGCCGGCGGCGGGCGGTAAATCGATCGTCCGCTTCGCAATCACCTGCCCCGCCGCCAGCGACTCCACTTCAATCTTCGGTTTCTCCGGGCTCGCCTTGTCCGGATAAACCACGAAATAGGCCAGCGGTTGTGCTCGTGCGCTCAGCGTGGTTGCCAATTCTGGAATCACCCGCGTCACCCGGCTGAGGCTCGCAAATTCGAAGGGATCGGTAGCGTCCACCGGCCCGTTGACGGTCTGGACCTCTTGCGCCAGCACCAGGCTGCTCAAGCTGAGGCCCTTGAATGCCGGGCTTTCGAATTGCACCTTGTTCACGCTGGCGCGGCTGGCCTCCTCGTCCACCACCGCGGTTTCGAGAGTGTATTGGCCGGGCGGAAGCTGAACCGCATGCGTGAACGGAATCGTACTGCCGCGCATTCGTTCCAGGTCCGCGTCGGGAATTTCAATCGGCACGTCGCGGCTGAACTTGTCCACCACCTGTCCGGTCGAATCCTTCACCAGCGCGACCAGCGAAACGTGGATGCTATGGCGTTTCTCTCCAGGCACTGACTTGGCCGTGAAAGCGCTCGCCGGCAGCTCGAACGCCAGGTCCTGCTCGGCGCCCGTCGCGGTGGGCCCAAATTGATACACGGCGCTGTGAAAATCGAAAACGTGCGGCTGTGGGTGCGCGTTCAGCGCCGCCAGGCCGATCATCTCCGGCAGCGTCAGCCCGCCGCTGCCGGGAAACGCCGGCAGAGCGTAGTAGCCCGCGCGGCACTGCACGCTCCAGTCGGGCCGCGCCAGCTTCACCGCAATCGTTCGCAGCCGCCCATCGAGCTTCTCCGAAGTGGGTTGGTAGGTGGCTTCATAGTGCGTGTCGATGTCTTCCAGGACGTGCTGGAAGGGCTTGCGCAGGTCGTCGGTATTGCCGATCAGGAAGCCGCCCGTGCCCTCCGAAATGCCGCGCAAGCTAGCCTGCGTGTCGCTGGTGCGAACGGCCATGGCCACATAGTCGTCCTGCCGCGCATTCTCCATGGTGGCGGCGGCGCTATTGGCTCTTAAGCCCTGCGTCCTGCTCAGCCCGGCGGCGTAGCCCACCGTATTGTTGCCGGCCTGCATGTTGGAGTTCTGCGTCAAGCCGTTCACGTCCACCGCGTAAATCGTGATCTGCCCCTTGTTAGCCTCGTCCAGCAGCGCCTGGAACAGGTCCGGGTCGCCGGTAGTGGATAGCCCCGTGCTGAGCAGAATTACGGTCTTGCGCCCGGGCAGCGGCCCCAGATCGTTGAGCAGCGTCCGCATCTGGTCCCATTGGCGCATCCCCTCGATGTGGCCAAAGGCGCGCCGCTGATCGGCCAGCAGGCCCCGCAGCACCTGGTCGCCCATGTTCGTTCCGACGTCGGCTCCCGCGATCGCGGTCTGGCTGATCGTGCCGCCGGTGATCGACATCGCCGCGCTCCCCGTCGTGGAATCCACCGTAATCACCACCTGGTACGGCGCGGCGTTTAACACCGCATCCGACATCCGGTTGAACGAAGGCACCGGGCTGTCCAGCAGTTTCGTCGCGATCTGCGATAACTCCACGCGATCGGAGGTGAATCCGTGCAGCATGGTCAGCTTGTTTCCCAGGTGGAAGAACGCCACTGCTGCGCCCGGCGGCAAATTGCGGTCCAGGAACTGGCGCACGGCATCCATCGCGAAGGTAATCGTGTATGGATCCAGGTTGTGAAATACGAAGCAGATCAGGTTCAGAGCCGGCAGCGGACTCGGCACAGTCGCCAGCCTCGGCGCCGGTTTCTTCTCCTCCTTCGCTTCCACCGCCTGCTGCTCGAGAGCCTCGCGCCCGCTCATCATGCGGAAACTCTTGATCGGCTGGCGCACGCCGTCTTCGTAGATGGCGACGTCTTCCGGCTTCAGGTTTTTCACCTGGCGGCCGTGACTGTCGCGCACCACCAGGTCCAGCACCACTTCCTGCGCCGAAGCGCGGAAGGTAACGCTGGGCGCTTTGGCAGTGGGCTCCTGCGCCACCACGCGCGCACCTGCCAGACCGATGAGGAAGAGCGCGACCACGCCAAGTACCCTCTGCACCATGCAACCATTCTAATTCAGGGTGCGCGCCGCAGACCCTTGCTTGCCGCCCCGCCGCGCTCCCGCTGGCGGGAACCGCCTTCGCCCGGCGCACTCGCGGGAAGCCTCCTCCGCGTCTGGTACAATCGGCAACAGAGGGGGGAATGCTTGTCTAAGGTCACTCAGGAAGTACCCCGTACTCTCGGCGCGCTGCGCCAGAGTTCCTTTTCGGAAACCAGGCTGGTGGGCCGCGGTGTCAAAGACGAGCTCCGCCAGAACCTGATCTGCAAGATCCAGCGCGGCGACGCGCTCTTTCCCACTGTCCTCGGCTACGAAGACACCGTGGTGCCGCAGGTGGTCAACGCGATTCTCTCGCGCCACAATTTCATTCTGCTCGGCCTGCGGGGCCAGGCCAAGACGCGGTTGATCCGCCTGCTGACTTCGCTGCTGGATGAATCGGCGCCATACGTGGAAGGGTGCGAAATCCATGACAATCCTTACCGGCCCATCTGCCGCCGCTGCCGCGACCTGATCGCGGAGCAGGGAGAGGAAACGCCGATCGCGTGGCTTGCGCGCAGCCATCGCTACGTGGAGAAGCTGGCTACGCCCGACGTAACCATCGCGGACATGATCGGCGATATCGATCCCATCAAGGCGGCGCGCCGCGGCCACGATATTTCGAGCGAGCTCACCGTCCACTATGGCCTGCTGCCGCGCGCCAACCGCGGTATCTTCGCCATCAACGAGCTGCCGGACCTGGCCGGCAAGATCCAGGTGGGCCTGTTCAACATCATGCAGGAAGGCGACGTGCAGATTAAAGGCTATCCGGTGCGGCTGCCGCTCGATCTCATGCTGGTGTTCACCGCCAACCCGGAAGACTACACCGCGCGCGGCAAAATCATTACGCCGCTCAAGGACCGCATTGGCAGCGAAATCCGCACCCACTACCCGGCGACCGTGGAACAAGGAATGTCGATCACCGCGCAGGAGGCCTGGGTAGAACGGCCCTCGCCGGTGGCGGCGCGCGTGCCCGAGTACTTGCGCCAGGTGGTGGAGCAGCTCGCCTTTCTGGCGCGCGAGGACAAGCGGATCGATAAGCGCTCGGGCGTCTCGCAGCGCCTGCCCATATCGGCGCTGGAAAACGTGGTGTCCAATGCCGAACGCCGCGCCCTGCGCGCCAGGGAAGCTCTCGCCGTGCCGCGCATCGTCGACGTTTACTCTGCCCTTCCCGCAATCACTGGCAAGCTCGAACTGGAATACGAAGGCGAGCTGAAGGGCGGCGACGCGGTGGCGCGCGAGCTGATCCGCTCCGCTGTTGGCAAGGTCTACGACCGCTATTTCGAAGGCGCCAACGTTTCCCAGATCGTGCAGTGGTTTGACCTGGGGGGCACGCTGAAACTCGAGGACAACGCGGATTCGGCCACCATGGTACGGCAGTTGGCCGGCATCCAGGGCTTGATGGAGAAACTGAAAGCGCTCGGCCTCACCGCCCATGAGCCCGACGCCGTGCGGGCCTCCGCTGCGGAATTTGTTCTCGAAGGCCTCTACGCCCACCGCCGAATCAGCCGTAGCGAAGAACGCGGATTCGCCGCCGAAGAGCGGAAGCGCGAGCCCCACGAAGAAGTCCGCGGCGAACGGCCCAACATACGGAGGCAGTTCAATTGAGTGCGGGGCGGGTGTTTGAAGTGTAGGGGCCGGGCATGCCCGGCCTGGAGGCACGCTCATGAAATCGGTTTGCTACTCCCGCTACACCGGTGAAGATCTTGGCGTCGACGCCGAAGATCTCCTCCAGGCGTTGGCTGATTTTCTCCTCGAGAGCGGCTTCAACACCCAATACATGCCATTCAGCGAGGCGAACGAGCACACCCTCGAGGATCTTAAGCTGGCCATCGAGCGGGCGCTCCAGCAAGGCAAGCTGTTTGACGACGAGCGCATGCAAGAAATGATGGAGCGCCTGCAGAGTCTCTCCCCGGAGCAGATCGCCAAACTGCTCGACCGGCTGGCGCAGAAAATGGTGGATGAGGGCTACATCAACGTCGAAGAGAACAACGACGAGCCGGCCGCCCAGCCCGGCGCCGGGGCCGGCCGCGACAGCAAAGTCAAATTCGAAGTCACCGACAAGTCGCTCGATTTCCTGGGCTTCAAAACGCTGAAGGACCTGCTCGGCTCGCTCGGCAAATCCAGTTTCGGCCGCCACGATACGCGCGACCTGGCGACCGGCATCGAAGCCTCCGGTTCATCCAAGCAGTACGAATTCGGCGACACGCTGAACCTGGATGTCAGCGAAACGCTGTTTTCCGCCATTCGCCGCGAAGGCGCGCGCGTGCCGCTCGACATGGAATACGGCGACCTGCACGTCCATCAGTGCGAGTACCAGAGCTCCTGCGCCACGGTGCTGATGCTCGATTGCAGCCACAGCATGATCCTCTATGGCGAGGACCGCTTCACGCCCGCCAAGAAAGTCGCCCTCGCGCTGGCACACCTCATCCGCACCCAGTACCCCGGTGACAGCCTGCGCTGCGTGTTGTTCCACGATACGGCCGAGGAGTTGGCCGTCAGCCAATTGGCGCGCGTGCAGGTCGGGCCGTACTACACCAACACCCGCGACGGCCTCATTCTGGCGCGCCGCCTGCTTGCCCAGGAAAAGAAAGACATGCGCCAGATCGTTATGATCACCGACGGCAAGCCGAGTTGCCTGACGCTCGAAGACGGCCGCATGTACAAGAATGCCTTTGGGCTCGACCCGCTGGTGATCAGCCGCACGCTCGAAGAAGTCAACCGCTGCAAGAAGCAGGGCATCCTCATCAACACCTTCATGCTGGCCAGTGATTACGGCCTGATCAGCTTCGTGCAGAAGGTAACCGAAATCTGCCGCGGCAAAGCTTACTTCACCACTCCATTCAACCTGGGCCAATATTTGTTGATGGATTACATGAACCGCAAGACGCGCACCATTCATTAGCTGCCGCTCTTCACATCAGTGCTGGCCAGAAAGGGATACTTGCGAGGAAAGCCGAGACGACTCTCGGCTCTTCAGGCTGACAGCCCGCGCCACGACGGCAACACTATCGCTGATCGAACGCCGCAAACCCGCTAGAATGGAGTTTTCTCCGGATCCTTCCATCGGCACGACCCATGATTCAACTCAGCGGGGCCGGGAAACGCTACGGGCCCAAAATCCTTTTTCAAGACGCCGGCTGGCTGGTGACGCCGAAGGAGCGCACCGGCATCGTGGGCGCCAATGGCACTGGCAAATCGTCGCTGCTCAAAGTGCTGGCCGGGATCGAGGGGCTCGATGCCGGCACCATCAGCGTGCAGCGCGGCGTCTCCATCGGCTACCTGCCACAGGAAGGGCTTTCCCTTTCCGGCCGCTCGGTCTTCGCCGAGTGCATGACGGTGTTCCACGAATTGCGGGCGCTCGAAGAAGAGCAGGAGCAACTGGCCGCGCGCATGGGCGAGATCGATCCGGCCGGCGCCGAGTATGCCGCCGTGGCGGACCGCTTCCATCTCGTGGAAAGCGAGTTCCGCGCGCGCGACGGCTACGCCATCGAAGCCCAGGTGGGTACCGTGCTCGGCGGTCTCGGCTTCAGCGAGCGCGATTGGAAGCGCCGCACCGAGGAGTTCTCCGGCGGCTGGCAAATGCGCATCGCCCTCGCCAAGCTGCTGCTCGAAAAGCCCAACCTGCTGCTGCTCGACGAGCCGACGAATCACCTCGATCTGGAAGCACGCAACTGGCTGGAACAGTATCTGGCAAACTATCCGCACGCCATCGTGCTGGTTTCGCACGACCGCTACTTCCTGGATGTCACCGTGCGCCGCATCCTCGAGCTGTGGAACAAGGGCCTCCATTTCTACACCGGCGGTTACTCGCGCTATGAAGAGCAGAAGACCGAGCGCCGCGCCCAGCTCGCTGCCGCATATGAAAACCAGCAGGACCGCATACGGCAGTTGGAAGCTTTCATCAACCGATTCCGCTACACGGCCACCAAGGCCAAGCAGGTGCAGAGCCGCATCAAGGAAATGGAGCGGATGGACAAAATCGAAATTCCGTCCGAGGAGAAGAGTATTCATTTCCGTTTCCCGCAGCCGAAGCCCAGCGGCCGCGTGGTGGCGCAGTTTCAGAAGGTGGCCAAGTGCTATGGCAATACCCAAGTTTTCGCGGATGTGGATTTTTATATCGAGCGTGGCGACCGCGTGGCGCTGGTGGGCGTCAACGGCGCCGGAAAATCGACGCTGATCAAAATTCTCGCTGGCGTGGAACCGGTGACGGCCGGCGAATACACGCTGGGACACAACGCCGAACCGGACTACTTCGCGCAGGACCAGTATAAGGAGCTCGATCCCAGCGCGCGCCTGATCGACGATCTTTCCACGGTGGCCCCGCGCGCCACCAACACCGAGCTGCGCGGCATCCTGGGCTGCTTCCTGTTCTCCGAAGACGACGTTTTCAAAACGATAGCCGTGCTCTCCGGCGGCGAGCGTAACCGTTACGCGCTGGCGCGCATGCTCATGATGCCCTCGAATTTCCTGCTGCTTGACGAGCCAACCAACCACCTGGACATGCGCGCCAAGGATGTGCTGCTCACCGCGCTGCAGGAATTTTCGGGCACCTTGGTGTTCGTCTCCCATGATCGTTATTTCATCGACAAGCTGGCCACGCGCATCTTCGAGGTGGAAGACGGCCGCGTCACGGTGTTCCCGGGCAATTACGAGGACTACCTCTGGCGGAAATCCGGCGGCGCGGCGGCCACTGGCGCGACAGTTTCACAGGCGGCTGATGAAACGCCGGCCGCCGCGGCCCCTCCGCCCAAGCCGGCGCAGCGCCTCAATCCGATCAAGCTGCGGCAAATGAAAGACCGGCGGAGCGAGATCGAATCCGATGTGGCGCGCCTGGAAGCGGAGATTGCCGAAGCCGAAGCCGCGCTGGGCAATTTCGTCAGCGTGGAAGAGACCGCTCGTTTGACGGAACTAGTGGCGGCGTGCCAAACCGGGCTCGCCACTTTGCTCGAGGAATGGGAGCAAGTGGCGCAAACCATCGAAGCGAATTCATGAATACGAAACCGTTGTATCTTACCGAAGCCGACGTCAGGCGGCTGCTGCCGATGAGCGAATCGATTGCACTGGTGCGGGCGGCGTTCGCCCGCCTGGCGCGCGGCGAGGCGATCAGCCATCCGCGGCGCCGGCTGGTTCTGCCGACACGCTCTGCGCTGCACTACATGGCCGGCGCCGATGGCGGCTATTACGGCATCAAGGTGTACTCGACCAATCCGGGGCACGAGGCGCATTTCCGGTTCCTGCTCTACCGCGCGGCCGACGCCGCTCTGCTGGCCATTTTCGAAGCGAACTCGCTGGGGCAGATTCGCACCGGCGCTGCCAGCGGCCTGGCCACCGATTTGCTGGCGCGGGCGGACGCGCGTACGCTGGCCGTGATCGGCAGCGGTTTTCAGGCGCGGGCGCAGGTGGAAGCCATGCTCGCCGTGCGGCGATTCGAGCGCGTACGCGTATGGAGCCGGTCGGCCGAAAGGCGCGAATCGTTCGCGGCAGATTGTGCGCGCTCGTTCGGTGCCGCGGTCGAGGCGGCAGCCACGGCTGAAGACGCGGTGCGCGGCGCCGATGTGCTGGTCACGGCCACCAGCTCCGGCACACCGGTGGTGGCGTCGGAGTGGGTGGCCGATGGCGCCCACGTCAACGCCATGGGATCCAACCAGGCCAAGCGGCGCGAGATTCCCTCCGAGCTGGTGCAACGCGCGGGGCTGATTGTGGTCGATAGCATCGAGCAATCCCGCATGGAGTCGGGCGATTTGCTGCTCGCGTTCACCGAGGAAGATTGGGCCCGCGTGGTGGAGTTGCAGGAACTTGTCGCTGGCCGCCCCGGCCGCACCCGCGCCGATGAGATCACCATTTTCAAATCCAACGGCCTAGCCATCGAAGATGTTGTAGTCGCCGGCTACGTCTACGAGCGCGCCATGGAGGAAGGGCCCGCCTAGTAGCGCAGGTCCCCGGCCTGCGAACCGTCACCCCGAAGCCGATGCGTAGCATCGCTCTTCTGCCGCTACCCTTCCAGCACGCCTCGGGCTTGCACAGCGAGCGGCAAGGGCGGCTGCCGCCGCCGCTTCGCGAGCCTGGGACGCTGGCACTTCAGGCCGTCACGCGCCCCACGAACGAGCCCGCCGGACGCCCAGGCGGCGCCATCTGCGGGCGCTCGCAAGCGGCTCACTGATTTCCGCGCAAGCCGGACCGCACGTCGTCGGCTTCAAGGCTTCGGAGCTCAGCGAGCAACCGCTCCCTGTCCTTGACCAACTGCCGAGAGCCGAGATCCGCGCCTTCCATGGTCAGCTCCCCCGCTGAGGCGAGATCCTTGAGCCGTGCATCCTCGCCTTCGAGTCTCGCGAGCATCCGTCTCAAGTACGCGATTCTTGTGCTCTTGGTCTGCATCTAGTTCCACCTGCGACACCCCGGAAATACTCCACCGTTAACCGCAGCCCGTCTTCGAGCGTCACTCGCGGCTCCCACCCTAGTGCCGCGCACGCTTTGCCGATATCGGGGCAACGCTGTTTCGGGTCGTCCTCGGGCAGGGGCCGGAACTCGATGGGCGATTGCGAACCCGTCAGCGACCGTATGTGCTCGGCGAATTCGAGGATGGTCATCTCGCGCGGATTGCCCAGGTTCACCGGGTAGCGTTCCTCGGAGAGCATCAGCCGGTAAAGGCCGTCCACCAGGTCGCTCACGTAACAGAAGCTCCGGGTCTGGGACCCATCTCCGAAAACCGTGATCGGCTCGCCGGCTAGCGCCTGGCTCAGAAAGGCCGGCACCACGCGGCCGTCATCCAGCTTCATGCGCGGGCCGTAGGTATTGAAGATGCGCGCGATGTTGGTCGCCGTGCCGTGCTTGCGGTGGTAGGCCATGGTCAGCGCTTCGGCGAAGCGCTTGCTCTCGTCATAGCAGGAGCGCGGCCCAACCGGGTTCACGTGCCCCCAGTACGATTCCACCTGCGGGTGGACCTCCGGATCGCCATAGCACTCCGAAGTGGACGTCAGCAGAAAGCAGGCACCCTTGTCGCGCGCGAGGTCGAGCATGCGCCGTGTGCCGGCAGAACCAACCCAAAGGGTTTCGATCGGATGATCGAGATAATCCTTCGGGCTGGCGGGCGAAGCCATGTTCACCACGCCATCTACCGCGCCTGCGATCGAGAACGGCTCGGTGATGTCCTGCCGGGTCAGGCTGAAACGCGGTTCGTTCGCCAGATGCGCCAGATTGCCTGCGGCGCCGGTGAGGAAGTTGTCAAGCGCCGCCACCGTGTGGCCCTCCGCCAGCAAGCGATCGCAAAAATGAGACCCGATGAAGCCGGCGGCGCCGGCAACCACAATGCGCAAGAACACCTCCCTCTTGATTCTATACGGGGTGCCCGGATCTATCGGGGCTGCGGCGTACGCTGGAGTGGGGAAAAAAGACCGGCAATCTAAAGGATGCCCCACCGGCGCGCGTGCTACCCTCAGACTTTGGCAAATCGCGATGGACGCATCGTGGCTGGAACGCTTCATTCTGATTGCGCTGGCCGCCGCTTCGGCGTGGCTGTTCTGGCGGCGCTTCCGCACGGTGGTACGCGTGTTGCGCGCCGCGCGCGCGACGCCGGATTATAGCCTCGCGCCCGTCGGCCCGCGCATCCGCCAGTTCCTTTGGGAAGTCGCTGCGCAGGGCAAGGTAATCCGAGGACGCCCGCTCGCCGGGCTGGCGCACGCGTTCGTATTCTGGGGATTCTGCGCCTTCGCCCTGGTGACGTTGAATCATTTCGCGGAGGCATTCGGCTTGCGGCTACTCTCGCCGGCAAGCGGTTGGGGCCGCGCCTATTTGGATTTCGTCGCCGTCTGGGCGATCGCGGTCGCGGTAGCGATCACCGGCCTGTTCCTGCGCCGCTTTGTGGCGCGCCCGGTCTGGCTCGGCGAGCTTTCGAAGGAATCGGGTGTGATCGCCGGCCTGATCCTCCTCCTCATGCTCACCTATCTGGCCGGCATGTGGCTGCCCGAGGGCGCCGCGGCCCGCGTGAACTGGTGGCTGCACACGCTGACGCTGCTGGCATTTCTGCCGCTGATTCCGCACACCAAGCACCTTCACCTAGCGCTCAGCCCGGTGACCGTGTTCCTGCGCCGGCAAGGCTTCAGTCGCATACCGCCGCTCGAAGGCGACGAGGATTTCGGACTTAACACCGGCAAGGACATCACGCGCATCGACGCCCTGCAGGCGTTCACCTGCGTCGAATGCGGCCGCTGCACCGAGCATTGCCCCGCGTACAACACCGGCAAGGTTTTGAACCCGAAGGAAATTGTACTCGGCGTTCGCCGTTACCTGAACGAGCTCGGGCCCGACGGCGAAGCGCCGCTGCTGGGCAGGCACATAAGCGAAGAGGCGGCGTTTCAATGTACAACCTGCGGCGGCTGCGAATTTGAGTGCCCGGTGGGGATTCAACATTTGCCGATGATCGTCGGCCTGCGGCGCGGCGCGGTGAACACCGGAAAATGGGAAAACGATTACGGCTCCAAGCTGTTCCTCAACCTGGAGCGCCACGGCAACGCGCTCGGCTTCGCTCCGGCGGAGCGGCAGAAATTCATCGAGAGAAACGAGCTGCCGTATTTCGACGGCTCGCAGGAATACTGTCTCTGGCTGGGCTGCATGGGCGCGTACGATCCCCAAGGGCGGGAGATTGTGCTGGCGCTGGCGCGGGTGCTGCGCCATGCCGGCGTCACTTTCGGCGTGCTGCGCAAGGAAAAATGTACCGGCGATCCGGCGCGCCGCCTCGGCAACGACCTGGCAGCGGCGCAGGTGGCGGAAGCCAACATCGAGGCGCTGCGCGCAACAAAGGTGGGACGGATAGTCTCCATCTGCCCGCATTGCGTGCGCACCATCGGCACCGACTGGCGTGAATATGGCGCCGCGTTCGAGATCGAGCATCACAGCGAGCTGCTGGCGCGCCTCGGGTCGCGGCTGCCGGCCGCCCAGACTTCGGCCGGAAAAGTTGTGTTCCACGATCCCTGCTACCTGGGCCGTTACCGCAATGTCTATGAAGAGCCGCGCAACGTGCTGCGGCGCTATGCGGAGGTTGCCGAGCCGCCCCGCACGCGCGAGCGTTCTTTCTGCTGCGGCGCCGGCGGCGGGCAGATGTTCCTCGGCGAGGAGAAGGGCAAACGCGTCAACATTGCACGCGCCGAGGAGTTGGTGGCCACCGGCGCGGGGACGATCGGCACTGCTTGCCCATTCTGCCAATCCATGTTTCGCGACGCCCTCGGCACGCTCACCCAGTCGCCGCCCAAGCTGCTCGACATCGCACAAATCGCCGCCGCGTCGTTGCCGGACCAGTGAGCCCGTGGCGCACGCGTCCACGCGTGCTGTGTCGGCAGTCGTGCTGACATTTTGCTGCCCGGGGCGAAGAAAAGTCGCGATGACTCGCGACTCTGCACGCGTGGACGCGCGCGCCACGGGGATGCGACGGATCGTCTCCGTGGGGCAAATTCGCCCCACGAGTTCGTCGCAAGTAGCTGATTCCAAGGAGCCGTGGGCTGCGTTTGTGGGGCAATTTGCTCCACGGAAGCCGCGGACCGGGAAAATGGACTGATGGCGGCGACGCGAATTGCGTCTGCAGCCCACCTCCAGGATCGCGCACGACGCGGCGAAAACGGCCTCGCGAGGCGGCAGATGGTTGCCAACTTGATGATAGAGTTGGGCAAGGTTTTTCGTGAAGGCTGGTGATTGAGTTTCTCCGGCGCACGCGGCGCTCGCCAGTGGGATGGACAGATAGTTGGGAAACAGGGAGCTTGGCGCGCGTTTCTGGACACTGGTAGCCACCGGCGCCGCAACCATCGGCACCGCCTGTCCGTTCTGCCAGAGCATGTTCCGCGACGCGCTCGGCACGCTGACTCAGACGCCGCCCGAACTGCTCGACATCGCGCAAATCGCGGCCGCGGCCTTGCCCGAATAGCACCGTGGCCCACGCGTCCACGCGCGAGCCAGGCTAAACGATAAACTCCTTACCCAAACTTCCACATATCTCGAATGCCCGATTGGTCAGGCGATAGGCAATCTCGTCCCTGAAAACGTCTTTGTGCTCTGCTTTCAGGTTGCCCATCAGAACCCCCCAGGCCTCCTGAAAGTCCGCCAAGTACAGCCGATCATCATGGCCGTCCATGATGATGGTGTTATCGACACGGCCGGCACCGACGTGAAGCATGTGGGCGCTCATGAAATCCTGGACGTCGCGGTTCCAGTGAGAAAGCGGAAACGGCACCCTCCGCGCCATGAACTGCTGTGCCCTCAGATATTTGTCGCGCGGTTTAGTCTTATACGTGAAGAATTCGAACATCTTCCGGCAGTTGACATAGAACATGTGCCAGACGTGACCGTTAGCCCAATGGCACAGTTCGAGATCATGATTGAATTGAGGGGTGGTAATCAGCACTCCAGCGGATACCAGGTTGGCGTAGTCGTGCACTACGTGATGTTCCGGGCGGCGCCGGCGTTCATCAGCCGTCATGCAACAAGCCTAGCAGGTGTCCCAGCTCAGCCATTTTCGGAACCTCGGCGCGCGCACCGGTGGCAACCGCGGGCCGAGCGTGCTCGGCCCCTACAGCACAGTCGGGCGCCGCGTTTCGTTCCGTCCTCACCCCGCCAGCCTTGCCTTCTCCCCCCCGTCCGGGAGCAGCAGATCCAGAAAAGTCTGCGCGGCGCGGTTGAACTTCTTGCGGCGGCGGTGCACGATGCCCACCGGCCGCACCAGGCCGGGGGCTTCCAGCGCCACCGCTACCAATCGGCCGCGCTCGATCTCGGCCTGCATGCTGCGCGCGGGCAGAATGCTGACACCCGATCCCAACGCCACCGCTTCCTTAATCATCTGGACGTTGTCGAAGTGCATCACCATCCGCACTGTCACGCCGCGCGCGTGGAGGAAGCGGTCAATCTCGCGGCGAATCGAAAGATCTTCGTCGAAGCCGATGAAATCGATGCCTTCCAGGTCCGCCGCCGACACAAGCCGGTGCGCCGCCAGCAGGTGCCCCGGCGGCACGGCTAGCCGCATCTCTTCCTCGCGCCACGGAATGGCGGCAATCTCGCGGCTCGATTGCGGATAGCTCACGAGGCCGAGATCCGCCTGGCCGCTGCGCACCGCGGCATAGACTTTGTCCGGCCGCATGTATTCCACTTCCAGGCGCGCGGTGGGGTGGCTGGCGGAGAACTCTTCGCTCAGCCGGCTCATCTCCGAAAGCCCGACCGAATAGATTGACGCCACCCGCACCGTGCCTTCCACTTCCAGTTTCAACCGCTCCAGCGCGAGTTGAAACTCGTCTTCCTGTTGCATCACGTCGCGGCAGAAATCGGCGTACAACTTGCCGGCGGGCGTCAGTTCCAGAGGTCGCTTCGAACGGTCCAGCAGGGGCGCTCCCAAGCGCCGTTCCATCTCCTGCACGTGTTGGCTGGCGGCAGACTGGGTTACGCCGCACACCTTGGCACCCTTGCTCATGCTGCCTGTGACAGCTATCTCTTTGAAAAGTCGCAGCTCCCAGAAGCTCACCGCCCCAGCATATCATAACCTGTGCTAAGTTAGTAATGAAATTAATTTCCTATTGCCTAATAGTAGCGGTGCTGGTACACTTGTGAGCTAAGGCAACCGCCGAAACTCAATCCAGCCGCGGCAGGATTACCCTCCAGCAGTCGTGGATGGCATCGGGACAATTTATGAAAGACACCCTTATGCCTCGCGGCCTGCCCCAAGCACAGGGTCTCTATGACCCGGCACAAGAACACGACTCCTGCGGTATCGGCTTCGTTGCCAATATCAAAGGCCAGAAATCGCACGACATCATCGTCAAGGGCATTCAGGTTCTGATCAACCTGACGCACCGTGGGGCTTGCGGCTGCGACCCGGAAACCGGCGACGGTGCCGGCGTGCTGATCCAGATCCCGCACAAGTTCTTCGCGCGCGAGTGTGCCAAGCTCGGTTTCACCCTTCCCGCCGCCGGCGAATACGGCGTCGGCATGACCTTCCTTCCGGTGGAGCGCCATGACCGCCTGCAATGCGAGGGCATTCTGGAGCGCATCGTCACCGAGGAAGGTCTCACCGTGCTCGGCTGGCGCGACACGCCCATCGACGGCGCCGCGATTGGCCGTGAGGCGCGCAACAGCCAGCCGTACATTCAGCAAATCTTCGTCAGCCGCGGCAAGGGGATGAGCGAGGACCAGCTCGAGCGCAAACTGTACCTGGTCCGCAAGCGCGCCGAAACCGAGGTTGGCAAGTCGGATCTGCCGGAGAAGAGCTTCTTCTACATGCCGTCCTTCTCGGCCCGCACCATCGTCTACAAAGGCCTGCTGCTGGCGCCGCAAATCGCCAACTTCTATCCGGAGCTGAGCGATCCCGACGTGATTAGCGCGCTCTGCCTGGTGCATCAGCGCTTCTCGACGAACACGTTTCCCACCTGGCAACTGGCGCACCCCTACCGGTTCATCGCCCACAATGGGGAAATCAACACGCTGCGCGGCAACGTGAACTGGATGCACGCGCGCCAATCGGTGCTGGAGTCGCCGTTGTTCGGCGCCGATATCAAGAAGCTGTTCCCCATCATCCAGCCCGGCGGCAGCGATTCGGCTTCGTTCGATAACGCGCTCGAGCTGCTGGTGATGGCCGGCCGCGGCATCAGCCACGCCATGGCGATGCTCATCCCGGAAGCCTGGGCGGGCAATCCGCACATGAACTCGCAAAAACGCGCGTTCTACGAATATCACGCGTCGCTGATGGAGCCGTGGGACGGCCCGGCCGCCATCGCTTTCACCGACGGCCGCTCGATCGGCGCCACCCTGGACCGCAACGGCCTGCGCCCGGCCCGCTACCTGGTGACCAACGACGATCTCATCATCATGGCTTCGGAAGCCGGGGTGCTCCCCGTCAAGCCCGAGGATGTCAAACTCAAGGGCCGCCTGCAGCCGGGGAAAATGCTGCTGGTCGATACCCTGCAAGGCCGCATCATTTCCGACAAGGAACTGAAGGCCAGCCTTTACGGCCGAAATCCCTACCAGCTCTGGATCAAGGAAAACCAGGTTCATCTTCACGAGCTGCCCGAGCCGCCGCGCGAGTACGGCACCGAGCGCGACACTCTGCTGCAGCGGCAGCGCGCCTTCGGCTACACCGATGAAGATTTGAAAATGATCCTCGGCCCGATGGCTGCCAAGGGCGAAGAGCCGATCGGCTCGATGGGCGCCGATTGGCCGCTGGCCTGTCTTTCCGACAAGCCGCAGCCGCTGTTCAATTACTTCAAACAACTTTTCGCGCAGGTGACCAACCCGCCCATCGACCCCATCCGCGAAGAGATGGTGATGTCGCTGATCAGTTACATCGGCACCGAGCGCAACATCCTGGCCGAAACGCCGCAGCACTGCCACACCCTGCGCCTGCCGCATCCCATCCTCACCAACCGCGACCTGGAACGGCTGCGGCGCGTCTCGCAGGGGAGTTTCCTGGCCACCACGCTGCCCATGCTCTTCGCCGTCGAGGAAGGCGAGCGGGGCCTGGAGCGCGCGCTCGACCAGCTCTGCCGCCGCGCTTCGCTCGCTATCCAGTCCGGCTACACGCTGTTGATTCTTTCCGACCGCGGCCTGGACCAGGACTACGCACCCATTCCCAGTCTGCTGGCGCTCACCGCCGTGCACAATCACCTGGTGCGCGAAGAGACGCGCACCCAGGTGGCGCTCATCATCGAATCGGGCGAGCCGCGCGAGGTGATGCACTTCGCGCTGTTGATCGGCTATGGCGCCAGCGCCGTCAATCCCTACCTGGCGCTCGAAACGCTGCAGGCCGGCCAGTTGCAGGACACCGGCGTGAAGCCGGAAAAAGCCGTGGCCCACTTCATCAAGGCCATCAACAAGGGCCTGCTCAAGACCTTCTCGAAGATGGGCATTTCCACCTTGCAGAGCTATCGCGGCGCGCAAGTGTTCGAAGCCATCGGCCTTTCCAAGCGCCTTGTGGACCGCTACTTCACCGGCACCGTTTCGCGCATCGAGGGCGTGGATCTGGACGTTCTGGCGCGCGAAGCCATTCTCAAGCACCAGCACGCCTTCCAGCCGGTACGAGAATCCGATACCGACCTCGCCATCGGCGGCGCTTATCAATATCGCGAGCGCGGTGAGTACCACCTCTTCAACCCGCAGACCATCGCCAAGTTGCAGCACGCCGTGCGGCAGGAGAGTTTCGCCACCTTCCGCGAATACACGGACCTGATCGACCGGCAGAGCCAGCAGACCGCCACGCTGCGCGGTCTGCTCGAAATCAAAAAGTCGGACAATCCGATCCCGCTCGAAGAGGTCGAGCCGGTGGCTTCCATCGTCAAACGCTTCGCCACCGGCGCCATGTCGTTCGGCTCCATTTCCAAGGAAGCCCACGAAACCCTGGCGCTGGCCATGAACCGCATCGGCGGCAAATCGAACACCGGCGAGGGCGGCGAGGACGAAGAGCGCTTCGCCGATGGACGCCGCTCCGCCATCAAGCAGGTGGCCTCCGGCCGCTTCGGTGTCACCGCTAATTACCTGGTCAACGCCGACGAATTGCAGATCAAAATGGCGCAGGGCGCCAAGCCCGGCGAAGGCGGCCAGCTTCCCGGCCACAAAGTGGACGCGGTGATCGCGCGCGTGCGCCACTCGATTCCCGGCGTGGGTCTGATTTCGCCGCCGCCGCACCACGACATCTACTCCATCGAAGACCTGGCGCAACTGATTTACGATTTGAAGAACGTCAACCCGCGGGCGCGCATTTCGGTGAAGCTGGTGGCCGAGGTGGGCGTTGGCACGGTGGCGGCCGGCGTTGCCAAGGCGCATGCCGACGTGGTGCTGATCTCGGGCGATTCCGGCGGCACCGGCGCTTCCCCGCTCAGCAGCATCCGCCATGCCGGCGTGCCCTGGGAGCTGGGCCTGGCCGAAACGCACCAGGTGCTGGTGCTCAACGACCTGCGCGGACGCATTCGCGTGCAAACCGATGGCAAGCTGCAGACCGGCCGCGACGTGGTGATCGCCGCCCTGCTGGGCGCCGAAGAATTTGGCTTCTCCACCGCACCGCTGATCTCGCTGGGCTGCATCATGATGCGCAAGTGCCACCTCAACACCTGCCCGGTAGGCGTGGCCACGCAAGACCCGGCACTGCGCGCCAAGTTTCGCGGCGCGCCCGAGCACGTCATCAACTTTTTCTTCTTCCTCGCCGAGCAGGTGCGCGGCTACATGGCGCAAATGGGATTCCGCACCTTCGATGAAATGGTGGGCCGGGTGGATATGCTGGAGGCGCGCAAGGCGCTGGACCACTGGAAAGCCAAAGGCCTCGACTTGTCGATGATTCTGCACAACCCGCAGGTGCCGCTGCGAATCGCGCGGCGCTGCGTGCAGGCGCAGGACCACGGGCTCGACCAGGCGCTCGATTACAAGCTGATCGATCACGCCCGCGACGCCCTCGAGGGCGGCGCGCCCATCGTCATCAAGCTGCCCATCCGCAATATCCACCGCACCGTGGGCGCCATGCTCTCCGGCGAAATCGCCCGCCGCCACGGCTCGGCCGGCTTGCCCGACGGCACCATCCACTTCCAGTTCACCGGTTCTGCCGGACAGAGCTTCGGCGCGTTTCTGGCCCATGGCGTGACGCTCGAGCTCGAAGGCGACGCCAACGATTACGTCGGCAAAGGACTTTCCGGCGGCAAGCTCATCGTCTATCCGCCGCGCACCTCCAACTTCCTGCCGGAGGAAAACATCGTCATCGGCAACGTGGCCCTATACGGCGCTACCAGCGGGGAAGCGTTTCTCAACGGCATGGCCGGCGAGCGGTTCGCCGTGCGCAATTCCGGCGCCACCGCCGTGGTGGAAGGCCTGGGCGATCACGGCTGCGAGTACATGACCAATGGCCTGGTGGTGGTGCTGGGCAAAGTGGGCCGCAATTTCGCCGCCGGCATGAGCGGCGGTATTGCCTTCGTCCTCGATGAGAAGGGTGATTTCGCCGAAAAGCGCTGCAACACCGCCGGCGTGGATCTGGAGCCGGTCGGCGAAGCCGATGCCGGCCTGCTGCATGGGCTGATTTATCGCCACGTCGAGTGCACCGGCAGCCCGCGAGGCACATGGGTGCTGGAAAACTGGGAACAGATGCTGCCCCAGTTCGTCAAAGTTTTCCCGCACGAATACAAACGCGTCCTGGGCATCCCGCGCGAGACCGCCGCGGTGGCGTAGCGCCGGGCTCAAGCCAGTAGCACCGGCGGTCTTTGCCGGCGGCGGATTTGATACGGAGTCGAGATGGGAAAAACAACCGGGTTCATGGAGTATACGCGCGAGGTGGCCGAACGCCGCCCGCCGGCAGAACGCATCAACGACTGGTTTGAAATCTATCGCCCCTTCCCCGAGCCGAACCTGCGCAGCCAGGCCGCCCGCTGCATGGATTGCGGCGTTCCCTTCTGCCACACCGGCTGCCCGCTCACCAACCTGATCCCGGATTGGAACGACCTCATCTACCACGGCCGCTGGCACGACGCTGTGCGGCAGTTGCACTCCACCAACAATTTCCCCGAATTCACCGGGCGCATCTGTCCGGCTCCCTGCGAAGCCTCCTGCGTGCTGGGCATCAATGAGCCGCCGGTCACCATTAAGCAGATCGAACGCTCCATCATCGATCGCGCTTTTGAAGAAGGCTTCATCCGCCCGGAGCCGGCCGCGGTCAAGACCGGCAAGCGCGTGGCCGTGGTGGGATCGGGCCCGGCCGGACTGGCCGCGGCACAGCAACTGGCGCGCGCCGGCCACGCCGTCACCGTGTTCGAAAAGAACGACCGCATCGGCGGCCTGCTGCGCTACGGCATCCCCAATTTCAAAATGGAGAAGCACCTCATCGACCGGCGCCTGGAGCAGATGCGCGGCGAAGGGGTCGAGTTCGAGACCGGAGCTCACGTCGGCGGCAATGTCCCCGTGCAGGACCTGCGCAAGGAGTTCGGCGCCATCCTGCTGGCCGGCGGCTCCGAGCATCCGCGCGACCTCAACGTGCCCGGCCGCAATCTGCACGGCATTCACTTCGCCATGGAATTCCTGCCACAGCAGAACCGGCGCTGCGAAGGAGACACGGTCCCCGATTCCGAAGCCATCCTGGCCACCGGCAAGCGCGTCATCATCATCGGCGGCGGCGATACCGGGGCCGATTGCCTGGGGACGAGCCATCGCCAGGGTGCGCTTTCGGTCACCCAATTCGAGTTGCTGCCCAAACCGCCCGATGACCGGTCGCCCTCCACGCCGTGGCCGCTCTGGCCCATGCAACTGCGCATCGAAAGCTCGCATGAAGAAGGCGGGGTGCGCGATTGGGGCGTCGCCACCACCCGTTTCACCGGCGACGAACGCGGCCAGGTGAAGCAACTGCATGCCGTGCGCGTCGGCCCGCCGCCCAAGTTCGAAGCCATCGGCGGCAGCGAATTCACCATCGATGCCGACCTGGTGCTGCTCGCCATGGGCTTCCTCGGCCCGGTGAAGAACGGCATGATCGAACAGCTTGGCGTGGCGCTGGACCCGCGCGGCAACGTGGCCGCTGACGCCAATTACATGGCGAGCGTCCCCGGCGTGTTCGCCGCCGGCGATATGCGCCGCGGCCAGTCCCTGGTGGTCTGGGCCATCGCCGAAGGCCGCAAAGCCGCCCGAGGCATCGACCGCTTCCTCACCGGCGCCACCAAGCTGGCGTAAGCACGGCGCGGGCTGTCTTGCCTGCTGAGCCAACATTCATCCCGGCTTTTCTTCTGTTGGAACTCCGAGCAGGTCGGCAACCCTTTCCGGGACAGGATTTTCGGGAAGAAATGTCGAGATGAATCTTGACACAGCAGGCTTGACAGCCCGCGCCACGGCGGCTATGTGCCTGCTCCACGGGTCTAGCCCTGCACGCGCCGCTCTTTGCCTTCCCAAAACGCTTCGCGCAATTGGCGTTTGATGATTTTGCCGGTGCCGGTTTTGGGGAGTGGGGCATCGCTGAACTGAAAACGGCGCGGCATTTTGAAACCCCCGATGCGACCTTGCAGGAACTCGAGGAGCTGTGTTTCATCGAGTTTCACGCCAGGTTTGACGCACACAAAAGCGGCCGGCACTTCGCCCCATTGCGGATCGGGCGCGGCCACCACGGCGCATTCCAGCACCGCCGGATGCGCGCTGATGGCGCGTTCCACTTCGATGGAGGAAATGTTTTCGCCCCCACTGATGATGATGTCCTTGCGGCGGTCGACGATCTGGACGTAGTTTTCCTCGTCCCAAACCGCCATATCGCCGGTATGCAGCCAGCCGTCGGTCATCACGGCGGCCGTGCCGGCCGGGTCGTTGTAATAACCTTCCATCACGATATCGCCGCGCACCAGCACCTCGCCGATGGTCGCACCGTCGTGCGGCACGTCGTTCATTTTGAGGTCCGCCACGCGGACTTCGCAGCCCGGCACGGCCCATCCGGTCATGGAGCGGCGCCGCCAGCGCTCTTCGTCGGTGGCAATCGGAACGGTCGCTTTGTCGCGCGCGCACGTCGCCACCGGGCTGGTTTCGGTAAGGCCGTAGCCGGCGCTGACGTCGCAGCGGAACATCTTCTCCAGTCCCGCCACCAGCTCCGGCGAAGACGCCGCGCCGCCCAGCATGATGTATCTCATGCTGGAGAGGTCATACTGGCCGGGGTTGGGGCACTGAAGCAATGCGCCCGCCATCGTCGGCACCAGCGCCATGAAGCTGGCCTTCTCCTCTTGAATGAGGCGCAGCACCTGCGGCGGATCGAAGCGGCGCACCATCACCTGCGTCAATCCGTGAAGCGTGGCGGCGTGAGCCTGGCCCCAGCCGTTGGCGTGGAACAGCGGAATGGTGTGCAGGTCCACGCCGGAATCTTCGCGCAGCATCAGCGCGGCGACGGACATGGCGTGCAGATAGAGCGTGCGGTGCGAGAGCATCACGCCCTTCGGCGTGCCGGTCGAGCCGCTGGTGTAGAACAGCTCACAGAGCGCGTTTTCATCGAAGCTGAAAATATCCGGCCGCTCGATGCGGCCGCGCTCCAGCAGCTCTTCGTACGCCGGGCCGGTCGCGAACACGCGGGGGCAGAGCGGGCGCAGGTGCTCGACCAGGGGCGCAAAATCAGGCTCGTAAATCAACACGCGCGGCTGGGCGTGCTGGAGGATGGCGGCCAGCTCCGGCGCCGCCAGGCGAACGTTCAGCGGCATCACGGCGGCGCGCGCCAGCGGCACCCCGAAGTAGCCTTCCAAGAGCTGATGGGTGTTCAGGCTGAGGAAGGCGACGCGGTCGCCCGGCTGCACGCCTTCGGAAAGCAGGCCGGCGGCCAGCCGCTCGCAGCGCTCGCCGAATTCAGCGTAAGTGAAGCGGCGATCGCCCGAGACCACGCCGGTCTTGCGCGCGAACAGATCGACGGCGCGGTAGAGAAAGCGGACAGGGCTCAACGGGACGATCATGCATGGATTGTATCAGGGGCGGGAAAAACCGGCGCCCGTGCCGCATTGGCGCGCCTAGGTCGCCGGTCCCGTGGTGTTTCCAGGCCGCGGACACATCCGCCTCACCTGGAAGAGTTGTTACCGATCCGATTCCTACTCAGTGTTTCGCCGAAGCCGCGCCCTCGCTAACCAAGCGGTCTTTTTCATTCCCGCCGGCGGGCGGCAGCGGTTGCTGATCCTTCTCGCTTTCGATGCGCATGCCGTAGAAGCTGCGGTAGATGAAAGTCACCGAAATGGTGAAGAAAATCGCGGCCAGCACGGTGGTCAGAAGGTGGCCTTGCTTGTTGCCGACATCGACGGCCAGCGAGACGGCCAGCAAGCCGAACAGGGTGGTGAACTTGATGATGGGGTTCAAAGCCACCGAGCTCGTATCCTTGAATGGGTCGCCAACGGTGTCGCCGACCACGCAGGCATCGTGCAGCGGCGTGCCTTTGGCGTGCAGCTCGGTTTCCACCACCTTTTTGGCGTTGTCCCAGGCGCCGCCGGCGTCAGCCATGAAGATGGCCTGGTAAAGGCCAAACACGGCGATGGAGATGAGGTAGCCGACAAAGAAGAACGGTTCCAGGAAGGCGAACGCCAGGGTGACGAAGAACACCACCAGGAAGATGTTCAGCATGCCCTTCTGAGCGTACTGCGTGCAGATCGCGACCACTCTCTTCGAATCCGCGACGGAGGCCTTTTCGGAGCTCTCCAGGTTGATGTTGCGCTTGATGAACTCGACCGCACGGTAGGCGCCGGTAGTCACCGCCTGCGCACTGGCGCCGGTAAACCAATAGATGATGGCGCCGCCGGCGATGATGCCGAGCAGGAAGGGTGCGTACATCAACGACAGATACCGGATGTACTCGGTCTGCAGACCGTGGGTGAGCGCCACGATGGTGGCGAAGGTCATGGTAGTAGCGCCGACCACGGCGGTGCCGATGAGCACGGGCTTGGAGGTGGCCTTAAAGGTGTTGCCCGCGCCGTCGTTCTCTTCCAGGTTCTCTTTGGCCTTTTCGAAATTCGGCGTGAAGCCGAAGGTCTTCTGAATGTCCGCGGAGATGCCGGGCAGGGTCTCGATCATAGACAGCTCGTAAATCGATTGCGCGTTATCGGTCACCGGGCCGTAGCTATCCACCGCGATGGTCACCGGCCCCATCCCGAGGAAGCCGAATGCCACCAGGCCGAAGGCGAAGACCGCCGGAGCCATCATCAGCGTGAGGGGCATCGCGGTGCTGACCAGGTAACCCGTGGACATCAGCGCGAGCATCACCATGCCCAGCCAGTACGCGCTGAAGTTGCCGGCCACGAAACCGGAGAGGATGTTGAGCGAGGCGCCGCCTTCGCGCGAGCTGGTGACGATTTCGCGCACGTGGCGCGAATTGGTGGAGGTGAACACCTTGACGAACTCGGGGATGAGCGCGCCGGCCAGGGTGCCGCAACTGATCACCGTGGCCAGTTGCCACCACAGGTTGGGATCGCCGGCCAGGCCGGGGATCATCAGGGAGCTGACGATGAAGGTGAGCACGATCGAAAGGATCGAGGTGAGCCAGACCAGCGTGGTGAGCGGCGTCTCGAAATTGAACTTGGCTGCATGGCCAAAACGGGCTTTGGCGATGGCGCCGTTAATGAAGTAACCGCCGGCCGAGGATATCAGCATCATCACGCGCATGGCGAAAATCCAGACCAGGAGCTGGACTTTAACCGTGTCGCTATAAACCGCCAGGAGGATGAAGGTGATCAGCGCGACGCCGGTGACGCCGTAGGTTTCGAAACCGTCGGCCGAGGGCCCGACCGAATCGCCGGCGTTGTCGCCCGTGCAATCGGCGATCACGCCCGGGTTGCGCGCGTCATCTTCCTTGATTTTGAAAACGATCTTCATCAGGTCGCTGCCGATATCGGCGATCTTGGTGAAGATTCCGCCGGCGACGCGCAGCGCGGCGGCGCCGAGCGATTCGCCGATGGCGAAGCCAATGAAGCAGGGGCCGGCCAGGTCGCCCGGAACGAACAGCAGGATGAAGAGCATGATCAGCAGCTCGACGGATACCAGCAGCATGCCGATGCTCATCCCGGCTTGCAGCGGGATGTTGTAACAGGGGAAAGCCTTGCCGGTGAGCGAGGCAAACGCGGTGCGCGAGTTGGCGAAGGTGTTGACGCGCATGCCGAAGGCCGCCACCGAGAAGCTGCCGGAGATGCCGATCACGCTGAACAGCAGGATGATGACAACCTTATAGGCCGCCATCCCTTGCAGCAGTCCGAAGTAGAGCACGATGACGACGGCGATGAAGGCCTCGAGCAGCATGAGGAACTTGCCCTGCGTGGCCAGGTAGGTTTTGCAGGTTTCGTAAATCAGCTCGGAGACTTCGCGCATCGCGGAGTGTACCGGCATGTTGCGCAGGCGGATGAAGATGACGAGGCCGAACACCAGGCCCAGGGCGCTGATCAGCAAGCCGCCGAGCAGCAGATTATGACCGTTGATGCCGCCCAGAAACGTGGCGAGGCGCAAATCGGGAAGGTGGAGATTGGCCTCTCCAGCCGCTTCCGCCGCCATCGCCGGCGCGGCGCCGGCCGCCAAGGCGAGCAAAGCGAAAAAAATCCGCAACAGGGAACCGTGCCAGCCCATTGCGGCTTTACCTGGCAGGACACTACGCGCGTCCGAGGTGTTGACCATCTGGTAAATCCTCCTCTAGGAATACGGATGAATCCGTGCAGACCATCCAGTATAAGAGATATACACGTCGCGTTTCAAATGGCCCGAGCGCGCGCTATTGCCGCTCCCGCGCGCGCCAACGTTGCGGCCCTCCCGGTTTGTTCCGGTGTCATGTTCCACAAGTCCGCAACACGATTCCAGAGTCTTAGAGCCATCGCTCCAGCACGGGCCTAAAGGCCATATCTAAAGGTCCACCGCCGGCACGGCTGAAGCGTGCCCTGATACAAAGCTGATTCGAAGTTGCACCGTGTGATCTCGGGCTAATCATATCCCCGCGCATTCGGAAGTGTAGAAACTCCAGGGCACGGCTGAAGCCGGCTGAAGCCGTGCCCTGATACAATATCGAGCCTCGCCAACGAACTTCAGAGACGGGACACTCGCGGAGTCCGACGCAGCCATGCGCACCGCGTCGCGCACCCTGCGACAATATATCTAAGGACCCGCGTCCTCGGCCCGATTATGATCGACAGCCTGCTCAATATCCTGTTCCGTTGTCCCCACCGGCGCCTTACCCGCCCGGTAGCGCCGATCACCAAGGCGGGGCAACCGCACAGCCAGAGCTACGTGGTTTGCCTGGATTGCGGAAAACAATTCGAGTACAACCTGGACGAGATGCGCATGGGGAAAGCGATTGACCATTCGCATGACGCCGGCGTCGTTCCCCCGAACCTCCCTACGCCGCGCAAGACGCGGATCAAGTACGCGTTGCTGGCGGCCGTGCCGGCTGCGGTCGTGCTCGCGAGTATGCTGAAGGGCAAAGACCGCGCCGCGAAGCCGAAGAATGGCGATGCCGATGCCACCACGCGCCATCCATCGGACCGCCGCGCGGAGTGAAGCGGGACGCTGTCAACCATCGCCCAACCGCCATGCGCGCACTCGTAAATAGAGTGACAGCAGCGGGTGCACGGCAGGTCAGGCCAGCGCCGCAGCATGTACCAAAACACCCGGAAGTTTGGCCGAAAAGTTGCATCGGTACCGGCGCTTTCGCAAACTTTCGTACGTACTGAAAATGCCCTAAACTTACCAGCAGCCAAATTGGTACGGGTTGGACTGTCGCTAGATAGCAACCTCAGGCATCCTGGGATCAAATGGTCTGCGAACTTAGCGACGAACTGGGAATCCAATATTTGATGGCTCTCGATCTGGTGCGCCAGGCCCAGGACTACCTCAATCGGGCGGTCACCGTGACCAACATCGAGTGTGCTTCTACGGAACTGCGTCGGGTCGAGGGGTTTCGGCTCGATACTTTTCGAAGACTCGTCGAGCATTGCGAAAGCCATGGGTGCGCCACGCCGGAGCTTGAAGATATCTGCCGGTACCCGCTGGGAGCCCGCACCATGGCGGTCGCGTCATGATGCTGACCGCCGGGCTTTACGCGGTTACCGTGATGCTGGTGCTGGCGAGCATCATCCGCGCGCAGCACAAGCGCATGCGCCGCTTCCAGCCTGTGCTGGATGGGCTGAACCCTGCGCCGGGTGAAGCGCGGCTCGAATTCGCTCCCGTCAAAAAGCGGCCCGACCGCGTGGCTTCGGCCTTGCGGACGTGGACCGCCGCTCGTGCTGACGCCGATTTCGTCGCGCCCGCGCGTCCGGTGGAGCCTGAGCGTGAACCCGAGCCGAAACCGAAATTGGAGAACACGGACCGTCCTGAGCCGCGGACCACGCCGGCGGCTGAGCCTGCCCCTGCGAGGACTTATTCAGAGATGCCACCCGTTCCAGAGGAATCCCCAAGCGAACCGGCCGCTGCTCCGGAGGACCAGTTCAGGCCCCCCACGGACGCGCCCTTGTCGAAGAACGCCGATTACTACGAGGTCCTGCAGATCAGCCCCAACGCCGACTCCGAAACCATTCACCGGGTCTATCGCATCATGGCGTCGCGCTTTCACCCGGACAATCCCCGAACCGGCAGCCTGGAGCGCTTCCTCCTATTGCGCGAGGCGTATCAAACGCTAAGCGACGCGGCGTTGCGCGCGGAGTACGACGCTACCCGCCAGTGCCAGCCGCCCGAGCCCATGCCCGTCTTTTGGCAGAAATCTTTTGTGGATGGAATTGAGGGTGAAACTAACCGGCGCTTGGGTGTCCTCTCCCTGCTATACCAGCGCCGCCGTATCTGCGAAAGTAAGCCGGGAGTTTCGGTGCTGGAACTGGAGCGGCGCATGGCTTTCCCGCGTGAGTACCTGAATTTCACCCTCTGGTACCTGCGGTCGAAGGGGTTCGTCGCCGTGATGGAAGACAACTCCGACTATGCGCTGACCAGCACCGGTGTCGACTATGTGGAGAGCTCCTCGAGCAGGAACAAAGTGATTCGCGAGTTGCTCACCGCCGGAACCGGCGCCGATTACACGCAAACGGAATCGCGTCCGAAAAGCGTCGTCCTGCCATTCCCGAGAACGCCCAGAGGCCGTGCCGAGGGCTTCCGCCGCACGCAACGGCGCAAGCAAGCCGGCCGCCGCTAACCCGCCGCGCGGTCGCTTATCTGCGCGGGACAGCAGCTTCCACTACTTCGAAGGGGATGGCCGGCAGTGTTCCCAGCGGCTGACGCCGGCGCGGCCGATTCCCGGTTGCAGCATTCGGCGCCACGTCGCGGAACGCGTCCAGAATCAGGTTACCTTTCAGCCCCGGCTTGGCTTTGCCGGCCTCGACGCGCAAAATCACGGAGACGCCGTCACGTTCCGGGGTTACGCTCTGAATCGAAATTCCCTCCGGCGGTTCGTTCAACGCCAGCGTCACTCCGCGCTGAAAGCGGGGAGGAACGAAGACTTCGACCGGCGTGGCTGCGCCGGACGCCAGTTTCACCGGCTTTTCGAACGGACGCCAGCCAACTCCGCGCGCGCCGGCGCCGATCACGCGCACCATCCACGCGTCCTCCGCCACCAGGTGATGGTATGCAAACGCCTGCTCCATCTCTTCGGCAGGAACCGCGGCGCGGGTTACTTCGCGGCCATCGATGGTCGCCCTCCCGGTCAGGTGAATCGAAAGCGGCTGGTCAACCGGCGTTCGCGGCGCCGTCAGCGTCACCCGCACCTGGTCCTGTCCGGAGGGAACCGCCGCGCCGCTCAGGGTAAAATCGGCCGGCGCATCCTTCAGGCTCAGCGCGATCTCGCCCGCGAAACCGTCGCGGCGTATGGCGCGTACCGTTATCGGAACCGTCGCGCCGGCGCGCAGATTGACGCTCGAAGGCGCCACCCGCAGTTCGAAATCCGGCCGCGGCTGGCTGATGCGCAGCCGGTATCCGTACTCCGGACCGCCCTTGCGCTCCGCATCCGCCACTTGCAAGAAATAAATCCCTTTCGACGGCAGCTTGCAGGAAATGAGCGAATCGGCCTGGTGCGTGATCAGGCCGGCGGCCGGGTCTTCGAAATCGTCGTTAAAGGCGATCTGTCTCCCGGCTGCATCCGTCAGCCGCAGCGTCGAATCGAGCGGCGAGCCCAGCCTGCGCGCCGATACCTCGGCTACAATTCCTTCGCCGGCGCGCCCCTCGAAGCGGAAGAACTCCGTCTCGCCGGGCTGCGCGATGCGCCCGTTGACGATAATCGGCAGCTTCACCCGCTGCGCTTTTTCCCTCCGGCCGATCCCCGCGCGGGCCATCATCTCCGGCAGGGAATCCAGCGCAAAAGGCACGCTGTTGGAGGTCCATTCATCGTTCCGCACAGAAACCGGGAACACGCCCTTCGCCTTGCCCTTGAAGTTCTCCGTGATCCGCGCCGCGGGCAGATTCCAGCCCTGCGTCTCAATCGCTGCGCGCGCCCCGGCCTTCCCGCCCAATGGGAAGATGCCGGTGATCACCGGCAACTCGCCGATGCTGATGCGGTAAACGAAGTCCTCCCGCCCCCGGTAAATCGAATCGTGGATCTCCGCCATGTACTCACCGTCGGCCGGAACCTCGTAATGGAGCAGCGGGTCGGGATGGAAGAAGAAATGGTCCGCCGATTCGAGTTCCTTCCCCTGCCCGTCGCGCAGCGTCAGCGCCGCTTGAAACCACCCGGGCACGGCGTCGGAAAGGTAAGGTATCAGCGCCCGCGCGCTGGCCTCGATTACCAAGTGCTGGCCCCGCTTTGCCTGGAAGCGATATTGGTCCGCCGTACCGGGCGTCATCTGGCCGTTCAACACCGCCGGCAGCGTGATCTCGGTAGGCGGCTCCGGCGGTCGCGGCATCGCGCGATTCGCCGGGGTTGCGCCGTTGACAACATTGTAGGCGGGCGCCACGCGGGCCGGCTGCCGCGTGAATTCCGGCAGCTCGCCCACGCAGAATACGATCGGATTGGTCAGCCCGCCGGCTGTCTCCAATCGCAGCTTCCGAGGGCCCACCGCGGCGTCCGGCGCGATGTCCACCCGCAGAATCGCGATTTCGGCAATCGCCGGAATCAACCGGCTGCGCTGCACGCCTTCCAGCTCGTCGCGGATCTCCGCCACCCTCTTCACATCCGCTTCGGTGAAGCTGACGCCGGGGGAACCCGCCGGCACCGGCTTCTGCGCCGCCGCCCGCTTTTCCCTCAGCTTCTGCATCTCGTCGCGCAACTTCTGGGCTTCCATTCCGGTCAGCGGCCTTACATATTGCATTACTTTCGCCTGCACACCGCTTCCGGAAACATATGCCGCACTGGCGCCATTCAAAAACTGGCCGCCGACGCGGACTTCGATGCTGGTGCCCTGCCGGCCTCCGGCGGGATAGACGTATCCGGCGTGCGGAATCCGTTGCTGCTGAGCCGCCAGCGCGAACGCCAGCGCGGCCACGGCCGCTGCAGCGGAAACCGCGCGCTTCACATAATCTCCTTCAGGCGTCCGGCTCGCGGCAGTCCATCGGCTGGCGCGGGCGTCGCGCGCGCCTCAAGCCCCATCGGATGCGGCAACCTGGCCTGTGGGTCGATGCCCAGCAGCTCGTACATGCTGCCAATCAGGTCGGCGGGATACACCGGCCGGTCCTTCACCTCTTCCCCCCTGGCATCGGAAGAACCCACCACCTGGCCGCCTTTGAAACCGCCGCCCGCCACCAGCGCCGAAAACACGCTGCCCCAATGGTTGCGCCCGCCATTCCACGGCGCCTCCCAATCCACCTTCGGCTTCCTGCCGAATTCGCCGTTCCACCAGACCAGCGTGGTCTCGAGCAGCCCGCGCTGCGAAAGATCCTCGAGCAGCGTCGCCAGCCCCTTGTCCATCTCCGGCAGCCGGCGCCGCATCACCTGGAAATTCTCCTTGTGCGTATCCCAGCCGCCCTGGTAATTGATCGTGATATAGGGAACGCCGCGCTCCACCAGCCGGCGTGCCGCCAGGCACGACTGGCCGAAGGTGGTCCGGCCGTAGCGGTCGCGCAAATCGTCCTTCTCCTGAGAGAGGTCGAAAACTTTGCCGGCGTCGCCCAGAATCAATTCGTAGGCCAGCCGCTCCGCATCGTCGCTGGTGGCCAACAGCGGATCGCCCTTCATGGCGCGGCCCAGCGTATCCAGTTGATGCAGGTACTCGCGGCGCTCCCGCTGGTCCGTGATGCCCTGCGCCACCACGCCTTCCACCACGAAGCGCGCTTGCGCCGGATCGCCGCCGGTGGCGAACGGTTTATAGCGCGATCCCAGGAAGCCCTCTTCGGAGAACCGCCCCTGCGGCTCGGTGAGCACGATGTAGGGCGGAATCATTCCCTTGTACCCGCCGTTGTAGCCCTTGAATAGCGACACCACCGCGCCCACGCTGGGATACACGTCGTGCCCGCCCGCGATGCGCCCAGTCTGCACCGTGTACGACGCGGTTTCATGCGCGTAAAGCCCGTGCGTCATGCCGCGGATCAGCGAGTACTTGTCCGCCTGTTTGGCCAGCAGCGGCAGCAGCTCGCAGATGCGAATTCCGCTCACGTTGGTTTCGATGGGCGAATTCAACGGACCGCAGTAATCCTGGCCGGCCTCGGGCTTGGGGTCGAAAGTGTCGAGATGCGCCGGCCCTCCCCACATCCAAATCTGAATCACCGACTTCGCCTTGGCCGGCGCCGCCACCGGGATCGTGCTCGCGGCGCCCGCCAGGCGGCCCGCCAGCAACACGCCGGCGGCGCCAAAGAATCCCTCGCGCAGGGCTTCGCGCCGGTTGATCGGCAGCAAACGGAAATCGTAATTCATATCGTGATGCCTCCTAATGCCGGTAGAGAAACTCGGCGCTGTTGATCAATCCCCAGGCCAGATCGACGGCTGCCGCCCGTCCCCGCGCCGCGCCGGATTGCGAGTGCGCCACCACCGTCTTCCACTCTTCATCGGTTGGATAGCGCGAAAGAATCGTCAGATACATCTGCGTTACCAGCTCCCGCGGATTCCTGTTGTCGCGCATCAGCGCCGCCAGCTTCGGCCCCTGCTGGATCTTGCGCTGCACGTGGCTCGAATTCAGCATGTACAGCCGCTGCGCGTCGCTGACGCGGTTGTTGCGTTCCGATTCCAATCCGGTATCGCGCGCCGGGCGTCCGAACAAGTCCAGGAAAGCGCTACCGATGCTGCCATCCGGCAGGCTGATGGCGCGCTGGAAATCCGGCATGAAAGTGTAGGGTTCCGGAATGGCGCTGGTATAGGCCTCACTCGTGCCGGTGATTTGGTCGAGCGCGTCGATCAGCACTTCAGCATCCAGCCGCCGCAGCGGATAAGCCGCGAAATGAGCCGCCGCGGCCGCCCGTTCCGCGCGCGGTATCGGCGAAAGCTGGTACGTGGTCGAGTTGAGGATCAGCCGGAAAATGTGTTTCAAATCGTAATGTGAGGCCACCAGCTCGCGCTCCAGCCAGGCCAATAGCATCGGGTTTTCCGGCGGATTGTCGGCGCGAATGTCGTCCGCCTCCTGGACGATCCCTCGGCCCAGCAGCCAATACCAGATGCGGTTGACGATGTTGCGCGCGAACCACGGATTGCCCGGAGCGGTCAGCCATTCGGCAAACAATTCCCGCGGATCCTGGTTCGGCTGGAGCCGGGCCGGAGTTCCGTCCGGAAAGGTCAGCGCGCCTTCCGGCGCTTTGGCGGGATCGAAAAAAACAATCTCCTCTTTCCATTCGTCGGTGTGTTTGTACCCTACTGCCGAGAAAAAGGCCGCCATTTGTGCCAACCGCGCCGCCGGCCACTTCTCGGTCCGCACGCCCATGAGGGTCAAGGCAACGCTTTGCGCAATCCCCGCCGGCTCGCGGTTCTGCACGGCGCGATAGAAGTTCACCGGCGCCTCGCGAAAGTTGCTGCCGCTGGCGGTCAGCATCTCCCTGACGAATTGATCGTAAGGCTTGTTCTCGCGCAGCGAATCGCGAATCCAGTGGTAGTACGCTTGAGCGGCGTCGGGCCACAGCTCGATCGGAAACTCGGCTTTGACGCGCAGCAGGTCGCTCCACTTCATCGCCCAGTAATCGGCGAATTCGTCGCGAGCCAGCAGTTCGTCGATCAGCAGGGCGCGCTTGTTGGGGTCCTGGCTATTGAGAAACTCCGTAGCTTGCTCTGCGGTGGGCAGCGTCCCGGTGACATCGAGCCATGCCCGCCGCAGGAACACGCTGTCGGAGCAAAGATTCGCCGGTTGGATGCCCAGCTCTTTCCAGCGGGCGAAAACCAGCTCGTCGATCCTGTTCCGCGGCGTGAGCGCGCCCGCGGTTTCGAACGGAGCCGTCGAAACCGGCCGCGCATCGGCGCCGTACGCCACCGCCGGGGCGAAGCAGGAGGCAAGCAGCAGAAAGCCGGCCGTCGGGTAAAGGTTCTGCACGCGACCCCTTAACCGTCCATTGTCTCGCAGTATCGGGCCTGCACACTTGTTTCAACCCGCTGCCAGGCCAAAAGTTGCCGCTTCGCCGGGCGAAACTCCCGGCCGGCCGAATCCAGGGGCGGGCGCGTCGCAGGCAGTTCTCCGCCGGAATGGCGGTCCAAAAACGGGGCCGCCGGCTACGCGACGCGCTGGTCGCTGGGACCGGCCGAAGGATCGCGGTCCAAATCCTCTGAGAGAATGATGGCCTCGGCCAGCGCCCGCATGGGGCGCCGCAAACGGCGGCTCTGATTGCGCAGCCGGAAATAGGCATCCTCCTCGCTGATGCCGTACTTCTGCTGCAGCAGTCCTTTGGCACGTTCCACGATTTTGCGCGTCTCCAGTTCGCGCCTGATCTCCGCCGTCTCCTCCATCAATCGCGCGTTTTCCTGCTCCAGCAGAGACTTGGAAATGGTCACGCCCAGTTGCTCGCCGATGAACTTCATCACCGCGATTTCTTCGCCTGTGTGCTCGTGCGGCAGCCGGTGATGCGCGTTGATCACACCGATCAGGTCGCCCGCGCTGACCAGCGGCACCGAAAGGAACACTTCATAAGTGTCCTCGATCAGGGTCTGGAAATGTTTGAAACGCGGATCGTCGAAGGCGTTTTTTTTCAGCGCCACCGCCGCCCTGTGCTCCGCCACCCAGCCCGTCACTCCCTCGCCCATTTTGATCCGCAGTTTCCCCAGATCCGCGGCGTGCGGCACTTGCGATGCGTGCAGCACCATTTCGTTCGTTTGACAATCAAAGAGGTAGATCAGGCACGCGTCGCAAGCTGTGGCCTGCGCCGCCAGACTGAGCACCTCGCCTAGAATCTCCCCGACTGACAACTCCGAGCTGACGATGCTGCTGACCCTGTGCAATAGGCCAGCCTCAGCATCCGCTACAGCCATCCTCATTGCTGTTCCCATGTCTCAAACTAAACCGCGGCGACGGGCTCGTCCAATTGAAAATTTCTATGCGGGTTATCGTTAACGGTGGTTTACAGCCGCGTCCGCCAGATACGAAGCAATTTAATCTTCGCCAGGAGTGGAGCGTACCAGTACGCCTTTCCTCTGTGCGGCCCGCTCTTCCGGCTAGCTTCCACCTGCCCGATTTCCCGATGTGCGAAACACCCCTCATCGGGCATGCTGGAATCACAGGGAGGTTTTTCGATGGCAAACGAACTGGCGGCTTTCTCCGCCGAACTAGCGGCGGTGGTCGAGCGGGCGGCGGGCTCGGTGGCCGCCGTGCACGCGCGGCCGCACTTTTCTTCGAGCGGCGCCTTCTGGCGGCCCGGCATTCTGGTCACCGCCGAGCATACCGTGCGGCGTGAAGACGACATTACCGTTACTCTGCCCGATGGCGCCAGCGCCGCCGCCACGGTGGCCGGCAGCGATCCGGGCACGGACCTCGCGGTCTTGAAGGTGGATTCGCCGGGCACGCCAGCCGTCGCCGCTGCGGGCGATCCGGCGCCCGGCAATCTGGCCCTCGCGCTCGGCCGCTCCCAGGACTCCGGTATTAACGCCACCTTGGGCATTGTCAGCGCCGTGAGCGGCCCCTGGCGCACCTGGCGCGGCGGCCGGCTGGACCGCTACATCCGGCTCGATCTCACCCTCTATCCCGGCTCCTCCGGCGGGTTGGTGCTGAACTCTGCCGGCCAGGCGCTGGGCATCGCCACTTCCGCCCTATCGCGCATCGCCGGGCTGGCCATTCCTGCGTCCACCATCAACCGGGTAGTCGACGAGGTGCTCGCGCGCGGACGCGTGGCGCGCGGCTACCTGGGCGTCGGTTTGCAACCGGTCGAGCTGCCCGATCATCAAAAAGGTCTGATCGTTCTTTCGCTCGAACCGCAGGGGCCGGCGGCGCAGGCGGGCGTACTGATTGGCGACGTGCTGGTCGCGCTCGGCGGCGGCGCCGTGGCCGACACCGACGACATACAGACCGTGCTCGAAACTCATGGCGTAGGCAACGCGATCGAGGTGCAGGTGGTGCGCGGCGGAGCCTCCCGCTCGCTCGCGGTCACCATCGGCGAACGGCCGCGGAGGAACTGACATGCGGGGACTCGGTGAAGTGGCCGAGCGGCTGCGCCGCTCGACCGTGCAGGTTCACTCGCGCGCCGGCCGCGGCAGCGGTTCCGGCGTCATCTGGTCGGGCGATGGGCTGGTGGTCACCAACGCCCATGTGGCTCGCGGCGCGGACCTCGAAGTGGAGTTTTGGGACGGCCGGGCGATCTGGTGATCGCGGTCGGCAACCCGCTCGGCTTTGCCGGCGCCGTTTCTACCGGCGTGATTCACTCCGTGGGGCCCATCCGAGGCATGGGCAACCGCGCCTGGATTCGCGCCCAAGTCCGCCTGGCGCCGGGCAACTCCGGCGGGCCGCTGGCCGACGCCGGAGGCCGCGTCATCGGCATCAACACCGCCGTCATCAACGGGCTCGGCATTGCCGTGCCTTCGAACGATGCTGCCGATTTTGTGCGCCGCGGGCCGCGCCCGTCTTTGGGCGTGACGCTGCGCCCCCTCTCCGCCGGTGTGCTGATCCTCGATGTGGAGCCGGAGGGCGCCGCAGCCATGGCTTCGCTCAGAGCGGGCGATCTGCTGCTGCTGTCTCTCGATGAGCTCTACGCCGCGCTGGATTCTGGCGAGCAGGCGCTGCGTTTGCGATTCATGCGCGGCGCGCCTTCGAGCGGCCGCCTGCCGGTGCGGGAAACCGTGGTCCGCTTTGGGGAGCGAGCGGCGGAGGCGGCGTGATCCGTGTGCTCATCGCCGCGCACTCCGCGATGACGCGGGCCGGCCTGGAAACCCTGGTGGCTTCGGCGCCAGGCCTGCAACTGGCCGGATCGTTCCCCGATGCGTCCGCCACCGAGGCGCTCCATCCCGACGTCCTGCTGGCCGCCGGCGCGCTCGAGGACCTTCCGCCGCCAGCCGCCCGCGCGCCGGCCATCGTTTTGCTGAGCTCCGAATCGCAGCCCGCGTTTACCCACGAGGCGTTCAAGCTGGGCGTGCGCGCGGTGCTGGCTCGCGATGCAACCCCGGACGCGATCCTCGCCGCCGTGGAAGCGGTGGCCGGCGGCTTGGCCGTGATCGAACCGGGCGAGTTGGAGCCGCTGCTGGCTGCCTCGGCGCCCGTGCCGGCTTCCGCCGCTTCAGCCGCGCTGACGGCCCGCGAGCTCGACGTGCTCCGCCTGGTGGCCGAAGGCGATGCCAACAAGGAAATCGCCTGGAAGCTCGGCATCTCCGAGCACACCGCGAAATTCCACGTGGCTTCGATCCTGGGAAAACTCAATGCCGGCAGCCGCACCGAAGCCGTCACCATCGGCATCCGCCGCGGCCTGGTCCTGATCTGATGCGCGCTGCCCTGCGAAATTAGGCACCGGTGGGAGAGACAAGAAAACATCGGCCGGGCTACCCACACGCCGCGCGCATCTCGGCCGCCCGTTTCGTCGCCGTACGGGCCGGGTGGGTGGTCACCGGCAAGAGGGGAGGCGCGGGCCGGGCTGCGCCCGGGGGTGCGGGGAAAAGAGCTGCCGGGCTCGCGCCAATCACCACTCCACTCTCCCACTAACTCAAGGGTCGCCGAAACGCACGGCGGGGTACCCTCTGGGTCGCTCCGCGAAGCCCCGGCTACCCGCAACGTATCCATCGTTTGACCCGCTCCTTCCGGCCGTGTGCCCAAAAATACCAAAACCAATCAACACATTTAAATTCTCAGAGAATTCGCGCGCTCCGCCCAGCCTCCATCTCCTCTCGCCGCAACCGATCGCGAAGGCGCGCGGTCCAATCATCGGAGGTGTCAATAATGGCAGCACGGCTGAACTATGTGAGGGCGTTTCCCGAAGGCTTCAATGCGGTCCGGAACGTGGAGAGAGCGATCAGCGCGAGCGGGCTGGAGCCATCGCTGTTGGACCTGGTGAAGATCCGTGCGTCGCAACTCAACGGCTGCGCCTATTGCATCGACATGCACACCAAGGACGCTCGAGCGCGCGGTGAGACCGAGCAAAGCATCTACGCGCTCTCTGCATGGCGGGAGGGACCGTTTTTCACCCCGCGCGAACGCGCCGCCCTCACCTGGACCGAGGCCCTCACCAACATCCAGCAGGGTCACGCGCCGGACGCCGTCTTCCAGGAAACCCGCCGCGAATTCGATGAAGCCGACCTGGTGAAGCTCACCGTGGCCATCACCCTGATCAACACCTGGAATCGTATTGCAATCGGCTTCCGCGCCGAGCCCGGCACCTATCAGCCGAAGGCGCACGCCGCCGCTTGAAGAAATCCCCGGTCTGCGCCCTGCCACGCCTACTTCAGCAGGTTCAGAATCTCGGTGAGCTGGCGGCGGATTTCCGGCCACGGATCGATGGCGAACAATTCCTGCTGGACGGTGGCGGAGCGCCTGGCTTTGGCGCCGCGGCCTTCCGCCTGCAACGACTGCCGCGCGCCTTCGATGGTGTACCGCTTCTCGTAAAGCAGATGCTTGATGCGCAGCAGCAGCTCGACGTCCTTGCGGCGGTACAGGCGGTGGCCGGTTCCGGATTTCTTCGGCTGCAGCACCGGGAACTCGGTCTCCCAGAAGCGCAGCACGTAAGGCTCCACGCCCAGCAGATCGCTCACCTCGCCGATCTTGAAGTACAGCTTATCCGGGATGTCCGGCGTTCCGGACTGTAGCGCTACGTCCATGCTCGACCATTCGTAATCCTAACTCACTCGATGGTCAATGTCACGATGTGTTGTCCGCGGGGCAGCAACAAGGTATTCCGACCGGCCCGGTCCGCCGTGGCGGGGATGGAATCGATCTCCAGGGTCCGCGGCGCGCCATCGAACACGGCGATGGCGCGGGCGGCGCTTTGATAGGTGAACTCGATCGAGTGCGCGCCTATGCTGCGGGCGGCTTTCAGGTCGCCGTTGAGCCGCAGCAGCCGCGGGCCGGAATCGGCCGGCGCTGCCTCGATGCTGTGCGCCCCGGCCGGCAGCCACACCGTTTCCGCATCGCGCACCGGCCAGGGCTGGCCATCCACCAGGGCCGGGCCATGCCACGGAACTCCCACTCCGTGAGCCGATTCCACCACCAGCTTCGGCCCGATGCGCTCCACCCGGCCGACGGTGGCCGCCGCCGAAGGCAGCAGCCCCAGGTCGGGCGTGAGCAGCGAGTTCTCAAAGTACAGCGTGACGCGGTCAAAGTTGCGCGCCGCGTTGTGCACCAACTCGAACAGCTCGGTGCCGGTCTGCTGCTTGGTCGGATAGACGTTCTGATAGCGGTCCACGATGTTCAGGTCGATGGCCAGTTTGTCACGATGACTGGTGATCGCGCGGTAGCGATCCGCGATCGCCTGGTAGCGCTGCGGCCCCAGGTTCCAGACCGTGGCCGGATCTTCGATCAGAAATGTGAAGCTGCGCGTGTCAAGCAGGGGGAGCACGCGCGCGGCATCGGCGCCGATGGCTTCGCGCATTCCGCTAGCGAAGCGGTCGTCCACGTGCGTCAGCACCAGGTCCAGATCAGGCTTCTCGAGGCGCAGGCTTCCGAGTACGCCCAGCCATTCCTCTTCCATCCGCTGGGTCAGTTCGGCGCGATAATCGAGGAACTGCTTTCGCGCCGCATCGTCGTGGCTCCGCCCGGCGAACAGATCGATCGGATCAAAACCGGCGCGCGCGCGAAACTCGCGGCGCACATCGTCGTTCATGGGAGTGAAGCGCGCCGGGTTGCCCATGCCCTCCAGCGATTCGAAATACAGCTCAGCCAGGTTCACACCGTCCCAGTCGAAGCGCTTCATCAGCGCCGCCGTGCCGTCCGACGCGGAACGGAAACAGTCGCGATTGGTTAGGTTCATCAGCTTGCGCCAATCAAGCTGGGCGTCCTGCAGGATGGCGGTCTTTTCGCGCCACGCCGGATGGTCCAGCCAGAACTTCTCGCTGACGTGCGGCAGCTCCAGCCAGGCGTACACCAGGATGCCCTCGCGGTGACAGGCGGCGATCAGGTTCTTGAGGTAAGCGTCCTGTTCCGGGTCGGGTTCCCAAAAATGCCAGGCGGCCACGTGCAGTGCGGCCACGCCGCTCGCGCGCCAGCGCGCCGCGAAGTAGTCCAGGTCCACGCGCGAGCGGTAGGCGGAATCGAAGAACGCCCAGAGGCGCGCGGAGGAGAACGGCCGCTCCATGCCGAGATCCGTCAACGCCTGCAGGAGGTACGGGAAGCGCTCATAGCCGCGCGCGCCGGGCGGCACGGCCACCCACAGCAGAATGCCGGCGCCACGCCGCATTCCCGCCATCATCGGCGCGCCGGTCCATCGTTCGCGGGCGAACACAGTGGCGCCCGCGGGCAACTCGAAGACCGGCAGCTCGAGCCCCTTCTCCCAGACGATGGCGAGGCCGGGGCGGTGCACATCCGTGAGGCTGCCGACCTTGGCGAACCCGTTGCCGCGCCGGAAGCCGAACATCTCGGCCAGCGAGGATTCGCCCTCCAGGATCATAATGGCGCCCCGGTCCACCCGCTGGTTCCACTCGGTCGAAGCGGGCGTGCCGGTGCGCGCCACGAAAACGTGCGCCATGTTGGCGGGCTGCCGCACCAGGCCAATCGAAGAGAGGATCTCCGGCCACGCGCCGGCATCCGCGTTCAGCACGCAATAGTAGGGCAGCGGAGCCGCCAGGGCCACCGCGGCAGTGAGCAGCGCGACGAGGACTCCTCGCGCAGCGACCGTAGCGATCCAGGCAACCGCTCCGTGACGGTCGCGGCTCCGATCCGTACACGCGCTAACGAGTAAACGCATACCAGATTCCCGTGCGAAGGTCGCTGAAGCTGGCCGGGCGGCTGCCGTCTGCGCTGAGTAGGTACGAGCCGCGCAGCAAGCTGGTGGTGACATACATCGAGGGCGGCATCCACGCCGCGCGGAAGCGCACCCCCGGCCCGGTTTCGACGAAATTCGCCCAGGCCTGCCGCTCGCTATCGATGGTGAAATTGCCGCTCCAGAAGAACTGCGTGCGAAACGCGGCCGGCCCCATCGAGTATCCGAAGCGCGACTCGTCGTATATCAGGAAGTCGTTGGCGAACCGGCTGATGAAAACGCCGTCCGCGGTGGTATCGGCGAACCAGCCCGACGATTCGGCGGTGAGCGAGCGGCCGATCAGGTGCGCATAGTTCACTCCGCCGCGGTAGTCGGGCAGAATGTGACCGGTGGCATAGCTCATGGCGCTGCCGGCTTCGAACCAGGCGCCGGCGCCGTGCCATGGCAGCACGCGGACGCCGCCGGCGACGATGAACGAGCTTTCCGAAAGATACTGCGGCGAGACCGCGCCCACCGTCACCCGCGTGTCGCCCACGAAGCGCACGCTGAGGTATGGCTGCAGGCGCGTCTTGTTGCGCAGCTCGGTCTTCGCCTGCGCGTAAGAAAAGAAGTCGTGCCAGCGCGTCGAATAAATGGGGTAGATCCAAACCGTGGTGCGGAATCTCTTGAGCGCGCCGCTCAGGTTGCGCCAGGCCTGGCGGCCCTGGCTGGCGACTTTCGGATCGGGGCTGCGGCGCGCCAGGTCGAACCAGCGGGCCGCGGTCGCGTCCTGATGCAGGATGTTGTAGGTCCAGCCGAGCTTGAGCATCGCGTCGAAATCTCCCGGATCGTCTTCGTGAGCCGCGCGCAGGTATTTGAGCGCATCCTGCATATAGCCCGCCTGGATGCTGCGCTCCGCCATCACCTTGGCGTCGATCGAATCGGTGACAGGCTGCGCGCGCCGGTTGAGCACCTGCGGTATGTGCAGCACGGCGCGGACGCGGTTGGCCAGGTCTTCATCCGGGCCGGCCAGCACGCGCTGGAACAGCGGCATGGCAGCCGCATCGTCGCCGCGCGCGTGGAGCAGGAACCCAAGCTGGGTGGCGGCCAGCATGTCGTCCGGCGCGGTCCCGGTGAGCGTGCGGAATTCCTGCTCGGCTTCGGGCTCGCGGTTCATGCGCAGCAGCAGATAGCCGAGCTCGCGCCGCAACTCGACGTTGCGGGGATCGAGCGCCAGCGCGCGGCGGAATTCGGGAACGAAGGGGTAGCGGCCGGGCAACAGCTCGCGCGCCTGCTCGGCGGCGCGCGGCTCGCCGCCGCGGGAAGCGGCGAGCAGTGCGGCAATAGCGTCGTCGGTGCGGCCCATAGCCTTCCACACCCGGCCCAGGTCCACCAGCACGGTGCGCCGGTCGAGACGCAGCCGCCAGGCCTTCTCGAAATGTTCGGCCGCCAGCGGCAGTTCGTCGCGCTCTTCGGCCAGCGTGGCCAGCTCGAAGTGCGCGCTGAAGTTGTCTGGACCGGCCGCCAGCGCGTTCTTCCAACGCTCGATGCCGGCGGCCAGCGGCTGGTCGATATTCTGAAACGCCCGCTCCGCCTCCGCGTTGCCGGTGCGGCGGATGCGGTCGAAAATGCGCCGCGCTTCGGCTATCCGCTTGCTCTCGTTGCAGAGGAAAGCGTACTCCAGGGCCACCGGAACGTCCGCCAGGTCGATCGTCATAGCTTCATGGAACTGGTCGCGCGCCAAATCGTTCTCGCCGATCTTGAGATAGGTGTAGGCCAGGTCTTTGCGGATGGAGGCGCGCTGCGGCGCGAGCCCGATGGCGCTGGTGAAGCCGGCTACCGCGGCGTCATAATCGTGCGCCCGCAACGCGGCATAGGCGCGCGTCAGCGGCTCGTAGGCCGGGTCGGGCGTCTGCGCCGCTGCCAGAGCGCACGCCGCCATTAGGATTGCGGCTCGCATACCGCCGTGGATGTAGTGGCCGGGCGGAGGGGATTTTCGCAGGTTTTGTGAACCTTGCGGTCAGGTCCCCGAGCGGCCACTCGAGCTTTAGCGAGTGCCGTTTTCCAGCAGTGAAACCCAGCGAAATGATGGTACCATGAGGTCAGAATGCGGCAGGTCTCCACCATTGTCATGGCGACGCTGATTGTGGCGGCGCTGTTTTGCGGAAACTGCCTGTCATGCCCGCAAATGCTGATGGCAATTGCGAGTCACCAGCCGGGCCACGGCTGCTGTCATCACAAAACCGCCAAGATCGATTGCCATTCGCAGTTGCTGAGCCATTTCGTGAAGGCGCAGGGCCGAAGCGCCACTCCGGCGTTCGTCGTGTCGGGCGCGGTGCTGGCGACTGCGGCGGCAGCGGTTCCGGCTCGCCCGGCGATTGCACCTTGGCGCGTCGCGGATGTGGCGCCACCTGATTTGATCTCCCTGCATTCCCTGCTTCGCGTTTAGATTTCCCTTCATCGGTTAAATCCCCAAACAAGCTTGGTGTGTTGTCCCCGAGGCGGGTTGCGTGGCGGAAGCCCCGCGCGGACCGAAGCCAGCCCTCCGTGGGGAAAACAGAGTTGGTGAATGGAAATGAAAGTTCGTTATTGGATTTGGTTTTGGTTGGCGCCGCTGGCGGGGGCGCAGCCGGTGTCTTCGCTGGTGGAAGAGGCGCTGCACAACAACCGCGAGATTCTGGCGGCGCAGAAAAAGGTGGAAGCGCTGCGGCAACGGCCGGCGCGAGAGAGCAGCCTGCCGGATCCGACTCTTTCGCTGGGGTGGGCATCGAACGGCGCCCCGTGGCCCGGGGCGGGACTGGGGGTGAACCCGACCAGCAATCTCGGGGTGATGGTGTCGCAAGAAGTGCCGGCGCCGGGCAAGCGGAAACTGCGCGGCGAGATCGCCGACGAAGAAGCGGCGGCGGCGTTCGACGAATACCTGTCCACGCGCCTCAAAGTGGCTTCGCGGCTCAAGCAGGCATATCACGAATTGCACCATGCGGTGGTCGCCATCGGTTACGTCGACCGCTACCAGGAACTGCTCAACGACATGCTGCGCATTTCCGAGGCGCGCTATGCGGTAGGCCGCGCGGCGCAGCAGGACATCCTCAGAGCGCAGACGCAGTTGGCGATTTTCGCCGCCCAGCGCGTGCGATTCGAGCAGGAACGGGAGGCGAAGCAGATCGAGATCAACGCGCTCCTCAACCGGCCGCAAGGCGGGCGCATCGAGGTGCCGGCTGAGATGACGGCGGGGCCGATGGCGGCGTCGCTTGAAGACTTGCTGGCGCAGGCGCGGGCGCATTCGCCGCTGATCGAGCGCGACAGGGAGGCGGCAAAGGGGAATGAACTGGCGGCCAGCCTGGCGCGCAAGGACTATGCGCCGGACTACACGGTGTCGGGCGGCTACTTCAACCAGGGCGGGCTGCCGCCGATGTGGGAGGCGAGGGTGGATTTCAAGCTGCCGGCGTATTTCTGGCGCAAGCAGCGCGCGGCTGTGGCCGAGCAGGAGGCCAGCGCCAGCCAGGCGCGGCACGAATACACGGAGACGCTGGTGGAGGTAGAGGCGGGCATCCGTGAGCAATACAGCGTAGCCGAGGCGTCTCGCAAGCTGGTGGACCTGTACGAAAAGTCCGTGATTCCCGAGGCGCGGCTGGCATACGAATCGGCGCTGGCCGGTTACCAGGCCGGGCGCGGCGATTTCATCGCGGTGTTTTCCAATTTCACCAGCGTGGTGGATTACGAGTTGACGGACCACGAGGAGATCATGCGATTTCACATTGCGTTGGCGAAGCTCGAAGAATTGACGGGAGTGGAACAGAAATGAAACCGACCTTGGTGGTGTTGGTGGCGGGAGCGGCGTTTCTGGGCGGGCTGAGCTATGAGCGCTGGCGCGCGAAGCCGGCGCCGGAATCGGCCGAGCGCAAGGTGCTTTACTGGGTGGACCCGATGCATCCCTGGTACAAGTCCGATAAACCGGGGATCGCGCCCGATTGCGGCATGAAGCTGGTTCCGATGTATGAGGGTGAGCAGCTACCGAACCAGGCGGCCGCGAATGCGGTGCAGGTGTCGCCCGAAAAACAACAGTTGATCGGCGTGGAGTACGGCACGGCGGAGTACGAGACCGCCACCGATACGATTCGCGCGGCGGCGCGGGTGACGCTGGATGAAACGAAGATCGTGAAGGTGCAGACCCGCCTGGAGGGCTGGATCGACCGCGTATTCGCGGATTTCACGGGCAAGTATGTGAAGAAGGGCGATGCGCTGGCAACGGTGTATAGCCCGGATGCCCTGGCCACCCAGCAGGAGTTCCTGCTGGCATTGCGCGCGCAGCACACCATGCACGACAGCGCCATGCCGGCGATGGTGGCGGGCAACGACAACCTGGTGGCGGCTGCGCGCAAGCGGCTGGAACTGTGGGACATCTCCGACCGGCAGATCGACGAAGTCCGGCGCACGGGAAAGCCCATCGAGAACCTGACGGTCTACGCGCCGGCTGCCGGTTACGTGACGGAACGCAACGCGTTTCCCAAGCAGCACGTGACATCGGACACGGTGCTGTACACGTTGGCCGACCTTTCGACCGTGTGGGTGGTAGCGGACGTGTTCGAGTACGAAGCCGCCGGCGTGCGGCTGGGCCAGGCGGCCACGTTGACGCTCGACTACCTGCCGGGACAGAAGTTCCCTGGCCGTGTGAGCTACATCCTGCCAAGCGTGGACCCGGCGTCGCGCACGCTGAAGGTGCGGATCGCGCTCGACAATCCCGGCGAGCGGCTCAAGCCGGATCAGTACGGGCAAGTGGAGATTCATACCGGCGGCGCGCGGCGGCTGATGGTGCCGGAATCCGCGGTACTCGATTCGGGTGACCGGCAAGTGGTCTATGTGGATCTCGGAAACGGCAACTTGGAGCCGCGCCCGGTGCGCGTGGGAGAGCACGCGGGCGGCCGAGTGGAGATTCTGGAAGGGCTGAAGGCGGGCGAGCGCATCGTCACCTCGGGTAACTTTCTGCTGGATTCGGAGAGCCAGTTGAATGCGGCGAGCGGCGGGACGGCGAAATGATAAACGGTCTGATCGAGTTCTCGGCGCGCAACCGGTTCCTGGTGCTGCTGCTGGTGGCCGCGGCGGCGCTGGCCGGCTGGTGGTCGCTCCAATCCATTCCGCTGGACGCGATCCCGGATCTGAGCGACACGCAAGTGATCGTCTATTCGAAATGGGACCGCAGCCCGGACATCATTGAGGACCAGGTGACCTACCCGGTGGTGAGCGCCATGCTGGGAGCGCCGCGGGTGAAAGACGTCCGCGGGTTCTCCGATTTCGGCTACTCGTACGTGTACGTCATTTTCGAGGACGGCACGGACATCTACTGGGCGCGCTCGCGGACCCTCGAATACCTTTCCAAGATTCAATCGCGCCTGCCGCAAGGTGTCGAAACCGAACTGGGGCCGGATGCGACCGGCGTCGGCTGGGTGTTTCAGTATGCGCTGGTGGATACGACCGGCCGGAACAGCCTGGCGCAATTGCGATCGACCGAGGACTGGTTCCTGCGCTACCAGTTGCAGGCCGTTCCGGGGGTGGCGGAAGTGGCGCCGCTGGGCGGATTTGTGCGCCAGTACCAGGTGACGGTCGATCCGAACCGGCTGGCGGGGTATGGGGTCGGCATCGACAAAGTTGTGGCGGCGGTGCGCGCTGGGAACAACGACGTCGGCGGGCGCCTGGTGGAATTCACCGGCCGCGAGTACATGGTGCGCGGGCGCGGCTATGCGCGCTCGGTAAGCGATCTGGAGCGGGTTTCGCTGGGAGTCACCGCGGAGGGCGCGCCGATCCTAGTGCGGGATGTGGGCTCAGTGACGCTGGGGCCGGACCTGCGGCGCGGCATCGCGGATCTGAACGGCGAGGGCGAAACTGTTTCGGGCATCGTGGTGATGCGGCAGGGAGAGAACGCCCTGCGCGTGATCGAGAGGGTGAAGGCGAAGCTGAAGGAGTTGGAGCCTGGGCTGCCGCCGGGCGTGAAGGTGGTGACGGCGTACGACCGCTCGGAGTTGATTTTGGCGTCGATCGACAACCTGAAGCACACGCTGATCGAGGAGTTGTCGGTGGTGGCGCTGGTGATCCTGATCTTCCTCTGGCACGTACCGAGCGCGGCGATCCCGATCATCACCATTCCGGTGGCCGTGCTGATTTCCTTCGTGCCGATGCGGCTGATGGGGATCAACGCCAACATCATGTCGCTGGGGGGAATCGCGATTGCGGTGGGGGCGATGGTGGATGCCGCCATCGTGGTGGTGGAGCAGACACACAAGAAGCTGGAAGGGGCGGACCAGAGCTGGAGCGCCGGCGATTACCAGCGGGCGATTGTGGCCGCAGTGAAGGAAGTGGGCGGCCCGAGCTTTTTCGCGCTGCTGGTAATCGCGGTTTCGTTCCTGCCCGTGCTGACACTGGAAGCGCAGGAGGGACGGCTGTTCAAGCCACTGGCCTACACGAAGAATTTCGCCATGATTGTGGCGGCGGTGCTGGCCATCACGCTGGACCCGGCCCTGCGGCTGCTGTTCTTCCGCAAAGAAGGTTTCCGGGTGTGGCCGCGCTGGCTGGGGTGGATCGTAAACGGCGTGCTAGTGGGCAAGATCCATTCGGAAGAAAAGCATCCCATCAGCCGCGTGCTGATGCGCCTGTATGCGCCGGTGGTGGCGTGGAGCCTGCGCTGGAAGTGGCTGGTGCTGGCGGTCGCGGTGGCGCTGGTGGCGGTGACGGTGCCGGTGTACCAAGGGTTGGGATCGGAATTCATGCCACCCCTCGACGAAGGCACGCTGCTATTCATGCCCACCACGCTGCCGGGGATTTCGGCGGCCGAGGCGGGCCGGCTGCTCCAGATTGAGGACCGGATCCTGATGCGGTTCCCGGAAGTGGAGCGGGTGCTGGGGAAAGCCGGACGCGCGGAGACGCCGACCGACCCCGCCCCGCTTTCGATGATGGAAACGGTCATCATGCTGAAGCCAAAATCGCAGTGGCGGCGCGTGGCGACGTGGTACGACCGGTGGCCGGAATGGATTAAGCCGCTGTGTGGGCGCATCACGCCAAATCGCATTTCGACCGACCAACTGGTCGACGAAATGAACGGCGCGCTGCAGTTTCCGGGCGTGTCGAACGCGTGGACGATGCCGGTGAAGAATCGCATCGACATGCTGACCACGGGGGTGCGGACGCCGGTAGGGATTAAGATTTACGGGCCGGACCGGGCGGGAATCGAGCGCATAGGTACAGCCATCGAACGCGTGCTTCCGGGGGTGGCGGGGACGCGTAGCGTGTTCGCAGAGCGGGTAGGCGGGGGGTACTTCCTGGATTTCGATCTGAAACGTGACCAACTGGCGCGCTACGGGATGAGCGTGGACGATGCCGAGGCAGCGGTCGAGTCGGCGATCGGCGGCGAGAACGTGAGCACGGCGATCCAGGGGCTGGAGAGGTATCCGATCAGCGTGCGTTACTACCGCGATTCGCGCAGCTCCATGGAACGCCTGGAGCGCGTGCTGGTGGCGGCGCCGGGTGGAAAGGCGCAGATTCCGCTGGCGGAGATTGCGACCCTGAAGCTGTCAAGCGGCCCCGCCATGCTGCGCAATGAAAACGGCATGCTATGTGGTTACGTCTATGTGGACGTAGCCGGACGCGACGTGGGGAGTTATGTGGCGGCGGCCAGGGAGGCGGTGCGCGAGAGCGTCGCCACGCCGCCGGGTTACACGGTCGCGTGGAGCGGGCAGTACGAAGCCATGGAACGGGTGCGCGAGCGGTTGAAGACGGTGTTGCCGCTGACGCTGTTCCTGATTCTTCTGCTGTTGTACCTCAATACGCGCTCCGCCGCGAAGACCGTCATCATTCTGCTGGCGGTGCCGTTTTCCGCTGTGGGGGCCATCTGGCTGCTCAGCCTGCTGGGCTACAACATGAGCATCGGCGTGTGGGTTGGGTTAATCGCTCTCATGGGCGTGGACGCGGAGACAGGCGTGTTCATGCTGCTCTATCTCGATCTGGCATTCGAGGAACGGCGTCGGGCTGGGCTGATGCGAAACCACGCGGACTTGCGCGAGGCGATTGTTCACGGAGCGGTGAAACGGATCCGGCCGAAATTCATGACGGTGGCCACCATGTTCGTGGGGCTGGCGCCCATCATGTTGTCGCACGGCGCGGGCGCGGACGTGATGAAGCGCATCGCGGCGCCTATGATTGGTGGCATCTTTACATCGTTCTTATTGGAGCTGGTGGTGTATCCGGCAATTTACGAGGTTTGGAAATGGCGCTCGGTAAAAAGACAGGCGGTTTGATTCTGGTGTGGGCAATGGCCGCGGCGGCGGCGCAGTTTCCCATGCGGCACCGGCACGTGCGCGGCGGCTGTGAGGGGACACTTGAGATCAGCGAAAGCGACGTGCGGTTCGCGGGACCGAAAGGGCACGCGTGGCAGTGGAGGCTCGACCAAATCCGGCAACTGGAGCTGGCGCCGGACCGCGTCGTGGTGGTGAGCTACGAAAACGGCAGGTTGCCGTGGACGGAACGCAGGTACGAATTCAGCGGCGCGGTTCCGGCGGCCGAGCTGTACGCGTTGCTCAAAGATCGCATGGACCAACGGCTGGTGGCGGAAATGGCGCACCCGGCCAGCGGCACGCTGTGGTCGCTGCCGGTGAAGCACGTGGGCCGCGCGGGTTCGCAGGGAGCGCTCGAACTGACGGCGGAGACGATCGCATATCGCACGCCGGCGAAGGACGAGTCGCGCACCTGGCGGTATACGGATATCGCCGGCATCAGCAGCTCTGGGCCGTTTCAGTTGACCATCACTACGTTCGAACTGGCGCCGGCGCAATACGGCGGGCGCAAGGATTTCAATTTCGAATTGCAACAACCCATCACGGAAGCCAGGTACAACCAGCTATGGCTTCAGGTGGAAATGAAGAATGGGAGAATTCCGTGAAGCATAGCTCCGTGAAAAGGATCATCGTTATGATCCTCGCTTCGGCGGCGCCGCTGGCGACCGCCAACCAAGCGCTGGTGAATGCGACGATTACAGACAGCGTGTGCGCCGCCAGCCACAAAAGCATGAAAATGGGTTCGAATGACCGCTGCGTCCGGAACTGTGTAAGGGCGGGGGCTAAGTACGTCCTATGGGACGGCAGGAATGCCTATGTGTTGAGCGACCAGAAAGCAGCCGAGCTGTGGGCCGGCAGGAGAGTAAAGGTGCTGGCCACGCTGGACGCGAAGACAAAGGAGGTTCACGCGATCTCCATCCGGGCTCAGTGAACTGTAGCAAGAGGTTCAGTTTCGAATTGCAATGGATGCGAGATCGAAAGGAAGAAGGGGAGAATTCCAATGAAAAGAATCATCGTGATGATATTCGCTTCGGCGGCGTTGATGCTGGCCGCCGATCAAACATTTACCGGCACCGTCACGGACGACATGTGCGGCGGAAGCCACAAGGACATGAACATGGGGACGGACGAGAAGTGCGTGATCGAGTGCGTGCGCGGCGGAGCCAAGTACGCGCTGTGGGACGGCAAGCAGACGTATGTCCTGAGCGATCAGGCGGGCGCCGCAAAATTCGCCGCCAAGAGGGTGACGGTGAAGGGCACGCTGGACGCGAAAGCGAAGACCATTCAGGTCAGCTCGATCGCGGCGGCGAAATAGTGGAAACTTGACGGCTAGATTCCCGTTGGGAAGTTCCATGCAATGAAGAGCCTGGCGTCGCTGTATCGCTGCTCATAAACGGCTGACCTTGTGATGTTTTGTCGCTAACCGCCAACATTGGTCTCGTGAAGTCAGTCGTCAACTGAACGGGAAACTCGCGAACCGCTGAAGTGGCGTCTCTCGATAGCGGAAGGATTGTCGCCACCAGGAGATTGGTCCTTCGATTCGGAGCGCTGTTCGCGCTCCGAGCACTGTGTGCTGAGGGAATCCGATCACTTCTTCCACAATCAGAGAAACAGCGTCGCTTCGCTCCGATGGCTGACCGGAATCATTCCGGAACACCGACCGCCTTCCCTTCGGAATCGGCGGTCACCTTAGGCGGAATCCCCAGGGCGAAAGATTCGCCTCAGCCCTAGAGCTCGCGCTCGTCGTAACTGACGCCGTGCCCTCTAAGAAGCTCAGCAGCTCATCTTGGAACGAGACCCGCCGATGGTGCCCCTGCTGCCCCGCGATGTAGTCCTTCACGGCAGCCGCTCGGGAGCCGCTTACGGTGAAGGCGGCGTATCCGGCCTGCCAGTACGGGAAGAGGCGGCTGACAATCGCAGGCGACAAGGCAGGCGCACGATTCTTGGTCGAGAAGATGAGATGAAGCAAAAGGGAAGCGAGGGTGTGCGCCATAAAACTTACGCCCCGCTCCGGGGCTCTTTGTTGCTGCGTTTTGATTCCACACGGCTGACGCCGTGGGCTACTGTCTTTCGCCCTGCGGGCTTGCCGCACGAGCCGGCCGAGAAAGAAGTGGGCCACCGCGCAGAGAACTCTCGGCTTAAATGTAGAAACCTCGGGGGCAGTCCCCGAGCTGCCAACGCCGGGTGACGCCGGCCGGCACAGTAGTGGCTCAGCCAACCGCGCCGGCCGGGCTCACGCCCGGCTGCGCCGATTCACAATCGGTGCGCAGGTTATCAACCTGCCCCACACATGCCGCGCACTTCTTCAATCACCCGGTCGGGAGCTTCCATGGGGATGAAGTGGGAAGCGCCTTCCAGCACCACATCGCGGCCGCGGATGAAACGGGCGGCCAGGTCTGGGGCGGTCGGCGAAGCGGCCAGGTCGAGCTTGCCGGGGTTGCGAATAATCCCGGCGCGGAGGATGGTGACAGGCACGGCAACCTGGGCAACCTCGGCATAAATGTTGGATTCCGGCGCGATGGATTCCGCGTAGATGGACGCTTCGGCGGCGGGCGGGCAGGCCAGCGACAGGTGATCGCCGTTGGGCAGCAGCCCGTATTGGCAATAGTCGCGCAGAATCTCCGGCAGCCAGGTGACGAACGGGGCGCGATTGCGGAAGCGCTCTATCATCTCCTCCGGCGAGCGCCAGACGTTCTTGCGGCGCAGGATGAAGGCGAAATCGGGAGCCGGGCCGCCGTAGCGGAAGACAGGGAAAATAGTGGGATCGATCAGCAGCATGGCGGCGAAGGCCTCGGGAACCAGCGCCGCCGCTTGTACCATGGAGTGGCCGCCCGAGGAGTGGCCGATGCCGAAAGCGCCGCGCACACCGAGGCTGCGCAGCATGCCCGCCAGGTCCTTGCCCAGGTAGCGCCAGCGGTACGGCGGATCGGGCCGCGCGCTGCGGCCGTGACCGCGCGTTTCCACCGCCAGGCAGCGCCGCCCCGGCAGGCGGCGGATGATGTAATCCCATAGCCGGCCGTGGAATCCCGTAGCATGGGCGAAAATCAATGGCGGGCCAGCGCCCGGCCATTCCCAAACAGCGAGATCGAGCCCGTCAACATTGACGATGCGCAGCGCCGGATTTTCCGCAGAAGGTCGAAGATCCACGGTTCGATTTTCGCATGGCGCAGCGGGCCCGCGGACCCGCACTCCGGTGCCCGGAAGACAAAAAAGGGGGCAGGCTCGGTGCCTGCCCCCGGATTCGAGATCTGCTGTGGGGTGAATGTTTAGAACATCAGTTTTAACGCCATCTGGATTTCGCGCGGAGCCTGGCCTGATTGGTAAAAGCCGAGGACTTGGCCGAACGATGCACTCGACGAGATGCTGGTGCCGGGGTTGCCCCAGTTGGCGTGATTCATGATGTTGAATAAGTCGGCGCGGAGGTCGAGCTTCCACCGCTCCTTAAAGTCGAAACGCCTGGATATGGCCATATCCCAGTTGATCGAGCCGGGACCGTAAAGAGAGTCTCGGCCGACATTGCCGAATTGGCCACTGAAGACGGTGCAAGTGGTGGGAACGGGCGAGCCGTTACAGGTAAACGCTGCCGGGTTGAACCAGGTGAATCCATTCCCCGCGTTAGACACGCCGCCCGCATAGACGTTACTGGGCGCGATATTCTCCGGCCGGTCGAGGTTCTGGCCGCTCAAAGAGATATCCTTGCCGTCGGCAAGTTGGATCGGCTCGCCGGTGAACGCACTGATGATGGGCGAAAGCTGCCAGTTCTTGGTAATCGCCTTGGCAAAGCTGCCGCCCAGTCCAGGGCTGGTGATCACCAGGTAGGTGTTGAAGTTCTGCCGGTGGTCGAAGCCGCAATTGCCTCGCTCGCCGTTGATGGCGGTGGGATTCTGGAAAACCGGGCCGGCCAATTCTCCGGCGAAGTCCCAGCCGCTGACGCAGTGACTCCAGGTGTAGTTGGCCAGGAAGGTGATGTGATGGGACAGACGGTGTTGCACCGAAACCAGCAGCGCATGGTATTCTCCATTAGCGCCGTCGGAGGTGGTCTGGATGTCGCCGTAATATTGGCCGGTTGTGGGGTTCGCTAGGTAGGTGAGGCGCCGGTTGTTGGTATTGGATGTGCTCGCGGCAGCACCATTCACCGGGACGTCAACCGAATAGTTGGCGTCCACCGATCCCCAGATGTGCCGGCTGGCGTTGCCCAAGTAGTTCGCTGTCACCAGCCAATCGGCGGCAAGCTGGCGCTGGTAGCTGAGGTTCCACTGCATCACATAGGTGGGCGCCACATTGGGTGGAATGCTGACGTAGGCGCCAGCCACCGGGAAGACGATGTTGCTGGGGAACGGGTCACCCGTCACCCCGGCCGGCGATACGTAGCTCGCGAACGGATTGGAGAACTGCCCGCTGGTGAGCGAGAGGGAAGACACATAGGGCGCGTTGGTGGTCCAGCGTTCCGGGTAGAACAACTCAGTGGTATCGTGCATCAGCGTAAAGGCGGCGCGAATAGTCTGCCTGCCGTCGCCCTTGGGATCCCACACGAGGCCGAGGCGCGGCGAGAACGTAGCCCAATGGGACGCGGTGAGGGCCTTGCCGTAAGGATCCTGCGCGGTGTCACCGTAGAAAACCAGGCCCGCCGGCGCTTGCGGATATACGGAGCTGTGCCAGCCCTGTTCGAAGAGGCTCCAGTTGAACATGTTGCCACGCCCGTATTTGTCATACGCCGGCTCCTGAGGTTCCCAGCGCACGCCGTAGTTAATGGTCAGGCGCGACGTTGCGTGGAAGGAATCCTGAGCGTAGGCGGCGACCACCGTCTGGCGTATGTAATCGGAAATGACCTTCCCGTCGGTCAATCCGTTAAAGCGGCCAATCAAGAGGTCGGCCATTCCGTCCCCGGTAGTGCTGCCGTTGAATGTGAATTGCCCGTTCGACTGCTGGTTGTTGACGGAGTTGAACTGGGTCTTGCGTCCGTCGAAGCCGAACATGAGCTGGTGCCGGCCGTGGATATACGTGAAATCGTCCGCCACCTGATACACATTGGTGTCGAACGTGGCCAGCGCACAGGTGCCGCAGCCGACGTTGAACCCGCCGCCGGAGTAGCCGCTGACGGCGAGTTGCGTGTAGTCCGGAAGGGCCTCCCACATATTGACGCCCAGGCTGTTCGGGCTGAACATGTTGGATGCGTCGGCGCGATTGTCGCGGCGCCGGTCGAAGGTGCCGTGGAACGAATTCACCTCGGTGGGGTTGAGCGTGTAGGTGTCGCCGAGGGTTACTGTCTCCGAACGGTCCTGGTTGCCCGACGTCCCGGTGGTTAGAGCATTGCTACCGTCGAAGAGCACCTGCGCCAGGTAGTCGTATATGTAATAGCGCCCGTAGAAGCTGTGCTTGTCACTGATGACGTAATCCACGCGGCCGATCCACTGGTCGTCGGGGTTGTCGGCGAAGTAGCCGTATTGCACAGCCCCGCAGGGACTCGGAGAAACCGGCAGGTCTTTGGAAGCCAGCTTGTAGCCCGCTGAATCAAACGAGGAAGTGGGAATCAGGTTGCCCGCATAGGCATGGCCGGAGGTGTCCTTCAACTGCCGGGCCGCAGCCAAGCAGCCGCCGTTCGCTTTGGCTCCGTCCACCACGCTGAAGTCCCCGAGCAGCACCGCCGCGGTGGGGACATAGGCGGTATTCCCGGACGGGTCGCTACGCTGCCGCGTGCCTTGGTATCCGCCGAAGAAGAACAGCTTGTCCCTGATGATTCTGCCGCCGGCGGTTCCGCCGAACTGGTTGCGCTTCAAGCTGTCGCGCTTCGGCTGGGCGGTAAAGACGCCTTCCGGCCGGGCATTGAGATCGCCGTTGCGCAGAAAGTCGAACAGGTCGCCATGGAAGGCATTGTTTCCCGACTTGGTCACGATGTTGACCACGCCGCCGGGATGCAGTCCGTATTGCGCCGGCAGTCCGTTGGTCTGTACGTTGAATTCCTGGATGAAATCGGGAACCGGGATCGGCAGGTTCACGTTGCTGAACGGGTCGTTGTTGTCGCCGCCATCCAACAGATAGTTGATGCCGTTGGCTTGCGATCCGGCCACCGAGAACTGGCCCGATCCGTTCGATCCCTGGATGTTTTTGCTGCCGGTCAAGTCGCCGCCATTGAGTGTCATGGTGCTGGTGCCGGCTCCGGTCAGCGTCAGCAACTGGGTTGGGTTGCGGCCGTTCAAGGGCAGATCGACGATGCTTTGCTCGTTGATGACCTGCGCCACGGAGTTCTCCTTGGTTTCCACCATGGCCGAATTGGCTTCCACCTGGATGCTTTCGGTTACCGAGCCGAGTTGCATCGGCACATTGACCGTGACATTGGTGGCCACCTGCAGAATGATGCCGGTCTGCACGTAGGTCTTAAAACCTTTGGCCGCGACTTCCAGCCGGTAGTTACCGACCGGCAGGTCCGGCATCGTATAACGGCCGGTGGCATCGGACACGGTGTTGCGGACCTGTCCCTTGTCCACTTCGGTCGCTTTCACCTGAGCGCCCGCGATAGCCTGGCCGCTCGGGTCGGTGACGTACCCATCGAGTTCCGCGATGGCCACCGCTTGCGCTCTGGCGCACGGAGCGAATGCTCCCAAAGCCGCTAATGCAATCAACAAGAGGACTGCTGCGGCACCTCTACGATCGACGAAGATCCTGGCAAAAAACATAAACCTCTCCCCTGAAAATTCTGCCCGAGTTCCTCGCGCAACCCGACTTTGGCAGAGAACAAGCCTCCGCCGCCGGCCCACGCAAAACTAACTATACATCCGAAACATAAATTGGTTCCTTGGTGCGGTCAAGCCAAATATGCTAAATGGTGAATTTAGGATTGCTAAATCGAGAATCCCGGCCGCCGTGGCGCGCGGGCCGGGAACTGCTGCGATGTGCTGGCCCATCAGTAGATTCAGGAAACTCCTCAGCAATCGCAGCCGGGACGATTTCTTTTCCCTGGCGCCGAATTCGCGCGCCAATTCCCGGAAATTCGCACCTGAATTAAGTTTGTTTACTAATGTTTCAAACGTTGTATTTTCGGCTCCTTTCACTGCCGGGAAGTGCCGTACAAAGCCCTGGCGCCGGGCTTCCGTTATACTGGTCTTCGAGACTCCTTCGCATAGCGGATTACCGATGGCTGATATGAGCGTCGTCTGGCTGCGCGTGGCCGCGGGATTGTATTCGCTGGGCCTGCTGCATGCCATCCTCACCCTGGTTCGCCACCGCGAGAACCTGTTCCGCGTGGCGCTGGGGGCGTTCTGGCTCGGAGCGGTCTTCCATCTCGTTTCCATCGTGGAGGAAGGCTTAAGCATCCAGCACTGCCCAATCACGAATTTCTACGAAACGCTTTCCATGTGCGCTTTCCTGATTGTGCTGTTGTACCTGTTTATTTACTGGCGCTACCAGCTGGAGAGTTTGAGCGTGTTCATTTTCCCGCTGGTCTTCGTGATGGCGCTGGTGGCGACGATGGGCAACCCGGTGAATTCCTGGACCAGCCCGGTGGTCCGCGACGCCTGGCTCACGGTACACATCGTGCTGGTGTTGCTCGGGTTTGCGGCGCTGCTGTTCACCGCAGTCGCCTCCTTGCTGTACCTGTTTCAGGAGCGCGAGCTGAAATCGAAGAAGCCGCGCAAGCTGTCCTGGCTGCCCCCTTTGGGCACGCTGGACGATCTGATCTGGAAGTCCATGGCGCTGGGCTTCACGCTGATGACGCTGGCGGTGATCGCCGCCAGCACCTGGGCCTTCATCGAACACAAGGAGGCCTGGATCAGACAACCGGCCATCGCCATCTCGTTTTTCACCTGGGGCACGTACCTGGCGCTGGTATTCCTGCGGGTCACCGCCGGGTGGCGCGGCCGCAAGGCGGCCATCATGACGGTGACCGTACTCGGTTTTTCCGCGCTGACCTGGGCGGCGCACGCGCACCTGGGTGGCATGCTGAAGCCATGAAGCTGTTGCTGACGGGAGTGAGCCACAAGACCGCGCCGGTGGAGGTGCGCGAGTGCCTGGCCTTCCGCGAGGAATCGCTGCCGGCCGTGCTGGGCGCGCTCAAAGCGCGTGAAGGCGTCAGTGAAGCGGTGATTCTTTCCACCTGCAACCGCGTCGAGATCTTCCTCACCACCGAAGACAGCGCCGATCCGCAAGCTATCGTCGACGGTTTCCTCGCCGAGCAAAAAGCGCTCAACCCGCAAACCATCGAGCCGCACATTTACCGGCACCAGGGGCGCGAGGCCATCCACCACCTGTTTCGCGTGGCGGCCAGCCTGGATTCGATGGTGGTGGGCGAGCCGCAGATTCTGGGGCAGCTCAAAACCGCGTACGCCGCGGCCAAAGCGAGCGGCGCGCTGTGCGGCTGGCTGGACGGATTGTACACGCGCGCCTTCAGCGTGGCCAAGCGAGTGCGCTCGGAGACCGGCATCGGCCAGATGGCGGTTTCGGTGAGCTACGCGGCGGTCGAACTGGCGCGCAAGATTTTCGGTTCGCTCGAAAACCGCACCATCATGCTGGTGGGCGCGGGCAAAATGTCGGAGCTGGCCGCCCGCCATCTGCGCCGGTCGGGTGCTTCCCACGTCTTCGTCACCAACCGCACGCCGGAGCGGGCCGCGGAAATGGCCGCGCTGTTTCAGGGAACGCCGGTCGATTACACGCGCTTCCTGTCGATGCTCCCCGAAGTGGATATCGTGGTCGCCTCCTCCGGCGCGCCGCACTACATCCTGCGCAAGGAAGACATGCAGCGCGTGATCGCGGCGCGGCGCAACCGGCCCATGTTCCTGATCGATATCGCGGTGCCGCGCAACATCGAGCCTTCAGTCAACGAAATCGACAACGTCTTCCTCTACGACATCGACGACCTGCAGGAAGTGGTCAACGCCAACCTGCGCGAGCGGATGAAGGAAGCCGAGCGCGCCGAGGCGCTGGTGGCGGACGAGGTGGACCGCACGATGGCGCGGCTCAAGGTGGCAGAGATCACGCCCACCATCGTCGGCCTGCAGGAGCAGCTCGAACAGATCCGCGCCGGCGAGCTGGACAAGGTGCGCCGCCGCTACGGGCCCTTCAGCCCGCAGCAGGAGGAAGCGCTGGAGGCGCTCACCCGCGGTATCATCAACAAGGTCGCCCATGGGCCGATCAGCGCGCTGCGCCTGCATTCCGCGCAGCCCGATGGCGCGCACGTGGTGGCCGCCATTCGCAAGGCGTTTCACTTACAGGATTGAGGATGCTGGTCATTGCATCGCGCGGCTCGCAGCTCGCTTTGTGGCAGGCGCGCTGGGTGGAATCGAAGCTCGCCGCGCTGGGTCACGATTGCCGCATCGAGATCGTCAAAACCACCGGCGACCGCATCACCGATGTGCCGCTGGCGCAGGTGGGGGGCAAGGGACTCTTCACCAAGGAAATCGAAGAAGCGCTGCTGGATGGGCGCGCCGACCTGGCGGTGCACAGCCTGAAAGACCTGCCGACCGAGCTGCCCGCCGGGCTGGGGTTGGCGGCGGTGCCGGAGCGCGAAGATGCGCGCGACGCGGTGGTGGGCAAGCGGCTGGCCGATCTCGCGCCCGGCGCCCGCGTGGGGACGAGCTCGCTGCGGCGGGCCGCGCAGTTGCGCAAGCTGCGGCCGGACGTCGCAATCGAATCGGTGCGCGGCAACCTGGATACGCGGCTGCGCAAGCTCGCCGAAGGCCGGTACGATGCCATTCTGCTGGCCGCCGCGGGATTGAAACGGCTGGGATGGGAAGACCGGATCGCCGAGATTCTGCCCGCCTCGGCGATGTGCTCCGCGGTCGGGCAGGGCGCGCTGGCGATTGAAGCGCGGCCGGGAGGCGCCGGTTGGGAAGCCTGCAGGCCGCTCGATCATCCGCCAACGCGCGCGGCGGTTGCCGCGGAGCGCGGTTTGCTGGCGGCGCTTGGCGGGGGCTGCCAGGTGCCGATTGGCGCGCACGCCACGGTGGAGGATGGGCGCCTGCACTTGATCGCGGTGGTCGCCTCGCCCGATGGAAGCGTGCTGATCCGCGGCGAAGAGAAAGGCGACGCGGCCGATGCCGAAAGCGTGGGGCGCCGGTTGGGCGCCGATCTGCTGGCCCGCGGAGCAAAGGAAATTCTCGATGCGGTATACGGGCAAGGGTGATTCGGTGCACCGTTTTTCGGTCACGATAACGTGGCGCCGCGAGAGGCCAGGGCCGGGCATGCCCGGCCCCTACAACGCTCCGGCCTTCCGTAGGGGCCGGGCACGCCCGGCCCGCCGCAGCAATGCACTCCAGCCCGGCAGGTGCACCTCGTGACAGCCGCCAAGGTCTATCTCATCGGCGCCGGGCCGGGCGATCCGGAATTGATCACCGTTAAGGGACGCCGCATCCTCGAACAGGCCGATGCCATCCTCTATGACCACCTGGCGCCCGATGCGCTGCTCGCTCTCGCGCCCGCGCACGCCGAGCGGCTGTATGTGGGCAAGAAAAAATCGGTGCACGCGTTTTCGCAGGAAGAGATTTGTGCCATGATGATCGACCGTGCCCGCCGTGGCCTCACCGTGGCGCGGCTCAAGGGCGGCGACCCGTTTCTGTTCGGGCGCGGCGGCGAGGAGGCGGAAGCGCTGGCCGCGGCCGGTATTCCTTTCGAGGTTGTGCCCGGCGTCACCACGCCGCTTGGGCTAGCCGCTTATTCCGGGGTTCCGCTCACCCATCGCGAACACACGTCGGCGGTAACATTCGTGACCGGCCACGCGGTGGACGCGATCGATTGGGGCAAGCTGGGGCAGGCCGAAACGCTGGTGATCTTCATGGGGCTGACCACGTTTGCGGAAATCGCCCGTGCGCTGATGGCGAGCGGCCGCGTGCCGGACACGCCGGCGATGGCGGTGCGCTGGGCCACGCGGCCGGACCAGGCGACCGTCACCGGCACGCTGGCGACGCTGCCCGGGTTGATTGCCGCGCGTGGCATGAAGCCACCCGCCACCATCGTGGTGGGCGAAGTGGTGCGGCTGCGCGAGAAGCTGAACTGGTATGAAAGCCTGCCGCTGTTCGGCCAGCGCATCGTGGTGACGCGCGCCCGCGAACAAGCCGACGCCCTGGCAGCGCGGCTGGCGGCATTGGGCGCACAGGCGATCGAGCTGCCAACAATAGAAATCCGGGCCGGCGCCGACCCGGCGCCGCTCGACCGCGCGATTGCGAACCTGGCTGCCTACGACTGGCTGATCTTCACCAGCGCCACCGGCGTGCGATGTTTCGTCGAGAGGCTCGACGGCTCGGCTACCGATTGGCGCTCGCTGCGGGCGCGCATCTGTGCCATCGGCCCGGCCACGCGCGCCGCCATCGAAGACCTGCACTTGAAGGTGGACCTGATGGGCTCCGAGTATGTCGCCGAGGGCTTGGTGGCGGCTTTCGAGGATCACGACCTGGCCGGCAAGCGAATCCTGCTACCTCGCGCCGCGGTGGCACGCGATCTGGTTCCGGTGGGACTCGCTCGCCGCGGCGCGCAGGTGGATGTGGTCGAAGCCTACCGCACCGTGATGCCCGACGACGCGCCCGCCCGCGCCGCCGAAGTTTTCGCCCACAAGCCCGATTGGATCACCTTCACCAGCTCCTCAACCGTGCAGAACTTCGTGGCGGCCGCCGGTGTTGGAGCGCTAGAAGGAGTCAAGGTGGCATCCATAGGCCCGGTAACCAGCAAGACCGCGCGCGGGCTGGGCATCCAAGTCACAGTGGAAGCGTCGACCTTCACCATCGACGGGATGGTCGAAGCGATCCTGCGAGCACGGTGATCGTTGGCCCGGCCTGCGCCGCTAAGCCGGATATAAAGGCCGCTATATTGACTCCGCGCCAGGCTGTCCGCCGTCCTCCGCGGTTTCCGAAGTGAGGTAGGACAGACCATCGCTTTTAGTGGTCTGTCAGGCCGCCCTGAAGCGCGGCGCCTTGACAGACGACAAAGAACGATCGTCTGTCCTACCTCTGACTTGAACGGAATCCGGAAACGCCGGCGGGCCGGGCCCCAACGGTAGAAACCGGCGAAATATCATCCGCTGCAGACTACAGGAAAATGTTGAGCGTGTTGGTGGCGTCGTCGACGTAATAGAGGCCGCGGTCGCCGACGGCCAAACCGAATAGGGCGCCGGCGCCGGGCGGAGTGCCGCTCGAATCGAGCACGGCTGCGCCAAGCGAATCGCCCCTGGGAGTGGTGATGACGAGAAATCCGTTATTACCGTTGACGGTCAGGATGTCGCCAAAGATGCCAACGGCAAGCCCCAGCGGATCATTCAGGAAATGACCCTCCTTGACGGTCTTGCCCGTGCCGGCCGAGTTCTGGGTCCTCAGCGCGTCGGGTATGGCCGCGATGCGATTGTTCAGGCTGTCGGCCACGTAGAGGGTTCCATCGTGCGACAGGCCGAGGCCGGTCGGACCAATCACCAAGGCGGCGGGATCGGTGCGTTCCGCAAAGCCGCTGCCGATGGTTGCGATCGATTCCACCGTAGGCGCCGCGGCCGAATGCATCTCCAACGCGATGCGAACCACGGTTCCTTCATTCACCGCGCTGCCGCCGGCAGCTACGGTGCCGTTGAGAACGTTGGTGACGAACAAGATCGCATCGTCGCCCTGCTGGACCGCGGTCATATCCCATGGCCCGTTGATGGACGAGTTGGCAATCGTCTCGGCGACGCTGCCCTTGGCGTCCAGCACCAGCAGGCAACCGGCTTGCGCTGTGGCGGAGGTTCCATCGGTTGTCGGCAGGCTTCCCACCACCACCCAGCCGCCGCGCAGCACGGCCAGCGCGGTGGTGAGCCCAATGCCTCCAGGGCAGGCGCCGGGAAGCGCCGCCGCGTCGATTTGGGCAAATAGTGACTGGCTGCCGCGGGGCGTTATCTGGACTATAGTGGTGCCGGTACCTTGCAGGTTGGAACTGTTATTGAAGTTACTAACCAGGATGTTTCCGGCGGTAAGATCGCCAACGGTCTCGGGCACGATGGCGACGCCGTAAGGGTTCAGGTCACCGTTGGCCGGCACAGTGGAAGCAATCACGCGAGTCCCGGGCGGCGTATTCTGCGCCAGCAAAGTGGCCGAGCATACCACACCGAGCCATAACTGACGGATAGCGTTCTGCATAACTAAAAAATCCTTCCAGCCGATGATGGCAGGACGGCGATTTTGAGTTGTCAAATCCGCGTCAAATCGGTGTAACGTCGGCAGCAAAGGGTAGCGAACAGCACCTGTGACAATTGTTGCCGAACCGCTCCCTTACGGTCGCGGCTCCGATGCACTTGGAGGAGCGGGGGCGGCGAGTGGACTGGTGATTTCCTTTGCCTAATCCTTGGCCGCTTCTTCCACGCTGGGATAGAAGGCGAAGACGCGGTCCAATTGGTTGACACGGAAGTTTTGCAGGATGTGGCCGGTGGCGCCGGCCATACGCATCGCGCCGCCGGCGGCCATGATGCGGTTGTAACCGGCGATCAGGTAACCGATGCCGGTTGAGTCGAGCGCGGTGACGCCGCTCAAGTCGATGATGACGGTGTGCGTGCCGGCCCGCACCAACTCTTCCACCGCGGCACCGATGCGGTCGGGCGCTTCACTGATCATGACCTTGCCCTGGAGGCGGATCACCGCCTTGCCAGGCGCAATCGTCTCTTGCGAAATCTCCATCGAGCGACCAGTCTATCAGGGCGCGGGGCCGGACGAGAAGCGCGCATCCGGCGGCACCGAGAAATGCCGAGACGACTCTCGGCTCATCAGGCTTGACAGCCTGCGCCACGGGCTCAAGCTCAGCGCGGGGCGGGGGCGGCGAACTCGCGGCCTTCGAGCTCGGCGATCTTGGCGCGGATCGCGGCCGATACCGGCGACGAGCGGCCGCTCGAGTAATCGAGCATGACGAGGGTGGAATCTACCAGCGCCGCCAGTTCGTCCCGCTTGTGGCTGATAATGAGGTGCTCCATGCGCATGCTGCTGTTGCCGATGCGAGTTACGCGCGCGCCGACGTGAACGGTGTCCGGGTAATTGAGCGGCAGCTTATAGTCGCACTGGATGCTGGCCAGAATGGGGCCCACTCCTTGCGGCGGCAGCGGCACCCACATTCCCGCGCGCACCATGTATTCCACCCGCGCGGTCTCGCACCAGCGCAGGTAGACGAGGTTGTTCACGTGCCCGAAAGGGTCCTGATCTCCCCAAAGCACGGGGAGCGTCATGACGAGCGGGAAGCCGACGAGAGCTGCATGTTGATGCTTCATGATTTTGCGCGACCGAAAAATGGATTATCGCATGCTGAATTAGTCCAGCGTCAATCGCGCCATGCGATATCCTAAGCTGTCTCGCTGGATGTGGGAGTGTAAGTGAACACCTTTCCGATATTGCTGGGGGCGCTTTGTGTTTTCGCCTTGGCTTACCGCTACTATTCCGCCTTCATCGCCGCCAAGGTGCTGGCCCTGGACGACCGGCGGATCACGCCGGCGAACCGCTTTGGCGACGGCCACAACTACGTGGCGTCGCCCAAGTGGGTGCTGTTCGGGCACCATTTCGCCGCCATCGCCGGCGCCGGTCCGCTGGTGGGTCCCACGCTGGCGGCGCAATTCGGTTTCCTCCCCGGGTTCCTGTGGCTGCTGATTGGCGCGGTGCTGGCCGGCTGCGTGCAGGACTTCACCGTGCTGGTGGCGTCCATGCGGCACCGCGGGCGGTCGCTGGCGGCCATCGCGCGCAGTGAAATCAGCCCGTTCGCGGGACTGGTGACGATGGTGGCGGTGCTGTTCATTCTGCTGGTCACGCTGGCGGGGCTGGGCATCGTGGTGGTCAACGCCCTGGCCAACAGCCCGTGGGGCGTGTTCACCATCGGATGCATCATCCCCATCGCGCTCGTCATGGGCGTGTGGATGTTCAAGAGCCGGGCCGGCAAAATCAGCCTGGCCGGGCCGAGCGCGTTTGGGGTGGTGCTGCTGATCGCGGCGGTAATCGGCGGCCACTGGTTCGCGGTTAGCTCCGCCGCGGGCGCGCTCACCTTCGCGCCGCACCAGATCACGCTGTTGATGGCGGCCTATGGTTTCATCAGCTCGGTGCTGCCGGTGTGGCTGCTGCTGGCGCCGCGCGACTACCTGGCCACCTACCTGAAGCTGGGGACGATTGCCATCCTGGTGATCGGCGTCTTCATCGTCCACCCGGACATACGCTTTCCCGCGGTCACGCAGTTTGTTTCAGGCGGCGGCCCGATCATCAAGGGCAAGGTGTTCCCGTTCCTGTTCGTCACCATCGCCTGCGGCGCCATCTCGGGTTTCCACTCGCTGGTGGCGTCGGGCACCACGCCCAAAATGATCGAGCGGGAAAGCGACGCACGTTTTATCGGCTACGGCGCGATGGCGTGTGAATCCGTGGTCGGCATACTGGCGCTGATCGCGGCGACTTCGATGCACCCCGGCGACTACTTCGCCATTAACAGCGCACCCGGCGTCTTCGCCAAGCTGGGACTGCATACAGTGAACCTGGATGCCATTTCGCGCGGCGTGGGCGAGAATCTCGCTGGACGCACCGGCGGCGCGGTTTCTCTCGCCGTGGGCATGGCGCAGATCTTCCGCGGCCTTCCCGGCATGGACCGCCTGATCGGATATTGGTACCACTACGCGATCATGTTCGAGGCACTCTTCATCCTCACCACCATCGATGCCGGCACGCGCGTGGCGCGCTACGTTTTGCAGGAGCTGCTCGGTAAAGCCAGCCCCCGGTTCGGCAATACCGCCTGGCTGCCGGGCAACCTCATCACCACGTTCTTCGTTGTGTTGGGCTGGGGGTATCTGATTTACACCGGCAACATCTCCACCATCTGGCCACTGTTCGGCACCGGCAACCAGTTGCTGGCCACCATCGCGCTGGCGGTGGTGACGACCTTCCTCATCAACATGGGGAAGGCGCGGTACGCGTGGATTGCGGGCCTCCCCATGTGCTTCGTGGGCGCGACCACGATCACCGCCGGCGTGCTTTCGATCAAGGACATTTTCTGGCCGCTGACTTCGCAGACTGGCCAGCCGATGATCACCGGCTACCTGGACTCCAGCCTGATGGCGATTTTCATCGTGGGGGTGGTGCTGGTTGTGTTCGATGCCACGCGCCGCTGGATCGCGGTGCTGCGGGGCGCCCCGGCACCCGAGGAGGCTTTCGGCGAGCCCGTCAATGACGCCGGCGAAATCAAGATGGGCTGTTGTTGATCGCGAGCCTACGCGCCGGCCAAGGCACGGCGCGGCTCGAAGGTGTAGCCGAAGCCGCGAACGGAATGGATCAGGGTGGGCTCGGCCGGGTCCTGTTCGATTTTCTGGCGCAACCGGAGCACGTAGACATCCACCGCGCGATCGGTGATGGCGCGGTCCTGGCCCCAGACCGAATTGAGCAATTGCTCGCGGCTGAAGACCACGCCGGGACGGCTCATCAGGAATTCCAGCAGGCGGAACTCGGTGGCCGTGAGTGCCAGCGGGTTGCCGTTCAAGCGCACCTGCCGGCTGCTGGTATCGAGCTCGAGGCCGTCCGCCTCCAGGATGCGCGGCGGCGAGGCCTGGTTGCGGAACTGGAGCTTGATGCGCGCGATCAGCTCGCGCACGAAAAATGGCTTGACCACGTAATCGTTGGCGCCCAATTCAAGGCCCACGATGCGGTCGGTCTCCGAAGCGCGGGCGGTCAGGAAGATGACAGGGACGCCGGCCAGGTCGGGATCGCGACGGATGCCCTTGCAGATGTCGAGGCCGTCGGAATCCGGCAGCATGATGTCGAGCAGGATGAGGTCCGGCCGCACCTGGCGGCAAAGCTCGATTGCCCCTTTACCGGTTTGCAGACCGGAAAGTGAAAACCCCTCTTTTTCGAGGTTGTACTTGAGGAGCGAAAACAGATCGACGTCGTCTTCGATAAGCAGGATCTTCTTCATAGGTGCCCTTGGTACCTGATCTAACGGTACCAGCGCCGATGTTACAGGGCCATTAAGCCGGCGTGAATTCGGGATTAAGCGAGGCGGGGGAAGATGCTGGATGGGTGCGCGACAGGCCTGCGGCCGCCGGGTTTCGCGGCGAAGAGAGAAGGTCGAGACGAATCTCGACCCTGCACGCATGACTGCGTGCGCCACGGGCGGCTAAGCGGCGCACTCGCCGCGGCCCAACTGCAAGGAAAACGCCTGCTCATCGCCCCAATCCTGGTAGATTTCGGGGAACAGGTCGGCCGGTTTGGCGAAGTCACTAGTCAGCTCGCGGAAGGTTTCGATCTTGTGGCGCAGCACATACTGGCGGAAGGTTTCGCCCTCGATCCGGTTGGCCTGAAAATGATCGAGCACACGCAGCACGGCGGCGGGCACCAGGCGCGCCGGAATCGACTGTACCGCCAGTCCAAAACGCATCACGCCGTCTTCGTCGTATCCGCCGCCGAGCAGCATCTGGTAATACGGAATCTCGCGGCCCTCGATCTTGCGCGCATTGCCGAAGAATCCAAAATCCGCCACCCAATGCTGGCCGCAGGCATTGGGGCAGCCGCTCACCTTGATGGAAAGGCCGCGCACGCGGGCATCGTCATAGCGCCGCAACGCCTGGCTGAGGGCGGCGCCCAGGTTCATCGACTTGGTGAGCGCCAGGTTGCAGGAGTACGCTCCGGGGCAAGTCACCACATCATCTATATAGCGGGCACGGGCCGCCGCCAGGCCGATAGCGGCCAGCGCGCGATGCACCTCCGGCAGCCGCGCCAGCGGAATGAACGGCAGCAGCAGGTTCTGGTCGATGGACACGCGCAGCGTGCCGTCGCCGGCGGCAGCGGCGATGCGCGCCAATCCGCGCAACTGTGCGGCGCGAAGATTGCCCTGCTCCACGCGCACGGTCACAGCCGCGTAACCGGTCTGTTTCTGTTCGGCAACATTGGTGGCGCGCCAGGCATCGTAATCGGCGTCGCCGGTCTGGTGGCGCCCGGCCAGCGGCAGCAAGGCGCCCTGGCCGAGGGGTTGCGGGCGCGATTGGTAGCCACCGAAGCCTTCGGGCACCATCTCCGGCCACTCGATGCCGCCGCCGGTCAGGATGAGCTGGTATTCCCTTTCCACCTGCTCGCGCAGCCACTCGAGGCCGCGCTCGCGGAGCACGAATTTCAACCGCGCCTTGTTTTTGTTGTTGCGATTGCCATAACGGTTGAAGACGCGTATTACCGCTTCGCACCGGTTGAGCAGGCGCTCTTCGGGAACGAACTCGGCGAGCAGTTGGGCTTCGGTGGGCAGCGGCCCCAGGCCTCCGGCGACCAGCATGCGGAAGCCGCGGCGGCCGTCGCGGATCACGGCCCGGAGGCCGATATCGTTGATCGCGCCCGCAATGCAATCGCGGCCGACGCAGCCATCGAAAGCAATTTTGAATTTACGCGGCAGGTTGCCCGTCAGATCCTTGCGGAGCAGAGCAAACGCCAGGCGCTGCGCGTAGGGCCGCACGTCGAAAACCTCATGGCGGGCGATTCCCGCCCAGGCGCAGGTGGTGACGTTGCGCACCGTGTTGTAGCAGGCCTCGCGGTTGGTCAGCCCGGCATCGGCCAGCACGTGCATCAGGTCGGCCACGCGCTTGAGCGGAACGAAATGAAACTGGATGTTCTGCCGCGTGGTCAGATGCCCCTTGCCGCCACCGAACTCTTCGGCGACGCGCGCCAGTTGGTCGGCCTGCGCCGAGGTCAGCATCCCGCTGGGGATCTTGCAGCGAACCATTTGCACGCCTGGCTGCCGCTGGCCATAGATGCCGTGCTTGAGACGGAAAGGGCGGAATTCGTCTTCGGTGATCTGGCCATCGAGGAAGGACCGGGCCCTGCGACGGAAGGTCTCTATTTCCTCACGGACGAGGCGATCATGTTCAATTTCAAATAGTTGGCGATCGAACAATGGTTCTTCAGCGAGGCAGCTCATACAGCACCCAATTCTCTATGGATTATATCACCTATTTGTCAATTGAGATAATGATATATGCCTGCGGACAGGGGGCGAACGAGCAGGTACGGTTGGCGGGCGGAAGTGCCCGCCGGAAGCGCCTGCTGCAACTGCTACGATCAGAAGTTGCGGCAGATCGGCTTTGAACTGGTGGCGGAATGTTCGCGGACTCGGGCGCGCGCGGGGCTGCTGCACACGGCGCACGGAGTAATCGAAACGCCGGTGTTCATGCCGGTGGGCACGCAGGCGACGGTAAAGGGGCTGACCTCAAGGGACCTGGCCGAGGACCTGGGCGTGCAGATTCTGCTGGCCAACACCTATCATCTTTATTTGCGGCCGGGGGCGGATGCGATACGGAACCTGGGGGGGCTGCACCGTTTCATGGACTGGCCGCACGCCATCCTCACCGATTCGGGCGGCTTCCAGGTGTTCAGCCTGAGCGGGCTGCGCAAGATCGACGAGGGCGGGGTGGTATTTCAGTCTCACTTGAACGGCGACACGCACCGCTTCACGCCCGAATCCACGGTGGACGCGCAATTGGCGTTCGGCAGCGACATTCTGATGGCGCTCGACGAATGCCCGGAATTTCCGGTAAGCCACGAATTCGCGCGCGAGAGCATGCTGCGCACCCTGCGCTGGGCGCGGCAGGCAACGGAGCATCACGCGCGGCGGACGGCCGGACTGGCAACGCGGCACGCGCTGTTTCCGATCGTGCAGGGCAGCACGTACGCGGACCTGCGGCGCGAGTGCGCCACGGAACTGGCGGGGCTGGATGCGGACGGCTACGCGATCGGGGGCCTTTCGGTGGGCGAGCCGCGGCCGCTGAGCCTGGAGATGGCGGAGGCTAGCGCGGCCGTGCTGCCGCGGTCGCGGCCGCGCTACGCAATGGGCGTGGGCATGCCGGCGGAGCTGGGAGAATACGTGGCGCGCGGGGTGGACATGATGGATTGCGTGCTGCCCAGCCGCAATGCGCGCAATGGGTACCTGTTCACCAGCGAAGGACGGGTGGTGATCAAGCACGCCCGGTATAAGGAGGATGCGGGGCCGCTCGATCCGCATTGCGGTTGCTACACCTGCCGGCGGTATTCGCGGGCGTATCTGCGGCACCTGTTTCTGGCCGGCGAGATCCTGTTCGCCATGCTGGCGACCCGGCACAACCTGCAACGGTACCTTGACATCATGAGGGAGATCAGGCTTGCTATAATATCGGATTCGTTCCCGGAATATTTAGAGCGCACCCAGCCGGCGGAAGACGCCGGGTAGCGCTGAGCTTGGCCTATACGTGATTCTGAATTTTTATCTGCAAACAGGGACGCCCTCCGGACCGTTGGGCTCGCTGGCGGGACTCCTCCCCATCCTCCTGATCTTCGGGATTTTCTATTTCCTTCTGTTCATGCCGATGCAGAAGCAGCGCAAACAGCAAAAGGCGATGTTGGCCGGGCTGCAGAATGGTGTCGAAGTGGTGACCTCAGGCGGGATCATCGGCACCATCGTGGCCATTGATGCGGACAAGCTGGTGTTGCGCGTGAAACCGGACAACGTGAAGATTCAAGTCACCCGCGGGTCGGTGGCGAATCTCGTCTCGAGTGAAACCAAGAAGGCGCAATCGTAGCAATTTCTAATTGACAGGCTTTTCCATTCCATGACACAGACTTTGAAGTGGCGAACTGTGGTGATTGTGGTGACGATTTTGCTGTGTGTTTTCGGCATCATCGGTCTGCCCAAATCGAAAACCGAACTGGTCCAGAACCTGAAGGAGAATATCCGTCTGGGGCTCGATCTAAAGGGCGGCAGCCAACTGGTGGAGGAGGTGCAGGTCCAGGACGCGGTGAAAGCGGACGCCGATCAGACCATGGAGCGCCTGAGGGCGGACATGGTGAAGCAGGGCATCGCCTTCACCAGCATAGACCGCAACGATCCGCAGCCATCGACGGTGGCGGACGCGGACAGGATCGTCATCACCCTGAAGGGCGTGCCGCCGGCCGAGGCGAACGCATTCCGCAGCCTGGTAACCGACCGCTACACCACCTATCTGCTCACGGCGCTGAACTCCACCGATTACACGATGCACCTGAAGCCGTCGGACCTGATTTCGCTTTTGCGGGATACGGTGCAGCGGACCATCGACACGATCGGCAACCGCATCAACGAGCTGGGCGTGGCGGAATCGAGCGTGCAGCAATACGGCCGGGCGGGCACGAACTACGAGGTGCTGGTGCAGTTGCCTGGCGTAGACGATCCGGCGCGGGTGAGAGCGCTAATCGGCACGGCGGCGGTGCTGGAGATCGACGAAGTCAAGGACGGGCCGTTCCCCAGCCGGGAGGCGGCGCTGGCGGCGCATGGAGGCGTGCTGCCGCTGAACAGCAAGCTGGACAAGGCCAAGCCGCGCGGCGCGGCGCCGGGCGAAGAGTGGTACCTGCTGGGGCGCCCGGCGGTGATCATGGGCAGCCAGATGCGCAACGCTCACGCCGGCCAGGACGAATACCGGAAGTGGGAAACCAGTTTCACGCTCTCCCCGGATGGCGGGCGCCGGTTCGGCGACTTCACCGAAAGAAATATCGGCAACAAGCTGGCGGTGGTGCTGGATAACCAGATCGTGAGCGTGGCCACCATCCAGAGCAAGATCGAAGATTCCGGACGGATCACCAATCTGGGCAGCGAAGAAGAAGCCGAAGACCTGGCGCGCTATTTGCGTTCCGGCTCGCTGCCGGCCGCAGTGACGCCGGTGGAGGAGAGATCGGTTGGGCCATCGCTGGGCGCGGACTCGATCCACGAAGGAGTCACGGCGGCAATCGCGGGCCTGGCGGCGGTGGTGGTGGTGATGCTGATGTACTATAAGCGCAGCGGCATCAACGCGGTACTGGCACTGCTGTTAAACACGGTGATCCTGCTGGCGGCGATTTCCTACTTCCATGCCGCGCTCACCTTGCCGGGGATTGCGGGCGTGATTCTGACCATCGGTATGGCGGTGGATTCGAACGTGCTGATTTTCGAGAGGATCCGCGAGGAGCTGCGGGCCGGCAAAGCGGTGGTAGCGGCGGTGGAGAACGGGTTCAACAAGGCGTGGTGGACAATTGTGGATACCCACGTGACGACGATTGTTTCGTGCGCTTTCCTGTTCCTGTTCGGGGAAGGCCCGGTGAAGGGATTCGCGGTCACGCTGACCATCGGCCTGGCCGCCAACGTCTTCACGGCGGTATTCGTGTCGCGGACGATCTTCAGCTACGAGCTATCCGGACGCCGGCGCATGGAGACGCTCAGTATTTAGTACAATGTGCGAGCGGAAAAAAAGGCGGGCAGGGAGCGGAAAGCGGACGCGGGAGGCGGAAGCCGGCCCGGCGGCCGGGTCTTTAGCGGGTAACGGGAACAAAACGGAAAAGGCCGGTGTCCAACCTATTGTCAGATACCGGCATGGCTTGTCTCGATGGAATTATTTAAAAACACGAACTACGACTTTCTGGGCAAGAAGTGGCCATTCATCTTCGCCAGTCTGGTGCTGACGGCAGCCGGGTTCATCAGCATCGCGGCCAAGGGCGGCTTGAAGTACGGCATAGACTTCAAGGAGGGCGTGCTGATGACGGTACAGTTCGCCTATACGCCGCCGCTCGAGAAGATTCGCGCGGCGATGTCGCACTCGCCCAAGATCAAAGGCGAGGTCTCGGTGCAGAACGTAACCAGCATCGGCGCGCAGAACACGGTGGAGATCGCCACCGAGGCGCTGACGCAGGGCCAGATGAACGTCAACCGGCAGGACATGGCAGACGTTCTGACTGCTACCTTCGGGCAGCCCGGCAAGCTGGATTTCAACAACGCGGGGCATGACGCGCTGGCCGACCGGCTGCGCGACGCGCTGGCGCGCAACAACGTACCGATGAGCGAACCGGACCTCCAGAATCTGGCCACGGCGCTGCTTTCCACGCGCGACACCCAGCACTCCGGGCTGATCACAAATTTTAATCAATTATCTTCCACGCCGGGCATGAATGCTGGTATTATGAACACTCTTCACGAGGAGTGTTATTTGGCTCCGTTCCACATTGCGGGAGTGGAAATGGTGGGACCGAAGGTGGGCGCGGAACTGCGCCAGAAGGCGGTGCTGGCCACGCTGTACGCGCTGGCCGGAATGCTGGCCTACATCGCCTTCCGATTCGAGTGGATCTACGGGCTGGGCGCGGTGATCGCCTGCTTCCACGACACCATCATAACGATCGGTCTGTTTTCGTTGTTTAATAAGGAAATCACCATGACGGTGATTGCGGCGCTGCTGACGCTGGTGGGCTATTCGATGAACGACACCATCGTGATTTTCGACCGCATCCGGGAGAACCTGAAGCTTTCCCGGCGAGAGCCGCTGGAATCGGTGATGAATCGGGCGGTCAACCAGACGCTGAGCCGGACGGTGATGACTTCGGGGCTGACGTTCCTGACGGTGATCGCGCTGTTCCTGTTCGGCGGACCGGTGCTGAACGGATTCTCGTTTGCGCTGGTGTGCGGCATTCTAGTGGGAACTTATTCTTCGGTATTCGTGGCCAGTCCGATTGTGTTGTTCTGGCATGGGTGGGCGGACCGGCGGGGCGCAAGGACATCCCCCGCGCTGGCTGCGGCGCCCCGGCCGGACACTCCGCGGAAGAGTGCGGCCAGGGCGGTAAAGTAAGGCGATGGAATTTGAGCTCGCCCGCGGGACACTTTGGGCGTCCGCGGGACGGGCGGGGCTCGAGCGAGCTGGGAAAGGAAGTGCCTCATGTTTGAACAGACATTCGTACAAACAGGGAAGACCAACAAAACCTGGACGGTCCTGATTTCGACCGTGATTCAATTGTTTCTGATCGGCTTCTTCATCATTCTGCCGATGATCTACTTCGACGTGCTTCCGGCGGCCACGCTGCAAAGCTTCCTGGTGGCGCCGCCGCCGCCACCACCACCGCCGCCGCCGCCCGCCGCAACGCCGCCGCCCAAGGTAATCAAGGTAATTCCGCGGCAATTCGATGCCGGCAAACTGATGGCGCCTAAGACGATTCCGAAAGAGATCGCGCAGATTAAAGAAGATGAGCTTCCGCCTCCGTCGACGGGTGTCGGCGTAGTGGGCGGCGTGCCGGGCGGCATGGCCGGCGGTTCGGTGGGCGGGGTGCTGGGCGGCATTATCGGTTCGGTTCCTTCGGCCGCGCCTCCGCCTCCGCCTCCGCCCAAGCCAGTGACGCCGCAGCGGATCCGCGTGGGCGGCAATGTGCAGAGGGCGAACCTGATCACCGAGATCAAGCCGGCGTATCCGCCCTTGGCCAAGCAGGCCCGCATTTCCGGGACGGTGGAATTGAGCGCGATCATCGGCAAGGATGGGCGGGTACAAGACCTGAAGGTGGTGCGGGGCCATCCACTGCTGGTGCAAGCCGCGCTGGACGCGGTGAGACGGTGGGTTTACCGCCCGACGTTGCTGAATGGAGAGCCGGTGGAAGTTTCGACCACGATTGACGTCAACTTTACGTTGCAGTAGTACCCGGCGCCCATCGGCGGACGTCGGTAGAGCAGTAACAATTTCAACTCGCAGGAGAAAAAATCAGAATGTTCGTCCATGTGCATTTCGCGTTCTTGTATTTGCTCCAGGAGACAGTGGGCTGGGACCTGCCGCACCTCTGGAGCCAGATGGGCACGCCGGCCAAGACCGTCGTGATCCTGTTATTCATCATGTCCGCGTATTCGATCGGCGTGATGATCGACAGGTTGCTGGCGTACAGCGCCGCCCGAAAACAGTCCCGGCAGTTCGCTCCGGCGGTGGCCGGCGCGCTGCGGGAAGGCAAACTGGAAGAAGCCGTCAAGATCGCCGACCGCTACAAGAAGAGCCACCTGGCTAAGGTTGTGGTCGCCGGTTTGCAGGAATTCCAGGCGCATCAGATCAGCTCCGAAATCCCGGGTGAGGAGATCGAAGCTTCCAAACGGGCCCTGGACCGTGCCCAGGCCATTGTTCACGCCGAACTGAAGCGCGGCGTGTCGGGTCTGGCGACCATCGGTTCCACGGCTCCGTTCGTCGGTTTGTTCGGAACCGTCCTTGGCATCATCAACGCGTTCCGTGGCATTTCGACCGAAAAGTCGACCGGGCTGGGCGCCGTGGCGGGCGGTATTTCCGAAGCCCTGGTGACCACCGCCATCGGTCTGTTCGTGGCCATCCCGGCGGTGTGGATGTACAACTACTTCACGAACAAAATTGAAGCTTTCGATGTGGAAATGGGGAACTCCAGTTCCGAGCTCATCGATTACTTCTTGAAGCGCAGCCAGCGCGGCGCTGCCGCCCGCAAGTAGCGGCCGCCGGAGCGATTGGACGATTCGGGATTCCCGGCGAGTTGAAACCGCGGGGAGCCGGTGACGGCTCCCCGCAGGAACGGCCAGCCGGCTTCCCCAGGGAGAAACAGCAATGGCGATGGAATTCAACATATCGAAGGCGCCGCCGCCGGTAGCCGACATCAACGTGACGCCGATGGTGGACGTTATGCTCGTGCTGCTCATCATCTTCATGGTCATCACGCCGATGTTGACGCACGGCGTCAGCGTGGACATGGTGAGGACCCAGAACCCGATCCCGATGCAGGCGGCCGATAAGAGCGACGCGGTGCTGATCGCCGTCACCCGCAACGGTGGGGTCTTCCTTAACAACACGAAAGTGACGCCGGACGAGTTGGCGCCCAAAGTGAAGGACATGCTCACCAACCGGCTGGACAAGGAGTGCTTTATCCGAGCCGATCAGCGCGCCAAATATCAGACGGTGCTGGATGTGGTGCAGAACCTGCAGTCGGCCGGAGTGGACCAAGTGGGCCTGCTCACGGAGCAGATCGAGGCGAAGAAGCAACCGGCCACGGCGGCGAGGTAGAGCAAGAGGGATATTCAAAAAGGAGCAATCTTATGTCAATGGCAGTGGGCGGGACGGGCGGTCCGAAATCCGACATCAACATGACGCCTATGATCGACGTGCTGCTGGTACTGATCATTATTTTCATGGTGATCACACCGCTGACGCCGAAAGGTCTCGAGGCTCTGATACCGCAGCCTCCTCCGCCGGGAGTGCATCAGGAAGCATCCGACATCCGAACCGTGGTGATCAGCATCAACGCAGACCACAGCATGCTGATCAACCAGGATCCGATCGAGGAATCGGCCCTGCAGAATCGGCTGGTAGACATTTTCAAAACGCGCGCCGAACGAGTAGTATTCGTCAAAGGCGATCCCAACCTGGAATTCAGTTGGATTGCCAAGGTGATTGACATCGCGCACGGCGCCCAGATCGACAAGGTCGGCCTGATGCCGTACAAGGACCTGAACCAATAGGAGATCAAATAACGCGATGCGCAAACTGACAATCGTTCTCGCCGCGGTTGCGTTGGCTCTGGTGGCCACCGGCTGCAACAAGCTGAGATCGCGATCTCAGGTCAACGAGGGCGTGCAAGCATTCAAGGGCGCCCAGTATCCGCAGGCCGTCGAGCACTTCAAGAATGCGGTGGACCTGGATCCGACGTTTCTTTCGGCGCGCGAGTACCTGGCCGTCGCCTACTACCAGCAATACATTCCGGGCGCTGTGTCGCCGGAAAACACGCAGATGGCGGATGCCGCCTACGATCAATTTCAGAAGGTTCTCCAGCAGGACCCGAAGAACCAACTGGCGATTATGTCCATCGCCAGCCTGTTCCTGAATCAGCAAAAGTGGGACGACGCCAAACAGTGGTTCGAAAAAGCCGTTGCCGTGGCGCCTAACAACGCCGATGCATATTACAGCCTAGGATTCATCGCCTGGTCGCGGTGGTTCCCGGAATTCGGCAAAACGCTGGCCACTTTAGGCATGAGACAGGAAGATCCGGGACCCATCAAGGACAAGAAGGTTAGGGAGGCGCTCAAAGAAAAATGGGAGCCGGTGATCGACGACGGGTTGAAGGACCTGGACAAGGCACTGGATATCAACCCGGAGTACGATGACGCCATGTCGTATGAAAACCTGCTGATCCGCGAGCGCGCGTACGTGGCAGACAGCAAAGAGGAGTACGAACAACAGATCAAGATCGCCGATGCGTGGCTGGACAAGGCGATGGCGACCAAGAAGAGCAAGGAAGAGAAGAAGGCCAAGCAATCGAGTGGCGGCATCGTCAACGACTCGGGAAAGTAGAGACCTTACAAAAACACCGCCTTCCCTGACGCTCGCGGCCTGAGCAGTAATGCTTCGGCCGCGAGCGTTCGCATTTATGGGCGGATGCGCCGGTGAGCCGCCAACGTCCCGTCTCTGAAGTGTCGTTGACGAGACTCGATAGAGCTACCGCTCCACTACAGGGCCTAAAGGCCATATTTAGTGGGCTCTACGCCGGCACGGCTGAAGCCGCGCCCTGATACAAGGCCGGAATCGTGTTGCGAACTTGCGAGACATGACGCTATGGCATCCTGTGGCGGGCAACGGTCGACGGTGAGCCGACAGCGTAAGCCGGGGGTCACGCGCGGGCGGGGGCTCCGGCCTCACTTCATTGCGGGCAGCGCGGGCTGGTGATGAGAATTTCCGGCAGGCCGGGGTTCCGGCTGGCGCCATCAGCGGTGAAGTAGCGCTGCTCGGAGAGGCTGTGGTAGAGGTTGCCAGCAACGGCGGAAGCCAAGCCGCCGTTGACGTGGCTGTATGGGCTGGCCAGCATCACCACGACCACCAGTTTGTGGTAGTCCACTTCATTAAAGGAGCCGAACCAACCCATGTAATTGTGGACACGATAGTCGGTACAGGTGCCGGTTTTGCCCAGAATCGGCTCGTTGGGATCATAGGCCGCGTTGCGTCCGGTGCCATATTCGACCGAGCCGCGCATACCCATCTTGATATCGTCGATGCCGTTGGGCGCCAGATCCAGTTGGCGCTTCACCTGAGGCGTCAGATGCGACGCCTCCTCCTGGCTATGGGGATACTGCAAGTAATATAGGGTGCCACCGTTGGAGATGGCTGAAAGCAGCGCCGCGAGCTCCAGCGGTGTCATCTGGAAGCCTTCGCCGTAAGCCGTCATCAAAATCATGCTGCCCTTGGGCTGTTCGGCCGCGATCTCGCCCGGCTGCTCGCCGGAAATATCCAGGCCGGCCTTTTCGCCGAGCCCCATCATGCGTGCGTAGCGCATCACCGCGTCAAATCCAAGCCGGCTGCCGAGGGCGCCAAAGTACTCGTTGTTGGAACGGGCAAGCGCGGTGGTCAGGTCATAACTCGAGTATCGGCTGGTGTGGATGAAGGTGTCGCGATCGACCACGTGCTCGGTGAGCGCCGCCAGCGCGGTGACCAGCTTGATGGTGGAGCAAGGAATGAAGCCGGTTTCGAAAGCGAGTTTCTGACCAACGATGGTGAGGACGCGCCCGTTGTTGGGGTCCACCACCACGACGGAGCCGCGACGCGCTCCCAGGGCCTCCACCGCGGCGTGCCGCACGGTCGGGTCATCGCCTTCGGTGTCGTCTCCGGCGGTCGGGTCCACCGGCTGCACCTGATGGCGTGCCGCCAGCCTTCTTCCATATGCCGCCGATGCCGACGCGGCAGATGCAACTCCCGCGCTCTGCACGAAAGCCGCCACAACCACCCATCCCAGTATTAGCCTGCTCATGTTCGGCACAAACGGCTGCCGGCGCGGCCAATGAAAAGACCGCCAAAGCTCTAGATCCGGCAGGACGTTGTAGTCATTATCGGCTACTCCGGCTAAGGAATCAACCTGAGGAAAATCCTGACATCGGGAGTTAACGCCGGGATTACTACCATTGGCAACTTGCTGCGGGAGTTGCGTTCGCGTCTCGCTCCGAGTGTATGCGGCGAGCCGGCCGACGCCGCACGGGATCAATCAGTTGTGGAGCCGGCGCGGCCAATCGAAGACGCGAACAGAGCGCGGAGCGGAGCAAGGACGAGCGCGGCGGGCCGGCTCCGATTCGGGCGCACGCTGGCCCCGGCGAGCCGCAGTCAAATGTGTAAATTCTGCGCGGACTATCGCAGCTTGGCGAGTTTCTTGCGAATCTCGGCGGCGTTCTTGGCGTCCGAAGCCAGACCCAGGTACTTTTTGTAAGCGTCGCGGGCGGCGTTCTTGTCTTTGAGCTTCTCGTCGGCTTCGCCCAGCAGCAGCCACGCCTCGCTGTTGCTGTCATCCCACTTGGTGGCGTCGAGGTAACGGCCGGCGGCGGCGCGTAAGTTTCCTCTCTTGGCGTACTCCTTGCCCACCATGACGTCCTTCTTCGACTGCAAAGGGTTAAAGGAATACGTTGTGGTGGCTAGCGAAGTGTCTTCTTCCGGCGGCACTTCTTCCTTGTCGGAGGTGGCAGGCTGGGGGCGCGTTTTCTGCAATTGACCGGGCGCGGAATCGGGCGGCGGTTGCGATTTGCCGGAATCCTGGGCCGCCAGGGAAGCTGCGCCCAGTGCCAGCAGGGCCAGAAGCCGGCGTGACATAATTCAATTATAGCGTTCCCTCCGATGGACCTTCGTGAAAAGGCAGCGCAGCTCCCGCTCGCGCCGGGCGTGTATCTGTACAAGGACGGCGGCGGCCGGGTCATCTACGTCGGCAAAGCCAAGCTGCTGCGACATCGCGTGCGCAGCTACTTTTCCGAAGACAAGCTGGGAGATGCCAAAACGGGGAGCCTGATCGCGGAAGCGCGCGATATCGACTACATTCTGGTCGATAACGAAAAGGAAGCGCTGGCGCTCGAAAACAACCTGATCAAGCAGTACCAGCCGCGCTTCAACGTGCTGTTGCGCGACGACAAAACCTACCCGTACGTCAAGTTGACCAGCGAGCGCTACCCGCGCGTGTACGTGACGCGCCGCCTGCGCAAAGACGGGGCCACCTATTTCGGCCCTTATTTCCCCGCCAACCTGGCGCACCGGCTGGTGCATTTCATCCACCGCCATTTCCTGGTGCCGTCGTGCAAGGTGGACCTGACGCGTTATCACCCCAAGCCCTGTTTGCAGTACCACATTCATCGCTGCCTGGGGCCGTGCGTGGAGGGCCTGACCTCCGGCGATGCGTACGACGCCGCGGTGCGCAACGTGCGGCAGTTTCTGGAGGGGCGGCACACGGACCTGGCGCGCGACCTGCGGAGCCGGATGGAAGCGGCTTCGGGCGAAATGCGGTTCGAGGAGGCGGCCTCGCTGCGCGACCTGCTGGCGACGGTGGAGGAGATCGAACAGCGGCAGAAAATGGCGGCCGCCAAGGGCGACGACGTCGACATTTTCGGGTGCTACGCGGAACCGCCGCTGGTGGCGCTGAACCTGTTCCACCTGCGGCACGGGCAGATCGTCGACCGGCGCGAGTTTTTCTGGGAGGACCAGGAGGAATTCGACGAGCCGCAGTTCTTCTCGTCGCTGCTGAAACAGATCTATCTCGACCAGCAGTTTATCCCGGCTGAGATTCACGTGCCGGTGGATTTCGAAGACCGCGAGACACTGGAGGAGCTGCTGGCAGAGAAGCGCGGAGCGCCGCGCGGCGGCGGAGTGGAAATCCGCACGCCGCAGCGCGGGCAGAAGAAAGCGCTGATGGACCTGGTCGAGACCAACGCCAAACACAGCTTCGACGGCCGCTTCCGGGTGTTGAAGCCTTCCTCGAAGGCGATTCAGCAGGCCTTGCAGGATGCGCTCAACCTTCCTACGGCGCCCCAGCGCATTGAATGCTTCGACGTTTCGCACATCCAGGGAACCGACAAAGTAGCCAGCATGGTGGTGTGGGAAGACGGGCGGATGAAGAAATCCGACTACCGCAAGTTCATCATCAAGACGGTGATCGGCAACGACGATTTTGCCAGCATGCGCGAAGTGGTGACGCGCCGCTACGCGCGGCTGCAAGAAGAAAAGGTGCCGCTGCCGGGGCTGGTGCTGATCGATGGCGGGCTGGGGCAGTTGCATGCAGCGGCGGAGTCGCTGGAAGCGCTGGGCATCACCGATCAGCCGCTGGCTGCGATCGCCAAGCGCGAGGAGATCATTTACGTTTACGGGCAGGAAGACGAGCCAGTGGTGCTGGACCGCTTCTCGCCCATCCTGCACCTGGTGCAATCCATCCGCGACGAGGCGCACCGCTTCGCGGTGACGTTCCACCGCTCGCGGCGTTCCGCGCGCCAGTTGACCAGCGAGCTGGATGCGATTGCCGGCGTGGGCGAGAAGACGGTGCAGAAGCTGCTGAAGCAATTCGGCAGCTCGGAGCTGGTGCGGGCGGCGTCGGAAGAGGATTTAGCCAAAGCCGTGGGCCGCGCGGCAGCGCGGAAAGTGAAGGCGCACTATGCAAGTTGATTCGCGTGGATAAAGTGGTGACCTTCCAGGGCGCCGCTTCTGACGAATTTACGGGCAGCCGGTCAGTTCTACGACGCGGCGACTTTAGGTCCGGGTGGATTGCCAGTTTCCGGTACGCCACCTTTTCGGCCACAATACCTTGCGTTCGCGGGACTGCGTCAAGCAGGAGGGGAGTGCTTTGACCGTTGGTGGCTGAGGGTCTCTCTGACTGACCCATAGAGTTGTGAATTGCGGGTCGCGAGCAGCAAGGTGTCCTCGCCATCTGCCACATAGGATTCAGGTTGTACCCAGTCTATTTGTCGCCAAAATAGGTCGCTAATCGCTTTCATCTGGGTATCTGAAAATCTAAGCCTAAAGTTGATGAACTGGAAAACATTGCCGGAACCGATCTCGGATGTGAACACGTTCGCTTGGCAGAGGGAACCGAGATACGGCGGTTGCCGCTCGAAGATGTACCATTCGTCATATCCGCAGCACTCACAGCGACAATTCAATGGCAACATGGCAGTCGATTCCATTCGAGGGCTATATGCTATGCCGCTATCCGCCCTCCACCCGTCGGCCAGGTCTTGCTCTGATGGCGCGAATGAGCCGCTATCCACCGCAGTAATGACCAAGTACTTGCCCACGATTGCGCTGGGACACAAGGATATGAATTCGCCTAGATCGTGATCAACTTCGAGCCATTCGTAGGCTCCATGTGTGCCCGTCGTCATTCTCGTACCTTTGCGTCTGATTCTACCGAGTCCGGCGTCCGCCGGTGCCCGCTACGATTGTGGCCGTGAGGTGGGTCTTCCGGGCTGGCCTCCGAAGAACGTTGGCGACTGGCAAGTTGACGCAAACGCGCATTGCGCGGAAGTGGACGAACATAGGCGTCCGAGCCTTCTGCAGGTCGACCGTCGCGCCAATTCGTCTGGCTGCGCCGCGCCGCCCGCTTACGGCTCCATTAGCATCTGCACGTGGTTGCTGTCCTGGCCGCCGGCGCTGAGGTAGAGGTCGGAGGTGCCGGCGTTGGTGATGGCGGGGAGTTGCGCTTCCACCAGGTAGAAGCCGACATACCCCGGCGCCAGTGTGGCGCTGGTGACTTGGAGCGGCTCTCCATCGAGAAAGACTTTCACCGGCGCAACCACGGCAGGCGGGTCATCGAGCGGCGCCTGTATGCCGGTGGGCCAGTTCGGCTGAACTTTGCCCAGGCCGGTGGCCAGAATTTTCACGCGGCCGTTGGAATGGGCGGCACTGCGTGCATCGAGCGGCAGGTCGCTATCGGCATCGAACAAGGCCGGGGCGCCATCGCGCGAGACCAGGATGGCCGGCGAGACCGGTTGCACCGTGAGTGGAATGGTGAAGTTGGCGCTCGCGGTGTACAGCGTGAGCCCCACGCTGGGGCCGACGACTTCGAACGGAACCTGCACCTGCGATTCGCCCTCCGCGGCGGCCAGCACGGGGAAATCCAGGTTGGCGGCTACCGCGCGGCTCACCTGCGCGCCCACCACGCTCAGCAGCGAACCGGGCGCGGCAGGGCGGGTGCTGAAATCGGCCGTATTGACGATGCGCGGAACGCGCGCGCGGTGGGGCGCCGCGGTGGCGTACACACCGTAGCCGTCGAAGGCAGCGTAGAGTTGGACGCCCGCCGGATCCAGGCGCACATCATAAGCCGGCGCCGCCGGCAGCCGCGACGACAGGTTCACCCAGTTCACCGGATTGGAGCTTGCGTTCTCCAGGTCCGCCACCGCGTAAAACACGCCGGCATCGGTGGCCACATAAACCGCTCCCGCGGCGCGGTCCGCGGTAATTCCGTGGGCCGGCCGGTTGGGCAGGTTGAAATCGAGAGGATCCCAGAAACCGCCGCTGTTGGTGGTGCGCAACACGTGGGGCCCGGCGCCGGAAAGCGCGGCCAGAGCCACGCGCGGCTCGACAGGATCGGCGAAGATGCGCTCGACGCGGCCGCCGCCGGCTGCCCATGCCGGAGCCGGAAAGGTGCGGCCGCCATCCACGGAGACCCAGATGCGGCCATCCGCCGATCCAGCGTAAACCGTGTCGCCCGACTGGCTCACGGCGGTGATTTCCGTTTGTAGCCGGCGCGAATACAACTCTTCCAGCGCGGCGTCGGGCAAGCTCGCGTCCACTTGTTGCCACAGAGAGCCGCTCGGCGGCAATTCCAGGGTGCCCAGGTTCTCCACGTCCACGATGGTGCCCGATGTTCCGGTAACGGTGGAGAGAATCCGGCGCACCGGCAGGTTGGGCAACCCCTGATTCAGCGCGGACCAGGAAAGGCCGCCATCGAGCGAACGCCACACGCCATAATCGTTGGCGGCCACCAGTTGATCGGCGTCTACAGGAGAAACCGCCACGCTGTTCACGCCATCCCCGATGACCGAGCGGGACTTGAAGGCGGTCAGGTTGTTCCATGAGTGGCCGCCGTCGTCGGAGCGATAGAGCTGCCTGCCCAGGCCGAAGATCACATCAGGATTGGAAGACGAAGCGATAATTCGGGCGAAGGTTTCCGGCAGGCGAGCGGCGGTGGCGGGCCGGGGGGGCGGAGGCTGAGGCGCGTCCGCCGCGGGGGTCCAGGTTTCATAATCGGCGGTCTCGAACACCACCCCGGACGCGGTTCGCGCGAATAGTACTCCCCCGCCGGAATCGAACCAGGCCTGCTCGACCGGGCCGGTAGCCGGGCCGGCCAGTTGCAGATTAACCGAAGCGGTGCCTACCTTCCGCCATGCAGGGGCCGTCTGGGAGAATGCCGCCGTGCCGGCCAGAAACACTGTGGCAGCGCAACATATGGAAACGCGGGGTGTTCCTTTATGACACACGGGCGATCCTATTTTAGCTCAACTCCGGATTGGGGCATAGTCAACAAATGGCTGATATCACTCGATTTGTGAAGAATGCTTCATTGCGGAACTATATGTGCATTGCAAGTTTGGTGCTAGACTTGAGGAGACATGGCTAGGGGCGCGGATTTCAAGTAATCGTGTCCCGAACTCTGATATGGTGCGGCGCTTGACGAACATGCGGTACCGGTCTACGCTGCTGCTGGCGGCTGCCGTCGCGGTGTCCTTGGCTACGCTGCATGCCCAGGACCAAGATGCCGCCACCGTACTGGTACAAGTGAACCAAGTCTCGGTGCTGGACAGCGCCGGATATATGAAGCCGCTTTCTGTCGGCGACCGGCTGCACCTGCACGAGACCATTGTTACCGGTCCGAATGGCTACGCCCGATTCCAACTGACTGACGGCAGCATCTTCGAAGTGTATTCCAATTCGAAGGTGGTGTTCCGCGAAACGCCTGGTATCACCGACCTGCTGGACCTGTTTATCGGGCGGGTGAAAGTCTTCATCGAGCATTCCAAAGGTCCGAATCCGAAGGACGTCAAGACGCCCACGGCGGTAATTTCGGTGCGCGGCACGGTGTTTGACGTGGAAGTGCAGGACGAAGACGGAACCACGTTCGTCACCCTGGACGACGGACTGGTGGACGTTCGCAACCTGACCGCGCCTGGCCCGTCGGTGCTTCTCAAGCCGGGCGATTCGATTCTGATCGAACCGAACAAGCCGTTGATCCCGCAACAGATCAACCAACACGCCGCGCTGCGCCTGGTGTTGAAAGCTGCCGAGCAGGCCGTGTACCAGGTGTTACTGGGCGGGCACGGCGGCGTGGGCATCGGTTCGACGGGCGGTGGCGTCGGCGCACAAGGCGACAAGGGCAAGCCCGGCGGCACCACAGGCACCGGCACCACGGGCACCGGCACCACGGGCGCCCCGGCACCGCCTCCGCCTCCACCCGGGCATTAAATTCGTTTGTCGCCGAACCCTCCTTCGATCTCGCGGGCCGCTCCGCTCAGTGGATCACCGCTGCCGTGGATGTGCATTGCATGGTGAGGCTGGCGGGTAAGGCCCAGCCAACCAGAGGCGTGGCCGTATAGCTCACGTTCACCGAAACCGTGCTGCCCGGATTTTCGTCGGGGCTCCAGTTGGTGACGACGATGATGCTGGTTGAATTGAGGCCGGCCGCCTGGGTGCGCACGTAGTTCTGCACAGTGGCTTTCGTAGCGGGCTGGCTGCTAAGGTTGCCGTGCACCGAGGCCCAGCGCACCCCCTGCTGCGCCATGAAGGACACCGAATTGTAAGTGAAGACCAGGTAACCGGTGGCCAGCACACCCAGCAGCAGAGCGAAAAAAGGCACCGAGACGAGCGACGCTTCCACCAATACGCTGCCGCGTTCGTTTCGCCCGCGCCGCATGTCATTGCACCCGGATGACGCCGCTGACCGAGAGCGTAAGTCTGTCCGGTATGCCCGGCCAGGCAACCACGGTATTGAAGGGCAACGTGGTGGTGACCTGGGTGTAGGTCATTTTACCGGAGCACGAGTTGGTGCAGGGCACCTGCGCGCCCCCGGCCGAACAAGCGCAGTACTGGGCCGCAACGACTTTCAAGCCGGCGATGGCAGCGTCGGCGGCGACGGCGCCGGCGATTCCGTTGGTGGTGCCGGGATTCTGGGCCGCATACTGCAAACCGACGCGGTTGGCGCCATTGATCGCCATGGCGGTCGCGAAGACGCGCGCGAAATCGATTCCCGCCAGGCAGATCAGCAGAAATAGCGGAACCACCAGAGCGAATTCCACAAGCACCGTCCCCGCGCGTCTCTGGCTGGCGTGCATGAGGCTTCACTCCGCCAGTACGGGCGTGCCCTTAATCGGCGGGCCGCCCGGCAGCGACGAATAATTGCTGCACACCGTCGAGTTGCCATTGATGGTCACGGTGTCCGCCACCAGGATCATGTAGCCGCTCGACGTGTTGCTGCCGCTGAACAGCAGGGGCGAATGCAACAGATAGATAGCGCCGGTCAAGTTTGTGGCGGCTCCGCCGTTGATCTGATTGCTGCTGGTACTGGTAATCGAGCGGTCTTGAAAGATCAGGACACCGGCCAGCGAGCCGGTTGTCGGCGCGCTCAGGGTGACGTTGCCCTGCCCGCTGATGGTGAAGGGCGAAAAAGCCGAGGCGCAACCGGGGACGCCGCTATTGAGCCCCGAGGTGTTGTAGATGGTGACGCCGCTGCCGTTGATCACCGCCTGGCTATTGACGGTGAATCCTCCACCCGCCATGATGTAAATGCCCGACATGGTGAATGTGGCTCCGCCTGTGTTGCCCACTGTCAGACCACCGCAATACACGCCCGACGGGATGGCGTTGTTTGGCGGCTTTTTGTTCATGTCGTAATAGGTATTGGATGTGCCGCGCTCGATCATGCCGGTCGCCGACGGCGCCTGGACAGACGCCAGCGGATCGGCCAGAGACGAAATCGTGCCTGGCGTGACCCTCTGGTTGCCCGGATAAGTCAGAATCTTGGTTTGACCGGTGAGGTCCAGCCCTCCCGCTAATCCGACGCCCGCGCCATTTTCCATATACAGAATCGCGCTGCCTTCCATATGCAGCGCGGTGGCGCTCGACGAAGCGACCTGCAGGCCGCAGGTGAAATAATCGGCACTGCCGCCATCGATTTGAAACGCCCGCGATACCGAAGGGTTCAACGCGTACACGCATGGAGGAGTGGCGGCCGCCCCCAACGTCTCCTCCGCCCGCGCCGCAACCGTAGCCTGACTTTGCTGCACCACCGACAGGAAGAATGTGGGCACGGTCTGCTGCACGATTACTTCAACGGCCGAGGAGTTGCCCGCCAGCGACCCGTAGAGCGGCGGGTGATTGACGGTGACGGTGGTGTTCGAGACGCCATTGGTAAAACCATTGAGTGCGGCGTCGGCCTGCACGGCGTTGGTAATGGCCGCGTCATTCGCGCCTCGCTGGAGCTGGAACATGGCGCCGGCAGCGGCCGCGTCGGCCGCCGTCTGCGCACGCAGCCGCTGCCATTGCAGGTAGCCCACGTCCGCGGCCAGGCCGACAAACTCGATCAGCACGGCGGCGCAGATCGCGGTGGTCACAAAAACGTAGCCGCGCGTTCCTTTGGCCATCTTCGTCACAGTCTCTGGTTCCAGTTTCAGGCCGGCTGCCCACCGGGGACAATCCGTGCTTTGGCTGAATTGCGGGCCTCATCTCACTTAGTGGCACGTGGCGGAACAGCTTGCAGCGACCGCTCCTTCACGGTCGCGCCTCCGAATGGCCCCTAATTCGCCGCTGTGCCGGTGAGCGCTTTCAAGTAGCGGTAGTAGAAATCCACGCCGTCGTAATAAGAGCTCACCCGCAGGCGCTCGTCCTTGCCGTGAGCGCGCACATCGCCGCGGTCAACGGCCAGCGCGGAGAAGCCGAAGCTGGGGATGCCGGCTGCATTGGTGTATTTGCTGTCGGAAGCGCCGGTTTCCATGGTGGGCACCACCGGCGCTCCCGGCCAGAATTGCGCCGCCAGCCGCTCGAGCGGCGCCAGCACATCCGACCTGAGCGCCACCGGCGCCAATGGCTTGTCGAGCGGGGCGTGGTCGGTGATTTCGCCGGTGAGGTCGCTGATATGCCGCACCGAAACCGCCGGATCGGCGACGATGCTCACCAGTCGAAGCCGCACCTCCTCGGCCGTGTGGCCGGGAAGAATACGGCAATTCACGATCGCCCGCGCGCTCTGCGGCAGGGCGTTGTTGGCGTGACCGGCCTCCAGGCGCGTGGCCACGCAAGTGGTTCGCACCAGGGCGTTGAACTGGGCCACGCGGCCAAGCCGCGCGATGGCCGCCGGGTCCGGAGGCTGCGCCAGCATGCCGCGTATATCGGCCGTGGTGGGCGCGGATTCCACCTGCGCCAGACGCTCGAAATAGGCGCGTGTCACGGCGTTAAGCTCAAACGGAAACACCGCGCGTTCGAGGCGCGCCAGGGCATCGGCGACGTGGTAGATGGCGTTATCGGGCACCGGCAGCGAGCTGTGCCCGCCGGGGTTGGTGGCCTTCAGCTCGAAATCCGCGTAGAGTTTCTCGGTGGACGCCACCTCGACGTCGAGCGGCCGGCCGCTCTCGGTGGTGACACCGCCCGAATCCGGGTTGAGCGCGAAATCGGCGTCCACCAGGCCGCGATGCTGCTGCAGCAGCCAGTTCACGCCGTTGGAGGTGCCGCCCTCCTCGTCGGCGGTCAACGCCAGGATGATGTCGCGGTCGGGACGGTATCCTTCGCGCGCGAAGCGCATGAGGGTAGTCACCATGATGGCGTCGGCGCCCTTCATGTCCTGGGTGCCGCGGCCGTAGAAATACCCGCCCTGCTCCACCAGATGGAATGGATCGGTGGTCCAGTCGGAGCGGCGCGCCTCCACCACATCCAAATGCCCGATGATGAGGATCGGCTTTGCTCCGCCCGCCCGGGCGGCGCGCAGCCGCGCCACCAGGTTTCCTTTGCGTGCGTTCGGTCCCAGCACCGTCACGTCTGCGGAAGGGAAGCCAGCCGCCAGTAGACGTGCGCGCATGGCTTCGGCGGCCACGGTGGTGCTTCCCGAAGAATCGGTGGTGTTGATCTCGATCAGCTCCTGGAGGATCTCACGCGACAGCTTGCGGGTGGGTTCGTCAAGCGAGGCTGCCCAGGCGGGCACCAGCAGCAGCGCGGCAATCAAGAATCGTGCCATCTTCATAGTCATGGAAGTTACGATTCTAGCGTACGGGCACGCAACGCGCTGCCGGAGGCGCAGCGGCGGACCGACAGTCGACGATCGAAGCGCGAGCAGATTCTGCCGAGACACAATTCGCGTATCTACAGGACTTAAATAGTACTCAAACGCACAATCAAATAAAGGGGCTGCCGGACTATAAGCCGGTTTCTGTACCTGTTAAGGCGACAGTCATTCCTCTGGGCCCGCCATTACTGACGGGCTCAAGCGACCTACCCGGGAGTCAAGCGGGACGAGCCGCCCCTTCTCCCCTATTTGGTCTTGCTCCGCGTGGGGTTTACCCTGCCGGCGGGATTACTCCAGCCGCGGTGCGCTCTTACCGCACCATTTCACCCTTACCGTCCGTCGCCGGAAGGCGGTATATTTTCTGTGGCACTTTCCGTATCCCGGTAGGGATCCCGGCCGTTAGCCGGCACGCTGCTCTATGGAGACCGGACTTTCCTCCTCCGTTGCCGGAGGCGACTGTCCATCCGGCAGCTCCCGCACTCGATTATCTCACGCCGCGGGATTCCAAGTAACTCGACGCAGTTGTTGCGAATTTGGCGTGTTTCCGGTGTAAAATAAATCGTTATTCGCGTGGGTCTTGGGAACGAGCCAACTCGCGAAGCAAGCGTTTGCGCTAGCGGACACTGCTTAGAGAGTCGTGGTTCGCTCCTCGTTGGAGGAAAGTAGAAGGGCTTCGATACTCAGTTCACATGCTTAGTTGGTATCTGTTGAGGAGATCAAGAAGACAATGAAGAGAATCGTAGCGTTGAGCGCTCTTGGGGTAATGGCGTCCGCACTCTTTGCTCAGGGTCTAGATGCGCCGGTCAGCCAGACCAAAGAGGATTGGGAAGAGATAAACTTCGAGTTCGACTCTTCCATTCTTTCGGACGGCTACCCCAGTTTGCTTCGTCTCGCCGATCTGTTGAGCCAACATCGCGATTTCAAGGTGGCGGTCACCGGACACACCGATTACGTGGGCTCCAACAGTTACAACGATAAATTGGCGCTGGCGCGCGCCAATACGGTCAAGAGCTTTCTGGTCAAGTACGGCGCCGGTTCCGATCAGGTGTCGGTGGCCGGCGATGGGAAGCGCCAGCCGGAAGTCGACAATAGAACCAGGGAAGGCCGCTTCATGAACCGCCGCGTCACTCTCCGGGTGACGGATGGGCAGGGCAGATTGGTGAAGGAGGGCGGCATCAGCGATGTGCTGCCGGCGTTGCAGGCCTGGCTGGACCAGTTCGCAAAGAAGCAGCAGGAATGCTGCGATGCCATCCTCAAACGGCTCGACAAGCTGGATGATATTCTGGCCGCGGTCAAGTCCCTGCAAGGCGAAAACACGGCGCTCAAGGACGAACTGGCCGACCAGCGCAACCAGATCAATACGCTGCGCGACCAGATCGCGAACATGCCGAAGCCTGTGACCGAAGAGCAGGCGGCCGAGGTGGCACACAAGGAAGCCACCAACGCGGTCGACGAGATGCGAAAACACAACCAGAAGTTTTCGCTGCTCGGGATCAACGTGGGGCCGACTTACGGCTCGAGCAGCCGCGGCAACGCGACTTTCGATGCCAACGGCCGCTTCTTCTCACCCTTCGGCGGCGACGGCACGCATGCCGTACAGGCGCAGGGCGAGTACATATACAACCCGCAGGACCAGGAAGCCCAATTCGATCTGGGCTTAGTGAACCGCTGGGGCAACGTCCAGGCGGGCGTGTTCGGCAGTTTCAAATACCTGAACTACAAGCAGTATCAGAACGGCGGGGCGCTCGGCCAGGGCGCTTTCCTGCTGGATTATATTTTCAAACGCGGCCGCATCGGCGTTTTCGGCACGCAGGGCTTCAAGAATTACGCCATAGTCAACAACCAGACTCTGGCACCCGGCGTTTTCCTGCAGACCTATGCCAAGGTCGTCAACCAGTACGGTGGCGATGCTCTGGTCGGCGTGTGGGGCAACGCCTACCTGCAAGGGAACCTGGGGCTGCTGCGCCGGGAAGTGAATGGCGGCAACACGGTCGGTGGCGAAGTCAAGCTGACGCAGCCATTGAATGCGCACGTGGCCTTCACGGCCGCCCTCGACTACAATCAGACCGGCGTCTTCTCGACGGGCAACGGCCAGGTGATGTTCGGTCTGGAGATGGGCAGCTACATCCATCCCAAGGACTACGGCAGCATCAAGACGCCGGTGCCGATGGATGTGCCGCGCATCCGCTACGAGTTTGGCACGCGGCGCGTCGGCACCAGCCCGCCGATTGCCAACGCCGGTCCCAGCCAGGTGGGTGTGCCCGCCGGCGTGATCACGCTCAACGGCTCCGGATCGTACGATCCTCTGGGTGAAGCTCTCACCTATGCCTGGACGCAGATTTCCGGGCCGTCGGTGACGATTACCAATGCCAACCAGGCGATAGCTACCTTCACTGCCGCCGCCGGCCAGAGCTACCAGTTCCAGCTCAAGGTCACCAACACGGACGGCATCTCCGCCCAGGCCACCACCCTGGTTAGCACGGCATCGCCGACACAGACGCAGATCGTCCAGTTCACCGCGCAACCGGCAGCAATCACATCCGGCCAGACGGCAACGCTGAGCTGGGTGATCCAGAACGCCACGTCGGCCAGCATCGCGCCCAGCGTGGGTCCGGTTAGCGCCACCACCGGTTCGGTTGCAGTGTCGCCCACCGCCACCACCACCTATACCCTGACGGCGACCGGGCCCAACGGCACCACCACGCAGACCGTGCAGGTGATGGTGGGCGCCACAACGGCTCAGATTCTGCGCTTCCAGGCAAACCCGAGTACGATCGCCGCGGGCGCGCAAACCACTCTGAGCTGGACCACTTCCGGCGCCACCACGATCTCGATCTCGCCGAGCATCGGCACAGTGACCGCCAACGGGAGCACCACCGTCTCGCCGGCCACTACAACCAGTTACACCCTCAGCGCCACCGGCACGGACGGCAAGACCGTCACGGCGGTGGCAACCGTGACCGTGACCGGGTCGGCGATCCCGCAGATCGTGACCTTCGTCGCCACCCCGCAGAGCGTCTCGCCGGGCCAGTCGACTAAGATCTGCTGGCAGGTGACCGGATCGACCAACATCTCGATCACTCCTGGGGTGGGCACCAATCTCAATCCCAACGATTGCGCCACGGTTACGCCGAGCGCCACCACTACTTACACCCTGACCGCCACCAACGCAGTTGGCCAGGTCCAGGGTAACTTGACAGTCAATGTGGGTCTGGTTCAGATTCTCTCGTTCCAGGCCAACCCGGTGAGCTCGCCCGTCGCCGGAGCCCCGGTGACGCTGTCGTGGACCACCGCGAACGCCACTTCGGTGGTGCTCACCGGCGCCGACATACCGCCGATGACGCTGCCTGTGAACGGCTCCTACACCGACAACCCGATTACCAACGAAACTTACACCCTGACCGCATACGGACCTGGAGGCCAGACCGTTAGCGTCAGCATCTCGGTGTTTGTCAGATGATCTTGACCCTGTATTGGTGAAGTTATGCCGGGCGGCCCAACCAGCCGCCCGGTTTTTTTGAGCGCAATAGTTTGGCGACGGGGCGCCAAGGGCAGGCGGAAAGTGCTTACCAGGCCAAGCGGAGATTTTCCGCCGCCAGCGGCGCCACTTCGCCTTCCTGGTAAATGAATTCGCCGCGTTTCATGGTGAGATGCACCAGGTTCATGCCGGAATGGTAGCCCAGCTCCCGATAGTCGGAGACGTTGAACACGACCAGGTCTGCCGGCTTGCCATGTTCGATGGACCCGGCGGCGGCGGGGCAGCCGAGCGCGTGGGCGCCATTGATGGTGGCCGCCACCAGCGCTTCGGCCGGCGTCATTCCCATCTCCCGGCAGGCCAGCGATACCACGGTCTGCATGTTGAGCATCGGGCTGTCGGAACGGTTGAAGTTGCTGCCGACGGCGACGGCGGCGCCTGCTTCGATCAGAGCCCGCGCCGGGGCCGGGCGGCTGCCCTGGTGAAAGGCCAGGCTGGGCAGCAGCGTGATGACCGGAGCCGATGCCGCCATTCCTCCCAGTTCCTCGATCGCGATTTTCTCCAGATGGTCGATGCCGGAGATGCGGAGCTCGCGCGCCAGCGCCAGCGCGGCGAGAGACCCGTCGGCATGCAACCGGCAGCCCAAGCCGAGCCGTGCCGCCGTCTCCAGATAGCGCCGGATGAGCCGCTGCCGGCTCTCGCCCTGGCTCCATTCGATGTCCGCAAACTGGGCCAGCCGCCGGCGGTGCAGCAGGGGCAGGAACTCGCCGCAGACCCACTCCACGGCGGCCTCCGCCGCGTCCGGGCCCTGGCTGGGCGCCGGCAGGCGGAAAAGGAAAGTGGCTACCACGTCGAGCGGGTCGCGCTTCACCAGCGACAATGCGCGCAGCAGTTTCAACTCGGCGCTCTGCCCGCCGCCGCATCCGGCTTTGGCCTCTACGGTGGTGGTGCCGTGCCGCGCCATCGCCTGCAGATAATTTCGCGCCTGGATCGCGATGCTCCTGGCGGTCGAGGTCTTGACGGCGTTGAGCGCCGACGCGGTATCGGTATGAGCCGCGCCCGGCGGGGGAAAAGCCAGGTGCGTGTGGCCGTCCACAAATCCCGGCATCACCACGCGGCCGGCCGCGCTGATCTCCACGGCGTCACGCGCCGCCTTGAGGTTCTCCACCCGGCGCGTGGGACCCACATCCTGCACCCGGCCATCGCGGATCAGCACCGATCCGTCGAGTATCAGTCCCGGCTCATTGAGCGAAGGCCCGCGGCGGGCCTCCCGTGGGCCGCGCATGGTAAGCAGTTGGCGCGCACCCCGAATCAATATGGCCCCCGTTTGTTTTCGCCCCCAGACACAACTATAACACCAGGCCTCATGAGACCCACCAGGACTGAGCATTGAAGCCATCTGCGCAGCGGCGGGACAATCGCGTTCTCAAGACGCTGGAGCGCGTGTTTTCGAAAGCCGGGCGCGGATCCCGCAGCGAGGCGCGGCGGTGGATCGGCGAAGGACGCGTACGCGTCAATGGAGCGATCGCCCGCAACCCCGACCAGTGGATCGATCTCGCGCGCGACCGCGTCACCCTGGACGGCAAGCCGATTACCACGACGCGCGGGATTTACATCCTGCTGTACAAGCCGAAGGGATACCTGACCACCTATCGCGACCCGGAAAATCGTCCGACGGTTTACGACCTGGTCGCGGACGCCGGCGGGTGGCTGGCCCCGGTCGGACGCCTCGACCTGGACACCAGCGGCCTGTTGCTGATGACCAATGACACGGCGTTCGCCGACCATGTCACCAGCCCCGCTCACCTGGTGCCCAAAGTGTATCAGGTCAAAACCGCGACGCTACTGAGCGAGGAGCAGCTCGAGCGCCTGCACGGCGGCATCGAATTGAGCGACGGCCCAACGCGTCCGGCCGAAGTGCGCCGGTTGCGGGACAGCGCGAAGCACACGTTTATCGAGATCGTCCTCACCGAAGGCCGCAACCGGCAGGTGCGGCGCATGATTGAAGCCGCCGGCAGCCGCGTGCTGAAACTGGTTCGCACGGCGATCGGCCCGCTGCGCATCGCGGACCTCGCCATCGGAACGTGGCGGCCGCTCACGGAAGAGGAGATCGCCGCGCTGGGAGGGCGGACGAGCCCGCCAGGATCCGCTACTTCGAGAACCAGCGAAGCGCGACTTGCGGCGCGATCAAGGTCCCGCGTATGTAAAAGGGGCCGGAGGTGGAAGTCTTGACATGGAAAGCGCGCACGCCGCCGCCCAGCTCGAAGTGTCCGAAACGAAGATTGAGGGAAGCGTCGGTATCCCAGATGGTCCAGTGCCGCGGGATGGCGAAGCCGGACCCGTTCACTTCCAGCCGGATGAACTTGGCTAAATACTCCGTCACTCCCAGGCCCAGCGTGGGCGAGAAAAACCAGCGGCTGCCTGCCGCCTGATAGCTCACGGGCGAGCCATTGGAGCCGATCAGGGGACCACCCGAGGGACCCGTGACCGGCAATAGCGGCGCATCAAACCCGGTCGATATATTGACGTATTGCACCTGCCACAGCGTTTTCAAGCGAAAGTGCCGGCTTTCCACCGGATAGGGCCACGTCAGGTATTCGTACGAAAACTTGAGCTCCTGCAAATGATAGTTGGTGGAAACCAGCACGCCCTGGTCGTAGGTTTGGCTCCACAAGGTGACTGTCGAGGGAGTGGTGAAATCGCCTGCCGCGCGGGTGTTAAACCCGGAGACCACCAGCGCGTTATGCAAACCCATCGCGAAACCGATCTCGGCGCTTTCTCCCAGCTTCGGCGTGCCCTGGAAGGTGACCAGTGAGCTGTTGGTAATACCGGAGGCCCGCCCCTTATCGAAAATCGGTTGACCGGTGGGTTGGGATAAGCTGAAGCCGATCCAGACGCCGGATTCGCCGGGCATGCGCACGTCCGGGTATTTGGGCAACTCCGGCGGCGCTGAAATGTTGGGCCCGGTCTGCGGCGCCGGCCGTTGGGCGGCCGGTGGAGTGGCTGGCGGGGGGCTCTGTTGATCGGCCGGTGCAGCGCCGGGCGCGGGCGTGGCTGGTGGCGCGGTCTGTGGATCCGCCGGCGCAGCGCTCGCGTCTCCTGCCGGCGCGTCCGGGTCCGAGGACTGGGCCTGCGCCCAGCACACGAACAGCAAAACACAAATCAACACCATGGCCGATTTCTTCACGTATTCCTCTTTGTTCCGATTTAGGATGGACCCGGATGCCGCCAGACCCCGCTGCACGGGTCAGGCCAAACGCCTGCCTTCGACGCCGCTCTACTATTTTGCCTCAACAGGGTGCTGCCGCGCACATGCCCCCTCGTGCCAGCCTTGTGACCTCCGGGCCACAGGTGTGAACAACACGGCGATGGCGCGACCGGCGGTGTCCCCGGGTTTTCATTCGACGTAACGGAAAGCCGCCCTTTCAACGGCCTGGCTGGGTGGCGCCGGCGTGATTCGTGGTTGGAGATTGGCGCAGAAATTCAATGATCTGCCAGCGTTCGGACTCCGGCAGGTGCGCGAACGACGGCATGCCGCGGTGCAGCGATCCGTTGCGCAAAATCCAGAACAGCTCGCCCGGCGGGGCCTCGCGGACGCGGGCGCGGTTGAGCTGCGGAACCCTCCCGTGACCTTCGCGGTTCGAACCGTGGCATGCGGCGCATTCGTGTGCGTAAAGCTTGGCGCCGGCTCGCTCCACCTGTTCATTCTTCTCGAGCGGATTCGGCAGGCTGGCGGCGGCTTGCGGCACGCGGGACAGCAGGTCCGGCTCCCCGGTCCACGCGACCGCGAGCAGACAACCGGCGAGCAGGAACGCGCGCGGTCTCATGTGCGTCCTCCCTGGAGCCAATTGCGCATCGCGCGTCCGAACTGAGCGACCTCATAAGAGACGCCGAATCGCAGCAGGAACCGGGCGCTGGTGGGGGTGATCCCGAAACTGGGCGAGACCTGGAATGTGGTGCCGTTCGCCAGCATCCAGGAAACGGTTGGGGCGATGTAATGCGAGGTGTCGTGCAGGCCAAAGCCGGCGTGCGTCCCGAGGCCGCCGTATGCTTCCACGCCAGCCTGGAAGTTCTCCTTGCAGAAATTGCAGCGCTCCGGCCTGGCGGCGGAAGCGAGCGGCCGGCTGATGCCTGCGGCGTAGCCGAACTCATAGGGCGCGTGGCCGACGTTCTTTTCCGCGATGAAGTTCTCGGCAATGGTCCAGCCTTTGTAGTAACTGCCCAGAATCAGTTTCGTTTCGATCTCCCGCTGCTTCTCCTGCCGCGCGTCAGCGTTGAGGGCCGTGAGATCGGCCACGCCATCGTGGCCCACAACCTCCAGCAAGGTCTTATCCGCGGCGTTGGTGTTTTCGAATTCGACATACAGGACGGGATTGATCCAGTGCTCGTGCCAAAGCAGGCGGAACCGGTTCTCCCAGCGATACCCGGTAAACAGAGTGCCCTCGGAGCCCGTGCCCTGGCCGTCCAAATACAACTCACTGGTCCACCAGCCCGTCATGCCGTACTCGAATTCGGCTGCCGTGGCCAGGAACGGATCCCCATTTCCCGGCTTGCCAGTGACATTCCTGGTGGTGAATTCCAGATTGCCCGGTTCTTCCATTTGATGGGTGTAGGTGATGAAAAAAGGGCCTTCGCCAGCTTCAGATGGCGCCGCCAGCAGCGCCCCGGCGGCGACCGCCGCAATTTTGCAAATCATTTGCATGTGAATTCGCCGGCGCCCCCTGCCCACTGGTTCGCAGCGCGGCACTCGATACCGCTCGCGCAGTGGCCACTCCGTATTGAATTATCATAATCAGCAACCGTTTGGAGCGGCGATGCACCGGCGGTGAACCTCCAGAACATTAAAATTTATTTGCAACTGAGTGTCAACTGAAAAATATGGAAAAGACGCGAACGGGGGCTGGAACGCCGCTTCAGGCGATGGCCGGACGGTGCAAAGATGGCGGGGTCCGATGGGGCTTCTCGGAATACGGGCGGCTGAAAGGGCTGCTGGAGGGGAAGGAAAGGAAGGAGGGCGTCAGGACTGCGGGGCAGGCCGCGGACCTGCCCCGCGAGTCGGGCTACTACATGCCGCTCTGCGTGGCGGCGCCGGCGCTGAACTCGACCTTGGTGGTCGAGCCCCCCAACTGGATGGCGGCGACGCGGTCGGTCTTGCCTTCGCGGAAAGCATCGACGGCGGTGTGGGCGAACTTCTTGTCTACGGCTTCGACCTTGGCGGGCGCCGACACCGACTTTCTGGTGCGGACGTCAGTAAAGGTGGCGGTGCCGTTTTCGACTTTGAGCTTGTACTCGCCAGGGGCTAACTGCAGGGTGCCGACGACAGATTGCTGAGCGAAAACGACGTCATAGGTCTTCGTGCCCGCCAGAGCGAAGCTGCAAACAGACACAAATCCAACCAAGAACAGCGATTTTTTCGTCATGTCTGAGAGTTTCCTTGAGGTTCAGTTCCTGTGGCTCGAAAACACTTGGCGCACAAGATGTTTTTGTCTTGCGTCCAACCCGTGGGGTAGGTTGCGGTTTCTAGTTAGATGATAACCAGGCCGGCGGCCGGAGGCAAATCCAAAGTTCTTATGCGGATCATTTCGTACTCACCGTTCTGTAACTGGCTTATATCAGTGCGACTTACAGCTGCAGCGAGAGGACAATTCACGACATGCCGCGGCGCCTTCGCGACGGATAGAAGCCGACCGGCTTCGCGGGGGCGATGCGGGCGGGCCCGCGGCGGGTGGAAAGAACATGAAGATCGGGCTACGACGGCGGGCGGGATCCGGACGGTTTCGGACCTGCCACGTCGGGCCTGCGATTACATGCTGCCGTGGGTGGCGGCTGCGGCGCTGAACTCGACCTTGGTGGTGGAACCACCCAACTGGATGGCCGATACGCGGTCGGTCTTGCCGTCAGCAACGGATTCGACCGCCGTAGCTGCGAACTTCCGATTGGCCGTTTCCACCTTTACCGGCGCCGACACCGACTTCTTAGTGTGAACATCGGTAAAGGTTGCGGTGCCATTTTCCACTTTGAGCTTGTACTCGCCGGGAGCCAACTGCTGGGCGCCGACGGCTTCGGGGTGATAGAAAACAACGGCATAGCTCTTCGTGCCCGCCAAGGCGAGGGTGCAAACAGACACGAACCCTACCAAGAACAGCGATTTTTTTGTCATAGTTCCAAAGTCTTCCTTGAGGCTAAAATTCCTGTGGCTCGGTAAAACAGTTGGCGCACAAGATGTTTTTTGTCCTGAGTCCAACCCTTTGGGTTAGATTGTGTTTCGTATATAAGGCGCCGGGCAAACGGCTGAGGTTACCAAGCAACGCTTTGGTGTGGATGATTTCGTACTTTCGGCTCCGTAATTGGCTTAGATTAGTATAACTTACAGCTCGAGCGCGCGAACAATCTGCGACACATCGGAGATGCCTTCGCGACGAAGGAAGCCAGCCAATTCGCGGGCAATGCGGAGGGGGGATTGCGGGTCCCAGAAAGTGGCGGTGCCGATCTCGACAGCGGTGGCGCCGGCGATGAGGAACTCGGCTGCATCGACACCGGTGGCGATGCCGCCCATCCCCACCACGGGAATGCGCACGGCCTGGGCCGCCTGGTAAACCAGGCGCAGCGCGATCGGTTTGATGGCCGGGCCGGAGAGCCCGCCAAAACCGGCGCCGATGCGCGAGCGGCGGGTATGCGCGTCGATGGCCAGCGCCACGAAGGTATTGACCAGCGAAATGGCGTCCGCGCCGGCGGCTTCGGCGGCCTGTGCCAAGGGTTCGATGGCGGCGACGTTGGGAGAAAGCTTGGCGACGATGGGCCGGCGCGCCACGCGCCTGGCCGCCGTCACCACCTCGCCGAGCAGCGCCGGGTCGCTCGAGAAGTAGATCCCGCCGTGTTTGGTGTTGGGGCAGGAGACATTCAACTCGTAGCCGGCAACGCCAGGATGATCCTCCAACACCCGCACCACCTCGGCGTAATCCTGGCATGTAAAGCCGAAGATATTGGCGAATACGGGAGTGGAAAGCCGGGCCAGAAACGGCAGCTTGTCCCGGACGAAAGCGCGGACTCCGATATTCTGCAGCCCGATGGAGTTGATCATGCCGCATTGCGCTTCCCATACGCGCGGCGGCGGATTGCCTTCGATGGGCTCCAGCGAGAGACCTTTTACTACTAGGCCGCCGAGCGCGTTGAGATCCAGGATGCGCTCGAACTCCACGCCGTAGGCGAAGGTACCGGAGGCGGCGATGATCGGATTGCGGAGCTGGATGCCGCACAAGCTGGTGGCGAGCGCGGGATCCGGGGCGCCGCTCATTCCGCCAGCGCCTCGGCCAGGACGCGGCCGGTGGATGAAGAAGGCGGCACAACGCCGCAGACGCGAGCCAGGGTGGGAGCCAGGTCCACCGCCTCCACCGGCGATTCAAATGTCCCACTGCGAAACTGCCGGCCGTAGAGGCACAGCGGCACGCTGGTGTCATAGTCGTAGAGCGAGCCGTAAGAGATGCCGCGTCCCTGGTTGTAATCTTCCACGTATTCCGGGCGGTAGGAGAGCATGAGGTCGCCGCAGCGGTTGGGGTGGAAGCTGTTGCGGAAGCGGCGCTCCCATGGGTCGCGGCTAGAACAGGCACCGCCGGCAGTATAGTATCCGGCGACGGCGGGGTGTTCGAGGGCGGCGGCGGCGGCGGCCCGCCGCATCGGTTCCGGGTCGCGCGCCGCGCCGGGGTCCAGGTACAGAAACGGGTAGATGTATTTTTGGACGTGTCCGAGATTGCGGTTGTGGAGGGCGGTCTCAACGGCCTCCGCCACGCTCTCGCCGGGCACGGCCATGCGACGGCGGGCGCTGGGGCCGGGCGCAGGAGGCGCGCCGTGGCAGCCGGCGAAGGCAAGATCGAATCCCTTGTCGCCCAGCGTTCGCCGCAACTGCGTCAGGAGCGATTCCATTTGCAGATCGATCTGCAGCGTCATCTGCTCCATCAGCGGCGAGAACGCCCCGGTTTCAAATCCCAGCCGGGCCGGGGCGGAGACCACCAGGCAGACGAAATCGAAACTGCCCGACTGCCCGAGCCGCTCGTTGGTTGCCAACTCGCGCAAGAAATCGAATTGGGCCGCCGCGGCAAACGGCGAAGACTGATACAACTCGTCGAAGAGCTGTGGATGGGCCGGGTCATAAGTGAGAACGCGCAGCGGGAGGGAGCCGGCCGGCGCTCCGGCCGCCAGCCACTGGGCGCCGTGCAGTGTCTCGATGGGTCTTTGCGTGTTGAAGGGGGCCAGCCAGTCCGGCGCCTCGCCCAGCGTGTTGAAACGACCGTCCTGGTCGCGCCAGTACATTCGCGCCGCGGGGTGGGCTGCCACCAGGCCGGCCTGGGCCGCGTTCGTCCCGACCACGAAGACTCGAGTCCCGGCCTCGGCGGCGATCTGTCCGGCCACGGTGGTCGCCAGCATCTCCTCTTCGGAGGCTTTCACGGTTTGCCGCCAACGGTGATCCCACCAGGAATCGGCGACGATACCATGCTCGGCAGGCCAGGCGCCGGTGGCGAGCGTCGCTAGTGTTGTCGAAGGAAAGGTGCTGGCCAGATGCCGGCAGTCTGGAAAATATGCACCTGAAGTTAGTAGCTTCCGAAACCCCCCATTGGATAGCTTACCCCACGCAGATTCCAGGAAATCCGCCCGCAAGAGTTCGATTAGAATCAATACGAACAAGTTCGGCCGTGGCGCTAAGCCCCACGATCCCAAAGACATACCACCCAACATCGAAAGAGCGAACGTTCGCCGACATATGTCCATGAAAAAAGAGTTTATCAGACGATGAGGTTGATGTTATAGTGTGGTTTCTTTTCGACGCGAATTGTGAGTCAGGACCGGTCTATGGTGTGGCCGGCTGAGGCGTATGCGATGAACCAGGATGATAGCGTGCTAGGGCTTGCGGAAATCAGGCGCAACCGGGGCATCTCGCTACAAGAGATTGCCAATTCGACCAAGATCAGTATGCGGTCGCTCGAAGCGATTGAGCAGGGCGATTTTCGCAGGCTACCCGGCGGCATTTACAATACCAGCTACATACGCCAATACGCCCGCGCCATCGACTATGACGAATCCGTCTTGCTGGCGTTTTACCATCAGCAGGCCGGCGACGTACAGGACGCGGTTCTGGAACAGCATCCCCCCACCAACGGTTTCCGCCCGGTGCATTCGATTTTCAACTGGTAACGCCAAACGGCAGAGGCGATGGAATGACATCCGCCCCGCCGGCGCGCCAGCGGCAATCCCGACACAACGCCGAGCACTCCTCCGACTAGCCTTGCGTCTGCTTCTCCGCCATGCGAGCGGCGAATTTGGCTACGTTGATAACGGCGCGCTGGTGCGTGCCGTCGCCGATCTTTTCTTTCTCGTCCCAGGCCTCCACGCGGAACTCGACGCGGCGCTCCACCACCGCGGTGATCTCCGCCGTGATGTTCACCATCGCGCCGATGGGCGCGGCCGCCAAGTGGAAGACGTTGACGTGGGTACCCACGGTGTCGTATCCCGGATCGAGCTGCGGCAGCACGGTGTCGCGGCAGGTGCGCTCCATCAGGCCGATCATATGGGGCGTGGCCAAAACGCGGGGGCCCTCCGCGCCGAGGAAAGAGATGGCATTTTCGGCCGTCACCAGCACCCGCTGTTCGCCTCTGGTCCCGATTACGATGTTGTGCATAGCACGCGGGTCAAGCGGCGGCGAGTCCGGCCAGCACGCCCCGCATGTAGCTGAACGAGCGCTCGACGCCGGGCAGCGGGTCGTCGGCGTTGATTTCGTATTCCAGGTCGACGCAGCCCTGGTAACGGATCTTCTTGAGCTGCTGAAAAATCGCCGGGATGGGCATTTCGCCGTCGCCGACATCGCACTGGCTGTCGCGGTTGGTGAGATCGGTCAGATCTTTGATGTGCATATCGAGCAGGCGCGAGCCGGCCTGCGCGATGACGTTCACCGGATCGTCGGGATAGACGATGTCGCCTTTCCGCGCCGCTGCCGATTCGCGCAGTCGGGGCGCGCGGACGGCGCGATAGGCGTGGCCGACATCCATGCACAGGCCGCAGCGCGGGTCGAGACCGCTCACCGCCTGCAGCACCGACTGCGCGCTGGGGAAATGCCGGTCTTCCGGCCCGTGATTGTGGATGGCGATGCGAATGTCGTATTCGCGGACCAACTGCTCGACGAACTTGAGGTTGGCTTCGGTGGGAGCGCACACCATCATGGGCGCGCCGAAATTCTTCGCCAGCTCGAACAGCGGCCGCAAATCGTCCACGGTCTTGGCCTTGGTCATGTCGATATTGCCGATGCTCATCACCTTGAGCCCGGCGTCATCGAACGCGCGGCGCGCTTCGCGAGCCTGTTCGGGAGTGCTGTTGGTGGCCAGTTGCTGCGGGGTGTTCTTGACGCTGATCCAGGGGGTGCGCACCTGCCGGATCATCTCGATCACCTGGGGCCGGTCGAACTTGCGGAAGCTGTAAGTGGCGATACCGAGCTTGATTTCCCAAGGCGTGGTTTCGGCGCGGGCCGAAGTGCCGGGAGCGGCGACAACGCCCAGCCCGGCGAGCGAGGCCGCGCCCAGAAAGGCGCGGCGCGTAGTCGGAGTTTTCATTCCTCCATCATTTTATGCAATTCTCCTGGGACCGGCGCGGCGGCCTCACAAAGAACCGGCGGCAAAGACCGCCGGCGTTACCCAGAGACGCTGCCGTGGTAACGCCGGCGGTCTCCGCCGCCGGTGCACTTCCTACTTCTTCTTGCGCAGATAAATGGTCCCGTGGAGAGTGTGAAAACTGACCGGCACACCGCCGCCGTTGATGGTGCCTTCGAGATTATCGTCGAACCCGAGGCGGAATTTGAGCATGCCGGAGCTATCCTTCATCATTGACGCGGATCCGCCGAGCGCCATTCCGAAATCGCTGTAGATGTCCGAGCGCATGGTCTTGAACTTCACGTTGGCCTTGACATCGGCCGGCAGCGTCACATCGATGGAGCCATTCAGGCTGCTGAACGACAGCGGCTTGGAGGGATCCACTCGATCCATGGTCACGCGAATCGGGCCATTGAGCGACTGCGCCACTACGGTTCCCGAGATGCCGGCCAGCTCGGTGCGCCCGGAAAGAGTATCGGTATCCACTTCGCCATGCAGTCCCTCCACGCTCAGGTTGCCGTTGAGCGTGTGCAGGTCCACCGCAGTATCGGCGGGAACGGTGATCGTCAGCGGGCCCTCCAAGGTCGGATCGGCGTGGATCTCGATCACGTTGTTTTCCTCTTCGATGGTGAGGCCTCGCGGCGAGTCCAGGCGGCGCATGCCGTCGGCGCTGGGCGCGGGATGAGTGCCGCCTTCCACGATTACCTCGCTGCCGCCGTACGTCTTCACCGTGATCGCGTTATTCAGAACATGCACATTTACTTGGTGCACGTGGCCTCCCGGAGGCGACGGCACCACTACGCGCTCTGCGCCGCCCTCCGCTGAGGCAAGACTGCACACAATAATCGCTGCGCCCGCAAGGGCGAATATGGTTTTCATGACTGGTGTCCTCTAATCTCTGTCCGGCCGATTCGCCCGCCTAGTGTTTCGCCTCGTGCAGGCGGATGGGGCCGTTGAAGCCTTCAAATTCGAGCGTGGGGCCGCCTTGGCCGATTCGTCCCGACCCGGAGTGGCCGCTGTGGTAAACGTATTTCGTGCCGCTTCCTTCGGCGCTGGCTTTGACCGGCACTGTCGTCACATCGAAATCGGTAAACACGCCGCCGTTAAACGTCTTGTAGGTCAGTTCGGCGTTGAGGCCGGGCTGAAAGTAGGCATCCACGGCGCCGTTGAAAGTCTTGACCTTGAGATCGTGCTCCGGGTTGCGGCGGAAGGCGATCTTCATTGGTCCGTTAAACGTTTCGACACTGCCGGCGCCGCTCACGTCTTCCACCTCGATCTCGCCATTGAAAGCGTGGAGCTTGAAATCGCCGCTGGTTCCTTTGACAACGATTTCGCTGTTGAAGTTGTCGAGCGAAAGCGCCGTGCCGGCGGGCACCTGGATGTCGTAGTCGAACGCGACGCGATAGCCTTCTCGATCGTCCTGATGGCCGTGGTGGTAATCCTGATGGAGTTTGACCTCGCCCGACTGGTCGGAGATTTCGAGCGTCAGCTCGCGCTTGGCTTCCGCCAGCTTCTCGGCGGAATCGGCGCGGTTGTGGCGCACCATGGTGACCTCGATCTGGCCGCCGCCGCCGGTCACGTGAATCGCGCCGGCGAAGTTGTCCACCACCAGCTTGTGGCCGGGGCCGCCGGCATAAGAATGATGGATGGTCTCCTGGTCTTCCACCCGCCAGTGGTGATTTCCCCAATCCTGCGCCGCCAGCGGCGCCAGCGAAATGGTCAGCAGCAAAAGCGTTTTCATCTGGATTCTCCTTCGATTCCCAATTGATCGATGGCCCACTGCGCCCGCTGACGCACAGCCTCATCGGCCTCCCGACGGCTGGCGAGGCGGCGCAGCGCGGAGGCGCAGTCGCGGTCCTTGGCTTTCACCGCCAGATCGATCAGAGCCACCTGGGCCAGGGGCGAATCCTGCGCGGCGAGGATGGCCGGCAGCGCGCGCCGCACGTTCGGATCGGCCACATACCTTTCCAGCGCATCCACCGCGGACAGGCGCACGTTCACGTTGGAATCGTGGCTGGCGGCGTAGAGCAGCGCCTGCTCCACCTGAGGATCCGGCTGCGTCATCCGGTAGGCGTAATTGACGCCTTCGATCCTGGATGCGGGAGACTGCTGCTGCTGCATCAACGAAAGCGCCACTAACTGGTGGAGGCTTTCGACCTGGCCCTGCAACTGGGCGATCTCCGGGCTCACGGATGGACGCGGCGCCAGGCCGCGTCCGGCGACAAGACCAATGGCAAGCGCGGCCAGGCCGGCCGCCAGTTGCCAGGCCCAGCGCGGCGGAACCCGGCGGGAAGGCGCGGGCCGCGCCACGGCGACCTTGCGGCCCTGCTCCAGGCCGGCCTCGAAAGCGGCCAGAGTTGCCTGAAAGCGGTCCTTCATCGCCGGGCCGGGCTCGGCTTCGAGCTTGAGTGCTTCCAGGCCGCGCCAGACGATTCCCAGGTGGGCCAGCTCGCCGCGGCACCCGGAACAGGTTTCCAGGTGTTCGATGAGGTGCTCCCGAGCGCTTTCGCCCAACCTGCCGGCCAGGCACTCGGGAAGTTGTTCGCGGATGTTCTCGCAGTTCATGACATTGGTTCTCCCCGCAAGGCGAAGAAGCGGTCGCCCAGCTCGTGCAATGCCCGGTAGACGCGCACCTTCACCGTTCCCACCTCGCACTGCAAGGTGGCGGCGATTTCTTCGTATTTCAACTCCAGAAAACGGCTCATGACGAGCACTTCCCGTTTCTCCGGCGGCATCTCGGACAAGGCCTGGCGCAGCAGCGCGGTCTCCTGCTTTTCTTCCATCAACCGGTCGGGCGCCGCGTCCGGGCTGGCCGCCTCCGGCGCCTCCGCCGGCCAGGCGACTTCGTTCTTCCGCCGGCCGATGTGATCCAGGTAGGCGTTGCGGCCAATCTGGAACAGCCAGGCGCGGAAGGTATTTTCCGTCTGGTAGCTGCGGCGGTACTTCAGGACGCGAAAGAAAGCCTCCTGCACCAGATCCTCGCTGGCGGCGCGGTCTCCGGTGAGGTGCAGGAAGTAATGCAACAGGGCGCGATGGTGGCGGTCAAACAAATCTTCGAGGCGGTTCACCTCGCCATCCCGGACTTGCCTCATGATTTGTTCGTCCTCCACCATTGCCTGCTCTTCAAAAGGGAATACCGGCCAGATCGAAAATGGTTACGAAAATAATTACGCCTGGGTTCCTGTAGCGCAATGCAATTTTTTGCGCACTTTTCCGGCTCGCGAGCCTCGCCGCGCCTGGATTAACGGTGCGACACGCGATCGCTTGTTGTCGTGCATCAAGCGACCGTGCTTCGTGAAAGTGGACACACACGAAAGAAGATAGTGTGTCCTGCACCGCACCGCTGATTTGACAAGGCTTGTGCGCGGTTTCTATGATAGAAACTCACGAGCAATCTGATTGCGGCCGCCCTTCCAGGCCGCCGTTCGCTGCCCAAAAATGGCAACTATTGCATCTTCTTCAGCCTGGGAAACAACCCTATGATCAAGGTAGAAGGTCTCACCAAGCGATACGCCCGCACCGTCGCTGTCGACAACATCTCGTTCGAGGTCCAAAAGGGACAGATCGTTGGTTTCCTTGGACCTAATGGCGCCGGGAAAACCACCACCATGCGTGTGCTGACGTGCTTTCTGCCTCCGACGTCAGGCACCGCGTCGGTGGCCGGTTATGATGTGCTGGAGCACCCCATTGAGGTGAAGAAGCGCATCGGCTACCTGCCGGAATCTCCGCCTCTCTACCCTGAAATGGAGGTCATCGAGTACCTCGAGTTTACCGGCAAGTTGAAGGGCATTGCCGCTAGCGACCTCAAAAAACGGGTGGACGAGGTGCTGGGGCGCTGCGCCATCGGCGACGTGCGCGACAAGCTCATCAGCAAGCTTTCCAAAGGCTACCGGCAGCGCGTGGGCCTGGCGCAGGCGATCATGCACAATCCCGATGTGCTGATCCTGGACGAGCCCACCTCAGGCCTCGACCCGAAGCAAATCATCGAAATCCGCGAGCTGCTCAAGTCGCTGGCCGGCAACCACACCATCATTCTCAGCACCCACATCCTGTCGGAAGTGGAGCACTCCTGCGAGCGCGTCATCATCATCAGCCAGGGGAAGCTGGTGGCCATCGATTCGGTGGCCAACCTGACCAACCGCCTGCGCGGCTCCGAGTCGGTGGCGCTCGAAGTGGAGGCTGCGGCCGGCAGCCCTGACCCAAGCGAGGTGCAGCAGCGCCTGGAGCAGGTGGCGGGGGTCAGGAGCGTAGTGATGAAGGATTCCAAGAACGGCCGCCTGACATTCGAAGTGGAGAGCCTGCAGGGGCGCCAGATTCGCTCCGACCTGGCGCGCAGCGTGGTCAACGCCGGTTGGAACCTCAGTGAATTGCGGCCGGTGGGACTCAGCCTGGAAGAGGTCTTCCTGCAACTCACCGCAGCCGAGACAAAGGGCGCGCCCGCGGAAAGCGAGGCAGCAAAGCAATGAAGCTCGTATTTCTGATTTGCAAGAAAGAATTCAAGGGTTACTTCGTTTCTCCCATCGCTTATCTGCTGATGGCATTTTTCGGATTGATCTTCGGGTTCGGGCTCTATACCGCTACTCGCGACGTGGTGCGAATAGGTTTCCAGGCTCAGATGATGGGCCAGCCGCAGACCGTCAACCTGAACGACATGATCATCCGTCCGCTGCTGGGCTTCGCCAGCACGGTGTCGCTGTTCCTGATTCCCATGATCACCATGCGGCTGATCGCCGAAGAGAAAAAGACCGGCACCATCGAACTGCTGCTCACTTCGCCGGTGAAGGACCTGCAGATTATCCTCGGCAAATGGTTCGGCGCCATGCTTCTGTACCTCTGCATCCTGGGCATGTCGGTGATCGATGTCGGCATGCTGTTCGCCTGGGGCAAACCCGATTGGCGGCCGGTGCTGGTGGCGTACCTGGGGCTGATCCTGCAAGGCGGCTGCCTGCTGGCGATCGGCGAATTCATCTCCACGCTTACGAAAAACCAGATTATCGCCGGCGGCGTAACGTTTTTCGTCTGCCTGCTGCTGTGGCTGCTGAGCTGGTTCACTGCTTTCGATAGCGGCGCTTCGGCGCAGGTGATCAGTTACCTGTCGATCGTCACCCATTTCGATAACTTCGCCAAGGGTGTGCTGGATTCCAAGGACATAATCTTCTACCTGTCGATGATATTCCTGGCGTTATTCATTACCTCGCGATCGATGGAATCGCTGCGGTGGAGGAGCTGACCATGGCGGCTAAATGCCTCAAGACCCGGCAAACCAAGTACAGCGCTTACGTCACGGTCTATATTCTGGTGGTCATCGCCATACTGGTGGCGGTGAATTTTCTGGCCAACCGCTACGACCGATCCTACGACGCGACCAAGAACAAGCAGTACAGCCTTTCCGAGCAGACGGTCAAGATCGTGAAGGGTCTGAAGAACGACGTCCGTTTGATTTATTTCGGTGAAACCAGGGATTTCCCGAACGCGCGCGACCTGCTGGACCGCTACTCCTCGCTCTCGCCCAAGCTCAGCGTGGAGTACATCGATCCGAACAAGAAACCGACGGTGGCCAAAGCCGCGGGCTACCGGCCCGATTCGCCGGTGATAGTGGAGAACGGCGCGCGCCACGAAGCCGCCAAAAGTCTGACCGAAGAGGAAGTCACCGGCGCGTTGATCCGCGCGCTCAAAAGCGGCGAGCGCACCGTCTGTTTCCTGACCGGGGCTGGCGAGCACTCGATTGACGATCAGGACCGCGAGGGTTTTGCGAGGCTCAAGGCACTGCTGGAAAACGACAATTACAAGTCGCGGGCGGTTTCGCTTAGGCCCGCCGCGGCGCCTGAAACCGGCAAGAAACTGGAGATCGGGCAAACCACACCAGCCGGATCGGTCGAAGTTCCCAAGGACTGCACGGTGCTGGTCTCGGGCGGGCCCACGGAGGACTACCCGGCGCCGGTGGTGGCGGCCATCAAGAGCTATGTGGAAGACGGCGGGCGCGCCATGTTCATGTTCGACAACGTGCTCCGCATCGGCCATTCGGAACCCGCGCCTTCTAACGACGAGCTGGCCGCGGTGCTGGCAGGCTGGGGCGTCACCGTCAACAAAGACCTGGTGCTCGATTTAAGCCGCCTGGGACAAATCTTCGGCTTCGGCCCGGAGATCCCGGTGCTGCTGCAGTATGAATCGCATCCGATTACGGAGCCGCTGGCGCGGGTTCCCACGGCGTTTCCACTGACACGATCGCTCGATATCAAGAGCGAAGATAAGACCTCGGTGAGCAAGCTGGTGGCGACCGGGGACGACAGCCTGGCTATCACCGAGATTGGACCGGGCGGCGCGGTGGATCCCAAGAAAGGCAAGAAGGGGCCGCTGACCCTGATGGCTGCGGGCACTTACTCGGGGACCAAGCAGGGGCGGTTCGTGGTGAGCGGCACCTCGATTTGGGCCGTCAACAGCCTGGCCGGCTCGGGGCAACTCGGCAATGGCGACCTGTTCGTGAACGCGATCAACTGGCTGTCGTCCGACGAAGACCTGATTTCAATTCGTCCCAAGACGCCCGAGGACCAGCAATTGAACGTCAGCGGGCAACGGATGACCATGCTGTTCTGGCTGAGCATCTTCATCTTTCCCCTGACGGTGGTGGCGTTCGGCCTGGCCACCTGGTGGAAGCGGAGGTAATCGATGAAGCCGAAGGGACTACTGGTAGCCGTTGTTCTTTTGGCTGTGTTGGGCGGCGCTGTCTGGTACTCGAACAAGAAGCAGGCGCAGAAGGAAAAAGCGCCTACCGAGACGAGCCCCAAGATCGTCTCCATCCCGGAAGATCAGTTCCGCGAAATCCGCCTCCAGAAGACCGGCGCCGAGCCGGTGGTGCTGAGCCGCAACAGCGGCAAATGGGCGCTGACCGCGCCGCAACCGCTTTCGGCCGATCCCGACGCCACCGCCTCGCTGGTTTCCTCGCTATCTTCGGTGACCGCCGACAAGACCATCCAAAACACCGCCACGGACCTGGCCAGTTTCGGCCTGGCGAACCCGTCCTTGAAGGTGCAGGTGATTAAGAAAGACGGCAAGCAGGTGGACCTCGAGATTGGCGACGACACCCCGACCAACTCCGGCGCTTATGCCATGGTGTCCGGCGACCCGCACGTGTACACGGTGGCAAGCTACGTCAAGACCAGCCTCGATAAGACCGCCAACGATCTTCGCGACAAGCGGCTGCTGACCTTCGATTCCGACAAGCTGACGCGCGTGAAGCTGGCCGCGAAGGGACCGGCGATCGTGTTCGGCAAGAACGGGCAGAACGAGTGGCAGATCGTGGAACCACGCCCGCTGCGCGCCGACAGCGGCGAAGTGGATACCCTGGTGAGCAAGCTGCACGACGCCAAGATGGATTTGGGCACGCCCCCGGACGAGGCAGCCAAGAAGTTCATCACCGCCACCACCGTGGCCCTGGCCCAGGTCACCGATAACTCCGGCACCCAAACCTTGGAGGTTCGCAAGGACAAGGACAACAACTACTATGCCCGCAGCTCCGCGGCGGCGGCCGCGTACAAGGTCGCGGCCGATCTCGGCGAGGGACTGAACAAGGGCCTGGACGATTTCCGCAACAAGAAGCTGTTCGATTTCGGCTTCAGCGATCCGACTAAGATCGAGATCAAGAACGGCCCCGGCGCCCCCGTGACCTACGCCAAGAGCGGCGATAAGTGGACCGCGGGATCCAAGAACATGGATAACTCCAGCGTGCAGAATCTGATCGACAAGCTGCGCGATCTCACCGCTACCGGGTTTGCCGAGCAAGGCGGCGGCCAGCCGGTGTTTCAGGCCGGCGTCACCTGGAACAGCGGCAAACGGAACGAACGGGTGATCGTGAGCAAACAGGGCGAGAAGTATTCGGCGCAACGCGAAGGCGAGCCGAGCATCTATGTATTGGATGCTAAAGCTGTCGAGGATCTGGAAAAAGCGGCCGGCGATGTGAAGGAAGCAGCGCCTGCGGCGGCGAAAAAGAAGTGAACCAATGAATCGAGCCGCAGATGAACACAGATAGAACAGGAATCTTGCCTTCCTATCTGCGTTCATCTGCGTTCATCTGTGTTCATCTGCGGCCATTGGTTTTCCCCTAGCTTCGCAGCGGCGCGTCACGGAACTCATGAACGGGCTTCTCACCGATCTCTACGAACTCACCATGGCGGCAGGGTATTTCCAGGCCGGAAAGACGGCGGAGATCGCCACCTTCGAGTTCGGCATTCGGCGGCTGCCTCCCAATCGAAATTATGTTTTGGCGGCCGGCTTGCCGCAGGCAGTGGATTACCTACTTGGGCTCAGCTTCGCCGCCGAGGAGATCGACTACCTGCGCGGCCTGCCGCAGTTCGCCCGCGCGTCGCGCGAGTTCTTCGATTACCTCCGCGATTTTCGCTTTACCGGCGACCTGTTTGCGGTGCCGGAAGGTACGCCGCTGTTTGCAGGCGAGCCGCTGCTGAACGTGCGCGCGCCCATCATCGAAGCGCAAATACCGGAGACGTACCTGCTTTCCGCGGTGAGCTTTCAAACCCTGGTGGCCAGCAAGGCGGCGCGCCTGGTGGCGGCGGCGGAGGGAAAGCCGGTGATCGAATTCGGCACGCGGCGCGCGCACACGCCGGAGGCGGGCGTGCTGGGCGCGCGCGCGGCATACCTGGGCGGCTGCGCGGCTACCAGCAACACGCTCGCCGGCTTGCGCTATTCCATTCCCGTCGCCGGCACCGCGGGGCACTCCTGGGTGATGTCTTTTGCCTGCGAGGAAGCGGCGTTTCGCAAGCTGCAAAGCGCGCTGGGGGAGAACGCCGTGCAACTGCTGGACACCTACGACGTGGCGCAGGCAGCCCGGCTGGTGGCGGGGTTGGGACAGCCGTTGTGGGGCGTGCGCATCGATAGCGGCGATTTTCTTGGCGCTGCGCGGCAGGTGCGCGCCACGCTGGACGAGGCCGGCCTCAAAGAAGCGAAGATCATGGTGAGCGGAGACCTGGACGAATATCGCGTGCGCGAGCTGCTGGCCGCGGGCGCGCCCATCGACACCTTCGGGGTAGGCACACAGATTGCCGTTTCCGCCGATGCGCCGTCGCTGAGCGGCGTTTACAAAATGGTGGAGATGGAAATCGGCGGCATCAAGCGCTACACCGCCAAGTACAGCGACGATAAGAGCACCATTCCAGGAGCCAAGCAGATTTTCCGCGACGTGGCGCGCGACGTGGTGGCGCGCTCCGGGGAGTGCGGGCGCGGCGAGGCTCTGCTTCGGCCGGTGCTGCTGGGCGGCCGCCTGGTGGAACCGTTGCCCGGACTGGAACAGGCGCGCGAGCGCGCCCGCGAATCGGTAGCCCGCCTTGCGCCCGCGCTGCGCCAATTGGAAACCGCGGAGCCGTGGCCGGTGATTTACAGCCGCGAATTGCGCGCGCTGATGGAGCGCACGCGTTCGAACCTGATGGGGACGGCGCCGGTACCATGAGAACCGTCTTCTTCGATATCGATACGCAACTGGATTTCGTCAGCCCGGCGGGCGCCCTTTACGCCCCCGGCGCGGAGCGCATCATCGCGGCGGTGGCACGGCTCAACCGGCACGCCGCTTCGAGCGGGATCGTCGTTATCTCGACCACCGACGCCCACGCGGAGAACGATGCGGAATTTGCGCAGTGGCCGCCGCACTGCGTCTCCGGCTGCCTGGGCCAGCGCAAACCGCAAGCCACGCTGATCGAGAAGTCCGTCGTGCTGCCGAACTGTGCCGGCTTGCCGGATACCGCTGGGGCGGCGCAGATCATCCTGGAAAAGCAAACGGTCGACATGTTCGAGACCCGCACGATCGGGCCGCTGCTCGATCGGCTCGGCGCAGACCGCTTTGTGGTCTACGGCGTAGTGACGGAAGTCTGCGTCCGGCATGCGGCGCGCGGCCTGCTTCGTTTCGGAAGGCCGGTGACGATCGTGACGGGCGCGGTGCAGGCGCTGCGTTCGGAAGCGGGAGAGCAGGCACTGGAAGAGTTGCGCGGGGCCGGGGTAACGCTGGCGACGGCGAGCGAAGTGCTGGCTCAATGACCGCGAGATTCGGTTCCAGGTGAAACCGCTCGCTGACGCTCGCGGCTCCGATGGGCGTTCAGAGCCACGACCGTGAGTACCTACATAGCTAGGTTCTTGCCGAAATTGGCAGAAGTTCAGCGGGAGGGCGCAGTAGCGAGCTCCGGAATGATGACCAGCTCCTTGAGTTTGAGACCCAACGCCACGACCT
>Ga0187876_1000017_pt1 | contig 147659 bp, 121 predicted proteins | sample June2016WEW_17_4_FD_133000 | JGI IMG/M metagenome (GOLD analysis project Ga0187876, IMG submission 133000) | Peatland microbial communities from SPRUCE experiment site at the Marcell Experimental Forest, Minnesota, USA - June2016WEW_17_40 | ecosystem: Environmental > Terrestrial > Soil >... | reverse complement strand
CAGTTCCTCGGTGCTGATCTTCGCGCTGCCGGGGAATCCGACGACGCTGCCGGTCTTCGCCTTGTGCTTGAGGACGGCGGCCGGGTCGAGCCCTTTCGGGTTGACGATGCCGCCGCGCGAGTCGTTGACGGCCAGGATCGTGAAGCCGACTTCGTTGAGCAGCCGGGCGGCGATGGCGCCGGCGTTGCCGAAGCCCTGCACAACGGCGGTCGGGTTGTTCAGCGGGATGCCGTATCGCTTCGAGGCGGCCTGGATGACGAACAGGCATCCGCGCGCGGTGGCCTCGTTGCGGCCGAGCGATCCGCCGATCGAGAGCGGCTTGCCGGTGGTGACGCCCGGCACGCTGTAGCCCAGGTTCATGCTGTACGTGTCCATCAGCCACGCCATGGTCTGCGCGTTGGTGTTGACGTCGGGCGCGGGGATGTCGCGCTCGGGGCCGATGATCGGCAGGATTTCGCTGGTGTAGCGGCGGGTCATGCGCTCGAGTTCGCCCAGGGACATCTTCTTCGGATCGCAGATCACGCCGCCCTTCGCTCCGCCGTACGGGATGCCGACGACGGCGCACTTCCACGTCATCCACATCGCCAGCGCCTTGACTTCGTCCAGGGTCACGCCCGGATGATAGCGGATGCCGCCCTTGCCGGGGCCGCGGGTGAGGTTGTGCTGCACGCGGAAGCCCTCGAAGACGCGCACGGAGCCGTCGTCCATCTTGGTCGGAATGGAGACGCAGAGGATGCGGCGCGGATGGGCCAGAACCGCATGGAGGTCGTCATCGAGGTGCGTGCGCTTGGCCACGTCGGCCAACTGCCTCAGCGCCATTTCCCAGGGATTCCAAGTCTTGGTGGGCATTTCAGGTCTCCTTGCCAGGTGTATGGATTCAGGCGATCGCGGTGTGACCGGTCTCGCCGGTCCCGATGCGGATGGCATCCTCGACGGGGAGGATGAAGATTTTCCCGGCGCCGACCGTGCCGGTGCGGGCCAGTTTTGTGATCAGGACCACGGCGGCATCCACCATGTCCTCCGGCACGATGATCTCGAGCTTCAACTTGGGCAGGAACTTGATCTCAGGCTTGGGCGCGGCTTGTCCGCGGTGCTTCACCACCTGTCCGCGCTGCCGGCCGAACCCGCGCACTTCGGTCACGCTCATCCCGTCCACGCCCAGTTCCACCAGCGCCTGCGTCAACGGCTCCAGCTTGAACGGCTGGATGTAGCACTCGATCTTCCTGAGCATCGCGCGATCCTTTCAAGAAGTCCGGTTTCCCCAATTGGGCGACATTACCTAGCGCACTTTATCACACAGCTTGGGGGAACTCAAGCTTCCGATTGCCCTTGCGACGGCGGAGGGAAAATGGTAGGCAAGACGTTGAAATAACCTTGCGAGGTCGCCTGTCAACGGAGGGCTGGGTCATGGCGGAGTTCACTAACGTGCTGCTCGCGCGGACGATGATCGAGGCGCGGATTGCGGAGGCCGCGCTTCAGGATGCGGGGATCGCGTGCGTCGTCGAGAACTTTACCTCCGGCCCGTACGACGGCCTGTGGGTCTTGCAGCGCGGCTACGGGCGGATCCTGGTGCAACCCGAGGACGCGGAACGCGCGCGCGGGATTATCGCGGAAGCGCTGGCCGCCGCTCCATTGCCGGAAGACGGCGCGGCGCCGGCGGACGACGAGGCGCCTGACGAAACGGAAGAACCCGAGGAACCCCGACAGTAGAAAGAGCCTTCCATGCCGGTCATAGATTTCCACGCGCATGCCTTCCCGGACGCGCTCGCCGCGCGAGCGGTGCCGAAGCTCGAGGATGCCGCGGAGGTGAAGGCGAAGCTCGACGGCCGAATCTCCTCGCTCCTGAAGTCCATGGACGAAGCCGGCGTCGAGCGCTCCGTGATCTGCTCGATCGCGACCAAGCCGGAGCATTTCGGGCCGATCCTCAAGTGGTCGCTGGAGATCGCCTCGGAGCAGATCGTGCCGCTCGCGTCGGTCCACCCGGCCGACCCGCTCGCCGCGCAGCAGGTGCGCGCGGTGGCCCGCGCTGGGCTCCGCGGGATCAAGCTGCATCCGTATTACCAGGGCTTCGACCTGGACGAGGAGCGCGTCCTGCCGATCTACGCGGCGGCGCAGGAGTGCGGGCTGATCGTGCTCTGCCACACCGGCTTCGACATCGCGTACCCGCGGGACCGGAAATGCGACCCGGCGCGGATTGCGCGCGTGATCGAGCTGTTCCCCAAGCTGGCGCTGGTGACGAGCCACCTCGGCGCGTGGGAAGACTGGGACGAGGTCCGGAAGCACCTCCTCGGCAAGCCGGTCTACATGGAGACCTCGTTCTCGATCCCGTACCTGGGCCGGCCGGCGGCGAAGGCGCTCATCGAGGCGCATCCGCCCGAGTACCTGCTCTTCGGCACGGATTCGCCCTGGGCGGACCAGAAGGCCGGGATCGCCGAGATCCGCGCGCTGCGGCTGCCGGCGGAGCTGGAGCGGCGGGTCCTCTACGAGAATGCGCGCCGGCTGCTGGACTCGAAAGGAAGTCCGAGGCGCGAATCATGAACGATAAAACACTTCATCATTCATCAGTCTTACCTCTGACTTCTCTCCGCTGGGCCCTGCTCGGCCTGATTCTGCTGTTCGTCGCGTGCGAAACGGTCGAGGTGCGGTTCGCGCGGACGCTCCGCGGGGACGAGACGCTCTACATCCAGGCGGCCTACACGATGATGGAAACCGGGGACTGGCTCACGCCCCGGTTCGAGACCGGCGAGTTGCGCTTCAACAAGCCGATTCTGCCTTATTGGGTCGTCGGGATTCCGCTGAGCCTCTTCGGCCTCAGCCTGTCCGCCGCGCGGCTGCCCTCGGTGGCGCTGGCGCTGGCGGCGCTGCCGTTCGTTTATGGACTCGCGCGGGTGCTCGTGCGCGACCGCGCCGCGGCGCTTTTCGCGGTGGCGGCGTACCTGACGACGGAAGCGGTCTACAGCAACGCGCACCAGGCGCGGACGGACAGCCTGCTGACGTTCTGCGTCGTCGGGGCGATGTACTTCTTCGCGCGGCTGATCTTCGAGCCGGCTTGCCCTGAGCGAAGTCGAAGGGGCCACGAACGACGCGATGCCTTGCTGGCCTACGGCCTGACCGCCTGCGCGCTGATCACCAAGGGCATGGTCGGCATCGTCCTCATCCTGCTGCCGGTGGCCGTGTTCCTGTTGATCTCGCGGAAAGCGCAGAGCGCCGCCCATTCGGCAGGCTCAGGGCGGGCCCATTCGGCGGACTCAGGGCAGGCCCGTTCGGCGGACTCAGGGCAAGCCCGTTCGGCAGGCTCAGGGCAGGCCCGTTCGGCGGGCTCAGGGCAGGCCCGCTGGCGCATTCTCGCCTCGCCGTGGGGCTGGGCGCTGCTGCTGCTCATCACGGTCCCGTGGTACGCCGTCACTTACTTCCGATACCGCGGCGTGTTCACGAATATGTTCTTCGAGGACCAGGTGACGGAGAACCTGCACGGCTCGAAATGGTACATCCTCGGGAACGTCTTCCAGTACCTGTGGCTTCTCCTGAAGGACTGCCTGCCGTGGAGCGCGCCGGCGGTGCTGGCGGTGATCGCGAACGACGGCGGCCTGCGGGCGACCTTCAAAGAGCGGCGCGCGCAGTGGCTGTTCCTGCTGAGCTGGCTCGGCGTCACGTACGCCATCGTTCTGTTCGGCAATGTCGTCCGAGACCGGTACCTGCTTCCGGCGCTGCCGGCGGTCGCGGTGCTCGCGGGGCTGGCGGCGGCGAAAGCCGGCGAGGCCGACGCGCGCCCTCGCGGATTCGGGTGGGGACTTCAGCTCGTGGCGCTGTGCGCGTTCCTGATGGGGCTCGCGTGCCTGAGGCACGTCGAGGTGGAGTATGAGCACCCCGATGTTTATGAGGTGATCGCGGGACTGCTGCTGATGGGCGGCGCGGCGGCGATATTCCGGCTGGCGCGCTCCGGCCGCATGCAGCAGGCTGCACTCTGCGGCGGCGCACTCATGATGATAGCGATGCTGTCCGTCAGCGCGTTCTTCATCGCGCCGGCGCCGATGGAGCCGGCTGCCGAACTCGCGCGCGAGAAACTCGCCGGGCTGCCGGCCGGCGCGCAGGTCGCCACGGTCGGTCTGTCGAAGCAGGTGCGCGCCGCGGTGCTGCTGAACTGCGGCCTGAAGCCCGCCACGCTGACCGAGTCGAAAAAGCCCGCGGAGCAGACGGAAGCTCTCCGCAAGTTCCTCCAGGTACCGGGGGAAAAATTTGTGCTCATGGATTCGCGCGACTATACGGCTCTTGCGGAAGATGTCCGCGATCAGTGCGTCGTCGCCGCCGAGAGATCGGCGACGGAGGAACGCGACCTCGATCAATGGCTTCACGAATCGCCCCGCTCGCTCGCAGCGCTGATCCGCGGCACGCAGCAGACGCTCTATCTCCTCCGCGCCGATCATTAGCTCCACTAGTGCTTAGTTGCGTAAAGGGTATTGCGTCGCCCGGGGCAGACAGCAAATTTGTATTTCCCATCGCCGATGAGCGATATCCGCGACAACATGACGCCGGCCGGCCAGGCGGCCGTTGAGCCCTGGCGCTGGGCGCAGCTGGCCGCGATGCTGATCGCGGCGTACTTCGCCGTCGGCGTGTTCGACCACGACATCTGGGCGCCGACGGAACCGGCGGTGGCCGGAGTCGTGTGGGAGATGTGCGCGCACGACGACCTGGCCGTCCCGCGCATCAACGGCCTAACCTACCTGGAGAAGCCGCCGCTCTACTACTGGACGGCGTGGGCCTGCTGCAAGGCGGGCGGGCGGATCAGCCCGGGCCTGCTGCGGCTGCCGGCGGTGACGTTCGGAATCCTCTGTCTGCTCCTGGCATTTTGGGCGGCCCGCGCGCGCTACGGCGCCGCCGCGGCCTGGCTGGCGACGGTCCTCGCCGCGACCACGCCGAGCTACTATATGCTCGCCCATCGCGCCACTACGGACATGGCCGCGGCGTTCTTCGCCTTCCTGTGCTTCGCGATTTTCGCCTCGACGCTCTCCGCATCGGAGGATACTCCGAAGCGGCACTCGCTCGACATCCTCTTCGCGCTCGCGCTGGCGCTCTCGTTCTACAGCAAGAACTTGTACACCTGGCTGATCGTGCTGCCGCCGGTGCTGCTTTTCCTGGCGTACAAGCGGCTTTTCCGGCGAATCGGCGTCATCGTCGGTCTGCTGGCGGTGTTCTTCGTCCTGCTGGTGACGCCCTGGTGCCTGGCCCTCTTTCGGCACGGCGGATGGGAATACCTGAGGATCGTCTTCGTGGACAACACGCTGGGCCGCTTCTTCAGCCTGGTTCCACAGTGGCCTATGACCGAGCCGTTGAACGACGCCTACCGCGCGGAGAAGGACAAATCCAAACTGATCTATATCACGACGCTCTTCTTTTTCTCAACGCCCTGGGCGCTGGCATTTATCGCCTCCGTGGCGGCGTTTTTCCGGAAGCGCGGCGGCGACTTCCGCCTTTTCCTGAAGATTGCGTTCATTGCGATTCCCGTGGTACTCACCCTTTCCTCCTCGAGGGCAGGCGAGTACGTAATACCGGTTTACTTCGCGGCCATCCTCATGGCGGCGGAGTTGCTGCGGGACCTCCTGCAGGAAACGCCGCGTCCATGGCGGGACTGGAAGGGCATGCTCGTCGGCCTCAATATCGCGCTCGTCGTCGGACTGTGCCTGGCCATACCGGTGCTGGTCAGCGTAGCGCTCCGAAGCGGCGCGCCGCTCCTCGGCTTGATCCCCGCGCTGGCGGCGGCGGGCTGGCTGGCAGTGAACCGGCGCGAAAAGTGGCTCACGTTCCGCGTTCTCTCGACGGCGCTGGCGGTCGTCTGCGGCGCGTTCATCCTGGTGATGGGCTTCATCACGCCGCTGCTCGACCGGCAGAAATCGTTCGCCTATTTCTTCGACGCCATCCGCCCCGCCGCCGCGCAACGCGCGCTGTATACGACGTTCTGCGACGATCGCCGATTGCCGTTGATCTCGTATTACCTCGGCCGCCGGGCCGAAATTGTGCATGACGAGCCGAGCGTCTACAAGCTGCTCCGGAGCGGGCAGCCGCTGGGGATCATCATCGCGTCGAAGTTCTACGAGAGCCGCCAAGCGCAATTCGCCGCCATCCCTCACCGCGCCACCATTACCACGCGCGGCCAAGACGTGTTTACCCTGGTGACGCCGGACGAGACTCGATAGCAGCCGCCAACGGCGAGCAGGACGCCGCTTGTTGATTTCCGGGCGCCGGTTCTGGTAAAAGAGCCCCTGAATACAGGCCATCGTGAACCGTTTCCCGCTCACCTCGTCCGTAAGGCAAAACCCGATGACCGAAGGCGCCGGAGCTGGAGGGCCTGCCCTGAGCCGCGCTGCCGGCGCGGCAACCGCTCCCGCGCGTCGCGCCGCACCCCTGCCGTTCTGCCGGCCGACCATCGAGGATGCGGAAATCGCCGAGGTTGTCGCGTCGCTGCGCTCCGGCTGGATCACCACCGGGCCGAAGGTGGCGAAGTTCGAGGCGCTGTTCCGCGAGCGGTTGCGCGCGCCCGAGGCCATCGCCGTCAATTCCGCCACCGGCGGACTGCACCTGTCCGTCGCGGTGCTGGACCTGAAACCCGGCGATGAGGTGATCGTTCCCTCGCTGACCTGGACGGCGACGGCGAACGTGGTCGAACTCTCCGGCGCGCGGCCGGTGTTCGCCGACGTGGACGCCGACACGCTCTGCCTGGACCCGGAAGACGTGGCCCGCCGGATCACGCCGCGGACGCGCGCGATCATGCCGGTCCACTACGCCGGGCAGCCGGCGGACCTCGACGCGTTGCGGGCGCCGGCGCGGAAGCACGGCCTGGTCATCATCGAAGACGCCGCGCATGCCATCGGCGCGTTCTACAAAGGCGTCGAGATCGGCGCCTCGGGCGACCTGGTGGTCTTCAGCTTCCACGCCATCAAGAACGCGACGACCGGCGAGGGCGGGATGATCGTCTGTCCCGCCGACGGCGGACGCTGGGCCGACCGGCTGCGCCGGCTGAGGCTGCAGGGCGTCGTCAACGGCCCGGACCGCCGTCCCGGTCGCGGGCCGATGGAATATGACGTCCTCGAACCCGGCTGGAAGTACAACATGATGGACCTCCAGGCGGCCATCGGCATCCACCAGATGGCGAAGGTGGACGGCTTCATCGCCCGGCGGCGCGCGCTGGCGGAGCGCTACGCAGAACTGCTGGCGGACGTGAGTGAACTCCGCCCGCTCGGCGCCGTGCGTTATCCGAGCGTCCACGCCTGGCACCTCTACGTCGTGCAACTCGACCTCGAGGCGCTGGACATTTCGCGGGCGGAGTTCGGCGCGCGGATGATGAAGGAAGAGAACATCGGCGTCGGGCTGCATTTCATGCCGGTCCACACCTCGACCTACTACAGCGGCAAGTACGGGTGCAAGCGCGGCGACCTGCCGAACACCGATCGCGCCGGCGACCGGATCCTGTCGCTGCCGCTCTACCCGCTCTTGAAGGAAGAGGACCTGGAAGATGTGGTCCGCGCGCTGAAGCGCATGATCGCAGGGCACTTGAAACCACCAAGGCACAAAGGAACAGCGGCTACCACCACGGAATACACGGAGCACACCGAATGACTTTCCTCAACAGCTTCAGTGTCTTCCGTGTGTTCCGTGGTTGCAGCATCAGTTGGCGTTCTTGGTGCCTTGGTGCCTTGGTGGTGAGAGAAAGCGTTTGGAGCAAGCAATCGTGAAAAGCGGTGACCCGCGTTTGTCGGTCGTCGTCCCGATGCTCAACGAGGCGGCGAACATCGAGCCGCTCTTCGCGCGCCTGTTCCCCGTGCTCGACGGGACCGGCGAAGCGTATGAGGTCGTGGCGGTGGACGACGGCTCGACCGACCGGACGCTGGAACTGCTCCGCGAGCAGCGGAAACTCCATCCGCAATTGCGCGTGCTGTCCTTCGCGCGGAACTTCGGCCAGCACGCCGCGGTCATGGCCGGCTTCGAGGCCTCGCGCGGAGACTGGATCGTCACGCTCGACGCGGACCTGCAAAACCCGCCCGAGGAAATCCCGAAGATCGTCGCGGCGTTCCGCGAGGGATACGACCTGGTCAACACGTACCGCGAAGGCCGGCAGGACACCTCCTTCCGGCGCTGGGCCTCGCGGCTGACGAACGCCATGGTGCGGCGGTTCTCGGGCATCTCGCTCTCGGACTTCGGCTGCATGCTCCGCGGCTACCACCGCAGCGTCGTGGCGCCGATGGTCGAGCGGAAGGAATACCGCACGTTCATCCCCGCGCTGGCCATGCTCCATGCGCGGCGGCCGACCGAGGTGGCCGTGCAGCATTCCGCCCGCGAGCGCGGCGCGTCGAATTACTCGCTGCTGAAGCTCTTTTCGCTGCAACTGGACCTGGTGACCAGCTTTTCCATCGCGCCGCTGCGGATGCTCTTCATCCTGGGGTGGGTCATTGCGCTCCTGGGGATCGGGTTCGGCATCTTCCTGATGATCGGCCGGTTTATCGAAGGCCCGGACTGGACGGCGGGCGGCGTCTTCACGCTCTTCTCGATTCTGTTCTTCTTCGTCGGCGCGCAGTTCCTGGCATTCGGGCTGCTCGGCGAGTATATCGGCCGCATCTACCAGGAAGTGCGCAACCGGCCGACCTACCTGCTGCGCAACGAAGAGCCCAGCGACCGCGCCGGCGAAAGGTGACCATGCAGAAGCGCGTCGCGGCTGCCCTGCTGGCGCTTTTCGCGGTCGTGTACCTCGCCCCGCTGGGAATCCGGCCGCTCTACGAGACCGACGAATTCCGCTACGCAGAAATCCCGCGCGAGATGGTCGCCAGCGGCGACTGGGTCGTGCCGCGGCTCGACGGGATGCGCTATTTCGAGAAGCCGGCGCTCGGCTATTGGCTGACCGCTTCGTCCATGGTATTCTTCGGTCAGAACCCGTTCGGCGTCAGGCTGCCGGTGGCGCTCTCCGCCGGCGGCGCCGCGCTGGCGCTCTTTCTGCTGGTCCGGCGCTCCTCCTCCGCTGAAGCCGCAGAGAACAGGCCCGGCGGAGTGGGCGCGGCGGCGGCCGCGGCGGGCATTCTGCTGACAAGTTTCATGTTCTACACGCTCGGCTGCTACAGCACGCTGGATATGCCGCTGACGATGTTCCTGACCGCGGCGGCGGTCCTTTTCTATTTCGCGTTCGAGACGGAGAATCCGCGGCGCAAGGTGCTGTGCCTGCTGTTTTTCGGCGTCGCCGTCGGCTGCGCGTTCCTGACGAAAGGATTCCTCGTCTTCGCTTTTCTGTGTGCGGCGGGCGTGCCGTTCATGCTCTGGGAGCGGCGCACCGGAAAACTCCTGCGGCTGGCCTGGCTGCCCCTGCTGACGATGGCGCTGGTCGCGCTGCCCTGGTGCCTGATGATCCATCGGCGCGAACCGGACTTCTGGTCGCAGTTCTTCTGGGAGCAGCACTGGCGGCGGTTCTGGAGCGGGCGCGCGCAGCATGCCCAGCCGGCCTGGTTCTTCATCCCGTGGATCGTCGCGGGCATCCTGCCGTGGACGGCGCTGGCGCCGGCGGCGATCATCGGCCTCGGAAAGGAAAAGCTCAAGGACCCGCTGATCCGTTTCGCGCTCTGCTGGCTCGTGTTCCCGTTCCTCTTCTTCTCCGTCTGCAGCGGCAAGCTGCCCACATACATCCTGCCCTGTTTTCCGCCGCTGGCGCTGCTGATCGGCGTGGGACTGCACCGGTATTTTGACCAGGGGCGGGGCAAGGCGTTCGTCGCCGGCGCGTGGGCCGTCATTCTGCTGCTCGATGTGGCCATGGTGGCGATCGTAGCCGTCAGCGCGACCGGCGGAGAGATTCTGGCAGGGCCGCTCGCGGAGGCTCGGCAATTTTTTTACCGGCCGAACGAACAATGGAAATGGCTGCTCCTCATTTCGGCGCTGGTCGTCTGGGCCGCGTTATGGTTCTGGGGGAGCCGGCCGAGCGTTGCGGTGCACCGGCTGGCGCTGCTGTGCGCGGGGCCGTGCCTTTTCATGGTGGCCGAGAACTGCGTGATGCCGCAGGCCGCGCAGGACTTCTGCGCGCCGGAAGCGTTCCTCGCGCGCGATTCCGCACGCGTCGAAGCCGGCGCGCCGCTTCTGGCGCGCGCCGGTCTAACTCACGCCGTCGCATGGCATTACAAACGCACGGATGTCATACTGCTCGACTCCGAAGGCGAATTCGAGTACGGTCTGCTGCACTCGAATGACAAGAATCGCGAGGTTGAACTGGACGATTTCGCCTCGTTCGTGGCAAAATACCCGCCGACGAAGCTGATTACGGTCCTCGTGGAGAAGGAATACTACCAGGACCACCAGGCGCGGTTGCCGAAGGCCGAGTACGTGGACATGAACGCCGCCTTTGTCTTCGCGCAGTATCGAGGAACGGCCAGATGAGCGTCATCGTCATGGCGTACCACGAGATGGGCTGCACCGGGCTGCGGCTGCTGCTTGATGCGGGAGTGGATGTCTCGGCCGTCTTCACCTACGAGGACGATCCGGCGGAGAACTGCTGGTTCGGATCGGTGTCGAAACTGGCGCGCTCCCGAGGCATCCCGGCCTTCACGCCGCAGAACGTCAATGAGCCGGAATGGGTCCAGAAAATCGAGCGCCTGAAACCGGAAGTCCTCTTCAGCTTCTACTATCGCGACCTCATCCGGCGCCCGATCCGTGTGATCCCGGCGCACGGCTGCGTCAACATGCACGGTTCGCTGCTGCCGAAGTACCGCGGCCGGTCGCCGGTGAACTGGCAGCTCGTCAACGGCGAGACGGAATCCGGCGTGACGCTGCACTACATCACCGGCCGCGCGGACGCCGGGGACATCATCGGCCAGGAACGCGTGGAAGTCGGGCCGGAGGACACCGCCATCGTCCTGTACCGCAAGCTCCTGGCGGCGGCGGAGCGGGTGCTGCGCCGTCATCTGCGCGGGGTCCTCGCCGGCGACGCGCAGCGAATCAAGCAGGATGAATCGCAGGCCACCGTTTTCGGCGGCCGCAAGCCGGAGGACGGGCGTCTCGATTGGCAGCGCCCGGCATGGGAATTGCACAACCTTGTCCGAGCCGTCGCGCCGCCCTGGCCGGGCGCGTACACCTTCGCCGAGGACGGCAAGGTGATGATCCTGCGCACGCGACCGTGCGAAAAGGTCCGTCCCGGCCCCGCGCTGAAGCCCGGCGAGGTAAGAGCGGCCGAAGACGGGGTTTTCGTCGGCTCGGCCCGCGAGCAGCTTCAGATCATGGCGTATGTCGCCCCGGCCCAGCGCGCGCTGCGGTCGGGAGAAATGCTGGGCGGGTGACGAAGGACGATAAACGATGGACGATAGACCATAGAGCATCGTCCATAGTCCATCGTCAATCGTCCATCGTCAATCGTCTCTTGAACGGAGAAAGACATGAAAGTGCTGATCCTGGGCGTCAACGGTTTCATCGGCCACTCGCTCACCGCGCGTATCCTGAAGGACACCGACTGGGAAGTGTACGGGATGGACCTCGGCTCGGACCGGATCAGCGACTACCTGGGCCACAAGCGCTTCCGGTTCCTCGAAGGCGATATCTCGATCAACCGCGAGTGGATCGAGTACCACATCAAGAAGTGCGATGCCGTCCTGCCGCTGGTCGCCATCGCCACGCCGAAAACCTACGTGGACGCCCCGCTGCGCGTGTTCGAGCTCGACTTCGAGGAGAACCTGCGCATCGTCCGCCAGACCGTGAAATACAACCGCCGCATGATCTTCCCCTCGACCTCCGAGGTCTACGGCATGTCGCCGGACACGCCGTTCAATGAGGAGACCAGCAACCTGGTGCTCGGCCCGATCTGCAAACAGCGCTGGATTTACTCCTGCGCCAAGCAGTTGCTCGACCGCGTGATCTGGGCGTACGGGCGCCACGCCCATTTGCGCTTCACGCTCTTCCGGCCGTTCAACTGGATCGGCCCCAACCTCGACGACATTGACGCGCCGAAGGAAGGCAGCAGCCGCGTGGTGACGCAGTTCCTCGGCCACCTGCTGCGCAACGAGCCGATCCGCCTGGTGGACGGCGGCAGGCAGCGGCGCTCGTTCACGTACATCGAGGACGGCATCGAGGCGCTGATGCGCATCCTCGAGAACAAGGACGGCTGCGCCGACGGCCAGATTTTCAACGTCGGCAACCCGAGGAACGACTGCTCGATGCGCGAGCTGGCCGAATTGATGATCAGCGTCATGGAGACGTTCAAGGAGTTCAAGGGAATCCGGAAGCGCGCGGTGATGCAGGACGTGGCCGCCGTGGATTATTACGGCAAGGACTACCAGGACATCCAGACGCGCGTGCCGGACATCACTCAGGCGCGGACGAAGCTGGGCTGGGAACCGCGCGTGAACCTGCGCGATGCGCTGCGCCGCACCGTGGCGTACTACGTCGCCAAGAAAGTGAGAAGCAAGCATGGCGGGCGCTGAAGGAACTTCATCAGTCGTCGCTCCTCCTTCGCACTTGCAATCCGGCCGGCACGGCTGGAGCATGGCGCGCGCGTTCTGGGTTGCGGCCGTCGCCGGCGTGCTGATCTCCTTCGCCGGCGTTTTCGATCACGCCCTCTGGACGCCGGACGAGCCGCGCGACGCCGAAGTCGGGCGCGAGATGGCCGTCAGCGGCAACTATGTCGTCCCGACGCTGGCCGAGACGCCTTTCCTTGAAAAGCCGCCGCTGGCCTGGTGGGCCATGTCCGGCCTGTACAAGCTGTTCGGCGTCTCCGACGGCGTGGCGCGGACGTCGAGCGCGCTGGCGGGCCTGCTGACGCTGCTGCTGGTCTTCGACCTGGTGCGCCGCATCGCCGACCCGTTCGCCGCGCTGATGGCGACCCTGGCCACCGGCTGCCTGAGCGGCTTCTACTACGAGTATCACCGCGTGATCGTGGATCCGTGGCTCTCCCTGTTCGTCATGCTCGGATACTGGGGTTACGTCCTGGCGATGCTCCCGCCGCGCGAGGATGATTCAATCCGCAATCCGCAATCTGCAATCCGCAATCCCTCGCCCTGTCCCTGGGCGATCCTCATCATTTATCTCGCCGGCGGCCTCTCGTTCCTGGCCAAAGGCCCGGTCGGCCCGGGGCTCATCGCCGGGCCGGTCATCGTCAGCATCCTCTGGAACAGGCAATGGAATTTCTTCAGGTCGTGGATGCACGTTCCCGCCGCGGTGATCTTCCTGGCGCTCTGCGCGCTGTGGCCGTGGCTGCTTTACCGGAGCGGCGGCAGCGGACTCCTGAACGGATTCCTCGTGGATAGTCTGTTCGCGCGCTTCTTCCCGCCCGCGACGGGCCACGCCAGGACCGGCCACCAGGAGGCTTTCTGGTACTACTTCGCCAACTTCCCCGCCTCCATCCTGCCGTGGCTGCTCGCCGTTCCGGCGATCTGCCATTGGTTCTGGCGCAAGCGGCTGCCGCAGGCTTGGAACCGGACCGCGCTGGTCTTCCTGGCGTGGGTCTTCCCGATCGGGCTGCTCATGCTGAGCGCGGCCGGGACGAAGCGTGAACTTTACCTGCTGCCGCTCGTCGCCCCGTTCGGGGCGATGGCGGGCGCGTGGTTCGCCTCGGTCGTCAAGGATGAGCAACCGCATGCGATTGACCGGGTGACGGTGAGCATCCTGCTCGTCCTCTGCGCACTGTTCGCCTTCCTGGCGCTGCTCGGAGCGATCGGGCTGGAGACGGTGCGGTTCTACCTGACGCCGGAAGGCGCGCAGATGGCGAACCGAATCCCGCGCGTGAATCTCATCCTGTGCTCGCTCATAGGCGCCTTCTTCCTCTGGCTCTCATTCTTCGGAAGCCGCCTGCTGCGGCGCGGCCGGGCGCGCGTGGCCGCACTGGTCGTCTGGATCGCCTTCGGCCTGACGCTGACAGTTTGGCCGCTGGTCTACCGCTCGCTGGACCCGTTCAAGAACCTCCACCACTTCACCGCCGACCTCGTGAAAATGGACGCTTTTTCGCCGGACCTCATTACCTGGAAGCCGGACGAAGTGACGCGCGGCACCATACCTTATGACACGGGCCGATACTTGAAAGGCTTCGACGACGAGGGCCAGCTCGAGCGTTACGTCCAGGCGCACCCGGAGAGCAAGCTGCTGATGCTCGAACGGGATGTGCCGTCGCTGCCGGACAGCGTGGGCGACCGGCTGCGCATGATCCGGCATTGGGTCTTCAGCACGCATCGCGTGTACGCCCTCTATGACTTCGGCGCGCAGAAAAGCGTTCACGCAGAATAGGAGATAGAAGCCAGGAGATATGAAACAGACTGCGAAGCTCCTTGGGGTTGTCGTCTTCTGCCTGGCGCTCGGCGCCGGGCTTGCGTACTGGAAGTTCGACTGGCGGGTCACGGGCTTTTTCCTCGCCACGAGAATTCCTTATAAAGCGGCATGGCTGCCGGCGATCGGCGAACTCGGACGGCCGATGGCGCTGCTCTGGCTTCTGCTGCTCTGGGCCTGGGCCGCAAAGCGTCCGCGCGTGCTGCTGGCGGGGCTGCTGGCGATGCTGCTGACGATGTGCGCCGTCGTGCCGATCAAATCCGCCGTCGGGCGGGTTCGGCCCGACGAGGAACCTGCCGAAGTCATGAGCCAGCCCTTCTTCCACCGGAGCTATTCATTTCCCTCGGGTGACGCGACGCTCGCCTTCGCGGTTGCCACAGCGGCGGCCGGCTTCATCGTCGCCGCGAAGGTGCGATGGCTGCCGTTTCTCCTGGCGGCGATGGCGGGCGTGACGCGCCTGATTCTGTTTCGGCACTTCGCCAGCGACGTGATCGCCGGCGCGGCGCTGGGAATCCTCTGCGGATACGCGGCGCTGAGAATCAGCCGCAGCGCGTTCTTCCGAGGGGCGCTTTCCCGCGTGCCGCCGACGTGCTGGCGCCCCGCTTTCGGAGTCGCAGCGCTTCTGTATCTGGTCTTTGACGCCGTCAAGGGCGGGCCGGTCACTAAGAACTTCCTGCCGCTATTCTGGCCGGTGGTCGCGTTCGTGCTGATCGCGGTGAAAGGGCCGGCGTGGCTCAAACGGATCGGCTGGCCGTGGCCGCACTGGCAGAAGGACCGTCGCATGCGGATAGGCATAGTCATTTGGTATGTCATCGGACTGCTTTGGTGCGGGTTCTCCTTGTTTACGGCCGTAAGCTTCATGCGCGTCATGGCCGTAATCGAGAAACGGACTTGGTTACTGCCTGGAGCCGCAGCAGCGCTGATCGGCATTTGCTGGGCCGCGTCGGCCATATGGCGAGGGTCGCCGGGCCGCGCGCTAAGCCGCATGTTCGCCGCGTCGGTATTGAGCCTCGGGCTTACCTGGATAGCCCTTAGGGCGGCTATGCAGTTCGCCAACGGATTGCAGTCCCTCGGACGATGAGAAATGATTAACTACTCTCTCAAGGTGGACGTGGACACGCATGACGGGATGCGCGACGGCGTGCCGCGGCTGCTCCATACGTTCCGGCGATTCGGCGTCAAGGCCACCTTCTTTCTGGCGTTCGGACCGGACAACTCGGGCAAGGCGATCTGGAATCTCTTTCGCAGCAAGGGGTTCCTCAAGAAGATGCTGCGCACCGGCGCGCCGAAGTTGTACGGCTGGCGGACGGTGCTCTCGGGCACGCTGCTCCCCGCGCGGCTGATCGCGGCGAAATTTCCCGGCTTCGTCAAGCGCATCGCCGACGAGGGGCACGAGGTCGGCGTTCATGCGTGGGACCATCGCCTCTGGCAGGACCATCTCGACCGGCTGACGCGGGCGCAGATCGCGGAGCAGTTCGCGCGCTCCTTCGAGTGCTTCGAGAAGACCCTCGGCCGCCGGCCCCGCTCCGTCGCCGCGCCCGCCTGGTACGCCACCGCGACGAGCCTGCAGGTGCAGGACGGGCTCGGGCTGCAGTACGCCAGCGACATCCGCGGGGACGAGTTCGGCTACCCGGAACTGGACGGCTACCGCTCGACGACGCTGCAAGTGCCGACGACCCAGCCTTGCCTGGAGGAACTTCTGACGCTCGGGCGGAAGGACCTGGACGCCTGCGCGGAAGAGGTGCTCGCCGCGCCGCCCGAAGCGCCGTTTGCCGTCATTCCGCTGCACGCGGAGGTCGAAGGAGGCGTTTACGCGCCCTTCCTCGAGAAGTTGCTTCGAGCGATTGCGGCGCGCGGGGCGCGCGTTCGGACCTTGGAGGAAAAGGCGGCCGAGATTCTCCGCGCCGCCGAACCGCCGCCCTTGATCCAGGTCCGCGCCCTGCCGGTCTCCGGGCGCGCCGGACGGGTGATCATGGCCGTTCCGCGATCCTGATCGCCAGGCCGGCGGACGAAGCCGCTCTCACCTCTTGACACCCCAGATGAGCAGCGCCAGGCCGATGCAGCCGAGCGCGCCGTTGGCCATCCACTCCGCGATCCAGGGAGCGAGGTACCCGTCGGTGGCGAGCGTTTCGCCGACCATCATCAGCGGGTAGTGGATAAAGAGGACGATGCAGAACGAGATGGCCAGGGCGACGATGAACGAGCCGCGGCGCGAGAGAATGCCCAACGGGATGCCGACGAGCATGAAGATGAGGCACGTGGCGGAGCCGGCGTTGCGGAAGTGTAACTCGGACTGCGCGTCTATCCAGTGTTCGAATTCGTCGAGCTTCCCCTGAACCGCGGCGCAACGGCGCCGCTCCGCCGCAGCCACACTCGCCTCGGCATCCGCCGCCTTGTAATCGGTCTCGGCGCCGGCGAAGGCCGCGCCGGCCGCCTGGCGCCGCGCGTCGGCGGCCTGGAGCACGGCCGTCGCGTTCTGAAGTTCCTTATCCGAAGCCGACACGCGCTTCGTCAACTGCGACACGCGCTCGGTGGTGCGCTTCAACTCCTCCACCAGCGGGCCGAGTTCCTCCTCCGTGGCGCCCTCATCCGTGCGCTCCTGGATATCGTCCTTGAGCTTCTCGAGATACGCCGCCTGGTCGGCGAGCAAACTCTTCGCTTCCTCGGATCGCTTCCGGGCGCTCTCCTGCACGGCCTGGTCTCCGCGGACTTCCAGCTCCAGTTTATCCAGGGCCGCGCGCGCCTCGTCCCGTTTCGCCTTCTTCTCGCCCAGGACTTTCGCCAGGTCCGTATACTTCTGATCGGCTTTCTCGAACTCCCTCTTGGCGCTCCAGAACGCCGTTTTCGGATGCTCGGTCGCGGCGCCGAGTTCTCTGTGGGTCGTGGCGGCGGTCTTGGCGCCCTCGCGGATGCGCTGCAGCAGCGGGCCCAGCGGAAGGAATTTCGGCTTCAGCGAGGGACCGCCGCTGGCGTTCAGCGGGACATTAATCGTGATCCGCCCGAACCTCCCTATCGGCTTCCTCTCGCTGTCCTTGAGATGCACCTCGGAGAGCCGCGGCTCCATCATCACGCCGCTTTCCAGCGTCAACGTGGCGTTGTTTTCGTCCACGCGCTTCCAGACTCCGCGCCGCGCCCACCACCACCGGCTGGGAATCTCGTCGGCGAATTCGATCAGCGCGACGCTCTTCCAGGACATATCTTTCGGGTCCGTGCCGCCGATGTAGATATAGTAAGGGTCCACCCGCCAGCCGGTCCTCGTCTGCCCGACCATCTCGGCGACGTCGTTGATGAGCTTGTTGCGCAATCCGGTGACGCGCTGCAGGGCCCACGGGAAGAAGTACTGGTTCATGAAGAACGTCGCGCAACAGACGATCAGCGCGAGCGCCAGCGGCGGGACGATGATGTGGTTCACGTTGATGCCGTTGGCGCGCATGGCGTCAATCTCATGCCGGCTGCTGAGCCGCCCGAAGACCAGGACCGCGGCGAGCAGGAAGGCGGCCGGCAGCGCGTACGGCAGGCTGAGCATCAGGATATACGGGATGATGTAGTAGATCTGGACGACGCTGACGCCCTCGCGCGTGAACGATGCGGAAAGTCCGAGGAAGAAGATCGCCGTCAGCGCCACGGCGCAGATCCCGATGACCGGGATGATCTCCCACAGAACGTATCGTTGCAGACGCGAGGGAATCACGGAAGGCTCCGGACCGTGCTGAAAAATGCGCCTTCGAACACTGCTCCGTCGAGCAGCGGCCTTTCGCCGTGTGGCACCAGAGCATAGCGCATCGGCCCCGCGCTTTCAATATTCCCGCGTTCGAAGGAAGTTTGTGCCGTCGGAGGTAGCGCTCATTCGGCTCGAACCGAGCGCCGAAGCGTATTCCCGCCCATAACAGGGCCCACGCTTTCCGGCTGGGTCAAGAGCCGGCCGAGCAAGCGCGGAAGAGCATGAAGAGGCCCAGCGCCAGGATCAGCCCCGCGACGATCCTGCGGAAGACCGGCTCCGGAATTCTTCTCAGCAGCCGCGCCCCGCCGAGTGTGCCGACCAGGACACCGAGGGTGAGCACGGCGATGGCCGGCCAGATGCCCGCCAGTTCGCGCCCCTGCGTCCAGAGATAGACCGGCAGGCGCGCGCCGTCCACCATCAGCGTAATGGCCGTGGCCGTGGCGATGAACGCGTCGCGCGGCAGGCCGACGCCGAGCATCGCCGCCGAGCGGATTCCGCCCTGGTTCCCGACCAATCCGCCGAACACGCCGGAAAGCGCGCCGGCGACCCATGCCGCCGCCCCCGTGAACCGCAACCGTTGCGCCAGGCCCGTCAGCCCCAGCACCCCGGCGAAGATCAGCAGGCACGCGAAGACGAACGTCAGCGCGCGACTGGCGGCGTAGCGGTAAAGCAGCGCGCCGAGCAACCCGCCGGCGGCGCTCGTCAGGCCGAAGCTCCACAGCACGCGGCGGTCAATCGCCTTTCGCAGCAGCCAGAATCGCAGTGCCGTCCCGGCCACGTGCGGGATCGCCACGGCCGCGACGGCCAGCTTGGTGCCGGCCCGCACCGCCAGCAGCGGCGTGAGCAGGCTGCCGATGCCGAACCCCGACAGCCCGGCAATCCCGCCCGCCGCAATGCCGACCAGTCCGCCGAGGAACAGGAACAAAGGCCCCATGAGCATTCGCCGCCGACGTAAAGCACTGAAAAGGACTTGCGAGCCCGCGACTCCATTCTAGCAAATGGATGGAAGAAAACCAGCGGCCGCCGCTCGAAGCTTGACCGCCGAATTATCATCCGCGTCGGTTGAAATTCTGCTTCCGGTTGCGCTATACTCAGGGTAACGAACGTGAGTTGATTCGCCAACTTTGAATTTGCGGTTGATGGCGCATGCGGTCGGACAGCGGACTTCGCCGCTTGTCGTATGAGGAGTCCTCTGCGGGAGCGTGGGGCTGCCTGAATGCCGGCGCAGGCTCTTGACACTGCGCAGAGGAGTCCATGAGTCCAGTCATCACCGATTCAGGCGCTCAGTTGGTTCCCGATCCCGCTTCGCAGCTCTATCGCGTGACGGCCTTCAAGAGCCTCCCGAACGTCATCTACGCAATGACCCGGCGCGGCTTCCCGGGCAACGGGTCCTTCGCGGGACCCGCCGGCCGGGCGCAGCGCGCGGAATTCGCCCGACAGCTCGGCATTGACCTCGCCAATACCGTCTGGCTGGACCCCGAAGGCTCCGGCGATGTCGTATTCCTCTCCGAAAAAGATCGGGGCCACGGCGCGGACGACTGGGAGACCCGCGTCCGCGGCGCCAGCGGCATCGTCACCGACGGCCTCAATCTCTTCCTCTGTGCGCTCTACAACGACAACGCGGTCGTGGTGCTCTTCGACCCGTTCTGCTACGGCATCGCGATGGTCAACATTCAACCGGGCAAGGCCTCGGCCGAGGCGCTCAGCAAAGCGGTGCTTATGCTCTCGCAACGGACCGGCGCAGATCCGACCAAGATGCAGGCCCTGGTCGGGCCGTGCGTAGGGCCGTGCTGCAAGACGTTCCCGAACCCCGGCGCGGTCGGAACGCGCACTCTCACGAACCTGTGGGACCTGACGCGCGGCGCCCTGATGGAGGTCGGCCTCAACCGCACCCAGGTTTTCAATCCGCGCGTCTGCACGGCCTGCGGGGATACGGAATTCTTCTCCCGCGAGGTGGATGGCGCCGCCGCCCCGGCCGGCGCGATAGCGTTCGGCATCCGCGACAACGGCTCGCTCAAGGCGCAACTGGTCACGCGCCGCGCGGCCCAGGTGGCGCGCCGCCAGGCCGCCGCCGCGGCGCCGGTGGAAGTTTCGCTCACCGGCGAAGAGCAGCGCCTCAACCGCATGATGCGCTGCCCGTACGGGCAGAAGAAGGTCTATATCCGCTCGGTCCTCGATGGCTCGTCCGGCGGAACCTCGAAGCCGGTCCTCGCCCTGCGCTGCGCCGTCATGGAGCACGTCGGCCAGGCCGTGGGCGGCTACAACATCGTGCAGAAGGACTACATCGAAAAGACCTGCTGCGCCGACTACTCCAAGTGCAAGGCATACCAGGAATTCCTCAGGCGCCAGAAGAGGCTCTGAGCGCCGTCGCGCTCGTCGTCCCGGGCGCTCGAGTATGCATCCTGACCCGGCCGGGCGCGAGTGCGGCCGTTTGGCAATCCGCCTCCCGATCTGGTATGCTCACGCCTTCAGTCCATACCCATCCGGTTTTCCGGGCCGGCTATGTATAAGCTCCTGATCGCATTTCGATATCTCAGGCGGAACTGGCTCAACCTCGTCGGCACCCTCGCGGTGGCGCTGGCGGTCATGGCGCCGATCTGCGTCCTCTCGGTCATGAAGGGGTTCGACCAGGAATTCCGCTCCCGCATCCGCGCCACGCTCTCGGACCTGATCGTCGAGCGGCGCACGGACGATCCCTTCGCCGGCTACGAAGCGATGATCGCCCGAATCGAGAAAATCCCCCACGTCGTCGCCTGCGCGCCGCAATACGACGGGCTGGGTCTGCTCAAGCTGAAGCGGCAGTCGCGCTACGTGGAGTTCCACGGCGTGGACCTTGCCAGCGAGAACAAGGCGACCGACTTCGCCGAGTTCTGGCGGATGTGGCGCGGGCGGCAGGCACGCCTGGACCTGGCCGCACTGGCCGCGCAGGGCTCCGGGCTGGCCGGCGAGCCGAAGCCGGTGATCACCGGACTGCTCTCGTCCATGCGCCACGATGATTTTTCCCTTCTCGAATCCGCCGACCGCGACGCGGCCAGGTCCTGGGCGGAACGCAACCACGTGGACCTCGAAGCCGCGCTGCACACGGGCGATGCCGCCATGCCGGAATGGGGCCCATCGGCCGACCCGAAATATTCTCCGGCCTTTCCCGGCGAAGAACTCGTCGTGCTGGGGAAATACCCGGACGGCCGCGAGGCCTCGCTGGACCTCGGCGACGAGGTCACGCTGATCGCGGCGTCGGACGTGTTCGAGCGCACCTTCCGGCGCTGCCGGATCGTGGGCAAGTTCCGCTCGGGCATGTCCGAATACGACACGCGCAACATCTATCTCCCGCTGACCGACGTTCAGGACTTCATGCAGCAGCCGGACAAGGTGACGAGCATCAACATCCGCCTGGATTCCTTCGACCACGCGCTCGAAGTCCGCGCCGCACTCATGGGCATCCTCACGCCCGAAGAAATGGCCGCCGGCCTCGACCTTGTTCGCCCGCTGCTGCGGAAGCAGAACCCCGCCGCGCTGAACTCGCTCGACGAGGAGTTCCGCCGGCTCCGCGCGGACCTGCCCAAGTGGCTCGCCGACCGCAATCCGCTGGCGGTCGAGGTCTCGCAGGACATGACCGGGGAACTGGAGCGCGTCATCGCGGACGTCCTCCATGCTTCCGGCGACTCCGCGCCCAAGGCGACGCTCGAGCAGATGGTGGACTTCCAGAAGAAGGTCGTCGCGCGGGCGAGCGGCGCGATCGGCGAGGATTTCCGCGTGAGCACCTGGGAGGACAAGCGGCTGACGTTCCTCCGCGCCGTGGCGCTCGAGCGCCAGGTGATGGGATTCATCCTCTTTTTCGTGGGCCTCATCGCCGGCTTCCTCATCCTCTCGCTCCTCCACACCACCGTCATCTCCAAGACGCGCGACATCGGCACCCTGAAGTCCATCGGCGGCAGCGTGCACGGCATCATGTCCATCTTCCTCCTCAACGGCCTGCTCATGGGCCTCATCGGGTCGGCCTTCGGGACCGCCGGCGGTTTTCTCATCACGCGGAACATTAACGCCATCGAGAGCTTCCTGGAGCGGATCGTGGGGTTCAGCCTGTTCCCGTCGGACATTTACTATCTCGACCGGATTCCCGTGGACCAGCATCCCTGGCCGAACATCCTGGTGATCTGCGTCCTGGCGGTGGCCGTGAGCCTGGGCGCCAGCATTCTGCCGGCCTGGAAGGCCGCGCGGATGGACGCGGTGGAGGCGCTGCGGTATGAGTGATTTCCTGGCCGCGCGCGACCTGGTCAAGGAGTACGTGCAGGGCGACGAGAAGCTGCGCGTGCTGCGCGGCGTCTCGCTGAACGTGCGCGAGGGCGAGTTCCTCGTCATCGTCGGCGCCTCGGGCGCCGGCAAGAGCACGCTGCTGCATCTGCTCGGCCTGCTCGACTCGCCGACCGCCGGCGAGGTGCTGTTCGAGGGGAAGAGCCTGACGCGACTCTCCGGCCTGCAGCAGGCGCGGCTGCGGAACACGCTCTTCGGGTTCGTCTTTCAGTTCTTCCACCTGCTGCCGGACTTCAACGCGCTGGAGAACGTCATGATGCCCGCGTACGTGCGGTTCCGCACGCTCGAGTGGGCGCGGCGCCGGCGGGAGACGCGCGCGCGCGCCGCGGACCTGCTCGCGCGCGTCGGCCTGAAAGAGCGCCTCCGCCACCGCCCGAACCAGCTTTCGGGCGGCGAGCGCCAGCGCGTGGCCCTCTGCCGCGCCCTGATCAACCAGCCGCGCGTGCTGCTGCTCGACGAGCCCACCGGCAACCTGGACCGCAAGACCGGCGAGCAGATCCACCGGTTGATCCACGACATCAACCGCGCCGAGCGCCAGACCGTCGTCATGGTCACCCACGACGAGACCGCCGCGCAGGCCGCCGGAAGGCTCATCCGCATCCGCGACGGCGAATTGACCGCCTGAGCGGGGCAATTCTCCACCACGACGACACGACGATCACGACGAACCTCGCACAAGGAACATCAAACAAGGGAATTCTGTAACAGCAGTTCCGTCGTGATCGTTGTGTCGTCGTGGTGGAAGTTTACGTCGTGTCGTCGTGGTGAAGAAGTTGCGGCAATACGAGGTCAACAAAAAAGACGCGGAGCGGACCGGTTTCCCGATCCGCTCCGCCATCGTCCATCCACAGCGACCGGCTTGCGCCCGATTACTTGGCCGGGGGCATGTCTGCCGGCTTCTCCTTGATTGAGAGCACCTCGACCTCGAAGATCAGCACGGCGTTCGGCCCGATGACCGGAAACATGCCTTCTTCCTTGTAGCCGAGGTCCGCCGGAATGTAGATCATCCATTTCGAGCCGGCCTTCATCAGCTTCAGCGCGTCGGTCATGCCCGGGATGAACGAGCCGTCGAGCGCAACCTGCAGCGGCTTGCCGTGCTTGACGGAACTGTCGAACTCCGTGCCGTCAATGAATGTGCCGCGATAGTTCAACGTCACGATGTCGGTCGGCCCGGGCAGCTTGCCCTCGCCTTCCTTGAGCACCTCGTACTGCAACCCGCTCGGCAGCGTAACGACGCCCTTTTTCTTCTTGTTCTCCGCGAGGAACTTGGGCCCTTCCACCTTGTTCTTCTCGCCCATTTCCTTCATGCGCGCGGTCATTTCCTTCATGCGCTCCTGCCGTTTCGCCTCCACCTCGGCCTTCATCTTCTCGAGCGCTCCCTGGACTTCCTCATCGGTGAGCGCCAGCTTGCGGCCGGCCACCGAGTCGCGCATGCCCTGGAACAGGCTCTCCATGTCCAGGTCCAGATTGACGTTCTTCAACTGGATGCCCCAGGACGCGCCGATGGAGTAGCTGATCTTTTCCTTATCGGTCTTCAGCGTGACAGGCGCCGGACTCTCGGTCGTCGCCGCAGCAGCAGCCGTCGTCGCCGGAGCGGGCGCCGCCTCGGCGGGAGTCGTTGCCGCCGGAGCGGCCTTTTCGGTCGCCGGCGCCTCGTCCGCCGCGTACATCGGGACAGACGCCGCCAGCGTCAATGCACAGAGCAAGCCGTACAACTTCTTCATGGCCTTCCACCTTCTGGATTAAGACTGAGGGACCGGGTCTCGTGCGCCGTCTCAACGCTCGGCGCATCCCGCGAGACATAGACCTTTATTATAGGCCCCCCGGCCGCAAAGCGCAACCGGCGCGAGGCGTGTATCGTTCCAGAAATAATCTGCATAAGTTCAGCACGCGTCACCCTGAGCGCAGCGAAGGGTCTCATACCACAAACCGCTGCCCGCGCGCTGGGTATGAGATTCCTCGCTCCGCTCGGAATGACCGCCTATTGCGCAACTTATTTCTGAAACGCCACACCAGGCGTTCAGCGATACACACCGAACTCGCCGGCCGCGGCGAACAGCGCCTCCACATTCTCCACCGGCACGTCCTGCTGGATATTGTGGACCTGCGTGAAGACGAAGCCGCCGCCGGGCGCGAAGATTTCCATGTTGCGGCGGACGTGCTCGCGCACCTGGGCGGGCGTGCCGAGCGGCAGCACCTTCTGCGTGTCGCAGCCGCCGCCCCAGAAGACGATCTTCCCGCCGAACTCGCGCTTCAGGCGCGCCGGCTCCATGTTCGCGGCGGAAATCTGCACCGGGTTCAGGATGTCCACCCCCGCCTCGATCCAATGCGGGATGTAATGATAGATCGAGCCGCAGGAATGCAGGAAGGTCTTCCATTTCGTGTTCGCGTGGACCCAGCCGCAGACGCGCCGGTAGTGCGGCAGGATCATCTCGACGAACAGCTCCGGCCGGAGGAGTTCGCCGCGCTGCGTGCCGCCGTCGTCCGAGGCGATGCCCCAGGCGAACGCGCGGTCCCCGACGGCCTGGTGGTAGAGCTTCAGGCACGAGATCGCCGCGTCCACCGCGCGGCCCATCATCTCATTCGCGGCCTCCTTCTCCGCCATGAGCATGCAGAGCCAGTCGTCGAGCGAGCCCTGCGTGATGTTGTCCGCCAGCAGCCAGCTCATCCCGAACACGCTGATCGCGGCGCCCCAGCCGAGGATCGCCTTGTCGGTATTCTCATACAGGTCGCGCGCCCGCTGCTCGGTCAGCCGCAGGTCCTCGTCCGGCACCGTGTGGCTCGGCTGGAACAAACTGGGATCAATGCGTTTGCCGCTCATCGTCGTGCGGATGAAATCGAAATAGAACCCGTCCTTCGGCATGCGCGCATAAGGCGTCCCGTCCGCGCGCCGCAGCGTCCATGAGCCGTCCGCCTCCACCGCGAGGTTCGTCCGCGGCGGAAAGAACACCGTCGTCCCTTCGAAGAGCCGCCGCTCCAGTCCCTCGTTCGCGTCCTGCCGCGCCCAGCGCGCCGTGGCCGCCTCGAGCGGCACGACGTCCACGCGCAGCCGGTCGAGCACCGCCGGCTCGACCTCGGCCTGGACCTGCATCACGTCGTGGATCTTCGTCGGCGTCGCGATGCCCATCCGCCGTTTCAGCCGGTCGTAGACCGCCGCGTTGATCCCCGAAGCGCGCGTCCCGCCCAGGTCAATCGGCACACGGTCCGCCTCGCGGAAATTCACCGCCGCCAGCACCCGCTCGCGGGAAGTCATCGTCGGCATCCTCGGCTCCGCCAATTTCCAGATCCGAATTTCCAATATCCAGTTAGTGCAGGTTATTTCTTCACGCACAGCCGGTACAGATTCGGGATCGTGACGGCGTGGTCGCCGCGGAAGTAGTAGCTTTGGCCGCCGTCGGCGACGGTGCGGACCAGGATGGTCTTCCACGGGCGATAGTACAGGTGCCGGTCATGGCGCGGCATGGCGGTGCGGAAGTCCTCCGGCACGTCCTGCACGTCGAAGACGGCGGTGGTGAACCGCCGGATGGCGCGGCGCTGCTGGCGCGCGACGTTCCGCGCCATCGAGAGCGCCTTGAGATACACTTCCGGCCCCATGACGGCGGTGCCGATGTTGAGGAACACACCGCCTTCGAGCCCCTCGATCGCCCGCGCGAAGGTCAGGAAGTCGCGGTACGAGGCCTTGCCGATCACGGCGCCGTCGCAGCGCGGGTCCTCGTGGATGATGTCGTAGCCGATGCCGACGTGCACGGTGACCGGCACGCGCAGGCGGTAGCCGGCGGCGAAGAGGCTGATGTCGCGGTGCGGGAATTTCCCCTTTTCGATGGCGCGGCCGACCGCCTGGCCCATGCCGAGCCCGTCGCGGACGCCTCGGCGGAACGCGTCGTGCAGCAGCCCGGTCTCGCGCCACAGGCCGAACTGGCCCTGCCGGATGTAATCCGCCACGCTCTCGGAGGTCGCGCCGATCATCGCGAACTCGAAGTCGTGCACGGCGCACGCGCCGTTGGCGGCGACGTGCGTGACCAGGCCGCGCTCCATCATCTCGATGAGGAACCGCGCGCAGCCGCGCTTGATCACGTGCGCGCCGATCATGAGGATGACCGGCCGCTTCTTCTTCCGCGCCGCGACCATGCGCTGCGCGAGCGTGGCGAAGTCCGGCGGCGCGAACGGCTCGACCGAGGCGTCGAGCGGGAGAATGTCGCGCAGCGTCAGCGCGTGCTTCCGCTCGGCGAGCGGCCTGAGCTTCAGGCGCGAACGGTCGAAAATCGGATAGGGTTTATCGGCCATGGCCGCGGCTCCAATTGAGGCAAACTTCCCGGATTTCCGGCCCAGATGCTAACGCAACCGCTTTTCGGGCGCAAGCGTTGAAAAAAAGTGCGAAGCGCGGCGCATTCGAAGTCATTCTGAGCGCAGCGAAGAATCTCATACCCTGCACCGCTTCAGGCCGCTGCGTGTGAGATGCTTCGCTGCGTTCAGCATGACAAACCATTCGCACTCCGACATTCTTCCTTGACGCCGCCGGGCGCGGAGGCTAGTATCGGCCGTGATGCGTCGGCGCAATGAGCCCTGTTTCAGGAGGCCGGAAATGCTCGGGAAAGGAATTCGGCTCGAACGGATTCTCAATCGCGAATCGGGCAGGACGGTGATCGTGCCGATGGACCATGGCGTGACGGTCGGGCCGATCCCGGGGATCGAGGACATGCGCGAGATGGTCAACGCGATGGCCGACGGCGGCGCGAATGCCGTGCTCGGGCACATGGGCCTGCCGCTGTACGGGCATCGCCGGTACGGCAAGGACATCGGGCTGATCCTGCATCTTTCCGGGAGCACGGTCTGGAGCCCGGACCCGAACGCGAAGGTGCTGGTGAACACGGTGGAGAACGCGCTGCGGAACGGGGCGGACGCCGTGAGCGTTCACGTGAACATCGGCGCGCTGAACGAGGCGGACATGCTGCGCGACCTCGGCACGGTCTCGGTGCAGTGCATGGAGTGGGGCCTGCCGCTGCTGGCGATGATGTACACGCGCGGGCCGAAGTTCAAGTCGGAGACGAGCCTCGAGGGCATCCGGCACGCGGCGCGGATCGCCGCCGAGGTGGGCGCGGACCTGGTGAAGGTGAGCTATACCGGCTCGAAGGAGAGCTTCGCCAAAGTGATCGCCGGCTGCCCGATCCCGGTGCTGATCGCCGGCGGCGAGAAGGACTCGAACGACCGCAACATCCTGCAGATCGTCCGCGATTCGCTCGACGCGGGCGCGTCGGGGGTTTCCATCGGGCGGAACGCCTTCCAGCACAAGCACCCGGAGCGGTTCGTGCGGGCGGTCTGCGCCATGGTGCATCAGAACGCGACCGTCCGCGACGGGCTGGACATTCTGGCCCTGGCCGGGCAAAGTTGAAAACATTCTGCTTCACCACGACGACGCGAGGGCCACGACGAACATCAACAGACAGCATTCCGTAACAGCAGTTCCGTCGTGCCCGCCGTGTCGTCGTGGTGAAAGTTTACGTCGTAGTGGTGGATGAGTTTTGCGGCGCGGTCAGGTGCCGCGGATTCTCTTCAGCGCCCACTGAGCGGAATTGCGGACGCTCAAATCCGGGTCCTTTTCGGCGATTACGACGAGCGGCTCGATGGCGGTCGTGGCGACCGGTTTCATCTTGCCGAGCGACCAGGCCGCGGATCGGCGGCGGTCCGGCAAAGGGTCTTTCAAGTCAGTGACGAGCTTCTCGATCTCTCTGTCGCGCGGCGACACCGAGCTTTTTTCCAAGCCCAGGGCCCGCACGAGCGACTTCCAGAAAGGCTCCGGCGCCATCCTTGTACCTCGTCCGTTGAAGAACCTGCTGCCCTGCCCCGCCCCGCCGAACGCTCCGGCATGGCGTATAGTTTAAGCCGGCTTCGCCGCGATTTCAAGTCCCCCGTTTCTGCGCCGGCACCGTCCGGATCGGAGGCTTGCCGTCCGCCGGGTTCGGCTTGCCGGAGGCCGGTGCGCTCAGCGATTCGCCGAGCGCGGCTTCGTAGTCGGCGCCCATGTCCTCGCCGGAAATCATTTCGCCGCCGAGGATGCGCCTGCGGTGACCCTGGAAGATCGCGCGGAGGGCTCTTTCTTTCGCGCCACGCGGCCCGACGGCCGCCGACACCTCGGCGTCTATCGTCGCCTGAAGCGTTTTCTGCTCGGCGTAGGCATCGGCGAGCTGCTGCTTGGATTGATCCAGGTTGTCGTAAAAAGTTATCCCGTTCCCATTCCATTCCCACAGGAGATTGCCGTTGGCGTCTCTGCCGCTGGTCACCCTCGGCGCCTGGTTGGGCTGGTTGGGCTGGCTGGGCGGCACGGCGAGCATGTTGCCCGGGTTGGGCTGGTTTTGGTTGGGCTGGTTGGAAATGGACCTGTTGACTCTCTGCGCGACCTGTGCGCGCGCCGCTTCCTTCTTCGTGATCTCCGCCTGCACTTCCGTGATCTTCTTGCTCAGGGCGTCCACGTCGTCCTTATGCGCCGTGGTGATCGCGGCGGTCTTGGCGTTCCGCTGCGGTTCCACCCGGGCGAGCGCTTTCTTGCAAAGGGCGTCGCTGCGGGCGATGGCCGCGTCCTGTGCGCTGATCGCGTCCCGATCGTACGCGCTCACCAGTTCGCGGGTCCCTGAAAGATAGGTATCGGACGGGATAACCATGCCGTCCTTGAGCGGCCACGGCGCCGTCGTCCGCACGTAGTATTCTTTCATCGCCTCGAACTCGTTCGGATCGAGCGGCTCCACCAGGAACGAGCGGAAAACGTTGCCCGAGTATTTCTGTCCGCCGATTGTCGCGGTCAGGATCGTGCCCTTGTCGAGCCGGTCAATCTCCACGGCCCCTTCCTCGGAGGGCGGCAGGAACGCTTTGACCTGCGCTCTCACGATCGCCCGGACCTGCTCGGCCACGTGCGGGGGCAGCAGGCCTTTCGGGAAAGCCGCCGCTGCGGGCGTGGCGGCTTCGGGCTCCGGCGCGGACTGCTGCGCCTGGAGCGGCGCACAAATCCACCCCGCCAGCGCCAGCAGACACCCGGCCAGCCCGGCGCGGAGTTCACGTTGCAGCTTCATGCGATTCCCGTTTCTGAAAAACGCCCTTTTTCGCCGCTGGAACTCGAGCGGCACAGCGCCGCCGGAGCATCCGCCCGCCGCCCGACGGCGGGCCGCCGCCTTGACGCGACCCGAGAGCATTTGGCTTTGATCGTACCACAACACCACGCGCCCATGTCAAGGGAAAATGTCCAGTTCGTATCGCAGTTGCTCGCCGCGCATCCCGTCCTGGCCGACGGAGCGGAAGCCGGCCTTCTCGTACGCGCGGCGGGCGCGGCGGTTGTCGGCGCGGACGTGGGCGAGCAGGCGCACCATTCCCATCGCGCGCGCGCGGCGGGCCAGGTCCGCGAGCAAGTCCTGAACGATTCCCCGGCCGCGAAAGTCCGAATGCGAGGCGACGTTGAAAACCCAGCCGGAGTCGTCCTTCCTCAGGAGTTTCGCGTGCACGCCGATGCGGCCGCCCTCAACGGCGACGAGCGTGATGCCCTGCCCTGCCTCCTGCAACGCCAGGTCTTCGCGGACTGCATCGAGGACATCCTCGGGCGGCAGGTCGGGAAAGCAGTTCTTCGCGAGATCGGCGGCGTCGTCTTGCTGGAGCGGGCGGATGATTATCGCCACGGGCGATTCCGGTCCATGTCGCGGCATACTTGATTCAATCGTCCTCGTCCGCGTCCTCGTCGGCGTCCTCGAAGTGCCGTTCGTTACGGCCGAGGACGAGGACGACGACGAGGACGAGTACGATTAGCCCGCAGCGGGCATCGGACCCAATCCCTATTTCTTCGGCGCGCCCTGCTCGATCAGATTCCGCAGCACGTCGAGGCCGCGCGCGATTGTCTGGTCGGAGGCGGCGTACGAGATGCGGACGTGCGTCGCCTTCTCGGAGAAGACGGAACCGGGGATGATGAGCAGCTCATGACGGATGGCCTCGGCGACGAACTCGTGGTCGGAGCCCCAAGGAACTTTCGGGAAGATGTAGAACGCGCCGCCGGGCTGCTGGACCTCGTACCCGGCGCGGCGGAGCCCGTCGTAGATCGCGTCGCGTTTGAGGCGATAGGCGTCGCGATAGCCGCGCGTGTCGGTCTCGAACGCCTTCAGCGCGGCGAACTGGGCGAACGACGGGGCGCAGACGAACGAGAACTGCTGGAGCTTGGTCATCTCCTGGACGATTTCCTTCGGGCCGGCGGCGTATCCGACGCGCCAGCCGGTCATCGCGTGCGACTTGGAGAATCCGCCCAGCATGAGCGTGTTCGGATAGAGCGCTCCGACGCTCCGGACCGACTCGCCGTAGGTGAAGAGGTCGTAAATCTCGTCCGAGACGATCAGCGCGCCGCTCTTCCTGGCGAGCGCGGCGATCCGGGCCAGTTCCTCCTGCGGGATCACCGCGCCGGTGGGGTTCGCGGGCGAGTTGAGCAGGATCAGCCGGGTCTTGCGCGTCAGGTGCGGCTTGAGCCGCTCGGCGGTGACCGCAAAATCCGGATACGTGTCCACGAACACCGGCTTGCCGCCGCAGAGGTTGACGAGGTGCTTGTACATGACGAAGTACGGATCGGGGATGATGACTTCGTCGCCGGGGTTGACCGTCACGAGGAAGGCCAGCATCAGCGCGCCGGAGACGCCCGAGGTGATCAGCAGCGCTTCGGGGTCGAGGCCCTTCTCGGCGGCCAGCCACTTCCGCAGGCCCTCGTGAAGCTCCGGGATGCCCTGCGTGACGGTGTAGCGGTTGCGCCCCTTCCGGATGGCTTCGATCGCGGCATCCTTGACCGGGCCGGGCACGTCGAAGTCGGGCTGGCCGATCGAGAGGTTGATCGGGTCCTTCATGCTCGCGGCGAGATCGAAGACTTTGCGGATTCCGGACGAGTCCAGCAGGGCCATGCGATCGGCGATCATCCGATATCCTCCGCTGACGCCCGTTGAAAAAGCAGGGAGGCAGCCGTCGTTGCCTCCCTGCGCGCGCATCCGAATTGTGTTGAGGCTACTTCTTCGCGCCCTTTTCCGGAGCGGCCTTGCCGGCGCCTTTGGCAGCCGGAGCGGCAGCCGGAGCAGCCTTGCCGGCGGCGCCTTTGGCGGCCGGTGCGCCCGCCGGAGCGGCCTTGCCAGCGGCGCCCTTGGCGCCGGGTGCGCCCGCCGGAGCGGCAGCCGGAGCGCCGGCGGCAACCGGGGCGGCCTCGCCAGCTTCAACCTTGGCGGCCTTGCGGCGCTTCACGCGGCGCACCTTGACCTTGGGCAGGCCGAAGACGGAATCGCCGTCGCGCCATTTTCCGGCTTCCTTCAACTCGTCGAGCCGCTCGGCGCGGGTCAGCACGCTCCGCGCGCGGAGCAGCGTGCTCTTCACTTTCAGGCTCCTGTCCACAGTCATCGCTCGACACTCCCTTACTTTATGACCTTTTCCCAACTGCACAGAAAACGCTGATTCCGATACGTCAGGGGGCTGACTTTCTTCTTGAACGCCTCGGCATCCTTCGACTGGTAATTCGGGAAGCGGCCGATGTTCACGCTCCACGACGACGCGCTCAACGGCAGCGGAAAGGCGTCGTATCCCATCGCGCACAGATCAGCCGTAATCCGCTCCGCGTTCTGCCGGTCAATGCTCGAGGTCATCAGGCGCAGCGTATAGTACGGCAGCGCCGGCGCGTTCGACGCCGGGATGGCCAGCGCCGGCGTTTTCGCCGTGTCGGGCGGCTGGATCGAATCGCTGCTCGCCACGCTCGCCATGCTGGCCGCGCTCGCCGGGCCCGAACGGCCGAGAGAGTGGCCCCAGACAAACGCGCCGGCCAGCGCCAGCACCACCGCGACCGCCATGACTACCAGCAACTCGCGGCTGAGGGTCAGCACGACCTTGTTCGAGGGCGCGGCCGTCTCGCGGCCGGACAACGGTTTCACGCCGGCCGGAACAGCCGCCGCAGGCGCATCCGCGGATGCGGCCTCCGGGTTCTTCCGCCACCACGTCGTCGGCTCCTTCTGCTCCGGCACGCGCCGGAAGACCTCGAAAAACTCGCGTCGGCGCCTCTTCATATTCATCGCCTCCGTCGGATGCGTCGGACGGTGGAATTGGGATCATCCAGATGAGAACTTTGCACAAATTACCAGAAACGCCTGCGCCAGTCAAAAGGAATGCCGCTTGCAGTTGAGCGGGCATGCGGGTATTCTGTTAGCCGCCGGTCGTTCAGTCGAAAAGAATCCAGAGGCTCAGCGCAGATGGCATCTCCGGCAAGCGTGCTGTACGTCAACCACGTCTCGCAGATCTCCAGCGGCGAGGAGAGCCTGCTCGACCTCATGACGCGGCTGGATCGCAACCGGTTCGTGCCGGTCCTCGCCTGTCCGCCGGGCGATTTGGCGGCGCGCGCAGAGGCGGCCGGAATTCGGACCGAACTGCTGCCGATGCCGCGCTTCCATCGCACCCGCAACCCGCTCAAGGTGAGCACCTACGCGCTCTCGTGGGTGGTGGGCGCCAACCAGCTTCGCCGGGTCATCCGCGATGTCGCCCCGAAGATCGTTCACGCGAACAGCGCCACGGCGCAGCTCTTCACCGGGGCGATGGCGCAGAAGGCGGGAATCCCCTGCGCGTGGCACTCGCGCGACTTGCGCCGGCTGCCGTTCCCGGCCGCCACGCTCTGCCGGCACGCGGACCGCGTCATCGCCGTCTCCGAGGCGGTGGCGGAATTCCTCGCCGCGTCGGGCCTGTCGCGGCCGAAGGTGACGCGCATCTACGGCGGCATTGACCCGGCCGTCTGGCGCGCTCGCGTGACGGGCAAGGACGTGCGAGCCGAGCTTGGCCTCGCGGCCGGCGACCGCATTCTGCTGATGGCCGCGCAACTCTTCCCGTGGCACCGCCACGAGGACGCGATCCGCGCGATGAGTTTCATCCTGCCGAAGGAGCCTTCCGCGCGGCTGGTGCTCGCCGGATCGGACCCGTTCGGCGAGCACGGCGAAATGGCCGCGAACCTCGAACGGCTCGCCGACGAGGCCGGCGTCCGCAAGAACGTGATCTTCATCGGACACCGCGACGACATTCCCGACCTGATGAACGCGGCGGACCTGCTCCTGATCCCCTCCGACGCGGAGCCGTTCGGGCGCGCCGCGCTCGAGGCCATGGCGCTGGGCAAGCCGGTGGTCGGGACGCGCGCCGGCGGCCTGCCCGAAGTGGTGCGCGACGGCGAGACCGGGCTGCTGGTGGTGCCGCGTTTTCCGGAGAGCCTGGCCGAGACATGCACGCGCGTGCTGCAGAACCGCCACCTGGCGAACTCCCTCGGCGAGGCCGGCCGCGCGCGCGTCGAGAACGCGTTCCACGTGGACCGCACCGTCCAGGAGACGATGGCGCTCTACGACGCCATGCTTCACCCGCCGCTCAAGTGGATCCATTCGTAAAAGCGATTGGCGATATCTGATTTCTGATTGATCTCGGAGCGGGCGTTGCGCCGCGAAATCAGATATCAGAAATCAGTAATCAGAAATCGGCCGTAGCTGTTCTCTCAACGTCGCACCTGAAGCCGCGCCATCCGGCCGCACTCGAAGCAGCCGGCGGCCAGCGCGCCGCTTGCGGACGCATGGTCGCTCTCCGCGCAGTGGAACAGCGGCAGCACGCCGTCGTGCGCGGCGCGGGCGAGCAGGTCGGCGGCGGCGGACGGCGGCGATCCCGGCAACGGCTGAAGGATCGTTTTCGGCCCCGCCTTGAAACTGCTTCCCGGCGCGAAAACGCGGTCGTGAGAGACGACCGCCGGCGCGTCCAGCGCGCGAGACACGGCCGCCTGAAGCTCGCCCAGGTACGCCGGGCGCAGCAGGTAATCCGGCGCCGAGAATGCCTCCGCCCAGGCGCCCACGACCCGGTAGAGGAACCGGCTGGTCGAGACGACGCCGCGCCCTTCCGTCACGAGTATCCACACCGGCGTCGTCATGCCGCCCCGCTCTTCCTCTCGCCGGACCGAGCGCACGACGAGCGTCTCGCCGGCATAGAGCCGCGCAACGTCCGTCTCGAACAGCTCGGAAAAAAACTTATGCGCCGTCCCGAATCGGCTCACGCCCGGACCTTCTCGCATAGAGCAGGCAAGCGACGAGATGAACAGGACACGTTGCCATGTGTAGCATTCGTCCTGCCATCCTGTCAAAGCCGCCGGCAATTTCGCCTTTCGGCTGTCCGTGCCCTATGATAATATGGTGCATCCTGACAAGCAGGCTTGCGACCCTTAGGAACTCCTCACGAGGCGGCTGAATCATGTACGATCTCGCGGCGATTCAGGAGATTTACCTCTCGGCGCCGGAGGAGGCGGTTTTCCTCGAGCGCGCCAGGATATTGCAGGAGACGAAGTCGAAATTCGCGGGCGCGCCTCCCGGCGTTCGTCAGGGAAAGATCATCCAAGAACTCTGCGACCGCATTTCCGTGGTCGTAAGCCCTGCCGATGTGCTGCTGGGGAGAATCCTGGAGCAAGTGCCCGGCAGCGAGGATGAGAAGTTCGTCCAGGAGCATCCTGAACTTTTCCTTGAGGCGGGCGCGCCCGGATGGCTGGATTCGGACTCGCTCTACATACCGGACTGGAACCACCTGCTGGAGAAAGGACTGCAAGGATTAGCGGCGGAAGTTGAGGCTCGCCGGCGCGCAGCGGACGGCCGGGCCGCAGACGCTCGGGAGCTGGAGGACATGCTGCAAGGAATCTCGCTCTCGCTGTCTGGAATTTCGCGGCTTGCTATTCGCTACGCGGAGGAAGCGAGGCGGGTTGCGGGCGGGCAGGAAGACCCGGAGGCGCGGGCGCGGCTTTTGCGCGCGGCGGACTGCTGCTCGGCGATTGCCCGGCGTCCGCCGGAGAGTCTCCATGAAGCCTTACAGCTTTTCATCCTCTTTCACATGGTGCTTTCCTGCCTTGTCGGCGGCAGGGATGTCACGCCGGGTCGAATGGACCAGTGCCTTCGCCGGTTCTACGAGAGCGACCTGGCCGGCGGGAAACTGACTCGCGACGAGGCCGTGGAGTTGCTCGCCGTGATGATGACCATGCTGCCCCAGATGGCCGGCCGCGAAACCACGGGGTTGCTCTGCACGAAACGCACGCCGAACAGGAACTCCCACTATTACATCACCGTGGGCGGGATTACGGCGGAGGGCGAAAGCGCGGTGAACGACCTCTCGGCCGCATTGCTCGCGGCGCGACGTCTGGTCAAGTTTCCGGAGCCTACCCTTTCCGTCCGCTACTGGGAAGGCATTGACCGTGGCTTCTGGACGCAGGCGGTCCGGGCCATGCGGGACAGCCTGCCGGTTTTCGCCTACAACGATGACGTGGTCATCGCAGCGCTGACTGACCACGGGACGGCCGAACGCGGCGCGCGGGATTACGCTCACTGCGCGTGCCTGAACTGTTTCATTCCGGGGGACGACCTTCCGCCGCTGCGCGAGAACTACAATGTGCCTCTGCTGGTCCTGTCGGCCATGAACCAGGGGCGGTCGCTGGAGACCGATGAGCAAATCGGCGCCGCCACGCCCGCGGCGCGCGAAATGATTGAATTCGATGACTTCTTCGCGGCGTTCCGGGCGCAACTGCGATTCGCGCTCGACCGGGTCAGCGCCCGACTGGCCCACGTGACGGGCCCGGGCTATCCGCTTCCGGCCCGCTGCCTCTTCAAGGGCCAACTGGACGAGGCGCGCAGTTACCGCGACCGCCATGACTGGTACTCGGACCAGCACATGGTCGGCGTCGCCACCACCATAGATTCGCTCCTGGCGATCCGCCAGGTCGTTTACCGGGAGAAGCGGATTTCGCTGGAGGCGTTCCGGAAGATGCTGGCGAGCGATTTCGATGAGCAGGAAGCCTTCCGCCAATATCTCAGGCAGCGAGTCCCGTCCTACGGGAGCGATGACGCAGACGTGCTGGAGATGATCCGCCGGGTCGCGGAGGCATGGTGCGAGGAGGTCGAGCGGTCCGGCGCGGCGCATGGAATCCGGCTGCGCCCCTCGTTCTACTCCTGGCTGTACAACATCGAGATGGGGAAAAGCACGCCCGCCACGCCGGACGGCAGGCCGGCAGGCGAGCCGTTGAGTTCCGGCCAGACTCCTTCGCAAGGCAATGGGCGAGCGCCGACGGAGGTGCTCCGTTCGATGGCGCAGTTGGCGCACAGGCGCACCTGCTCCGGCGGCACCACGTTCCGCATCAACCCGTCGCACTTCAAGGGGGAACGCGGCGTGGAGAGGCTCCGGGCCTTGATCGAGACCTACTTCGCGCTGGGAGGATTGCACATCCAGTTCATTCCCGTTCAGAAGGAAACGCTGCTCGACGCGGTTCAGCATCCGGAAAAACACCGGGACCTGATGATCCGCGTGACGGGTTTCAGCGCCCGCTTTGTCGAGCTGCCGCCTGACGCACAACAGGAAATCATCCAGCGAGCCGAGTATGCTTGACACGGGCGCGCGTCAAACGATGAATTCCCCGAAGGGGCTGATCTTCGACATCAAACGCTTCGCAATCCATGACGGCCCGGGCATCAGGACGGCGTTTTTCCTCAAGGGCTGTCCGCTGGGATGTCTCTGGTGTCACAATCCCGAAGGGATCGCGCCCGAGCCGGAGATACTCTACGACTCCCGGTTCTGCATCCGCTGCGGCGCCTGCGTGAACGAGTGCACCCAGGGCGCGCATTCCGTCTCCGCCGGCGGCCACGTGTATGACCGCCGGCTGTGCCGGGCTTGCGGATCTTGCGCGAGGCGGTGTCCCTCTCAAGCGTTGCACCAGGTCGGGCGTGAGATGGCTGCGGCGGAGCTGATCGAAATTGCGCTGCGGGACAGGCCATTCTACCAAAGGTCCGGCGGCGGTATCACTCTGTCCGGCGGCGAACCGATGATGCAGACCTCCTTTGTCCTGGAGGTCCTTACGGCCGCCAGGGCCGAGCGGCTGCACACCTGCGTAGACACGTCCGGTTTTGCGCCCTGGCCGGATTTTGCCCGAGTGCTCCGTTACGTGGATCTCTTCCTTTATGACTTGAAGGATACGGACGCGCGGCGGCACCGAGCCAACACAGGCGTGGATTCGGCTCTCATCCTGGACAACCTGCGGCGCCTGGACCGGGCCGGCGCGAATCTGACTCTGCGCTGTCCGATCATCCCGGGCGTCAACGACAACGAGGAGCACTTCCGCGAGCTTACCCGGTTGTGGCAGTCGCTTGCGACCGCCCCGGTCATGGAAATACTGCCGCACCACAGGATGGGCGAGGCGAAACGGGAGAGAATCGCGAAACCCTCAGCCAACGAGCCGTTTCCACAGGCGGATCCCCAATCCGCCCAAGGATGGGCCGACAGGCTGAGAGCGCTCGGCGTGAACCGCGTTGAACTGAACTTAACGCACCTTCAGTAGTCCCGCGTAAATGAAAATCACGGCGACGCGGCCAGCCCGCTACAGCTTCGACCGGATTCGGTCGTCCATCGCCTGCTGGTCGGTGGTGAAGGAGCATAAGCCCGAGACGGTCATGAGCGCGTCGAGTCCGATTTCGCCGCGCGCGAGGCGGTCTTTCCAGCGGGCGTATTGCGGGACTTTTCCGTCGGCGGTCACTCCCTGAATATCCGCCGGCGACCATGCGGGCAGCACGTCGGCGAACCCGCGCTCGGCCAGGAACTCGCACAGCGCGCTCGCGGACCAGCGCGAGAGGTCCCGCTCGAGCAGGTCGCGGACGGCCTTCCTGAAGTCCGGCGGCACTTCCCACAGCGCCGCGATGCCGAGCGCCTTCGCATCCACCGACGGCGCCAGCTCGACTTCGGGGTCCTGGTCCACGGTCGGCGACAAGCCGGCGGGCGCGGGGTTGAGCCGTTCGAACTGCTGCGCCACTTTCGGCGGCATCGTCAGCACGTCCACCCCGGCGAGCGCGGCGACCTGCGCGCCGTCGCGCAGGCTGGCGGCGATCTGCCGGGTGGCGATGCCCGGTCCGGCGCGCAATTCGCGGACGGCCCGCTGACTGGCGAGGGTGGCTTTTTCGCCGACGGCCTTTCCGCTGCCGAGCCGCTGGTCCGCGACGAAGGCGTTGAGCCGGCCGAGGAACACGTTGACGAACGCCGGCCGCGCCAGCGACGTGATCAGCCAGTTCTGCCGGGCGCTGAAGCCCAGGGTGAAGTTCACCGGCACGCCCTGCTCTCCGAGCCGCCGCGCCGCCAGAATGCCGGCCGGCGTCAGCGGGACCTTGACGTAGAACGATTCCGGCGAGATCTCGCGATAGCGCAGGCCGTACCGAACGGTGCGGTCGGCGTCGTGCGCGAGCGCGGTGTGCATCTCGACGCTGACCTTCGCGCCGAAACGGCGGCTGAGCCGAAGCCCGTGCCGCGCGTTCAGCACGAATGCGATCTCCACCACCCGGTCTTCCTCCGGCACCTGGCCCTTCAGTTCGCCGGCGACCTGCCCGATGAGGTCATCGTAGATGCCTTTCTGCACCTCCCGGTTGAGGAGCGTGTTGTTGGTCGTCAGCGCCGTGAATTCCCGCCGCCACATCAGCGAGATTTCGTCCATGTCGCCGGTGTCGAGCCACAGGCTGCTTCCGCAGCGCTTCATCGCCGCCCACAAGGGGCTGGTGGCAACCTGCGGCGGAAGGAACGGCTCCGCGGGCTGGCTCAACACGATTTTGCGGACCTTCTCGGCAACCGCTGTGGATGTACTGTCCTTCATCTCTTTGCCCCTCCGAAAGCGCCCCAATCGTCACTCGCACCCTGTCCGGATTTTAGCGCACCGCGCCAAGAAGAGCAAAACGGCTGCGGAAAATATCGAGGACGGAAACGGTATTCAGCGCGCGTCGCTCATTCGCCCATGACCTTGATGACAACCCGTTTCCGCCTCTGCCCATCGAACTCTGCGTAAAACACCTGTTGCCATGGACCGAGGTCGAGTTTGCCATCGGTGATGGGCAGGACGACCTGGTGATGGACCAGCAGGCTCTTCAGGTGGCTGTCGCCGTTCGTCTCGCCGGTGTGGTGATGGCGGTAATCTTCGCGGTAAGGCGCCAGCCGTTCGGCCCATTCGTCAATGTCGTGCAGGATGCCGCGTTCGTCGTCGTTGACGAAGACGCCGGCGGTGATGTGCATCGCCGAGACGAGGACCATGCCCTCCTTCACGCCGCTCTTCTGCACGCTCTCGGCGACCTGGTCGGTGATCCGCACGTACTCGCGGTGTTTCGCCGTGTTGAACCAGAGGTAATCGGTTCTCGATTTCATATTTCGCCTCCGGGTAATCCCGCGTTGGCGACGGCCGTAGCGTCGGGTGGCGGGCTTTGTTTGCTTGCAACCCCGACGAGCTTTTTTCTCCGTACCAGGAACAGGACCGCACCTAAAGGCAAACCGAATGAAAAAATCCATGGGCCATACGGCTGCCTCACTGCACCGGCGCCAAATAAATGGAAGTCCAGCGGGTGGACCCTCCATTGCCCATCGGCCCGCTCAATCCCGAAGGCGGTCCATTGCCCGGTAGTCCAGTTCATATTGAAACTGCCTATGCCAACAATAATGAAGATAATCCAGAGCCATTTTCTCTTTGCCATCTTCGTCCTGATGCATAATACGAGGACGCATAAGATGAATAGCGGAATCAAAACGACGAGCGCGAGGACACTGTACTGGAATGCGCTCTTGCCGGCGAAAGTGAATTTGTGGATGTTCTCTAAAGAATCTGAGATGCGGTATGTGTTGAATCCGATGATGGTGGAAACATCACCTTTTTTCTGAACCGCAACATTAATCAGAAGCCACGCGCTCGGAAACTGATACTCAAACGAGAGGTTGCTTCGGTAGAGGCCCGGACTGCGAAAGACATTCGCGCCGATGACCTTGACTGATAGTGGGTCTTGAGGCGGAATGAATTCAGCCATCTTCAGCAGCGTTTCATGAGTAAGCGCAGACTTGAGGCTTGGGTCAATGTCCTTTTCAATCTGCTCAAAGTTGTTTTGCCGAAGCTGGGCGATGTAGCCTTTCGCAACCTGCTCGTCTTCAGGTGGAGTCCATGCCTTCATCATGTCTTCCGGTGATTTATAGCAGCCTGCGAGGCCGGCCAGCAGCAAGGCAGCAAACAGATTGACGTAGCGCATCATTTTGCCTCTTGTAAGGTCCCCGCCATAGGACGCTCAGACGTCAAATGTCACATTCTGACGAGAGAGGTCACCTCCGTCAAGAACTTTTTCTTCAGTCTGCCCGCCTTGAACGACTCGAAGGCGCGGAGCTTGATTCAGAGAACGAGGGCGAGCTAGAATCGCTCTAAAATACTCGGGATTCACGCTCCGGCGAGCAATAATTAATTCTCGATATAGCCCTGTTTCGCCGTGTTGAACCAGAGGTAATCGGTGCGCGACTTCATCTTTCCACCTCCTCAAGTCAGGAACGCCCCGCCAGTATATGCGTTGCGGCGCGCGAGTCAATCCCGCCCTGTCCCGGCGGCGCCCGTCCGCCGCATATTGAATGCATCCGGCGCGCCGCCCTTCCTGTCGCCGGCGCGCATAATTACTTCATATACAATGTTGACTTACCATCACACTGAGGTAGAATAGCATATCAGGACAGAAACTGTAGCAAAATGGTTCAACGCACGGCGGGTAAAACGGACCCGGACGCGATGAAGCACTCGATCACAATCGGCGGTCTGCAAAGGGACATTGACATCCGACCGATGGATGAGGATTTCATTGTCTACCGGAAGATGTACGTCCCGCCGCTCACCCGCGAGAACATCTCCCAGATCAACCCGGGCGATTGGCGCGAGCACCTCGAAGAGTTCAAACGCGCCGGGTGGCAGCAGGCCATCCAGGCGTTCCTGCAACGGGAGATCCGCGCGCTGGGCAGTTGCGCCATGCTCGGCTGGGACGGCAACGGCGTCGTCGCCATGATGTACTTTACCACCGCGGAGATGTACGATGCCTTCAAGGCGCGCCGCGGCTGCCACTGCGTTGAGAGCCGAAGAATGCCGGCCGTGATCGAGTCGCTCAAAGACGAGCAGGTCGCCGAACTGCTGAGTTCGCCGAGCAAGACGCTGCGGGTTCTCTGCTTCAATGTCGGCCATTTCGACCAGCGGTACCACGGGCAAGGCATCGCGACCGCCATGATCGAATGCCTCAAGCCGTGGGCCCGCGAGCGAGGCTGGCGGCGGATCCTGGCGGATTCCTGTCCGGACATCACGCCGCCGACGGTGGTCGGGGATCATCTCCTCCGCCGCGGCGCGCTGGAGCGGCGCGGGTTCCGCGTGCTCGAAAACACGCTCGCGCCGCCGGAGCAGGCGCGCGCCCGCCTGCGCGCGATCGAGGCTTACGCGAGCGGCAAGCAGGAGCATTCCGCCGAGGCGAGCTGGTACGTCCGCAATTTCCCGCGCCTCCACGCCGCGTTCGTCTGGCGGTCCGAGTACGACCTCGACCACGTGATGGCGTGCGATTTGTGAGCGCTATTTCCGCCCGCGCGGCTTCTTCGCCGCGCCCTTCTTCGCCTCCTCGACGAGCGCCATCAGCCGCCGGCCGTATTCGACGTAGGTGCTGTACATCGCCGCGGGGTCGGAGGTCTTCCCCTCGTGCACGATCGCGGCGATATGCGGCTCGATCGAGATGCCGCCCTGGTACCCGCCGCTGAGCAGGTCGCGCACGATCCGCGCCACGTCGCCCTGCCCTTCGCCCGGATAGCACGGCTGGGCCTTCTCGCCGGTCTTCCGCGCATCCTTGATGTGGACGTACGCGACCTGCGGCTTCACCTGCGCGTAGTAATCGAACGACGCCTGCCCGTGAAAAACGGTGTTGCCGGTGTCGAAGACCAGTTTCAGCGCCGGCGAGCCGACCGCGGCGATCAGCTCGAGCGACTGCTTCGGCCCGAGCCCGCCCCAGCCGTCGCAGTTCTCGTGGACGAGCGTCACACCGCCGTCCTCGGCCATCTTCGCCATCTCGCGGATGCGCCGGACCGCCTCGGCGCGCCACTGCGCCTCGGGCACATTGGTCTTGTTCGTGTAGCTCATGATCCGGATAAAGGGCGTGTTCAGCTTCTTCATGCGCGGGATGGAGCGCTTCAGCTCATCCACGTCCACCTCGAACGGCCCGAGAATGTCCCGCGACCAGTTGGCGATCCGGCTCGCGAAGCACGAGACCTGGATGCCGGCCTTCTGCAACTGCGAGCGGATTTCCTCGAACGGCTTCTCGTCGGCCAAGGCGAGCGTCGTGTCGTTGACGGCGCGGATTTCGATGTGCTTCCATCCGAGTTCCTTGTGCGCGCGGATCTGCGTCTCCAGCGGTGTTCCGGCTTCGTCGGCGATCCCCGATAAAAACATCCCGGCTCCTTTCAAAGAAGCTTTAACCACGGCAGAAGAATTTTAACCACAGATGGACACAGATTTACACAGATAAGAGAAACGACACCTTAATCCGTATCTGTGTTCATCTGTGCCCATCTGTGGTTCCAGTCGTTATCTGTTATCTCCGTTATCCTGTCAGCGCGGTTTACTTCTTGAAGATCTCGTCGAAAAACTTCTTCATCGCATCCCAGGAACGCCGATCGGCCGCCGCGTTGTACGCCACGCCTCTCGACGGATCGTCGCCGGAGGCGGGGTTGGTGAAGCTGTGCACCGCGCCGCCGTAAAAGATCATCTGCCAGTCCACTTTCGCGTCGCGCATCTCCTGCTGGAAAGCCGCGACCTGCGCCGCGTTGACGTGCGGATCGTCCGCGCCGTGCAGGACCAGCACTTTCGCCCGGATATTCTTCGCATCGTCGGCATTCGGCGTGTCGAGGTTGCCGTGGAAGCTCGCGACCCCGGCGATGTCCGCGCCGCTGCGGGCCAGTTCGAGCACCACGCCGCCGCCGAAGCAGTATCCGATGGCCGCGACGCGCCGCGGATCGCATTGCGGATTCTTCCGCAGCGTCTCGAGCGCCGCCTGCGCCCGCGCGCGCATCAGCGGGCGGTCGTTCCGCAGCGCCGTCGCCAGCTTGCCGGCTTCCGCCGCGTCCTTCGCGACGACGCCGTCCCCGTACATATCCACCGCAAGAGCCACGTAGCCCAGTTGCGCCAGTTGCCGCGCGCGGGACTTGGCGTAATCGTTCAGGCCGTACCACTCGTGCACCACCAGCACGCCCGGACGCCGGCCCTGGACCGCGTCGTCCCAGGCCATATAGCCGATCATCGTCGTGTCGCCCAGCTTGTACTTCACCGTCTCCGTCCGCACCTCGCCGCTGGCCGTCAACGCCGCGGCCAGCACCGTCAACGCCGGCACCAGGCACTTCATGGCGCGCCCCCTTTCCCTCAATGGCCCCAGGATTGAAACGATTTACGAACGACGGCGGTCAAATCCTGCCGAGCGACTTCCAGTATCTGTACTCGTGCGGCCAGTCCTCTTTGTGCATGGAGATCAACGCTTTCATCCTGCCGAAGAACGCCGCGCGCTCCGATTCCTGGTCGGCGAAAGTCTGGCTATCGCGGATCGCGGCGACCATGCGATTGCCCAGGTCGCCGGCCTCGCCGAACCTGGCGCCCCGGCCGCCTTTACCCTCGACCTCGCTCGCCTCGGCCGCCACGCTGCCGACGGTCCAGCAGCCGAGCGCCCGGAGGAAGTGCAGGATATACCCTTCCACCACGTCGCTGCCGCTGCCGCCGGAGGTCACCACCGCCGCGCCGTACTTCCCTTCCAGCGCCTGGCAATGGATCGGGCAGGAGCAGCGGTCCATCAGCGCCTTCATCTGCGCCGTCACGCTGAAGATGTAGTTCGGGCTGGCGAGCACGATGCCGTCCGCCTTCATAAACGCCTCTTCGACTTTCTTGAAATCATCCTTGATCACGCACTGGCCCGTCTTGTGGCACGAGCCGCAGCCGCGACAAGGCTTGACGTCCATCCGGGTCACGTCGAACTGCGTCACCTCGGCGCCGGAGGCCTTGAGCGACTCCTCGACGCGCGAAAGGAGCTGTCCGGTGTTACCCTTCATCCCGTGCGGGCTGCCGATCACCGTCACGATATTCATCGCGCACCTTCCCTTTCTGGCATTCGTGCCCACGAACCGAACGACGCCTGCCGCACCTCACCGATGTTACCGCGAGCATGGCGGTTTCGCAAGCCGGGCGGACAAGGACATACCGTGCGCAGGATTACTTGGAGCGCCGGCTGGGGCGCAGTATGACTTTCGTCACGCGCCCGTTCTCCAAGACATAAAGCGGGCGCCCTGACTTCCGGTGTTCCCGGCGCAACCGTCGAACCGCCCGGCGCATGGCTTCCAGCGCCTCATTTCCCAGCGCAATTTCCTCTTCGCGTGTCAGACGACGAGTCATGGTTGAATTCCTGTGACCTTGATTCCGGCTGCGCGCTCAACCTCGGCCATCGTTTCCCCTACGATTGAGGTCAAGAACCGAGCGTTCCCCGTTGCAATCAGCTTCGGCTGGTGCCACGAATTGTCCACGATGGCCAGGAAGTCCGCCAAGGGACGGTAGAGCGTGAAAAGATTCCGCAGGCCAACGGCATAACGTCGCCTCACGTCGGCTTCCGGCACATTGTGGCCGCCGTCTCGCACTCGGTCGGCAATTCTGCGGAGTGCGAGATCCACGTCTCTCAACCAGAGAAAGTAAATTCGAATCGCGTAACCGCGCCGTTTCAAGTCTTTCAACAGGTGCACGTATGTTACACCCGCCAGCGTCGTCTCAAAGCCGAAGTTCTTACGCTCCTGCGCGAGCTGCCGGATGCGGCGCAGCGACAGTTTTCCCGCCTCGATCGCTGCCCGGTACGGAGCGAACGGCGAAAGCCCGCCGGCCAGGTAGTCCGCGTTGACGAACTCGAAGTTCGCCTCCAACCTCGGCAGGAATTCCCTGGCAAAGGTGGTCTTGCCTGATCCATTCGGTCCCGCGATGATGTAAACGACAGGCTTGTCGTTCATCGTTCCGGTTATATCACTGGAAGTCCGGCCGCACCAAACCTTTTGGGTCTTCAACTTCAGCCGTTCAGAGGCTCGGCCGTCGCGACGCGCGCCAGTTCGTCTCGCGCTCGTAGGCGCGGGCGAGCTGGAGCAGGCGCGGCTCCTCCATGGCGTTGGCCATGATCTGCGCGCCGATGGGCAAGCCGGCGCGGGTGAAGCCGCACGGAATGCTGATCGCCGGCGCGCCGACGAGGTTGCTCGAGATGGTGTAGATGTCGGCCAGGTACATCTCCAGCGGGTTGGCCACGCGCTCGCCGATGCCGAACGCCGGGCCGGGCGACGTCGGGCCGATCAGGAAATCCACCCTCTTGAACGCAGCGTCGAAGTCCTGCAGGATCAGCCGCCGCACCTTCGCGGCCTTCAGGTAATACGCCTCGTAATAGCCCGAGGAGAGCGCGTACGTGCCCAGGAGAATGCGGCGCTGGACTTCCGGCCCGAACCCCTCGGCGCGGCTGCGCGCGAAGACGGAGAAGATGTCCTGCGCGGCCGGGCTGCGGTAGCCGTAATGGACGCCGTCGTACCGCGCCAGGTTCGAGCTGGCCTCCGCCGGCGCCAGGATGTAGTACGCGCCGATCGCATAGTCGTTGTGCGGGAGCGAGACCTCGGTCGCCTTCGCGCCGAGCTTTTCGAGCACCGCGACCATCGCGCGGACCGCCGCCGCGATTTCGGGATCCAGCCCCTCGCCGAAGAACTCCTTCACGATGCCGATCCGCACCGGCTCCAAGGGACGCTCGGCGGCCTCCAGGTACGGCTGAGCGGGCGCAGGAAGGCTGGTCGAGTCGCGCCGGTCGCGGTGCGCGATGACTTCCATGAGCAGCGCGGCGTCGCGGACGTCCTTGGTGATCGGCCCGATCTGGTCGAGCGATGAGGCGAACGCGATGAGGCCGTACCGCGAGACGCGCCCGTACGTCGGCTTGAGCCCGACGACGCCGCAGAGCGCGGCCGGCTGGCGGATGGAGCCGCCGGTGTCCGAGCCGAGCGACAGGTGCGCCAGGTCGGCGGCGACGGCGGCGGCCGATCCGCCGCTCGATCCGCCGGGGATTTTCTCGGTATTCCACGGATTGCGGCTGGGGCCGAAGGCGGAATTCTCCGTCGAGGAGCCCATCGCGAACTCGTCGAGGTTCGTCTTGCCGACGATGATCGCCCCTTCGCGCCGGAGCGCCTCGACCACGCAGGCGTCGTAGGGCGGCCGGAAGTTCTGGAGCATACGCGAGGCGCACGTGGTCGGGAAATCGGTGGTGCAGATATTATCCTTGACGGCGATGGGCACGCCGGCGAGCCGGCCGACGGCCTGCCCGCGCGCGAGGGCGGAATCAATCTCGTCCGCCCGCGCCAGCGCCCCGGCGCGGTCCAACGCCAGGTAGGCGTGCAGCGGCGGGTCCAGGCGCTCGATCCGCGCGTACAGGTCGGCGACGGCCTCGCGCGCGGAGACTTCCTTGCGCCGGATCTTTCCCGCCAGTTCAAGGCCGGTCAGGCTGTGCAGTTCCGTTTTCACGAGTCACTCTTACCAGGACAGCGGTGATTGGGAAATTGGGAGATTAGGAGATTGGGGCTCGGCAATACCGCCAGGCGTTAATCTCCCAATCTCCCAATCTCCTAATCTCCCATTCACTCGATCACACGCGGCACGCGGAAAAAGCCGTCAGCCGCGTCCGGCGCGTTCTGGAGCGCGCTCTCGCGCGGCAGCGAGCCGGTCGGCGTGTCGTCGCGCCAGACGCTCGCGAGCGCGCCGGGATGCGAGAGCGGCTCGACGCCGCTCGTGTCCAGCTCGTTGAGCTTGGCGATCAGGTCGAGCACCTGGTTCAATTGGCCGGCCATCTTCTCGGCCATTTCGCCGGAAATGTCGAGCCGCGCCAGGTGCGCGACCGCGTCCACCTCTTTTTTGCTCAGGCTCATCATCGGCTCCTTCAACCGGGAACGCGCGGAAACTCATTTTAACAACCGCGGTTTGAAAAGCAAACTCGCCGCGCAGGAGTGCGCGGCGCTTCCGGCGGCATGGGCGATCGCGCACCCCCGAACTTGCGGCGCTCGCGGTCTCTGGCTTATAATCACGGCCGGTGGGAGAGCCCAAATCCAGATTGCAGAATGCGGATCGCAGAATGAAGAATCCAAGAGTCGTCGTCTCTCGCTGTGAAACCTGCCTGTGCCTCCTCGCGCTGCTCGCACTGTGGGCGACAGGCTGCAACGAAACCGCGATGCCGGGAGGCGCCAAGGCCGGGGCTAAGGCGGCGGCGCCGGTCAAGGTCTCGGAGGCCGTCGAGAAGACGGTGCCCATCCAGATCAAGACGTTCGGCAACGTGCAGGCTTACGCCTCGGTCGCGATCCGGGCGCAGGTGAACGTCGAGCTGATGACGATCGGGTTCAAAGAAGGCGAGGAAGTCAAAGAGGGCCGGGTGCTCTTCACGCTCGACGCGCGCCCGCTCGAGGCGGCGGTCCGCCAGGCCGAAGCCGCCGTCCGCCAGGCCGAAGCCGCGTTCAAACAGGCCGAGGCCACGCGCAAGCAGGCTGAGGCCACGGTGGTCAAGGACAAGGCCCTGGCCAGGAACGCCAAGCTCGAGGCCGACCGCGCGCAGACGCTGCTCAAACAAGGCGCCTACACGCAGGAACAGTACGACAACGCCCAGGCCAACCAGGCCGCGATGGATGCGGCCGTGGATGCGGACATCGCGGCCGTGGCCGCCGGCGCCGCGGCCATGGATGCGGCCCAGGCGAACGTGGATGCGGGCAACGCCGCGGTCGAGAACGCGAAAGTGCAGCTTTCCTTCTGCACGATCCGCTCGCCCATGGACGGACGCGCCGGCAGCCGTACGGTGGACGTGGGCAATATCATCAAGGCGGTGGACATGCAGCCGATGGTGATCGTCAACCAGGTCCATCCGATCTACGTCGGCTTCTCCATCCCCGAGCAGCAACTGCCGCTGCTCAAGAAGTACCTCAATGACCGGGAGAAGATGAAGGTCGAGGCGATCATCCCCGGCGACCCGGGCCTGCCCGCGACGGGTGAACTGACTTTCATTGACAACGCCATTGACGCCGCGACGGGAACGATCCTGCTGAAGGGCACGTTCCCGAACGACGACCGCCGTCTGTGGCCGGGCCAGTACGTGGACGTGGTGCTGACGCTCAGCCAGCAGCCGAACGCCCTGGTCATCCCCAGCGTGGCGGTGCAGACCGGCCAGCAAGGGCAGTACGTGTTCGTGCTAAAGAGCGACCAGACGGTCGAGGCGCGCCCCGTCACGACCGGACGGCCGGTGGATGACTCGATCGTGATCGAAAAGGGACTCCAGCCGAATGAACGGGTGGTGACCGACGGCCAGTTCCGCCTGGTGGACGGCGCGCGCGTGGAGGTCGTCCAGCCGGCGGCGGAACCGGGAGCCGGCGCCGTCGGAGCGACGACCGGCTCCGCCGAGGCGAAAACCGCCGAATGAACCTACCGGAATTTTCCATCCGCCGGCCGGTCACGACCACGCTGATGATGGTGGCGATCCTGCTCTTCGGCATCCTCGGCTTTCGGCTGCTGCCGGTGAGCGACCTGCCCAACGTGGATTTCCCGATCATCCTCGTCTCCGCCGCGCTGCCCGGCGCAAACCCGGAGACGATGGCCTCCGCGGTGGCGACGCCGCTGGAGAAGCAGTTCGCCACGATCGCGGGCATTGACTCGATGACCTCGACCAGCGGCATCGGGGTGACGCAGATCACGCTCCAGTTCAGCCTCAGCCGCAACCTGGACGCCGCCGCGCAGGACGTGCAGGCGGCGATCAGCGCCGTCCAGCGGCAGCTCCCGCAGAACATGCCCGCGCCGCCCTCGTACCAGAAGGTCAACCCGGCCGACCAGCCGATCCTGTTCATTGCGCTCACCTCGCCGGACCTGCCGCTCTACGAACTCGACGAATTCGGCGAGACGCTCATGGCGCAGCGCATCTCCGAGGTGAGCGGCGTGGCGCAGGTGATCGTCTACGGCGCGCAGAAGTACGCCGTGCGCGTCCAGCTCGACCCGACCGAGCTGGCGCACCGCGGGATCGGGATTGACGACGTGGCCGGCGCGGTGCAGAACGCGAACGTGAACCTGCCCACCGGCACGCTCTACGGCGAGGAGAAGGCGTACACCGTTCAGGCCAACGGCCAGCTCATGACCGCCGAGCCGTACCTGCCCACCATCGTCGCTTATCGCAACGGCCATCCCGTGCGCCTGCGCGAGATCGGCACGGCCATCAACAGCGTCGAGAACGACAAGACCGCGGCGTGGTACATCAACCAGCGCTCGGTCATCCTCGCGATCCAACGCCAGCCGGGCACGAACACGGTGCAGGTGGCGCAGGACGTCCTGGCGCTGCTGCCGAGCTTCGGGCCCTCGCTGCCGGAGTCCGTCAAGCTGCACCTGCTCTACGACCGGTCCGTCTCGGTCCGCGCGGCGGTGCACGACGTGGAATTCACGCTCATCATCACGCTCGCGCTCGTGGTGATGGTGATTTTTCTCTTCCTGCGCAGCCTCTGGGCGACCGCGATCCCGAGCCTGGCGCTGCCGATGTCCGTCATCGGCACCTTCGCGGTCATGTATCTGCTCGACTACAGCCTAGACAACCTCTCGCTCATGGCGCTGGTGCTGGCGGTCGGGTTCGTGGTGGACGACGCGATCGTCATGCTCGAGAACATCGTCCGGCACGTGGAGATGGGCGAGAGCGTTTTCGAAGCGTCGCTGAACGGGTCGCGCGAGATCGGCTTCACCATCATCTCGATGACGCTCTCGCTGGCGGCGGTGTTCATCCCGGTGCTGTTCATGGGCGGCATCGTCGGGCGGCTGGTCCACGAGTTCGCCGTGACCATCGGCGTGGCGATCCTGATCTCCGGCTTCGTCTCGCTGACGCTCACGCCGATGCTGTGCAGCCGGTTCCTGCGCCCGCCGGCCGAGGCGCATCACGACGGCGTCTACGCGGCCTCCAAAGGCGCATTCAATGCCATGGTCCGGCTTTACGACGCCACGCTGACCTGGTCGCTGCGCCACCGGGCGACCATGATGGGCATCACGCTCCTGACGCTGGTCGGGACCGGCCTGCTGTTCGTGGTCGTGCCGAAGGGGTTCATCGGCAGCGAGGACTACGGGCTGCTCATGTGCTGGACCGAGGCGGCGGAAGGGATTTCGTTCAAGGCGATGGCGGAGCACCAGCAGCAGGTGGCGGAGGTCATCGCGAAGGACCCGAACGTCGAGTCGTTCATGTCCACCGCCGGCCGCATCGGCACCCTCGGCTCGGACAACACCGGCATCGTGTTCATGCGGCTCAAGCCGAGGTCGGAGCGCGCGCTGTCGGCGGACGAGCTCGTTGGGGAACTCCGCACGAAGCTCGAGAAGATCCCCGGCATCATCTGCCGCCCGCAGAACCCGCCGCCGATCCAGATCGGCGGGCGGCTGACGCAGGGCCAGTACCAGTTCACGCTGCAGTCCGGCGACGCGAAGCAGCTTTACCGCTTCGCGCCGGAGCTGGAGGCCAAGGTCCGCGCGCTGCCGGGATTCCAGGATGTCACGAGCGACCTGCGGCTGAAGAACCCGCAGATCAACGTCGAGATTGACCGCGACAAGGCCTCGGCGCTGGGCGTCTCGGCGGCGCAGATCGAGCTGGCGCTGTACGACGCGTACGGCACGCGGCAGATTTCGACGATCTACGCGCCCGGCAACACATACCAGGTCATCATGGAATTGCTGCCGGAGTACCAGTTGCGGCCGCAGTCGCTCTCGATGCTGTACGTGCAGTCCACCAGCGGCAAGCTGGTGCCGCTGAACGCGGTGGCGCGGCTGGAATCGGGCTTCGGGCCGCTGAGCGTCAACCATTCCGGCCAGTTGCCCTCGGTCACGATCTCGTTCAACCTCACGCCCGGCGTGGCGCTCGGCGATGCGGAAAATGCGGTCTCCGCCACCGTGCGCGACCTTCATCTGCCCGCTTCCATCACACCGAGTTTCCAGGGCGAGGCGCAGGCGTTTCAATCCTCGCTCTCCGGCTTGCTGTTCCTGCTGGTCATGGCCGTCCTGGTCATCTACATGGTCCTGGGCGTCTTGTACGAGAGCTTCATCCATCCGCTGACCATCCTCTCGGGCCTGCCGAGCGCGGGGGTCGGCGCGCTGCTGACGCTGCTGATCTTCCGCGTGCCGCTGGGCCTGTACGCCTTCGTCGGGATCATCATGCTCGTCGGCCTGGTGAAGAAGAACGGCATCATGATGATTGACTTCGCCCTCGAGGCGCAGCGCCGCGAAGGCAGGAGCGCGCTCGACGCGATCCACGAGGCATGCCTCATCCGGTTCCGGCCGATCATGATGACCACGATGGCCGCGCTGATGGCCGCGATCCCGATCGCAATCGGCGCAGGGACCGGCGGCGGCGCGCGCCGGCCGCTCGGCCTGGCCGTCGTCGGCGGCCTGGTCTTCTCGCAACTTCTGACGCTGTACATCACGCCGGTGTTCTTCCTCTACATGGAGTCGTTCCGGAACTGGCTCGCAGGCGGCAGCCGGCAAAAGGCTGCGGCGACGATGGACAATGGACGATAGACGATGGAGAGTAAGCTGGAGTCCAGCGTCCATCGTCCCTGGTCCAGCGTCCATCGTCACCCGTCCATCGTGTCCATCCTCCACTGAAAACCGACAATGTCCTCCCAAGAGTTGATTGAGAAAATCCTCTCCGGCTGCACCGCCCCGCAGCGCGAGGCGATTCAGCACCTCAGCGGGCCGCTGCTGGTGCTGGCCGGGCCGGGCAGCGGAAAGACGCGCGTCATCACGCGCCGCGTGGCGCATCTCGTCGCGTCGGACTGCCGGCCCGACGACATCCTCGCGATCACCTTCACCAACAAGGCCGCCGGCGAAATGCGCGAGCGCATCGAGGCGCTCGGCGTGCCGCCGGGCGTCTGGGTCTCCACGTTCCACGCCTTCTGCGCCCGGATGCTGCGCATCTACGCCGACCGCGTCGGCCTGAGCCGCTCCTTCACCATCTACGACAGCGCCGACTCGGTCGCGGCCGTGAAGCGCGCGATGGCCGAGCTTCAGCTCGACACCACGCTCTTCACCCCGTCATACGCCGCGCGCGTGATCAGCACCGCCAAGAACCGGCTCTGGGGACCGGAGAAACTCCAGGAATCCGGCGCGCCGGAGGAGGCCTTCTGCATCGGCCGGGTCTTCGAGCGCTACGAGCGGCTGCTCCGCGGCGCCAACGCGGCCGATTTCGATGACCTGCTCATCCTCATGGTCCGCCTGCTCCGCGAGGTCCCCGAGACGCGCGAGCGGCTCAGCCGCCGCTTTCTGCACGTGCTCGTGGACGAGTACCAGGACACCAACCACGCGCAGTACCTGATCGCCAAGCACCTGGCCGGCGCCGGGAACCTGTGCGTCACCGGCGATCCGGACCAGTCCATCTACGGGTGGCGCGGCGCCGACGTGAACAACATCCTCGAATTCGAGCGGGACTATCCCGACGCCCGCATCGTGCGCCTGGAGCAGAACTATCGCAGCACGCAGCGCATCCTCCAGGCCGCGGACCGCGTCATCACCCACAACGTCCAGCGGAAAGCGAAGTCGCTCTGGACGGAGAATCCCGAGGGCGAGCCGGTGCGGCTGCTGCGGTTCGGCGACGAGCAGGAAGAAGCCGACGCCGTCGCCGCCGACCTGTCCGCGCTCTTCCGCGAAGGGCGCGCCGTCCCGCGCGACGCAGCCGTCTTCTACCGGCTCAACTCCCAGTCGCGCGTCCTCGAGTCGGCGCTGCGCGGCGAGGCCATCCCGTACTCCATCGTCGCGGGCACCGAGTTCTACCAGCGGCGCGAGATCAAGGACCTGCTCTCGTACCTGCGGCTGGTGGACAACCCGGCCGACGACGTCGGCGTGGAGCGCGTGGCGAACATCCCCGCGCGGCGGATCGGCGACACGTCGCTCCAGCGGCTCAGGGAATGGGGCTCGGCGCACGGGCTGACGCTCTTCGAGGCGCTGGCGAAGGCCGCCGAGGCCGGCGTGCGCGGCCCTGCGCTCCAGGGCGTCGCCGAGTTCCGCCGGCTGGTCGAACAGCTCCGCGCCCTGCCGCGCCGGCCCGTCGCCGGTGTCCTCGAGCGGCTGCTCGCGGAGACCGGCTACGAGCGGTACCTGGCCTCCGCCGGCGACAACGCCGAGGAGCGCATCGAGAACGTGCGCGAACTCGTCAACGCCGCCGCCGAGTACGACCAGGCCGAGCCGGAAGGCGGCCTGCAGGGATTCCTCGAACAGGCCGCGCTCGTCTCCGACGTGGACCTGTGGGACGAGAAACTCGGCGGCGTCACGCTGATGACGCTGCACGCCGCGAAGGGACTCGAGTTCCCGGTGATCTATATCGTCGGCCTCGAGGACGGCCTGCTGCCGCTGCTGCGCGAGAACGGCGACCACGATCTCGAGGAGGAGCGGCGGCTGTTCTTCGTCGGCCTGACGCGCGCCAAGCGGCGGCTGACGCTCAGCTACGCCGACTCGCGCGCCCGCCACGGCAAGCGCCAGTTCACAGAACCGTCGCGTTTCATCCGCGAGCTTCCGGAGGAGATCGCCGCGTCGGAGCAATCCGAGTCCGGCGCTCGACGCTCCTTCCCTTCAGCATTCATCAATCCGTCCTCCGCTTCCCGCAATCGGCAATCGGCAATCGGCAATCGGCAATTCTTTGGGGAGCCTCGCCGCGTCCGCCGCAGCGAGCACGAGGAGATCGTCTACGACGGCGATTATTCGTCCGACGCCGCGATGCTCGACCCGCGCGCGCCGTTCCGCGCCGGCGACTCCGTCCGCCACCCGCGGTACGGCATCGGCCGGGTGATGGACGTCAGCGGTTACGGCGAAGACCTGCGCGCGACCGTCCAGTTCCAGACCGTCGGCGTCAAGCGCCTGGTCCTCAAATTCGCCGGGCTGCGCAAGCTCTGAGGCGCGTTCCTTGACCGCAACGGCGCGATGTGATTCAATGCAACTCCATTTGAATTCAGGAGGTCGCCGAACGTGGAAGACCGGTTGGAGCAGGAGCGGCTTCACAAGCTCGAGGCGCTGCGGCAGAAGGGGATTGATCCGTACGGTTCCCGCTTCGACGGCGTCGCCGCCATCGGCGAGGTGACGGCGAACTACCAGGAAGGCCGCAAGGCGCGCATCGCCGGCCGGATGCTCGTCGTCCGCAATTTCGGCAAGGCGGCCTTCGCGGACGTGCGCGACTCCACGGGCAAAATCCAGGTCTACTTCCGCAAGGACCACCTCGGCGATGAAGGTTTCGAGCTGTTCGGGCTGCTCGATCTCGGCGACCTGATCGGCGTGGACGGCACGCTCGCCAAGACGCGCACCGGCGAGATCACCCTCTTCGCGGAGAAGCTCTGCATCCTGAGCAAGGCCCTGCTCCCGCCGCCGGAGAAATGGCACGGCTTGCAGAACGTGGAGATCCGCTATCGCCAGCGCTACGTGGACCTCTTCGCCAACCCGGAGGTAATGCAGACCTTCAAGAAGCGCGCGCGCATCATCGCGGCGATCCGCCGGTACCTGGACGCGCTCGGTTTCCTCGAGGTCGAGACGCCGATGATGCAGACGATCCCCGGCGGCGCCGCCGCGCGGCCGTTCATCACGCACCACAACACGCTCGACATGGACCTCTACCTGCGCGTCTCGCCGGAGCTGTTCCTCAAGCGGCTGCTCGTCGGCGGGATGGAGCGCGTCTACGAGATCAACCGCAACTTCCGCAACGAGGGCATCAGCACGCGCCACAACCCGGAATTCACCATGATGGAGGTCTACCAGGCGTACGGAGATTACCACGCGATGATGGACCTGACCGAGGGCATCGTCTGCGCGGCGCTCGACGAGATCGGCGCGGGGCGCGAGGTGCAGTTCGGCGAGCACAAGCTGAACTTTGCCACGCCGTGGCCGCGGCGGAAATGGAACGACCTGTTGAAGGAATACGCCGGCATCGGCCTCGAGGACGAGGAGAAACTGCGTTCGCGCGCGAAGGAACTCGGGCGCGATCCGACCGGCGACAAGGCCGCCGTCGCGGACCGCCTCTTCGAGGCGTGCGTGCAGCATAACCTGATCCAGCCGACGTTCGTCATTGACTTCCCGCTGGCGCTCTGCCCGCTGACCAAGCAGACGCCGTACGACCCGACGCTGACCGACCGCTTCGAGCCGTACGCGGCGGCGATGGAACTGGGCAACGCCTACACCGAGTTGAACGACCCGCTCGACCAGCAGCAGCGCCTCGAAAAGCAGATCGAGCAGGAACCCGGCCAGGTGCGGACGGTAGACGAGGACTTCGTCCGCGCGCTGAAGCACGGCATGCCGCCCGCCGGCGGACTCGGCATCGGCATTGATCGGCTGGTGATGCTCCTGACGAACTCGCCGTCCATCCGGGACGTCATCCTCTTCCCGCTCATGCGGCAGTAACAGGGCGCTCCGAGAACGGCCTCTTGCAAATCCTCCGCGATGCGGATATATTCTAGCGGAGAGGCGTGCATCGCCGGCGGTCGTTTCCGGCCTCGATATCCAGACTCGCGCCCATAGCTCAATTGGATAGAGTAACGGCCTACGAAGCCGAAGGTTGGAGGTTCAAGTCCTCCTGGGCGCGCCATCATCAACCAGCGCTCCGCTCGTTCAGCGGAGCGCTTTCATTTCCAGGAGGACTTGAAGCGAGCGAACGGCGCGACTAGCAGGAGCGCATCCCGGCCCGCTTCCGCGGGACGGGATAGTGAGCGAGGTGGGGCCGCGCAGGTCGTCCCGCGAAGCGGGCGACCGTAGTGGCCAAGTCCTCATGGGCGCGCCATCATCCACCAGCGCTCCGCTCGTTCAGCGGAGCGCTTTCATTTCCAGGAGGACTTGAAGCGAGCGAACGGCGCGACGGTCGCGGGCGCGAACGGCTGCCCGGGCCGGGTCACAGCGTCACTGAAAATCATCCGCCAGGCGTCGCACGAGTTTTGTCCAGCGTGCCAGACGGCTGAGGTCGCCCTCCAGCGTCTCAATGTCCTTCAGATGGATAATGAGGTGGCAACCCTTCGCGGCTTCCAATCCCTCTCGAAGTATGCGCCGGATTTTCGCCTCGTTCCACCCGCAGCAGACCATCGCGGAGGGATTGGGCCGCCAGGAAATCACATAGTCCGCGCCGATCTGCTCCGCGCAGCGCCGCAGGTCCGCTGTGGGCGCGGCGGCGATGATGCGCAGGTTGGGAATCTTTCGAAGTATGGAGATCTTGTTGGTGAGGTTCTCGCAGCAGCCATAGGCGATGAGCCCGAACTTCTCCAGGATCGGCAACTGATACTGCAGCAGAAACTCATCGTGCATGGCCGGCGAAATCAAAGTGAATTCCTGCGCCGCGCAATAGCCCCAGAGCTGCTTGCGGAGGCGCGGGCCGGAGTTGGCCTTCGGCCATTCAAGCTCTTCGGCGTAGGGCATCGCCTGGTTCGAGTGTGAATTCAGGCTGAGGTCGCCGGCCTTCTCCGCCTCTTCCTGGTTAGTGAGAATGCCGTCGCGCATGAAGGCCAGCAGCGCGTGCAGTTCCCGGGGCGACTCGGACATGTCGAGCATGATCTGTTCAAGCCCGCGCAGCCGGGCCAGTAATGTTGAGATGTCCGCCAGGAACCCCAGGCAGGCGGGGCTGCGATCTGCGTTCACGGCCAGGATATCGCCCACGACATCGCGCAACCGCTGGACGTTCTCGGCGGTGGCTGCCTCGTCAATCCGATGATGCGGCACTTGCAGCTTCGACAGGTCCGACCACTTTTTCAACGGCGGGTCTATCCGGAACGCGCCGCCGTCCTCGCCGGGCTTGATGAACTCGATGCGAGGCCCCCAAAGGTCCTCCCAGCCGCCTCCGATCCGCGCCGCCGCCTGGGTTATCCACGGTTCGCAGATGGAATCGTCCCCGACCTCGTGCTGGAACAGCGCCATGCGGAGCGTTCGTTCATGGGTGCGCAGGAACGGGTCGCTGCAGCGCATCCGGTCGTCGCCGAAGACTTCGCGGCACCATACGTTCCACATCCCGAAGTTGGCCAGGATCAGCGGCCGGGTCCGCTGGAGGCTGTTCTTGCGGCTCCAAAGCTTGCGACGTTCGTTCTGAATCGGCAATGCCGCGATGTCGGCATACCGTCGGGCCAGGTCACGAACGACTTCCCGCTCGCTCGAAATGCTCATGAAGTCCCCATTGTAAGCCCGGGGCTGCAACTGTCAAGCCGCAATTTGCCGGATGGTCGGCATCCACATGATGGCCCGACGTCGAGCATCGGATTCTGACCCTCGGAATCCCGCAGGTCAAGGAAAACTCGCACGGCGAAAGAAGGCCTCTGCGCCGGCCGTCTGGACTGCGGTGAGAGCCGGGTGGCGCCGCGCAGGTCGTCCCGTGCAGCGGGGCGACCGTAGTGGCCAAGTCCTCCTGGGCGCGCCATCAGCAGCCAGCGCTCCGCTCGTTCAGCGGAGCGCTTTCGTTTTATGGAAGCCGCGGTTCATATCATCAGCACCGCCGACGCCTCGATGCGGCTCTCTTTGACCATCCGGAGCGCACGGTTGGCCTCGGAGAGCGGGAACTGCTCGGTGCGCGTTTCGATGCGCATCTCGCGGGCGAGCGCCAGCAGTTCGCGGCCGTCCTGCCGCGTGGCGTTCGCCACGCTCGTCAACGTCTTCTCGTGGTACAGATCGCGGCGATAGTCGAGCGGCGGCGTCGCGCTCATGGCGATTCCGGCGAGTGTGGCCGTGCCGCCCTTCTCCAGCGCGCGCAGCATCTCGGGCACCAGCGCGCCGGCGGGCGCGAAGCTGATGGCGCGGTCGAGCTTGTGCGGCGGCTCCTCTTCGGCCCGGCCGACCCACGCCGCGCCGAGTTCCCGCGCCAGCTTCTGGTGCCGCTCCGCGCGGGTGAAGACATACACCTCGCATTTCCAGTGCCGCGCGATCTGGAGGACGATGTGCGCCGACGCGCCGAAGCCGTACAGGCCCAGACGGAGACCCTGAGCGTGAGTCGAAGGGCCGCCCGGCCGGATGCCGCACCGCCGCAGCGCGCGGTAGCCGACGATCCCCGCGCAGAGCAGCGGCGCGGCCTCGTGATCGCCGTAGCCTTCCGGGATCGGATACGCGAAATCCGCAGGGACGCACGCGAACTGCGCGTAGCCGCCGTCCGCGTCGAGGCCGGTGAATTTCGCGCGCTCGCAGAGATTTTCATTTCCCGTGTTACAGAACCTGCATACGCCGCAAGTCCAGCGCAGCCATGCGATGCCGACGCGGTCGCCCAGCTTGAATCCGGTCGCGCCGGGGCCGAGTTTCTCCACGACGCCGACGACCTGGTGGCCCGGCACGATCGGCAGCTTCGACGGCGTCAAGTCCCCTTCAGCGACGTGCAGGTCCGTGTGGCAGACGCCGCAGGCGCGCACGCGAACGAGCAGCTCGCCCGCCGCCGGCTCGGGCGCCGGCAGTTCCGCCGCCCGGAGCGGCGCGCTCTCGATCGGCGCGGGAGCGCGCAGTTGCATGGCGTTCATGGCAAGGTTTCCTCACCACCAAATTGCCAAGGCACAAAGAGACAACGGCTTCCACCACGGAATACACGGAGCACACCGAATGCCTTTCCTAAACAACTTCAGTGTCTTCCGTGTGTTCCGTGGTTGCAATATCAGTTGGCGTTCTTGGTGCCTTGGCGTCTTGGTGGTTCATGAAGGGAGCGGTCAATCCCAGTATTGCTGCCGATGCTGCCGGAAGAACTCGACCGTGCGGCGGACGCCTTCGCGCAGCGGCGTGCGCGGCTCCCAGCCGAGCGCGCGGCGGATCTTCGTGATGTCCGCCCGGTAGTTGCCGATCTCGATCTTCGCCTTGTCGGAGGGAAACGGCTTGTCGGTGATCGTCCCTCGGCCGGCGATCTCGACGGCGATCTCCGCCGCCTCGCGCAGCGAAGTCGCCACGCCGCTGCCCACGTTGAACACCTGGCCGTTTGCCGCCTCACTGGCGGCAGCGAGGAGGAACGCCTCGACCACGTCGTCCACGTAATTGAAATCGCGCTGCTGCGCGCCGCCGCCGAAGAGCTGGATCTCCTGCCCGTCGAGCGCCCGGCGGATGAACCAGCTCAGCACGCCCTGCCGGCTGGTGCGCATGTGGTGGCGCGGGCCGAACGTGTTCGTCAGCCGCAGCGAGCACGCGCGGATGCCGTACACGTTGTTGTACAGAATGTGGTACCACTCGCCGGCCATCTTGTTGATCCCGTTCACGTCGGTCGGCCGCTGCGGATGCTCCTCGTCCACCGGTAGCCGTTCGATCTTGCCGTACTGCCCGCGCGTGCCGGCGAAGAGCACCTTCACGCCCGGATTGTTCTTCTTGCACGCCTCCAGGAGCGAGAGCTGGCTGCGGCAGTTGATCTCGAGGTCGGTGTACGGGTCGTTCATCGAGTCAATATGGCTGACCTGGCCGGCGAGGTTGAAAATGAAATCCTGGCCGCGGACGAGGTGGTGCATCGAACTCTCGTCGCGCACGTCGGCTATATTGACGCGGACCTTGTCCTCGATGCCGGCGAGGTTGAACCGGTTGCCGCCGTACTGCGGGATCAGCGAATCCACCAGCGTCAACTCCGCGCAATGCCCCGCCAGCGCGTGGGCGAGATTGCTGCCGATGAACCCCAGCCCGCCGGTGACCAGGACCCGCTTGCCGTGGAACGCCGACACGTCGGCAACCATTCGCATCTCCCTGCCAGACAGCATGTTAGAACAACTACGTCATAAGATGCGTCAAAGTGGCCTATTGCGACAAATTGGATTCGTTTTTTCAAATCGCATTATGCGCGTCAACCCCTTTCCCGCCGGCACGTTGCGACTTCTTAACTACGCAGGCAGCAGTATACCATAATATTTCTGACTTGTCAAGCGGCGCCATGCTTTTTTCGCACCGCCGCGGATGAACTCCGATATCGCAACTCGCATTGGATATGTCTTCGCCTTTTCAGTGTGTTTCCAGCGGGGCCAAGACCGGGTTTTTGGACCGCGTGCCGTTCAGCCGTATGACCAGGGTGCCTTCCGCATTGGTCGTCCGCATCTGTCCTTTGTGGACGGTAAAGGTGTACAGCGTCAAACCGTTGCCCCCGGACTGGGCGGAAACCGCCACATCGTAGCCGGTATTCGGCTGGAGTGAAAAAAGGTAGCAGGTGGTGTCGGCCTGGCCCAGCAAGTCGAAAGCCCTCGTCAGGGAATCCGTCCCGGCATCGGTATTGATGCAGAAAACGGCGGCCCGGCTGCCGGCGCCGCTGTCCACCACCGCGCCCACGGCGTTCTCGCCCTTGACGAGACGTGAGACGGGCGCGCCGGCCGTCACGCTGGGGAGCGCCGCGAGGACCGCCACGATCTGCTCTTCCTTGCCGGCGGCGAACATATTATTGATTGAGGCGGAAACTTGTTTCGCAAACCAGCCGGGCCCGACCGGGCCATTTTCATACGTGAGGTTTGCCGGGTAAAGGATTTTGGCATTCAGGGCGGCGCTCGCGCCTGTGACTTTAATCACCTGGTCCGCGGAATCAACGGTCGCCGCAAAGGCTTGATCGTAGTCCAGGTGCCACTTGGTCGGCCGGTTGGCGGCGGAAGTCTGGGACACCCGCAGTTCATCGCCCACGACAAAGATGTTCGGCGGCAAAAACACCAGGTGGCGATACCAGCGATCGAGATGGATGGAGTCGGGATAGCACGCCGTGGCGTCGCCCACCAGGCAGGTGTACTCCGGCCGCCGGTCGGTCCTCAACAAATTCGCCTGATATCGCGGATCCCGCTGCTGGTGGGCGCCTTCGATGGTGAGCGTACTGTGGAGATTGCTCTCCAGTTGGCCATAGCACGGCGGGACGGCCAGATAATCGCCGTTGCAGTAAATGTCGAAACTGTTGGCCTGGGCATGGACGTGCAGATAGTTCTCCAACAGCGCCGTGTCGCCGCCCAGGACGGTTGTCCGGGCGCTGTGCCCGCCCACGGGCGAGCAGGTGAAGGCGCAGACCACGTCCGCTTTCTTCCAGCCGGTCCGCATGATGCAGAGTCCCTGGTTGGCAAAACTACGGAACCCGGGCAGGTCGTCGGGCGGAGTGGGCGCCACGGCCGGGTCGTACCACAGAAAATTCCAGCCCACGCAGTGCAGCGCCGGCACTATCGAATCCTTGCTGACGGCCCAGTTGCTTTTGATGCTCCTGTTCCGGGTAAGGTAGCCGAGATCCAGGATCTCATCCTGGGCCGCCAGCCACTGGGCGTGACCGTCTTTCTGCTCATGGGCCAGCTTGCGCAGAAGCTGGCAGGAGGCGGAGCCGATCACGTTATACCGGCCGTCGCGAAACGAATCGTGGTGGTCAATGTAGGTATTGTCCGGCAGCCAGTTGTACATCCGGTAGGCAACGGCGTTTCGCGCCATGCCCGTCTGGAAGAGGTCCTCTCCGGTTATCCTTCTATTCACGTCGAACAGCACATAGGTCAGGGACATGGCATAGACCCAGTCCGCCGCTCCCTCCATCCAGGCGCCGTCCTGCCCGCAAATGTTCATGTCCTTTTTCAGGATGTCCAAAAAATAGTTGAGCCACTTGGGACCCGACTCGTTTTCATAATAGAGGGCGGCCGCGCCGACTCCCAGTCCGGTGATCGGCAGCCAATGGTCGTGGCAGAGGTAGATGCGGCCCCACCAGTCCGTGGTCGTGCCCTTCACGCCGCGCTGGACAATGGCGGCAAGATGCCCGCTGAGCTGGCTCCGTTCCGCCGGCGTCAGGTCGTTGTAGAGCATGTCGTAACCGCTGGCCAGCGCCATCGCATAGGCGCCGATGAAATGGTCGCCGCCGAAGCCCTCAGGATAGGCGCCGAAGGCCAGCAGCCATTTTTTCGCCGCCTGCAGGTAGGCCGTATCCCCGGTCAGATGGTACGTCAGCGCCATATCGAAGATGTAGGATGCGCCGTTTTCGCAGTAGATCTGCATGGTGTCAATGTTCGTGGACAAGGAAGCGGGCGGAATGGGATCGAAGCCGACGAATTTGTCCGCGCATTTTTTCAGGTTGTCGAAATACGCCTTGTGCGTGGTGGCGGCGGCCTGCCTCAGTTTGGGGACATCCGCCAGGGTAAAATAGAGATACGGATGAGTTGGGTTCTCCTCGCTCGCCGCGTTCGCCTGCATTCCCCGAGACGGATACGATAAAAGAGACAGCAGCGACAGGCAGAGCATCCATTGTTTTCTCATATCCTCTCCCATTCATTCACTGCTCGACATTTTTCAAATACGACGAGGACGATGCGCAAGTTCCGTCACTTCGACTTTGGGCGTTCGATGTTCGGCGTTCGATGTTCGCCGTGCGCTTCCGCCGCGAGTTTCTCGATCCACTCGACCCAGGCTTCGAGCCCTTCTCCGGTGCGGGCAGAGAGGGTGAAGGTGACGAGGTTCGGGTTGGCGATGCCCATGTCGCGGCGCGCGGCGTCGAGGGAGAAATCGGTGTGCGGCAGGAGGTCCATTTTCGTCACGACGGCGGCGCCGGCGGCGCGGAAAATGTACGGGTATTTCGACGGCTTGTCGTCGCCCTCGGCGACGCTGAGGAGGACCACTTTCCGGCTTTCGCCCAGATCGTAATCGGCCGGGCAGACGAGGTTGCCGACGTTCTCGATAAACAGGACGTCCATCTCCTTGAGCGGCAGTTCGTCGGCGACGGTCTGGATCATGGCGGCGTCGAGGTGGCAGCCGCCCTGCGTGTTGATCTGGACGGCCGGCACGCCGAGGCGCGCGATGCGCTCGGCGTCGCGCGAGGTCTCCAGGTCGCCCTCGATCACGCCGGGCCGCACGGCCTTGCGCTCGCGCAGGAGGAGCAACGTCTTCTCCAGCAGCGTCGTCTTGCCGCAGCCGGGCGAGCCGATGAGGTTGAGGACGAGCAGCCGATGCTCGGCGAACCGCTTCCGGTTCATCGCGGCGATGCGGTCGTTGGCGTCGAGGACGTTCTGAAAAACCTTGATTTCCATCTTGCGGACCTCGAAAGGAAAAACGGAACGAAGTTTTTGACCGCGAAAACGCGAAAGCGCGAAAAAAGGAAGAGCTACGACGAACTTTGACCACGGAACACGAAAAGAAAGATTAAACCACAGATGAACACAGATACGCACGGATACGAACTATCTTAACTGTGTTCATCCGTGTCCATCTGTGGTTCCAAATCCGTTTTCCGTCTTTCGCGCTTTCGCGTTTTCGCGGTCAGATTCTTCGTTTTCGTCTTCCATCTCGAACGAATCCACCGTCAAGTCATCGCCGCCGTCGAGGCGGATGTCTCGGGCCTGGCAGGCGGGGCATTCCATCTGGCCGGGCGCGAAATCCCACTCGTGGCGGCAGTTTCGGCAGAGGCCGCGCGCGGGGACGTTGCGGATGACGATTTTCATCCCTTCAGCGCGCGTGCCTTTGGAGCAGACCTCGAGGGCGAACTCCAGCGATTCGGCCATGACGCCGGAGAGCGCGCCGATGCTCAGCCGCGCCGAGCGGATCGCGCCCCGGCCGTGGCCGCGCGCCTGCTCCTCGATGATCCGCAGCACCTCCTGCGCGATCCCGATCTCATGCACGGTTGCTCCACCCGTTCGTCAGCCGTAGGCCTTTCTTAACCACCAAGACACCAAGAACGTCAACTCATATTGCAACCACGGAACACACGGAAGACACTGAAACTGTTTAGAAAAGTCATTCGGTGTGCTCCGTGTATTCCGTGATGGAAGGCGTTGTCTCTTTGTGTCTTCGTGCCTTGGTGGTGAATGAAAAACCCGTTCTCAACGCGAATGCGCCGGTTTGCGGTCGGCGCGGACGCACAGGATCTTGCCGAAATAGAGCCGGTGGAAATCGCCGTTGGCGTACGCGGTGTTGCGGATCGAGCGGTCCAGGCGGTCCGGCGGCACGTCGTTCGTCATCATCGTGCGGCACTCGTAGGCGATGATGCTCTCGGCGATGATCGGCGTCTTGACGTGCAGCGCCGGCGCCGCGGTCATCTTCGCCTCGGCGAATTTGTCGTGCGTCCGGCCGGAGACGCTGCCGCACAGGTCCACGGCGCGCTTCATCTTCGGCGGCATGACATTCACGGTGAAGTCGCCGTCCTCCTCGAGCAGCTCATACGTGTAGCGGCTGGGCCGGACGAGGACGATGAAAATCGGCTGGCTCCAGATGGAGCCGATCGAGCCCCAGCCGATCGCCATGGCGTTGGGTTTGTCCCGGCGCCCCTGCGCGACGAGGAGCAGGCCGGCGCTCGCCATCGGCTCGAGCGTTTCCTTCAGGAGGGAGTCGTAGTGAACCTGGACTTTGTCGGACATGGCCTTGCCTCCAAGAAGCTCGATCCCCGCAAACGTCAACGGGCCTCAGCGGCCCACAATGAATATGTGGATGTCGTTCCAGAACGCGACCAGGAGCAGCCCAACGATCAGCGCGAGGCCGACGTAGCTGGCCATGGAGCGCACCTTCTCGCTGACGGCCCTGCCGCGGACTTTTTCGATCACGGCGAACATGAGATGCCCGCCGTCAAGCACGGGCACCGGCAGCAGGTTCATGACGGCGAGGTTGATGTTGAGCACGCCGAGGATGTAGAGGAAGTAGCCCATCCCGGTCCGCGCGGCGGCATAGGTCATGTAGCCGATGGCGACGACGCTGTTCATGTTCGCCAGCGAGACGTCGCCGACGAGCAGGCTTCGCAGCGAGGCATAAACGCGGACTGTCCATTGGAAAGCTTTGCGCGCGCCCAGGCGGAACGAGCGCGCCAAGCCGGCCTTGATGGTCGTCTGGGCCGGCTTAAACGGCACCCCGATGAGCCAGCGTTTCTGCGGGGTGATGCTGGACTTCAGCTCCTTTCCTTCGCGGAGCCACGCCAGCGTGACGGGCTGACCTTTCGCGTCGAGCAGGACCTTCGCCAGCCCCTCGATGTCTTTGACCTGGATGCCGTTCGCCGAGACGACCTGGTCGCCCGGCTGCAGGTCGAGGCGTGCGGCGGGATAGCCCGGCTCCGTCCGGTCCACGACCATGTCGGGCTCGAAGGCGACGGAGGCTTCGAGCGCGTCTTTCGACATCGGCGGGAGTTGGAGGTCAACCTCCGCGTTGCCGCGCCGGACGACGGCCGGGACGGGCTTATCCGCCGTTTCCAGGCCTCGCGCGACTTCGCCGTACGAGCGCGTCGGCCGGCCGGCGATCGAGACGAGGATGTCGCCGGGTTTCACGCCGGCCTTTTCGGCCTCGGAGGCCGGGCAGACGGCGGCGACGTGGTTCGAGGAGAAGACGATGCCCAGCCAGCGCGGATCACCGACCTGCTCGGGCTCGACGCTGACGGACTGTTCGGCGGATTCGGCCCCGCGCCGGTAGAAAACGCGCACCGGCTTGCCGGCGCAATCGCCGACGGCCATCTCGAACTCATCCGGCGTGGCGATGCGGGTCGGCTCGCGGGCGCCGGCAACCTGGACGGCGGTGATCGTGTCGCCCGGCTTCAGCCCGGCCTGGAAAATGCGGTCCATGTCCGCATTCTCCTCATCCTTGCTCTTGCGCGCCTTCGGGACTTCGGCCAGCACCAGCGTATCCGGCGCCATGATGCCGGCGCTGGGCAGGCCGCGCGACTTGTTGTATTCCGGGTAAACGACCACGTCGAACCGCCGGCCGTCGCGGTTGACGCTCAGGCGCACCCCTTCGCCGCGGGTCGTCAGCGTCACGGTGGCGCTGAGATCCTCGAAATCAATCGGCGGGCTGACACCGCGGATGGCCTCGATGACGTCGCCGCGCTTCAGGCCGACGTTCCACGCGGGCGAGCCGGGCTGCACGCCGCCTACGATCGCCGGCTGCACGGGCACGCCGATCTGGTACGCGATCATGAACGCGAGGAACCCGAAGACGAGGTTCATGAAGACGCCGGCGACGAAGACGATCGAGCGCTGGCCGACGCTCTTGGAATAGAATTCGCCCGGCGCGGGCGGCTTGTCCGGCGACGGTTCCTCGCCGGCCATTTTGACGTAGCCGCCGATCGGGCAGATGCCGAGCCGGTACTCCGTCTCGCCCCATTTCTTCTTCAGCGACGGGCCGAACCCGAGCGAGAAGACGTCCACGCGAACGCCGATCCACTTGCACGCCAGGAAGTGGCCGAGTTCATGGACGAAGATCAGGATGCCGAAACCGATGGCGGCTTCGACAATCCCTTTTGCCATGGCGAAGAAGCTGTCAGGGGACAATTCGAGCTTTCCGAAAAAAGGGAGAACCGCGTATGACCCGCCGATTTCTTAGTATAGAGGGCCGGCCCGGCCGAAGTCAATCCAGCGGCGTCGCGGGTGGTTTCGACAGGATAACAGGATAGACAGGATGGCTGCGAAACGGCCGACTATAACGGCTTGGCTCACGAGATCGCGACGGCGGGACGATCTGCGATTTTTCTTGACGCGGGCGGATTCGCGCGATAGACTTGTTTTAACGACCTTTTGAGGTGTTGCATGCTCTGGGCAGCACGGCAGACATACAACAGGCGACGGTTTTCCGGCCATTCCATCTCTCCCCGATTGCTTCACGGTTTTCAAGCGGCGCATCACTGTCAGGCCCGTTCCGTCGGCGCTGGGGCCGGCTCTTCTCCGCCCGCCGAAGCGGCGGAGCTGCGAAGAGCGGGCGCGGCGGAGCGGCGCGGTATCCGGGTGGCGTTTCTTCGGAAAGGAGCGCGTATGCATCTGAGCGCAAAGCCGGTCCGGAAGTGCCATGGCTGTGGATTGAACCTGGGGGACCATTGCGGCGTGTTCGAGAGCCCGCGATTGATGTGGGAACGGCACGCCGCGTGTCCGGGGTATAAGAACCAAAAAATGCTCGCCGAGTACCTGGCCGCCGAGGCCGGGAGGCAGGCCGACCTGAGGAAGGAGAAACGCAGGCTCCTCGCGAAAATGCAACACGGCGTGCCGCACCAGGCGGGCGACCAGCACGTCATTATCGCCGCCGTCCGCCGCTAGGTTCGCAGTGTGCCCGTAAGGGCATACGAAGCAGCGCCTGACGGCGCCACTACAAGCGAACGCCCCGGACCGAGCCGCATCGGTCCGGGGCGCGTGTTTCTGCGCGACGAATCGCAGGTTCCGCTCGCGTCTCCGCCGTTTTCCCGTTATGATAATCTCCGTTCCCGCCGAGGCGGGAGTTCTGCGGAGACCGGCATGGATTCCGAGCCGAGCGTCCTGGAGGAGCTGAAGTCGGGCTCGCGACGCAATCTCTGGCCGCTGCTCATCCTCGCCGCGATGGCCGTCCTCTTCTTCGCGCGGTTCCTCCGCTCCGACACCATCTTCCTGATGCGCGACCTCTTCCAGAAGCATTACCCGCTCCACATCTACTCCAGCGAAATCCTCCGGCGCGGCGCCCTGCCGCTGTGGAACCCGTACACCGGCTGCGGCGAGCCGTTCCTGGCGAACATCGAAGGCGCGGTGCTGTATCCGCCGAACCTGCTGTACCTGCTCCTGCCGGTGACGCTGGCGACGGCGGCGCTGGTGATCTTCCACACGTGGCTTACCGCCGCGGCCGGCTACGCGCTCTGCCGCGTGTGGCGGGTGTCGCGGCTCGGGTCGCTGCTGGCCGCGACGATGCTGAGCTTCAACACGTACTGGCTGACGCGCATCGAGTTTCTGCCGTCGCACGCGGCGATGGCGTGGTTCCCGCTGGTGCTGCTGCTGTACGCGCTCTGGGCGCGGTCGCGGCGCGCGCGGTGGATCGCGCTGGCCGGGCTGGCGCTGGGCATGCAGATGCTGGCGGGGCATCCGGAGAGCGTGCTGTTCCCGCTCGGCGCGATCGCGCTGTACGCGGTCATGCTCGGCCTCTGGGAAGCGCGCGAGCGGAAGCGCTGGCGCGCGCTCCTACCGCCGGTCGCCGCGTTCGCGGCCATGTGCGCGCTGGCGATTCTTCTCGCGATGGCGCAGATTCTTCCCACGTGGGAACTGGTGCGCGCGTCGTCGGTCCACAGCGGCGTGGTGGATCCGGAGGTCGGCAAGGCCTCCGTGAATCCGGGAATGCTGGCCACGCTGCTCATGCCGTTCCTGTATGGCGTGCCGGGATATTTCGGCCGGTACTGGGCGCCTTCGTGCTCGGAGTACTGGGCCGGCAGTTTCTACGTCGGCGCCGCGGCCATCGTCGTGCTCGTCGGCGCGCTGCTGATGCGGGTGGCAGAGTGGACGGGCGCGCCGGAGCGGGCGGATCGCCCGCCGGCATGGCTGCGCGTCCGAACGCCCTTCCTGCTGGCGCTGCTCGCCGGCTCGACGCTTTACGCGATGGGCCGCTACACGCCGTTCTTCCGGGCCTGCTGGCTCGCGCTGCCGTTCCTCCAGAAATTGCGGTGGCCGAGCAAGAGCATGATCGGCGCGGTGTTCGCCCTGAGCCTCCTCGCCGGGCTGGCGCTGGATTATCTTTCCGAGACGCCGGAACGGACCGGCCGCGACGGCCGCCGCGTGCAGCGGATGCTGGCGCAATGGTGGATGTTCTCGCTGTTCGTCCTCGGCGCGGCGTTCGTCGCCGTATGCCTGACCGACGGCGGCCGCGTGGGCCGGCTGGTCCTGGAGAAATACTTCAACCTTGCGTCGCTCCCGTCGTACCAAGTCCATCGCATCCCGTGGACCGCGCTGGGCCGCGACGCCGCGAAGCTCACGCTGCTGGCGCTCGTCGCGCCGGTGCTGGTGCTGCTCTGGTCGTCGCGCAGCCGCCTGCGTACCGCCGCCGGATGCCTGCTCGTCGGCCTCGTTTATGCGGACCTCTTCGTCACCGGCTGGACGCTCGTCCCGGCGGGAAGCGCCGACTTGCTGGTCCGTCGCGCGGCGGAGGTCTCGGCGCAGGACGAACTGGGCCCCACTCGCATCTTCAAGGTCAGAGCGGAGACTGCCGGACTCTGCACGTACGGCGAGACGGATGAGAATATCTTTCGATGGGCGCGCGAGGGGCTGGTCATGAGCTGGCCAATCGCCGACCGCGTCTTCGCCGTGAACGCGGAGGGCAATTTCAAGCTGCCCGGCGCGGTCAGCCTGCGGCTGTACTGCGACGACTCGAAAAAGCCGGGCGACGCGCAGTTGCGGCTGCTGCGCATGTCGAACACGGACCGCGTGGTTGGTTACTCGAACGCGGGAAGCCCGGCCGAAAGCATCAGCCTTCTCGACTACTATGCGACGGGCAGCGCCCTGGAGCCGGAGAGCATCGCGCCGGTGGCCGACACCATGCCGCGGGCGTACGTCGTCGGCGGGCCGTGGATGCCGGCGGCGGAGCGGAGCCCCTTCGACGCGATGGCGGACGGCGATTTCAATTTCCGCGAGGCCGCCCTGCTCGATCCCTCCGGCCCGTGGGCGAAGGAATTTTCCGATCTCAAGCCCGGCCGCGTCCAGCAGAAGGTGACGCGGGTCGCCTACGCCGCGGACAACAACTCGCTGGCGATTGAACTCTGGAGCGGACGCGAGGCGCTGCTGGTGGTGACCGACGCGTGGTATCCCGGCTGGCGAGCGACGGTCAACGTCCGCGCCGCGCCCATCGCCGAAGTCAACGCCTTCCAGCGCGGCGTCCGCGTCCCGGCGGGAAACTCCAGCGTCGTCATGCGCTATGACCCATGGACGCTCCGCATCGGGATCCTCGTGAGCCTGGCGGCGCTGGTCGCCGTCGCAGCGTGGCTGGCCCTCAACCGTTCGCGGCCTGGACCGTCCGCGACAGCCCCGCAGGACGCGTAAGCCCGGCGAAAACAGGCCACGAATTCACGCCCTTTTCACGCAGGAACCTAAGCTATTTTCTAAATTGTTCCACGTGAAACAATCAGACTTATCCTGACACTCATGCCGCTTTCATGCCGCCTCCATGCCGCCGCAATGGCGCCGCGACGAGCCGGAATGATGTCGAATAGGCCATGCATGCCGATAACATGCTCTTTTTCCTGACGCCGTCGCGCGCAGGACGCTGATCGAACGTCCGGCTCGATAAACCCATCTGAAAAAACGAACCCAATCGCGTGCGTACCCCAGGCGACCCGCCCGCTTCCCACTCTCGCAGCTTGTGAAGGCGGAGGAAACATGTCCCCGGCACTTCGGCTGCCCCCTTTTCGGTGTCAACTTCTCAGGTTATGATATTGCCGCGCGATAGACAAAGTTTCCCGCCGCTGACGTTATATGTATGGATTGGAGAGGGTCCATGGAACGAGGCGGAGAGCAGGACTGGCCGACGTGGCTGAACCGGCACGGGCCGGCGCTCGTGCTCTTCGCAAGGCAGTGGGCGCCGGCGCAGTCCGACGCGGAGGATATCGTGCAGGACGCGTTCATCAGGTTTTGGCGCGCGAGGGGTTCAACGAACCCGGAGACGGCGTATCTCTTCGCCTGCGTGCGAACCTCCGCGCTGGACTGGCTTCGTTCGCGGACCCGGCGCGCGCGGCGCGAGAAGGATGCCGCCGGCCTCAAGCCGGTCTTCGCTGAGCCGGTCTTCGAGCGTTTCCCCGAGGACCAGGAATGGCGCGCAGCCGTCGAACGGAAGTTATCCGTGTTGCCCTCCGAACAACGCGAGGTCCTGGTCTTGAAACTTTGGGGCAGCCTGACATTCCGCGAGATCGGCCAGGCGCTGAATATTCCGCAGGACACGGCCGCTTCGCGCTATCGGTACGCGCTCGATTTCCTGAGGCGGAATTTGGAGGAGGTCCGGCCCCATGGATGATCGAATGGACGAATTCGAAGAACGGTTGCGCTCACTGCGGCCGGTCGCGCCGGCGCCGGACCTCGAGCGCAGGGTTTCGGCCGGTCTCGCCGGCGAATCGGCAGACGCGAAATCGCGGGTCGGCACATGGGTCGTCGTCGCGGCCGGGCTCATGGCCGCAATGCTGGCGATCTGCATTGCCCTGGCGCATCTTGGCGGACCGGCCGCCGCGCCCCGGCCGCTTCAGCCGGTGAAAACGGTGGCGCTGATACCCCACCACGATTTCACGGCGGACGATCCGCCGACCCGCGCGGTCTACGGCGCCGCCATGATGCGGTCGCCCGAAACGCTGGATGCGCTGATGGATAAGCACGCCCGGAGCTTGATGCCGCCGGACCGAGACCCGTCAGCCTGGAGAAATACAGTCCTGCAGTGAAGCTTGCGCATACGGCGGGCTGCAGACCGCCGGGTGCGGCATGGGTCAGTGAGACATTACAGCGTTTTCTTTTCCTGATGGAGGGCAGTGTCATGAAGCGACTGGTGATGATTTGCTTGCTGTTGGCGGCCACGGCCATGCCGGTTTCGGTTGCCGCGGCGCAGACCGACTGGAGAGGGCCGAAGGAACTCGGCGACAACGCGGCGCTCAAGTATTGGCTGGCGTTCGGGACGCTGACCACTCTGCCCGAGGCCGATTACAAGCTCGTCAGGAACTGGAACGGGGCCGGCCCGGACCCGGCGGCCGCACACATGGTCGAGTGGTGCGAGACCAGCCTCAAGCTCTTGCATGAAGCGGTCAACTGCAAATGGTGCAATTGGGGCCTGGTCAATGAGGGGCCCGGCACTGAGATGCCGCATTTAGCCAAGATGCGCGAGCTTGCCTGGCGTGCCTGCTTCAGGGCCAGATACCGCGCCGCGACCGGAGACGGCAACGGCGCGGTCGAGGATATTCTGGCCGTCTTCGCGCTTTCGAGACACTGCAACGCCGACTCTTCGATGATCGCTTATATCGTACGTCTTTTTAACCAGCGCATCGCTACGAAGGGCGCCGCGGATACGCTCAAACGCTTGAATCCCGAGCAGCTCAGGAAGCTCGCCGAGGGGCTTGACTCGCTGCCGCAATGCTGCAGCCTGCGGGACGCTTTCCTCGACGAGTCCGAAAACGAGTACGGCTGGTGGGCGGATCATATCAAGCGCGGCGGCATCAAGGCAGCCGAGGAGTTCCGAAGGTCCGATGATCGGGAGAATGAGGCGGGCAAGGCGGACTCGAAGGAGCCGATTACGGAGGAGGACGTCGCGCGCTACATCCACGACCTGGAGGTCGCGCAGCGCTGCTGGGCGCTCGTTGCCGACATGGCCGCGCTGCCGCCGGCGGAATTCGCGGCCCGGAGCCAGGCGCTTGAGGAGAAAATGAAGAAGGAGTGCACGACGCTTCCCGAGCTCTTCAACCACCCGGTATCGGAATTCCGCAACAACGGGGCGCGCGCCGATGCCTCGTTCGCCATGCTCAAGGCGGCAATCGCCGTCGTCCTCAACGGTCCGGACAGCCTGAAGTCCATCCAGGACCCGTTCGGCGCCGGCCCCTTCGAATACACCGCCGTCGGAACAGGCTTCCAGTTGAAGTCGAAGTTCGTCTTTCAGGGGAAGCCCGTGGAACTGACTGTGCCCGGAACGTAACCACGAGGAGCTCAGCCAAGCAGCGCCCGCACTTCGGCGTCGGCCAGAGAAATTGGACAGGCCCCGTTACCCGAGACAGCCCTTCGGAAACGGGGCCTGCCACCATTTTCCGCCAGCAGCCCCCGCAATGCCGGAGCTGCCACCCACTCACGCTCTCAGGACACTTTCCGCTTGACATTTTCCTCGCCCCTGACTAAACTTCCTGTATAATCTCAAGGATGCTGCCAACGGAGGCACCATGACCATAGCTATCTCCCTCAAAGTTAACGACGGCGTCATCCTCGCCGCCGATAGTGCCACGAGTATCCCCGCTCCCGGCGGCCAAATTATTAACGTCTACAACAACGCCAACAAGATATTCAATCTCAAGAAGGGCCATCCAGTTGGAGCCGTTGCTTGGGGTCTAGGGAGTATCGGGCAAGCCTCAATCACCACCCTGGCAAAGGATTTTCGTTATGAGCTTACCAGTGGGTCCCTCAGCTCGCTAATCTCGGAAGGGTATACAGTAGAGAGAATTGCAACAGAATTCCTCGCCTTCCTCAAGAAGAAGCACGACGAGCAGCCCCCTGAATGGCGTCAGAACTCACCGCCCCTCGGACTCTATGTCGTCGGATACTCCTCCAACAAGGACTATGCCGAAGAATGGCAAATCCAGATCGCCGCTGACAAAGCCACTGGCCCTACCCGTATCCGCAAACCCGACGAAATGGGCGTAACATGGGGAGGTGATGGCCGTACCCTTTACCGCCTGCTCCTGGGATATGACATTCAGCTTCCCGCTCAACTCGTCGTCGCCGGCATCGCAAGTGAACAGGTCAACAAGGTTATGCCAGTTATCGCAAAGGCCATCACCTGGCCTTTCGTCTTTCCCGCCATGCCCATCCAAGACGCCATCGACCTGGCTGAATTCTTGGTTTACGCCACAGCGCAGTGCGCAAGGTTTGGGCCGGGTGCCCCTATCGTCGGCGGTCCCATCGAGATAGCTGCGATCACAAAACACGAGGGCTTCAAATGGGTCCGTAGGAAGCACTACTTTGGTCACGATCTCAATCCACCCCCACCCGTCTAGAGGGAGAGACCGCAGTGGAGTCTTATTCTCTTACATACAATTCAAGAGACGTGCTTACCATCCTAAAGCTCAACGACTATGGCAATCTTAACGAAATAGTCAGCACATACTCTGCCAACTTCGCTCCTGCCTACTTCGACGAAGATACTGAGTGCCTGCGCATCATTCAAGATAGACAATCGGACTCCACTATCTCTCTCGATGAGTTCCTAACTACTCTCCGAACCGATGGCATCCTGGCACATTGAGCTATCCAACCGGGTCAAGCGTGATTTCCACTCCATTGACCCGCAATACGTTCCACGGATACTCGATGCGATTACGGCATTGGCCCAGGAGCCCCGCCCAGCCGCTTCCGCTAAACTCGCAGGCCATCCCAACGCGAGACGCCTCCGGGTCGGTTCCTTCCGTGTTCTCTACACTATCGACGTATCTGCAGCGCGCATTGTCATCCTACAAGTAGGATCTCGCAGTAATATCTACACAAACTGGCAGCACAAACCTGCTTGACCGACCCTCCGTGAACACTTGCGGGAAAGATAGGGACAGGCCCCGTTACCCGAGATAGCCTTTCGGAAACGGGGCCTGGCCCTGTTTCCGTATTTCCGCTTCATCCAGTGATGTTCGCACTTTACGCAGATTCGTCTTTCAGGCATCGTCAGTGAGGATGAGTCCAATGGCGGTCTATTCCGCTCGGCACCATATAGATGATTGGGAATAGGACATAGAGAACGAGGCTGATGGCGGGGTTGACCAACGCCAGGAGCACCGCACAAATGTTCAACAGTACTCCCATCAGAATCCGCCGCTTTCCCTTGCGCACGAGTTCCGGTTCGAGATTGTCGCCCACGAGACGGCGGCCGCTTGTGGCATACGCCCATTGCCAATAGAGTGTGAGCCCCAGCGCCATCATATTGCAACCGTAGACCATTGCCGCGATTCGATGTCGCGGATAATCTCCCAGGAGATCTGTCGAAAACGGCATAAACACCACAATGAGGAGGAATAGCAGATTAATCCAAAGAAAGTAGCGGTCCGTGCGCTTGAGAAAATGGGAGTAGCCGTGATGGGCGGCCCAGAAAAAACCAAGAGTCACAAAGCTCATCGCAAAAGTCAGAAATTTCGGCCACAGGTCCAGCAGGGTTTGCGCCAAAACCCCTTGATTGACCAGCGGCTCGGGGAGTTTAGGGATCTTTACATCCAGGACCAGAAGGGTCATCGCAAATGCGAAAATGCCATCGCTCAGCGCCTCGATCCGCTGCTTGCCGAGCCCTTCGACGTTTTCCGTATGGCTTGAAGGAATCATGCGTTCTCCGGTTTCTTTACGGTCTCCTTCGAGTCAGATGACGCGCAGGACGATCTTGCCGCGCGCGTGGCCTGTCCGGCTCGTCTCCTGTGCGCGGCGCGCTTCCGAAAGCGTCAGGACCGTCTCGACGAATACCTTGACCCGAAGTCGTGAACCACGGCTCATGCCCGGCCAGTTCGGTGACGTTGTCGGCCTTCTCCGTCCGCGGGTCGCTATTCCTGATCCACTCGCGACGCGCATCCGATCGCAGCCATTGACGCAGATGAGCCGCGCTGTCGAATTTCAGGGTGATGACGTAATCAAAGTTCGCCGGATCGCGCGGCCGCAGGATGCTGACGCCGTGGTGTCCCGGGAATTGAGCGACCGCCTGAGAGATGCCCTGCAGCCACTCCTCGAACGCCTTCTGACAACCCGCTCTGACGCGGCGGGAAATGACCGCGGTCACTGGAATTTGCGATTCCTCGATGGTGGAACTCTTGGAATCCATTGGTCCTCTTTTTGCCCTGCCTCAACGAAAAACCTTCCCGTTTCCATTACAGCGCACATTTCCGAGCGAGTCAAGATGCGCGCGGCCGAAAAAATCGCTCATGGGTATTGACATGGGGTGTGCGGTGAATTACGGTGGACGTGGGGATAAGCGCGCTGGGGTGCGCCCGTGACGCAGCAAAGCAGCATGGACATCCTGATTTTCCACGTGCCACACGCCATCGAGGGCCGGTTCGTGAAGGGGTTCGTCGGCGGGCACGGCGGATGAAGCCGCAGGTCATTGTAAAGGGGCGGGAGCCGTGGAAAAACTGAAAGGGAAGGTCGCCGTAATCACCGGCGGCAGCAGCGGCATCGGCCTGGCGACCGCAAAGCGTTTCGTCGCGGAGGGCGCATTTGTCTTCATCATCGGCCGGCGCCAGGCCGAACTCGACGCGGCCGTGAAACAGATCGGCTCCAACGCCGCCGGCGTTCAGGGCGATGTCGCCAACCTGGCCGATCTGGACGGGCTGTACTCGGCGGTGAAGCGGCAGAAGGGGCGAATTGACATCCTTTTCGCCAACGCCGGCGTCGTTGAATTCGTCCCGCTCGGTTCGATCACCGAAGAGCACTTCGACAGGCTCTTCAACATCAATGTCCGAGGCGTGCTTTTCACCGTGCAGAAAGCCCTGCCGCTGTTCACCGACGGCGGCTCCATTATCCTGACGAGTTCGGGCGTGAGCATCAAGGGCTTTGCCGCCGCCAGCGTTTACAGCGCGACGAAGGCGGCGGTCCGCTCCTTCGCGCGATGCTGGACGACCGACCTGAAACAGCGGCGAATCCGCGTGAACGTCATCAGTCCGGGGCCGATCGAAACGCCGATGTTCGCCGAAGTGCCCCAGGAAGAGAAGGCGCGGCTTTCCTCCACGGTCCCCATGGGCCGCCTGGGCAAGCCGGACGAGATCGCCAGCGCCGCCGTTTTCCTCGCGTCGGACGAGAGCAGTTACGTCACCGGCATCGAACTGTTCGTGGACGGAGGCGTGGCGCAGGTCTGACGATTTCATGATCAAAGACCGCAAGCGCAAAGCGGCGCCTCGAGGGAGGAATGCATGGCGATTGCAAAGATCGAGATCCAACGGTTCAGCGTGACATCTTCCAGGCCGTTTCGCGAGGTACTGGGGGCGCTTGAGGCGGCTTTGGGCCATCCCGACCCGAAGGTGTTTCGCGAGAACGTCGCCGCAGCGGAGACGTTCGCCGAACTGGAAAAGGTCGTCCATGAGGTCCTCGGATCGTCCGGATTGATGGAGTTCGCGCGGTTTGACTTTGGCGTGGTCCTGCGCAAGCGAATGGAAGCTGCGCCACAAACTGTGCGGCTCGTCCTGGGCAACCCGCTCATCATGACCCGGATGGTCATGCACGTGCCGGATGCGGGCTCATACGTGCCGGTGACGGTTCTGATTGACGAGCGCCAGGACGGAGTCCATCTCTCTTACGACAAGACGGCGAGTTTTCTTGCCCCGTATGGAAACTCCGAAGCGCTGAAAGTGGCCCGAGACCTGGATGCGAAGATTGAGGCGCTGCTGGCGGACGCTGCGCGGTAATGCGGCGCGCGCCCAGTCTGCCTTGTCAGAAGGGAGGCCGAATGAGTGCGACGAAGTGGACCTATGTATTGGACGATGCCGCGTTACAGGAAGGCCGCATGGCGCCGGCGTTTCCGCTGGGAGTGAACGTCGTTCTGGCGCGGGTCGGCGGCGTGGCCTACGCCGTTTCCGGCAAGTGCGCGCACATGGCGTGCCCGCTGTTCATGGGGAAACTGGCGGGCCACACGCTCACCTGCCCGTGCCACGACTGGCGGTTCGATGTCCGCACCGGCAAGTTCCTCGATGCGCCCGAGCTGGGCGTTGCCGTTTATCCGGTGAAGTCCGACGCCGGCAAACTGTTCGTCAACCTCGGCTGAAAGGAGGCGGTCATGAAGAAAGTCAGCATGTATACGCTCTCGACTTGTCCCTGGTGCCGCAAGACGAAGAAGTTCTTCGCCGACCACAAGGTCCCGTTCGATTTCGTGGACTACGATCTCGCCGACCCGGCGACGCAGAAAAAGATTACGCAAGAGCTCGACGCCGCAGGCGCCACCGGCTTCCCGTTCGTCAGGATTGGCGACGAAGTCATCGTGGGCTGGCAGCCGGAACGCTATTCGGCCGCGCTGGGCATTGGAGGCGCTTGAATGAATACTGAATCGAGGAAGAAGGCGCTGCACTATTTCTATGAGAAGGTCGTCGAGCCGCTGGGTTTCAAGTTCACCCCCGACGCGGAGCTGATGGAGTTCCTGCTCGAGCAGGAGGTGATCCTGGAAGGCAAGCACGGCATTCCCTTCTGCCCCTGCCAGCCGCTGCGGCGCGACCGCGCGCGCGACATGCAGATCGTCTGCCCGTGCATTCCTTTCCACCGGAAGCATTTCGACGCGATCAAACGCTGCTGGTGCGGGCTGTTCGTTCACCAGGACGTCACGGACCCGGACACACTGCCGCAACTGCCGCCGAAGGAGGTGGGCCTTGAGTGATCAATTCATTCGGGCGATCAGCGCCGCCGAAGTCGCGCCCGGCGGGATGAAGGCGGTCGAGCTTGATGGGAAGGAGATCGTCGTCTGCAACTGCGCCGGAAAGTATTACGCCGTCCAGCGGCGATGCGGCCACATGAATGCGCCGCTCGACATGGGAACGCTCGACGGAACGTACCTGACCTGCGCCATGCACTGCGCGCAATTTGACGTCACCACCGGTGAAGCGCTTTCCGGCCCGGTTCCGGAGGATTTCGCAGGCGAAGTCCCGCCGCCCCTGATGGGCCAATTCTTTCAGAACGTCGGCATGCTGATGGCGCACGTCCGCACGGAATCCATCCGCACCTATCCAACGAGGATGGAAGCCGGCTGGGTCCTGATCGCTCCGTAAGGAAGCTGATCATGATGCTGCGGGGACACCAGATCAGGCCAGGTCGAAGCGGTCGAGGTTCATGACTTTGTTCCACACCGCTGCAAAGTCGTGCAGGAACTTCTCCTGGGAGTCCTCGCAGGCGTAGACTTCGGCCAGGGCGCGGAGCTGGGAGTTCGAGCCGAAGATCAGGTCAACGCGCGTGCCGGTCCACTTGAGTTCGCCCGTCGCGCGGTCGCGGCCCTCGAACACGTCCCCGGCCTCCGATGCCGCCTTCCACGTCGTGCCCATGTCGAGCAGGTTCACGAAGAAGTCGTTGGTCAGCGCTTCCGGCCGCTGGGTGAAGAGGCCGTGCCGGGTCTGGCCGGCGTTGGTGTTCAAGACGCGCATGCCGCCGATGAGCACCGTCATCTCGGGCGCGGTCAGCGTCAGCAATTGCGCCTTGTCCACCAGCAACTCCTCGGCCGATACGGCATAGCGGGCCTTCTGGTAGTTGCGGAAGCCGTCCGCGACCGGCTCGAGCACGGCGAAGGAGGCCGTGTCGGTTTGCTCCTGCGAGGCGTCCATGCGTCCTGGCGTGAAGGGGACCGTCAGCTTTTGACCGGCGTTCTTCGCGGCCTGCTCGACGCCCGCGCAACCGGCCAGAACGATCAGGTCGGCCAGCGATACCTTCTTGCCGCCGGACTGCGCGCGGTTGAACGCGCTCTGGATGCCCTCGAGGGTCCTGAGCGCCTTTGCCAGCCGGGCAGGTTGGTTGACCGCCCAATCCTTCTGCGGGGCCAGGCGAATGCGCGCGCCGTTGGCGCCGCCGCGCTTGTCGGAGCCGCGGAAGGTGGAGGCCGAGGCCCACGCGGTCGAGACCAGCTCCGACACGGACAGGCCTGATGCCAGGACCTTGCCCTTGAGGGCGGCGATGTCCTGCGCGTCAATCAGTTTGTGATTGAGGGCCGGGATGGGGTCCTGCCAGATGAGTTCTTCCGCGGGGACCTCCGGGCCGAGATAGCGCGCGCGCGGGCCCATGTCGCGGTGCGTCAGCTTGAACCACGCCCGGGCGAACGCGTCCGCAAGCTCGTCCGGATGCTCCATGAACCGCCGGGAAATCTTTTCGTAGATCGGGTCGAAGCGCAGTGAGAGGTCCGTGGTCAGCATGGATGGCGCGTGCCGCTTGGACGGGTCGTGCGCATCGGGCACGGTGCCGGCGCCGGCGCCGCTCTTCGGCTTCCACTGGTTCGCGCCGGCCGGGCTCTTCGTCAGTTCCCATTCGTAGCCGAACAGGGTCTTGAAGAAGTTGTTGCTCCACTTCGTGGGCGTGGGAGTCCAGGTGACTTCCAGGCCGCTGCCGATCGCGTCGCCGCCTTTGCCCGCGCCGAAGCTGCTCTTCCAGCCCAGGCCCTGCTGCTCGATGCCGGCCGCCTCGGGCTCGGGCCCGACCAGTTTCGCGTCGCCGGCGCCGTGGGTCTTGCCGAAGGTGTGGCCGCCGGCGATGAGGGCCACCGTCTCCTCGTCGTTCATCGCCATGCGGGCGAAGACCTCGCGGATGTCCCTGGCCGCCGCGACGGGGTCCGGCTTGCCGTTCGGGCCTTCCGGGTTGACGTAGATCAGGCCCATCTGCACGGCCGCGAGGGGATTTTCGAGATCGCGGTCGCCGGTGTAGCGCTTGTCACCGAGCCACTTCTCCTCGGAGCCCCAGTAGACGTCCTTTTCCGGTTCCCAGATGTCCTCGCGCCCGCCGCCGAAACCGAAGGTCTTGAAACCCATGGATTCCAGCGCGACGTTGCCGGCGAGAATCATCAGGTCGGCCCAGGAAATCTTGCGGCCGTACTTCTGCTTGATCGGCCAGAGCAGCCGGCGCGCTTTGTCGAGGTTCACATTGTCGGGCCAACTGTTGAGGGGCGCAAGGCGCTGGGTGCCGTTGCCTGCGCCGCCGCGGCCGTCGCCGATGCGGTAGGTGCCGGCGCTGTGCCACGCCATGCGGATGAACAAAGGCCCGTAGTGGCCGAAGTCCGCCGGCCACCAGTCCTGCGACTGCGTCATCAGCTTATGGAGGTCCTTCTTCACGGCCGCCAGGTCCAGGCTCTTGAACTCTCTGGCGTAGTTGAAACCCTCGCCCATCGGATTGGACTTGGAGGAACGCTGGTGCAGCATATCAAGCCTCAACTGATTCGGCCACCAATCGCGGTTCGTCATGCCGCCGCCGGCCGTGTGTTGGCCGACGCTGCCTGTGACCGGGCACTTGCTCTCCTCGTTCATCGCCGTTCTCCTTTCGATTTAGAGCACTTGCGGCACACGCCGCGGACTTGAAGGTGCCGGCCCTGGATCGCTCCCCAGGCCCGGACTTCGGCAGGCAACCGAACTCGATCCACGCCGTCGCTCTGGAAATCGCGCACCAAGCCGCACTGAGAGCAGACGAAGTGGTGATGGACGGCGACATTCCCGTCAAAGCGCAGGCGGTCGGCGGACATCTGCACGCGGGAGATCAACCCTTCGTCCTCCAGGCGATAGAGAATGCGGTACACCGTGTCCAGCGAGATTTTGGGGACGCGTTTTCGCACCCGCCGAAGGATGACATCCGCGTCGGGATGCTGATCCGTAAAGGCCACTTGCCGGAAGACCTCCGTGCGCTGAGGGGTGATTCTCAGCCCGCGGCGCCGGCACACCTCCCGGAACAGCTCAAGGCGCTCATCAAGTTTTCGCCCGCCGGGGTTCACTGTGCATGCCCACAAATACAAGTGAATCTTATTTAGGACAATGTAGCCGCTCGGGTGGGCCGTGTCAAGATGTTGCGCCGAAAGAAACGGCATCTGCGCCCGCCTGGGCAGAAGCGGCGTGAGGCTTTTGTGCAAAACGATTTGCCCGCGCGCGGCCCTTGCGCTTTTATGAGGCAGGCCTCGCGACAGCCGTCCAGCGATCTTGTCTCGTGGCTTCTTATAGAACACATGCTGTCCAGATGTGCGACACATGGGCAGAGGCGATGCCTCCGCCGAGGTTGCGATTGTGCGATTTTGGAAACAGCGATAGTACGCCAAGCCCCGCAACCTCAATCAAACTCAAGAGTTCCGCCCGCCACGCACCCGCGCTGACGGCCGAGTCGGCCCTTCTCTTCCGGGCAATGGCACGTGGGTTGCTTTCGTTCATGCCGGAGCGATAGGCAATCGGTGCGATCCTGCGTATGCCAAGTGAGAAAGCCATGAAACGGTACGGAATCGCAGTGGCCCTGGCGGCCTGTCTTGTGTCGAGTTGGACCTGCGGCGCGTCGGAACCCAGTCAGCCGCCCGCGCCGTTGTGTCCTCCAACTGCGAGTGAGGTTATAAGCGGCACGCCTGCATCGGAAACGGCGCCGTTCGATCCGGCTTTCAGTGCTTCCCAGGACCGCGCCATCTGCCGCGAGTTGAACGCGATATCGGCCGCGACTCATCCATTTGAGAATCGCTTGTCGCCGCCGGAAAACTACAGTATCCCGGTGGACAGGGGCGCATCGCCGGCTATCGGCGTGCCGATAGGCCTCGGCAAGAATTGGACAGTGCGGCCGTGGATCAACTTTGCGTTGTCCACAGATGGCAGTCAGAACGGCGACACGGTCAAGTCGCTGGGTAAGGCAATGTACGGAATGTCCCTGAGCTGGTCCTTCTGACCGGGGCTCGCGTTCTCTAATCCCCAAGTATAGCAGCCCGTCCAAAAAGTGTGGCCGCTCGTAGTGTGCCCGTCAGGGCATACCAAGTAGCGCCTGACGGCGCCACTACAAGCGAGCCACTAGCCAAGGCGTGGCGTGTGCGCCACACTTTTTCTACAGACTGATAGAGGATGCGAACTTTGAAATGAGGATGCTTCCGGCCTCAGATAATCATGCCCTTTTTCCCAGGATCGCTCCGGCTTCGAAATAGGCCGCCTGGGGGAACATGTCGAACAGGGCCAGGCGGCGGAGGTCGTAGGTCCGGCCGACTTGCAGGCGGGCGAGGTCGCGGGCCAGCGTGGCGGGGTTGCACGAGAGCAGGATGATCGTCTGCGGGGCCAGGCGCACTAGGGCATCGAGCGTCTCCGCCTGGCAGCCCGTCCTCGGCGGGTCGAGAAGGACCGCTGCCCTGTTCAGGTCCGGCGCCGATTTCAGCGCGGGTTCCAGGTAGTCCTCCACGGCGCCTCCGACGAACTTGCACCTTTGAAGCCCGCCTTCGCCCATTCGGCTTCGCTCAGGGCTTCGGCGGGCAAGCGCGCCTTCGCGCGCGTTCTCTTCGGCGCAGCGGACTGAGGCGGGATCGCTCTCGATCCCGATCACCTCTCCGGCGGTGAATTCCGCCAGGCACAGCGCGAAGACGCCGCAGCCGCAGTAACCATCCACGAGCGTTTCCACGGCCAGGCCGCGATAGGCATCGCGCAGCCAGCCCGCGAGACGGTCCAGCACCGGCGCGTTGACCTGGAAGAATCCGCCGGCCGGAACGCGCAGCGGCCGGTCGAGCACTTTTTCGGTGAGGAGCGTCTCCGGCGGAATGCGGAAGGCCAGCACCTCGCCCGACGACGAACGCCGCAGGACGAGTTTGTCGGTTTCCGGCCCGCGCGAGGGCCATCGCGCCGCCTCGCCGGAGGCGCGCAGCGCGGCGAGTTTCGCGTTCAGCTCCGGCCGCGCGATCGGGCAACTCTCGATCGGCAGAATGGAGCGGTTATCCCGCCGCGTGTATCCCCAGGCCGATCCCGGCGCGCCGGACGGGACGGGCTTCAGGGAGATCTTGTTGCGATAGCCGTAGGCCTCCGGCGCGGGCCGCGCCTCGTCCAGGGGCGGCAACTGGAGGATGCCGCCGATGCGCTCGAGCAGGCCGCGGAGTTGCGCGGACTTGAGGCGGACCTGCTCGTCGGCGGCCAGGTGCTGATAGCAGCATCCGCCGCAGTCGCCATAGTACGGACAGCGCGGCTCGGCGCGGTTCGGGCCGGGTTCGAGCACCTCGGCGATGGTCCCGCGCGCGAAACGGCGATGCCGCGTCGCCAACCGCACGAGCAGCCGGTCGCCGACCGCCGAGAAGGGCACGAAGACGGCGCGCCCGTCGGCCAGCCGGCCGACGCCGTCGCCGCCGTATGCCACGTCGTGAATCTCGACTTCCACCGGATGGTCCATGCCGCTATCCTATCGCGGCCGGGCGGCGCTGTCACGCGCTCCCGGCATTTTCATGCGCGGAGCGGTTGACTTTTGCGCAGGACGTGATACTCTTATCTCAGCGAACCGGCGCGCGGCCAGGGCGCTCCGGAAAGAGGAAGTTTGCCGTGTTGTTCATTCCATACCGCGTGGATGTTCCGATCCGCCGATTGCCCATCGCGAATTTCGTACTCCTTGCGCTCCTGCTCGGATGCTACCTGGTCGAACGTGGCCAAATTCGGGACAACATTGACAGCCTCGTGCCGTTCGTGCTGGCGAAGGGGAACCCGCTCGGCCTGATCGGCTACATCTTTATCCACGGCGGCGTCCTGCACTTGGCCGGGAACATGCTGTTCCTGTGGGTTTTCGGCAACGCGGTGTGCGTGAAAGTGGGGAACTGGGCGTACGCGTTCATCTTTCTGGCGCTCGGCGCGGTGGCGGGGATCGCGCATCTTTCGCTGAACGGCGGCCCGGCGATCGGCGCGAGCGGGGCGATCAACGGCATCGTGGGCATGTTCCTGGTGTGGTTCCCGACGAACCACATCAGCCTCTTCTACGTCTGGTTCATCCGCATGGGCACCTTCCGGATCCGGAGCTACTGGCTGATTCTGCTCTGGCTGGTGTTCGACGTTCTCGGCGCGCTTCTCGGGTGGAGCGGCGTGGCCTACTGGGCGCACGTGGGCGGATTCGCGGCGGGGTTCGGGCTGGCGGTTCTCCTGATCGAGCTGGGCTGGATCCGGATGGCGTCGGACGAAACATCGCTGCTGCAAGCGCTCGGGCCGCGCAGGGACCCCGATGACGAACTCGGGCCGGTGACGCCGAGGCTGGCGCCGGCGGCGGTTGCGCCTCCGACCGGGTCCTGGGCGCTGTCGCTGGCGCCGCCGGCGGAATACTTCGTGTCGTTCCCCTGCGCGTGCGGCGTGGAGCTTCGCGCGCCGCGCAAGCGCGCGGGGCAGGCTTTCACTTGCTCCAGGTGCTCGGCGCAGATGAAGGTTCCGCGGGAGGAAGATTAGGTGATTGGGTGATTGGGACATTAGGTGATTAGGAGATTGGGAAAAGCGCGACGCCCAATGTCCTAATCTCCCAATTTCCCAATCTCCCAATCACTTGCTTTCCGGCAGATCGAAGGGCGACACCCAGTCGCCGAGGCGCTCCTGCGTCTCCAGCAGGCGGCGGCGCTGCTCATGGAGGATATCCATCAGCGCCGGCGGCGTCTCGAGCACCTCGGTGTGGTAGAACTTCTCGACGCGTTCGAGCTTCGACAGGTTCTCCTTCACGCGCAGGCTGAACTGGCGGACGTAGTCCTCCTTCGCGTACTCCTTGCCGAGGACCTGGCGGAAGAGGCGCTGGAGGTCGGCGAACTGCGGGATCAGCCCGGTGGCGGTGCGGACCGCGCCGGCCTCGCCATGCACGCGCAGCTCCATCCACTTGACCCAGACGGCCTTGTCGCGGACGGCGTTGACGAACTTGCCGGCCTGGTCGCGCAGGAAGTAGTTCACGCCGAAGACCAGCGGCGGCTTCTTCAGGCGGCGGCCGAATTCCAGGTTGTTCGCGATGTATTTGCCCAGCGGGATGGCGACGAAGTCCTGGATGCTCATGATATTGATTTCCGGAACGCCTTCCTTGCCGACGGTGGCGAAGGTGGTCTCGGTCTCGAGCCAGGCGCCGTAGGCGCAGATGCCGTGCGCCCAGTCGAAGCCCTGCTGCACCGGCATGTAGGCGCGCGCGTCGCGGCCGCCGTACATGATGGCATGGACGACCACGCCGGAGGGATTGTCGAGCTGCGGGTCGGCATTCTCCAGGGCGTGGAGCGAGATGGCGTAGCGCGCGTTCTTGTGGGCCGGCGGGATCGGGCTGCCCTGGGCGTCGGTCTTGCCGGCGTGCCAGGCGCCGGTGAAATTCTCGCCCGCCTTGGGCAGCTCGCAGCCCATGCCGAGCCAGTACGGCCGGCCGTCGGCGACGAGGACGTTGGAGAAGACGACTTCGCCCGGGTTGGTCAGCGCGCGATAGATCGCCGGATCGTCCACCGGGTTCACATTCTGAACGATGCCGAAGATGCCGCGCTCGGCGTTGACGGCGCGCGCCTCGGCGTTGATGTTGCGCAGGTACGCGATGTCGTCGCCGAGGATCGTCTCGCCCTGGAGCATGGCGGTGGAAGTTTTCCCGCAGGCGCTCGGGAAGGCGCCGCTGATGTACGTCTTGCGCCCGTTCGGGCCGTGGACGCCCATCAGGAACATGTGCTCGGCCAGCCAGCCTTCGCGGTCGGCCTTGCGGATGGTCAGGCGCAGCGCCAGCTTCTTCAGGCCGATCGAGTTGCCGGCGTACTGCGTGTTGACGGTGTAGATCATATCGGTCGTGTAATCAATGTAAATCCGCTTGTGGTCCGCGTCCACGCTGACTTTCCGCTCGTCCATCGGCCCGGAGGAGTGCAGGATGCAGAAGAACTCGCCCTCGCCGTGCGTCCGCAGGAACTGATCGTAGGCGGGCCGGTAGAGCAGGTCCTCGCTGTGCGCCACGTAGAAGGAGTCGGTGAACTGCGCGCACGGTATGCTGAAGACCGACCCGGTCGGCCCCAGCGACAGCAGGCGGACGATCATCGTCCGCCCCTTCATGCTGCCCTTGAGGAGCCCGCGGATTTCGGCGAGGCCTTCCTCGCGGCCGATCTGCTTGAGCGCCTTGCCGAGGAAGCCGGACTTCGGGACGAGGTACTTGGTCACTTCGCGGTCGCGGCCCTGGTCGCTGGGGCCGTCGAAGTGGACGGTGTGGCCGGGGATTTTCAGCGGCTTCTCTTCGCCGATGGCGAGGGCCTGTTCGCGGATGAAGCGGACCTCCTCCTCGGAATCGGCGCAGACGAAGACCGACTCCGGCTCGCAGAGCGTGATGGCGTCGGCGAGCAACTCGTTCAGCTTCGAGTTCTGCAGGCGCACCAGCTTGCCGTAGTTGTCGTCGCGCAGCTTGCTCTGGAGAATCGAGCGTACCGTCCGTTTCATCGTCCTCGCCTTTCGTCGCGCGCTGTCCGCGCCGGCGGTGCGGAAAAAGTGTAGAGTTTCCCCGCCCGTTGCCGTTGCAATGTGCTGGAAATTACGGAAGCCGGTTTGAACGCAGGAGTTTACGTTTTTCCGAGCGGCATGTCAATATCTTTCGCGCCGAAATCCACTGCTTGCCCTGCGCGCGCAAATTCCTTATCATGGTCCGCCGGCGGCCGAACCAGCGTTCTTCAGCCGGGAGCGACGAAATGGCTTATCCGAAAATGCCGGATTTCCATCGGTGGGCCGACGCCATCGCGCGCTATGCGGAACTCCAGCACGAACACGGCGCCCGCGGTGTTGCGCCGGTCCTCGCCGAGGCGGAAGCGGGACTGAAGGCGTCGCTCGCAAAACTCAAGCGACTCCGGCCGGACCCGGCGCTCGCGCGGCGCGAGCCGAACGACCTGCAGCTCATCCGCCGCCTCCGCCCGTCCGGCCCGCGCAGGCTGCGGTGCCGGCTCGACCGGGAAACCTATCGCGAGAAACTCCAGGGCGCGCTGCTGGCTCGCATGGCCGGCTGCACGCTCGGCGCGCCGGTCGAGGGCTGGCCCGTCGCGAAGATGGAGGACCTGGCCAGGGAAAACGGCGAGCCGTTCCCGCCGGTGGATTACTGGACGCGCGTCCCGGCGCCCTTCGAGAAGCGATACGCGATGAGCCCGCGCGAGGCGTACACGCGCCGAAAGATGAACGGCGTTCCGGTGGATGACGATATCGCGTACACGCTGCTCGGGCTGCTGATCGTCGAGGATTTCGGGCCGGACTTCACCATCGCCGACGTCGGCCGGGCGTGGCTGAAGTACCTGCCGTACGCCTGCACCGCGGAGGAAGCGGCGCTGGCGAATCTCCGGAACGGAATCGCGGCCGAGCGCGCAGCGGAGAAGCAGAACCCGTTCTGCGAATGGATCGGCGCCGACATCCGCGCCGATCCCTGGGGCTACCTGGCGCCGGGCTGGCCGGAGAAAGCCGCCGAGATGGCCTGGCGCGACGCGTACCTCAGCCATCGCCGAAACGGCATCTACGGCGAGATGTTCTTCGCCGCCGCGATTTCGGCGGCCTTCAGCGCGGACCATCCGGTCGAGGCGCTGGAGATCGGCCTGACGGAGATCCCGCGCCGCTGCGCCCTCGCGCGCGAGGTCCGCTGGGCGCTGAAGAAGGCGCCTGTCATCCGCGATTACCGCCAGGCGCGCGAGGCGGTGGACCGGCGGTACAAGGGAATGCATCCCGTGCACACCATCAACAACGCCGTGCTGACGATCTGGGGCCTTTCCATCGGCGGCGCCGACGTGACGCGGGTGATCGGGGAGACCGTCGCGATGGGGTATGACAACGACTGCACCGCCGCGACCGCCGGCAGCATCGTCGGCGCGGTCGCCGGCCGCAAAGGCGTGCCGGGCCATTGGCATCGAAATTACCGCAACACCGTTCTTTCGTACCTCAACGGCAAGCCGAAGTTCCGAATCAGCGACCTGGTGGCCCGGTTCACGCGGCAGGCCGAACGCGTCGCGGCAAGCTGACAGGAAGGCAAGGGAGTGGCAAGGTTCAAACCGCTGTTCGTCGCCGCCGGCGTCCTGCTGCTCATCGCGGTCGGCCTCGGCGCCTATGACGTGGTGGGAGAATCCATCATCGAGGCGCGGGCGGAGGTCACCCGCACGAACCTGAGTTCGATCGGGCGAAAAATCGCCGAGTTCCGCGCGACCCAGGGCCGTTTTCCGCGGGGCGCCGAAGAGCTGGCACTGCAGCCGGATATGCTCGTGGACACTCTGTCAGGCCGGAATTTCGTCTGGGCGCAGGCGCCGCCGGACGGAACGCGGCGCGTGCCCGTGGTCTGGCAGCCGGCGCCTTACCGCACCGGTCCCTGGCCCTTCGGCGAGATGGCGCAGATCACGCTGTTCAGCGACAACGTGATCGGCGACCGCCAGCCTGAGAACGCGGCGCGATAGCGTGGAAGCGAATATCCATCGCGGTGGGAACGGCTGAACTTGCAAGGCGGGCGAGATGAACTGCATCGTGGTGATGCCGACGTACAACGAGCGGCCGAATATCGAGGCGATCGTCCCCGCGGTGCTCGCGAACGGACCGGACTGGCGCGTGCTGATCGTGGATGACGGCTCGCCGGACGGCACGGGCGAAGCGGCGGACGCGCTGGCGGCTGATGACCCGCGCGTGAACGTGCTGCACCGCGCCGGCAAGCTCGGGCTGGGCACGGCGTATCGCGACGGGCTCAGCCGAGCCCTGGCGCTGGGGTGCGACTACGCCTGCACCATGGACAGCGATTTCTCGCACGACCCGAAGGCGCTGCCGAAACTGCGCGAACTCGCCCAGGCGCGCGGCGCGGCGCACGGCTCGCGCTATGTCCCCGGCGGCGCCACCGTCGGCTGGAGCTTCGGCCGCAGGGTCAACAGCGCCTGCGCGAATTTCCTCACGCGGCTCTTCCTGGGCGTCAAGCTGCGCGACTGCACCAGCGGGTTCCGATGCTATCGCCGAGACGTCCTCGAAAAGTTGCAGCCGGCCACGCTGACGGCGCGGGGATACGCCGTGCTCGAGGAACTGCTCCTGCGCTGCCGCATCCTGGGCGTGACGCCCGCGGAGCACCCGATCATTTTCTCGGAGCGCCGGGCGGGCCGGTCGAAGATCAACATCGGCGAATCGTTCAGCGCGCTGCGGATGCTCATGAAGCTCCGCCTGCAGGGCTGGCGGCCGGCGGAGGCGGCAACCGGCGGTTCAAACCCCGGCAAAGCTCCTTGAGCCGGTCCACTTCGCGCTCGCCCAGGAGCGCCACCGGGAACGCCGACTTGTTGTGGCAGAGCGGCTCGTCCATGTCCACCCACCGGCGGCACAGCTCGCCGTCCGGCGTTCCGGGAATCGGCGAGAAGTCCGCCAGCATCAGCCGCACGCCCAGGCCGTGCGCGAACCGCATCGAGCCTTCCAGTTCCTGCGTGTCCGCCCGCGGATGACCGAGGATCAGGTACGCGGTGATCTCGCTCGGCTCGGCGCCCGCTTCGCGCAAATGCTCCACGGCGCGGGCGAGGTCATCGGGCGCGACCTTGCCGGCCGAATTCCCATCCGTCCCGCGCTGCCATGCATCGGACAGGCTCTCGAACCCCAGGTAGAACGTCCGAACGCCCGCGCGCACCATCAGGCGGGCGATGTCGCGCGTGAGCAGCCGCGCGTGCAGCGCGTTGGGCGTGTGGAAATTCATCGTGATTTTCTGCGAGGCGATCCGATCGAGGAACGGTAGCAGCGCGGCCTCCGGCCGATAGAGCAGCGCGTCGTCATAAAACGCCACGTCCCGCGCGCCCAGCCGGCGCAGCAGGTCCATCTCCGCCAGGGCGACCTCGAGCGGCCTGGGCGCGAACTGCAGAGAGAGCCGCGACGCCGCGCAGTACGTGCAGCGGAACGGGCAGCCGTCGCTCAGCTTCAGGACGCCCGTCTCAAGATGCTCGTACGCCTCCCAGAACGCGGGCGCATTCAGGTCCAGCGCAAGGCCGAGCGCGCGCCACAGCGGCTCCAGTTCCGCGCCGGCGACGACGAGGTCCGTGCCGAGGTTTCGCGCGTGCTGCGGGCAGAGCGTGGCGTAGACGCCGCCGAGGACGATGCGCGTCGCCGGAGAAATCCGCCGAAGGTCCTCGATGACCTCCGCGACGCCCGGATACCAGTACGTCATGCCGGTCTGGACGAGCGCGGCGTCGAACGGCGGCTGCCCGGCGAGGAACTCGCGGAAGCGCTCGCGCCCGGCGAATCCGAACCGGTGGTAGCGGCGCGGGAGCGCGCCGAAGGCGGCGGGCTTCGCGGCCGGCGCCCGGCGGATGCGGCGGCGTCCCCAGCGGTCCGGCGAATCCTCCGCGTCGCGCGGCGCCGGCGCGCACAGCGGGTCGAGGTAATCGAACAGCCGCAGCTCCGCCTGCCCGCGCAGATAGCCGGCCACCCGCAGCAGCCCATACGGCCGCAGCCAGAAGTCATGGGCGGCGAAATCGTAGATCGGCGGGTTGACCAGCAGAATACGCGGTTCCATCCGACTTCTCTCTCCCATCGCGCCGGAATGATTCTATTGATCCGCCGGAAAAAAGTCTCTCATTTCGAGCCAGTGCAGGGGCTTGACTTGCGGGCCAAGCCTATGTACGATACCTGCAACGATACGGTTCTGATCGGAGGAGCCCATATGCGCTCACGCACAAGGCGATGGTCGCTGGTCGCTCTCATGCTTGTCCTGGCGTGCGGCTCCGCGTCGTACGCCGCGCTGACCGAGAAGAATTGCCTCGACGGCATCAATGACATGGTCGCGGTCCTGCGCTATTACCACCGGTTCGCGACGGATGCGCAGTATAACCTGGACCTCTGCCGCGCGGCCAAAGCGCTGACGCAGAAACAGCTCACCGTGGAAAAGGCCCTGCTCGACGAAGCGAAGCGCAAGGGACAGACGGAACAGGCCGCTTACTTTCAGAGCCGCGTGACCCGGCTGGAGCACCAACTGGGGCGCCTGGCCGAGTTCAAGTATGAAGAGACGTACGGCAAGCGCATGAGCGATTCGCATGCGGCCATCACGAAGCTCGAAGTGAACCTCGTCGCGCACGTCCAGGAATACGAATCGCTCTTCGGCAAGAAGGCCCACGCGCAGACTTCGTTCGATGAGGAAATGGCCAAGTACCGTCCGCACCGCGAGAACATGGCCTACTACCTCGTCCTCGACTGAAAGTGGCCGCGCGCGATTCCACCCGCCGGACGCTCGCCTGCCGCCTGACGCCCGTCGGCGAAGGCGGCATCAGCCTGATTGAACTCTCCGGCCCCGACTCCGTCGCCATCCTCGACCGCCTGTTCCAGAACCCGCGCGGAGTGCGCGTGGCGCAAATGGAGCCGGGCCGGCTGCTCTACGGCCGTCTCGTCCGCGACGGCGTTCCGCTCGACGAAGTGCTGCTCGAATGCGTTCAGACCGGACAACGCGGCGTCTTCGTCATCAACTGCCACGGCGGCGCGCTCGCCTCGCAGCGAACGATGGCCGCGCTCACCGCCGCAGGCGCGCGGGCGGCGCGGGAGAAGGAATTCCTCGCCCGGCAGCGGCGGCTCGGGCTGCTGGACCGAATCCAGGAAGAAGCCGCGCAGCGAATCCCGCGCGCCCTCACGCTCCGTGCGGCGCAAATGCTGGTCGCCCAGCACGAAGGCGCGCTCGCGGCGGTGCGCGGCGAACTGCTCCGGCGGGCGGATTTGCGGCCGCCCGACTGGCCCTGGATCGAGGAACGGCTACTGCGACTCCTCGCGACGGCGGCTTTCGGGCGCGGCATGGTCCGGCCGCCCCGCCTCGTCATCGCCGGCCGGCCGAACGTCGGCAAGTCCACGCTGGCGAACGCCCTGCTCCGCTTCGACCGCATGCTGGTCCACCCGGAACCGGGCACCACGCGCGACACGATCGAAGAAGGCCTTTCGCTGCGCGGCCTGCCCTTCACGCTCGTGGACACCGCCGGACTCCGCGAGGCCGAAAGCGAAATCGAGCGCGAGGGCGTCCGCAGGGGCGCGCAGGCGCTCCGGCGCGCGGACATCGCCCTGCTGGTCTTCGACGCCTCCGCCCCGCTCCAGGAAGAGGACCGCCGCATCCTGGCGCGCGGCGGAACGCGGATGCGCCTGCCGGTGCTCAACAAGAGCGATCTGCCCGCCGCGGTCCCGGCCGGGCTGATCGAGGAAAAAACCGGCTGCCGGCCCGTGGTCGTATCCGCCGCGAGCGGCGCCGGCCTCGGCGAGCTGGAAGAGCGGATCGTCGCGGCCGCTTATCCGCAGATGCCCGCGCAGGGCGAAGCGGTGCTCTTCACCCTCCGCCAGGAACGCCTCGTCAGGACCGCGCTCCAGGCCGCCGCCCGCAAGGACCGAGCGCGGCTCGCGGCGGCGATGGATGAGCTGTTCACGGATTGAACACTCCTTCTCACCACCAAGGCGCCAAGACACCAAGAGACAACAGCTTCCACGACGGAATACACGGAGCACACCGAATGGCTTTCCTGAACAGCTTCAGTGTCTTCCGTGTGTTCCGTGGTTGCAATATCCGTCGCCGTTCTTGGTGTCTTGGCGCCTTGGTGGTTAATGGGGGACGACAGATTACTCGCTTCGTTCCAGCAGCGTCGCGTTCTTCGTGGATTTCTCCTCCGCCGGCGACAGGTTCTCGAACTCCTTGCAGCGGACGGCGTACTTCGCCTCGGCCAGCACTTGCGGCAGCGCGCGCGAGTAGACGATCCGGTAACGCGCGGGCCGCCTGGCGACCGACGCCGGCTCGCGGTGGATATAGTAAAGCTCGGCCGCTATGCCCGTGTAAGCGCCCGTCTCTTTGTCCTCGGTGCCGGTCAGCTCGATGCACTCGCCGGGCGGCACGATCGCGTCCACCTTTCGGCCGAAGATCGGCCGGGACTGGTCCACCGCGCGGAAACTGTCGAGCGTTCCCACCATCGTCAGCGCGGCGACCGCCACGCCGCACATCAGCGGCGCGAGCGCCGGCCGATTCCGCAGCGTTCGGCGGAGGAGCAGCGCTCCGAAAATGATCAGCGAGCCGGTCAGCACAAGCCACGGCGGCACGGCGCGCCACATCTCCGGAGCGATCGGGCCGTCGAGCCGGAGCAGGCGGGCCGCCGCGTTCAAGAACTCCGGCGGCGCGTTCAGGGCGAGTCTCAGGCATCCCGCGAAAAGCGCCGCGGCGCCTTCCAGGAGCATCGCGACGGCGAAAGCCCCGAACAGAGCGCGCTTGAACTTGCGCGCCCATCCCGGCAAATCCTCGAGCAGCGCCTGGGCCAGCGCCACGCTGGCGAACGGCGCCACCGGCATCAGGTAGTACGTCCGCCGCGAGCCGGAGAGCGTGAAGAACAGAAAAATCGCCGCGTAGCAGAAGAACGGGAAGAGCCGCCGGCGGTCCGCTTCCTGGTCGAACATCCACAGCGCGTAGCCGCCGCGCTTCGCGGCGCGCGCGCGGACGCGGACGACCCACAGGCCGATCGCCGCCGGCAGGAACACCGACCACGGCGTGAGCAGCTCGAACTGGTTCCAGAGGTAAAAATAGAAGGGCTCGCGATGGTCCGACGGACTGACCGCGCGGCCCACCGACTCGCGCCACAAGCACTCCACCGGGTGCCAGCCGCCCTGCCGCGCGTGCGCGATCAGGAACGGCGGGGCGAGCGTCGCCGCGAATACGGCGATTCCGAGCAGCACGGGAATCGGCCGCAGCCACCGGAAGCCGCGGACGAGCAGGCACCAGAGGAACGCGGCGAAGCACGGCGCCGCAAATCCCGAAAGCCCCTTCATCAGCGACGAAAGCCCCATGACCAGCCCGATGAGCGGGAAGATGAACCAGCGCGGTTTCTCGCCCGCCTCCAGCACCAGCAGCAGCGCCGCGGCGATGCCCAGCACCGTCTGCGCGTCGGCGCTCGCCTCGCGGCTGAAGTACAAAATGCGGAACATCGTCGCGTAGATGAACGCCGCCAGCGCCGCCGTCGCCGGCGAGCCGGCCGTCCGCCGCCCGATCACGTAGATCAGCAGCACCGTCAGCACGAAGCTGATCACGCTCGGCAAGCGCAGCGTGAACTCGCTCATGGAGCCGGTGAGCTTCGAAGCCAGCAGGATCAGCCAGTAGCTCCCGAACGGCTTGTCGTCGTACGGGCGCCCGCCGATGGTCATGGAGAACAGGTTGTGCGAGGAAGCCATTTCGCGGCTGACCATCGCCCAGCGGCCTTCGGAGCCTTGCAGCGGGAAGTCGAGCTGCCAGAAGGCGAACACCAGGCCCAGCAGCAGCGCGGCGGCGAGGACGGCGCGCGCGTTGAACGGCGCGGGAGATTCGTCGGCCCGGCCGTCGAGCGGCGCAACAGGTTCAGCCATCGGCGCGGTGGCCCTTTCGCGGTTTCAAGCCGCCCTCGCGGCGGCTCAACTCCTGGCGCTTTTAGCACCTGCCCCGGAGAAAATCAAGGAGCGGAGGAATCGCTTGACGCGAATGGCCCCAGGCGTCAGAATACGATATTCGATGCCTGACCGTCCCGTTTGTAGTGGCGCCGTCAGGCGCTGCTCCGTATGCCCTTACGGGCACACTACGAGCAGGGAATTCCGGCCGAGATAGTGCAACGCCTTTGCGGAGGCGCGCGATGTTGCAACTTGTCCTGTCTTTCGACACGGAAGACTACGTAACGCCCGAGGCGGTGGACGCCAAGAAATTCTGGGCGGAGGAGCTTTCCGCGCGCGGCCTGCGCGGGTCCTTCCAGTGCGTGGCGGAGGTCATCCGCGTCCTGCGGCGCCGCCATCGCGAGGACGTGATCGAGGCGCTGGGGCGGCACGAGATCGGCTACCACACCAACCTGCATTCCGCGCCTCCGGTCCCGCCGCCGGCGCTCGAGGGAATCGGGCTGGCCGAGGGCATCGAGTGGGTGTTGCAGCACGAGGCGGCCGGCTGGGCGCTGGTGATGGAGACCTTCCGGCGGGTCCCGGTCAGCTACTGTCCGCCGGGCAATTCCTGGACTCCGCACGTATTACTGGCGCTCGCCGCCGCCGGAGTCAAGGTCTGGTGCGCTTCCGTGCCCGCGAAAAACCTGGGGCCCGCGTGGTACTGCGGGCTGCTGGCCATCAACTATGATCTCGCCTTCGACTCCTTCATGGGCGAGGACGCCGCCGAGGAGGAGCGCTTCAAGCGGGCGTTCGAGGACACCCTGGCGCGAAAAGCGCAGGACGGCGTGATGGTGGTCTATACGCATCCGTCCCGGCTGGTGGCGGCGCAGTTCTGGGACACGCCGCTCTACAAAGGGGCGCATCCGCAGCCGGTGCCGCCCGCGCCGCTTCGCTCGCCCGCGCATATCCAGGTCTTGAAGGAGCGATTCCGGCGGCTGCTCGACTGGATCCGGGATAGGCGCGACGTGGAGTTCGCCGACTTCGCCACGGTCTACGCCGACCGGTCAGCGCACCGGCGGGACCTGCAATGCCTGCTCGACGAAAATAAATTGAAGCCCGGCGAAGCGGGCAAGCTGCCGCTGAGGGAGCCGGGCAGCGACTGTCCCTACGTTCAGGTTCTGAACGAATTCCGCTACGACTGGCCCCTCTATCCGGAAGGGTTCACCGGCGACAAGCTCCGCGCAATGGCGCGCGGGTTGGCCTGGAGCTATGCGGAGGCAAAACGCCGCACTTTTTGTGAAGAAAAGGAAAAGCCTCTCGCAAAGGCGCAAAGAGCGCCAAGAACAACATAATCAGGTTGTTTTTCGTTCTTTGCGCTCTTGGCGTCTTGGCGAGAGAATTCCTTTTGCGATTTATGAGAGAAGCTAAGGACCATGCAACTCGATAAGTACCTCCAAGACCTGGAAGACCGCATTGACGAGGGCGTTGAGGACGAGCTTCTCGCGAGCTGGAAGGAGTTCACCGACAACCGCTTTCAGGGCGAGGTCTTTGTCCCGGCGCGCAGGAAAGCGGCGCCTGCGAAAGTCGCCTGGCCGAAGGTCCTGATTAATGATGCACTTGAGGACTACGACCTCATGGCGCTGGCGCAATTCGGCGACTGCTCGCAAATGCTGGAGAAGGCCGCCGGCTCCGTCATGATGGTCCGGTCCGACTACGGGACCAGCATCCTGCCGAGCCTTTTCGGCGTCCGGCTGTTCATCATGGAGCGCGACCTGGACACGCTGCCGACCTCCATGCCGCTGCAGGATTTGGACGCCATCCGGCGTCTCGTCGGCCGCGGCGTGCCGGAGCTTCGCCAGAGCCTCGGCGCCAAGGCGCTCGAGATGGGCAGGCGGCTCGCGGCGATCAAGGAGCGCTACCCCAAAATCGGCAAGTACGTCCAGATCTATCACCCCGACCTGCAGGGCGCCATGGATGTCTGCGAGGTCATCTGGGGCAGCCGGCTTTTTATGGACGTCGCCGACTATCCCGACCTCGTCAAGAGCTTCCTCGACCTGATCTGCCGGACCTATATCAGCTTCCTGAGCGAGTGGCGCCGCATCGTCCCCTCGGCGACGGACGGCTACGGTTTCCACTGGGGCCTGATGCACAAGGGCCGGATCATGCTGCGGACCGACTCGGCCATGAACTTCTCGCCCGGGATGTTCGACGAGTTCATCCGCCCCTACGAGCAGCGGCTCTTCGACGCCTTCGGCGGCGGCGCGGTCCATTTCTGCGGGCACGGCGACCATTACATCGAGAGCATGTCCGCCATGCGCGGCCTCAACGCCATCGCCATGAGCCAGCCGGAACTCAACGACATGGAGACGATCTACCGGAACACGATTGACAAAGGGATCAAGCTCATCAGCTTCGACCCCGGCTGGGCGGCCAAAGCGCTGGCTTCGGGCCGGAAACTGCGCGGACAGGTGCAGTGCTCGTCGGCGCCGACGCTCCTTAAGGATAAGTAGGAAGATCGAAAATGAATCTTACTAAGATTCCGTTCGCATCAGCAATGTCCGTTGTTCTTGTGCTGGCAGGTTGCACCCACGAAACTGCGGTTGTCACGGGTTCCCAAGCTACCTCCATGACAGAGGTAAGCGGCAGCGCGGCGGATAGCTGGCCCAAACTACAAGACTTGGACCTTAATGATCGGAACTTATATTCAAGTTACTCCTTCAGGCTTCGGAAACCCCAGCCTGTCGAACCGAATGAATCGCAGCATCACAAAATTGCTCTTCCAGGGTATATATGGGCGTCAAACACGAGTCCCCAGGTTGTGTATGCAACTTATGGCGAGAAGGTGCCTGTCTTTGGCGTCTGGAACCGACATTTCTGGGTGTGTAATGGTTCGCTTCGAACGCTGACGCTGGCAGACGATATTGGTTTTCATCTCACAGTGAAGTTTTCTATCTCTGAAAAGATTCCCAAGCATGGTATATTTACAACAGATTTCACCTGGAGGTTGCTGGGAGAATCTCCGTCAGAAGTTAACATTGATGTACCAGGTATGTTTCGCTGCCTTGTCGAGGGGGGTACGAAATCGCGGGAAGGGAATATGTTCACGGCGCGGGCGGTCAAAGGACCGAACAGAGACGTTATATTCACTGCGGTCTGCGAAGTTGGAGCAAAGGGCGGATACCCCTTCCACAGCGTTTCCTTCACTTACAAGGATGCAAAGTCAAAAGATCCTGAGTGCTACTTGCTCATGGACGAAATAGAGGTAAACAAAGCCAAGGGAGAATATTCCATGAATGACGTTGAGAGAAAGCTGCGGGATGGCGGTTTTATAATTCGGCATATTCCCAACGCGACTGAAAATGAGCACGAAAATGAAATGGCCAGAAAAGAGATTGAGAATCTGATTGGTGAAGCAGCATATGCCGGCGACTCCGGTGATATTGATGCAGGAACGCTAACGACAATCAAGCGAGCCTTTTCGCGCGGGGGAATCCCTGGTGATTTCGGAAATGATTAATGGCGAAAGCCCCCACTTTTCCAAGAGTTCGCAGGAACGCGCCTGATGAACCGTTGACGGGAAAATGTGGAGCTGTTAACAAACAGCGACCAAGGGCGCAATTTTAGGGAGCTTTGGAGATGTTGAAAAATGCTCCTTGTCATTCCCGCGAAGGCGGGAATCCAGACTGCTCCTTCGGCGGGCAAGGCGCGCGCCGAAACGCTGGATTCCCGCTTGCGCGGGAATGACTGAATGGCTATCCCCTATTATAAAATGGGATATACCGAATGAGAAGCTCGTTGCCGGGTGGCTACCAATGCGTTGGCGGATAATTTACATCTCGGTCATCGTGTGTGTCGTACTCGCATCAATGCTCGTAGCTCTAGGCATTGTGCGTTTTGCCTTGGTCTTATGGACTTATTTTCACGGTTCTCAAAGTGGCGCTGCTTTTACGTCAGGCTTTTCGCTCGCTTACTCGGGGCTCGGTTTGGTTGCAACCGCCTGCTTTATGTATGCCTTCTTTCTTCTAATATATCCTTGGCTGAAAGGTCGAAGGCTCAAATCGGGGACGCGGACAAAAGAAAAATAACCTGATATGATGCCTGGGTTTGATGAGGACGGACCCCATCTTCCCGGAAAAAGGACAACTCGCAACTCTCAGCCATAAGGGAATACAATCTGGGCGCCACAAATGTGCCGTCCCTGCTATTAGAAGGATATTGAGTTACGCGTCTAACGAACTATTGACGGGAAAGAACCGCTTTTCATTTTCTACGGGAGATTCGGATGCAGTACGCTATGCTTGGAAAGACCGGCCTGCGCGTTTCGCGCCTCGGCTTCGGCTGCATGCGCTTCCCGATGCGCGGGGAGCGCGTGGACCGCGAGCTGACCATTCCCCTGCTCCGCCGCGCCGTCGAGCTCGGCGTCAACTACTTCGACTCGGCGGTGGGCTATTGCAACCAGGAGAGCCAGCGCGTCATCGGCGAGGCGTTCGAGGGGATGCGCGACCGCGTGATCCTCTCCACCAAGAACCCGTTCTACAACAAGAAGGACGAGAAAACCTGGTGGACGAACCTGGAGAATTCGCTGGAGCGCCTCCGCACCAACCACATTGACGTCTATCACTTCCACGGGCTGAACTGGAAGGCGTTCCAGGAGCACGTGGACGGGCCCGACGGGCAGCTCCGGTGGATGCAGCGCGCGAAGGACGACGGGCGAATCCGCCACATCAGCTTCAGTTTCCACGATACGGCGGAGAACCTGAAGAAGCTCGCCGCCACGGGCTATTTCGAGTCCGTCACGCTCCAGTACAACCTCCTCGACCGCTCGAACGAGCCGGCGTTCGAGTTCGTGGCCGACAAGTGCGGGATGGGCATTGTGGTCATGGGACCGGTCGGCGGCGGCCGGCTCGGCGGAGAGTCCGAGGAAATCCGCCGGATGATCCCGGGCGCGCGGAGCGTGCCGGAGGTCGCCCTGCGCTTCGTCCTGTCGAACCCGCACGTCACCGTCGCGCTCTCGGGCATGTCCGACCTGCGCCAGCTCGAGGAGAACGTCCCGGTCGCGTCGCACAGGACGGCGCTCTCGGCCGGCGAGAAGCGCCGCGTCCTCTCGACGATGGGCCGGTTCAAGAAGCTCGCGGAGCTCTACTGCACCGGCTGCCGCTACTGCATGCCCTGCCCTTACGGCGTGGACATCCCCGGCAACTTCTCAGCGCTGAACCTGCAGCGGGTGTACGGTCTCAAGGAAGAGGCGCGGCGGGCCTACGCGCGCCTGTCCAGCCAGGGCCGGTACTGCATGGCGTGCGGCGCCTGCAAGTCCAAGTGCCCGCAGAAGATTGACATCGTCCGGCAACTGAAGGAGGGCGTGCGCACGCTCGACGAGGCTTACGGGCATCTCTTCGCGCGCATTCTGCCCACGGACCTGGTGAAACTGCGCGCCGGTTCCCGCAAATGGTCGGCGACCCTCGCGGGGAAACTCGACTTGCTCAACATGAGCGATAACCCGGCCGAGGCCGCGGTGTCCTTCAAGGATTCCGACGCCGTCCGCATCGTTCCGTCCGAGAGCGCGGCTGAGCTCGATTCCTTCAAGCGCAAGGTCGTCCGGCTGGAAATCGCATGCAGCGGCGGCCCGTTCTCAGGCCTTGTGGACACCGGCGCAACGGTCAAGTCGGGCAGCACGGTGGACCTGATCGGCAGGAGTTTTCACGTCGCCTTTGCGGCGCCGGCCGGCAAATCGGGCGCGCGGGCCGCGCAGCGCGGCGTGCCGATCCGGCTGGGCCTGCGGGAGCAGTTGTCGAAGGGAGCGAGCCGCATCCTCGACCACAACAGCGCCGTCTGCCGGTTCGCTCACGACGACAAGGCGCTCTATTTTTCGGCCGCGGTGAAGAGCGATCTCCATGCGCCGGCCTCGAAGGACCGGCGGCCCGGCCAGACCGACCGCGTGACGCTCTGGATTGACGCCCGCCCGTCCGACCAGGCCGGCCGGCCCGGGCGCAGCAACAAGTTCTACGAAATCGGCTTCCTCGCGCCGGGTGACGACGCGGCGCCTTCGGTGCGGGTTTTCCAACCCTGGGGCGCGCCCGAGGACCTGGCCACCTGCAAGTCCCGCCGCATCCCGGGCGGATACGCCATCGAAGCCGTCCTGCCCTGGGCGCGGTTCGAGATCCCGAAGGCGAAGCGAAAACGGCTTGCCATCCAGGTCAGCCTGATCGGCCACAACCGTCTCGGCAAGCCGGCCGCCGAACTCCACTGGACCGGCGGCGACGCGGCGCATAAGCTGGAGCGGTACGGGCATCTCTTCATGTCAACTGGCGAACGTTAAAGGCCTGTGGCGACCGGCTGGTCCGGGAGAGGAAATCATGAAGACGAAGCTCGGCGCCCTCAACTGCCTCTATCCGCTGCCCACCGTGCTCGCGGGCGCCAACGTGGGAGGCAAGCCCAATTTCATCACCATGGCCCACGTCGGGATCATGGATCTGGGCTCCGTTTCCATGGGCATGAGCAAGGGCCACCACACCAACGCCGGCATCAAGGCGAACAAGACGTTCAGCATCAACATCCCGTCCGTCGCCCTCGTGAAGGAGACGGACTACTGCGGACTCGTCTCCGGGCGCGACGCCGATAAGGCAAAGCTCTTTGACGTTTTCTACGGCGCGCTTCGGACCGCGCCGATGATCCGGCAGTGTCCGATCTGCATGGAATGCCGGCTGATCCAGATCGTAGATTTTCCGAAGCACGACGTCTTCGTGGGCGAGGTGGTGGAGACCTGGGCGGATGAGGCGGTCCTGACCGCCGGCAAGGTGGACCTGGCCAAAGTGCAGCCGTTCCTCTTCGACATGCCCAGCGGAGGATACTGGAAGCTCGGCGAGCGCTTCGCCGGGGCGTGGCAGGCGGGAAAAGAACTCAAGGAGAAGCCATGAAAACCATATTGGCGCGCCGAAGCATTCGCCGGTACACGTCCGAACCGGTCGAGGACAAACTGGTTCACGACCTGCTGGAAGCGGCGATGGCCGCGCCTTCGGCGGGAGACGAGCGCCCATGGGAGTTCATCGTCCTGCGCGACCGAGCGGCGCTCGACGCGATTCCGGCCATTCATCCGTACGCGCAGATGGCTAGGGAAGCGCAGGTGGCCATCGTGGTCTGCGGCGACCTGGAGAAGCAGAAGTACGAGGGGTTCTGGGTCCAGGATTGCTCGGCCGCCACGGAGAACCTGCTCCTCGCCGTCACCGACGCGGGGCTGGGCGCGGTCTGGTGCGGGATCTACCCGCTGGATGAGCGCGTTGAGGCGTTTCGAAAGCTCCTGGGAACGCCGCCCCATATCGTGCCCTTCGCGCTCGTCCCGATCGGCCGGCCGGCGGAAAAGAAAGGGCCGGCCCGGCGATACGACGCTGCGCGCGTGCATCAGGATAAATGGTAGAAGGTTGTTCGAGACGGGCGGCCGCCGAAGAATTGCTTGACGCGGGTGAGGTCAGTGCTCACAATATGAGTTGCACGTCTGCAGCTTGACGACATGGGCCACCGCTCGCGGCCTTTGCGCCGTGAGAAGGAACCTATGCAGAAAGGAGGAGGCCCGATACAGGATGAACAGATCCGCAGGAGACGGTCCACACGAGAACGCGGCAAGCAGGGACGATAAAGCATAGGTGTCATTGGAACTGTCGGCGTGTGAACGCCGAACTGGAGGAGAGATGAAGAGCACAAATCGCGTGATCGGCGCCGCATTGGCGGCACTGGTCCTGGCCGGCGCGCCCCGCATCTTCGCGCAGGATTGGCCTCAGTGGCGCGGCCCTGACCGGAACGACAAGGTGACAGGGTTCACCGCGCCCCAGACATGGCCGAAGGAGCTGACGCTGAAGTGGAAAGCGACGGTCGGCCCGGGCGACGCAACGCCGGCGCTGGTGGGCGACAAGCTTTACGTCTTTTCGCGACAGGGCGGCGATGAAGTCACCACCTGTTTCGCCGTCGCCACCGGAAAGCCGCTGTGGGAGAACAAGTACGCGGCGAAAGCGGTGACCGGACCGGCCGCCCGGCATCCGGGCCCCAGAGGCTCGCCCGCGGTCGCGGAGGGAAAGGTCGTCACGCTCGGCGCGGATGGGACCCTCTCCTGCCTGGACGCCGCGTCCGGCAAAGAGTTATGGCGCAAGGACGAGTTCCCCGGCGTCGTGCCCAAATTCTTCACGGGCATGTCGCCCGTCATCGTGGATGGAATGGCCATCGCGTATCTGGGCGGCCCGGGCAATGGCGCGATCATGGCGCTCGACGCGACCTCCGGCGACGTGAAGTGGAAGTGGGATGGCGCGGGCCCGGACTATGGGTCGCCGGTCGTGATGACGGCATGCGGCGTGAAGCAGCTCGTGACGCTGACCGAGAAAAGCCTGGTCGGGATCGCGCTGTCCGATGGGAAACTCCTGTGGCAGGTCCCGTTCCCGATCCAGGGAATGGCCTACAACGCCGCCACGCCGATCGTGGACGGCGACATGGTGATCTACACCGGCCAGAACCGCGGCACCAAAGCCGTGAAAATCGAAAAGCAGGGTGACGTCTTTACCGCCAAAGAGGTTTGGAGCAACCCGGACGTCAGCGTGCAGTTCAACACGCCCGTGCTCAACGGCGGCCTGCTCTTCGGCCTGTCCGACAAGGGCACGTTCTTCTGCCTGGACGCCAAGACCGGCAAGACGGACTGGGTTGACACGACCAAGCGCGGCGGGAACTTCGCGGCCATTCTCGACGCCGGCTCGGTGATCCTCGCCCTGCCCAGCACCTCCGAACTGATTGCCTTCAAGCCCAGCGACAAGGGTTACGACGAACTCGCGAAGATCAAGGTCGCCGAGACGCCGACCTACGCGCATCCGGTGATCGCGGGGAACAGGATTTTCGTGAAGGACCAGGACACGGTGGCGATGTTGACGATCGAGTGAGAAGCCGTGTTCGATATGCCCGAGCCTGTCCGATGGGAACGGCACGCCCTTCAAACGGACGTGCCGTCCCTTTTTCAGGAGAGACCATGCCCGCCCGATCGGATGCCGCGAATGCGGGCGGCAGTCGGCGGCTGCGCCGGCTGACGGTAACGCCGCTGCTGGCGGCTGCGCTGTTCTCCGGCGCGGCCATGGGCGCCGCGAACTCCAATGACGCCGGCTCGTTCAAGGATAACTGGCCGCGGTTTCGAGGCCCGGACGGGACGGGCGTCGTGAAGTCGGGCGACTGGCCGACGAAATGGGACGCCGAGACCGGCGAGAACGTCCTCTGGAAGACGGCGGTCCCGCTGCCGGGCAACAGCTCGCCGTTGCTCTGGGGCAACCGGGTTTTCCTCACCGGCGCGGACGCGGACCGGCAGGAAGTGCTGTGCTTCGAGCGCAGCTCCGGAAAGCTGCTCTGGAGGACGGCGGCGGCGGCGCCGCGGGGCGACGCCGCGCATGGCGACATCAAGGTCCTGCCGGAGACCGGCTATGCCTCGCCGACGCCCGCGACGGACGGCAGGCGGGTCTATGCGACATACGCCGGCAGCGACATCGCGGCAGTGGACTTCAACGGCAAGGTCGTCTGGTCGCGGAACCTGGGCAAGCCGGAAAGCCCGTACGGGCGCGCGAGTTCCCTGCTCGTCTATAAGGATAAGGTGATCGTCCAGTTCGACCGCGGCGCGGAGCCGGCGGACGGCCTGTCCGCCCTCCTGGCGCTGGACGCGAAGACCGGGAAGACCGTATGGAGCGCGCCGCGGCCCGTGCGAAGCTGCTGGTGCACGCCCATTCTGGTCCCCGTCGGAGAACGCATCGAGGTGGTGGCCAACGGCAGTCCATGGATCATGGCCTGCGACCCGGAGACCGGCAGGGAGTTGTGGCGCTGCGCCGGCATGGCGGACGACGTGGCGTGCTCGCCCACGTTCGCGGCGGGGCTGATCTTCGTCACGAACGAGAACGCGAAGGTGCTCGCGATCCGCCCCGGCGGCGCGGGCGACGTGACGCGAACGAACGTCGCATGGAGCGCCGAGGACGGCATGTCCGACGCGGCAAGCCCAGTCGCCGACGACAAGTTCTTCCTCCAGGCGACCACCGGCGGCCGGGTTACGTGCTACGGCGTCAGGAGCGGCAAGCTGCTCTGGGACCAACTGCTCGGCTGCGCGTTCTACGCTTCGCCGACCCTCGCCGGCAACCGGGTCTATCTGCCGGGCGGCGACGGCAAAGTCTACATTCTCGAACTCGCGGATAAACCCGATCTCGTGGCGGCGTGCAACCTGGGCGAGCCGCTGCTCGCGACGCCGGCCTTCGGAGACGGCTGCATTTACTTCCGAGGCAAGACGAGCCTGTTCTGCGTCGGCTCGAGTACAAAGACGCGATGACGAATCCCGGCATGGTTCCTGTGAAAGGCGCTTAGATGAAACCGAAATCAACGCGAAGCGCGCGGACGGCGGCTCATGGCGATACGTCCTGGTTGGTCCACGACCGCTTCGGCCTGTTCATCCACTGGGGCCTGTACGCCCTGCCCGCGCGGCACGAGTGGGTGCGCCACAACGAGCAGATTCCCCATGAGGAGTACGAGAAGTACTTCAAGCGCTTCGACCCGGACCTGTACGATCCGAAGCTCTGGGCGCAGACGGCCTCGCAGGCGGGGATGAAATACTTCGTCGTTACCACCAAGCACCACGAGGGCTTCTGCCTCTGGGACAGCAAGCTGACCGACTACAAGGCCCCAAACACGCCCGCCGGAAGGGACCTGCTGCGGCCGATGGTCGAGGCGTTCCGGCGGGAAAATCTCCGGGTCGGGTTTTACCATTCGCTGATTGACTGGCACCATCCGCAGTATGTCCTCGACCCGCATATCGGTCCCTACCGCGCGCATGCGGACCGCGAGAAGATGAACCGGGGCCGCGATCAGAGGAAGTACGCCGCCTATCTGCACGGGCAAGTCAGGGAGCTGCTCACGCAGTTCGGCAAGGTGGACGTCATGTGGTTCGACTTCAGCTACCCCAAGCCCGACGGCAGCGGCAAAGGGCGCGAGGACTGGCAGAGCGAAAAACTCGTCCAACTGGTGCGAAAGCTCCAGCCCAGGGTCGTCCTGAACGATCGCCTCGACCTGCCCGCGGCCTGGGACATCAAGACCGCCGAGCAGACCCAGCCGCGCGGATGGCTGACGGTCGCCGGCAAGCGGGTGACGTGGGAAGCCTGCCAGACCTTCTCCGGCTCCTGGGGCTACCACCGCGACGAGAGTTCATGGCGCAGCACGGACGAGTTGATCCGCACGGTGATTGACTGCGTGAGCAAAGGCGGCAACCTGCTCCTGAACGTCGGCCCCACCGCTCGCGGGGAATTCGACGAGCGGGCGATGGATCGCCTGCAGGGCATCGGCCAATGGATGAAGCGCCACAGCCGCAGCATCTACGGCTGCACCCAAGCGCCCGAGGAATTCGTTTGTCCGAAGAATTGCTCGCTCACTTACAATCCGGAGAAGAAGCGCCTTTACGTACACGTGCTGGCGTGGCCCTACAAGCACCTGCATCTCATCGGAAAGGCCTATGTCGAGCGCGTGGAGTACGCCCAGTTGCTCAACGATGCCAGCGAGATTCGGACCGGCCTGGACAGTTGGCATGCCACCCAGATCGGCGAGGCCGACGAAACGCCCGTGCTCAATCCCGCCGACACGGCGGACGCCGACGGCCGCAAGGGACAGATCGGCTCGACCCATTACGCGCTCGTGCTCAACCTGCCGGCGCAGAAGCCGAATGTGGCCGTGCCGGTGATCGAACTGTTCCTGAAATAGGCCAGCGGCGGGCGCGGCCGCCGGAACACTGCTTGACGGGGGCGGCCTGAGTCGTAAGAATAGGACGCGTGCTGCCGGACCGTTGTGCTGTTCCCTCGAACGCAAATGAAGAGCCATGGAGGCCAGGATGAAGGAACCGAAGAAGTCCACTAAAGGCGCCGCCGCTGTCGGCGGCAACCGTGTTGCGAAAGCCGAGAGCGCCAAAGCGCCCGCGGTTGAGGTTCGGCGAGAGCCTCCGGCAACGGAAACGCGCCCCGCCGCCGCGCCGATCGCGAGCGCGCAAGCGCCGGACGCGGCAACGCAGGGAGTCCTGGCGGAATTGGCGGCGCTTCGCCGGATGCTGGAGCGGCTCTCCGCGCCGCCGCCGACGGCCGATGCGGCGCTGGAGAGCGGCGTGGATTCCATGCGGCGGTTGCTGACCGAGCTGCTCGAATCGCGCATGGATCCGGTCATCGCGGAGGTCGCGGCCATTCGCTCCCTGGCCGCCTCCGAAACGAAGGGAAAGGTCCGCTCCGTCGTGGACCGCCTCGACCTGCTCCTGAACGACATGGGAGCAGTCCGGTTCGAGGCGCAGCGGCTGGATTACTTCGACCCGCTCATCCACCAGGCGCTTGCGGAGCGGCAGGACGCAAATGCGCCCGACCGCGTGGTGCTGGAGACGGTCGTCCCGGGCTATCGCACCTGCCGCGGCCGGGTGGTCGCCAAGGCCGGCGTGGCCATCAACCGGAGGGCTTGACGCGGTGCGGCTGGGGATTGACTACGGCACGACGAACACGGTGGTGGTGTGCAGCGACCGCGGCCGCTATCCGGTGGTGCTCCACATGACGGAGACGGCGATCGGCCCCGTTGCGCGGGAGGTGTTCCCGTCGGCGGTCGTCTACGACCGGCAAACCGGCCGGCTGATTTTCGGCGCCGACGTGGAGCGATGCCTTTGCCGGCCCGGCGCGGAGGAGCAGTACGCGCTCATCGAATCGCCCAAGCGGCTGATGCGCGACTACGCCGAGGGCCTGCGGTTCCGCCGCGACATCCGGCCCGAGGGGTTCGACGCGATGACGATCGTCGGCGAGTTCGCGCAGGCGCTGCGCGAATCGGTCCTCCGTTCGGGCCTCTTTCCGGAGAACGAGCCGCTCGAGACGGTCATCACCTGGCCGACCAACGCGAACGGCGCGCAGCGCTACGTGACGCGGCAGTGCTTCAAGAAGGCCGGCTTCGACGTGCTGGACGCGCTCAACGAGCCGAGCGCGGCGGCCATCGAGTTCGCGGACCGGATGAACCGGGGCAACCGCATCCTCGCGCGGCGGTTCACGGCGTCGGCGGCCATCTTCGACCTCGGCGGCGGCACGTTCGACGCCGCGCTCGTCCAGATCGCCGAGGGCAATTTCCGCGTCGTGGCCTCCGGCGGCGTCGAGCGGCTGGGCGGAGACGATTTCGACGAGATCCTCGCGCGGCGCTTTGCGCGAGAATTCGGCACGACGCTCGAGGAGCTGCCGCCCTTCCCGCGGTCCCTGCTGCTGATGCGGGCCCGGCAGATCAAGGAGAACATCAGCTCCGGCGCCGGCCGCTGGCTGACCCTGTCGGCGGAAGACGCCGGGTTGAGCGGCGGGATCGCGCGGGTGCCCGTGGCGGAATATTTTGCGGACCTCTCCGTGCTGCTGGAGCCGGCCCTGGAGAAACTGCACGGGCTCATCAACGGCGAAGCGGCGCGCCAGGCCGGGATCACGACGGAGACTCTCGTCGGCATCTACCTCGTCGGCGGCTCGTCCAAGCTGCCGCTCGTTCCCCACATGATCGCGCGCCGGTTCCCGGGCGTGCGATTGATCGTCAGCGACAAGCCGTTCAGCTCCACGGCCACCGGGGCGGCGATCCATGGCGCGGAGTCCGTCCGGTTGCAGGATATTCTCTCGCGCAATTTCGGCGTCATGCGCCTGGCGGACTACGGGCGGCGGGAATACTTCGCGCCGGTTTTCAAAGCCGGCATGCCGCTCCCGCAGCGCGGCGCGGACGCGCTCCGCTCGCAGGTGCGCTATGCGCCCCGCCACAATATCGGCCACTTGCGCTACCTGGAATGCGCCGGGCTGGACTCGGCCGGGCGGCCGTCGGAGGGCGTCCGGGCGTGGTCGGAACTGCTTTTCCCGTACGACCCGGCGATCCCGATCGCCCAGCACCTTGAGCCGGGCATGGTCCGCGACCGGGAGGATCTGCACGACAAGTGGGTCTGCGAGACCTATTCCTGCGATTCCGACGGCGTCATCACCGTCTCCATCCAGCGCTTGTGCGACGACCAGTCGCGCACCTATGAGGTCTTCCAGAGCCAGTGAGGCTGCGGCCGTCAGTTTCTGATGCCGGCCATTTAAGGAGGCGACACGTGGGACAGACATGCAGGAACTACATCGGCGGCAAGTGGGTGGCGTCTGCGTCGAAGGAGGTCAACAAGCTGACGAACCCGGCGACCGGGGAATCGCTGGGCGAGGTGGCGATGTCCACGGCCGACGAGGTCCGCTCGGCGATCGGCGCGGCTCACAAGGCGTTTCCGGAGTGGCGCCGCGTTCCGCCGCTGACCCGCGCGCGCTACCTGCTGCGGCTGCGCGACAAGCTGGAGGAGGAGTTCGACGATTTCGCCGCCGTGGTCACGCGCGAGCACGGCAAGGCGATTGACGAATCGCGCGGCGAGGTCCGGCGCGCTATCGAGATGCTCGAGGTGGCCGCGGGAATTCCCTCCCTGATGCAGGGCTACAACTCTGAGGACATCGCGCCGGGCATTGACGAGTACGCCATCTGGCAGCCGCTCGGCGTGTTCGCCTGTCTCGCGCCCTTCAACTTTCCGGCCATGGTGCCGTTCTGGTTCTTCCCCTTCGCCATCGCCACCGGCAACACCTACGTGGTCAAACCGTCTCCTATCGTGCCGCTCACCATGCAGAAAGCCTTCGAGCTCATTGAGGATATTGACCTCCCGCCCGGCGTCCTGAACCTGGTGAACGGCGGCCCGGACGCCGCGAACGTCCTCATGGGCAGCCGCGAGGTCATCGGCATATCGTTCGTCGGCTCCTCCGCGATCGCCCGCATCGTCTACAAGACCGCCGCCGCGGCGGGGCAGCGCGTCCAGGCGCAGGGCGGCGCGAAGAATTTCCTGACCGTCATGCCCGACGCGAACCTCGACAAGGCGATCCCCAACATCATGACCTCTGTCTACGGCTGCACCGGCCAGCGCTGCCTCTCCGGCAGCGTGGTGCTCGCCGTCGGGGACACTTACGCCGAGCTGAAGCGGCGCATGGTCGAGGCGGCGTCGCGGCTCAAGGTGGGCAACGGGATGGACGAAAGCATCGAGATGGGCCCGCTCACGACGCCCGCCAAGAAGAAGAGCGTCCTGGACTGGATCGCCGTCGGCGAGTCGGAAGGCGCGAAGCTGGTCCTCGACGGCCGGAAACTGAAGGTCGCCGGCCTGCCCGATAGCTGCTTCATCGGCCCCTCCATTTTCGATGAGGTGAAGCCGAACATGAAGATCGCGCAGGAGGAGATTTTCGGCCCGGTCGCCGCGCTGGTCCGCGTCAAGAACCTGGAGGAGGCGATGGCCACGGTGAACGCCAGCCGTTACGGCAACGCCTCGACGATTTACACCAGCTCCGGCGGCGCGGCGCGGGAATACCGCTACGGCGTGAACTGCGGCAACATCGGCGTCAACGTCGGCATCGTCGCGCCGATGGCGTTCTTCCCCTTCGGCGGGCGCAAGGAGTCGTTCTTCGGTGATCTCCATGGCCAGGGAAAGGACTCCATCCAGTTCTTCACCGATCGGAAAGTGGTCATCGAGAGGTGGATGTAGGTGGAGCTGAACCGCTTGTAGTGGCGCCGTCAGGCGCTGCGTCGTACGCCCTGACGGGCACACTACGAGCAGCCAGAGCGCGCAGCGTACTGCGCGCGACATGACGCTGGCTGAAATGATGTTTTTGGGAGTAGATCAGCAGGATGGAGCTCAACAAGTTCGGCGTCATCCTGAAGTTCGCCCTGGACATGGAGGAGCGCGCCGCGGAGTTCTACGAGGCCGCGGGGAACGCGGCCCCGTCGCTCGAGCGCAAATCCGCCGGCCAGGAAGCCCGCAAGAACATCGCGCGCCTTCAGCGGATGCGCCGCGAGCTTGTCAACGAAATGCTCCTGGAGCCCATCACCGGCTTCGACTATCCGCTCCCGCCGCCGCCGCCGAAGCCGGGCGCGGACCCGGCGGAGATCGCCGGGCACGAGGAAGCCCTGCGGACATTCCGTCGGAATTTCTATCGGACGGCGGCCCAGAAAATCGAGATCGTATCGCCGGCGGTCAGCCAGGTGTTCAACAAAATGGCTGACGCGCCTTGAGCGCTTGTAGTGGCGCCGTCAGGCGCTACTTCGTATGCCCTTACGGGCACACTACGAGCGAACGGTTTTGCGCGAAGCTTGTTAGGAGAGAGGCCATGGCAGCTTTGCCGCGATTCAACACGCCGCCGCAGGTGATCATCGGAGCCGGCGCAAGCGATCTCGTGGGCGAAGAGGCCAAGCGGCTGAAGGCCCGCCGGGTGCTGCTCGTCACCGAGCCGGGCATCGTTCGAATGGGCGTGGCCGACCAGGTCCTCAGCTCGCTCTCCAAGGCGGGCGTCGCCGCCGCGACCTACGACAAAGTCCAGCCCGATCCCACCGACGCCAACGTCGCGGAAGGGCTGGAGATCTTCCGGCGCGAGGGCTGCTCCGTCGTCGTCGGTGTCGGCGGCGGAAGCCCGACAGACGCCGCCAAGTCCATCGCCGTCATGAGCGCCAATCCCGGCGCCATCGCCGACTACATGGGCTATCACAAAGTGCCGAACTCCGGCGCGCCCGTCATCGCCATCCCGACCACCGCCGGCACCGGCAGCGAAGTCACCAAGGTCGTCGTCATCGGCGACACGAAACGCGACATCAAGATGATGTGCCTCGACCTCCATTTCCTCGCCGCGGCCGCGCTGGTGGACTACAAGCTCACGATGTCCATGCCCAAGGCGCTGACGGCGAACGTGGGGCTCGACTCGCTCGTGCACGCCGTGGAGGCGTACATCTCGCGCAAGGCCCATCCGCTCACGGACGTGCTCGCGCTCGCCGCGATCCGGAAGATCAGCCGGAACATCCGCACCGCCTGGGCGGAGCCGGGCAACGAATCCGCGCGCGAGGCGATGATGCTGGGAGCAACGATGGGCGGCATGGCCTTCAGCAACTCCTCCGTAGCGCTCGTCCACGGCATGAGCCGTCCGCTGGGCGCGCTCTTCCACCTGCACCACGGCCTGAGCAATGCCGTCCTCATCCCGGCCGTCATGTCGTACAACGCGCCGGCGTGCGCCGCGCGGTTCGCCGACATCGCGCGCGCCATGGGATTGGACGTAACGGGCCTGGATGCCGCCGAAGCGGCGCAGCGCGCCGTCGCCGCTCTCGTAAAGCTCAATGCGGACCTGCAAGTGCCCCGCCTGCGCGACTGCAACATCCCGCGCGACGCCCTGGAGAAAGCCCTTCCCAAGATGGCCGCCGACGCCCTGGCCAGCGGCAGCCCCGCGAACAACCCGCGCGTGCCGACGGCTGAGGAGATCGTCGAGCTATACCGTCAAGCCTACTGACCGGCGGCCGGCGAGGGAACGGCCGCGGCAGAATGATGCGCGACCAGCGTGGAAGGACAGACAGTGTACACCACTGGCGCAGACATCTACCTGGTCATCGCCGTCGCCTGCTGCGTCGCGGTGTATTTCATTTACCTTTTCTCGCTGCGATACCTTCCCAAAACGGCGCTCTTCGGAATCGAGTATCCACGCTGGCTCGTGAAAACCATCGGCCGAAGCGCCGCAGTGGTCTTTCGCCATCCATGGATTTGGGTGCCCGCCCTCGCGTTCTTTGTCATTAACTGCTCTTACGAACTTTACACGACGCGTGCGTTTCTCAGCGGCTGGAGCTATACAGCGCCAATGGCGGACTATACGGCATTTCTTCCAAGTTTCAGTGATTTCGGGATGCTCGTATGCCGTGATTTCGAAAAGGTGCGCGCCCACGTTCCGGTGGGCGTGGGCCTGGCGTGGGCGCTGCTTTACGCAGGATGTTTTCTTCTCTCTGGTCGCGTCGGTGCCCTGCTGCGATCCGAGTCCGGACTGGATGCCCGCAGTGCCCGCCGCTGGCATGTGGTTTTCGTAACCGGCGCATGCGCCGGCATCATCCGGCAAAGTAGCGCTGTGTGGAAATGGTACCGTTTATCCCACCTAGCAAATAGAATTTACATCCTCAGTACCCCCTTTGTTGACCTTGCCGCAGTGCCCATTATCGCACTGAGTGTCGCATTCTACCTCACGATCATCGTTCGGAGCGTCCGCAAAGAGCCTCTAGTGAGAGGCGAAGTCTTGAAGTCAACATTTCACACGGCCTGGCCGCTTGCCTTACTCTATTCGGTCACGCCGATCATCTATCTCCTGCTGGAATGCGTGTCGGTAGTGCTTGCTCTGACACATAACAGTCAGCCCTCAGTTTTGTACGCATGGGTAGGGTGGATGGTGACGCCCATTGCTGAGACGACGATTTCAGCCTTCCAATTAGTGAGAGCACTGGTCCCCGTGATAATCGTGAGCGACCAATGCGGCCTCTTGAGGGCATTCGGGCGTCTCGGGCTTTTCCTGTGGCGCTATGTTTGGCGCTACGCGGCCTTCGTCCTTTGCGGCGCACTGCTTTTCAGCCTGGCAACGACCCTGGATTCTACGGGTAAGGCCGTTGGCCTGAAAAGCGGCATTCTGCCAATCTATGTTGGATTTGAGGTGCTAGGACTTGCGGCGCGCTGGGCTACGAGTGTGGTGGTGAGCGTGCTGTGCTTTAAGTTCTACCTCGCAGACGCCGGAAACGACGAGGAGGTCGCGGATAAAACGGACGCTCCGGAGGTTCAGTCGCGGACAGATGAATAGCGTCCGAAGCTTGCCGGTTGGATAGTCAAGCGACCGATGTGAATCTGCATCAGAACAGCGGATTCAACGTCTTCGCCAGGGACTTCAGCTCCGCCTGCTCTTCCTTGGTGATCGGCTCGTACTTCAGGGCGGACTCGATCGCCAGGCGCATCAGGGCTTCCTCGCCGGGGGTTACGGCGGCGGTGATCGGAAGGCTGAGCGTGAACTTTACGGCCAGCTCGGCCTCGCGCGCGTCGGAGATCGGCTGGTACCAGCATTTCCGGAACGCCGACTTTTCCCGTTCGCCCTCCGGCCACTTCTGGCGCGCGAGCATCTTCAGCGCCAGGACCGACGCGCCCTTCGCGCGCGCTTTCTCGATCACCGCCGGGCCGAACTGGTTCCGGTGCCAGGCGGCGAAGTTGAGCGGGAAGAGGACGGAATCGAAGTCGTACCGGTCCAGCGCCGCCAGCGCCGCCTCGGTGGTGTGGGCCGAGAAGCCGATGTGCCGCACCTGCCCGGCCTCCTTGGCCTTGATGAGCCACGGCATGATGCCGCTCCTGGCGAAGGACGCGTCCACGTCCTTCTTGGCGTCGCAGAGGCCGTGGAGCTGGAAGAGGTCGAAATGATCCGTGCGCAGGCGTTTCAGCGACCGCTTGAATTCCGCTTCCGCCTTCGCCCGCGCGTGCTCGCCGCTTTTGCAGGCGAGGAAGGCGTCCTTGCGGTAAGGCTCCAGCGCCGGGCCGAGCTGCACTTCCGCGTCGCCGTAGGAGGGCGCGACGTCGAAGTAGTTGACGCCGCGTTCCACCGCCCAGGCGACGGCGCGGTTCGCTTTGCCTTGCTCAGTCTCCATCACGACGATACCGCCGAAGCCGATGACTGAAAGTTTGATCCCGTCCCTGCCGTAGGCGCGGCGCGGCAGTGTGGCGGCGTTGCTTTTCTTGCTCATGGAATCCCTCCGGTAGCGCTCCCCAAAAGCGAACGAGACGAACTGACCTTCACCCTATCACCCGTTATCGGCCGAGTCAAGACTGCTTGTAGTGGCGCCGTCAGGCGCTGCTCTGTATGCTCTGACGGGTACACTACGAGCGGCGCTAGTGAGTCCCGCCCATCTTGGCGAGGTATTGGCGGATCGTTTCCAGCCGCGCGGGGTCAATCGGTTCCTTCTGCGCGGAGGAGATGACGGAGTGCAATCGCTGCTGCGCCATCTGGATGCGGTTGGGTCTCTCCGGCTTGAGCAGCCAGTACCTGTACGCCGCCAGGGCGCGCCAGTACAAAGGCTCTTCGGCATGGTGGTACTCGATGACCACGGCATCGAGGAGCGGCAGCGCCCAGGTATAGTGTTCCACCTTCTCCTTCATCAGGATCGCCGCCGCGACGGTATAGTAGGCCTTGCCCCAGCGTCCGATATACCACTCGTCATTCTTGTCATGCGACGAGCCGCGGCGGCATTTCTCCGTGAAGCGCGGGACGACTTTCTGCGCCAGGGCTTCGGCCGGGGCCGTTCGCCCCGCCTCGGCGAGCGCGGCCAGGGTGAAGGCCAGCGTAATCATCCGCGGGTCGGTCCCCACCAGCGCGGAGAACTGCCCTTCCTCTCTCCGATAGTACTTGTCGCAACTGTCGTTCAGCGGAATGGAGTTCATATCGAGCCCGCCGAACGTCCCGCAGAGAAGGGCATCATTATACTGGGTGAGAAGGTCCGTGACGTCCGCGGCGAACACGCGCGAGCTAACCGGGGCCGCAAGGACGGCGGACACCCCGCCTTCCGCATCCTCCACCTGCCGGGCGCCGGTCCTGCACGCATAGATCCGCTGCAGCAAGGCCAGTTCCCGGGGACTCCGCAATACCCGCTTCGACGTGGTAGGCCCTACCACTCCAGTCGCGGCCTTGGCGCTCAGGTCCCCTGACCGGACGCCGAAGTACATCAGCTCGACCTCTTGCCGGTTCCATCCGAAGGTATACAGCCGCTCGCGGAAAACCATGGAGATGCCGTCGGCGGAAACCTTGGGCAGGCTGGGACGAGGCGCGTCCTTCCGTACGGTGCCGATGAAGTTGAGCTGGACGGGACGCCCGTCCATGGGCGATTTTTCAATCCGAAGCTCCTGCAGCGGTATGGAACCGTGCTCGCTCGACCAGGCCGTCAGATTGGTGGGCAGCACGAGGCCGGTCAGGCACAGGCAGCCGCGGTCTCTCCGGACCGGATGCAGCAACACGCAGAGTCCCCTGCCGTTCGGGAATACGGACTCCTCGACGAACACGTCGAACTTGCCCTGGTAGTCGCGGGCGAAGTCAACGACCTCCGCGGGCGACATGACGAACACGCCCCAGACTTTGCCGGCGTCTATCTTCCGCTGTTGCGGAGTGTGATGTTTTTCGGCGAGGAATTCCGCGAAATACTCCAGGTGTCCCGATTCGATGGCGGACAGCGGCGACATCACCTCCGCGGGCGCGGTTTGGGAAATCACCGATTCCAGTTTGGCCGGCACCTCCACCATCTGCCGGCAGCCCGAGCAGCGGCGGCCCTTCATTCCCAGCTCATCATGGACGAGGAGAGTCCGCCCGCAATGTGGGCACTTGAACGTGACTGGCATGTCAATCTCCGCGCGGACCGTACACAGGGACTCCTTGCGCCACGCAGGAACTGAACCGAATTCCTGCGCCGCTTGCGCTGCCCGGAATCTGTTACGTGGTCATCCGGCAAGAGACGGTTGTCTTTCCTGAGTGAAATTATACACCTGAAGCAGCCGCCGTCAAGCATTTACTGAGGCATGTTCTGAAGTTCCCGCCGGCGCGTCATTTGACGGAAGCGGTCCCGGCCGTCACAATGTGGTACTGAATGCCCGGCTGCCGCGTGAACGATTGCCCGCCGGCTTGCCTGCCGTCTGTGCGGCAGGCGGTGTGGAGGCCGGCCATAGGGCGGAGTTCGGATTGATGCTCAATCGCACAGGGAGACATAGATGAGACGACTGATCGGATGCGGTGTTCTCCTGGCTGTCCTTATCATGGCCGCCGGCTGCGTGACTCCTGAGCCGATTCAGACCGGCCACGAAATCCTGCCGGTCCCCGACCGGACGATTTCCGTTCAACAACTGGCGCAACGGCTTGGGCTGGCCGTTGAGGAAGACACCCCCTCGATGGTCACGCTGCGCAACGGCGCGAACCGCGTGATGCTGGTTCCGGACCCGGCCGGCCAGGCTTTTGTCAACGGCATGCGCGTCGGACCTGAAGGGGGCTTTGTGCGGGTCAGAGGCATTCTTTTCGTGCCTGAGACGCTGGAGGCGGATATTCGATCTGCTCTGAGTCCGCGCCCTGCATCGGTGAGCCCGGCTCCCGCGCTCAGACCGCTTCCCGAGCGCACAAGGCCTACTTTGGCGCGCGCGTACCGCATTGTCGTTGATCCCGGTCATGGCGGAAAGGATCCCGGGACGACCAGCCGGATCGGTCTGCGGGAGAAGACGATCACTCTGCCGGTGGCCAAAGACCTGGCGCGGTTGCTGAAGGAGGATGGATTCGATGTCATCATGACACGGCAGTCCGATGTCTTCATCGAGCTGGACGAACGGGCGGCCATCGCCAACCGCTTTTCGGCGGACCTGTTTGTCAGCATTCACGCCGACGCGTGTCCCGATCCGTTCATGCGAGGGTTCACCGTCTACACCTGCCGCGATCCCTCCGCAGGCTCGCTCGGCGTCGCCACGGCGGTGGATGAGGCGCTGCACGGCGCCAGCCTCGAAGGTCTGGGAATCCGTCAAGCGAACTATCGCGTCCTCGTCCTTACCCAATGCCCCGCCATCCTGGTGGAATTGGGCTACCTGTCCAACGGCCTCGACGCCGAGATGCTCGCGGACCGCGCCAACCAGGCGCGGCTGGCCCGCTCGATCGCCGACGGAATCGCCGCATATTTCAGCCGATGAGAGCCGCACCCGTGGTATGCAAGGCGCAGTCAGGCAGAACGCTGCGGTATGCGCTGCTCCTGTGCCTGCTCGCCGCTGTGCTCGTCATCGTCTTCTGCCTCCGCGGAAACCGCGCTTGGGAAGTCTTCCGCCCGGCGGCCCATCCCGTCAGCATCTCCGAGACGCGCAGCATGCTCGGCACGTACCTGACGCTCACCGTCGTGGACGAGAGCGAGTCGAGGGCGCGGGCGGACATCGCCGCCGGCTTCGAGCGCATCGCCGAACTCGATAAGGTGATGAGCTTCCAAAGGCCGGACTCGGAACTCTCCCGGCTCAACGCGCAAGCCGGGCGCGGGCCTGTCGTGGTGTCGGAGGACCTTTACCGGGCCGTAGAAACCGGCGTGACCTGGTGCGGCCGCACCCTGGGCACGTTCGACATCGCCGTGGGACCGCTCGTGGAACTCTGGCAAACCTGCGGCAAGTTGAACCGCCTTCCCACGGCCGAGGAATTCGCCCGAGTGAAGCTGCTCCTGGGAGCGGGCCGGATCGTCCTGAATCCCGCCGACCGCACGATTCGATTCCCGGTCGAGGGCATGCGCCTGGACCTGGGCGGCCTGAAAGGATACATCGCCGACGAGGTGACGAAGCTGCTGGTCCGTCGCGGCGTGAAGTCGGCCCTCGTCGCAATGGCCGGTGACATTCACGCCCTGGGCCGCAACCTGGGAGGCGGCCCCTGGCGCGTCGGCGTCCAGGACCCGCGCAACCCCGAAGGGATCGTCGCCACGCTGGAGCTCGCCGACCGCAGCGTCTCCACCTCCGGCAATTATGAACGGTTCGTGGAAATCCAGGGACGGCGCTACTCGCACATCGTGGACCCGCGCACGTGCCAGACTGCTGAGAGCGTCCCCAGCGTGACCGTCATCGGTCCCGACACCGTTACCTCGGACATCCTCTGCAAACCCATGAGCATCCTGGGAGTCCAGGACGGTCTGGCCCTGCTCGAGAAGTTCCCGCAAGCCGAGGCGCTGTTCATCACCTACGACGAAAAAGGCGAGATGCGCCTGACCCGCAGCAAAGGCTTCGCCGCGTACGAGGCGAAGCCGTAATCACCTTTGCATAACCACGACGTCACCACAGGCACAACGGACATGAACACAACGGAGTGCCGCAACTTCACCACGACGACGCGGCGGCCACGACGGAACGGCTGTTACGGCAATCCGCAATTTTGACGTTCGTTATGCGACGTTCGCCGTGCCCGTCGTGTCGTCGTTGTGAAAGTTCGCCTCGTGGTGGTGGAAGGTTGCATTCCGCTACTTCGCGCTCCAGACGCCCGCGATCGGGGCGCCGCAGTCCGGGCAGCGGCCGTCGCGGATGTCGTTGCGCACCACGATGAACCCCTGCCGCTGGACCAGCACGCGGCCGCATTTCGGGCAGAGCGTATCCTCGCCGGCGGGCGTGGCGATGTTGCCGACGTAGACGTAACGGATGCCGGCCTCGCGCGCGATCCGCGCGGCGGTCTGGAGCGTCTCAAGCGGCGTCGGCGCGTCATCGAGCATCCGGTACATCGGGAAGAAACGCGAGAAGTGCATCGGCACGTCCGGCCCGAGATGCGCCACGTGCCACTTGCACAGATCGGCGATCATGCGCGGAGCGTCATTGCCGCCCGGCACGATGAGGTTGGTCACCTCGACCCAGACTTTTTCCTCGCGAGCGATCCGCAGCGCCGTCAGCACCGGCTCGAGCGAGCCGCCGCAGTAGCGCCGGTAGTACGACTCGTCGAAGGCCTTCACGTCAATGTTCGCGGCGTCGAGCACCTTGCAGAGTTCGCGCAGCGGCGTGGGGTTGATGTAGCCGCAGGTGACCCAGACGTTGCGGATTCCCTCCTTGTGCGCGAGGCGGGCGCAGTCGAGCATGAACTCGTAGAAGACCGTCGGCTCGGTGTAGGTGTAGGAAATCGAGCGGCAGCCGAGGCGCTTCGCCTCCGCGACGACCTGCTCCGGCGTCATCAGCCGGTACGGCGCCTCCTCGGGCAGCGCCTGGGAAATCTGCCAGTTCTGGCAGAACACGCAGCCGAGATTGCACCCGGCCGTGGCGATGGAGTACGACCGCGAGCCGGGCAGGAAATGGAAGAGCGGCTTTTTCTCGATCGGGTCGTCGTTCGCGGCCAGCAGATGGCCGTAGACCAGCGTCCGCAGGATGCCGCCGATGTTGATCCGCGCCCGGCACGAGCCGCGCTCGCCCTCGCCGAGGACGCACATCACCGGGCAGAGCGTGCACTGCACTTTGCCGCCGGGAAGCTTCTCATAGTACATCGCCTCACGCATGCTGAGGCCGGCGTGGCGAATCTCGTCGGCGGAGAGGCCGGGAACCAGGCGGCGCTCGATCCGCGCGCCCGCCGCCGCGTCCGACGACGACACGGCCGCCTCGCCGCGGAAGCCGTGGGTCACAATGGTCGCGATCAACACCAGCCCGGCGAGCACCAGCCCCGTGACGATCCAGTTACTTCTGCGCGATTCCATGTCCTGCGATCCCTTGCATTGCTAAGAATACTTCGGCGTCCAATCTTTCTTCTTCGGGCATGAGACCATGCATTCGCCGCACTCCAGGCAGCGGTTCGGCCGGACGCGGCCGAAGAGGCGATGCCGCGCGAAGAACGCCATCGCCGCGCCCGCCGGACAAAGGTATCGGCAGAAGAACCGGAACACGAGAAGCGAGGCGACGCCCAGGAAGACCAGCCACGCAATCCGCGGCGCGGCGTCGCTCCCGGCCGTCAGGAAGCCGAGCGTGAACGTGTCCGAGAACGGCTCGACGTCGCGCACTCCGGTGTTCCGCCAGATGACATAGATCAGCGGCAGGACCAGCAGCAGGCCGTACTTGACGCGCCGCAGCCGGCGGTCCCAGGGCTCGCTGATTTCCAGCGGCGAGCGGAAGAGCCGCCCGAGCAATTCGGTGACCGCGCCGAACGGGCAGATCCACGCGCAGTACAGCCGCCCCGCCAGCAGCGCGCTGCCCAGCGCGAGCGCGGTCAGAAGATACCAGAGCGGCTGCGCGCTCAGCGAAGGCACTTTTCCTGCGGCGATGTCCAGGATGTGAATGAGCGAGAAGAACGCCTTCAGCCCGAACCCAAGGCAGAGGACGGAGGCTGCAAGGACGAACGGCCGCAGCCGGGGCAGGCGCTGCGCCTGTCCGATCGCCGCAACGATGAAGAACGCCGGCACCGCCAGGCGCCAGGGATTGAACGGCGCGCGCTGCGCGGGCGCCTCGGCCGGCGCGCTCAGGCCTAGCACCTGCTCCGCCGCGCGGCGCGCCGTCAGCCGCACGCCGTCCATCACGGCCGACGACGTGACCGTTGCGCCGGTAATGGCGTCCAGGCCGCGGCCCGGCGACAAGGCGTCGGAATACCGCTTTCCCCGGAACTGCGCCGCGAACTCCGACGCGTAGACCTTCTCGCGGTAGCCGGGCGATTCCCGGCCCGGCAGCACGCGCACCTCCACGATCCGCCCGTCCGGGTCGAGCGCCACCGCCACCGGCACGTGCCCGCCGAACCCCTGCACTTCAGGCGCCAGGTCGCTGGAGAGAACGATAATGCCGATCTCCCGCGACTCGGTCGAGCCGACGAAGTGCCGCACCGGCTTCTGCTCCTCGCGGAACTCCCGCGCTCCCGGCAGGAGCTGCTGGAGCAGCGCGGGCTCCGGTTTGATATCGAGAATCTCGACCTGCGCGCCCGCCGCCGGCGCGATATACGCCGCCGCCATACACAGGGAAACGAACCCGACGACGCCGCAGGCCATGCGGCCCAGCGATTGGACGACCGGAAGGAAACTCCCGAGCGCCAGCACCAGCAGCGGCAGCGAAACCAGGCTCGTCGCGGCGAAGAACGCGACGAAGTACGCCAGGCCGTTGAACGCGCCGCCGGCCCGCAGGGCGTCGGCCATCGCCGTGACGAACGGCGGGCAGATGTTCGCGCCCGTGAGGAAACCCAGCAGCAGCGGAAACGTTCCGCCGCGGCCCCATCGCTTCACCGCGCGGCAGAAGGCGCTCTCCTGCGTCGTCTCGGAGACCGCGTAGAGCAGCAGCGCGGCGCCGAGCAGCGCCAGCGCGGCGGACATCGCCCACGGCGGCATCTTCGCGCCGGCCGCGCCGCCGATCCAGCCGACGAGCAGGCCCACCGCGGCATAAGCAACCAGCCGGCCGAGCAGAAACTCCCCGAGCGCCGCCGCCTGCGCGCCGAACCGCGCCTTCTCCCGCGACAGGACCACCGGCAGAAACACCGGCGCACACGCCGCCGCGCAGAATGGAGCCGTGGCCAGCCCGAGGAGGAACGCCCGTGAAAGCATCGCGAACATGACGACCGCCTGAAGGGAGCCGATTGGGTTGCTCCATCCATTATATGTCAGTCACGCCCTTCTGTCCAAGCGCGCGGATAGAGTGGCGAAGAATCGCTTGACGGGCGTGGCCGCAGTCGTCAGAATGTGACCTTCGATGCCGGCCGGCGTGTGAAGAACTGTCCTATGGAAAAAGGAGGAACGCGATGAAGATCTACATTCATACCGATCTCGAGGGAATCTCCGGGGTGGACACGGCGGAGATGATCGAGCCGGAGCATCCGCGCCGGCGCGAGGCGATCGAGTGTCTCATGGCGGACGCGAATGCCGCGGTCGAGGGCGCCCTGCAGGGCGGCGCGACCCACGTGACCGTGCTCGACAGCCACGGCGGCGGCGGCAACTTCATCCTCGAGCTGCTCGACCGCCGGGCGGACAACGACCCGAAGGCAAACAAGAAGTGGTGGGGCAAGATGGACACGTCGTACGCGGGCACTTTTTTCATCGGCGCGCACGCGATGGCCGGGACGCAGAACGCGTTCCTGGACCACACGCAGAATTCGGAGAGCTGGTACAACTACTGGCTCAACGGGCGGCGGATGGGCGAGCTGGCGCAGTGGGCGATCGTGTCAGGGAACTTCGGAATCCCGATGCTGATGGTCAGCGGCGACGAGGCCGCGTGCGTCGAGGCGCGGCAGTTCTTCTCTCCGGTCGAGACGGCCGCGGTCAAGCGCGGGATCGGGCGGAACCGCGCGGAACTGGTCCCGGTCGAGGAGGCGCGCGCCCGCATCCGCGAGGCCGCCCGGCGGGCGATTGCGCTCGTCGGAAAGGCCGCGCCGCTCATACCCACCAAGCCGATGGAAGTCCGCCTGGAGCTATGCCGCGCGGATTACTGCGACCGGTTTGCGGGCAAGCCGGGAGTCGAGCGCCTCGATGCGCGCTCGGTCCGGAAGGTCTCGAGCGATCCGCTCAACATCTTCCCTTGAGCCGCGCGCGTTCCGGCGAAATCGGAAGCTGAGCTTCGGGCAAAGCTCGGAGTACCGGCGCGTTGTCCCTGTGGAAACCGGCGGGCTGGGCCCGTCCATTCCGGCGTGGACTGCGGAATCATTGCCCACTACCCGCGAGACCCGGCTGGAGGAAAATCATGAGAAGTTCGCTCCGTCTGGTTGGAACGGTATTGCTGGCGGCGCTGGCCGGCGCGATATCAAGTTCCCGCTGCGCCGACGCCCTGGATCTCTACGTCGCCGCCGACGGACGCGACGCGTGGAGCGGCCGGCTCACCGCGCCCGATGCCGCCGGCAAGGACGGACCTTTCGCCTCGCTGGAGCGGGCCCGCGATGAAGTCCGCGCGCTCAAGCGGGAAAAAGGTCTTCATGAATCCGTGACCGTACACGTTCGCGGCGGCACGTACTTCCTGGACCGGACTTTCCAACTCACCGCCGAAGATTCCGGGACGGCCGACGCGCCGGTCGTCTATCTCGGCGAGAGCGCGGCGCGGCCGCTGCTGGTCGGCGGAAAACCCGTCGCCGGTTTCGCTCCGTACAAGGACAAGATCCTCGTGGCCGACGTGGCCTCGCAAGGCTTGAAGGGCGTCGCCTTCCGGCAGCTCTTTTTCGACGGCCGGCGGCAGGTCCTGGCGCGATATCCGAACTTCGATCCGACGAATCCCTATGCCGGCGGCTGGGCCTACGTCGAGGGCAAGCCGGTGGAGATGTACCAGGACCGGCCGGACGACTCCAGGCGCCTGCTGCACTTCAAGGCCGAGGACGCCCGCGCGATCTCGCGGCCGGAGGAGGCCGAGGTCTGCATCTTCGCGCGATACAACTGGTGGAACGACATCGTCCGCATCGCGTCGGTGGACCGCGAGAAGCGCGTCATCACGCTGGCGGGCGACTGCTCCTACGCGGTCCGCCCCGGCGACCGCTACTACGTGCAGGGGCTTTTCGAGGAGCTCGACTCGCCCGGCGAGTGGTGGCTGGACAAGTCCGCGGGCAAGCTCTACTTCTGGCCGCCGGCGCCCTGGGAAGGCAAGCCGGTCGTCGCGCCGACGCTTCGCACGATCATCGAGATCGGCCCCGGCGTCTCGGACGTCACCGTCCGCGGTTTCGACATCGAGTGCTGCGAGGGCAACGCGGTGACGCTCACGAAGGCGACGAATTGTCTCATCGCCGGCTGCGTGATCCGCAACGTCGGCGACTACAACGGCTCGGCCGTGGTGATCAACGAGGGCTCGGGCAACGGCGTGGCGGGGTGCGACATCTCCGAAGTCGGCCGCGACGGCGCCTATATCGGCGGCGGCGACCGCAAGACGCTCACGGCCGCGGGCAATTACGCGGACAACAATTACATCCACCACGTCGGGGTGTTCTACAAACAGGGCGCGGGCGTTTTGCTCGATGGCGTCGGCAACCGCGCGTCGCACAACCTGATCCACGACGGCCCGCGGATAGGAATCGAGTTCAGCGGCAATAACCTGGTCATCGAATACAACCACATCCGGCACGTGAGCCTGGAGACCGAGGACACCGGCGCGGTCTACACCGGCGGGCGGGACTGGATCAGCTCGCGCGGCACCGTGATCCGCTACAACTATTTCCACGACATACTCGGCTTCGGGCGGGAGGACGGCCGGTGGACGATGCCCTACTTCGCGTGGGGAGTCTACCTGGACGACAACGCCGGCGGCGTGGATGTGATCGGCAACATCGTGACCCGCTGCTCGCGGGCGGGCCTGCACCTGCACAACGGGCGGGATAACCTGATCGAGAACAACGTCTTCATAGACAACAGCCGCTACCAGGTGGAATATAACGGCTGGACGCAGGATTCGCAGATGTGGAAGACCCATTTCCCCACGATGGTCAAGGGATACGAGATGGTCGCCGGCGAGCCGGCCTGGCAGAACATGCGGAACATGAAGACGCATCCGAAGGACGCCATCCTGCCCGGCGGGCTGATCATGTCGGGCAACACGCTCTCGCACAATATCTTCTATTACCGCGCACCGGCGGCCAGTCTCTGCCGCTTCTCGAACGTCTCATTCGACCATAATTGGGCCGATGACAACCTGGTCTGGCATTGCGGGTTGCCGATCTCGACCGGACAGTTCAAGGCGGGAAAAACGATCTCCGATAACCTGCTGGTCAACCCCGGCTTCGAAGGCGGCCAGCCGGGCGAGTTGCCCAACGGCTGGATCTGGCAGGCCAGGCCGAGCGCGGACTGCAAGGCCGGCGTTTCGGATGAGGCCGCGGCCGGCGGCAAACGGTCGCTGAAGATCGAAGGCGTGCCGGTGAAGGACGCCAAGTGCAATCCTCCGTGGCCCGTGGTCGTCAGCACGGAGGTCGCCGCGAAACCGGGCCATGCTTACCGGCTGACCGCGAAGATGAAGGCCGCCAAGGCCGGAACGCGCGTCGAGCTGATGGTTCAGTCGTACGTCGCCAATGTGTACTTCTGGTCCAGGAACACGCCGGCCAGCCTCGGCGCCGAGTGGCGGGATTACGAACTGGTCTTCAGATTCCCAGCCGAAGGCGAGCAGGACTACAATGCGCAGATGAAGGCGGTCCGAGCCCGGTTCGATCTGCCGGCGAGCGACGGCACGGTGTGGATTGCTGATGTCCACCTGGTCGAAGCGGAAACGCTGGATGAGTGGCAATCGCTCCAGGCGATGGGGTTCGACCGGAACTCGCTCGTCGCCGACCCGCTTTTCGTCGCTCCGGAGAAAGACGACTGGCGTCTCAGGCCCGGCTCGCCGGCGTTCAAGCTCGGGTTCCAGCCGATCCCGGTGGACAAGATCGGGCCGTACCAGGATCCCCTGCGCGCATCCTGGCCGATCATCGAGGCGCCCGGCGTGCGGGAATGGCTGAAGCTGAACAAGGCCGGATGAAGCGCCGGTCATCCCCGAAGTCTCGGAGGAACAGCCGCATGAAATTTCTGCCGATGTCCGAATTGCTTTCCGACGCCGCCTCGCGCGGATACGCCGTTCCGGCGTTCTGCGTCTGGAACGCCGAAGCCATGGACTGCGCGCTGCGCGTCGCCACGGAGTGCCGCGCGCCGGTGATCCTGATGAATGGCCCCGGCGAGTTTTCGCTTCTTCCGCCGGCAGCCATGGCGGCGACGGCCGTCGCCATTTCGGCCAGGTACTCGGTGCGTGCGGCCCTGCACCTCGACCACGGAGACAGCATCGAGCAAGCGGAGGCCTGCCTCGCCGCCGGCTATACATCCGTCATGCTCGACTTCTCGGCGCGCCCCTATGCGGAGAACGCCGCCGCGCTCCGGCAGGTCGCTCAGCGGGCGCATCCGCTGGGAGTGACCGTCGAGGGAGAGATCGGGCACGTCGGCAAGGTGGACGACGTCACGACCGAAGGCGCGCCCGGTTCCACTCTCACCGTTCCGGCGGAGGCCGCCCGCTATGCCGAGGAGACGGGAGTGGACGTCCTGGCGGTGTCCATCGGCAATGCGCACGGACAATATACGCGGCTGCCGCGCCTGGACTTCGACCGGCTGGCCGAGATTCACAAGGCGGTGCGCGTTCCCCTCGTGTTGCACGGCGGATCGGGGACGCCCGAGGCGGACATCAAGAAAGCGATCTTGCTGGGCATCGCAAAAATCAACGTGGCGACCGAGCTGATCGCAGCCGTCCGCGAATCGCTCAGGGGCCAGTGGCGCGACGGCCGGAACCTCTGGCTGCCGCTGGCGCAGGCGGAGGCGATGCAGGCGATGGAGCCGGTGCTGCGGAAGTGGATTGCCGCGACCGGCGCCGCGGGGCGCGGTTGACGGGAACGGGCGGATATACGCAACTGCGAAGGAGGGATTCGATGGGCTCGGATTCAGTCGTTCGAGACCTCGAGGGCGAACTCGCGGAGATTCCCGCGCTGGACATCCACACGCACTTGACGTGTGGAAAGCTCGCCGCGCGCGGGCTGCACGACGTGCTGCTTTACCACATGGTGGTCACCGACCTGTATGCCGCCGGCTGCCCCAGCGGCGCGCGGCTGACGCAGTATCCGGGTTGGCCGACGCGCGAAGAGGCGCACTCGAGAATCCAGGAGGCGCTGCCGTACCTGGACAGGATTCGGAACACGAGCCTCTTCTGGGCGTTGCGGACCATCCTGCGCGACCTGTACGACTGGAACGAGCCGATCACCGGCAGGAACTGGGCGGCGCTCGATGCACTGATCCGTGAACGCGCCGACGATCGCGCCTGGTCGCGCGAGATTATCCGCCGGGCGGGCGTCAAAAAGCTCACCACCGAACTCTCCCGGCGCGGCGACGGCGGGGATGACGATCTCTTCCACTACTCCATGGAATGGGCCTTCTTCACGCGCACGCAGCGCGGCGAATATGACACGGCGCTCTACGAGCTGGAACGATGCTGGGGCAAGAAGCCGGGGACGCCGATTCCGCATGCGGCGGGCGGGCGGCCGGCCTCCGACCGGATTATTCGGACTGTCGAGGACGTGCGCGCGGCCATGGCCCATTTCGTGAAAGAACTGGCGGCTTCCCGCGTGCTCTCGATCGCCACTCATATCTCGACGGACATCTCCTTCCGGCGCGTCACGGACGGCGAGATGGAATCGGCGCTGGCGCGGCGAGCCAAAGCGGGCGCCGAAGAGAGGGACCTGTACGCGTCCTACATTCACGAGCTGTTCCTGGAACAACTGACGTCCCTCGCCGACCCGATCGTCTTCCAGTTCAGTTTTGCCGCCGAGCCGATGCCGTTCGAGACGGCCAGCCTGATCCCCCAGCGCGCCATCGCGGACCTGGCGGCCGTCGTCGCGCGCCATCCCAAGGTCAAATTCCTCTGCTTCCTGGCGAGCCGCCACGCCAACCAGTCGCTGTGCACGCTCTGCCGGGAACTGCCCAATCTCTCCCTGGCGGGTTACTGGTGGCACAATTTCTTTCCGGATATCATGCGGCAGGTTTTGGCCGAGCGCCTGGACCTGCTCCCGCTCAACAAGCAGATAGGTTTTTTCACCGACGCTTACAGCCTCGAATGGACTTACGGGAAGGCGTTCATCATCCGGAAAGTCATGTCGCGCGTGCTGGCGGACAAGATCGAGTCGGGGCAGTACACGCGCCAGGACGCGCTCGACATCGCCAGGGAGATTCTTTTCGAGACGCCGCAATCGCTGCTTGGAATGGTCCCGGCGAAAGGGCAATAGTCCGACCTTCTTGCGGTTCCCGGCGGCGCGTGCTAAAGTCCCGCGGGCGCAGGATGATGGAGAAAGGAGACCGCGATGCCTAAACAGAATTCTCTGCTCGACGGAACGCGCTCGTCGCCGCAATGGCGGAAGGCCCGGCCGAAACTGTGCGTGCTGCCCGTCGGCGCGTTCGAGCAGCATTCCGAGCATCTGCCGCTCGCCACCGATGACATCCAGGTGGAGTACTTCGGCCGGTTCGTCGCAGGCGAGCTGGGCGCGGCGCTGCTGCCCACTCTGGATTACGGGACCAGCCTGGAGCATACCGGCTTCCCGGGAACGGTCTCGCTCAAGCCGGAGACGCTCATGCAGGTGATCCGCGACATCGCCGGCGAGGTCGAGCGGCAAGGGATCACGACCATGATCCTCCTCAACGGCCACGGCGGAAACTTCGCGCTGGTGCCGGTCGTGCGCGACATCAACCGCTCGGACCGGAAGCTGAAGATTCTGCTCGTGACGTGGTACGGTTTCCAGGATGAAGAGGGCCTCGACTCAACCGCGCAGGGCAAGCCGGACATCCACGCGGGCGAAGGCGAGACTTCCGTCATGCTCGCCCTGCGGCCCGATCTCGTCCAGCCGGGCAGGCCGCGCCTGAAGTTCACCGTCAAGGGCTTTGAACAGCCGGACCTCACGACGTTCGGCGTCGGCTTTGTCGCGCCCAGGGGCAATTACGGAGACGCTTCGCTGGCCTCGCGCGAGAAAGGCGAGAAGTTCATCCTCAGCAGCAAGCGCAACTTGATGAAGCACATCCGGCAACGCCTGGCGTGGCTGCGCAAGAGCCGAATCTATTACCGGAGCGGACGAGCCGGAAAATAAAAGCCAGCCGCCGCGATCGGGCACGCGGCGGCGGCCCGTCGCGACATTGCATCCCCAGTGACGTGCTGATATTATTGCCCCATACCCTTTAGAATCGCAGGAGCGCTGAGCAACCATGAAAATGCAGAGCACGCCGAACGCCGTGATTCCCGCGCGGCTGCATGCGTCGGGTTTCGAGAAGTCCGACTCCAATTTCTACTCCCTGTCGCCGGCGAGCGACGGGAACGTGTATTACACCCTCTCCTCGCACGACTTGAACACGCACGGCCGGGTCTACCGCTACGAGCCTTCAACCGACCGGGTGAAACTCCTCGGCGACCTGGGCGAACTGGTCGGCGAGGCGGGGCGCAAGACGATTCCGCAGGGGAAATCGCACTGCCCGTTCTTCGAGTGCGACGGGAAACTGTATCTCTCCACGCAGTACGGATTCTTCAAGGCCTCCGACGACAAGGAACGGCCGGCGGGAGTGCCCGAGGGATACAAACCGTATCCCGGCGGACATTTCATCTCATACGATCTGGCGACAGGGCGATTCGAGGACCTGGTGATCGGCGTGCCGGAGGAAGGCATCATCGCGATGCAGCTCGACCCCGCGCGCAAGCGCATCTATGGGCTGACCTGGCCGAAGGGCTACTTCCTGGTCTATGACATCGCCGCGCGCCGGCTGCGCAACCTGGGCAAGGTCTCCCGCGACGGCGAGGTCGGCGAAGGCCAGAATTACCTCTGCCTGTGCCGTAGCATGGGCGTCTGGCCGGAGACGGGCGACGTTTACTTCACGAATGCCGACGGCGAAATCCTGCGATACAGCTTCGCACGCGACCTCGTGGAGCCGGCGGCGGGCGTCCATATGAAACGCGACATCTTCGGCGCGTGGGACCCGCACAAGCCCGGCCACCAGGGGTACAACTGGCGCGACCTGTTCTGGCACGAGGCGGACCACGTCTTCTACGGTGTCCATCCGAAATCCGGCTATCTCTTCCGCTTCGATCCGGCCGCGCCGCGGCTGACGCTGCTCGACCGGATCTGCGCGCAGGAACTGCGCGAAAGCGGGCAGTTCGAGCCGTTCCGCTATGGCTATCTCTCGCTCCGGATCGGCCCGGACGGTCACACCGTTTACTATCTCACGAGCACTTACGGTCTCACGACGGACGACGGCCGGCGCGTGAAGGAGGCCGTTCACCTGGTGACGTACCATCTCCGCAGCGGGGAGTACGCCGACCATGGCGTGCTGCGGCTGGCCGACGGCCGATACCCCTCGATGGCGCACACGCTCGTCGTCCACCCGAACGGAAAGCTGTACTCCTGCCCGTGGATCGAGCCTTCTCCAACGGGCCTGGACCGCAAGGCGGCGCCTATCTGTGACCTGATCAGTTTCGATGGCCCTGCGCCCGCGGCCGCAGAAAATCGGCGCCCGGCGAAAAATCGAAAGGGCCGCGAATGAGCATGATCGTGCTCGAGGAGACCTGCCAGGCGGACCTCAAGGGAAAGCCCGTCGAGGTCGCCGTGCTGCCCATCGGGTCGTGCGAGGTGCACGGGCTGCACTTGCCGTACGGGACCGACGCGTTCCAGGCGGGGATCTTCGCGCGCCGGGCGGCGGAACTGGCGGCCGCGCGCGGCGCGGGCGTCCTCGTGATGCCGGCTCTGCCCTATGGCTGCGATCAAAACCTCATGGCGTTTCCGTTCACGGTCGGCCTGAGTCCGAGCACGATCCTCAAGGTGATGGACGATCTCGTCGGCGCCCTGGCGCAGCATGGGATCCGAAAGGTCCTCCTGCTCAACGGGCATGGAGGCAACAGCGGCACGCTCGACGCGACGCTGCGCGAACTCTACGGCAAGCACAAAGTTTTCCTGGCTCGGATGGACTGCTGGTCCGTCGCCTCTGACGTGGTGGACGCCGTGCGCGAAACGGCGGAGATCGAGCACGCGGATGAAATCGAGACCTCGATCGCGCTGGCGCTTTTCCCGCAATTCGTCAACATGGCCGCAGCGAAGCCGGCGCCGACGAATCCGTCGCGCCTTCCGCTGCTCAAGAAGTACGGCAAGTTCAGCCGGCCCTGGCATCTCTTCACCCGGAACGGCGGCGTCGGAGATCCGACGAAGGCGACTCGCGAGAAGGGCGAAAAGGTCGTTCAGGCGACCATCGCCCGGATCGCGGACGTCCTTGTGGAACTTTCCACGACTAAATACGACGAGCGGTTTCCATACTGAGCGGGGTGTTGAGTCAAACCCATCCGACCGTTCCGGCACGGCATCTAAGTCTATCCTGCCTACCCAAGTTTCCAGATTGCGTCTCCTCCTGATTTAACGTTTTCTTAACAACTTTGCCCCACATTCTTACAGCAACCTTATGTCCCCTTTGTTAAACTTTTCAGAATAGCGTGGGGGCATGACGACGCACAGTGTGGGGCGGAGTTGGAGAGAAGAGATCGCCGATGAGACACAAGTGGTTGGAATTCAGCGCGGGGGCTTTCGCAACATTGCTTAGCGCAGCCGGATATCTCTGCGCGGCGGATTCGCCAACGAGCGCGGCGTCCGAGCCCGCCGGCCAGTCCGCGCCGGCGACTCCGCCGCCGGCGGCCGCGCCGGAGGTCTGGCCGCCCGGGCTGATCATGGATGGCTTGAAGGACACGTCGATCGGGAAAGAGATGAACGATCTGGGACTGAGACTCTGGGGCGCTGCCGAGATAGGGTTCACCGGCCGGCTGACCAACGGTGAGAGCCCGCTGCCGTTGCGCGATTACGACGCGCCGCGGCCGGACAGCCTGCGCCTCAATCAAGTGCAACTGACGCTGGACCGCCCGTACGACAACAGCAAGAGCTTCGACTTCGGCGGACGCCTCGACCTGCTGTACGGCGGCGACGCCCGATTCACGCACGCCGCGGGCCTGGCCGACCATATCGGCGGGATGGGCAACGACGACTTCCAGTGGGCCGACCTGCTCCAAGCGTACGGCCAGCTCTGGTTCAAGACCGGAGCGGACAGCGGGCTGGAGCTGACGTTCGGAAAGTTCCTCGAACTGGCCGGCAGCGAGTCGGCCGAGGCGACGAACAACCTGCTTTATTCCCACAGCGACATCTACACCTTCCTCGAGCCGACGACCCACACAGGCGGCATGGCGAAGTATATCTTCAACTCTCAATTCTTCGCCTACTTCGGCATCGTTGAGGGTTGGGACGTGGTCGAGGACAACAACACCGCGGTGACCTACATCGCCGGCGGCGGCTGGTCAAGCAAGACGCAGGTCGCAGGGCACGCGCAGACGCAGGCGCTCCTGAACATCATCACCGGTCCCGAGCGGACCGACGACAACAGCGACTATCGAACGCTGACGGACGTGGTGATCAACCAGAGCTGGACCGACAAGCTGACCGAGTCGTTGAACTTCGATTGGCTGGCGGAGGAGAACGTGCCGGGGATCGCCCACAAGCGCGCCGACGCCTACGGCGCCGCGCACTACCTGACGTACGTCTTCAACGACTACGTCAGCGGCACGTGGCGGCTGGAGGAGATGCGCGACGACGGCGGCTGGCGGACCGGGGTGAACGGTGACCTCTACGAGAGCACGATCGGCGCGAGCCTGACGCCGGCGCCGAGCCATCCGCAACTGAAGAACCTGGTGCTGCGGCCGGAGTTCCGCTGCGACTGGTCGGACAACCCCGACGCCTTCGGCCATGGCCACGAGAGCCAGCTCACTCTGGCCGTGGACCTCATCTACAAGTTCTAACTCTGAGAAGAGAGGAGTGTCCTATGAATCTCGCATTCTGGTTGCCGGCAATGTTTGCGCTGGGCTTTGTGGGGCTGGGATTGTGTTTTCTGTTCCTGATCGCTTGCGAGAAAATCTAAGGAGAGGCTAATGATCTACCTAACTGCAGTGGTCGCGGCGTTCCTCTTTATTTATTTAATCGTCGCCATGGTCCGGCCGGAATGGTTCTAAACCACGGCGATCCGGCGTCCTGAAAAGGAAGGAGCATATCCCATGACAATCTGGCTTCTGCCGCTTGTGCTGTTAGTCTTCACAACGCTCTGCGCGATCCCGCTGAGCCGCTACCTGGCGTGGATCATGGATGGAAAATACCGCGCCCCGAAACTGCTGAGCTGGTTTGAAAAGCGATTGGACACCGGCCCGCAGGATTGGAAGCGGTACACGGCCGCGTTGCTCATATTCAACGCGGTGATGTTCGTCTTCGGGTACCTGGTCCTGGCGCTCCAGCCGTTTATGCCGTGGAACCCGCGTGGACTAGGCCTCTTGTCGCCGACGGCCATTTTCAATGCCGTCGCTTCCTTCATCACGAATACGAACCTCCAGCACTATGCGGGCGACCAGCATTTCTCCAACTTTAGCCAGGTGTTTTTCGTCATCTTCAATCAATTCACTTCAGCAGCGGTAGGGTTCTGCGCGCTGACGGCGATCATCCGCGCCTTCCGCGGCGAGAAGACCGTCGGCAATTACTTTATTGACATGTGGCGAGTGGTGGTCTACGCGTTCCTCCCGGCCGCCTTCATCATCGGCGTCATCTTCATCACCCAGGGCATGCCGATGACGCACCGAAGCGCGTACCAGGTCTCGACGCTTGAAGCCGGGGCGATGGGCACGGACGACAAGGGCCAGGCGAAACAGCAAACGGTGGTGGTCGGCCCGGTCGCGGCCGTCATCCCGATCAAGATGCTCGGCACGAACGGCGGCGGATTCTACGGCATGAACTCCGCCCATCCGTTCGAGAATCCCACGGGCCTAACCAACTTCGTGACGACGTTTGCCATGATGCTGTTCCCATTCGCGTTGGTATTGATGTACGGTCGAATGCTCGGCCGGTTGCGACACGCCGCGGTGATCTTCGCCGTGATGATGCTCATGATGATCGGCACGATCGTGTGGGTGATCCACTTCGACACCCTGAAACCGAACCCCGGATTGACCGCGCATCCGGTTGCCCAAACCTACGAGATCCGCAGCGCCACGTCGCCGGGCGCAAAACGCATCGTGACCTCGCCGGCGGTTGCGGGGCTGCCGGTGGATCAGCACATGGGCAATCTCGAAGGCAAAGAAATGCGCTTCGGCACGTCGGCGGGCGCGACGTTCGCCGCCGTCACGGTGGACGTGACCTGCGGCGCCGTGAACGCCGAACACGACAGCCTGAATCCCGTCGCCGCGTTGTCGCCCATGACCGGAATGTGGCTGAACTGCATTTTCGGCGGCAAAGGTGTCGGCATGATCAACATGCTGATCTTCGTGATCATCGGCATCTTCATCGCCGGGATGATGGTCGGGCGGACGCCCGAATACCTGGGCAGGAAGATCGGCGCTCGCGAGGTCAAGCTCGCGGTCATCGCCTTGCTGGTCCATCCGTTCATGATCCTGTTCCCCACCGGCCTGTTCGCCGCGACGGACTGGGGGCTCAAGGCCACCAGCAATCCCGGCTCGCACGGCTTCTCGCAGATGGTGTACCAGTTCTCCTCCGCGTCCGCCAACAACGGGTCGGCCTTCGACGGACTGGGCGTCACCTACGGGTTCTACAACAATCCGAATCCGTCGCCGGAAGCCATTCCATGGGACATCGCGACGGGCCTGGTGATGCTGTTCAGCCGTTATCTTCCGATCATCGCGCCGATCGCCATGGCCGCTTATCTCGGCGCGAAGAAGCCCGCTCCGTTCGGTCCGGGAACCTTGCGCGATGACACCGCCACGTTCGGTTTCCTGGTGCTCGCGACGGTGGTCATCGTCGGCGCCTTGCTTTTTCTGCCGGTGGCGGCACTCGGGCCGCTGGCGGAACACCTGGGACCGATTCCGTTTGGCGGTTGACGCCTTTTCAAATGAACTCGTCCATGACTGATAAGGAGTGCTCCTCATGACGCCCGATAGTGTGCTCGATGCCAGGTCAACCGCCTCGTCCGAACTCAACCCGTCGCCGCAGGCGCGCCGGCCGCGCCGGGTTAAGCGGCAGCCTTTGCTGACGCGGGACACATGCCTGCCCGCATTGAAGCAAGCCGCGATCATGCTGCGGCCCGATATCCAATGGAACAATCCGGTCATGTTCGTCGTCGAGGTCGGCGCCTGCCTGACCTTGCTCTACATCGGCAAGGCGATCTTCGGCACGGCCGCCAGCCAGGTGCCCTTGAGCTACTTCATCGCGCTGGATATCTGGCTGTTCCTGACCGTTCTCTTTGCGAATTTCGCCACGGCCCTGGCCGAGGCGCGCGGCAAGGCGCACGCCGAATCGCTGCGCCGGACGCGTGTGGAAACGGTGGCCTATCGCCTGCGCGACAAGGGCCAGGTTGAGCAGGTCTCCTCCGCCGCGCTGCGGCCGGGAGATAAGGTGGTCGTGAGCGCAGGCCAAATCATTCCGGGCGACGGCGAGGTGATCGAGGGAATCGCTTCCGTGGACGAGGCGGCGATCACCGGCGAATCGGCGCCCGTGATCCGCGAGTCGGGCGGCGACCGCTCCGGCGTGACCGGCGGGACCACCGTCCAGTCCGATCGAATCGTGGTCCGGATCACGGCGCAGCCTGGCGAATCGTTCCTCGATCGCATGATCGCGCTCGTCGAGGGCGCCAAGCGCCAGCGGACTCCCAACGAAATCGCCCTGACGCTTCTCCTCTCCGCGTTCACGCTGGTCTTCCTGATCGTCGTGATACCGCTCTACCCGATGGCCTGGAACGCCGAGCAATACATGATGGGCTACCTGGGCGTTCAAGAGCCCCTGCACAGTCTCGGCACGGACGTGCCAACGTTGATCGCGCTCCTGGTTTGCCTGATCCCGACCACCATCGGCGCGCTGCTGGCCGCCATCGGGATCGCGGGAATGGATCGCGCCCTGGAGGCCAACATTATCGCGAAGAGCGGCAAGGCCGTTGAGACCGCCGGCGATATTGACGTCGTCCTGCTGGACAAGACCGGCACGATCACCCTGGGCAACCGGCGCGCGGTGGAATTCATCCCGGCCGATGGCGTGGCGACCGAACTGCTGGCTTCGAGCGCCCAGATGGCCTCTCTCTCCGACGAGACGCCCGAGGGCCGCAGCATCGTCGTTCTCGCCAAGGAAAAATATAAACTCCGCGCGTGGGCGGCGGGCGAACTGCGCGGGACATTCATCCCGTTCAGCGCGCAAACCCGAATGAGCGGCATTGACCTGGAAGACGGCCAGCACATCCGCAAAGGGGCTTCGGAAGCCGTTGAAGCCTACGTGAAGCAACACGGCGGGACGATGCCGGCGGACGTCCGGCAGTCGGTCGAAAAGATCTCCCGGTTGGGCGGAACGCCGCTCGTGGTGGCCAGCCAGGGCGCCGTGCTGGGCGTGGTTCATCTGAAGGACATCATCAAGGGCGGGATCAAGGAACGGTTCGAGCACCTTCGGAAAATGGGCGTCAACAGTGTGATGATCACCGGCGACAACCCCTTGACGGCGGCGGCCATTGCGGCCGAAGCGGGAGTCAATGATTTCCTGGCGGAGGCCACGCCGGAGCAGAAGCTGGCGTTCATCCGCAAGGAGCAGGCCGAGGGAAAACTGGTCGCCATGATGGGCGACGGCACCAACGACGCGCCCGCTCTCGCGCAAGGCGACGTTGCCCTGGCCATGAACGCCGGCACGCAGGCGGCCAAAGAAGCGGCCAACATGGTTGACCTGGACAGCGACCCCACGAAGCTGATCGAAGTGGTGGAGATCGGCAAGCAACTGCTGATGACGCGCGGCGCGCTGACGACGTTCTCGATCGCCAACGACGTGGCGAAATACTTCGCCATCATCCCGGCGCTGTTCGCCGGGACGCTGCCATGGCTGAAAGCTATAGACATCATGCACCTGCATTCGCCGACCTCCGCGATTTTGTCGGCGATCATATTCAACGCGCTCATTATCCCCGCCTTGATCCCGGTGGCGCTCAAAGGCGTTTCGTACCGGCCGCTCGGCGCCGACGCGCTTCTGCGAAGGAACCTTTTCATCTGGGGGCTCGGAGGCGTGATCCTTCCGTTCATCGGCATCAAGCTCATTGACGTGTTCATGGTCGCGCTGCACCTGGTCAACTGAACATTTCGAAGAAAGGAGTCATCAATATGCGGCAAATCATTTCAAAGAGCCTCGAGTTGCTGCTGCTCTTCGTGATCATCTGTTGCGTCATCTACCCGGCGGCGCTCTGGGCGGTCGGCCAGACGCTGTTTTCAGACAAGGCGAACGGCAGCATGGTCAAAGGTCCCGATGGCGCGCCGGTCGGATCGCTGCTCATCGCGCAGCCGTTCACGAAAGACGAGTACTTCCAGCCGCGCCCGTCGGCTTGCTCCTACGATGGATCGGCGTCCTCCTCGTCGGCGCTGGCGGCCAGCAATTACGCGCTTCGCGGGCGGGTCGCCGCGACGCTCGGCCCGATCGCCGCGTACCAGGGCGGTCCCAACGACGGCAAACCGGTGGCGCCGGACATCGAGGCATGGTTCCAGAAGGACCAGTTCCAGGGCGGCCCCAACATCGTCGCGCAATGGGCCGACGTTCATAACGGTATGGCGCAGGCCTGGGTGGGAACGACGTTCGATGCCAAGAACCCGACGCCGCAACAGCAGTATGTGCTGGACTGGGAGAAGGCCCACGCCGCCGTCGTGGCCAAGTTCAAGCAGGACAACCCCACGATCGCCGAGCCGGCGCCATCCGACTTGGCGGTCGTGTTTTTTGAAGCGTTCTCCAAGGAGAATCCCGGTCGGTTTCTCTCGGCGGTCACGACCAACGGACCCGATGGCAAGCCCGTCACGAAGATTCAGGTGGTCAAGGACGGCTCGGATGTTCAATCGAACTTCTTCGATATGTGGCGGCAGGAGCATCCGGATATTGCGCTTCAGGATATCCCCGGCGACCTCGTGACGACTTCCGCCTCCGGGCTTGACCCGCACATCACCCTGCAAAACGCCGAGTACCAGTTGGACCGGGTCGCGTCCAAGTGGGCGGCTGATCTCAAGCGCGACCCGGCGGACGTGCGCCGGGAAATTGACAGCCTCCTGAAGACGCAGGCGTCGGCGCCGCTCGGCGGGCTTGCGGGCGAGCCGTTCATCAACGTGCTCGACGTCAATCTCCAGCTTCGCAACCGATACGGAGCCTTGCCGCAATAACAAGCCGGGAGCGGTCTTCTTGCGGTTGTCCGGGCTTCGTGGTAAATTTCTCCAACCGCCGGCCTGCAAGAATAACACTCCAAGGCGAATGAAATGGTTGCTCTGCTGAGACGCTGGGGACTGTTGCCCGCCGAACCTGCGCACCTGCGCGCCGTCGGTCGAATGGTCCTGCTGGCCGGCCTGGTCGGCGTGGTGGCGGGTCTCGGCGCGGTGGCGTTTCAGTTCTTATCGCACCTGGTACTCAAGTACGGCCTGGAGTTCGTCGCCGGTTACAAGCCCGCCGGCCCTTCGGGCGAATGGAGCATCTTCTCGGATATCCGGCCGGTCTTCGGCGGCTTTGCGCCCTGGATGCTGCTGGTCGTCATCACGGCCGGCGGATTGATTTCAGGCATCATCGTTTATTCCCTCGCGCCCGAAGCCGAAGGGCACGGAACGGACGCCGCCATCAAGGCCTATCACAAGGGCCGGGCCATCATCCGGCCGGTGGTGCCGCTGGTGAAGATCGTCTGCTCGGCGCTGACTCTCGGCTCGGGCGGTTCCGGCGGCCGGGAAGGCCCCATCGCGCAGATCGGCGCGGGGTTCGGCTCGTACATCGCCCGTGTGCTGAAACTCTCCGAGCATGACCGGCGGATGCTGCTGTGCGCCGGCCTGGGAGCGGGCATCGCGGCTATCTTCAAGGCGCCGCTGGCCGGGGCGATCTTCGCCATCGAGGTGCTCTACCGCGACGAGGACTTCGAGGCCGAGGCGCTGATTCCCGCCTTCATCTCCTGCACCGTCGCCTATTGCGTGTTCGGGCTGATCGCACTGTATGGGTTCAGCACCGGCTCGGGTTTTGCCCCGCTGCTGGGCGTCCAGCCGGGCTTGAAATTCGATAAGCCGGCGCTGCTCCTGCCGCTGACGATCCTGGCGGCGTTCATGGTCATCGCCTCGCTGATTTACGTGCGGTGCTTTTACGCCGTCGTGGGCCTCTTCAAGCGCTTCAAGATCCCGCCGCATGTGAAACCCGCGATCGGCGCTCTCGCCACGGGCCTCTTCGCGCTGGGGGTCTTTCGCGCCCTGGAGTATTTCGGGCCGGAGGCGCAGATGGATTCGCTCAATATCCTCTCCTTCGGCTACGGCATCCTGCAGAAACTGCTCGATGGCCCATTCCATCACCACCTCGTCGGCGCAGTGGTCGTACTCGCGGCCATCGGAATCGGAAAGATCCTGACCACCTCCCTGACCATCGGCTCGGGCGGATCCGGCGGCGTGTTCGGACCGAGCATGGTCATCGGCGGGACCCTCGGCGGCGCCGTCGGCCTGCTCCTTCAGCACTGGATGCCGACGGTCGTCACGCGCGTGGACGTCTTCGTCATCCTCGGCATGGCCAGCTTCTTCTCCGCCGCCGCCAAGGTCCCCGTCAGCACCATCATCATGGTCTCGGAACTGACCGCCGGCTACGAGCTGCTGATCCCGGCGATGTGGGTCTCCGCCTTCGCCTACCTCCTCAGCCGCGGCTGGTCCATCTACCGCGAGCAGGTCCCCTCGCGCTTTTACTCCGACGCGCACCGCGGTGATTTCGTCATCGGCATCCTCAAAGGAATGGCCGTCGGCAAAATCTGGAAACCTCCCGCGAAACCGGTCGTCTGTTTCCCGTTCGACGCGCCGCTCACGCGCGTCACCGACGCGATCCCCGTCACGACGCAGACGGTATTCCCCGTCCTGGACAAGGAAGGCAAGTACTACGGCCTGATCCACCTGAACCAGATCCGGCGCGTCATTTACGAGAAGGAAGTCAGGCAACTGGTCATCGTCGAGGACATCGCGGTGGAGAACATCGAGCCGCTTCGCCTGGACACGGACTTATCCAGCGTGGTGACCATGTTCGCGCAACTGGACTACGCCGAATTGCCCGTGGTGGACGCGGACTCGGGGAAGGTCCTCGGCCTGTTGCGCCGCCAGGAGCTTCTCGCCGCCTACAATGCGCGGTTGTCGGAAATGCAGGCGCAGAAGCCGTGAGCGGCCCCTTTCATAAGGATCGGATGCCATGAGCGCACCAACCGGAAAGTCCTATGTGTACGCGGGCACCTATACCGCCAAGACCGCAAAGGGCATCTGCTTCTCCCGGTTCGATGAGGCCGCCGGAATTTTGGAGCCCTTTGTTCTCGCTGCGGAAATGCCCAACCCTACGTTCCTGACTATACACCCGAACGGGCAATTCCTATACGCAGTCAGCGAGGTCCGCGACTCCACCGGCAGGCACGGCGGGTCCGTCAATGCCTTCGCCATCTCTCCCGGGACGGGACAGTTGCGGTTCCTCAACCGGCAGTCGTCGGAGGGCGCCGGGCCCTGCCACCTGAGCGTGGATCGGACCGGGCGGGTTGTGCTCGTGGCGAATTACGCGTCCGGGAGCGCGGCGGTCCTGCCCGTGGGCGGCGACGGCTGTCTCGGCGCCGCGTCCGATAAGGTTCAGCATCACGGTTCGAGCGTCCATCCTCAGCGGCAAGAGGGTCCTCATGCCCACTCGATTACTCCCTCGCCGGACAACCGGTTCGCCCTGGTAGCGGACCTGGGATTGGATCGGATCATGGTCTACCGGCTCGATGCGTCGGCGGGGCGCTTGACGCCGAACGATCCGCCGTGGGCGGCCGTCAAGCCGGGCGCCGGGCCGCGCCATCTCGCGTTTCATCCGGTCCTGCCGCTCGTCTACCTCGTCACCGAACTCGGCAACACGGTGACGGCGTTCGCCTGGGACGCTCTGCGGGGCGCGCTGCGGGAAGCGCAGACGATCTCGACGCTGCCGCCGGATTTCCATGACACGAGCTACGGCGCGGACGTGCACATTGCCCCTTCAGGCCGGTTCCTCTATGCCTCGAACCGCGGCCACGACAGCATCGCCATCTTCTCCGTTGACCAGTCCACCGGCCTGCTTTCTGCGGTTGGCCATCAGCCGACGCTGGGCAAATGGCCGCGCAATTTCGTTATTGACTCGACCGGCGCATGGCTGCTGGCGGCCAACCAGGAGGGCGACTCGGTGGTGGTCTTCCGCATCGAGGCCGAGACCGGGAAACTGGCCTCCGTCGGTCATGCGGCCGACGTGTCCATGCCCGTCTGCCTGAAACTCCTTCCATGCGGGTGAGGCGCAGGGCCGCAATGCCGTCGCCGGCCTGCGCTACAGCTTGCCCTCTTCGCGAAGCCGGGCTTCGGCCTCTTTGACAATCTCGTCCACGTCCTTGATCTGGTCGGGCGCGAGCGGCGAGGCGATGTCGTTGGATATGAGTTGCCGCGCCCTCTCGCGCGCCATGTTCTCCCATTGACGCGTTTCGTCGCCGCGCGGGTCCACGCCCCACGGCGCTACGGCGAAGAACGGCGACAGGTCCAGAAAGTTGCGGAACTGCTTGGCGGTGTCCATCTCGGAAAGGTAGTTCCCGCCGATGCCGACCTCGCGGATGAGGTCCACGTCAATCGCCTCGTCGGTCACTTCGAATCCCTGGACGGCGCGGCGGACGTAGCGCGTCACTTCGTTGTCGAGGACGAGTTGGATGGGCGAGTACGTGATGGCGTTCTCGAGGTGGCCGACGACGCCGTAGCCGACCGCGCCGCACAGCACCGCCATGAGCATCGTCACGCCCTTCTCGACTCCGGCGCGGGCGCCCGGCAGACAGGCATCAGTCTTGCCGCCGTGCACCCCGCTCGGGCAGCCGTAATACTCGCTGATGATCTGTATGCGCGCGCCGTTCATCGAGACGCGCTCCGGCCCGGCGTAGCGGAAAATCCCCGTCCGCATGTCCGCGAAGGACGGGCAGATGTCGAGCGTCACCACCGCCTCCTCGTCCGCCGCATAGCAGAGCACCAGCCCGGCGAGCGTCTCCGCCAGGCCCACGGCGAGCGTCGCGGCCGGATGGATCGGCGCCGTGGCCCCCGCGTTCGGCATCGTGTCGAGCGACTGCGGCATGCCGTGCTTCACGTACGCGAGCATGATGTCGCACATGTTGCGGTCGAGCGTCAGCGGCGTCTTCGCCTCAGCGTAGCCGACGAGGATCGGGCGCTTGCGCAGCTCCTCGCGGCCTCCGCGGACGACCTCGCCGATGCGCATCGTGTACTCGACGTCGAACGGCGTCAGCGTCTCGATGCCGCCGAACTTGTCGGTGATCTTGACGAGTTCCGCCGCCATGCGCACCGGCCGGATCGGCAGCGGCACGTCCTGCGCGGCGACGGGCAGGCCGGTGTAGGCGATCTGGTCGAGCTGAGCGGCGAGCTTGAGCGAGTCGCGCGTGTCCTGCAGCGTGGCGCGCCGGCGCACGCCGTCGAAATCGTAGATGAACACGCAGTAGCCGCCCGCGCTGGCGGTGAAGTCCGGGTGGATCCCGAACGGCTCCTTGCGGAACCGGACGTGCGAGTAGCGCACCGCCATGCGCTCGGGGAACTCGCGCGTCTCGAAGTCGCGCCGCATCTTCTTCACGCGCTTCTCGACGAGGTCCTCCGGGAACCGGACCTGCTTCTTCTGGCGGTCCACCTTGCAGCCGGCCGCCTGCAGGTAATCCAGCGCCTCGTCGTGGTCAATCCTCATCCCGACTTCGGCGAGGATCCGCAGCGCCTTGCGGTGGATGATCTCCATCTCCTCGAAGGCGAGGAATCGGACCGGCTCTCGTAAAGTCTTCAACCGCGGTCTCCTGCAGGCGAAGATCTCGCGTCATGTCTGGGGATTCGTCCGGCCTGCCGCCGTTTTCTCGACGATCCGGGGGAAATAGAGCCAGAGATGTCCCGAGTCGTCGTCCTCGCCGAAAACGATCTCCCCGTCGCGCCCGACGACGGCGTCGCCGAAGACGTAGCCGTACCGCCGGCGCTGGATCACTGAGACTGCGGCGCCGATATCGGTGACCTTGCCTGTGTCAGGGTCGTAACAGAACATTCTGGAAATCTCGTCGCCGCAGAAACCGAAAACGCGGCCGTCCAGAGTCACGGCCATGGGCCCGACGGGAGTTAACCCTGCGCGGCCCAGCGGGCCGGTGAACCGCCCTGCCTCGTCGAGGGCGAAGAGGTCCCCTTTTCCGTCGGCCGTGTAGAGCAGTCCCGGACCGCGGCGCCTTGCCCATACCTTGGGCGCATGGGCCCAGTCGCCGTTGGAAAGCGCAATAGCCCGGCGATCGAGCTTCTTTGCAGCGGGGTCGAAGCGCCACAGCGTATCGCCTTCATCGAAGCCCAGAATGCCGCCGCCGGCATCCACGGCCAACCGGCCCACGCCGCGGAGTTCGCCCAGGACCTCTACGGCGCCGGTCTCGATTTCCACCACAAGAAGATGCTTGAGAGTCGTTGCGAACGCCCGTCGGCCCGAAGGGTCGGTCACCGCGTGGACGATCCGCTCTCCGCCCGTCGGCACGGCGTGATACTTAAGCGGCTTCCGCGTGAAACCCCATTCCTGGATCAGGCTGAAAGGCGCGCGCTCCAGTTCCCGGCTGACGATGCGGGCGCCGGCCGGCCCGTTGACGAAGGCAGCGAAACCCGCCGGCCCGCAGCCGACGGCGACGCACTGTTCCGCCCCATCCACGACGCCCATGTCGTACACCGCGCCCATGTCGGCGCGGAACATGCCGACGAACAGGTGGACGCGTTTTCCGCTTGTGCCGCCGTAGATGACGCCTTCGCGCGTCGCATCCAAGGCGGTGACCCTGCTCTCGTCCGCGATGATGGGAACGGTCACGCCCGGAAAACACATCGGGAAGGCGACCATCATCCCTTCGTTGATGAACGATCCGTGAACGATCTTGTCGTGGAGGGTTCTCACCTCCGGATCATGCCAGTCCAGCGGCTTCTTGACGGATTTCAAAGCGTTCTCCCTTCTATCCCCACATGCGGATGGGCAAATGGGCATTGGGTTTCTTCCGGTCCGCCGGCATCGCCACCCGGAAGATGCCGACCGGCCTCGGCCCGACGTGCGCAAAGAACAGGTCGCCGTTGTGGTCTATCGCGGCGCGCGAAACGTACTGCGCCGCCTGGCCCGGGCGCTTCAGTTCAAAGACCTCCTCGCGCTCCAGCGTGGCGGGATTCAGCCGATAGACGATCCCCCACATGTTGACGCTGCCGTCGCCCGCCTCGCGGGGCGAGTCGTCCGTCTTGCCTTCGCGCCATCTCGACGCGCAGTAGTACAGATACCCGTCGCCGCCGAACACCAGCCCGCCGCAGTGGTCGAGGAAAGTGGACAAGGGCAGCGTCAGGTCGCGGCGCTGCGTCGTCGGGCCCAGGTCCTCCACGCGCCCCCATTCGCCCTCATTCGGCCAGATGCGCATCAGCCTCGGGTTGGCGATCCACGTCGAGGCATAAACACATTCCCCATCCGGCGACGGCGCGACATCGTAGAGCACGCTGTGCCAGCCGGTCTGGTAAGTCGGGTCGTGCGGCAGGATGTACGGCGAAGTCTCCAGCCGGTCTTTATCCGGATCGTAGCGCACGATCCGGCCGTCGTCATTCGACGTCAAAACGCGATGGCGCTTGTCCAGGAAGAGCGCCTGCGCGTTGACGGAGCCGATGCGGCCCACGTCGCGAGTCTTGCGCTTGGCGATGTCATAGATGAAAAAATGGTCGCGAGGATAGCTCAGCGAATAGAGAAGCCCGCGCTCTTCGTCGTGCAGCAGGCAGCGGCAGCCTTCCTTGGGGATCATCGTATCCCACCAGAGCACCTGGTCGGTGCGCGTGTCGAAGGCCAGCAGCGCGCTGCCGCGGAAGCAGCGCTCCTTGTCGTGCCACATTCCCCACGGCGAGTAGGCCGGCAGGTCAATGGGCGGTCCGGAAAGGTGCGTCGCCATATAGAGAACGCCGTCGTGCATCGAGGGGACAAAGCTGTAATGGATCTTGCACTGCGTCGCGCGGCCGGAGTCGGCGGGATCGTCCACCATCCGGTCGAGAGGAAAGAGATAATCCAGCGCGTCCGTCTTCTCATTATAGCGCACGAGCTTGACCGACTTGCCGGGCGACCCTTCGGCGCAGGCCGCGGCGTAGATGCGGCCGTCGGGGCCGACCGACAGCGACCAGCAGGAATCCGATTCCGGATGCTCGGTGAATTGGTACCACGAGACAGGATACGCCGAAGAAGGTGTGTCTGTCATGACTTGTTCTCTCCTACCTTGTGCCTGGTCATTACACGCTTGAGCATGAGGGCCTTGGACTCCTCCAGAGGACGGCTTTCCGCGATCTCCTTGATCTGTGCCGCTTCGACATCCTCACAAAACCGGTCAATCCGCTCTTCCAAACCCGCGGCGTCGGCGGGAGCAATGCACAATCTGACGTAACGGATGGGCAACCGGGCGGTCCGAACTCTCTTCAACACTTCTTCATTGTCCGCAACCATTTCAGCCTTGTTGAACAATTCGTCAGCTTCATTCAGCATGTTTTCGTTCAGATAGGCGCTCGTGGGGGGATCATAGATGCTCATGTGCCTATTAGCCGCCTTGACCTGCTTGTGAATGAGATCATAGTACTGGCGCATAGTCGCCGCCGCCATTCCATAGTAGGCCGTCATGAACTCATTCACCGCGAGATCAACGTCATAATCGGGGTTCCACAGCAATTTGGCGAGAACATACTGGCGCATCTGATCGAACTCGCTGCTCTCGCCCTTGGCTGAATTGTTGCCCTCTTCGAATATGCCTTTGACATGATGCCTGACAAAATACCGGATGTTGGCCTGCAATACTTTGAAGTTCGGAAAAGGTTGAACATAATGTTGAAAGTTAGTTACGTAGTCCCAGACGTACAACCTGCCGCATACCTTGGACCAGGCTTCCAGGTCGTCCGAAAAACCGCCTTTGACCCAAGTGCGGGACCTGTCGAGGCCATGGAAACTTACTTCGTTATGGCATTTTTTCAAGGGATGGGAGAAACAGCACTCAATGCTGCACAGCCTGAGAATGACGTTCTTCCGAGGTCTGACATGCTTGGGAGGCTTCCTGGTATATTGGTATGCCAGAGTATCCACAGCCACATTGGGATATTCCCGCTCAAGCGCCTCGGCGATTTCATTGACGAAGCGGATCAGCGTCCCGCTGTGTGAACCTTCATACTCATCAATGGCCTTGCACTTCTCGCATTGGCACGGATTCCTCCAGTCGTTCTGCGACACCGACACGATGGAAGCCTTTGGTTCCTCCTTCAGCCATCGTTGGATGCTGCTGATGGAAATCCTCAATACATCGGGATTGGTCAGGCAGAGCTGCGTCCTCTCGGAGATCCGGCGGCCGTCCACTTCCGAAAAATACTCCGGGTGCGAATCAAAGTATTTTGCCACGGGAACCAGCGAGTCAAAGGTATGCACGAAATGGCTGTAGACCACCTTACAGCCGTGGATATCCTCTAAGTTCGCGAAATGGGAGTTCGACTTGTTTCGCGCATGCCACTCTCCATCTCTGGAGCCGGCGAAATAAGGATCCCTGTATTCAAGCGCGGGAATCTGTTCGTCATGGATCTCGCCGATCTCTATCCGGTCTCTCTTAGGTATCCGGGAGACTTTTCTGTAGAACCACCTGCAGCCCAGGTAATCCTCCAGGAAAGTATAAACGCCGTACAATGTGCCGCGCGGCTTGCCGCCGGCTACGACAAGAGAGCCGCCCGCGGTTTGTATGCAGAAGCCTTCGCTCCCCAATTTAGCATAATCGAGCTGAACGCCGGTCCTGGAGCAATGCTTGTTGTCGCCCACGATGATTTCGTTGCGGCCATACGGAGCATCGTCCTCGACGATCGGGAAATGCGCCCCGCTGATCTCGCGCAGAAAATGCTGGAGCTCTTTCGCCGCATGACGTTCCGGCGCGATTGCATCTGCCCCGACAACAATCTTCCAGTCGCTCTTTCCATTGCCGGCCAGCACATACTGGGAACTCGCGCGCATTTGAGTAGTATTCCCTCAAGGCGTTCCAAGCGAGGCGCCATACGACGCCGGGGCGTGAAGCGTCACATTCTGACAGCGAAGGTCACGGCTGTCAAGCAACTCCTCGGCAATCCGCCCGTCTTAAGGAGATTCCGCTTGACATTCCGCAGGAGGGATATAGAATAGCAACGTGCTGCCGCAGCGTGTCGTAACGCGCCCGGTGTCTTGGCTTTGTCTGTGTTGCTCCGCTGACCACGGGCCCCTCTCGACGGCATTGCGCGCGAAGCCCCTGTCGCGCTTTTGAGCCGGCGCACGGTCTGCCGCCGGCGACCACGCCGGAAGATGCCGCTGAGACGATGCGTCTGTACTGTGAATACGAGGAAGCGGTAATGAGATTGAATGAGGGTTCCCAGCGGTGACATGGCGCGCGGTTCTGGCCGGGATTCTGGCGGGCGCGTTCGTCTGCGCGTTCTGCTATTTCAACGACGCAGTGATGCACCAGACGATGTTCGTCGGCAGCATTATGCCGATTTCAGTGTACGGGGGCCTGATCCTTTTCGTTCTCCTGATCAACCCGCTTCTGGGACGACGGGCATTCTCTGCCGGCGAGCTGACGGTGGCGCTGGCGATGACGCTGGTGATGTGCGGCATTCCCGGCGCGGGGTTGCTGCGGTCGGGCACGGCGGCGATGATGATGCCGTGGCATTGGGAGCGAAGCAACCCGGGTTGGCGGGCGGAGGGAATTGTCGAGACGGCGCCCCGGCAGATGCTGGCCTCGCCGGGGGACCAGGACGATGCGGTCAACGGTTTTGTGCGGGGGCTCGGCAACGGGCGCGGGACTCCCAGCCTGCGCGCGGTGCCCTGGCGGGACTGGACCCGGACGCTGGCCTTCTGGCTTCCGCTGGCTCTGCTGTTATGGGTCGGGCTGATCGGACTGGCGCTGGTGGTCCATCGCCAATGGTCGGAGCACGAGCACCTGCGCTATCCCCTGGCGACGTTCTCGAATGCGTTGCTGCCGGAGCCGGGGAAGCGATGGGCCGCCGTTTTCAGCGACCGCCTGTTCTGGATCGGGGCGGGACTCGTGTTCCTGGTCCATTTCAACAACTACCTCGCGGTATGGTTCCCGCAGTTTCTCGTGACGGTCCCCACCAAAATTGATCTGACCTCGCTCCTGCAACTGTCCCCCACCTACGCGGAAGGCGGCGGGTGGCCGCTGTTGCAGCCGCAACTGTATTTTTCAGTCCTGGCTTTCGCGTACTTCCTGGCCTCGGACGTGTCCTTGGCGATGGGGATCGGACCGTTCCTCAATCCGTTCCTGGTCGGCGCGCTGGCGAGCTACGGGCTTTCGCTCCAGTGGAGCGGGGTGAGCACGCCGAACGTGCAGAGCTTCATGAATTTCGGCGCCTATTTCGGCCTGCTGCTGGTGATCCTGTACACCGGGCGGCATTACTACAGCCGGGTATTTCGCCGGGCGGTAATGATTCCGACGGCGGAGGAGCAGGCGTCGGACGCGGTCTGGGGCGCGCGCGTGTTCCTGATCTGCGTCGGCCTCTTCAGCCTCAGCCTCATTTCCGTGGGCCTGGACTGGCCGCTGGCGGTTCTGTACACGGGGTTGATCTTCGCGCTCTTCCTCGTCGTCGGCCGGCTCGTCGCGGAGACGGGGGCGTTTCTGGT
>Ga0187876_1000015_pt1 | contig 153788 bp, 140 predicted proteins | sample June2016WEW_17_4_FD_133000 | JGI IMG/M metagenome (GOLD analysis project Ga0187876, IMG submission 133000) | Peatland microbial communities from SPRUCE experiment site at the Marcell Experimental Forest, Minnesota, USA - June2016WEW_17_40 | ecosystem: Environmental > Terrestrial > Soil >... | reverse complement strand
AGGTTCAGCTTCTCTGCTTCGTGCACGCTGGTTGTCAATCCTCAGCATGCCACTCGCTCCAGGCTCATCTTGTGTTGGAAACTGCCTCCTCCTTCAGGCTCATCTTGTATTGGAAAAGACTCCTCCTTGAGGGACTTGCGATAACCTTCCAGGATGGCGTCACATCCCTCCTTGGGCTTCACACTGAGCCCGCCAACGTCTACAACGATCTTCATGCTGGTGGCCAAGCGCACAAGATCGTTGGTGTAGGGCAGTGGGTAGGACTCGTCGAAATCATCGACACCCCAGCAGAGGCGGCCTTCCGCATCCCGCCAAGTTCCAAAGCTGTTTACATGCAGGTCGCCGACGGACAAAACCTTCGGTGCGCCACACAGTTCGGCACAAAGTGCCGGCCAAAGCTGAGCCCAGCGGTAAAAGGTTCCCCGCAGAAACAAGAACGGACTTTCCTTCATTTGTTCATGCTTGAGGCGGAGGTCAGACAATATCACCGTGGTACAGCTGCGCATCCAGTTGTCGTAGCTTACGGTGGCTTGCCGGATATCTCCTGCCTTGTCAGTTGCCGCCCTTGGGAGCCCAGAGCCGCGGTGCTGCTTCTTGCTCATGCCACCTACTCTAATGTTCAGGGAATGTTAACGCTAGTGGGTGAGAAGGAATTGTTTTTAGGACTTGGGATGACAGGTGTGCACTCCACAGTTGTCGTCAGAAACCGCGCATCCACGCTCCATAATTTGCTGCAGCTTGCGGCGAGCTCGATGGAGACGGATTTTAACCGTGGTAAGGGTCAATCCCAGAAGATCGGCGATCTCCGGCGCGGTCAAGGAGTGGGCCAATCCGAGGCTATGCGCCAAACGTGTCGAGCAGCGTCCGGCTGGCCTTGCGTTCGAGACGCAACATCCGATGCTCGAACCGCCCCTTAGTTTGGCGATATTCAGTCGCCGCGACTGTCCCTACTTGGTTCGCACGACGGAGCTGGTCGAGCGCTTCACGCGCGAGCGCTAGCGCGCGTCGCGGCTCGCGCGCTTCGTGTTCATAGTAAATTGCCAACTGTTCGTAGGCTTGATAGCCCTCGCGCGAGTTCCCCAACACACTTTCCCAGAGTTCGTGCGCGCATGCGAAGTCCCCGTCACGCTTTGCGAGCCGCGCGAGTGCTGCGCGAGCGACACGATCGGTTTCCTCCGGCAGAGCGGAGGCGATCGACTGTTCGTACAGTCTCCGCGCACGCTTTGCCTCGCCACGTCGCTCGCAAATACGAGACACCCCGTACAGCTCTAATCCATCCTGACTAGTTCCCTCCTCGTCGCCGAGGAGTGACAGGATGCGGCCCGAGAGTCCAGCCAGTCCGCGTAGATCCAGCTGGTTGTGCTGGAAGACAGCGACCAACGGCTCTGCGCGCCCCCCGCGCACGAAGTCGAGATAGATTCGTGGAATCAGCTCCGACGCGATATCGGCTCCTCGGTCCCATCCCAGCACATGCCGTTCGAGTTGCGACAGTCTTACCGAGCCAAGCCGCAGCCGCCACAGATTCCGTGCTGGATGAAGGAAGTCGAGGTGGGCTCGCGGTGTCGGCGGAGGAATGGTTCGGGTCATCCGATAGCGGGTTTCGAGCAGTGGCCAGTCGAACGATTTTCCATTGAAAGTAACCAGCACCGGACGTTCGGCCATCCGCTCCGCAAGCGCAGCAAGCAGTGACCGCTCCTCACTGTACTCACGCATGAACAGCTGCTCGACCTGAAGACCGCCGCCTTCCCACCACGCAACGCCGATCAGGAAGGGATATGTTCCCGTCCCGCCGGCGATTCCCGTTGTCTCCGTATCTAGAAAAAGCCACTGCTGAGCATCCGCGACACCTTCCGGAGCACCAGGTGCGAGCAACCGCAGTGCCGCAGCATCCGGATCGCGCGCGGCGTGGCCGCCATGCCAACAGTGCAGTGACAGGTGCTCGCCATGGTGGTTCCGCTTTATCGAGGCTCCCAGAATCAGCGCAAGCCTTTCTGACCCAATCGGGACACCGGAAGCGAGGCCAAGGGATTCTTCTTCGACAGCGTTCCCTACCGGCCCGACGTCGTGTCCTGACACGGGCTGGACCGAAGGCCGCTGCAATGCCTTTAGGCGGGCAAAGCGATCTGCTGTCGTCTGACTCACGGTACGTTGAATACCTACGGTTCTTCTTATGGCCGGAAGCGTTGACGCCTCTCAGGAACACAACTGGCCAAGGATCGCTAGAGCTACTTCCTTGGAACGCTCGCTGTTGTCACCTGCGGGGCCGACACACGACGGGCATCCGTTGTCACACGGACAGGCCGTTATAAGCTCCTGCGTGCGCGTCAAAAGCACTTGGCAGACGCGATAAAGCGGTTCGCTGAATCCAATCCCTCCGGGATACGCGTCATACAGGTACAAGTTCGGCTCGAAGAGCTCCTTCTCGGTATCGGGCGCACTCGCAAGTGCCTGCCATTCCACAGCGGTTCCCCCATGCGTTGGGCGTTCGCCGACAGCAGTGCCAATGTCGCGACGGTCGCACATCAACAGGAGCGTCGCCATGGACGCGAGAGCGTAGATCAACCCGAAGATGCCACTCTGCCGCTCCGAAAGAGTGAAAGGCAGTCCCGCCAGCAGTTCGTGCTGGAGCGTCACCCAGAACGCCGTCGTGTGCATTTCGTTCTCGGGTAGCTCCAGCTTTCCGGAGCCCACGTTCTCATTGGTGAAGAACTTGATTTTCTTGAAGCCGACAACCTGCGACCGCACGAGCACGTCTCCGTGCGCTCGTGCTGCCGGGCCGGGGATACTCTGCACCTCGGCAATTTCGAGTACCCGTACCTGTGTATAACGGATGGCGTCGGTGAAGTAGTCCACGTCCACGCGCTTCACGTAGGCTTTGCGCTGGCCGAAATCAAGCCGCTCGACGTGGTACTGCTGCCCCTGATGAAGGTAGATCGCCTTGGGATGGACGGTGGTCAGGGCGGATGAAAAATCCACCTCTCCAATTACCTCCGGCTTCCCATCCTCTTCGCCCGTGGTATCGATGATAACGAAATTGTCGGACGTTACCGAGCGCAGGCTGATGGTGTCCGCCGGGTAGCCCTCTTGGACCCAGTGCCAATTGCCTCCGCTACGTTGCAGGAACCCTGCATCAGCAAGTCGCTCGCAGAGCTCAGGCAATTGCACGCTGCCGAATCGCTCATCGGGCGAGAGCGGCAGCTCGAACGCAGCACACTTCAAATGGTTCACAAGAATCTCGAGGTTGTCGGGCTGAATGTGGGCGTGCTCTGGGGAACTTCCGAAGAAGTAGTCCGGATGCTGAACGATGAATTGGTCGAGCGGAGCAGAAGACGCAACGAACACCGCACACGAGGAACCGCTGCGGCGCCCCGCACGTCCGGCGCGCTGCCAAGTGGAAGCAATCGAGCCCGCATAGCCTGCCATTACGGAAGCGTCCAGAGATCCAATGTCAATTCCCAGTTCAAGGGCGTTGGTTGCCACTACTCCGCGGACTTGGCCATCGCGCAGACCGCGTTCGATCTCGCGCCGCTCCGCGGGCAGATATCCGCCGCGGTAGCCGCGGATCGGTTCCGGCTGGCCAGGCTTCGGCGGATTTGCCTGCTGCAAATAAGTGAGCAGGACTTCGGTATGCAATCGGCTATTGGCGAAAACAATCGTCTGCAGCTTGCGTGCCAGCAGTTCCCTGGCTACGCGTGTCGCTTCATTGATATAGCTGCGCCGAATGCCAAGGTTTCGGTTGACCATCGGCGGATTGTAGAAAACGAAGAGCTTTTCCCCAGCTGGCGCGCCATTCTCCTCGACAACGTCTACTTCGTTTTCGATTAGTTGCGAGGCCAACTCGCCGGGGTTTGCAATCGTCGCAGAACAGCAGATGAACTGCGGATTCGAACCGTAGAATTGCGCGACGCGTCGTAATCGCCGCAGGACATTTGCAAGATGGCTTCCGAAGACCCCGCGATAGGTGTGCAATTCGTCCAGCACGATATAGCGTAGGTTCTCGAACAGCCGCATCCACTTGGTGTGGTGGGGCAGGATTCCGGCGTGCAACATGTCCGGGTTCGTCAGCACAATATGTCCGCGTTCCCGGATCGCCTTGCGCGCGTCGCTCGGTGTGTCGCCATCGTAGGTGAACACTCCAAAGCGGTCATCGAGCCGCTTGGCAAGGTCGTGCAATTCGGCAAGTTGGTCCTGAGCGAGTGCCTTGGTCGGAAACAGGTAAAGAGCACGGGTGTCGGGGTTCTCCAGCACTGCATTCAACACCGGAAGGTTGTAGCAGAGTGTTTTACCCGACGCCGTCGGCGTTACCACGACAACATTCTTGCCGCCGTGCACTAACTCGGCTGCGGCAGCCTGGTGCGAATACAGTTCTTTGATCCCTTTTGCCCGGTACGCCTCAGACAGTTCACTTCTCACCCAGTCCGGCATGGGCTGAAACACTGCCTCGCGAGCTGGAATCTGTCGCACGGACGTCAGCACTTCGTCTGTGCTGTAGCGCGAAACCAGCGTCCCTAGAATGTCCTGAACAGTATCGAGAGTCGTACTTAATCGTGGGGCCAAGGCTTGCTGAGATGGGGTCATGCAACCCTCCGCGAACGATATTCGTCTTTTCTTCGCTGCAAGGCTAGCAGCTCCCCACGTCCTGCCGCAACATACGAATCCAAGTACGCAACAGGCACAGTGGCCGCTTTAAGTTGGATTTCCTCTCGCCCTCACACTTCATCAGGCTACTGCGACCATGACAGCGTGAGGGACAGCGTGCAGGGTCCTTGCGAAGCTCAGGGTTTGAACGCTGTTGAACGTGGCGTTACTGGATGCCGTGTGTATTTCTGTCATCGAGTTCTGTGAAAACACTGTGAACAACTTACGAGATTCCTGCGGCAAGAATTACAAGTTGCTTTTCTTCAACAACTTGCACGACACACTTAACGCCCAGAAATATCTGTAGATTGCACCAACCCCGGGCATCTATAGCGCGCTTTCTGTATTAGGATTGTTTTCGTCGACGGTCGAAAGGGCTGGCTTCCAATAAGTTGCCGGTTCCAAAGTAGACTGGGTGATCCGCTTGGCGAGGTGACTCGGCAAGCGACCAGACCCGAAAAAACCGACTGCATTGCGAGGTGTCAGCCGGGGTTTGGAACTGCGAAAGCGGTGATCGCATCAAGGGCTGTGACGGTACATGCGTCCACGCTGGGAACTCTCTCGCGGGAGTTGCCGGCTAGAGCATAACCAAAGTCACAGCCTTTTCCTTTTCGGGTATGGTCGCAGATCGTTTGTTCGACTTCTCCCCCGATGCGCACAGGAGTAGTCACACCATTACAGATCTGGGCAAGTCCACCGCGAACGCCAGCCGGCTTACTCTTGGCGCGCCTGCTTCACCATTTCGACAAACACTTCTCTGGTCTGTGCCGGATCCCTTACTTCTCGTAAGAAGGCGATGCGCGCTCCATGCACGTCATCTTGGGCTTTCAGGCGGACGTTAAAGCCGAGGCGATCGACCGAGGTCATCGCCGCCTCCTGTGCCTCAATGCCAGCAAACCGTTTGGCGAGCAGGATGAGCGCATCCTTGTGGTCGGCATTCATGTGCCGCATGATATCCCTCTTGTGCTCAACCAGCGGATCGGATTGCGCTTGGGAGTAATCTGAAGCCGCCACCCATCCCATCACGCCGAAGCTTCCAAGTCGAACATCGGATCGTAAAGCTATCGTTGAGAGCTACGGCGCGTATCACTCAACGTGACTGCTAGGCAAATTGCGCGTTCGATCGAGCTCGCGCCGCGTCCTGAGCATCCGACCCATAGAGGGCAAAAGCTGCGCAGTTTCTTCCCCAAGTTTGTCCGGATTAACCTCATTACGACGACTGCATCCGAACGCTGAAGGAGTGGCTTCATTGATTCAAATTGATCACCCCAATTGCTGGACCACTTCGTGTGTTCGAAGTGAAGCTCCAAACCGGGCATGCTCTCCGCGAGCCGCTCCTGAATGACCGCATCGAAGCGTGCCTGCGTCTCGTCCCCGCCAATGACTGTAATGCAAAGTCGTGTGGTGCTGCGAGAAGTCTCCGGTGAAAGGGTCTGCTGAAAGTGGGCTTCTTCCCAGCCGCGCAGTGTCCGCTTGAGATCTTCGACAGCATTATCTTGAAGACCATAAGCAGAAATCCGCTCCACTATGTCAGTTGCCTCGTCTCGCGCAGAGAAATCTCCAGACCAGAGTCTCCGGTGAAACTCCTCCCGCAAGAACTGTGCTGCTTGTTCGTAGCTACCCGAACGCTCCAGAACGTGCACTGATGCCCAAGAGGCCTCGGCATGGCTCCATGCGGGGTCATACGCCGTACTGTCCCGCATCAGGCCAACGAACTCGTCGATGCAAACTCCCTGGCACGCCAGATTTTCGAGTGCGTCTAGCGCCTGCTCTGCAAGATCGGTGTGCTGGGCCGCAATCGCTTCCTCAAGCAGTATCCGTAGATAGCGGAACCGTTTGGTGCGGGAATGGGAATCCGCGATCGCCCAATTGAACAGAGACGTCCATATCACGGTCGAACGACGCGCAACTTCGGCAGTCATCAGCGATTCCAGCGTTGCACCTCGGAGCTGAAGTTGAGATAGCGCCAGCTCTGCTGCTCGTTGCGTCCGGTCCGGGTCGACAGCTGCAAGCGACTCTAAAAACCGGCGAAGCAGATACCCCGGAGGCGAATAACCACTCAAGATTGAATTGGCAAACAGCTCGACTGCATAATCCTGACGAGTGTCGTCGAGAGTTTGAACAAGAGCGAGTGCCAAGTAAAAATCGGCACCCTTAAGTAGATCTCCCACCACATATGTTTCGCCTCTCGCCCGCATGTAGCTGACAGCAGGTTCTAAGAGGCTAGCTGCGACCTGAGGGCTTATGCTAGTGATAATGCTCTCTGCTAATGCAAGCATTCCGAGACAGTACTGCGCGTGTGCTTTTTCTCCGCGTGCACCCAACGCGAGTTCACATTCCTTCCTCAGTATCTGCATGCGGCCACAAAAATCCTGCAACTGCTGCTCTTGTGGGGGCATTACAATGTCGAACAGACCTCTAAACCCGGCTTTGATCATCGCGAGATCTGTTCGGATGATCGATTCGGCTTCCAAATCCGGAGCCTTCAGAAGATCTTCGAGTATCTGAGTGGCAGGTTGGAAGTCGTGCTTCAAGCGTAAGCAGTGAGCTCGGCGGCGTTGCAATCTTTGAAATCTATCCCGAGAGATTCGATCTTCAGTGAAATGCGCTAGGGAACGATGCAAAAGGTCCAAAATCGCGGCTGCGTCATCAACCTTGCCCATGCGCAACTGTTTTGTGCCCCATTCGAGCGCTGTATCAAAGAGATCCGCGTATGCAATCATTTGTGGAGTAAAAAACGTCGCTGCCGCGCCAGCACGACCCTGCTCACAAAGTGATTCGAACAAGAACTGCGCAGCCCGACGCGAGCACGGATGCAGCTCACGGCCGAATGATCGCAAGTCCTCTTTCTCGAAGAGGGCAACGATAGATGACGTATTACCCCGTCGCGCGTAGGCAACGATTGCCCCGCAGAGATACCAGGCACGCCTACTCGGGTTTTCACCGCGAAAATGTGGTTGAGGCTCTTTGTCCTGAAGGACATCAAGAAAACCGGGATGGAAGTAGCTCCTGTGCCGTTGTGCATTAAGGCTTATCAATTCAGTAACCATGCTCTCGACCTGCCCGATTTCCAGCGCACCCTGAACCCCGGTTGCCCAGCCGACAATCGCAGTGGTTATTAGGTCGTCTACCACGGTGAAGTCTTCCAATCCCTCCGGGCGAGATATTTTCAAGGCTGGAGGCTCTGACGCGACAGCTTGAACAGAAGCAATGGTCTCGCGGCTCTCGCTTCCGTCCCCCGCCGGATCAATCTGTTCCAGTCCCTTCCAGAAGCCAGGATCCTGCACAAACAGCACGTCTATGTAGAGGTCCACATCGCTAGCGGGGAATGCTCCGCGCAGCCCGGCAAGAGCATTGGCCAACTCTCGAGATGAAGGTGGGCTGTATTTATGTCGATCAAACCGGCAGTTCTCATGCTGAATCGAGAGAGAATCCAGGAAAGCCGCCATCATTCCGCGTTTGTGCTTGAATAGGTAACTTCGAAGCGCAGCACCCGCGACAGATTCAGACGGCTTGTGCTGAGCCGCGAGATAGCCGGCCAACTTGGGCGTAGTCAGGTGCCGGAGCTTGACTGTCCTCATGTGCAGTGTTGCGGAGAGATCGGCGATGGCCTGCTCATGCAAGTCTTCCGTGCCGTCCTTGCTCTCCCAAAACGCCTGCGCTACGTCAAGGCGCACCATATGAGGCAGGGCCTTCCAGACCGACTGAAAGGTCTGTCGACACATCCTTGGAGTCGCCACGCGAACCTCTGAGCACAACGTGTTCTCAATGAGCCTGCCCACGAAGTTTACTGCGCAGAAGTTCGAAGTCAAGTCGTTCCGGCAGATATCGCGTGCTCCAAAAGCTTGGTACTCTTTATCTTCGCACCGCGATTCGGGGACAGAACGAGCTGATGCGGGGCTATAATTCGCAATTTGGAGCAGAATGAATCAATGCACGATGAGCCAAACGCGGCGTTTGAGTCGGAGCTTGCGCGTCTTGAACAAGACGCAGAACGACAGCGCAATGACGCTGAACGGGCCGTTCGAGATGCCACACGATGGCACAACCTGTGCATGACCGTCAGGCAATCCCTCAAGAAACACTGGTGGGTGAGCGTGATTCGCACTTTGCAGCACGAGTCTGACTTCCTTAGAGCCCAGCGCGGCTCGTCGCACGCAGAGGTCGAGTTGTTCGAATCTATCTATCGTGCGGCGCGTCAACAGGCAGATGGAATTATGGCGTCGTTCCCTTCGTTGGTTGCAGAAGAGTGCTCTCGACACAAACTAACGCTCGATGAGACATCTCGACATCCTAGATACACCTTCGCAAACGGTTTCGTAACTGTTGAAGTTCGTGAGTCTTCATACAGCGCAGTCATTGCTCCTCGGGACGGGGAGAAGGTTGAGATCGGCGCGGATCCAGAGGCGGTTGTTGAGAAGCTCCTTTCCGAGAAGCGGCGATTGCTCGAGCGGCCGTTTAACGAATCCAAGTTTCTACATAGGCTGTACAACCATTACCGGGCGATAGCACGCGACAAGAAGGTTGCAGAGGGGGAACCAGTACCAATCCGCCGTATAACCGCAAGAATGTCTCGGGACATCGAAAAGTTCTCTATTGATGAATTCAACGTCGACCTCGGTCGAGTCGTTCAAAAAGGCGACGCCTCAGTGGAAGGGAAGGTTCTGGAGTTGAGCCAAACGCGTGATACGAACTCGGGGATGTTGCTTTACGGATTGGAATCGCGAGGCTACATCGGATTTATTGCATTCAAGGAGGTGGGAAGTGGCGGTTAATGTGATGGCAAAGCCTGACCCTCCATTTGCCGCGAGGATACTTGAAAGTCTCCGAGGTGGCATCCCTCCACAAAGGGGCGTGGAACTCTATTCTGTTGGAAATGAAGAGCTGATGAACGGGATCTGTCGCTTGCATCTTGATGGTCTTCGAAACGGAGGAAGAATACGTTTCATTAGTGGCTCCTGGGGTGCTGGCAAGACTCACTTTTTCCGGTTACTGGCCGACAAGAGCTTTCAAAGGGGCTGCCTGGTATCTAACGTCGAGCTACGGGTGGACGACGCGCCGCTGAACAAGTTTGAGCGTGTTTTATTCAGCATCATCAGGAACATCAGCATACCCACGAACCCGATGGACGATCAGCAGGTAGCTGTTCCTTTTCGGCAGGTCATAGAGGCGGCGCTGCAACGCCTTGGCAATCCGCACAGAGCCGAACAGCCGATTCGCCAGACATTCCTGACAGCTCAGACGGCTTTCGCTGGCCATCAGGGAATCGACATCGATTTCAAGAAGATCGTACTTGCGTACTGGCAAACCTACGTAGCAGAGGACGCCGATCCCGTCGAACTCGAAACTCAGCGTGAGGAGTTGCTGCAGTGGTTCGCGGGTGAAGGGACCATAGGCACGTATCGCAAGAAGTATAACGTAAACAAAATGGCGTCCCGTGAGAACGCCCGCTTGTTATTGCAGTCATTGGTGCGCTTCGCCCAAGAGGCAGGATTTGAAGGGATCATCGTATTGTTTGACGAGGCGGAGGGAGCCTATTCGACAATGCGGAAATCTGCCTTGAAGGATGCGCACAACAACCTTCTCTCCTTGATCAACAACATGGACAAGATTCCAGGGTTGTTCATGGTCTACGCGACAACTCCCGATTTCTTCACCGATCCGAAACATGGAATTATTGTTTACGGAGCACTCGCACAGCGCATCGGAAAAGCCGAAGACAAGATTCCGAGTGCGCTCGATATCGTCTGGAACTTCGACAAGCTGCAGTCAACCATGGAGGATTACTGCAAGGCAGCGCAAAAGATCCACGCACTTTACGAACTCGGCTTCCCTGAGGCAAGAGACCGGCTTGGTTCGCCAGCCGAACTGGTTCCTCTCGTTCAGGAGTGGGTAAAAGGACATGGGCCGTTTCACGCAGTGCGCGCGTGGCGCGTAGTCGTGTCCGCAACCGTGAAGTATCTCGACGACAGGGTAGAAGGACGCTCAGCGAGTGCATCTGCCGTTTACCAAGATGTAATGAAGCGGTTGCGGGATCAATAGGGTGAGCTGCCCACGGTGCATGAACGCGCCCGAGGCGGGCCACAAGTACTGCTGCGGCTGCGCTCAGGAAATCGTAGAGTCGCTGCGTTTCGGAATACCGCCTGATGGCTGTGTTCGTGAGCTAACAGTCGGACGGGAACACGAAATATCTTATTTGCTCAACCACCTTTCCGGCACATCTCGATCGCTACTAGTAAAAGCCAATTGGGGCGCAGGAAAGACCCACCTCCTTCGCTTGCTGCAAGAAGAGGCGCTCGCCCGCGGCTACATCACCAGCTTCGTGACGGCGGACGCAAATGCGGCTGTGCGTTTTAACCGAATGGATCAGGTGTTCGGAGCAGCATGCCAGAACATTCAAATTCCGGGCAAGCGGGAAAGAGGGCTGCAGCACCTCCTTGACGTCTTTGTTGAGGCCTACAATGACGAGCCGTTCCGGCCTGGCTTACGTGAGATCAGCAACAACGGCAGGTGGGACTACTCTGAGTTCTTGGCTGCACCTGCGGTTTTTATAGCCTTGCGAGCTTGGCTATTTGCCGTCCAATCAACTAATGGACACGTGACCAGAAACACAATATTGGATTGGTTCGGCAGCCCTTGGGTATATCGAACTCAGCGGCGTGTGCTCTATCGAGAACTCGTCGACCGAGATCGAGCCATGTTCCGCGATTCTCGGGCTGAATGGCAGTTTTATGCCGACAATGTGTTCTTTTTTCACACAGACGGTCATCGCCAGAGTTGGGATGCACTGAATGACCTGCATGTACTTGCGCAGGCGTTGGGATATGCCGGCCTAATACTACTAGTAGACGAGTTCGAAGACGTCATTCGGAATCTGGGAAGAATCAATTGGCAGCAGGCTGCATTCTGGAATCTTTTCACGATGTTTAGAGGGCAGAAATTCAAGGGCCAAAGTTATTTCGCGGTAACGCCGGATTTCGAGCAAAGGTGCAAGCATCTGCTGCTCGAGAAGATGATTGTAGACTACGACTACAACCAGTTCGACCAGCTCCCTTCATGCCGCATCACGCCTCCGACAGGAGGCCAGCTACTCACACTGATCCCAAGACTGGTCGATATACACGAAGCTGCATATGGTTGGAAAGCTGACGAACCGAAAATCCAATTGACACTTGCGCGGACTTGCGACGAGCTAGAAAAAAGTGTCATGGCCGATCGCGTCCGAATGACGATCAAGAAGATGGTTGCGTTTCTCGATGACGTGTATGGTAAGCGGCTGAGCCATGGAACACGAACTTAACGCCAGCGTAGCGAGGTCCTTCTTTGGGCGCTTCGCTAACCTCAGGCAGATACAACAGGCTGCAATCACTCCTATACTTCGCGGCGAAAACGTACTTTTGCTGTCTTCGACCGGCTCAGGAAAAACCGAAGCGGTCGTTGCCCCAATCGTAAGCCGGTACTTGGACTTTTTCGCCGACACTGCTGGGACTGTTTGCGTCTATGTAACTCCTACGCGTGCACTTGCAAACGACTTGCGGTCCAGGCTGAGTCAACCGCTTGACGAATTAAATGTTCGTCTGGGGATTCGCCACGGCGACACGAAAGAGACGAACAAAGAGAAGAAGCCCCACCTTTTGATCACCACGCCGGAAAGTCTCGACGTTCTGCTCTGCCAATCTGTGCCTTACCTCCGAACGGTGCAAGCTTTGATAGTGGATGAGATCCACCTGCTCTACAACACGCAGCGTGGCTTTCAATTGTCAGTTCTTTTCAATAGATTGGAGCAGCACTGCGGCAGGAAGATACAGTGGTGCGGCTTGTCGGCCACAGTGGCGTCCGCTGACATGATCTGTAAGTTCCTGTTCCCCGCAGCGAAGCCTCCGGTGGTTATAACAGACCCTTTCCGTCGTGAGCTGCGGTCGCATGTAAGACTTACACCTGGCAGGGAAAGCCTCAAGAATATCTTCCGTCAACTACTCGAGGCTGATACTCACAAACTGCTCATTTTTGCGAACTCACGAAGAGAGTGTGAGTCTGTCGCTGCGACTGCCCGCAAGCTCGCACCTCTAGAACACTCTACGTTCGTTCACTATTCATCTCTAAGCCAGGAAGTTCGCCACACGACCGAAAAGGGCTTTTGGACTGCCGGTACTGCAGCGTGCGTCGCAACCAGTACTCTGGAATTGGGCATAGACATCGGCGACGTAGACGCAGTTGTGCTGCATGGGCCGACCGTGACCCTCGACAGCTTCCTACAGAGAATGGGACGCGGAAATCGTCGAACTGAGTTCAACAACGTTGTCTGTCTTACTCGGCTCGATTCGCGACGGCCCCACGTTGAAGGACTTGCACATCATGCGCTTCTTAACCTTGCGGAGAAAGGCTTCATAGAAGGCTGTGATCCTGCACGAATCTACGGTGCCGCCGTCCAGCAGGTGTTTTCGATCCTAGCAAGCAAGAAGGGCGCATACACTCGAGTGGTAGATTTTCTGGCGGCTTTTGACGGGCACTCCCATCTTTCCCGGCCAATCCTGGAGCATCTACTCGATCATTTGGCCAGCATCGGTTTTCTGCAGAAACATGGATTTCAGAGTCGATTCGGTGCGGCAGAGCCGTTTTATGTAGTTTGGGATTCACGCATGATCTGGGGGAATTTCCCCGTTGGAGCCGAAGATGTTCGAGTAATGTTCAAGTCGCAGGAACTTGGGACGATCCCTGCGTTCAATCTCCTGAGATTAACCCCAACTAGCGTCTTTCGATTCGGTGGGAAACTTTGGAGAGTTACAGAACTTTCGCGAGAAGGCATTCAGGTGCTACCCGCGACGAGAACCTCGTCTGCGATTGACATTTCTTACGGGGGAGCGGGATTGGGGTTCTCACCCCAAGTACTTGAAGAGATCCACCGAATGCTATCCACCCAAGACATTCCTAGAGGGAGAATGACGAAGGGCGATGAGGTGAACCTCATGGCCTGGGTACGGAGCTTATCGGACTCGTTCGGCAGTTCAAGAATCCCCGAGTGTGGTTCAAATGGCTGCCGATTGTACGTAACTCTGGCCGGTACCTACATAAACCGTGCACTGGCAATTCTTACCGGTCAGCCACGGGTCGACTGCGATGACTTCACAATCAGATGTACCGTACCCATTAGCTTCTCTCATCTTCCGAAACGTCTCGAGTGTGTCCGTGACGTGATAGGACCTAACTTTAGTCCAGAGTCCGAGCGAACCGTTTTCCAAGACATGCTCCCACTTGAGATTCAAAACGAAGAGCTTTACGATCAGATCGTTAAGAACCCGGCGACGCAACGGAGCTGGGAGCGACTGACACGCTCGATTGCTGAGGCATATACCAATGCGAATCTTTCTGAATTTGAACCGCCGCCCCCACGACCTTGTTCAACGAGCTAAGCCCTCCTTAAGCTAGGGCGTTTGCCGCCTAGACTTGGACTTCAGTCAGGCGGGCGGCACGGAGAATGAGATGTCAGTTGTGTATCGCGCGGGTCGTAGCAACCCACTTGCCGTTCAGCATGGGGCTTATTGGGCCGTCGACTACACTGTATCGAATATGGTTTGTTGTCGGGAAAAGTTGTTTTTCGGAGTATTTGTGCCGTCGTGCTCGCCCAGTGTGGCGCTGCCGTGGTCAGCTGCAGGCGGGTGGCATAGAATATGAATCCTGTTAACAGTAGTCGTCGTTTCCAGCACGAACGGCCAGTCGCCATTATCGATCTTGAGACGACTGGCACGAATGTCGCGACGGACCGAGTGGTGCAGGTGGTGGTTCTGAAACTCGAAGCTGATGGATCGGAGCAGGAGTTTCAGACTCTGGTCAACCCTCAAATCGATATTCCTGCCGACGCGACCCGCGTACATGGTATTTCCGACGCAGATGTTCAGGGCAAACCAACATTCCGCGAACTTGCACCGACCCTCCTAGAACTGTTATCCGGATGTGATGTGGTGGGATTTAACCTGTCCCGGTTTGATCTGCCGCTGCTGCAGGCGGAGTTCCGGCGTACAGAGCACTCCTTTTCCCTGGATGGCCGATCTGTCATCGACGTGATGACCATCTTCCACGCAAAAGAACCGCGTGACTTGTCAGCTGCCGTCAAATTCTACTGCGGTTACGAACATAAGGAAGCGCATTCCGCTCTCGGCGATGTGCGTGCCACACGCGACGTGCTCGAGTCGCAACTGCAAATGTATGCCGATCTTCCGACTACGTCCGAGCAACTCGCAGAGTTCTGCAGTGATATCCGTCCGTCAACGTTTCTGGACTCGGGCTGCTGGTTTCAGATGCGGAACGGACAAGTCGTTTTCGCCAAAGGGAAGAAACATAATGGCAAGCAACTGCAGGCAGTGGCGGCAGAAGACCCGAGCTACCTTAAATGGATTATGGGTTTGGATGACCTTCCCAATGATACGAAGGAGGTTATCCAGAAAGTATTGAGATAGCGAGCGAAAGTTCAACGCCGTGTGCGCCCTTCCTGCACGTTGGCGTTATCCCGCGAACCTGCCTTCGCGTGACGCGCTTCGCCTCCGTCGTCTATCCCGGCTGGAAAGTGTGTTTGATGTCTCGCAAGTGTAAGTGGTCTTCGACGTTGGGCGCGTAGCGGGATACCGGATACGTCAGACCCTGCCCTCGGCATGGCGGGAGGAGAGCACGTGATGATTGAGGTCTATCCAGGTTTATTCGTTGGTGAACAAGCGTCCTACGAATCAGGTGTGCGAGCAGAGAGTAACTGGGCCGTCGTTCACGCTTGCAAGGAGCCTTATCATCGGCAGGCGCTGGGTTACAGAGGTCGCGCAGCTCCAAAGAACCATCCAGAGTACTTGATTGCCCGTCGTGACAATCGGCTGATCCTTAACCTCGTCGATGCTGACGATCCTGCATACATTCCTGCCGAGATCATGGATGCGGCCGTGATGTTCATCCATGAGCATTTGAGTGCGGGTCGCCGAGTGCTGGTCCACTGCAACCAGGGATTGTCCCGTTCGCCGGCAATTGCCATGCTTTACTTGGGGACACACACGGATCGGCTGTCACGAGACTCCTTTGAGCAGGCGCTCACCTCGTTCCGCGGGTTGTATCCGCCGTTTACGCCAGCCCGGGGTGTGCTCGGTTTTCTGCGTGGACGTTGGGCCTCGGGCCTGGCCGCAAAGCCTGGGTATTCCGGTGAAGGTGAACATCGATTCCGGAGGGAAGCCGAACGGCATTCCGGAGCGAAGGTGAACAGCAGTCGGAGCGAAGCGACGCTGACACGGTGATTGTGGCGCAAGTGTTCGGAATCGTCAAGCGAGATTGTCCGAAGCGAAGCGGAGGCGGCTCTGCGGGGATTGGGGTGCAGGGGAAAGGGGCGGCAGCCCCTTTGCCCCTGCTTCCTTGTTGTAGAAGAAAGAATCATGGGCCGCTCCAGGCGACCGCAGGCGCCGATTGAGTATGCAATGGCCTGATTGCAACAGTAATCGGTCAGCAAACTAGAAGGTCTGGAAAACCGGTACGCCGCCCAGCCCCGTGTCGGCGTTAAGGTCGCGACGAAAGCGGTATTTCCACGAGACCGGCTTCGGCTTACCCCAATGGGGCTCGTTCGCAAGCCCAAGGGTGGCTTGAAGGGAACGTATCGCCATCAAGTTCAGCGCTTCCCGAACCGTAATGTTCTGGTAGATGGGGTCTCGACGATGATGTGAGGGCTGGCAATCGCCCATAAATTCTCCTATGACGCCGCCCGTGGGACTACCGTGCTTTTGGTTCCACTCTAGCTGCTTTCGTGACAAATACTCACTCAACTCGGGCGTATACGACCGGTTTGCAGACAAGCTGTCCATGCGATTCATCTGCTGTGGAAGGCAGTCGAATGGAGGCAAGAAAAACTCGTGCAACTTGATGTCGAGCAAACCTGACGGATCAGCGGTGCCATGAGCCGGATAAACATGAACCAGCCCACCTTCAAGCAAATCCAGCTTGTATCGTGGGTTGGCCCGACGGATGCGATCGAGAACTTGCTTTAGGCTTGAATCGGCAGGGCCTAAATCCACGTGCGGCTCAGTTACCGGGCGTGCATCCCAAAGCTCTTCAAAGCCAACCACAATTTGGTCTGGGAAGCGGGCACGTAATGCGTCAATAGCCGCTTCCATGGGTGTCGATACCACTGCTGCAGAATGTGCTCTGGGTTGGGCTGAAGCCTGCGTGCTCCCCGACATCGTCGGGCTGGGTTGAGATAATCCGACGCACCCAAGCAACGCGATCAAGACGGTCCGCTTGACCGTCAACGGCAGACAGCGGGTCCCTAGCCGCATTCCAAACCGCCCCCCAGACAATTAGACACCGGCGAAAGAATTGTCGGGCAAGTCTTTGTGTCCATTCTGGACTTAGGGCAGCATAAGTTGTTCGGAAATCGCCATCCCGTAGTCTAAAGATGTTAACTTTCGTTCATTCTTTCTTCTCGTCCTGCGGCGGATTGCGTTTTTTCCGCATAGACTCTCCGCGCATCTCGATGCGGTGGGCGTTGTGCACCAGACGGTCGAGGATGCCATCGGCGATGGTGGGGTCGCCAATCTGCTCGTGCCAGCGCGAGATCGGCAACTGGGAAGTGAGGATGGTGGAACGAGTCTGGTAGCGATCCTCGCAGATCTCCCAGACTTCGCGGCGCTCGTTTTCATTCAGCGGCGCCATGGCCCAGTCATCAATGACCAGAACATCGATACGGCCCAGTCGAGCCAGGAAGTGACGCAAGCTTCCATCGGCCCGTGTCAGGGCCAGTTCGCGCAGTAAGGCGGCGGCCCGCAAATAGAAAGCAGAGTAGCCGTCGCGACAGGCTTTCTGTGCCAGGGCCGATGCGATGAAGCTCTTGCCCACGCCGGTCGGACCCAACACGAAAATGTTTTCGTGGTTGCGGACCCACGCAGAGTCTTTTGCCAGAGCACGCACTACCGTCTTGTCCAAGCCACGCGCAGTGCGATAGTCGATGTCCTCCACACAGGCCGGTCCTCGCAGTTTGGCCGCTTTCAGTCTTCGCGCCAGCGCCTGGTTCTCGCGCCAACTCCATTGTTGATCGACCAGCAGCGCGAGTCGTTCGAGGAAACTCAGCTCGTTGATCGCTCGATCTTGCTCCTGCGTTTTCAGGGCCTCGACCATGCCCTGCAGTCGCATGGCCAGCAGTTTTTCCATCATCGGTTGGTTCAGCATGAGGTCGGCCCTCCTTGGTCGAAGTACTCGGCGCCGCGGACATTGTCATGGGTCAGAGGTGGAGAGCCGGGTTGTGGCGGAGATAAGGGAATCACGTCGAGCGAGTTCTTCAAAATCGATTTCACGCTCTGATAGCGGCAAGCCTGGGCGAGGAGTGCCCGTTCCGCCGCGGCCTCCATGCGTTGCCGGGAGTACTGCTGCGCCAGGCGAATGATGCCCAGACAGGAGCGGTAGCCCATTTCCGGGTGCGGCTTCTCGTTCAGGATTCGCTCGAACAACTGGGCCGTGTGGGGACCGATGCTGCGCGCCCAGTTCACCATCCGCGATGGCGGCCATTCCAGATGGGCTTGATGACTCTTGGGACGGTGCTCGTTCTGAGTGATGGCTTGCCCCCGCCTGCGACTGCGCAGGTGGGAAGCGATCCGGTTGCCCTTATGGAAGATCTCCACCGTAGTCGGCGTGGAGCGGACTTCCACGACCTGCTGCACCAGTGTGTACGGCACACTGTAAAAGTTCCCATCGAAGGCAATGTGATAGTCGATGTTGACCGTGGCCCGCGACCACTGGCTCATGTCGAAGCGCTCGGCCGGTAACGCTGCCAGAGCCGGTTTCTCTAAGCTGTGAAACAGACTCGATCGCGATCCGTCCCGTTTGCGGAAAGGACGCTCATTCAAGCGCACCAACAGTTCCCGGATCGCCTGGTTGAGTTCCGGCAGACTAAAGAACTTCCGGTTTCGCAGCGCCGCCACAATCCAGCGTTCGCATACTTGCACTCCGCTTTCGGCCTTGGCCTTGTCCCGTGGTTTGTACGGACGCGCCGGCACGACTCCCATCCCGTAATGCACCGCGAACTCTTGATAGGTGGGATTCAGGTCTGGATCGTAGCGGCAGGCTCGGGTGACCGCCGTCTTGGTGTTATCGGGTACTACCAGAATCGGCACCCCACCGAAAAACTCCAGCGCGTGGATGTGCGCCTGAATCCAGGCTTCCAACTGCTGATCCCGAGTCGCTTCTGCGTACGTATAGGAACTGGCACCCAGCACAGAAACAAACAGCGATGCTGGCCAGGCTTGCCCCGTCGTGGCGTCATACACGGGGATCGTTGCTCCCGCCCAGTCCACGAACATCTTTTCTCCGGCTTTGTGTTCCTGACGCAGCACCACGTCCAGGTGCCGCCGCCAGTGCTGATAGCGTTCGCAAAACCAACTGTAGCGATACCCGTCAGGATGCGCCTGCCGGTATTCTTCCCACACCAACTGCAGGGTCAGATGACGATGTTGTTGCAGTTGCTGATGAATCGTTTTCCAATCTGGCTCTGGCCGCTGTCGCACCGCTGCGGCCTGCACGGACTGGTTCCCAAACAGCTTGGCTTCCAGTTCTTCTTCGCCCAAGCTTTCCGGCAACGGCCAACCGATTCCGGCCGCCACCGCCCGTTCCAGATACTCATGGACCGTTCCCAGTCCCATCCCGCAACTGCGAGCTATCTGGCGTTGCCCCAACCCCAACTCAAACCGTAACCGCAGGACTTCCTTTGTTTTCCGCATGGACTTTCTCCTGGCCGGCACCCTGTCCTCCTTCATTGATGGAGTTTCAATGCCGGGTGATTGTCCAGCGTCGCCGCACCTCCTGCTGCTCGTCTGTGGAAAACATTCCGCTCCAAGCCGAACGCCATTCCGCCAGGCAACAAAAACCGTTCGCCTTCCCACCGGAATCGGCGTTCACCTTCAGACCGGAATGCTGTTCGGAATCACAACGGAATCGTGTTCGGCTTCACAGCGGAATCGCGTTCACCTTCGACCGGATTCCCCAAAGCCTGCATAAGCAACCTGACCCGCTGCGACTGGTCTGTCTAATCGGGTGCATGAGCTGTTGAATTTCGAATGACCTGCACGAGAAAGACCTGTGCATGGCGGCCAGCCGTAAGATGAAAATTCCTGCTTGAGAATTGCCGAACTGGCCTATGCACCGATCTCACATTGGAGTGTGACGATTCTGGTCTTCCCGGTTGGCTCCGCAATCTTCAACAGCTCATGTCTGCAGGAAGAAGTCCCTCAGTGACCCCGAACAAGCTATTTTGCCTTTGCGAGTGCAGGGGCTTGGAATAACTACATCGAACCGTACGGCCAAGGCGATGGGATTTAGACGACAATTCCACCGGCGCTGCCTAATCGCAGCGGATGCTCGCTTGAGTTTAATTTCAGGTGTCTGTCAGCTTAACTTGCGCCCTCGACGACGAACTCTACTTGACCAGCGATGTAGCAATAGTAAACTCGACATGCACTCTAGCGACACTGGCCCGAGAATACTGGGTCGCCGGGAGCGGCAATGAGACAAACCGTCCTAGTCGGTACGCCGGTTGCGTGGCAGCGATACCGTTTTGCCGCGTGTGAGGCGACAAAATCGGGTACTGAGCTGCTGAATCTGATACAGGTTGCTTGCAAGCTCGCGGGTGGTTTTGCTCGGTTGGTTGAGCATGAGCGCTTGCAGCAGCTCATTCGAGACGCCCTTTCAGTCCTACCGCTCTCAACGATGAGCAGCATTTTGGCCCTGCCGGGCACCTCCCGCGCCATTGCAACAACGCTTGGGAGAGCATGGGAAACGGGGCTCGATCTGCAGGCATATGCTGACCAGCCTCGCGTCCGCGATCTCGTCACGATCGAGAATTACGTCCGAGCGCGGGTCGGTGGGGGCGCGTTGCTATTGCCGGATCTTATTCGGGCCGCGGAAGGTAGGGTCAGGCACGCACCCCGGCTTTTCGGCAGTATTCGCGCCGAGGGTTTTGTTCATATCGCCCCTGCCTGGCGTCCTTTGCTCAGCTCCCTTGCTGAATCGATTGATGTAACCGTTTATGTGCCGTGTTGCGTATCAGCCCAGTTCACATGGACCGGAGGCACAAACATACGGGTTGTAGTCTCGGAGGACAACGTCGTGTCTTCCAGGGAAGTTGTCGTATGTGCCAATCCGCGTCACGAGGTTGTTGAGGCCTTGCGTTGGGCCCGTGACCTTATCGCATCCGGTCAGGCACGGCCACATGAAATCGCAGTTATTGCGGCTAATGCTGGCGACTATGATGACGACCTCCGTACTATGACCGCGGATTCTCAGCTCCCGGTGCACTTCGCGCACGGACGGCTTGCGATCTCGGAATTCTTTGGACAGCAAGCAGCGGCGTTGGCGGACATCGTCCGGAATGGCCTCAGCCAAGACCGGGTTGTCCGCGTGCTGCGTCTGGTACATAAGAACATCAGTGGGTTCGACGAACTGCCCTCTGATTGGTACGCACGCCTTCCGCGGGAAGCGCCGCTGCTCAATCCAGATCAATGGGAACGAGCGTTAGCTGCGGCCTCCGTCGAGCCAGGTTATGAAAGAGTCAGCGAGATCGTTCTGCCTGTTGTCGCGTTGATGAACGAAGGGGCAGCCGCGGCGGTGAAGATGGGTACTGAGCTGCTGAGTGGGCGCGCTGCAGCATTATGGAATCGTGCCCTGGCCGTCGGTCCTGCGGAGGCGGCCGACACCACACTGGAAGAGTTGCGATTTCCAGACGCGTCGGATCAAGAAGCCTCTATCTTATGGGGACCCTCGGATATGTTGGTCGGCAGCGGGCGCAAATTCATACGCTTACTCGGCATGACCAGCCGCGGCTGGCCGCGAACGGACAGCGAAGACCCCCTGCTCCCCGATCGCATAGTCCCGACCAACGTGCTTCAGCCGTTGTTGCGCGCGTGGCGCGACCGCTTGACTTTGGGGTTTTGTATTAATGAAGCCGGGGCGGCTGTTTATTCGCATAGCCGACGCGACCGGGAAGGACGGCTGCTGGCTGCCAGTCCATTGCTTCCAATAGGTATTACTCCGACTTCTATTCAACGCGCTGCTGTGCCTCGGCACGCGTTCAGCCAAAGCGACCGTTTACTCGCCCGCCCACATGAATTCGCGCAAGGCCAGCTGGCACGGTCAGCATCGATTTGCGTCCGCGATTGGGCACGTAATGAGATCACGGCTCACGACGGCTTAGTTCGAGCCGGGCATCCCGTCCTTACTGCGGTATTAGCTCGAAAACATTCGGCGTCCTCGTTGCGCAGCCTCTTAACAGACCCGCTCGGATTTGTATGGCGGTACGCATTCCGTTGGCACGAGCCGCAGGACAGCGAAGGAGAAGAGCCTCTCTCGTTAGACCGCCTGCAAATCGGAAACCTGGTGCACGAGATCCTAGAAGAAGCCGTAAGGCGACTGGAACCTGCTCCTGGCATCGTTCATGCCACCGAGGATCAGCTAAAGGCCAGCGTGATAGGGGCTGCCGCAACGGTGGCCAACAAATGGGAATTGGAAACGCCGTTGCCTCCTCGGTGCGTTTGGCAGGCCGCGATGCAAGAAGCGATTTCCAGCGCGCAACGTGCTCTGGCATTTCCGCTTTCACCGGCACTATCAGGACCGCAGCGGACGTACGTTGAGGTCGCGTTCAACGATGACGCAGCTTCCGAACTTGCTGAGCCATGGAACGCCCGACGCACGGTGGAACTTACGGGGACCGGTCTAGTCGTGACCGGGCGCATCGACCGTCTGGAACTCGACACTCAAGGTTGGGCGCGAGTCGTCGATTACAAGGTAAAGCGTTGCCCGAAGGAGGATCCGGGCCTAGACGGCGGGAAGGAACTACAGCGCTGTCTGTATGCATTCGCTGTCAAACAGCTTCTGCCGGCGGTGCAAACGATCGAGAGCATCCTGCTTTTCGTCAACGGCGAGATCAATGCATTCAAGCTCCTGGACACGGATGCTGCGCTTGTCGATGTCGTACATTACACGAACGCCGCGATCCAGTATCTGGAACACGGAAATGCTCTAGCAGGTCCCAATCATGACTATGACGACCTGATATTCGCGTATCCCGCAAATGCGTTGGGCACTTATTTCGATCGCAAAAGTAACGCGCGTAACGAGATGCTGGCGAACCTGGTGCCGCTATGGGGAACAAGGTAATGGCACTCCAAGACTCCAGCTTCAGAAGACGGGCACTCGCGGAACACGGCTCCACGCTGCTCATCGAGGCAGGCGCCGGCACTGGCAAGACGGCTCTCATGGCGGGACGTGTTGTCCTTCTGCTTGCCTCCGGTGTTCCGCCCCGCAGTATCGCAGCAATCACGTTTACGGAGCTCGCAGCGAGTGAATTGCTGCTACGCGTGACGGAATACGCCAAGTTCCTAGCGACAGGAACCGTTCCGGAACCCTTGCTGGATGCACTGCCGGATGGGTTTAGCCCAGAGCAGACACAGCACCTAGCGGAGGGCGGGTCGTCGCTGGATGAGCTCACCTGCACAACCATACACGGCTTCTGCCAACGGCTCATAAAGCCCTATCCGGTGGAATGCTCGATGGATCCGGGTGCGACGGTGATGAACGAAGCCGACACACAGCTCGCTTACGAGTTTGAATTCAATGCATGGCTCCGGCAGCGACTCAATACTGACTCGCTAGAGGACCCGCTGTCGTTGGCGGTAGTAAAGTGCGGTGACGCCGCCGTTGAGCTGCTCCGTGACCTGGCTGAGATTCGTCGTCGTTGGAGGGGAACGGTAACCGAAGTGCCCCAGGTGCCTTCGGCGGCGGTTCAGGAGCTACTCACAGCAATCGATCAATACATCCGATATTACGACTCCTGCGCAATCGACGAGCCGGAAAAGGTGGGCCTATGCGCAACAGAGTTTGCAGCGTTGCGCAGGTACTACTCGTCTGGGCTGGCGTTCGATGATCCGCTTCTGGGAGTGTGGAACTTTTCGCAGCCGCCGAGAGTGAGTTCGATGTACTCGGGACGAGTCGCATTCAAAGAACTTAAAGGAGCAACGAAATTCCGAGGAGCCGGCAGAAAACTCGGTAAGTCGCAAGCGGAGTGCGACAGGATATACGGCGAGATCGAGAAACGGCACGTGCGCGTTGGCGATGCGTTGACGAAAGTGGTTGAGGGGTGTGCCGAGCACATTCTCGCACGGCTTGTTGCCGACGTAGGCGACTTCGATGAGCGATATCTACAGTACAAGCGGTCAGCCGCGCTTATCGACTTCGACGACATGCTATACGTCGCGCGGGATCTGCTCCGCGACAACCCAGCCGTCCGCGAAGACTTGAGAAGGCGTTACACGCATGTACTGGTAGACGAATTCCAGGATACGGACCCGATTCAGTGCGAAATCCTCTTTCATCTATGCAGCGGCGACCGTGGCGGAACATCGTGGATTGATCAGCCACTGCGTCCCGGCGCACTCTTTCTCGTCGGAGATCCGAAACAGTCGATCTACCGCTTCCGGCGCGCCGACATTGTGACATACCAGAGGGTGCGCGAATGCGTCCAGGTTTGCGGCGGCGCGGTCGTGCCAGTTACGGCGAACTTCCGTTCTCGGCCGCAAGTGCTTGAATTCGTTAATTCCCGCTTCGCCAGTCCTTTGGCGAATTTGGGATTCGCCGCTTTGCAGGCCACCGTCGGCGATGCCGCTGGAGTATTGCACGTATCAAAGTTTGATGTCACACCATGCGACGAGGAGAAAGATTCCGCCGACAAGCGACGATTGCGGGAAGCGGGCGCTGTTGCGGAACTTTGCACGTCTGTTGTGGGGCGGCTTACGATCCGCACAAGAACTGGCGAGCGCGCGTGCCAATTCGGAGACATCGCACTACTGGCCCCTTCCAGCACAAAATTGTGGATATACGAGCGGGCGCTGGAAGAACTCGGAGTTCCGATTGCGACCCAAGCTGGCAAGGGGCTTTTCCTTCGACAGGAGATCCACGATTTGATCGCTGTCGCACGGGTGCTTTCAAGCAGCCGGGACACGCTCGCTCTGGGAGCTGTTCTGCGCGGCCCGCTAGTGGGCCTAACTGAGGAGGAGTTGCTCGACGTCGTCGAAGCGCTCCCGACGGACTCGGAGGGGAACTTCAGCCGGGTGACGCTGTTCACGCCCTGCGATCAGGTCTGCAATGCGGTTACGCGAGAAGTCCTTGGAATTCTGCAGGGGCTAGCACGCCGGGCGTACAACACCACGCCGTACGACATACTGTCGGCAGCCATCGACGAATTGCGTGTCCGTCCATTAATCGTGCAACGTCACACCCGCTACGCGGAACGTGCATTATCTAATATTGATCAGTTTCTTGAGATGGCCCGGCCCTTCGGGACCCGCGGCCTACGCTCGTTTGCGCAATTTGTGACGCAGCGCTGGCGCGACAACGAACGCGTGCCGGAAGGTCGTGGCGATGCGGCACTGGATGCGATTCCGTTGGTCAGTATTCACAGCGCAAAAGGCCTGGAATGGCCGGTCGTGGTGGCAGTTAACATGGTGACCGAGGCGGGAGGAGAAAGGGCCTCCGTTCTCTACGATGCACAGCGGAACGCGATCTGCGCCCGACTTCCAGGCTTGGAGCCCTCATCGTTTACGACCGTGAAACAGGCCGAAGAAGCCCAACAAGCGGAAGAAAGAAAACGCTTGTGGTATGTACTTTGTACCCGTGCACGTGATTTCCTGTTCCTCCCGCATCATACGAATCTCGACAGCCGTTGCTGGTTTAACGAGGTTGAACTGAACATTCCTTCGTTACCAACGTACGCCGTTGCTGGGTCAACCCTTGCGGCGACGTTAACTGCAGCCGCCAGGACCAACGAGCAGGATGCGGTAGCTTTCGTTGCAGAAGCAGGTCGAGTCGTCGTTGCCACGCGAGATATCCGCTGGCTGACACCTAGCAGTGCCGAGCCCGACGAATCGGCTATCAGACAACCAATCCCGGAAATGCTCGAATTAGTCGAAGGCACGACGGAGGTCCGCGGAAGTGCAGCCCGCGGAAGAATCTTGCATAAGCTCATGGAAGAAGTACTGAACGGTCTGACTGCGGATACCAGTGATGCACTCGCCGCACGCGCGGTTGAACTCGTTCAGCAACTCGGGTTCGTCGAGGTCGCTTCACCTTCCGCTGGGCTACACGGCGAGGAGATCGCAAACTCAATTACACGCACTCTTACCCAAGATCTCGTCCAGCGCTTTCGAAGTTCGCTTGTCCCTGAGTTCTCGGTTTTTGGACTCAGCCATTCTGACGAACACCTCGATGCCTGTGCTGGAGTCGCAGACGCGGTTGCGTTAAACAGTTCCGGGAATCCCGACTTTGTCTTCGACTGGAAGAGCACTGTATCGCCTACTCCGGATGATATGCAGAAGCACGCTGCGCAACTCCGCGTCTATCTAAATCAGCTCAATGTCGAAAAGGGCGCGCTCGTCTATATGACGACCGGCCAGGTGGTCGAAGTTACACGGGCCACGGCAGCAGGGGCATGAGTTCGGGATGTGTGTGACTCTGCCCAACTCCTAAGCGGAACTCAACCGGTACAATGGGCTCGCCTTCTCTGCAAGGAGGTACTATGGGCATAGCTTTCATTCACACGGCCGATTGGCAGATCGGAAGAGTGTTCGGCAACGTTGGCGCGGACGCCGGCGTCCTGCTGCGCAGACAAAGAATAAAGACTGTGCAACGCATTGCTGAACTAGCCACTGAGCGTCGAGTAGATGCGGTGCTGGTCGCAGGTGATGTGTTTGAGGCCAACACCGTGAGTAACGAGACCATTCACGGGCTGCTGCAGGCAACCGAGGCTTACAAGGGTCCCTGGGTGCTGCTTCCCGGCAATCATGATCCCGCTCTGGCAGAATCCGTCTGGAGCCGGGTCGAGTATCTTGGCCGCCCGACGAACCTGCACCTTGCGCTGACCAACGATCCCATCTTGCTCGCCGATGGTCGGCTGGCAGTACTGCCGGCACCGTTGCTGCGCAAGCACGAACCGGAAGACGTCACGAGTACGTGGGACGCGATCAGCACTCCGCCGGAGACGATTCGTGTTGGCCTTGGGCACGGGTCGGTCGAAAACCGTTTGCCCTGCAAAGGCGAAGCGGCCAATCCAATAGCTGAAGACCGCGAAAGTCGTGCCCGCTTGGACTACCTGGCGCTGGGTGACTGGCATGGCACGGTGCAGATCGCGGAGCGCACGTGGTACTCGGGGACGCCTGAACCGGACCGCTTCAAAGCAAACGAAAGCGGTAATGTCCTGCTGGTTGCCATCGAGCGGGCGGGGACACTGCCCAAGGTTACGCCGATTGGCGTGGCGTACTACAGTTGGGACGACCTTGAGTTCTCGCTCGGTTCCGCTGCTGACACGGACGCGCTTGACGCCACGCTAACGCACTTGGGCGCACCCTTCGACCGGCACATTGTTTCACTGAGACTTTCGGGTTCACTGGATCTGAGCGGACGTCAGGAGCTCGAATTCTTGCTGTCACGCTGGTGGGCACGGTTCGCCTCGCTGCAGGAGGACGTCAGCTCACTCTTGGCGCAACCCACGGATGCCGACTTGGATCGTATCGACATCGGCGGCTTCGTACGCAGCGCCGTAAACCGCCTGCGCACCATCCACAATGACCAGACCGATCCCAACCAACCTCATGCCGCCGAGGCCCTGCAGTTGCTTTATCAGATCCACGCCGCCGGAGGCCAGAAGCAATGATCATTAGCCGCATCGAAGTGCGCAACTTCCGCAAGCTGGTGGGGCCCGTCGTTATCGATACGCTGGGAACCGGGCTGAACGTAATTGTCGGCGACAACGAAGAAGGCAAATCGACTCTACTGCAGGCAATCCGCAGCGGGTTCTTTGATAAGCACAACATGACCGGCGAGCGTGCCGAGAGCTTCCAGCCATACAACTCGGCGCTGCGTCCGGAGCTGCGGATCTCTTTCGAATTGAACGGCGCGCCGTACACGCTGTTCAAAGCCTTCTGCCAGCGCGCAGAGGCGGAACTTGTCACCCCCGATGGACGCCTTGCGGGCTCCGCCGCTGAAGAGGAGTTGGAAAAGCTGCTGCGCTTTACGAGGCCCAAGCGCGCTCGCAAGGAATCTGACCACGAGCACGAGGGCGTTTTCGGGATGTTCTGGGTCGAGCAAGGCAAGTCATTTGTCGGCGTGGACACAAACGAAGACGGTCGGGCCAGTATAGTGCAGGCGCTCCAGAAGGAAGTCGGAGATGTGCTCGGCGGTAAGCGCGGGCAGCGAGTCGTAGCCGAAGTGGGGCGGTTGCGCGGGCAACTGTTCACAGGGACGTGTCGCCCACGCGGCGAGTACGCCCAGGCCTTGCAGAAGGTGCGTGACATTGAGAGCGAGCTGAAAAATGTGGAGCAACACCTCGCCGAATACGACCAGAACTTGGAGGAACTGGAGCGCTGTCGCGCTAAATTGAAGCGTCATGAAAACGACAACTCTGTGGGACGTGCAGAAGAGCGGCTGCAGAAAGCACGCGCATCGCAACGGCAGGTTGAGGACCTGCAGCGCGACTGTGAGGACGCCGAAGCGGCTGTGAAAGCGGTCACTACACGGCAGGAGTTAGCGGTCAGCAAGTGGGACGAGAGGCAGAAGGCGATCGCCATTGTTGAGACGGGCCGGCGCAAGGTCGCGCAATACGAGGATGCTCTGCGCCAAAAACGGGAAGTTCTGACGCCTATCCGCGTGCGGGTAGCACACGAGGAAAAGGCCACGGCAGACGGGGCAAAGCACTTCGAACAGGTTGACCGGGATTTCATCTCAGCCACTGCAGCGGAGCAGGCTGCGCGGCTGCAATCCGAACTACAACGTCTGCAGCGTGAGGAGCGCGCGGCACTCGAGGCCAAGTCTGCACAGGAAAAGGCGTTGCTGGCCGCCAAAGGCATTGCCATCGAGAAGAAGCATGTCGCGCAACTGAAGCGGCTTGAAGATGCTGTCAGCAAGGCGCAGGCGCAACTCGATGCGATCGCGACCAACGTCTGCGTCAAGCTAGAGCCCGGAACCAAGGCTCGCTTTGGAACCTCGACGATCAGCTCCGAAACCGAGCGCCGGATCTCGGAGACCACCGTGATCCTCATCGCGAACTGCGCGGAGATTACCATCACCCCCGGGGGCGACCTGGGGAATCCGCGCGCGGAGCTTGAGCAGCACACTCAGGCGCTGCGGCAGGCATCGGCTAAGCTGGGTGTGAGTAGTGTCCCCGAAGCCGACGCCAAGGCTGACCAGCGCATGGGTTACCTGACTGAAGCGGAAAAACATGCCGAACTCGTCGAGGCGCACGCCCCCGACGGGATCGAGACTTTGCACGAGAAGATAAGGGAGCTAGAGGCCGAGGTTGCGCGGCTGGTTGACGTTGCTGGTATGCCCCCCAAATCTGTTAAGGAAGCGACGCACGCTCTGGATCGTATACGCCAAGAGCGCAACGAAGCTGATCGCGTGGCCAAAACCAGCAGGCGACGCCTCGACCAGGCCACGAAGGAGCTGAACGACGCGCAACAGCAAGAAGCGACCTGCAATGCTGCTTATGAGAGTGAAGTGGGTCACCTACAGTCAGCTGAAGGGTTATTAAAAGTTGCTCGGGCCAAGACCGGTGACACTGATTTACAGCAAGTCGTAATACTCGCTGCGCGGGATGTCAAGACCGCAGAATTGACCGCGCAGGCCGCGCGGAAAGCATTGGACGACACCGACTCTGAGAACGTGGCGCGTGAACTGCGCATGGCGGAAGAAGCGCTAAAGCAGGTGCAGGGGGACATCCGTAAGCTAGAAGAAAAGTCCATTCGCATCGAGACCGAATTACGCACAACTGGTGCGACCGGGCTGGGCGAACATAAGCAGGAGTTGCAGGCTGAATTCGACGGCGCGAATGCTGTAGCAGCCCGTTTCGAACGCGAGGCCAAAGCGGTCGAGTTGCTGTACACCGTGCTGACCGAGGCCGAAAAGACAGCCAGGGAGACCTTCCTACGCCCGGTCGCCGACCGCGTGCAGCCGTATCTCAAACTTCTGCTGCCCGGCGCGGAGCTAAAGCTGAACGAGGAAATGAACATCGTTGGCCTGCAGAGGGGTGCGGTCGAAGAGAAATTCGACTCCCTGAGTCTCGGCACACGCGAGCAACTGGCTGTACTGACACGGCTGGCCTTTGCCGACCTGATGCGCGAGCACGGCCAGCCTGCCGCGGTCTTGCTCGATGACGCCATCGTCTTCGCTGACGACCTGCGATTTGACCGTATGCTGCACATCCTGCAAAAAGCCGCGCAACACCTGCAGATCATTGTCTTGACCTGCCGCGAGCGTGAATACCAAGCGGCTGGCGCACCGATCATCCGATTGGCTGACTGCTGTGCGCCGAGAGTGGCGCACGCGATCCCGTAAGTCCAAGTCGCAAAGTAGATCGCTGCTCGAACTTCATGTAAAGAGCTATGTACCAAAGGGCACTCCTTTGTCGATCCACAACAGATCCTCTACTCCATTCCACACGGCAGGGAAAGGCTCAATACATGGGATGATCAAGGTGCCGTTTCTGTCGGCGTCGCCACGACAACTGTCACAACAGCCATAAATTGGCCGAGCCTACAACCATAAACTGGCCGAGAATAGCGGTTTACAGCGAATTTCTTCCACGAAACCGGCGACTCTCCAAGCATAAAGTGGCCGCAAGTTCTGCTTTGCAGGCATAACTTGGCCACGAGTGCTGCTTCACTCTTCGCAATGTGCGTACGATGCGGTCGCTGCAAAACCCTACGAGTTTCGCGATTCCAACATTCCCACCGCCCCGACGAGGCTGACCGCCGCTGATTACAACCATAAAACGGCCGGCCAACTTATGATAAGAATATACATGACTCCTCAATCCGGATGTGCCATGATGTGAATCATGGCAACCGAACCAAAGACTTTGGCAGAAGCAATTTCGTACTTTACGAACCCCGATAACTGTATTGACTACCTTGCGGTACGGCGCTGGCGGAACGGCGTAGTATGCCCCACGTGCGGGCGTACTGACGCCTCTTTTGTTCCTTCGCGTCGGCTCTGGCAGTGCAAGTCTCGCCACCCCAAAGCGCAATTCAGCATCAAGACTGGAACCATTCTTGAGGACTCTCCGCTCGGTTTGGAAAAGTGGCTGCCTGTGATGTGGATGGCTGCCAACTGCAAGAACGGGGTCTCGTCTTGGGAAATTCACCGCGCCCTGGGCGTCACGCAAAAGACCGCATGGTTAATGCTGCATCGCATCCGGCTTGGGATGCAGGATGCGCAAACTGGCGGGACGCTTTCTGGCGAAGTCGAGGTAGATGAGACCTTCATCGGAGGCAAGGCGCGCAATATGCACGTCGCCAAGCGCCGCGAAAAGATTCACGGAGGCGGCCCTTCGGGTAAGGCAGTCGTCATGGGAATGTTGCAGCGCGGCGGGAAGGTTGCACTGCCGTAATTGAAAACCGCGACTGCGAAACCCTGCAAGGCCACGTCCGGCAGAATGTCTGTGCTGGTTCCGAAGTGTTCACGGATGAGCTTATTTCCTATTGGGGACTGGATTCTGATTACGTTCATCAGATTGTCAACCATGCAGAGGAGTATGTTCGCGGTAACGTACATACGAACGGGATGGAAAACTTCTGGAGCTTGCTCAAGCGCGGATTGAACGGAACCTAAGTCAGCGTGGTTCCGTTCCACCTGTTCCGCTATATCGACGAACAGTCGTTTAGGTTCAATAATCGTGCTGACCTGCCCTCCAGAAATTAGTCCAGCGTAAAAGAGACTTTTCCCCTTAACATAGCCCGCTAGGGCGGAGGAGGAGTCGTGCGCAAGAGTCGATTCAACGAAGAACAGATCATCGCCATTCTCAGGGAATCGGAGAGCGGGGCCGATCCCGGCGATCTTTGTCGCCGGCATGGCATCACGCGGGCAAGCCTGTACCGCTGGAAGGCGAAGTACGGGGGGATGCAGGTGAGCGAGGCGCGGCGGTTGCGGGCTCTGGAAGAGGAAAACCGGCGGCTGAAGCACCTGGTGGCGGACCTGACGTTGGACAAGCAGGCGCTGCAGGCGGTGGTCACAAAAAACTGGTGAGCCCGCAGATGCGGAAGCAGGCGGTGGTGGTGATGCGCTCGGAAGTAGCGGTTTCGGAGCGACGCGCCTGCGGGCTGATCGGATTGTATCGGGGGACGTACCGATACCGGGCGCGGCGCTGGGAAGACGGGCGGCTGCGAATGCGGTTGCGCGAGTTGGCGCACCAGTTTCGACGCTTTGGCTATCGCCGGTTGCATGACCGGCTGGTGCGCGAGGGCTGGCGGGTGAACCACAAGCGGGTCTGTCGGCTCTATCGGCTGGAAGGGTTGCAGGTGCGGAGGCGGCGGCGCAAGCGCTGTGCAGGCGTGCCGCGCCTGCCCCTGCCGGCGCCCACGGCAGCCAATCAGGTGTGGTCGCTAGACTTCATGGCCGATACGCTCAGCTCGGGGCGCAAGCTGCGCACGCTGAACGTGGTGGATGACTATACGCGCGAGTGCGTGGCGATTGAGGTGGACACCTCGTTGCCGGGAGCGCGTGTGGTGCGAGTGCTCGAGCGGCTGGTCTGCAAACGCGCACGACCGCGGCAGATCCGCACCGACAACGGCCCGGAGTTCGCCGGGGGTGCGCTGGACCAGTGGTGCTTCGCCGAAGGGGTGGAGCAGCACTTCATCCAGCCGGGAAAACCGATGCAGAACGGCTATGTCGAGAGCTTCAACGGCAAGTTCCGCGACGAGTGCCTGAACGAGAACTGGTTTGTCTCGCTCAGCGATGCGCGGCAGATCATCGAGCAATGGCGGCGGTACTACAACCAGGAGCGTCCGCACTCAGCCCTGGGCTATAGAACGCCGGAGGAGTTTGCAGCAGAAGTGAAAAGCTTCGACAGAACTGGAGTGGGGCAAGGGACCTCAAACGCCGGCCCCTTGCCCCATACCCCCATCCCCGCTACGCCACACCAGTGGGGCGAACAAAAACCGGAGAAAGTCTCATTATCCCTGGACTAAAGATGGGGGGCAGGTCAGTGCCACGAAGGAACAGAACGTGACCGACGCCGACCGCTTCAGTTTGCTTTGCTCGCAGATCGTGGGTAAGCGTTTGACCTACGCAGAACTCACGGCTAAGGAGGACAAGAAACCGGAAGCCGCCTTCTAAGCGGCAGGGCCGGGGGAAGCGGAAGGCGGATTGACCGCTTTTCGCTTCGATCCGCGTTTGGGGCCGCGACGATTCGGATTCTCGTCCGCCTGTTTGCGGTATTCCGCTTCCCGCCGCTTCATTTTCTCGTGCGGAACACTGAGCAGATGGTGCACTAGATTTGTGAATCTGCGATATTCGGCGGAATGTTTCATTAACCCTCATAGAATCACTTCAGTGCAAGCACGTGCGTGTACAGCTTGCGCAGGTGATCGCCAGCCATGTCCACGATAGGCTCGTACATGAACGAGTTTAGGTGAATGTTCTCAGGCGTCATGAGCTGCACGCGATCTAGCACTTCGATCGTTTTAGCTTCCTTGGGGAATAGGCCTTTAAACTTCGTGACCAGAACCTCTGTCTGATGCCCTTTGATGCCTGCCGCAAACTTGGGGTCTTTAATCTTGTTCACCATGAATGATTCTGCGGCGAGCCGGATCGCTATTGCGAGAACGATCTTGCTCTCAAGACTGTCGCTTCCAGATTTCAGGCATGACTCGGCTTCTGCTTTGATAATGTCAACCACCGGCTTCACGCCATTAGGCGATTTTCTTGCGGAGCCGCAGATGTCTCCATAAATCTTATTCAAATCAGAGTCGGTGATCGTCGTGGAGTCCGCCTTCCAATGCAAAAGCGATGTCAACGTAGAGAAGTTTGGCTCATCTTCACCTCTAGTGAACTCAACCAGGTTGCGCAGAAAAGGGATGGAAGCGATCTTCTTTTTGTAATCCGTGTAGAACTCCTTCTTCCAATCGTTTACGAATACATTCCTGATCCCGCTTGCCCTTTCCAATGCGATGCCGCTACTACTTTTCGACGCCATCAAGCAGTTCGGGTAACCCACGAACCTGCTCTCGATGGTGCGGAAAAAATCGAAGTTGTGTGTCATGATGATCTGCTTGAAGCTCGGATCACCATGAATGTCTTTCAAATACTGGATTATGGCGTACTTGTTTTGATAGTCAAATGAGTCTGCAATATCGTCTATGACCATCAAAGTTTCTTGATTTGCTTTTTTCCTGACTTCGATTTCAAACAGTACGTTCAGGATATATAAAGCTCTCCTTTCGCCCATACTAAGACACGTCAATAGATCATCCCTGTTAACAACCGCGTTATCAGTGCCGTCGTGGTAGGTAAAACCGAGATCGATGATTTGTGCATTGCCAAGCATGACTTCGATTCTGTTCTTAACATCCAATGTGAACGGAACAAAGAAACGATCATTGAACATCTGGATGACATCTTGCCACAGCGTCTTCTGTTTCGCGGCTTCATCTTTGATCTGTTCCTCTCGTATCTGTGCTTTCTCATACTTAGTAACAAGATCGGAATAGAGGTCGAACCGCTTTTTTAGATATGATTTCCAAACGTCTTCTTTGAACTTTTTGAGATTGGAAAGCTGCGACAAAATAGACTCGTTACCCAATATGTACTGCTGGAAGTTGCGGAGAGTTTCGTTCTTCTCAAGAATCTTGGCGATATCATCAAACTTCTTCCGAAGTACCTTATCCTTGAGAATTGCGTCTTTTTCTTTCGCTATAACAGCCTCTAGCTCCTTCTGCGTGCGAATTTCCAGGCGGTCTCCATTGTTGAGATTGACAGAATGCTTTGCTTCGAAAAAGCCGTTGGTGGCTAGGCTCTTTGCAATTTGTCCAGCATTGTAGTAGTCAAACGTTCCTTTCTTGAAAAAAGTTGATGCTGCGAGGAGTTCGTTGTAGCGTTTGATATAATCCTCTAACGCGCTCCTGACGTCCTTCGTGCCAAGAACGTTTAACACCTTATCGTCAAAAATCGTATCGTATTCAACGGCTTCGAATGGAGTATCTTTCTGGGCCTCCAATTCGTTTTTGATGCGGAGTAATGCTGTGTAAAAATCATCATCGGTGGGGGTGAAAGTAGCTGATATTTCTCGATCAAGGGGTTTTTTGGAACCCGACTGTTCTTTAAGAGCCTTAAGCAATAGCTCTTTCGCTTTGTCTATTTCGAGGTAAAGCTGCTGAAATTCTTTCTTCAACTTGGCGTCTAGCAGCAGAGTGCAGGTCTTTTCGTTTTGGCTGAAATCCTCGTCGTAAGGGCGCACTACAAAGACGCTCTCCTTGGTCAAATCATTACCGTTTTCATCAACAATCTTTCTTGTCGCTGTCCGCGCCGGGAAAATCCGGTCTGATGATGCCGTATCGGCGGCAACATCCTCGAAGGTTTTCGCAAGAGATGACTTCATGGCTCCGTTCGGAGCGTAAAGGGCATAGGCACGCGTCTTTGAAAAGTCGAACTTATGCGCTAATTTCTTGATCCCATAGCAGTTTGTGAGATCAATGCTGACCTGATTCATCACGAGCCTCCGAGAATGGCTAATCATACGCCACCCCCGGTTGATGAGGCACGTATATTCCTGCCCCCAACTTATGGTTGTAATCTCAACAACATGGCTTGTGCGGCATCGCGGACTGGTAGTGGCACGAGCTGCCCTTTTGCGACGTTGTAGAATCCGCCCTGATACGAAACAGAACCATGGCGCAGCAGTTGTGTGAGCATGCCCAAAGCCTGGTAGGCAAGATTATGGTTGATGAAGGGCTCCTGCCGGGTTAACGCCTCTGCCGCGCTGCAAGAAGGCTGGTCGTCATCCTTTACATTTGGCACAGCGATTTCTGGGAAAAGCTCCGTGACCGACGGCAGGCGATTCTTCTTCTTTTGATTTACTCGGTTCTTGGGCTGGCCAAGAATGAACTGCCCGGAGGCAGCGTTGTTGCCAAGGTCAAGCCAGTACAGAACCCGGGAATGCAGCGCCCATTTGTCGATGGCACGTCGCGCTTTGCGTGTATCGACACAGCCAATCACGACATCGACCTCGGCAGTCTTGGCGATCTGCTGTATCTGTGCCTGCATGCCTTGCCAGTTCAGAGCCCAGAAGACGTTGATTCGGTGTGCCAGCACGATGGCTTTTGGAAAGCCTATTTCCGTTCTGCAAAAAGGCTGGCGCACACAGTTGGTTTCGCTGACCGTGTCGGGATCAATTAAGGTAACCTGCAGGCCACCGGGATGGCCGAATGCAAGCATGGCCTGGTGGAGGTAGGGGAGGCCGGAAGCGATCGCGCTGCCGTTCCCGCCGCAACCCACGACTAGGACGCGAATTGGCCGTTCCAGCAGTTGAGGATCGAGCGTGTGGGTCATCGTCGCGCATCCTCCAATCCCTTCAGGTACTGATCCAGTGGCTCCTGCTCAATGAGCGTCGAAATCGGGAACCGCGCCTTCCCTGCCAGGCTTTTCCAGAGTGCCGCTGTTCCGCCACGGCGCTTCGTCAAACGACCACCGCCGCCCGGATGGGTGAATTCGCTCTGGAAGAAGGCTTGCTGCCAAGCGGCGATCGAGGTCACGGTTAACGACTTCGGTACCCGCATGGTTCCGGCACAAACTGCACCGTTACTATCTATGTTCCAGTAGGGCGCGGCAGCCAATTTGCTGTCTGGACGCGGCCTTCGGCTGGCAAAAAGCGCGCGAACAAACAGAACATTGCTGCGCACGACGAAGAGCAAGGCTGGGTGGGGGAAACGTTTGCCGGAGATGCCTTCAAGTTCCGATCCAGCGCGGAAGAACATTGGCCGCGCCGCCGCCGGCGTCCACCATGCCAGTAAGTCCGGGGTTCGCGCGACCACCTGGTCCGGCAAGAACTCCACTGGGCAACCGGTACCCAGTTGCCGGGCCAACTCCCGCAGGCTCGCCGTACTGAGTAGTTGTCCGGCTCCAAGAAGAGGACTCCCATCGCCGTTTTGCTGCACCACGCCGTGGACGGTCGCCATGTAGCGGTTGCCGTGATCGTTCTTGTAAAGGAGCACGGCTTGGTACAGCTTCAATTCGAGTTCGCTTCCGACATCGATACTGAATCGCATGTGGATTTCTCCTCAGATTCAATGAGGCTCTTGATCCGAACCGTGAGCACAAGCGCCTGCATGAGCGTCTCGATGACAGCGAGTGCCTGGCGCACGCTGGATGAGTTGTCCGCCCGCAGCGGAATGATTAGGTTGGGTTCTGGCGTCTCCTGACCCCAGTGTTCGCATTCGTCGTCAAAACACGCCATGACCGCGTCGCCTGGCCGGAAGTACAACAAGACAGAGGGGAGTGGCAGGTCGAGCGAATGGTAGCTGCGCTCGCGTTCCAGCCACTCCTCGTCGAGCTTTGGCCGTTCCATCGAGTGGGAAACTCTCTGTAACTCAATTGCGGCCTCGATCAGGTTCTTCAACCGTGGCACGTCTGGAACTGGAAACGAGGTAAGAGGTCGGGCAGTGTCGGAGCGCTGCGTGTCCTTCAAGCACGGTGGCAGATCCTGTTCGAGCTTTGGGATCTCGTACGAATCGGGATCGTCCTCTCCCTCGGCCCACTCCGTCATTTGCTCGATCCGTTCCCGAGCGTCCAAATCGTCATAGACCCGGATCCAGCGGTATAAAGACTGACGCAGCACGTCGTAAAACGCTTGACCCATGCCAGCCTCGGTTGCTTCAAGTTCCGTGATCGCGTCACCCACGCCCAAGGCGAAGGACGACTCCGTGTTGAGAACGAAGAAGAGTTGTCCGGGGCAGGAGGAATCAGGCTCACCGTAGATGCTGTCGACGATTGCTTCCCCCAGCGTCAGAGAAAGCTCGAAGTGTTCAGCAATGATGGATTGGCCGCGGTCGGCCAGATAACGGCGGAGCACTTGCTCGACCAGTGTGGAGGGGCTTTTCTCTGCGGCGACCCAGTCAGCATCGGTAGCCAGGCCGATTTCGACCAGGGTTTGAGACAGCGCGGTGAGGCCGGACGAACCGAAGCTGATCTTATTGCCGACATGAACTGGTTCAAGCCGCGGAATCCCGATCAGGCTGGCGGGATTGGCCAGATACCCGGTCCGGGGAATACGGGATCTCCGCTTCCTTGCAATGAGAGAGCCCTTGCGAGAGCACCGCCTGCTTCTTGCGAGTCTTTGCATTCGAGCCACCTCAGCATCAGTCCAGTCAGAGGATTGGCGGTGGCCTGCCTCCCCTCTGCTTCGCGGATTTCCCTTAACAGCGATTGTTTGTTGGTGTTGAGCATTTCATCAGCCCTTCGATCCAATGGCCCGCTCGAAGCTGTAACGCAGCCGGTCGCCAACCGTTTCAGGTCCGGTAATGGCTGCGTTGGTCAGCTCGGGAAACTGAGCGGCGTAGAACGAGCGGACTTCTTCAATCGAGAAGTTGGGATTGGGGTCAGCCAAGGTTGTGCCGTGATAGACGAATTCCCGCTCGACCAAGTTGATCTTCATGATGCTTCACCTCCCTCCTCCTCTTCTTGTGCTGCGGTCGATTCCGCTTGCGCCTGTGGCGCAAACAGCGAGGGTGCCTCTGGTTCGCGAGGGACGGGCGCCGCCGCTGGTGTCGCCGGAGTTGCCGGACTTGTCGAAACGGATGGCTTCGAGGTCTTCTTCCGTGCCTCGTCGCGAGCCGCCTTTGCGGCGGCTTCCATTTCAGCTTTGGCAGAGGCCAAGGTGGTTTGGAGTTGCAGGTGCGCCCCAGTGAATTCCACCAGCTGCTGAGGAAGATCCCGATCGAGTTCCTCGGCTGTGCCGGTGATTGCCAATGGGGTGGTGAGGGCGTTGTCTTCGGTATCAGACGCCTTCTGCGGAACGACGGTAGCCCTGATCGTATCGCCCTCAACAAGGGCGATTGTCAGCAGCAGCCTGCGTTTGCGCAGCAATGGCATCAGTTCTGTGAACATGGTTCTTCCTCCGTGTAGATTCTGGTTGTGCGGGATATTACTGGCAGGAATGTTGAACGACTACGAACTGAAATCAACATCTAAGGCGGCCCGACGCCTTTCGTGTGAATCTCGGGGGCAGATCGGAAGCAACCTTTGTCCGGAGTGCAGCCTGCGGAGATGCGTGCCAATCAGCCTGTGCGTGGCGAGATTCGCCAAGCCTCCTTAATAACAGGTCAGCATGACCTCCAATGTGGGAATTTATCGCAGGACTCTCGTGCCTATTACCGGACTGTCAGGCAAGATCGCTGGAGCCTGCCGCACGTATCCTCACCTGCTAGAATGTCAGCCGTGTAAGTCGAGCAGTCTCAACCAGTTATATTTCTTGCCGCCTCGAGGTCCTCATGTCCACGGACACCGCCACGCTACGTGCGGTCGGTTCAATAGTTCAGGTACGCGGTCGCGATTGGGTCGTTCTTCCGTGCGATCTCCCTAACATCCTTAAGCTCAGGCCGCTCAGCGGAGGCGAGGAAGAGATCTCGGCGATTCATTTGGGTCTGGAAGGCAGTGGCGTTTCTGATTCTGTCTTTCCAGACCCGAAACCGGCGGAGAGTGGCGACTACGTAGCAGGCAAGCTACTTCGCGACGCGGCCCGCCTGAGTCTCCGCAGTGGCGCCGGCCCATTCCGCTCTCTGGGACGCCTCTCAGTCCGGCCTCGCCCATATCAGTTTGTTCCAATGATCATGGCTCTTCGCCTCGATGCCGCACGCATACTAATAGCCGACGACGTCGGCATTGGAAAAACCATCGAGGCTGGCCTAATTGCTTCTGAACTACTGGCGCGAGGGGATGCTCGACGGCTATGCGTGCTGTGTCCACCGCACCTCTGCGATCAATGGCAGCAAGAACTCCGAGACAAGTTCCACATTCATGCGGAAGTCGTTCGCACAAGCACGATCGCACGGTTGGAGCGATCAATTCCCAGGGTCGGGCTGAGCGTGTACGAGTACTACCGCCATCTGATCGTCAGTATTGACTTCGCCAAAAGCGATCGTCGCAAGCCGCAACTTCTGCAGCATTGTCCGGATCTCATCATCGTTGATGAGGTTCATGCCGCGGCAGATCCTGGTTACCAACAAGCGAAGGATCAGCAGCAACGGCATGAATTGTTAAAACAAATTGCCACGGACGGTGCACGGCATCTTCTGATGCTCAGCGCGACACCACACAGCGGAATCGAAGAAAGCTTCAAGTCCATCCTGGCTTTGATCCAACCCGAGTTCCGTGCCTTCGATCTGCAGAACCCGACCGAGAACCAGCGAGCAGTCCTTGCGAAGCACATCGTTCAGCGTCGGCGAGGGGACATTGACGAGAAATGGTTGGGAGGTCCTGGCGAAAGTCGCCCGTTCCCAAAGCGGGTTCCTCCCTTCGAAGCCAACTATAAGATGAGTGAGCAGTACGGAAGCTTATTCAATGACGTGCTGGCATTCACCCGCCAAACGGTTACCGCTTCAGGGCTGAGCCCCACCCGTCAGCGGGCTCGCTATTGGGCGGCTCTATCGCTTTTGCGCTGCCTGATGTCCAGCCCCACCGCAGCGCAGCAGGCTTTTCAGAACCGAGAAGACGCACTGAAAAGTGCGGCACAAAACGCAGAGGAACTCGATGACGATTTGATGAGTCGTGAGTCTCTGGACCCACTTACAGAAGGTGGAGTCATCGACACTGTGCCAGACGCTGCCACGGAACTCAGCAAGGGCGACATGTCGCAGGGAGACCGGGCGAAGCTTCGCCAGTTTCTGCAGAGAGCGGAAGACATCGCTACATCCGGGCAGGACCCGAAGATCGAAAAAGCGGCTGACATCGTACTCGACTGGCTCAAGAAGGGACACCACCCGATCGTGTTCTGCCGGTTCATTGCGACGGCACGGTACGTGGCTGAGCAGTTGGAGCGCAGGATCAAGGAGAAGTATCCGACGTTTCGCGCCATCGCCGTCTCGGGAGAAACGGGCGGGGATGAAGAGAGAGAGGCCGTGGTCAAAGACCTGGCCGAGAGCGAGCGGCGCGTTCTCGTCGCTACCGACTGCCTTAGCGAGGGCATCAACCTTCAAGACAACTTCGATGCCGTGCTGCACTACGACCTACCGTGGAATCCGAATCGCCTTGAGCAGCGCGAAGGACGTGTAGACCGTTTCGGTCAGCCGAAGGCGGAAGTGCGGGCCATTGTCCTGTTCAGTGAAGACAATCCAATTGATGGCGTCGTGCTGAATGTTCTCATCCGCAAGGCACGACAGATCTACCGTGACCTAGGCATTAGCGTTCCCGTTCCGGCTGACAGCGAAAGCGTAATGAAGGCGGTAGTGAAAGCTGTTTTCGAGGGATGGCGAGGACAAGATGAACAGCAACTGCGGCTTGACCTTCCCGAAGTAAATACCGTGAAGGCGTTCCACGAAAACTGGCAGCGAAACGCAGATCGAGAGGAGCGGCGGCGGTCGCGGTTCGCGCAACACGCCATCAAACCTGACGAGGTAGCCAGCGAGATTGAGGCGACCGACACGGTCCTCGGCGATCCCGAGGCCATCCGTCATTTCATGGTGAACGCTGCCCAGCGACTTAGGTTTTCGCTGGAAAAGCGTGATCGCCACTACGTGCTCGACCCAACTGGTCTCCCGCAAGAAATTCGGGAGCGCCTCGGATGGAAGAAGCCCGTCAAAGTCGTGTTCGTCAGTCCTCCGCCAGACCACATTGAGAATGCCATCGTACTTGGCCGCAATCACCCGCTCGTTGCATTCCTCAGTGACCGCATTCTGGGTAAGGCATTCCTGCCCACATCGGAACAGGACTTCGCGCGCTGTGGCGCAGCGTATACGAATTCCGTGAAGACACGCACCGTTATAGTTATTCTCCGAGTGCGCTACAAGCTGGGACGCAGAGGGCGTAGCGATCAGTTTGCCGAAGAAGTTGTCACCGTCGCATACGAGGCGGCTGGTGAAAAGGTCACTTGGAAACCGGCCAACGACCCCAGCGCTTTGGATTTGCTTGAAAAGGTTGTTCCGGTGGCGAACGTCAGTGCGCACGAAAAGCAGCAGCGTATTGCCCACGCATTGGACGAGCTTCGCAACGAGAAGGTCGGCCTCCAAGCCATCGCAAACGCTCGCGCTGCGGAGTTGGAAAGCAATTACGAGCGACTGAAAAAGACTCTGGAAGATGTGAAGGTCAAGGTCGGCGCCTATCCGCCCGATCTGCTCGGAGTCTACGTCCTGGTGCCCGGAGGTAACGCCTGATGAGATACGTGGCGATCCGCTCCGAAGGCGGCCTGATTCCGTATGACCTGCTCGACAAGATTGCGAACGAAGATGCCGCCGGCCAGAAACCCGGAGATTTTGGGCTGCCCAAAGGGCGCAGACTAACCGATGAGATCAGCCGTGTCTGGAGCGACGCGCAGAGCCTTTGGGACATTTTTAGCCGACGGCGTGAGTCGTTGAGCGAAAAGGACCAATACGGCACGACGCTCACCCGTGAAAGATGGATCTTGCCTCTGCTGTCCGACTCAGAGATGCTTGGCTTTGATCTGCATCCGCAGCCGACAGCGGCAATCGTCAACAATTCCAGCTATGCAATTTCCCACCGCGCCGGAGACGGGGATGATGCAATACCCGTTCACATTGAAGGCTTCAAGATCGATCTCGACAGGCGCCTGCATACCAAGCTTAGGACCAGCCCACAGGCGATGCTGCAGGATTTCCTCAACAACAGCGAGCACGTGCTTTGGGGCATCGTAACCAACGGCCTCAGCTTTCGGATCCTTCGCGATTCCTCGCGCACCGCAAAACCGACATATCTTGAGTTCGACCTGGAGAGCATTCTCGAGGGTAATCGCTTCAACGAATTTTCGCTCTTCTATCGGCTTTGCCACCGCAGCCGATTCCCCGGCACTGGGGAAGATCCTACAGAATGCCTACTTGAGCGGTATTACCAGGAATCCATCGAGCAGGGGCTGCGCGTTCGCGACAAACTCCGGGAAGGCGTAGAGGAAACTCTTAAGATCTTTGGCAGCGCGTTTCTGCAGCATCCCGCCAATACCGTACTGCGCGAGAGGATTACAACCGGCAAGCTGCCGGCGGTCCAATATCATCGCCAACTTCTTCTGCTCGTATATCGCCTACTCTTCTTGATGGTTGCAGAAGAGCGCGGATTGATCGTCTCGGTCGGAGAGGGTGCGGAAGAGAACCAGAAAATATACGACCATTGGTACAGCATCTCGCGTCTCCGCGAGCGCGCCGCGCACATCATTGAGGCTTCACCATTTTGCGATCTCTGGATCGGGCTGCGGCAGACGTTTTACTTGTTTGAGTACGGAATCGACACCAACGCGCTGGGGATTCCGCCACTCAACGGAGACCTGTTTCACCAGACATACGCCATTCCCGACTTGGCTGGGACAGAGCTGCACAACCACGAGCTGCTACGGGCGATTCGTCACCTCTCACTATTTAAGGATGGAAATCTCCAGCAGCGAGTGAACTACTCCGCACTCGATGTGGAAGAGCTCGGATCTGTATATGAGAGCCTGCTGGATTATCAGCCTGTGGTTGAGCCGACCGATAATGGCCTGGAGTTCCAGCTCCGCACAGGAATGGAACGCAAATCCACTGGTTCGTATTACACCAGGCCAGAACTGGTGCACGAACTGGTGGAAAGCGCGCTTGTGCCGGTGATGGAAGAGCGTATCGAGCAGGCCGAGAAAGCCTCCACTGGCAAGAACCTGGTTGAGGAGCGTGACGCCAAGATCAAAGCCATCCTCAGCATGACGGTTTGCGACCCGGCTTGTGGCTCGGGGCATTTTCTGCTGGCTGCTGCGCGACGACTGGGGAAGGAGTTGGCGCGCATCCGAACGGGCGAGGACGAGCCTAAACCCGGCGAGTTCCATCTGGCAGTACGGGACGTGATCTCGCACTGCATCTACGGCGTTGACATGAATCCGTTGGCCGTGGATTTATGCAAGGTTGCTCTGTGGCTGGAAGGTCATTGGGCGGGCAAGCCGCTCAGCTTCCTCGACCACCGTATCCGCTGCGGTAATAGCTTGATCGGCGTACTTGACCCGACGGCCCTTGAAGACGGCATCCCCGATGATGCCTTTACGGCTGTAACCGGTGACGACAAGAAAGTCGCCGCCTTCTTTAAGAAACGCAACAAGCAGGAGCGCACTTCACGCCAGCGCGGCTTGACCTTTGAAGCGGACGATCATGCCGAACAATACGCGGCGAGCAATCGCGAGTTGCGCGAACTGGCGGAAAACACGGCGGCGGATGTCCGCAGGAAAGCTGAGATGTACAGCAGTTGGCGCGCTGGCATGCAGCACTCGCACGATGAATCTGTCGCGGATCTTTGGACAGCGCAGTTCTTTCTGCCGCTGACCAGCACCACCGATCCCGCGATCTGCACAACCAAGGACTTTCTTGAGTTCGCCGTGGACAAGCGAAAGAAACCGCAGCAGGTCGCAGCGGCACAGGAGCTTGCGCAGCGTGCACGATTTTTCCACTGGCATCTAGAGTTTCCAGAAGTGATCAGAACGGGAGGGTTCGATGTCGTTTTGGGGAACCCGCCATGGGAACGGATAAAGCTGCAAGAGGAAGAGCACTTCTATGATGTTCCCTACATTAGTCTAGCCCGCAATAAGGCGGAGCGATCTCGCCGAATACTTGAGTTCCGCGAGAGTAGCGACCCGAGCAAGCGAGAACGCGTGGCTAAGTTCGACAGAGCCAGACATGACGCGGAATCCGACTCAAATTTCGTGAGAGAATCGGGTCGATTCCCTTTAACGGCAGTGGGCGACGTAAACACCTATGCTCTGTTCGCAGAGTTAGGCGGCGAATTGAGTTCGGAACATGGCCGGGTAGGTCTGTTGTTGCCATCCGGAATCGCTACTGACGACACGACCAAGAGATTCTTTGGCGATCTGATCGACAATAAGCTATTGGTCGAAGTAGCTGGCTATGAGAATGAAGAGTTCTTGTTCCCCGCTGTTCATCACTCGTTTAAGTTTTGCCGTCTGACGTTCGCCGGAACCAGCCGTTCCGCGCCGGCCGAACTTGTTTTCCTATGCCGGCGATACCAAGACGCACGTGATGCGAGAAAGCGATTCACATTGACTCCGGAAGAGTTTTCGCTTCTGAATCCGCTGACCAAAACGTGCCCTGTTTTCCGAACAGGGGCGGATGCAAGCTTAACGAAGAAGATTTACAGGTCAGTGCCCACTGTGTCTCACGAATCAGCGGATCATAATGGCTGGGGGGTCACTTACTCGACCATGTTTCACATGGCGGCCGACAGTGAACTGTTTCATGACGCACCGGGACAAGGGCTGCTGCCGCTCTACGAAGCTAAGATGTTCAGGCAGTTCGATCATCGCTTTGGCACCTTCGCCGACGCAACCGCTAGCAACCTGAATGCGGGAATCTTGCCCCAGCCGTCTTCGACAGAAAAGCGGGATAGAGATTTCGAGGTTCTCCCCAGATACTGGGTAGAGTACTCAGAAGTTAACCAGCGACTTAGAGACTGGAATCACGATTGGCTATTTGCATTCAGGGACGTCACGAGCTCCGTGGTCGAACGCACCGCTATCTTCTCTGTGATCCCTCTGTCCGGAGTCGGACACAATGCTCCGTTACTTTTTGTGCGACCGGCTCTCTTCGAGCTTATCCCTTGTCTGCTCGCAAATTTCAACTCTGTGGTGTTCGACTTCGTGGCCCGTCAGAAACTCGGAGGCAATCACCTCACCTACGGCGTATTGAACCAGTTGCCAGTGATCGCGCCTCAGGCTTACAAGGCCGAAGGTGAATGTTTTGTCAAGGAACGAGCGCTCCGACTTATGTTTACTTCCAACTCGCTGAAAGCGTTCGGAGCGGAATTTCATCAGATTACACCATCGGTCTGGGATGATGATGAACGCCGGACACTCCGCGCCGAGCTCGACGCCTACTACGCCCACTTGTACGGCCTCACCGGGGACGAATTGCGGTACATCCTTGATCCTAAAGACGTGTTCGGAGATGACTTCCCGAGCGAGACCTTCCGCATTCTGAAGGAGCGCGAGACCAAAGAATTCGGCGAGTACCGCACCCAGCGGCTTGTCCTTGAGGCCTACGACGAACTCGCCAAGTCCGACCGCTTCCGCGACGAAATGCCCCACCGCGTCTCGGCTATCGAGGCGACTCCCACGACTGTCAAGGCAAGGAGCCATTCATGAAGTCAAGACCAACGAACTTCAATTGGCAGTTTATGACACTGAGTGAATGTAGCGATTTAGCTCGGAGGTTCGATGAACACTAGCAAAACGCCTCGCAACACTGTTTGGGAAGACATCAAAGGAACGCTTGCTGATGGTCAAGAATACTGGGTCTATCGCGACAAGCCGTGGCGTACTTGGGACGAGCAGAAGGACAAATATGCCAAGTTTGCCGACGGCACAGTCCGGCCCTTTGCTGGGTTTGAACACTTGGAAAGCATTGAATTCACGACCGAGAATTATCTTGGCGACTCGTTGGACCCGGCAGAAGTTTTAGGCCGATGTCGTTGTCTTATCAAATTTGACGGCTTACTGGTATATGGTTTCGTCCGCTCGGAAATGAGCGATGCGCTGTTGCATGCTTACAAATGTTTGGATCAGCTTCGCTGGCTCCGTCTCACCTTATTTGGCAACTTGAACCCCGAGCGGAATCTGAGTCACTTGATTAACCTCCCCGTCTTTTATCGTGAGGTTCCAGCACGTGTTAGCCACTATGCTCCCGTAGATGGCACCGTGCACCTCACCGCTGAGGAAGATCACATGTTTCCTCCGATGGGCACGAAGGGCGATCCACGGAGGACGGCCCAGGAAGATCTATTAAGCGAACTTATCCGATGGAATCGAGACGAGAGCGATAGCTGAGGATCCCCGCACATTAGCGTGCTGCGGTGGTCGCAAAGGGCTTGACCATCGACACGGGCAGATCGAATCCCCAAGCAGCGCGAAAGCCTTCATGCGCAGGGGCTTGGCCTGAGACTACGCTGCTGTGCGGAAATCACTGCCATTCAGCACGTTACCGCGCTAAACTCAGTTTTTCGTCTCACTTTTAGGGCTGAGGGCCTCATCCATGGACGTCTTCGCGCTCCGCAACCGTGTTGTGGAGGACTACAAGAAGTACATCGAGAGCTTCGTAAGGATTCGCGACGAGAAGATTGAGACTTTCGTGCGCGAAGAGTTCGCCTCGGGTGTTCTCTGGCCTGATCCCATACTGCAGTTAAACCCCGCCTACCAAGCCGGCAGCACCCTCGACGAGTTAGCCGCCAAGGGCGCCCTACGTCCTGGTACAGCCAAGTTCTTTCGCAAGTACGACGGCGGCCCTCTTCGCCTCTATCGTCACCAGCAGGAAGCCATCGAGGTCGCGCAACGCGGCGAGCCGTATGTCGTGACCACGGGAACCGGCTCCGGTAAGAGCCTGACGTATCTCGTCCCGATCTACGACCACATCCTGCGCAACCAGCCAGAAAAATCAGGTGTTCGGGCCATCATCGTTTACCCGATGAACGCCCTCATTAATAGCCAGTGGGAAGCCCTGAAAGCATACGGGAAGTCGTATCCCGAGAACCAGGTTCGATTCGAGCGTTATACGGGGCAAGACAAAGACGACGCGCGGCAGAGAATCCTCGACAATCCGCCGCATATCCTGCTGACCAACTACGTAATGCTGGAATACATGCTTCTGCGGCCGGCAGAACGCAAGTTCACCGACAGCGCCACAGCGAACCTGGAATTTCTCGTACTCGACGAGTTGCACACTTATCGCGGCCGGCAGGGTGCAGATGTGGCCATGCTGCTGCGCCGGCTGCGGGAGCGCAGTAAGAATCCCAAGCTCTTGCACATCGGTACCAGCGCTACGATGTCCACCGAAGGCAATCGAGCAGCCCGGCGAGCAGCAGTGGGCGCAGTGGCTACGAAGCTTTTTGGATCTGAAGTCAAGCCGGAAAATGTAATCGATGAGACATTGAGGCCGGCCATTAGCGCCGCCATCCCAGGGGATGCGACCGCTCTGCGTGCTGCCGCCGAACAAGTCATCCCAAAGGACTTGGCAGGCTTCACAAACAACAGCCTGGCGGCTTGGACCGAACAGTGTTTTGGGCTGACTGAGGAAGACGGCTGGTTGGTGCGGCGCACTCCAATCACATTCAAACAGGGTGCTAAAGCGCTCGGCGACGCGAGCGGACTTCCGGCCGCGGAATGCGAAGTAAAGCTGCGCGGTTTGCTGGAGGTCGGGAACAGCCTGAAGGCCGAAAGTGGCGAGCCGCTATTTGCTTTTCGCCTGCATCAGTTCCTCGCCGCAGGGGGCACGGTTTACGCCACCTTGCAATCTTTCAGCAACCGCAAGCTTTCGCTGGAGGGTCAGTATTATGCCAGCGACCATGACGGCGAAAAGCTGCTTTACCCGCTCGTATTCTGTCGTGAGTGCGGACAAGAGTACTACATGGTCAGTCTGAAGGACGGGCTCTCCTCTCAGGTGATTCCGCGCACTCCGGTTTTCTACACAGAGGATGAAGATTCGAACGTGATTCCGGGTTACGCCGCTCTGAATCGCGACGGCGACGGTGAAGGGGATTTGTGGGACGACGCGCGAGAAAGCGATCTGCCCGACAATTGGTGGGAGCAGCGCAAGGCTGGTCCCCGCGTCAAGAAGGACTTCAAACCGCACATCCCACGGGCCTTGAACGTCACCCCGGACGGCCAAGCTCACAAGGACGAGGGTGAAAAGATATGGTTTCAGCCTGCGCCGTTCCTTGTCTGCCTTCGCTGTGGAGCTGCGTACGATCGTCGCGAGAAGAATGATTTCCGCAAACTGACTCGCCTCAGTCACACGGGACGAAGCACGGCCACCACAATCGTCAGCGGTTCGGCCATCGTGCAGTTGAGGGGCGACCGAAGCGTAGAAGAAGGCGCTCGGAAACTGTTGAGCTTCACCGATAACCGCCAAGATGCGTCGCTACAGGCAGGTCACTTCAACGACTTTATCCAAGTGGCGTTGATCCGGGCGGCACTTCACAAGGCTCTGGATGACGCCGGATCGCTCGATCACGCCAGTGTCACTCCGGCCGTATTCTCCGCGTTGAATTTGAAACAGGAGGTTTACGCGAAAGCCCCGTCGGACTTTGATCCCGGAAAGACTCGCAACGAGAAGGCGATGATGCAGCTACTGCAATATCGTCTGTACGAGGACTTGCGGCGTGGATGGAGGGTGATTCAGCCAAACTTGGAGCAGTGCGGGTTGATGGAGATAGAGTATCCGGGCCTCAAAGAGCTATGCGATAACGAAGGGCATTGGACCGGACACCCGGTGCTTCAAGAAGCGACTCCAGACTGCCGTTACAAGGCAATCCATTCGTTTCTCGACCATCTGCGTCGCGAAATGGCGATTGACGCGGCCGTGCTTGATCCGGCTGAAGAGTGGGATCTGAAACAGCGTGTGCAACAGAACCTGCGTGACCCGTGGGCCTTCGACAATGACGAAGTTATCCGTCAAAGTTGCTTGTTCGTTTTGCCTGGAAGTTCAGGTCAGGAGGGACCACGCGACCGAAATCTGACAGAGAGGTCCAAGTTAGCTCAGTTTCTACGCTCGCGAAAGACATGGGATCTTGCTGCGGACCTCGCCGCCACCGATTGGGAACCGTTCATTCGGGCCTTGGTGAAGGTCCTGAACGGCAACTTTCTGCTCCTCACGAAAACGCACACGCAGAAACCCGCGATCCAACTGCTTGCCACGTCGTTCCGCTGGAAACGCGGTTCGGGAACGCCTCCACCGCCGGACCCAATACGGACCAAGTGGATGCGCACCCCGAAAGACGAAGCTGAGGAACGCATTGCGAACGAATTCTTCGCAGCGCTTTACGGACAAACGGCACGACTCATGGCAGGCGTAGAAGGTGGCGCCCATACTGGACAGATTAGCGCCGAAACCCGCGAGATGCGTGAGGAGAAGTTTCGGAATGGCGAACTTGCCGCGCTCTTCTGTTCGCCAACCATGGAGTTGGGCATCGACATCCGGGACTTGAACATGGTTCATCTGCGGAATGTGCCACCAACTCCTGCCAACTACGCACAACGAAGCGGCCGGGCTGGTCGAGGTGGCCAACCGGCGCTGGTGGTCGCGTTCTGTAGCGAAGGCAGTTCGCATGATCAGTACTTCTTCCGACGGCCAGAGCTGATGGTTGCGGGTGTGGTGGCGCCTCCGCGATTGGAGTTGGACAACGAAGAACTGGTTCGTGCTCACATGCACTCGACTTGGCTCGCCGCCACTGGAATTTCGCTCCGAAATGGAATGGCAGACGTGCTTGATCTCAGCAAGTCCGGATTTCCTCTGAATGCAGAGAACGAGCAGCAGATGCAGTTGTCGGCGGAAAAGATAGGGAAACTGCATCACGAATGCTCTGCGATCCTCGCTGCTTGTGGTGAGGAGCTGTCGAACTCGGTTTGGTTCAACGAGAACTGGCTAAGGCAAGTGCTCGTGGATGCACCGGCGCGATTTGCCAGCGCATTCGACCGCTGGCGTGAGCTGTACAGTAGTGCAGTCAGGCAACGTGAAGAGTCGCGGAAGATCGTGGATGATCCGTCGCCGATGAAGGAGTCCGATCGGAAGAAGGCTAGAGGATCAGTCGCCGAAGCAGAACGCGTGGTCGATCTGCTCCTCAACCGCACGAAGCAGCAAACGGAGTCCGATTTTTACCCTTACAGATATCTAGCCGCCGAAGGATTTCTGCCTGGATACAATTTCCCTCGGTTGCCGTTAAGGGCATTGCTGGAAGCGGACATCACGCATGTGATCGATCGACCGCGATTTCTGGGGCTTACCGAGTTCGGTCCCAGAAATATCCTTTATCACGAAGGTCGCAAGTACAAGGTGGATCGGTGTGTGCTTCCAACAGGAGGTATCGAAGGCCGCATGAAGAAGGCCAAATTCTGCTTGATGTGCGGCTACTTCCATGACGACCAGGCGGCGAATGCTGATATCTGCGATCACTGCAAGACGACCTTCAATGGCGAGACAATGCAATTTGTTCCGACGCTATTCGAAATGACGACGGTTCGCGGAAGGCGTGTGGAGCGTATTACATGCGATGAGGAAGAACGCACGCGTGAGGGCTACGACGTCTCAACCCAGTATCGTTTCGCGGTAGGAAGCGATGGCTTAACAATCGTAGAGCACGGCAGAAGCGAGACCAAGGGAGGGGAGCTGCTCACTGAACTCTCCTATGGACCGCAAGCGGATCTATGGCGAGTGAACCATGGATGGCGCAGAGCCGACCACAAAGGGTTCTCTCTGGAGACGTCTTCTGGGTATTGGGCGAAAAAGCCCGGTGAGGAAGGTCCCCAAGATATTGAAGGCCCCAAGATCGTAACCGGAGTACACCCGTTCGTCCGCGACACACGCAACGTGCTCCTGCTGAAGCCTGCAGTTCCCAAAGGAGAAGAGGAGAAGGAAGACTTTCTTGCTTCCATCAGCTTCGCACTTCAGAGAGGAATGCAGGTTCTATTCCAGGTTGAAGAACAAGAGATTGCGGTCGGCCGCATTGGGCAGCAAGAAGAACGGCGCATCTTGTACTGGGAAGCGGCAGAAGGCGGCAATGGAATCTGGACTCGGCTTTTGTCTGAACCGATGGTGATGGGCAAGGTTGCTGAGGAGGCTTTGCGAATCTGTCACTTTGATCCTGCGACGGGAGATGACACAGCTGAGAAGGATTCATGTAGCCGCGCCTGTTACCGCTGCCTCCTAAGCTACTCGAATCAAATGGATCATCCAAGGCTCGATCGATTCCTGATCCGCGACTTTCTTTTGAGCTTCAGTCAGTCCGCGACTACTAAACTAGCAAGAGGAAGAACCTACGAAGATCAATATAAGTGGTTGCAGGAGAAGCGCGATCCGAATTCCAGCTTGGAGGGAGAGTTTCTCGACATTCTGTGCGCTTCCCGTCGGCGACTGCCAGACCGGGCGCAGTATCGGCCGGAAGATGGGATTTATTGCGAGGCCGACTTCTACTACGAGCGTGAGGGTCTGAAAGGAGCCGCCGTATTCATCGACGGCCCTCATCATGACGAGGAAGTGCGAAAACAAAAAGATACGCAAGAACGAAAGAAACTCGGAGATCTTGGGTATCTGGTAATCGTGATTTGTTATGACTCTCAGCTTGAAGCACAGATTGCGGCCCATATAGACATATTTGGTCCGGGAATACACGCAGCGGGAAGATATTAGCCCTCGCGCGGCGTATATCGAACTTCGGCCCGCTCCAGATCAAGCCGCGGACGGGGGTCTCTGATCATAAGTTCTCGAAGCCAAAATCGCGTTCTGCTGCGGAGACACCACGAAGCTCCACCGGTAAGCGTGACCCCACTTGCGGCTCGCTTTCATTCACACGTGACTATCTGGGCCACTTCTTACGTTGGTGAGTAAATTCGGTGGGGTCGAGTTCTTGCAGTAATTCGTCTTCTGCTGTGGGGCGTCTCTCGATATCTCGTTTGACCCAAAGGAGGGACAGACAGCCTTTGTAGTTGGGCATAGCAATGGACTGCTCCCAGATCACAGCGTCTTCTAGTAACCAATAACTGGAAATCCAGTCTTCCGCTGCCACCTCCTGCATTTCTTGGGGAACGGCCCCGCCTTCAAAGACCTTCGCCGCAAAGGAACCTGGACCAAGATTTTGACCGACAGGAACCCAATATCCGAACCGAGGGGAGGAATACATCCAACGTATTTTGCCTTCGACGCTCCACACGACCGCGCAGTTGTGAGGTGCAACATTAGAGTATTGTCTTGCAGTGGCCGTAAGGCTCGCGCCAAAATAATCGGCAATTGTCGTTACTGTTTGAAACGACGGCCATTGGGTTCCGATCTGCTCGCGGACCTCGCATGATGGCAAAAGCAATTCGGAAGCAAAGCCGTCTGCTTGACGTTCAGGATTCGCTTGGCCTTCTGCCCAACTCTCAATGTCACTGGGCGAGCATGAGACCTTCCGATCCGCATGAAGAATAAAGTGGCCGATCTCATGGGCCATCGTGAACCGTTTTCTGCCCTGCTCTTTGATGGAGCGCCTCACGTAGATGATCCCTTTGATTTCAGAATGACTGCGCACCAAAGCACCGTCAAATCCTTGAGAATCAACCTCGCGAATAGACAAGTTGAGTTCGCCTGCAACTCGGCGAAAGTCAAGTCTTCCTTCAATTCCCAACTCCTTACGCAAAGCGATGGCACATTCTCTATCCATGATGGCCCTTTTTGCCAGGGTCGGAAGAGCCGTGGTTTAGCTCTTCTTGCCCACTCTCAAGAATCTCCGTGTCTGAGTCAGTGAGTTCCCCCTTGTTGCGGAAGGCATATTCAGGCTGCGCCTTCGTCCCTGCCGCCAGACTCTCAACGAATGAAGAGGTTTTGCTTTTGGCAGCAGCAAGAATGCTCTTAACCCGGGAATCAGCCCCCGCACTCGTCTCAGCAGCTTGCTGCTCGGGTGTCGGGGGTTTGAGCTGACTAAGAGCCTTACTCATCTCCGCGGGAATTTGGCGACTGAGTGAGCTGAAATGATGATTGGCCAAGTCCAAAAGACGCCTGTGGGCGTGTCGTGCAAGTATTTTGGTGTCGACGCCTAAATCGTTCAGATCGGCTTCCAGCTCATCATTGGTAAGCTCGGCTTCGCTTCCGAATAGAAGATCCATGGCTTCCTGGACGTCTTCTGCTGGTTCGCGCTTTGTGGATTTCTGATTTTTCATGGTCATCGCCTGCCGGTGGAAAGCGGCACACCTTGTTTGATGAGGCGGCGCGCTAACTTCCTTTTTCTGTTTTGAACTTCGGTCACGGAAACGCCGAGAACATCGGCGATCTCCCTGGGTGCTGGAACTCCGATGCCTTCCCACTCCCGGACCACGTATACAAAGTCTCGAAGGCCAACGTCGTCAGAAGTACACACCTGAAGCTTCTGCATGAAGGCTTCTTCGCGCATCAGAGCGCGAATGTCCCACAAGCTTTCCTTGGTTGTCCTGGGATCGGGCGTATCGAACTTACGATCATCGATGGGAACGGTTTTGCCCTGTCTGCTAGCCTTAGCACCCCTTTTCTTAAGGGCGTCGAGAATATCTCGCGTCATGACCTTCGAGAGGAACGCCAAGAGCTTGTCAGGGGCTCCAGAGAATTCGAGCTGTCGCGTTAACCATTTGCCCAATGCGGATATAGCGAAGTCTTCCGGCGAGGCCCCGAGTTCTCCCAGCACCGGCTCATCTCCAGCTGCGACGGCCAATCCAAGGAAGCGATACGCCCGTAACGTTAACTGATTCAACAACCTGCGACAGTCGATACCTGCTTCATCTCCGGGCTGCAAGTCGGGTCTCCTAGCTTCTAAGCGACACCATGTACTTTTTTTTGCCGTGCTTTGGCAAAAAACAGTGTGCTCGGTCGCTTATCAGATGAGAGCAGCCGAATTCCAAATGTCAGTGGTCTTTCAGCTGCTGTCGCTGACGAGGTCACTATATGCCGGAGGGGCCAATTTGCCTACAACAAAGCCGATACACGAAGCTTGCCACCCGGCAATCTGTAGTACTACGAGCGTCTACACGAGAAGGAGACTCTGATGTCTGAACATACGCACGAGACCCGCATTCATATCGATCAGGTACCGTATCATTCGCCCCACACGACGACTGGCGCGGCGCTCTACCTTCTCGGCAAGGTGCAGTCGGGCATGGAGCTGTTTCGGGAAGTTCCCGGCGACCGAGAGGATCCGGAGGTACGGAACGGCCCCGAACTTATTCATCTGAAGGAGGACGAGCACTTCCATAGCGGTCCCACCGAAAAGAAGGAAGTCACAATCATCGTGAATGGAACTCCGCACGAATGGCCAAAGGGCGAAATTACTTATGCGCAGGTCGTTACGCTCGACGTACCGGATTACCCTCAGCACCCGGAAATCACATATTCGGTGAAATACAAGAACGGGCCTGGCCACAAGCCCGAAGGGACTCTTTCGCCGGGCGGCTCTGTAAAGGTAAAGGAGGGGATGGTGTTCAGTGTTTCACCAACTGGTCAATCATAATGATGATTTGCGGTGGCTGGTGGACAAGGGTTACGCCGTCGCCATCGACAGCGGGTACCTTTTAATCCGCGATATCCCGTATCTTGATGATCGGAAGCAGCTCCAGTGGGCCGCGTTTGTTGCGAAGTTGGAATTTGTTGATAGGCTAACGGTGAAGCAGGATGACCACCAGATTTGGTTTTCCGGCTCGGTACCGCACGGCCTTGACGGAAAGCCCATCCCCAACCTTGCAGGCGGTCCTACAACGCTGGCACTCGGCGAGGCGAGTGGGGACATTGTCGTCCAGCGACGATTTTCGAACAAACCCAAAGCCACCGGGAAGTTTTCCGATTTCTTCGAGAAGATAGAAAGCTACTTGACGATCATTTCGGGTCCGGCAATGGAACTGTACGATGCCAATCCCTACACGTTTCGAGGGGATGAGAAGATGCCGGATTCGGTATTCAAGTTCCATGACACACTAACGAGCAGGGCGGAAATCACAGATCTCGCAGCCAGGTTCGCAAATGATGTGGTGGCCGTCATTGGCCTCGGCGGCACCGGCGCATACGTAGTAGATTTCCTGGTGAAAACGCCGGTGCGGGAAATTCGAGCGTTTGATTTTGATTTCTTCCACGTGCACAACGCGTTTCGATCGCCCGGCAGGTTGGAGGAAAGCGAGTTGGGGAAGCCGAAGGCGGATGTTTATGGCGAGCGCTATGACAACTTCCGCCACGGGCTGAAGGTAGAACGCAGGCTCATCGATTTATCATCAGGTGTGGATTTGGACGGCGTGACTTTCACCTTTGTGTGCGTCGATAAGGGTTCAGCACGGTCGGAAATTTTCGATCTCCTGATCTCAAAAGGCATACCGTTCATTGATGTCGGTATGGGGCTGGATCGGAAGAGAGGGCCGATCAACGGCATGATACGGGCAACCTATTATTCGAACGAAAATGCCCAAAGGGTGCGGGACAAGGGTCTCGCTGAAATGTCGGATCAACCAGACGACATCTATCGGACGAACATTCAGATCAGCGAAATTAACGCCCTGAACGCCTGCCTGGCGGTCATCCGATTCAAACAACTGCGTGGCTTTTATTTCGAAGAAGCCCCTTACTACCACATGCTGTTGGAGATTGGCGACCTCAAGATTGTCGGCGAGTTGGAACTGTAATGAAAGTTGAGATGCAGCGCGTGCACTATATGCCGAAAGAGCTGAATCCGGGTGTTCTCTACGTTTCGGAGGAATTCGACATTGCGATGCATCTTTGCGCCTGCGGTTGCGGCTCGAAGGTCAAGACGCCCCTTGGTCCAACGGAATGGTCGGTTGAGGAAACCAAAAGCGGGCCGAGTCTGCGGCCATCCATTGGAAACTGGCAACAAGCCTGCCAGTCCCATTACTTTATCGATCTCGGTGAGGTTGTGTGGGCTAAGAAGTGGACCCCAGAGGAAATTGCGGCAGGACGTCGGCACGAGGAGGAGATCACACGCGCATATTACGACGCGCTTGACCGTAAACGCGGGGTACTCCAAAGATTTTGGCATTGGCTCAAGGGTCTATTTGGTCAAGGATAGTCGAAGGCGTTGAATCGACTTCTAATAATTTGTAGACGGCAGTTTGCAACGCGCGACTTAATACCGCGGCTTAATCATGTCAGAGCTGACTTCCACAATATTGGCTCACAGCACGCTGATACGTTCCCCATACGACATGCCGCCGCACAATCGTCCGTCTGATCGGCCGTTAGCCAAGCTCAATATTCCAGCTGGAGCATGTCGCCGCACACAAGCGGCACACTTCCCTGCTCCGAACCAGCACGGAATGGGCTCCTAAAGAGTGGTGCACAGAGCGGTCATCAGTCGCCAAGTCTGCTCGACCCCTTTTCGGAGTTGCACCACCAATGCACGGCTTGGATATTTTCCGGATGGTCATCTCGGCGGGCTCCACCCATTCCTTTCGGGTGTCTGTGGTCCGGTACGATGTCGCTGCAGTCGCCAAATTCATGGTGGCAAATGGCGCACTTCCCAGCCTGCTCCACGACTTTTCGGTTCAGTAGCTTCCGCATCTCTGCTGAGGAGCGGAGTTCCCGATACCCCCTGGGGTGGTGCGGATCTTCGATGCGCTGAACGCCAAGCTGAAATCTGCGTACTTTCCGGGCCTGCTCGCGACCGCAGCAGAACAACGATCTGTGAATTGGGCAGTATTCATTCCTACGGAGTTTCATGGGAATGCTCCAGTGTGACTTGCATTGATCTCGGCTCATTGGCTGGCAATGTGGCACCGTCACCGGCCGCGGGTCAGAACTGACGTACAGTCCTCGCTTGCCAAGCTTCTTTGTGCTTTTGGGAAGTGGCACAGCGGTAACGCCTAGTATGGGAAACCCACGATCTGCCAGTGGGGCACCGTGTTGGAACAAGGCTTCAGATCCGTTCTGGACCGGAAACCAGCAGGGTAGGCTTACCGTCGGGCTGTGACGTTTGTCCGTGTAAGGCTGGCGTAATTGAGGCAAACTTATATGTTTAAAGTCCTGCACCTTTTGCGAAGCTAGCTTTGGCCACTTCGGCATCTCAAATCCCGGGATCTAGGCGCGGCCTTATCGACACTGCTCGCCAGCAGTGGATCCGAAAGCTGATCGACCCGTCGCGCCGCAACAACCTCCTGTACTTCCGTCAGCTCAAGACTGGTACGCTCGACCTTTCGGGTGCTGCCGGAGATCTGCATCTGGCAGGCGGGAGGCAATGATGTCGGCGTTTGTCTGGCTGGATTACTCGGAGCGCGAACGCCGGAAGATGCTCGATGTCGTCGATCTTTTCAGAGAACACGACACGCGCGACGAGCTTGGCGTTGGCTCCGTGCGCGATGCGTTCGCGGACATGCTCTTTCCCGGTACGAGCACGATCATGACCCGAGCGCGGTACTTTCTGCTCGTACCCTGGGCGTATCAGAGGTTGGAGAGACTGCGCGTCAGATCAGCAGAGATAGCCGCGCGCGCGCGGCATGCGGAGCTGAACCTCGTTGAGCCCATTGAGCGGTCGGATGACAATGACGGCAATATCGGCAAAGTGGCGAAGACGACTCTGAAACGGCTCCCGAGCAGTGTTTATTGGCAGGGGCTCAGTGTATGGGGGATTCGATCCTTCAAGGGAGCGCAGGTCCAGTATCACCGCAGCCTCGATCGGTACTATGTGCAGGTCACGCGGCAGGGGGGACGGGCGTCGGAGCGTGATGTTGAGCATGATGATCTCGTTTCACCGAACTGGCACGCGGGGCTGATTCCGCCGCCGGAGGATTTCCCCAAAGAGTGCTCTCTTGGCCTCACGCGCAGCGAAGCCGAATATCTTGCCGAGCGCATCCGCCTGAGCCCGGCCTGTTCTGGCTCGCTGCTTGCGGAGCTTGTCGCGCAGCGGCGACGCAGCGACGATGTGTCATTCGCGTGGGAGCACCCGCATTGCGCCAAACTGCCGCCGAAACTGCGTGAAATTCTCGATCACGCGCAGAACTTCTCGGAGGTCATGCACGGCGCGCCATTGCTCTACAACTTGATTCTGGCCGAACAGGCCCGCTGGGGTGAGGGCGTTGCGAAATACCGTCGGGCTTTCGCAGAGTGGTCGAAATCGCTGTCGGCACGTTCCCGCGTGCTCGCGCAATGGAAGAGGGAGCGTTTCTGGGAACTGGTCCGCTCTGTTAATCCGCGGATTACACCCACCACGCATGAATTCATTAATACCTGGTGGGACCTCGCCTTGGGCGGCGATGCAGCGCGGTTGCGCGACAATTCAACCGCTCGCCTGTTGATCCGCGACCGTGAGCGCCGGCTGAAAAAGAGCCTGGCCCGCATAGACAATCCCCGCGCACAGGAATTGTGGACTGGCGATTCCGGCTCGGCTCAGCTGGAATTCAGGTGGTTCATTAGCCAGCGATTGCTCGGAGACATTTTCGACGGTCTGGAGGCGCCCGATGCTTAGGCCGGACGAGAGACAACATCTGCTGGAAATGCTCCGTCCGCCAGCCGGATGCACGCTCGATGTTGCCGTCGGCACCACGTATTCGCTCGATCTCATCAGCGCGCTGATGCTCCCCCTCTCGTTCGCCTTCTTCGATTGGGAGCACGAGGACGGCGAGCTGGTTGCCGATCCACTGGCCCTGCTGGAAGCGTTAAGGCGTTACGGGGATCGATTCACGATCTTCTGCCAGAGCGGGCAAATCCGGGTGCCTTCCAAGTATCCGCCGCTCGTCACGTTCCTGGAACCGTGCATTTACGATGTGGTGGCGCCCGACGAGGACGGCGTGTTTCACCCGAAAGTATGGGCGCTGCGTTTCATCGCCGGCGACGGCGCGATCAGGTATCGCGTCCTCTGTCTCAGCCGCAACCTGACTTTTGACCGTTGTTGGGACACTGTTGTTGCGCTCGATGGTGAGCTGACCGACCGCTCGAATGCCATCGCCGTCAATCATCCTCTGGGCGATCTGATAGCGGCGCTGCCCGGTCTCGCCCGGCGCCCGCTGCCCGCCAAGCGTCGTCAGGGGGTGGAGAAGATTGCCGACGAACTGCGGCGCGTGCGGTTCACATGGCCTGAAGGCTTCGATGAAAACCAATGTCGGTTCTGGGTCGCGGGACTGGACGGACGAACCGTTGCGCCCTTCGGAGCGCGGCAGGACAAGGCATTGATCGTTTCGCCTTTCATCTCAAATTCCGTCGTGGATGACTTCCTGGATCACACCGGCGAGACGCATCTGGTATCGCGTCCCGAATGTCTGCAGGAACTGCCGCAGGAAACCTTGCAGCGTTGCAAGAGCGTCAGCTATCTCGCGCCGGAACTTGTTGAAGAATCCGATGATGACGCCCCGTCTGGAAAAGATGAGGTGCTGGAGGGCCTGCACGCGAAGCTGTTCGTCATCGATCGCGGCTGGGACGCGAGTATATTCAGCGGCTCGTTCAATGCGACTGTCCCTGCCTTGCAACACAACGTCGAGTTCATGGTTGAGCTCGTGGGCAAGAAGAGCCGATTCGGGGTGGAGCAGTTTCTTCGCCAGGTGAAGGGTGAAACAAACTTTGCCGACCTGCTCAAGGCATACGACGTGAACGCGCCGTCCGTGCCGGCCGACACTACGGCGCAGAAGCTCGACGGCCTGCTCCAGGCCATGAAGCGGGCGATAGCCGCCGGTGGTCCCCGGCTAGTCGTCACCGCTGCGGATGAGAAAGACCTGTTCGACATGCGGCTTGAGTGGGAGAAACCCCCACGCTGGCCAAAGGCGGCAGTCGAGATGCGTGCATGGCCCATAACACAGCAGGCGGAGCGGGGTCAGGCGCTCGGCAAATCGATCGTCTTTCCTCGGCTCTCGTACGGCGGGCTGACACCTCTGATCGCCTTTTCCATTACCGCGAAGATCGAGGAGAGGGAGGGCAACTCGATGTTTGTCATGAATCTTCCGCTCCATGGTGCGCCGGAAGACCGGCAGGATCGTGTTGTGCGTTCCCTGATCGACAACCGCGATCAGTTGCTCCGCTATATCCTCTTCCTCCTTGCATGCGGCGATGAAGCGGCGGCTTCTTCCGGCGACCTGCGCCGGTTGCTCAAGTCTCCGGGGGACGGGTCGGAACGCGGCTCGCAGAATCCCTATTTGCTGGAAACGATGCTTCGCGCCCTTCATCGCAGTCCGGCGCAACTAGAACGCGTCGAATCTCTGTTAGATGTTCTCCGGAAGCAGCAGGGGAGTTCGGAGCTGCTCAGCGACGATTTCCAGAAAATCTGGGGGCCCATCTGGGATGCCGCCCGGCAGGCGACGGCTAAATGAGCACGCGTCCCGACACCTCGTCCGCTCTCGCAGGCCTGAAGGATTTTCAGCGCGCGACGGTGGACTATGTTTTTGACCGGTTCTACGGGCCGGACTCGACGCGACGGTTCCTTGTCGCCGACGAAGTGGGATTGGGCAAGACCCTCGTCGCACGCGGAGTGATTGCGCGAACAATTGACCACCTTTGGGAGGAAGTGTCCCGCAATAAGGCGCGTCGCATTGATGTGATCTACATTTGTTCCAACGCGGACATTGCGCGCCAAAACATAGACCGCCTCACAATTCCGGGGTGCGACGAAGCAGCGCAAGCAACGCGTCTCACCTTGCTGCCGCTACAGATGCACGACCTCCGGCGCCATCGCGTCAACTTCGTGGCGCTGACCCCCGCCACATCCTTCGAGCAAACCGGCGGAGGCGGGCGCATGGATGAACGGGTTCTGCTTTACTGGCTGCTCGATCGCGCATGGGGAATACACGGCTCACGGGCTTCGGTTTACGTGATGCAGGATTACGCGAGGACGGCTCGCTTCAAGCATGGATTGGATGCGTTCGACTTCGAGAAACTGAATAAGCAGATTGCGGATGAGTTTGTTTCCGTCCTGGCGAAGCAGGTGGAGGAAGACATAGCGGCCGGGAAGCCGGATTTGCGCTCGCGCTTCGAGGAGTTGCGCGGCATATTCTGCCGGATCAACTCTATAGTGCCGCCAGACGCAACCAAGTTGCGGACTCGGTGGATTGGCGAAGTGCGACGGTTGCTCGCTCGGGTTTGTATCGCGACACTGGAGCCGGATTTAATCATTCTGGATGAGTTTCAGCGTTTCAAACATCTCCTGAAAGAAGATTCTGACGCGGGCGACCTTGCGCGCGGCCTGTTTGATTCGGAGGCGGGGCAGGGTTCCCGCGTTCTTCTGCTCTCGGCCACGCCGTATCGCGGCCTGAGTCTTCATCATGAGACCGGTGACGATCACTACGGTGATTTCCTCGAATTATTGCGTTTTCTGGAAAACAGCGACGCGGACGGCTGCAAGGAGATATTGGCGGAATATCGCGCTGCTCTGCCCGCCGTGATGACGCAAGACGGGCTGACGCGACTGCGGGAGGCAAAAACCGCGCTCCAGCAGCGTCTGTGCCGGGTGATGGCGCGGACGGAACGCCTCGCGTCGTCGAACATGCGTGGCGGGATGCTTCTGGACGCGCCGCCGGCCGACGCTTCGCTCCACGCCGTCGACGTTCGTGCGTTTCTGGGCGCACAGCGCGTTGCCGACGCGGTGGAACAGGGAGATGTCGTCGAATATTGGAAGTCGGCGCCGTACCTATTCAATTTCATGGAAAACTACGCTTTGAAGCAGGCCTTCAAGGACGCGCCCGAAAAAGACAAGATGGTGGGCTTAGTGCGGCAGTTCCCGGAGACATTTCTCGATCTGGACTGCGCGCGCACCTATAAGCCGGTCGAACCCGCGAATCCGCGTTTGCGCGAGCTACTCTCTGAAACCGTGGATCGCGGGATGTGGCGGCTGCTCTGGATGCCGCCGTCACTTGGCTACTACGCTCCTGAGGGGCCGTTTGCCGCGCCGGAATTGGCCAGTGTGACAAAACGGCTGGTCTTTTCCGCCTGGCACATGGTTCCACGCGCCGTAGCGTCGCTCGTTTCGTACGAAGCGGAGCGGCGCATGATGCGGGCGTCCCATCCCCGTGCTCAGTTGACGCAGGACGATTGGAAAAAGCAGCGCGGATTGTTGCGGTTCACTATATCGGACAACCGTCTTACCGGTCTGCCTGTGCTTTTGCTCATCTACCCCTGTCTTGCGTTTGCGCGCGACTGCGACCCGCGAGAGTTGGCGCGGGGCACCCGTCTGACTGCGGCAGAGGTGCTCGCGCAGTTTGCCGTTCGCATAAAGGGCTTGATTGAGAAGGCCGGTATCGCTCAAGAGCCCACGACCGGCACCGACGATCGGTGGTACTGGATTGCGCCGATGCTGCTTGACGTCGCAGGGTTCCCGTTCGCGGCGCAAGAATGGTGGGAGCGGGTGGAGCTGGCGCAGACCTGGGCCGGCACGGAAGCGGGCGACGAAGATGACGGCTGGTCCAGCCACGTCGAGCAGGCAAAGCAGACACTCGATTCCATTCTTAGCGGGAAAGACCATCTCGGCACGCCTCCGGACGATCTTTTCAATGTTCTGGCCCTTGCCGCCTCGGCCGCCCCGGCAACGGCTGCGATGCGCGCCTACGCGCGGGCCAGCCGTACTGATCCTGCGACTTGCCTTCCCCTGCGTGATATCGCGGCACGCTCGGGAAGAGCGTTTCTCTCGCTTTTCAACCACGCGGAGGTCATCGAAGCTGTCCGCACGGAATTTCGCGGCGAGCCATACTGGGAGCGCGTGCTGGAGTACGCGCATGCGGGCGGGCTCCAGGCCGTGCTCGATGAATACGCGCATCTGCTCCGGGAGTCGCTCGGCGTTGCCGCGCTGCCGGCGGCGGTGATCGCGGATAAGATCGGTACGGAACTCATTGCAGCGCTCACAATCCGCGCTGCATCGCTGCGCATCGATGAAGTCACGGCGCCCCGGTATGCCCGCGAAATAAACCTCAAGACTGAACCGATGCGCATTCGCTTCGCCATGCGTTTTGGCGATGAGCGCTCGGACGAAGAAGCGCCGCTCGTCTTCGATGGCTCGTCTCCGGCAACGCGCAAGGAGCGCGTGCGGGCGGCGTTCAACTCGCCATTCTGGCCGTTCATACTGGTTTCAACCTCGGTCGGGCAGGAGGGTCTCGATTTTCATCATTACTGTCACGCCGTTACCCACTGGAACCTGCCGTCGAATCCCGTCGATCTGGAACAGCGGGAGGGCCGTATCCATCGCTATAAAGGACACGCCGTCCGGAAGAATGTCGCGGCTGCATTTGCGGCCGAGGCATTGCGCGACGGTGACCCGGATGTATGGGAGACTGCTTTCGAACTGGGTCGCACAGGCCGGTCGGTGCAGGAAAATGATCTCGTACCTTATTGGCTCTTCCCCGGCGACGCAAAAATCGAGCGGCATGTTCCCGCGTTGCCGTTCAGTCGTGAGGTAGAACGTCTATACGGACTGCGCCGTGCGCTGGCGATCTACCGCATGGTTTTCGGCCAGAGCCGGCAGGAGGATTTGATTGCATATTTGCTGGCCCAGATCCCTGAAGGAGAACGCGATGCGATCGTAACAGAGCTGCAAATTGATTTGAGTCCAGCGAACCGAATACAACCCCTATCTCCGCAAGAAATAAAGTGCCATCCGGAATGTGTTTCCATATCACGCGATAGTTAGGAGCATAGCGCGTAGTATCGTCGATCCGACGAGTCGAAAGGGCACTGTTTCAACGCAGGCGGTCATAGCGCCTTGCAGAGCAAACTCCAGCCCGACGAACAGTCCTTCTCATTCAAAACCAGGAGGAAGAAACGCCGAGAGTTTTTCTCGTATCATCGTTTCGTCGCGCGACTCGTTCCTACTCAGTCGTCCTTCGGCGTTGTGCTCAAATAGCGTGTATTCGAGCTCAATCAGCTGCTTGCCGAGAACATCTCGACGGCGCTGGTCATAGCGTCTTCGCTGCTCTCCGCGGTGGCAGCCACTAATCGTTAGCCTGCTAGGCTTATCGAAAAAGATGTTCTCTTTGAAATGCTGCGTCTCTCGGTATTCTATGACGAGATTTAGCTCTTCGTAATATGCGTCGACGGGCAGCCTGACGCAACGTCCGCCTTTCCCCGGGTCACCGCGCAAGAAATCGAATCGGTGCTGCCGCTTTCCCTTAAGTCTCAACACCCGGTCACAAAGATCGATTACGTAAGACTCGTCGCTGCTTGCCCTCATGTGCCGCATTGTGACACACAACCACAGTTGGCAATGGCCCTGTCGGTTAGTGGATGGGATGGCTCAAGGCCTCTACCGACGGCGTACGGTCCCTCCAACTCCCAATCTTTTCCAATGGGTCGAGACAGGTGGCACGGCATCGGGACCGTACGCCGACATTTCCGGTAGGGGTTACTGAGGGCGGACGGATTGCAGAAAGCCCGCCAGCTTCGCCGTCGCTTTGTACTGAGGAATTGGCTCCAGTTCCTTAAACGCGCTGGTGAAGGCGTTGGACAGGCTCCACATGGTTCGCGCCTGGAACTCCTCATGCACAGGCTGAAAGTACAGTTCGTGCACACGCCGCGCCAAGTGCTTCGGAAACCCCAATTCGTCCTCGATGAACGCCTGATAGATCAGCAGCTTTGCTGTAGCCGCTGACAACTGAAGCGCCTGCCATTCCTCGACCTGTTGCTTCAGAGGCCCAAAGTTCCGCTGCATCCGATCGACGCCGATGGCGAGGCTGTCCTCCAGGGAAAAGTTCTTCGAATGCTTAGCGAGCACCGGAGTATATTCCCCGTGGAACGCAAGATTTTCACAAACGAAGATTCTGAGGCCAACGGTGACACTGAGCCGAAAACTCTTGTCATGGCTGTTCCGCAAGCCTATCGCGAAACGGCATCCGTCGAAGCCGGAGCTCAAGTCCATCACTCCGAACATGCGCATTCCGTCCGCCGATATGGCGTATTCCTCCTGCACGACGCCAATCTGGCGAAAGCTGAGGGCTTCGATCAGCTTCTCCACTACTGCGATATGCGGAATGGGTTTGTGGGTTGCTGTCCCAACGGGCGTTGCCACCCGGGCCAGTTCTTCCCGGGTTAGCTTTGCTCCGTAGGAGCACAGCGTCATCGTCGGAGCGGGCGCGGGAATCGGGGTTGCTAAGACCCCAACTGGCTGCTCCTGCTCGATAAGGTTTGTCTCTTGCATCGTATTTCCTCCAAATGAAAATCGCGAGGGCCAGCAGACGACCAAGTCTGCCGCTCTCCCGAGTGGGTTGTGCCGCTTCCGGCGGCTCGGCGCCCGACAACATCAGCCGCCATCGACTGTGCGAAGAGGCAATTAGATGGCTGTGGTGTTCAAGCGGCGCGCACTAATCCGTTAGTGATTAGATCGAGGAACCAGAGTTGGTCCACTCGGCGCAGATCAATGTCGGTGGGGTGTTCGAGGATGAAACGCCGCACGTCTTTCTCGTGGATGAGATAGATATCGCCGTTCTGCTGCTCAGTTCGCGCGGTACCGCGAAACTTGGCTTTCAGGTGGCCGCTCTTGATCCATCGAGTCACGGCGTGGGAATCAATCCCCAGTGCCTGCGAGAGACCGCTGGCGGAATAGAAACTCCCGTCGTGTTTGAACTTCATTCGTTTCAATTTGAGGTGAATTCCAGTTACCGTGCGTGCGTAGCCGGCCGCCCTCAGCTTTAGGCGGATGCGTTCATCGCTCATCCACGCATTGCGCGCCAAAACCTCCAGTTCCGGCTCGCTCCAAGGCAGCTCTTTCGTTCGGGCAAGACCCAACTCACGAGCGCGCTTCTTCAGTGCCCAATGCGGCATGCCGACCTTCTTGGCTAATATCGGAATGCCAGGTCGTTTCTTCGCGTCCCGATGGTTGAGATAGATCTCTCGGATGAGCTGATCGATCTGATCAGTGAAGACGTACTTGCGCCGATTTGCGACTGTGACGCGACCATCGTCGCTGCTGGCACTCACTGTTGCCGGACAAGCCGGGCGAGACTGGCTCGGGTATAACTGTTCCATAGGAATTCACGCCATTGGATTGCGCGCCGACGGACGGCGTGCGCATCCTGGGATGTTTGCGACGACAGCCTCAGTGTGTGGTTGCGCGCTATCGGGTAGCGGTGGAGTTGGGATGATCGACTGGAAGACTTCGCTTTTAGGCAAGACGAACTGGAAGGTAAGCCGTCTCGGTCTGGCATCCAGTTATGGCGCAGACGAGGGTTGCGTGCAGACGGCGTTTGAGCGAGGCGTCAATTACCTGTATTGGGGCTCGATGCGTACGGCCAAGTTCGGAGCCGGATTGCGAGGCCTGAGATCACGTCGGGACGAGTTCCGCCTCGTTATCCAGTCTTATTCGCGCGTCGCCGCAATGGTCCCGTGGAGTCTGGAGCGCGCATTGAAGTCGCTTGGCATGGATCACGCTGACATACTTCTTTTGGGACTCTGGAACAAGGACGTCACCCCTGCAATCTTCGACCAGGCGTTGCGGCTTCGGGAACGCGGCCTAATACGCGCTATCGCTGTCTCGACCCACAATCGGCCACAGGCAGCGGCAATTGCCAACCATAACGGCGATGTTGATGTCCTTCATGTGCGCTACAACGCAGTACATCCGGGCGCTGAACGAGACATCTTCGCGAGACTGCCTGCGCCTAAGGTAAGGCCCGGAATCGTGACGTTTACGGCTACCTGTTGGGGAGACCTGATGAAACCCGACAAGGTTCCCGCAGGTGACAAGGTTCCCTCGGCGAGTGATTGTTATAGGTTCAATTTGACGAACCCGGCGGTTGATCTCTGCCTGACCGGTCCCAGATCAGCCTCCGATCTGTCTGCCGCGCTTGACGCGTTGGACAAGGGCCCAATGACTCCAGAGGAATTGGAATGGATGCGGCGTGTGGGCAAAGCCAAATACTTCAAGCCAAGCCTGTTCTCCATCAAAGGGTAACCGCATAAGGAATACTCATGCCACTCGTACAAAACTATCTCTTCCCGGCAATGTGGCTTAGCTTCTTGGCCTATTGGTGGGCGATTTCGAGGAATGTCAAAGAGACCGAGCGGCGCGAGTCCGCTCCTTCGCGGATTGCACGGCTGGTTTTGATTGTTGGCGCGGCGGCGCTGCTTTGGCTCCCAAAGGTTCCGCTTCCATGGCTGAACCAGCGCTTTCTTCCACGTGGCGCCTGGTGTTTCTGGTGCGGCGCGGCAGTTACCGCATTTGGTCTACTCTTTGCTGTCTGGGCGCGTCGTCACCTCGGAAAAAATTGGAGCCAAGCCGTCACCGTGAAAGAAGGTCACGAACTCATTACAAGTGGCCCCTACGCCCTGGTTCGCCACCCCATCTATACCGGGTTGCTGCTGGCATTTGTTGGTTGCGCAGTGGCCCGTGGCGAGTGGCGCGGTCTGCTTGCTGTAGCCCTTGTCTTCGTCGCACTATGGCGCAAACTGAGGCTTGAGGAGAAATGGATGCGCGCGCAGTTCGGCGAGTCGTATGAAGCTTACTCGCGGCGGGTGGCTGCGCTGGTGCCACATATCATCTGAGCCTGATCAAGGCCCACTCGAAACGCCACTCCCCAGCAACCGTGCTGTCCTACAATGAGCTTTATGGCTGAGAACCCGAAACGCGCACTCTTGGTTATTGACGTCCAGAATGAGTACTTCACGGGCAAGCTGCCCATTACATATCCCGCAGGGAGTCTGGCCAACGTGTTGTCTGCCATGGATGCGGCGCGCGACCATGGGGTGCCGGTGGTCGCGATTCAGCACGCGTCACCACAACCTGACGCCCCAGTCTTCCGCAAAGGAAGCAAGGAATGGGAACTGCATGCGGAGGTGGCGGCGCGACCGCATGATGTACTCATTCACAAGTCGCTGCCCGGCAGTTTTACCGGCACGGAGCTCGAAAGATGGCTGCGCGAGCGCCGTGTGGGGACGGTTGTCATTGCCGGCTACATGACCCAGATGTGCTGCGACACGACGGCACGGCAGGCCATGCACTTGGGATTTGGAGTTGAGTTTCTATCCGACGCAACCGGCACACTGGCGATCAAGAACACTGCGGGAGAGGTGTCGGACGAAGAGTTGCATCGCGCCATCCTGGTCACGCAGCAGATGCGATTCAGCCTCGTCATGAAGACGGCTGACTGGATGAAGGAGCTGTAAACACAGGCTGCTCGCCTCAACAGATACGCAGTGGGTGAAGAACTATGCGGGTACTGTCCCTCTCGGCGGCGGATGAGGCAGGGTCGATGACGCCCTTGCCGCTTGGACTGGCCTGTGTCGCGGCGGCGACGGAAACGGCTGGTCATGAGGTGCAATTGCTGATCCTCCCGTCGACAATCGACCTGGAGCGGAGGATCCGGGAAACAATCCAGAGACAGCGTCCCGACGTCATCGGGATTTCCGTCCGGAACATCGACGACCAGAACATGACCAGCCCGCAGTTCTTGCTGGAAAATAGCAAGAATGTTGTGGCGACCTGTCGTGCGACATCGCCGGCCACTATCGTGTTGGGTGGAGCTGGCTACAGCATCTTCCCTGAAAGCGCGTTGGCTTATCTTGGTGCCGACATGGGCATTCAGGGGGAAGGCGAGGTGGCTTTCCCTGCCTTGCTTTCTTGGATCGAGCGGGGCAAAGAAGGGCCGGCGCCGCCAGGGGTGTATCTAGCAACCAAGCCGCCGACTCCAAGAGCATGTGGTGTTGATCTGGATGCGTTGCCACTGCCCGACCCGAGCCTTTGGCTGCACTCAGAGCTTGTAACAGCGCGAATACCGGTCCAGAGCAGGCGCGGCTGTCCGCTGGATTGCATCTATTGCTCAACCAGCATCATCGAAGGCCGACGGGTGCGACAGCGGTCGCCCGCAGCAGTCGTCCGTTGGCTTAAAGATCTTCGGCAATGCGGCTTTCGCGAATTCTATTTCGTGGATAACACCTTCAATATACCGTTGGAATACGCCAAGGAACTGTGCCGCCAAATCATTGCTGCCGAGCTGGGGATTGACTGGTGGGCAATCGTATACCCGAAGTGGGTTGATCCCGAACTTGTGGAACTCATGGCAAGAGCAGGCTGCACGCAGGTGAGCCTGGGATTCGAGAGCGGGTCAGAACCAGTGCTGCGGCAACTGAACAAACAGTTCAATTGCGCCGAGGTAGCGGCGATTGCTGCCATGTTTCGCGATGCCGGCATAAAGCGCAATGGATTTCTGTTGCTCGGAGCGCCCGGCGAGACCAGAGATTCGGTCGAAGAAAGTCTGACATTTGCGGATGGAATGAATCTTGATGCGCTCAAGGTTACGGTGGGGCTGCGGATCTACCCGCAGACGCCGCTTGCGCGTATGGCGGTCGCCGATGGGGTAATCAGTCCTGATGACGATCTCTTGTTTCCGCGTTTCTATCTGACCCCCACGTTGCGAGATTGGCTGCCAGCCCGCATAGCGGAACGTGATAGCCAACAGCCAACTGCATAACGACTCCTCGACGTTTAGTTCGCCGTTCGGAGATATTCCTGCTCAGGGACAAAGCTGCATCCGCGAAACCTGAGGCTCTGACAGCCCCGTAGTGTTGCGGCTCTTGTGCACCTCGGCAGGCTGGGTTGACAATTTTCAGCGATGCTTACCGACCGACCGCCGAGCACAGCAGCGTTACGGGCTAGGTTTCTTGAGAGCGACCGGCTCACAGCGTTCGAAATCCCCGAAGACGACCGGCTGCAGGCGTCGGCAAAGTCCATCGATTCGGCCATGCAAAGCAGCACTGCTTCATCGGTTCGCCAAGCATGTGCGGAGTTTCTTTCGGTTGCATCTGATTTCTACCAGGTTCGTCGGCCCGTGATCCGAGTACTTGCTGCCCGCCCGCTTCGAGTGCGCGAAGGCGGTTCGTCGATCGAGTTGTTCGGGGACTACGATCCAGAAACGATGCTCATCCGTCTCTGGATGCGGACCGCCATCCGGAAACAAGTCACCTCGTTCGGCACGTTCCTCAGCACTCTCTGCCACGAGTTTTGCCATCACCTCGACTGCCAGCGTTTCGGGTTTCGGGAGTCGTGGCATACACGCGGCTTTTACCAGCGTACTGCTGCGCTCTACCACCACGCGCGCGGCACTCCGGTAAAACCCCTGTTCTGGGTGCGAGCTCCTGGCGAGCGTTGGCGGATCGACTGGCCCCGAACTAATCGTAGAACGTGACTTCGCGACGAAATCTCGGCACCCCAGACGCCCAGAGGGATATGCCGATGTGGAATCCTGTCAATTGGGGAACACACTTGCTTGTTGCTTTCGACTGGCGACATCAGGCATCGTTGAGAATCCGAGCTGCAGCCTCCACACTTCTCTCTTGAATCAACTGGAACAATCCGCGTTCGATATCGACCGCACGGAAGCGGGCATCGAAGTACATGTCAGAGATGTTCACCATCCTACGGCACCAGGCCTCATACACTTCAGAATGATGCTCGGTGATTGGGATCTGCGTGCTCCTGCCGATCCGCAGATTTGCAAGTAGCGTCGTGGCACAGTGTTGGTGGATCTTCATGATTTGCCGGTCGAGTGCCGCAGACTTATCCGGGTCTAAGAACACGCGGATCTTACTCACAAACGAGAGGCCGGAGAACTCTGGGAGTCCGAGGTCCTTGATTTCGAGGACGGAGGGAAGACCGGAGCGTCGAAAGAGGTCACAAGCTCGTTTCAGCTCGTAGACGTTCACTTTCGAACGAAAGTGCTGGACACGCGTGTCGCGGATTCCCATCTGGGCGTAGCCCCAATAAAGGACGTTGGACAGCCCGTTCTTAACTCGTTCTGGATCACCAGAGGTTAAGTGGCGCCCAATTCTGACTTCCACATCTTTTGTATTCGCCAAATGTTCAGCAGAATTGCGTCCGAAATCAAAGTAGTCAGATGGAAAGTCATATCTCTCGATGGCATCGCGCAGGCAGTCCTTCTGTTGCTGTGACAAGGACACAGAAGGATTAAACCACAACTCGCTTAACATCAAGCAAGCGACACTTAGTTGTAACACGCGCTAACCACACACGTGCGACGATGCGCCCCGCAAGTCCGGTTGTGGGAGCTTGGAAGTTCCACTGGTGTTTGCCGTCGATTTCGGTCGGCTCACTGGCTATTAGGAAACGAACCGAATATTGCATGACACACGACTTAACGACTGCACGTACTTACCCCGTGGTCTTTGCCGGCAGCTTCCCTTCGTTGATGGTCACTCGACCTTTGGAAAGGTGAATCGCAAGGTTCAGGGCTGTGCGCTTTCCGGCGCTTGTGCTCCGCTTGTACGAGTTGAGCTTGCGGACACATTCCCCGATTGCCAAATGTAGCTTTAGCGCTTCCTCGAAAGTGATGTCGACATTCAGAACTTGTGTGTTGGGGGAAAGGGCTTCTACGCTTGGACTTGTGCGACCAAAGTCGCAACCGCCAAAAGAAAAAGCCTTGATTGCTGGCGACGCCTGTTCGGCCATTTAGCCTCTCCTGTGGGGCTGACCCAGGTAAAGCCGACCCTAGTCGGCCTAAAACATCGCGGGACCGTAAGCCTCTGGGGCAGCCGCTGCGATTATAAACATTTCTGCTACTTTGCCCGGCTCTAACAGTCGCCTCGGATGGCCTCTCAGAAGAGCGAAAGTTGGCCCGACTCAATGGATTTGCGTGAAGAGCCGCGCGACATGCTCGTAGCTTCCACAAAACCGGCATCGGGAATCGCATTGAGCGTTGATGGTAACATCGCAGGGATTTCGATTTCGGCGTGGTCAAGTTGCCTATCCTCAGGTTCTTCATGCACGGGTGACGCCGACGAGGGCCGCAGCTGTTGAACATTTCGCCAGATTGAATCGGCAGACTCACCGATCCCCTTGTTCTCAACCAGCTCGCGCGCCATCGCCGTGAGCATGTCATCATCTCCGTCGATTGCTTGGAGACCTTCGGAAGTAAACTTGCCCTCCATCGCTAACGCAACGAGGAGTTTCTTCCCCATCAAGCGGAGACAGACCTCCTGCATCGTCCCCTTGTAGGCAAAGAATTTCACCTCCACAGGACGTCGCTGTCCAATGCGCCACGACCGCCGACTGGACTGCCGTAGCGTGTGCAATGAATAGCCAGTCTCGTGAAACAGGATCGTCGGAAAGTCCAGGAGATCCAACCCAGTCTCAACGATCTTGGGGTGACAGATTGCCACGTCGATTCCACGGCGCAACTGCTCGCGGTACCAGGCTTCTCGCCTGTGAGTGGGAACGCTGGACCGCAGGATCGACGCTCTTATTCCTTCGTTGCGGAAGAGTTGTTCCAGCCGTGCGGTAACGTCGTGTTTATTGGTGTAAACCGCAAACACCTGGCACTTGCGCCCACGTGCGAGCTGCCCTTTCACTTCTTCGATGAGTGCTCGCTCCTTCGCATAGGTTTCGTTCTTGTCCAGATCAACCGTTTCGGCAATGACAAACGACTCGCGGCACTTGGTTTCCGGGTCGAATTCAGACCCGTACAGAGTGCCAAAGCCGTAAGGATGGTCCGGCCAGGCCAGCAGAGCATTCAGCATGGTGCTTGCAACGCTGCTGTTTCCCCGGTGCTCCTTCAAGCAGGCAGTGATTTCCTCTTCAAGCTCCTCATAGGCCGACTTCAGTGGCTCCTCCATCGCCACCGGTACGACGTCCTCTCGATAGCTGGGCAAACCGTCCGAAATGTCCTCCAGCCCGATGAAAGCGCAATGGTCCATCAGATACTTGCCGAACAGAAGCGGTGAAGCGCCGGGTTTGCGTTTGATGGTGACCGTTTTCTTGGTTTTCCTGGAGCAGGCGTTGTCTTCGACCGTGATGCGCTCGATGGTCTCGATTACGCCGAAGTCGCGCGTAAAGCGTTCTCGCCCTGCGGGGCCCCACTCATAGCCGTCCTCAATCATGCGCTTGGCATCGGTGCGGAACAGGGTGTTGAACAGATCATCCGCATAGCCGGAAAGCAGAGTCCCAGTTAATCCCAGGAAGCGTCGTGCCGCTTTGTTGAGCACTCCAAGCGCATTACCCTGAGCTGTGTCGCCCGCGAGCTGATGAATTTCATCTGCAATGGCGTAATCCCACCATTCCGGCATGTAGCGTCCCATGTACTCCGCCGGCGCCATGCGAGCAATCTTGTTGCAGTCCGCTTGCCAGAGCGCAGAGTATTTCGTGGTCCCTGCTTTCGAATCCTCCACGATCTCGTTCAGGCGTTTCTTCTCGAAATCGAGCACGCTCAGTCGCACCCCATCCGTCTCGACAGGACAGCCGGTATCCGGGTTTGTAAGCGATCCAAGGTATCTTCCGGAACGGCTCTTGCCGTAACAGTGCTTCCAGAAATAGGAGAGCTTCGCCTTCTCTCGGCCAATGCAGAAGATCGTGGTTCCGGGACAGAGATCGCGCCAACCTTTCCGTCCCAGCCGCCGCAATTCGCCTAACGATGTGTGGAGTCGCTCGCGCACGATTTCGCCGCGCCGCAACCGGACTTCGTTGATCCCATGCGGCTCTTTCGGATCGCCACCGTTCCTCATGTCGTCGATAAGGAACACGCGGACCTGAGGCAGTGTTAAGAAGGTTTCCCGCGCCCATTTCTCGACCAAGTGCGGCGGTGCCATGACCAATCCAGAAAACGGCCTGCCGGCGCTATGCACCAACATGCTCCCCAAGGCGATAAGGGTTTTGCCTGCACCGCACTCGGCAACGACATTGGCGTTGCGAGCCAGCTGCCATCGCTTACTCACGCCCATGATTGCTAGGGATTGGGCCGGATATGGAACGCGCACCATTCGGCAAAGCAGCGGAGAAGGGGCTTCGTCGGCGCCGTGCAGGGCTGGATAAGACGACAGAATTCGTTCGCCTATTTCGTCGGAGTGAGACCTCAGGTAGTCGTGAATTGTATCTAGGCTCTGCATGGATTTCTCCGGACAGGAGTTGTGAGGACAACCGGCATTCGCCGCCGATGAAGGAAAGTGGGGACTGCGACTGAGGGGCAAAAAGAGAGTCCCCTCCAGTGGCGGGTGTAACGCCTATGCGTCAGAATGGAGGAAATGAAGCTGGAAGTGGATTGCTATTCCGGTCGAACAGCGGACGAAAGGCCGGTTCGGTTTCGGCTGGACGGGCACGAGTACATGGTCGAGGAAGTACTCGATCAGTGGTACGGTCCGTCAGATGCCTTTTACAAAGTCCGCGCAGATGACGGCAATCTCTACATCCTGCGCCGGGAAACATCGACGCCTGATGGCGTTTGGCACCTGGAGTCGTTCCGGCAACTGCCACGTGAGAGCTGATTTGGGAAGTTGATCGTCTTCAGCCTCTGGCGATTCGTCCTCATCGGCTCAGGGGCCGAGCGCCTTCAATCTTCCTCCGGCAACATAAACGTCATAACTGGTTCCCCCTCATCGCCAGGGCCAGAGACCGCCTTCAGCGTTACGAGCCGCATCCCCTCTCCTCCACTCCTGGCGGTCGCGTCGACCCTCTCGTTCGACCACAGTGAAGGATCCGCAACGATGCAGTAGAAGTCGAACAACAGATTGCACGGGTCAATGCGTCTGGCTGGGACTTTCCCTTTGACGGCGGCATGGAACATCCAAATCACATCCCAGAAGCGGCCCTCCAAACTCTGGTCTGGTGGCAGGCTTGCCTTCTCGTCTATTGGCCATACGTAGCGATGAAATGCTGTGGCGGTCATCGCAAGTGGCCACTTCAGAAGCTGGGTGCGCAACTCTCCCATTGGAGCTTCCTCGCAATCGACCAGAATGCCGTCTTCGATTGCTTGCTGGCGGGTATAGACACTGATCACCTCAACAGCTTCGTCGCCAGTGCACGCTGCTTGGTGATGGCCGTTTATGCCTCGGCACGACGAACAAATGCGGTCCCCTGTACGTATGAGCGCCATGAATTCAGGTCCTCCCAGAACTGTTCAGAATGTGGGTGTGCAGTGCATCCGCGAGTGGGCCGCTCTCCGCGGCAGTCTGCGGATTGGCCGGCGTAATCAGGCAGTCTTCTTGGTGAGCTGGATTTCGGGCCATTCGACTGGCCCGTTCTTGGCAGGAAAAACAAGCTGATTGCTGCGCAGCCCCTTCCGAAGCAGCGCCAATAATTCTTTCCGCTTCGCCTTTACGGCGACCCCGGCATATCCGAACGTGGAAAGAGGCTGAATACGCTTCTGCTGCTGCAATTGCGAAATCATCCACGAGCCCCATTCTGGGGTGGCGGGCAGGCCATAGTGGCAAACCAGCGAGGACCAGATGAATGAACTGTCGTCGCTTATCAGGAGCAGTTTCCCGTCCGAGGTGGTTTCCACCAACTCCCGCGAGCAACTCACAAGATGCCTCAGTGGCCGCTTACGACCATGAACCACGAGGGAGCCTCGGAAGCACAGTGGCTTCTCGCCCAGCGAGACAATGCTCTCAGCACCGTAAGGACTCTCCACGGTAAACGAGTCTCCGTTGGCGAATGCGGCAGCCAGGGCGCCAATCTCTACGTCCCCGCCCACTACCGATACAAGGTGGGCTTTGCCCCCATCTTCGCCTACGAAGGCGTCCAGGAACACGCGAAGGTTCGTGGAGGTCTTTTCCGTTTGGCGTCGGTACATCAGTTTTCCGAATCGCTCATGAGCGTTTTTCATCAGCCGTATCCCTTTGTTTTCATTGTGGGTCAACGAATTTTGGCGGTCTTCCGTTTGGTGGCGAAAAAGAGAGGAGAGAACGGCAGCGTGCTTGTTCGAAGCGCCGGTCAATAGGACAGAAGAAAACTTCGTCAGTGTGGAAACTGAGCGGAGGAAATCTCAAGGGCGAACGGTTCTTTGGAATGCACTGACCGCGGAACGCGTTGCAAATAAAGCTGCCTGAGGTCCAGCCGAGCACAAGCGCAGCGGCTGATTGTTTCTAAGCGGTCTGATGTTTGCCGCGGCCTCTTCGCCGTTGCATCAATCTGGCAACTGCCCGCAACGTTTCGTTTACGTCGTCAGCAGTTCGAAACTGGCTAGCGACATCAGGCGCCAAGACGACAACGTTAGTACCGGACGCGTAGCGGGCCGCATGCTTTCCGCGCACACCTTCACTGAAATCGTACTCAGGACGCATTTGATCGGAAGTACGGGCCTTTCTCTTACTCTGCTTCTTCATATTGTCTTCGCTCATTGCGGGTCGCGCATCGCGCAGTAATAAAGCGGATTCGATCGCCTCGCTCCGTGTACGATACCACGAGCAAGCGCCCGAGGTGTGAGAGACCGATATCGACGAAACGCATTTCAGTCGTGGAATGATCGGGATCGGAGATCGTGATCGAGAGTGGGTCGGCGAATACGGTGGTGGCCTCGCGAAAGGACACGCCATGTACTCTGAGGTTCCATGCTGCCTTGCGTTTGTCCCATTCAAAGCGTAGTGCCATCGGAATTCCTCTTTATATCAGAAACCGGGAAGCCCCCGACCCAATCCTGCACGATTGGTGCTTCAGAGTGTTAACTGGCTTCACGGCAGGGTTTGTTCTGCTTGGTCTCCTTGAGCTCCACTATTTGGCCGCTCTCGTAAGCGAGCGTTAGCTCGTGGCTGAACCGTTCGCGTTTGCGAATGATGGTCTCCCCTTCTGTTTCGCCTTCCTCATTGAACTCATCGACGTACTTGACTGATCGCCAGTGTGCGATGTGCCGAGTTTCGCCTTCCCCGAAGAAGCCGTTCAACATCCCGCTACAGGCCAGCAGTCCGACGTGGCCTTTATGCAGCGGAGTCACCGGTCGACCGTTCATCCTCTGCTGCTTGCGAACGAGAACCCCGCGAGCATTTTGCATTGCGACAGAGCGCTGGACCGCATCCTCAATCACATCCAGTGGCAATCCGGTGTAATTGATCGTCGCGGGCGCCGAGGGTGGAACTGCATAGCGCTCCACAACCTTTTGGTTAAGCACAGGGAGCAGATGTGGCTTGTATGCGATTCTGAGCAAATCATCCGCTCCTTTAGTATCGCCACGCAGATGTGCCTTCTTTCGTTTGCCAAACACCACGACCTGGTTGAAGCGGACGGACTCCGGATGTTCGAGTCGAAAGACGCAAAGCCGATCAAACTGGCTGGCCAGCAGTCGCGCGCAAGTTCCGACTGCGGGAGCTGGTACGACGAACACCAGCACGCCCTCGCTGACCACCCATCGATAGCAGTGTTCCAGGAACACAAGTTCCATCCTCTTGTTACTATGCGGTCCAACCTCGGTGTCGTAAGGTGGATTCAGGTACAGAAGCGAGCAGGTTTCCGCCAATACGCGGCACTCAAAAGCACTTCCCTGGACTGCCGAGATGCCATTCTGGGTGGACGCGGCTGCTCGGTCCGCGTCGAGCTCAATGCCGGCCAGATGAGCGGCTGTGCTCCCAGTGATCTCGATCAGAGCGGTGCCATCGCCAACACAAGGATCGATCGCCGCGTAGGGCGCGGAGGAAACCAGCAAGGCGTGGATATTTCGGGCTTCCTCGACAGGCAACGGGTAATAACCGAGTTTGAGGCGGCCAGCATTTCTCATTTTTCCCTCCGAAGCGTGGAACCAATTCAGGGTTGTTAAAGGGGCGGATCTCACATAGCCCTGAGTTCTCCACTGGCTTCTGTCGCGCAAGGTGCCGGACGTTCCGCGGTCCAATTCGGGAAAGGCTTTCTGCTTGAGGTCCTGAAATCTTCGACTAGACCACGAACCGCGCTGCGGCGCTCCAACAAGCAGCTCAGCAGCCGCTGCAGTTCTGAGCGCTCTCCATACCACTCGCAAGGGATTTCCTCCGCAATGCACTGCAGTTTTGTCTCGGAGAAGCGCTCGATCCGCCCAAGCCAAGGCGCAAAGTCGTTCCACGATTGGATAGCCTCATAAACCTCATTGATGGCATACACCCCACGCAGCGGCGCGTCGGGGAAACTCCACTCCCCTGCATTGAAGCAGTAGCCGAAGTCGATATACGTCGCTCTGAATTTTCGCTGGTGCAGCTTCCTGTGGAATAGGACTTGCCGACCATCGGCGTTGCCGGTCCACTTGTCGAAGGCGAGGATGCCGGCGAACTCTCCTCGATTGTGAACTTGCCCGAACATTGAGTGCCGCGGCCAATCCCAGACCTCTTCATCAGTCACCACCAAAGAGCCGAATTGAAATCCAGGGTGCGGAGCAACCGCCCTGCCAGCCAGGGTGAAGGTGATTTGCTGCTCAAGGATCGTCTCTTCGTCCACGAGGATAATGACCGGCTCCGGCACGCTGAGCCCGATCATCCGCGCCAGTCGACAGGCTAGGTAGTCATTGGCCAGCACTCTGGTGCTTTGTGGGTTGCCCATGAACTTGACCACGTACTTCTTGCCGTCATCGGCCAACATGATTCGAGCTTGAGACCCGCCACGAACCTGGGAAATGTTCTTGATTGCCTTTATCGACACGTTGCCAGCTCCTTGTGTTTTAGGGGTGGTTGCTTTGGAACGAGATCGGTGGGTTTGTTCGCAGCAGCGGAGAGTCACACGTATCCATGCCGCCCGGCATATTTGGGGGGGCTAGACACTAGGCTGCGTGTGGTTGGTTGGGACCGGCGAGTTCTTCGAGACCGTACACAATGTGTTGCAGCGTCTTGAGGTCAGAAATCTCGCCGAGAGGAGGAGCTTGGAGTCTAGTAAGCAACGCCTCAACAGTCTTCGGATCCAGCCGTTTGGTGACGGCTTCCAGACGATTGATTCCCCGTGCAACCGACTCCAGCATCTGGAGAACTTTCCGCTTGATGCTGGCGTCGCGAATCAGCTTTGGCTGGTTGACGCGGCCGTACTCGCAGAGGATGCTGCGATAGAAGGTCGTGCCAACAGCCTTTTCCATACACAGAATGTGCTCATCGAGGTCGTCGGCTTGGGCAGCGGCAGATGAGCCGTTAGCCTTCTCGGTCTGGCTTTGCCCGTTGCTACTGTTGCCATTTGTGGGGGAAGTTGGGCGAGCGGCGGCTTGTCGATGATTGCCGCTCCTTGCTCCGTTCGAGCCCGCACCTTGAGATGCTGAGCCGGCCTTTTCCTTGCCGTTCTTGCTCGGGGGCCGCATTCCTTTACGCCAGTTCTCCGGAAGAGCCCAGGCGGATAACATGGGTGCTCTCACTGGCTGGCGGTTCTGGTCCAGATCGACCCAGATTGCGGGAAAATCGTAGAAGTACCGGCCCAGACCGAAGCACGAACACGCCCGTTTGAAGGCTTGCGCGTCAGCCGAAGTCATGCCGTTGTCATCGTCGGCCCACTCTTCACCAGTTCCGGAGTGCGACCACAGGCCGATGATGGTGACAGTGCAGGTGACCAGCACCTTGCCCGAGACGATGCTCTCGCCCTTCTTCACCCGGGTGATGTTACTCATCGTTTCGATCTTGTACTCCCGCGTCCAGCCCTGGGGAGAGAAGAGCGCATTCAGCCGGTCGGTGTAAGCGCGGGGATCGGCGTAGGGTACGATTTGACCGCGCTTCTTGTCGTTGGTTGTGTTGGTAACCCGCCACCGGACTTGCTCGGGTGAAAACGGGACTTCAAGTTCAGGAAGGAGCTTGTTCACTTCCAGTCCCGAGGGAGATAGCGTTGTGTCTTCAATTGGCATGGCGAGGCACCCTCCAGGCACCTGAGGTTTTGTTGAACTCGGTTGTGATTTGAGGAAATGCGAGTCGGCCGTTGGCTGGAGTTGGGTTGGATACCACGGGCGGCTGCGACTGAGGCCACAATGACCGGCGGTCGACCGGCTTGAATCCCACCTTCGGCTGAAGACCGCCGATGGCATGAAAGGAACGCGCATCAACTTCCTACGCGAAGTCCAGAACTGGCACGAGGCACGCAAAATGCTCGTGGAAACGGTTCGAGCCGCCGAACCAAAACCCTGACTAAGGCAAACGATCGAGTCTTCATCCCCAGCCTCATGGCGTTTGTGCCGGTTTGGCTGTCGTATCATTGACATATATCGGAAATGGCTATGCTTCCCGACTTTCCACGTCTGAAGGATCGGCTGATGGACCACCACGTGCGCGAGCTACGTGCCAAGATCGATGCGCAAATGCCGATTGTTTCCAAGATCCGGTCGGTACGGTTCCACGAGGGCAATGCTTTCAGTGTCGAAAGAGACGATGGGGTCATCGAAACGCAGGGTTTCGTCGACATCCGAGCTCCGATAGAGATATCGGCAAATCTCGAATTTAACGAGACGGTAGAGAGCCTTAAGAAGCGGACAGAACAACTGACACTCGACGTAGCTTCCCAATTGGAAAAGATCTTCTTTGACCGATTCGATGAGATCACCGCGGAAGTTGGGAATGCGGTCGATATGAAGGGAGCACCCTTCACGTTGGAGTCTTATTTGGACTCACTGGAGAGACTCGATATCGAGTTCGATATGTTTGGATTGCCGATATATCCCACTCAGGTGTGTCACCCCGCTATGGCCGCCACCATTCGGTCGGAGTTCGGCCGATTCAAGACCGAGTCGCGCCTCAGGGAAAGAGCGGAAGCAATCATCGAGCAGAAACGAAGGGATTGGCGTGATCGAGAGGGTCGTCGAAGATTGGTTACATAATGTTAATGAGCTGGGATACGAAGATTCCTTTGCCCAAGCCCTCATTTCGGATGGTCATACGATCATCCACAAACAACAGCATGGGCAGCTTGAGCTGGGGAAGGATCTCATTACACGGGATTCAAATGGTGTCTACCACTCCTACCAACTCAAGGGCGGGAACATAGCGCAAGCGAAGTGGGCCGAACTGGTTGCTCAAATCGAGATGACCGTTACGTCTCCGATCCTTCATCCGAATGTTCCCGCAGACACAGATTTCATCCCACACCTTGTCACCAACGGCACCATCTCCGACCCTGTGCGGGTGGACATCGTCATGCGGAATCAAAAGTGGAAGAAACAACATAATCGCGAACTCAACCTGATTCTTTACGATGAGCTGCTCGACATGTTCCTGAAGATTCCATCGTCCTTCCTCCCCACCAAGCCAAGAGATTTTCAGCTGTTCCTCACGCTGTATCTTGCTGATAAGCGCGAGCCTTTGAAATGCGAAGACTTCTCCCGTTTCCTTCTTTCGCTTACGCCTGAAGGGGGAGTCTCGCGATCTGAACTTCGCCGCTTGCTGGCGGCCACCACCATCGTGGCCGACTATGTCATTTCTGAGTATGAAAAGGTCGAAAACTTCTTCTCGGCTGGACAAGCTTGGGCCCTGTTGCTGTTCCACCTCTTGCGAATATGCGAACTACACTCCGATAGCAAAGAATGGCTTCCGTCCATAGAACTAATCATCGCAAGCCTGAAAAAGTGCGTAGGAGAGCTCGTCACAGAGACGCTGAAGTCCAGTAACCTAATGGAAGGCAATATCTTCGTCGATGATAAGGTTTGGCCGTACCGTCTATCGTCTCTTATCGGAGCGCTTAGCGCGCACATGCTATCTCATCGACTTGCCGGAACCCCACTCAAGAATGAAGACGAGGTATATGGTTGCATTGGGCGATACGTCTCTGACTTCAAACTCTGGGGGGAGGCCGCTGCCCCCGCCATGTTCATGGCAGCCCAATGCCTCTGTCTGAGGGGTGCCGAGCTGGCTGGGGTGTCCAAAGTATTTCGAGCGATTGAGACCATCACGACACAAAATGGCGCAAAGGGAAAGGTTGGGCTCCCGGACCCTTACTTTGACGCCGAGGACGTAATGAAGGTCGAATTGTTCGGCGAAGATGCTTATGGAGAGAAGGTCACTTTCGCAAATCGCTCTTACTCGATTCGGCAGTTCGTCGAATTCGTAGTACGCCGCAACTGGCCAAGAACCTTACAAAAGCATTGGTATGCCATTTCGGCGATCGATTATGCGGAGTTTCGTCCGGAATCTCCGATCGATTCCTACCTTTGGGGATGCAAGCAGGGCTCCAATAACTCCCGGAGATGGAGCCGACCCCAAAGCTGGACTTCCCTCGTTGCCGAAGCCCTCGCGGCACCCGAAGACGCGCTCTTGATCGACACCAAGTACGTTGAGCTATTGCCCCACTATTTTCTATTCTTACCGCATAGGTTTACTGTCTCCCGCGCCAGGCTCATGGACGTGAAAGTCCTGCTTTTAGTTGGATAGTCAGCCTGCATCGGTGGGCGAAGGAACTCGAGATTTAATGGTTCAACATTGATTTGACGGTGCAAGAGAGAGTCGATGGGGGCATCTTTGATCGAAGAAGAAGAAGAAACCGGCCGTGTATGGCTTGCTAGGAGCAGCCGCTTGTATTACCGCAGGTGCAGCGGTAACACGTGCCGCTCCGTAGCATTAGCGAACCGCAGACGTTGCAGGCAGGCGCATCTCCGAATTGCACAAATTCACCAAGCGCTTCAACCTCTCCTTTCCCATTCGGGGGCGGCATGGCATGAATGGACACTGGACGGGACTCGAACAGTTCTCCCTGCTCATTCTTCAGAAACTTGAGCTCCATCCAACGGAAGAGATAATCCATCAGTGACGTGGCATAGCCGATCTTTGGATTCCTTGACCAGCCACTGGGCTCAAAGCGCGTGTGACTGAATTTGGCGCAGAGCACGTCGAGCGGCACCCCATGCTGCAACGCAAGTGAAACGACAGTCGCAATCGAATCCATGAGCCCGGAGATCGTCGAACCTTCCTTCGCCATCCTGACGAAGATCTCCCCCGGTAACCCATCGTCGTACACGCCAACGGTGAGATATCCCTCCTGGCCCGCGATGGTAAAGTGATGGGTGATTGCTCGCCGTTCATCTGGTAGGCGCCGGCGCAACGGGCGCACGAGTTCCGGGCTTGTACCCCCGATCTCTGCAGGCACGGGCACCGATCCTTGTGTACCCTCCGGTCGCGTGGCTTCGTTTTCATTGATCGCAATGACTTGCTTTACCGCTGACATACACAACCTCGCTATTGCTGCCCTTCCCGCCGCTGTCTTGTCGTCCCCCTGTGAATTCTTTCGTACACCGCATACCAATCGAAGGCGATTTCTCGTTGTGCCTCAGCTAACGGCAGCGCACCAGAACAGACTTGGTGGTGCAGGTAGTCTTCTACCTCATCCTTCTCACTCGCCCCTGGGGACACGTTCCGAGGTTGCGGCCAGAGATTGGTCTCGCAGCTCGGACAGCCGCCCAGTTCCAGGGGTATGAGGTGATCAAGTTCGTAATCGTGGATGCTGCCCCTAACCCCGTAAGCCCGCATGAGGTGGTGTTTCATCTCGTTGGTGTACTCGAAGGGCGGTCTGACCGTCGCCGTGTAGCCTGGCCGACAGATGGTCTTTCTGATGTTGCTTTGACTAACGCGCGGATCGATTGCCCCTGGCGTCAAGCCGCGACGCGGCAACACTCCGGGCGGCAGGTTCGTTTGTGCCGATCCGTTTTGAGGATGATCTTGGGCTATCCCAGCAAGACGGTTCAGGAGTTCTCCGTGCTCGGCCGAATGCATATGCCAGAGGTTCTCGCCTAGGAAGGACCCGTAGTGGCGCAATAGGTAGGAGGTAAGAACGAGCAGTAGCAGCAGACGCAGCAGAAATCTCATGGTCGCTCGCGCAGTGGGATGTTCTCGGAGGCGGGTTCCTCTCTGCGCGCCTCCTCTCTCCGACATCGGGCGTCGCACCAGCGATTGAAAGCGAAGATTACAAGCGGGGTGCCGGACAGAGCACCAATGAATGCCGCACCCGGAGTCAGGTGCAGACCGTTTCCAATGCTTACGAACAGAAAAACAAACAGGCAGATAACCAGAGCATAGTTCTTCAGTCTTCCATGCATATCCCGTCCACTCCTTTCACGCCACCTCGGATGCGAGCACGTTGGCCTCGCTGTTTTGACTTGCGGGTACGCCGTTTTCGACCCGTATTTTTTTCCCCTTCGGTGCTCTGGAAAAATGACAATGCAAACAGCCAATGCAGTTCACCGCTTTTGTGATGGCACGGATCGCTTCGTGAAACCGTTTTGGAATTGTGACTTCTTCGCCGGCCAGTGAGTAAAACGTCGGCAATACGGCGCCAGCTTGGCTCTTGTTCTTTCCGGACAGATCCAACTCCAGACGCCCGTGAATGCCACGAAACAAGACTGTCGTCTCCAGCAGAGGTCGCTTGCCGTCGCTTACCTCTCCCGGCCAATGTTGGGTAATCAACAGTTCGTAGGTCCGTTCCTTGCGCAGCATCTCGATTCTCACCAGCGCCGGCGCCACGACGACCGCATGAAGACCGTTCACTCCGATTGCCTCCACTGGATGCAGACACTCGATTGCCTGGCCATCTTCTCGTGCAAAGGTAACGTATCGCCCCAGGTCCCCGACCGCCCCACCGGACTCCAGCCCCCGCACCACATAGCGTTTCGCCAAGTGCTGGTGTTCCAGGCTCACGGGCGAATGGGCAAAGATTCCTCGTTCTTTCAACACTCGCAACGCCTGCCGCGAGAGCCTTAGCCCTACTTGGTCCAACAGTCGCTTCTGCTTCATGTCAGCCACACTCTTCTTCTTCTTATGCAGAACTCCGAACGCGAATCGGACACCCGAGGGCAGCACGGATCATCTCTTTGGTGCAGCCTGCCCAGCATTTGTAAAAACGTGGGTCCTCTATCAGGATGGCCAGGTTGTCGCCACTCCTGTCGTGGCCAGAATCCGCACAGGATGGACAGCGAGCGATGTAGTTCCTTCCAACCTTCCGCACAGCACCAACGTGCGCCAAGATGCGAAAGTCCGACCCGCCACGCCCATGGCTACGTTGAGGTAGAGTGTTCCTGCCCTGTTCCGGAGAAGCGACTGCCGCCGGACGCACCTTTCCGGCAATGTACCTTCGCAGTTCTTCTTCGGTCACTTTCCGCAGACCGTTGAGGTATGCAATCTGGTCCTCCAGCGTGTAATCAGCGCCGTAAAACCAAAATCGGCGATTGGCGCCTCGGTGAATTCCCAGCGGACCGCGAATCGCGTTGCCGAACTCACCGGCTCCTATGGCGTCGTGCTTCGGAAACACCTCGATGCCGTCCGCCAAGCCCACGCCCTTCACCGGCACTCCCAATCTCAAAGCAAGATCATGAATGTAGATTCGGCATTCTTTGGCCAGCAGGGGCGTTGCCAGGAAGATCCAAAGATGACCGCCCCGCTTGCTCATTTCCAGCGCTGGCGCCACCTTGTCCTGTATCAGGTGGTACTGCAGCTTCAGCAGGTCCTCCATGGCGTTCTTGTAATCGGCATCGATGGCGACCCATTTACAGCGTTGGGTCGAGGGGTTGATGGCATACAGGCCCACCGTAATCTTGCCTTCCAAGTGCTGGCGGATGGTCTCATCCGTCAGCATCAGGGGTACGTCCGTTCCTTTCTTACTTGGCCGAAAATAGTAGTGCCGCCCGGTTTCCGGATGCGGCCGCATGGACTGCATCGTGTAGGCGCGGCGGTTCACGAACAGCCGCTGGTAATCCTCGACGAGTTGTCGGGTTGCCCTGATTGTCGTTGCCATAAACCAGTCACCTCCTTTCAGGCAATTTCTCGACTCCGCCGCGCTCTTCTTCGCCTTTACCCACACGGTGTTCTGATGTGGGTGTTGGTAGATAACCCGGAATATTTTTTCTGTCAAACGGCCGCCTCGGGCCGCGTTTCGGGCAACACGATCCAAGGCAAGCCGGCACGCCAAAGTCCTGGACGTTCAATGAGATCGAGGAAGTTACAGTCCTTCAGGAGCATTTCGAGCTGGCTTACGCTGTATCCGCCGAATTGTTCGTCCTCGAAATCCACGACGTACCAGATTCCTTTCTTGCGGTCCAGCACATAGACCGCCCCAGAATCCGAATCTCCGGGGACGAGCAAGAACAGCAGGACGGTTGCCGGCAACTCGATCCAGCGAACGATCTCGGCGTTTTCGGCAACCTTAATTAGTGTGGCTACCGCTGTCTGCAGATCAACGCCGGCATCGACCTGCACAACGGGTTCAACCATCATTCGTCCAAACATCGCGGTTATCCTTTCCGGGCAGTCTGTCCATGTTGTGTTTCGTTGAGGTCAAGACGGAACCAATGGCGCACACCTCGGCTCGCGCAGTGAGGGAGAGGGGGTTAAAGCTTTTGTTTTGTTGGAGCGCTATGGTAAGGAGTTAGGTGAGAGCAGAACGAAGATCGGTCGGTTCACTAGAAGCGCTGTTCTCGTCAAGTGGCATCCCAAGTAAATCGTCCTGAATTGGGGCGGACACATTCGCGAACACTGGTCGGACTTCTCGGGACCAATCTATGCGTTATGCTCACCGCGGATTCTCAGATTTCACCCCGGTGCGTGGGCATTCAGCAATCTGACCATCGCGCCATCTCCAGTTCACTAGAATTGCAAAATGGATGACAACAGCAAACCGGTGCTCCCAAATGGTGCGAAGGGCATAGAAATCGGTGACTTTGTAATTGAGTTCCGCGCCAACAAAATCGTTGCCATGAAGCGCGATACAGGTGAACATTTCACGATTCATGCCGGCGTCAATTCAGGAGTAATCGACATTCATCGGACTTGGACGAATTCTGGGGGGCACGAGGAACATGAGACGATTTTTGCCATTTGCCGTGATCAAATCCCCGCAATCCTCCAAGAAATGAACGTCGCACCGTTGGAACTGATAAAGCTCGTCAGACGATTGCGATTGGGATGGCTCGGCCACCGGCAAATTGGAATTGCCTGGGGCTTTCTCCCGGTTGAACAAGAAGCCATCGCCATAATGACCTACTGCCGACCAAGGCGGAAGCGTCTCGTTTTCGATACGGCGGCTTTCAAGAATCAGATTCTGATTCCCGAATATCTCGATGACATTTGGGACATGCCTGATGGCCCTTTCTCGCTTTGGAAGAAGGGATGCATGATCGGGATCGGCCTGAAATTCAGTAAAGGAGACGAATGGACGAGGCTGCGGTGGATCAAGATACGCGATCTGACGCGTCTTGGTACGCGACTGCAGAAGACCGTGTTTGAAATCGCAGCTCGGCATGCAATTCCTCCCGAGCAATATTACAAATACCCTTTTCTGCGGCCGAAGAAGCCGTAATTCGCTTGAGTAGTCGCCAACAAGGGGCAACGGCAGGTAATTCGAAGACAGCAGCAAGAGGAGATCCGACGCATGCACGAAAATGGAGAAATGACTGCTTCGAATATCTCACTCGATGCACATGTGCGTTCGCGGCAGCTCGAACTGGCAAAGAGTCTGGAGCGCAAGAAAGCGGTTTATCTCGATATCAAGTTCTGGATCATTCTCCGCGACGTGGTCACGGGATTGAGGAGTGATCCGGTAGAGACGGAACTGCTTTCATTGTTGCGCGAAGGCGTAGCTGAAGGAAGACTGTTTTGCCCGATCAGCGACAGCACCTTTGCGGAACTCCTAAAGAAAGCTGATGTGAACAGCCGTGAAGTGACCGCCGGCCTCATCGATGAACTGAGCCTTGGCATCACCCTCATTCCCTACGAACTGCGAGCCGGTACCGAACTGGCCCACTTTCTGCATTCCGCTCGTACTCCGAATGATGTGTATCCTCTTGACCACCTGGTCTGGTCAAAGCTCAGCTATGTGATGGGGTTCTTGCACCCGCATGGAACACCGTTTGATCCAGCGACAGAGCTCTCGATGCAAAAGATGTTTTTTGACTACGCGTGGACACTTTCCATGCGGGAGATGATTCATCGCATCGGCGACCATGCGCTTCCCGACTCCGTGCGCTTTGACACGCTGGCCCAGAGACTCAACGAACTCAACGCACAGCACACAGCGGAGCTACGGAGTTTTGTGCAAACTTATGAAACTGAGGTCCACGGAATATTGGATATCTTCATGGATGTGACCATCGATATCGTGGGCCAAATGGTGTATGAGGAACATGGCAAGGTGCCCCCACTCAGCCCTGAACAGCGCAAAGAAGAAGGAAGGCAATTGCACAATCTACTGTTTGCTGCGTTAAAGATGGAGGCTACCAAGAGGGTTTTGCCGTCTCTTCATATTCCTGCAAGTCTTCATGCGGCGGTCCGTTGGAACAAACAGCAGCGCCTGAAAGCGAACGATTTTCTTGATTTTCGACATGCCGTCGCCGCGTTAGGATATTGCGATGCCTTTTTCACTGAGCGATCTTTGCGATCGCTAATCACCACCAGCCATATAGCGCTCGACCAAATGTATGGGTGTCACGTGGTGGCGAGTTCGGGCGATGCCGTTGCTTGTCTCCGACAGCTCCTGGACCTTCCGGAAAAAGACGCCGAGGGGCCGTCATGAACCAAAGTGCGTTGGGTTCGGCTCCGAACACAGGAGGTCGAGCCGGATAACAATGGCATGATTCGACAATAGTCAGGCCACTCTCGACAAGAAGAAGCAACTCCCGATGAATAAGACACTTTGGGCGATTGATAGTGATCTTGATGACGCAAAGTTTGAAAGACTTTGTGTTGATCTCTTGCGTCGACATGGATTTCTGGACATCACGCCGATTGAGCCTCAGGACGGCGGGCGCGATGCAGAAGAGCTTCCGAGAAAGGGCAGGAGCAGAGAGGGGCATCCTGCATTCTTTCAATTCAGCAAAGAGGAGGATTGGAAGGCAAAGCTCCGCCGCGACGCCAAGAAACTGATTCCTCGCAAAGCGGAGTTTGACACGTTTGTCTTCGTCACCAGCCGAAAAGCACGCGGAGTTGACATTGACGCACTTAGAACCGAATTCCGCGAAAACTACGGCTGGACGCTGATTGTCTTTGCGCGGGAATGGCTGCGCCTTCAACTCGAGGAGGCGCATCCGGATCTCGCCGCAAAGTATCTCGGCACGGATGTCTTGAGTTCTCCGCTCTCGCCTGCAGCCACTGTTCTTTTGACCGAGTCGGGAGATCTGCGGCTCAAGGAAATCAATCGGTTAATCGAAGGCGATCAGACAGATGCTGCTGTTCTGCAGCTCAAGAGGGTGTTGGAGCGGAACCCAGAACGCGCCGATGCTTCACAGCTTCTAGCGTGGGCATATTACAAGATGCACCGTTATGAAGAAGCTCTCGCTGAAATCAACCACACCATTAAGAGAGAGGACCGGACGGAATATCGTTCCATCCGCGCGTGCATTCTTGCAGAAAAAGGGATCCGGGGCGGAGATCGCCCCGCGCTCCTCGAAGCGCGGCGAATCTTCGAGGAATTGCTTACGTCGCAACCGGCGCATACCTGGCACATTTTCTACAACCTCGCTAACGTTCTTGGTGCACTCGGCGACCATGAAGCTGCAATCAAACATTATCAAACTGCAGCCGAACTCGATCAACGACAACCATCCGTCTGGAAGAACTTAGCCAGCGCGTATCATCAGGTAGGCAATCACGAATCAGAGATGAAATGCTTCGATAAGGCTCTTGAATTGGACCCTAAGCAGCCCGAAGCACTTATCTCGAAGGCCAATAGTCTGATACTTGATTTCCAGAAGCCGGAGGAGGCCATTCCGCTCCTTGAGCTCGCTCTTACACTGCATCCTGACACACTGGCACAGTGGCCACACATTTGTTACTGGTTGGCCCTGGCATATGAGCGAGTCGGTTGTTTAGAGAAGGCGCTTGATTATGTTGAGCAGGGATTAGCCCACCGCCCTGGCGACATCGTGACGAAGCGACTCAAATCGCACCTGCTGCGGAAGCTCGCGCGTCGAGACCCATCGTATCTCGCCGGCGCTCACAAGTTCTGGAAAGAGGAGCTTGAAGAAGAGCCGCTTAACTTCGAGGCACGCCGGGAGCTTGTTCGTTCTGCACTGGGCTCCGGAGACCTGGCGGCTGCCTGGCGCCTTATCGATGGATCTTTTGGGGCTCTCGACATCCCTGATGCCTGCTCCCTGAGTCCTTCTACCTTTTCTCCAGAGACATGCCTCCTCGCCTTGCGCTATCTACCCCAGTATGCCCATTTTCGATCCCTGCAACCCGTCTCGGAGTACTGGGATGTGAGTAAGCCGTTATATGACCTCTCTTTCGCCCCGCCGCCCGCAGATCTTGTCGATAAAGCGTTGCGTACGTATTTCGCCGTACCTTTTGGCAGTGGTTGGAGGTTTCTAAATACGGCGAAAGATCAAAACGATCCAGCTACGCTTGGCGCATTTTTCGATATAGTCCGGAACGGAATTCGCATCGCCACCGGTCAAGCGGCACGCTCTCTGGCGCAAGTTGTTCCGGGCAGGAAAGATGGAGTGGAGGGTATAGCGGGCAAGACGACCGAACTCATGATGTTCATGGCGCTGTTGGCCCTTCGCGAGTTTGGGAAACAGCGCGGATACATCATGGGCTACTTTGAAGTACCCGCCGCTGCGAGCGCAGAGGCTCTGCGCTCCTATGACGAGGGCCGTTTGCACAACGATGTCCTGATTGACACGTTCAGCGTCCTCAACGAAGAACTGGCAATACTTCGAACGTGACTCGACGTGGAGATTGCCCCTATGCACTCCGATATCGATGAATCAGTGCACAACACCGCGCCGCTCGAAGGACAGCCGTGCGTATCCCAGCACCCAACCGCACCACTGCTGTACGCACAACTCACATCTGCCGGCACACCAGCTTGCGTAACTAGCGCGCACACCCGCGTGCAACTGCCGAAGCGCCGAACGAAAACGAACTCGCACCGGACACAAGCACCGCTGCACCACGGCTGCACACGATGCGTCCCAACAGGGCACGCCAGTGTCACAGGTGCTCGGTCGCTTCTCGGAGATCGAGGATCTCAACATGGTATAGTCAACCGATAACCGCCGGACTATCAGCAGGTTGCAAGGGATCGATTCACGCCAATTCCACCCTAATCCCACTTCAAATCCACGGCAATAGGTAAATCGGGCTCCATTCTACGAAGCAGATGTGCGCCAGCCATTCGGGCGGGAAAGGTCACGTATGAGTGCGGCGAGAAATGTGGTGGACACCGGCGAGAGATTGCTTTGGACTGGCAAGCAAAGGCAATCAGTGAGGAAATCCTGCCGTAGGCCGAAGTAAATGGGCCGGCGGCACCCTTCGAACTTCTTCACAAGGAACAGCAACAGGTCATAATTCGAAACAAGATACAGGAAGTTGCGGACGTCGGTCTCAGCGTGGATCCTCTTCTGGATCTCCTGGTATCGCCCGTTTGCTTTCTGGGTGCGTTCATACTCAAGGGCGAAGCGGTATTCGTGGTCGTCAATGCGAACCGCCACCACGGCGTCATAATCCTTGACGTATCCAATGTCCGTAAATTCGTTGCGCGACCGGATGTCGGACTCTGGCGTCCAGCGAATGAGCGTGCGCGTTTGCTTGAGCGCGAGGTGAATGTCGTTCAACTCCAGAGCGTGCTGCACGTGACCGTTGGACTCTTTGCCGATGTCCGTCGATCCCGAGTAATACTCTCCTCTGCCAACTAATTCCGACGCTCCAGCTCGCGATATCGAATACACCACGCCGCGGCTCATGGTTGGAATCTCGTGCCGCACGAGCAGGTCGTGAGCCAGAAGCCGTCGTAGGCGGTTGTCAAACGCATTGCGCGACGACGCGCAATAGTCCAGCTTCATGAATTCGTACAACTGAGCGGGCGTGACGAAACTGCTGTGCAGCACGCGGCGGAGCAGTGGGTGATCCCGTATCTCACTCAGCGCGATCATGCCTTTTCGATACCGCATGTGATTGACCCTGCTACTCCGACGCCAGCACAAGCCGCGCAGCCCACGGCCGCCGCTCTTCCGGTTCCAGGACAAATCGGCCCAACTCGGTTTGCATCCAGCTGTGCGTCGGCATCAACAGCATGGCTTCCTGCTGGTCGCGACATTCGCTGAACGAAATGAGCCAAGTGCCGGCTGACCGCCAATCAGTCATCCCAATTGTCAGCTTGCCAACTAGCTGGGCCCGCACTACTACTAGAAAGCCGTCTGGTTTCTCTGCTGCGTCCAAGAGACGCTTGAAAAGGAGTTTGTTCTGTCCCTGCCATACGCACGGTTCCGCGCATTCGAACACACGACCGATCATTTGCGAGGGACGGTTCGGGTTGAATCCTCCACATCCGTTGAACCGGGCGTAGCCTACGATCTGGGGCCGCTGGCGTATTGTTCCCGCGATGTCGATGCCGGTTGTGTTGTAGTACACGCCTCTTGCAAAGCGCCGCAGGTCATCCGGGTTCTTGCCAAACCGCCGGCGCCACACGCTACCGAAATCTGTCACCGCAACCAGCACTCTGCTATGCACCTTTCAGCCGCCGGTTCTCCCGACGCTCGGCGTAAAGTTGCTCCTGCAGATTGTTGATGAGCTGCACTACCTTCGGATCTGCTGCACTCATATCGATGGAAACCGCAGCAGCGCGATTTGGATCTGTCTTTTTCGCCATCGCGTCGAGGCGCACAGACATGTCTGCTATCAGCTTTTCCTTTTCCAGCAGGTCACGCTTGGCTAAATCTCTTTCACGCTTATAAGAGTCCCTCTCATCGGTGACAGAATCCAGTACACCCTTGAGGTTGTTCGCATCCGAACCTGCTCCAGGGATAGACATGCCATGGTCAGCCGCCTCAATCGCCCGGTTGCAGCGTTCAATGTGGTCGTTGTATTTCTGGATCGCCTCGCGCGCCACGCCCCGGGAATATGCGTCGTGGTTGTACAGGTCCGTCATCATCTCCGCCGTAATCCACATGGCGCGGCGGTGGTCGATCCATTGCTTGGTGTACAGCATGGCCATGATCAGCAGCGCAATCGTCGTGCCGAGGCTGTACTTGAAGTACGGGTTGCGTACGCTCTCATCCAGGAACACCTGATGGCGTTCTTCCATCCACGCGCCGTAATCGAAATTGTTGGGATTGAACTGCTTGAGCAGGAACTCGTACCAGGTGTCACCCCGCTGGTACATCGGACGGGCAACCTGTGCTCGGGGCCGTGCGTCGGGCTGCACTTGTTGCTGCCCATGCGATGCTCTTTGAGATTGCCGTTCTTGCTGTGCGATTGCTGGGCCGACCGCCATCAGCCCAACCACTGCAAGTGCGACGGTCGCGAGCGTTCGCTTCATAGGCGTATCAACTTTCCTTATCCACGACGGGCAAACCGCTTGGTCGCCGCCAGTTCAGGCGTTTTGAACCGCAGGTTTGCTCCGGTGGACTGCTCGCGGGACTGTCTCGTTCGCGCGTACAGTTCTGGCTCGAAGCTGGGAATCCGGACGTCGTGTGGCGGGCGGACGTGCAACAACTGGTGCAATGTGCCGCGCGTGTCATCCGTCATCAGAATCTCCATCTGTCCCTTGGGAAGGTTCTTGATGTGTTCATCGAGCGCGCGGGTCTCGCGATCTTCGCTCTCCGTGGCCCGGTCGGTTGCCTCATACTTCTCGTAACCAAACATGCGCCAGCGGTGCATCGATACGCTGCGCCGTGTCACGGTGTGCTCCGCCGAAGCCCGCAGGAAATAGCGGGCTGTCTCTTCGTCGCGGGTACGCAGCGTCAGAGTCGTGTTTGGCGCCGATGTCACGTCTTCCTTAAAGCCCCGGCCAACCTGCATGAGTTGCGGCAGGCTTTGCATCGAGAACAGAAACGCGGTGTGGGTGCCGCGGGCAGTCTGCAGGATCTGTGCAAAGTTGCGGTATCCGAATGGCGCAAACTCGTCCAGCACGACGCTGAACATCGGACGGTTGGTGCGCCGCCGCTGCTCCTCGCTCTCGTACCGCTTGCCCACGACCAGTTGAAGATTTTGCAACAGCATCTTTCCCAGAGCTCGTACCGGTTCGGTATTCTTGTTGACGTTCAACGTGACGAACAGGATCAGCTCCTGCTCGATCACTTCGTCCAGTGACAACAGTTCCTCGTACGGGCCGGTGATCACACTGAGTTCATCATCCAGAAACGTCATGCACTCGTTGACCAAGCCCTGGATCTTCGGCACACGCTCGCGGTCCCCAAACGACTGGTAGAGGTTCTTCACCGACATCTCGAAGTTCAGGCGGCGCTGCACGGGGATGGATGGGTCGTGTTCCAAGCGGTGGCGCGCCTTCTCGACCTGTTCCCGCAATACCTGTTCGTCAATTGCCATGACCAGCACGTCATAGAAATTGAACTTCTGGCCGGTGTGCACCAGCACGCGGACGATATCGGCCAAGTAGTTCAACTGGTGCTTGGCGAAGAACTCGTCATGCAGATTGAAGGAGCCGAAGACCATGTTGACGACAGACATGTAGTCCTCGTCGCTGCAGTAAAACGGGTTATACCGGGCAGAGATATCTGGCCGCGCGGGATTCAGGACTCGTAGCTGATGCAATCGTCCGGCACGGTGAACATGCGGCAGAAGGTCGTAGAAGAACTCGAGATCTCCCTTGCCATCAAAGATCACCATCGGCAACCGGTGTGGATCCTTCGGGGTGCCGACGACTCGCGTCATGTCCTGGGTAATGATGTTCTTTAGGAGCGTGGTCTTGCCGGACCCGGTCATGCCCAGCACGATGCCCTGCATGACGCGCACTCTGTCCGGCCAATACCACGGCTTACCGTGGATGTCGTAGCCAAGAACCACGGCGTCTTGTTTCGAAGCTTCGTCCGTAAACTGTTCGTCCAGTTTGCGGGAGACAACCATCGGTGGATGTGGCCACTGCTCCTCCCGCCGAGAACGTGCGGTGGCAATCAGGATGGTAGAGCCAACGCTGGCCAAGCCGCCCAGAGCCAGGTAGCAGGCCAACTCGGCAATCTGGCGGTTCGTGAAGAAGAAACGCTCGCGGGCCACATACCAGGCGAACCAGCAGACTGCCATAAGAACGAGGGCGACCACGATCTCCATGCTTTCCAGAACTGGTGGATTCTGCTGGCGGTGGACGTACGAGTCGCGCATCATTGCACCGCCGCCACCACGCGATCCAGGTAGACTGCACACATCTGCACCGCAGCTACTGCTACTGCCCATCGCCAGAGGCGCACAAATGCCCGCCGATTGTGCAGACAATCATCAATGTCCCAGGTCCTGCGTGGTAGCAGCATCAGGACGATTCGATAAATGAGTACGGCCACTGCTCCCAGCAGCCAGCACTGGGGCAAAGTGGCTGCCGTCCATTGGCCGACAAGGCTGGCCTGTGTCCCCGAGTGAGCGCGCGCGGTGCCGGGCAGCCACAGCCAGTACACACACGCACCTTCCAGCGTAATGGCCAGTAGCATCGCAGCGAAGACAACGAATGCCTCAATCTGGCGAAGGTTTAATGTCGTGTCTTTCGGGCCGCGAATCTCCGTGTTTTCCATAGGTCTCTGCCTCTCAATGCCTTTTCATCTTTGGGCTCAACACCCAGCGCATCAGAAACCCCAGAACGCCGCAGAACACGAACCCGCACGAGAGGCCCAAGTGAAAGGCGTTGTTCTCTGGCCGGTACAAATACAGCCAAGCCAGCCGAGCCAAGCCGAACATCAGGAAAGCCCAAAACAGAAACTCCCAGTCGCGAATCAGCTCTTGCGCATCGCTGCCCATCTCGCGTGGGGTGTGAGGTCTCACGTCGTTGGCATCGGTTTGGTCGTCCATACTCTTAGCCTTACAGCAGGTTGTTGAAGTAACTGAAACAGCCGAGCACTAGAGCAGACACCAGACAGAACAGCACAAACCAGCGACTGGGTGGCCTTGTGGCTTTCCCGTCAAACGGGTTGGCTGGTTCGAGCATTGCGTCGCGCATGGCTTTGCCGAAGCCAACGTCCGGCCGATTACGCATGTATTGGCGTAGCGCCTCGTAAACCTGTTTGCCTCTAACTCGTTCCGTCATCACTCGACGTCCATACTCGTGTCACTTGCTAGCGCACCAGAAACGCAGTTACCTGCGACTGCTGGCCATGGTGCAAAGCGTCCCCGGATTGATTGGGGCTGGGAAACTGCAAGCGCAGAATCGTCGGGTTCGGGCTTGATGCCACCTGCAAAGCCACTACGCCAACCACCTCCTCGCCCGGGGCGATGCGCACAGACTGTACCTGCCCATCCAAAACCTTCACCGGAGTTTCTTGTTTGACTTTGAGTTTGGTTATTTGCTCATCACCAAGCTGCGAGTTGACAAAGCCATACAGCGACTGCGGAGAGCGCACCCCGTCCAGCTGGTACACCTGCGGGGTGTCGATGCTGTACGGCTGAGCGCTGTGATTACAGACGGCGTAACGAATCAGCAGGTGGCCATCTTTTTCATACAGGTCGCTGATCCAGACCTCGAGTGGCTTCGAGGCTCGCTGCTTCGAAGGCAACATTCGGACCGGCTTTCCCGCGAGCAGTAGTTCGGTGATCGACGGCGAAACCGGGGCAGGAGAATTCGTATTTGCCGGTTTCACTGGGTCCGCGGCGTGCACCGGCTTCTGGTCGATGGCAAAGTCCATGGTTGCCACTGAACCCGCGGGCTCCAGTTCGTAGTTCAGGCGCTGACTTGCCGTCCAGATGAACAGGTTGGTTGCGGCATCTGCTTCCGTGGGCTGAACAAATACCTTGTTTTCCCGCCACTCGACCTTGAACGAAGGGCTGCCGGCGGCCACCTCAATAACCGGGTCGCCGACCTCGATGACAGTGAGGTGGTTGAGTGCCGTCTTCAGATGCACGATTCGGGTGCGATCACTGGTTTCGATTCCAATCTTCTGGGCAACAAGTGGGACAACGGTTGCTGCCAGCACTAGCAGAGTCAGCGCGATGCGTTTCATAGTTCGCTTCCTTCTTCCTTTGCTCCGTTCCGGGTGAAGCCCAGGAGACTTCGGGGGGAAAGTCTCCTGGACGGTTGTGGTTAGTTGGTTTCAAGCAGCGGAACAACGCCTCTATTGGGGAGTTGCGGCCGCTGTTGGGTGTCGGGAAAGATCACCTTCCCGTTGCGTATCGCGCTGCGTCCCGCCTTGATCGGGAATTTCCGGACTCGCTCTAGCACGACGGGCGAGCCTTTTTCATCGCGATCGGTGAACACCTCTCCTGTCTTCGTGACTTGCGCTATGAAGATCAGGCGTTCAACGATCTGCCCATTGGTTTGTGTGAAGGGTTGAACCAGGAAGATCCGCCCTTCCGAGTCGATTTCCACTTCGCCGTCGCACAGGCCGGGAACTTCCACGGTGACTGGACGGCCACCGGTGCGCTCCGCGATCTGATTGACAACTTCTTGCGGAAAGCTGTAGAACACGATCGATCCGGTCCCGGTCACCGCGTTCGGGTCCGGAGCTGCCCGTCTTTCCCTGCACACGATCGCGTGCAAGGCCGACAGATAGGACAATCGGGTTCCATTCTTGCTGCTGCTCCATTTCTGAAGCCCGTTTACCAGCGCCTTAAGCTCTTCTCCCGCCCGTTTTTCGTAAGCGTTTAACGCCGCGGAAGCCTGGTTTCGCCGAAAGAAAAGCTGCTTGCGAGCCTCGGCGTCGTGCTTGTTCGCCTCGATGTCCGCATTGGCTTTCTCCAGGTCAGCAATGAGCTGTTGACGCCGGCCCATGATTTCGGTCACGCGGCTCCCGTAGTACCGGTTGACCACGAAGCACTCCTGATAGATCTCCGGGGTGAAGCTCTGTCCTCCGATCACTCCCCGGAAATCGCTCAAGCGGGCCGTCGCGGCACTGCCAAAGAACCGCCCCAGTTCCTTGCGGATGAAGTTGTACAGTCTCCCGACCTTATCGTTGCCATCGACATCCAGATGCTCGTCCATGTCTTCGATCCGGCGTTTCTGTTTCAGCTTCAGCCAAGGCGCTGTAGGCACATCGTTGCGGATAGTGCGGATCACCTCCTGATCGGGTTGGGTACCGTGCTTCAGCTGATCCAGCGCATTCTGAAGCTGGTCCACCAACTCCCGTGCCAAATCGGGCCTTCCTTTCGCCAGGCACGAAGTCTTCAAATCGGTTATGGCACCGATCTGATTTCCGCGGGCCTGCATGGAAACTTGCGGAAGGTTCCACCATGGACTCGGAGGTTTCGGGTTCTTGGTCTTAACGGCAGAGTGTTGTTCCTCGTAGGCGAACCGGTCTGCGACGAACCGTGGAAAACGGTTGTCCTCGACCAGGCAAACCATATCGAAGTCAAAGTCACCGCCGTTTCTGGAAGCGGTTTCCGAATGAAGGACCAGCGTGCCTCTCAGCTGCAGTTGCTCCGTAGCAACGGCAGCGACACCTTCCGTCGAAAGCTGGCATCCACGTTGTTCGAGGTGCTGCGCCAACAGGCGAACGGTGTCTTCCACTGAGAGGATTTCGGCCGGCAGGAGGTCTTCTTTCATCCGGATGGGATAGCGCACGACCAGACCACGTCGGCAACTTGATTCGGCGATAGCGCTGGTCTTTGGGATCCAATCCGAACCGCAGACCACTTGTCCTTCATGCAGGAAGAGGTAGCCATCGTCTGCGAGCGCGAACCCGGGAAGATGGAAGCCGCCACTGGTGCAGAGGCGATACGCCCATTTCATCAACACCCGCTGGAGGTGATGCTGAATGAACGGATGCCTCAACATGTACCCGGTAGCGTCGGCAATCAGAGCTGCCTGCGCCACCGTGTATTCGTTCGAGGTGTAGTCAGGATCGGTTTCTTCGCCGGGCTCCAGTACTCGTTGACTCTCTTGCGTGCCCAGCAACTGAAACAGCTCCGTGAAGTTGTTCGCTTCGAAGGCCTGCCGCACTTTCTCGATTTGGCCGAGAGCGTACGGTTTGATTTCCAGTTCGATCGAGTCTTCCGGCGCGTGTTCCAGCAGGGTGTAACTCGAATTGAATTCGAGATTGCGGGAGACGTCACGAAAGCCGACCATGACCGGGCCGCGGAAGGTGTGCGCTTGACGATCTCCCATGAGCGATCGAATCGTCTGCGACACTCTTCCCTGGTACTTGGGCTTCACGCACGATCTGGGCAGGATGATGTCCGCATCAAGATGCCGGGCAACTTCATCTGCCATGACCTTGAACGCGCCCTTCGCCTGGGTCTTGTCGAACGCCAGACGAAATTGATAGAAGCGATGCGCTCCGATTCGCCTGCCTTGAATCCTGCGCTTCGCCTGTTCGACCAGCGCCGTTTCTTCTGCGTCGGTCAACGGAAGGTCCTGCTGCTCTTCAGATCGCTCGGCAATCCGCTGCGCATGCAGTCTCTCCGTCTCCCTGGCCAGAAGTTCGGACTGGTGCTTTTGCTGGAGTTTCCGGAACAACGACTGTGAGATCCATCCTCGGCAGTCATTGGTGCCGAATTCATGATCATCGACCACCATGACGCGGCAATCTGGCGCCTCGCCGAGAACCTTGCACGAGGACACCAGGATCCCGAAATAGGTGATCGCAGCCTGCGGCGAGAAGCGAAACCTCTCCCCAAGCGTCTTCTCGAAGGAACTCTCGACCGCGTAGAACTTACCATTCTTTGCGCTGCCGCTAGCTCCAACCAAGCTGTAACGAATGCCATCAATCTCGATCCTGGTGAGCGCTTGCTCTACCATGGCCTGCTCGCATGAAGCCAACGGCTCCACTGGCACATCGACCGTTGCCACGCGAATGCCGGGGTATAGTCCATGCAAGAGGCTGTTGGTGAGTTGCGCTTCCCGATCCAGTTTCATGGTCTTCTTCGATACGTTTCCATTACGGTCAAGTTCGAGCGCCAACACCGGGATGGCGCCGCAATTCGTAGCATTTGGCATTGCGAATCTCCTTTAAGCTGTTGCAAGGACAGCCGGAGGAGACGGCTCGTGCCAGTCTCTTCGCTGCCCTCGCCGAAAACCGAACCAACAGATTTCGGCCAGGCAGCAAAGCGCCGGCCAACACGAGTTGTAGTTGCTACGCCTTGTTAGTCCTCACTGCGTCAGGATTCCAGTAGCTTCTGGAGCATTGCCGTAGCCCGCTCAAGAAACCGCGTGACCTGCGCAGCCTGGACCATAACCACTCTCCTAATGCCCACAGCCAACACAGCACAGCCGTAAGCAGGAAAGCCAAAAGTGCTCCCATCAGCAAATCCGAAATGCTCAGGGGCACATACTGAAAGTGCTGCCGGACCAACACAAACAGCTCGAACAGCAGAATTGGTCCGCAGACTTTCGCTACAGTGAAGAACCAACGTCGGAACAGCACCCGAAACCGTTGCTTCACCATCTCTTCCTCCTTTTCTCTCCGCGTGGTGCCAGAACAGAAAGGAGGGCGCTCGCGCGGTCCCTTCGCGTCCTGGTCGAAAACGTTATCGGTTCCCGGCCAGGCTCGCGAAACGAACCAGACCAGCACTCAACCGCAATCAGCTTGCGGATCGCTCACCACAGATCAACATCATCTGTAAATGAAGCCAGTGCCATAAAAACTTCTAGCCTCTACTTGCCGTTGACGGCTTCTTTGTTCAGTTGCGGCTTCCTTCCCGCAAAATCCGGCACCACACGAAACTCCTGAACTTCGTAGTAGGTGACGCCCAAGCGGAGCGCCTCGACCAGTGCTTCGCCTTCACTCGTCACCTCCCGATCCAAAGCCGGGGTGCCGTCGGTGTGGTTAGCCTTGGCCAGGAAATAGCGCGCCTTTCCACTGGTTCCCTCGTCCGCGATGGTACGAGAACGTCTTGTTCGGGTTACTGTTGCTTCGGTGCCGCCGTCAGTCCTGGTCGCTTTTCCGGTCGGAACGGTGTCCGCGGTTGTACTTGTCATCCTCGACTCCTATTGCCTGAAACCCGTGTCAACTTGCGTGTTGCCACTGCCGGATGCATCAGATTGCCTCTGGCTGGGCACCTTCTACTTGTCGAGATCGCTCTTTTGTTCAAGCCCGTTGTTCCGCTCACCGACCATTTGTTGCTCGGAGTACTCGGCCACCAGCAGTCCGCTGGGATTGAATTCACTTCGCCGCTCCTCGACCAGCCGTATGTTGTACTGACCAACAATGCGGTCCGTCACCTCCGCACCGCTCTTCACCTTGTGTACTTCCTTGACTCCGAACACGACGTAATCCCAGGGCGCGCTCTTGGAGCGCTCGATCGAGCGAATTCGGAGATCCGAGATGATGTGGTCTTCCTGAATCTTGCCCACGGTATCGTCGTCGCGCAGCTTGTTCAGGGTGAAGGTCCGCAAGTTGTTTGTCATCATGTTTAGCGACTCAGCGAGGTTGCGGGGCGCGGAGTCCGGCGTATATGAGAGGTAGTGTTCGAGGAACCGCCGAACGACGGCTTTGCCTTCCAAGTCCGTCGGAGCGACGCCCTCGGAGGCAGTTGCATCCGAACCCGCTGCCTGCGCCGACAACACCATCGCCATCTGCGAGGTCCGGTCTTGCCTTGCGCCACCGCCCACCACCATTGCATTTCCATCCTTATCTACGCGGATGACCGTGGGTGGCTGGATGCGGACATAAATCGCGAACCCGAGCGAACTGAGCGCGATCACAGCAAACAAGATCGCCAGAAACATGGCGCGATTGGCGTATGCGCGCAACATACCGTCGTGTTCGTAATACCTGGTGAAGCTGGCGATCTCCGGTGCTTCTCTCCTCGACTGTGGTTTTTTCATGATTCCGCACCCATCCCTGCCCAACGCATGGTTCTGCCAACCACGTGTCCGGCTTGCCAAGCCGCGAAACCGGCAAGGCTGCGGCCGTTGTAGCCACTGGCTGGTTGCCCGGTAACAGAAGGCGATCCCGGATCGGAAGGATCTTCACTATTGCCCTGTGGAGCAGAATGAACTGCTCCAGTAGAAGGGGCCTCACCGCCAGCGGACATCGTCGCAACGGTTGTGCCATTGACCCCATCGAGACTCGGCGGTGTGGGTGGTCTTGACCCGCCGGTCACGGCGCCTCCACCAGGACCTTGGCCGACCACTCCGCTACCTTGACTGGGAGCTCCGGAACCACCGGACGGGGGAGATGGCGGGCCGCCGGATGCCGCCTGCCGTCCTGCAGCCAGACCGCCTCCGCCTGCGGATGCCAGTCCCGACGCCACAGCTCCAGCGGTCATTACTCCACTGATCACTGTCATCAGGGTGCTGCCAACGTCGCCACGAACGATGCGGCTTGCGATAAAGGGGATCAGGGCAATCATGATCGACAGCAGCACGCTGGCCACGCTCATCACGATCATCTGGCTGGAACCGACGAATGCTTTCAGAAACGATCCGTTAAACTGCATTGGGTCGGTGATCTGCAGCGCGGACATCAGCGATTGCAAGATTGCGTATAAGAGGCCCCAGCATTGGAAGATCATCATGTTCACGAAGTAGGTTCTGCCCACTTGGCCGAGTCCACGGGATGGGATCAAGGCCAGGACAAACGGACCGACGACATACAAGATCGATCCGTACAGCGCATAGAACAACGTGAACAAGGTGTAGGTGAAGGGGAGGATTAAGTAACCGATCAGCGTTATCAGCCCAGCAACGATGGCCGAGATGCCGCCGGTTACCCAGTTCCAGAGAGCTGAAAACCAGTTTGGATTGCTCTGCCACGCCTGTGAAAGGCTATTGTTCCAGTTCTGAATTACGTCGAGACCGCCAGAGAGGTTGTAAATGCCATCGGCCACACTGTTGAACATGGTGTTCACTGCACGAAAAGCACTTTGGTAATTCAGGAACACCAGTCCCAAGACCAAATACTTGACCGCAGCCACACCGAGGAGCCTTACGTCTCCGCCGTTGCTATAGGCTTCATAGACTGACCACAACAGACTGAGGATTAGAACGACACCCGCGATTTGCAGCACAGCCGTCGTGATCCCTTGCTGGTCAATACCGTTCAGTCCGGTTCGTAGTAACTGCTCGAAGTAAAAACTTGGCATAGCATCTTCCTTTATTCGTGACTCACTGGTGCTGCATCAGATTGGCCAGAGCCTGACGCAGGCTGGTGGTGTTCGTTGCTCCCATCTTGATGTCGGCGCTGGCATCGGCGAGATCGATCGCGCGCAAGCGCATGAGGTCCGCCGTGGCTGACTGGGTGTAGGCGTTCGCCCGGATCAACCAAGCGTCCGCCTGCGCCTCGATAATCGGAGCGCTGCCGGGTGCTGCCGTCTGAATGCTTTGGTTGAGCTGACTCGCTGCCTGAAGTTCCAGATCGGCCAACGCATCGATCTCGATGGCTCGCTTCATTGCCGCCTGGGCGGCAGCATCTGTCATGTCCACCATGTTCAGCACTTGCGGCGACGCGCCAGTGGGCGCCGGAACTGGACCGTAGAGAGCCGTGTACGCACTAGATGTTTGCCCAATCTGATTGGGGTTGCGTGAAAGCAGCACCTGCTCCAACTGTTGTGAGATTGGCAAGGTGGCGCTGTTGACCGGTATGTGCATCAGGTTCTGAATCTGGTTGTAGTTTCCTTGGAGAACTCCTACCAGATTTCGCGCTTGGTTGATCAGATTCTGTGGCCACACCACGGCCTGCTGAAACTGCTGCATGGCTTTGTCCACGCCCAGGATCTGGTTCAGTCCTCCTCCAACCACTTTCGTCAACGCCGACTGAATGCTCGACAGCCCTGCCACCAACATGGCGCAACATGGGGAAAGGATTTGTGCCCTTGCCGGCCAGGGTGCCGTGAACACAAGAACCAGTGCGAGAATTCCTGCACGGAGTTTGTGACCGAATAGCCAGTTCTTAGTGGTCTTGAGCAATTCTATGAATCTCGTCATGCGTTGCCTTCCTTCTCCCTTACTGGTGCTGCAATAGGTTCACGAGCACTCCACGTAGCGTCGTTGTGTTGGTTGCGCTCTCTTTGCGAAGCGTGTTGCGATGTGCGATGCGAGCTGCTTCCTGCCGCAGTTCGGCGGCCAGGAGCTTTTGCGTCAGAGCCTGAGCGTGAATGCCCGAGGTGATTGCCGTCGCGGTTAAGAACGGAGCAGAGCCTGGGGCTGCTTGGCTGGCGGAATTCTCGATCGTGTCCGCGGATTGAAGTTCTATGTCCGTTGCCTGGTCCCCTGCCTTCAACGTCTTCAAATTGTCGAGAGCCAGAGCATCATCCATGTCCGACATGGCACGATCACCCGGATTGGCGGAGGTCGTAATCGGGATTGCGCCATAGGTGCTAGCGAAGGTCGCTGTCAAACTGGGGAAATTGGTTACCTGATGGTCCCGTATGACAGACTCAAGGGCTTGCGGGTTAGGCAAGGTGGCGCTGTTGAGCTTTATGTGGAAGATGTTGCTCATCAGGTTGCGGTACAGTCCGATCATTCGCGTGACCTGCGCTCTGGCCTGATTGATCAACTGCTGCGGCCAGACGACGGTCTGCTGCAAATTGTTCATAGCGGTCCGTACCGTGTTGATCCCGTTTAGCGCGGTGTGGATCACCCCATTGATTACATTGAGGACCGCTTGAATCTCTTGCAGTAGCCCTATTTGCGCTTGTGCTGGCTGCGGCGCTCCCACGAGGGTCACAACCATGATGCCGGCAAGCGTCACGGCCAGCAGTCGTCGCCGGTTCTGCACTACCACCACGAACCACGTAAACGCTCCAAAAAACACCGCGTACCCGAGAACCTGCATTTCCTCGATCCTCCCGAAGCAACTCAAAGCCTTGAGTGCTCCCCGATTTCTTTATCCATTGCCGCTGCAACCTCAGCCACTACATTCACCTTGCCGGAGATTTCTTCCGGAAGGGGCAGAACGTCCGCCAAGCCCTGGGGGAACTTCCTGGACAGCTCCTGGTAGCACTGCAGCAGCGGCTTTCCTTGGTGTTCCTTCAAGAACCAGCTGCGGTATTTCCTTTCCCGCGGAAACGTTGTACAGATCCAGTACGACAATGGCGTAGGAACAATCCGGATCGTCTGGGTCGTCTCGGCCTTCTCTCCAATCGCCAGCAGCACCTCGGCGCTGCGCCCTTTTCGCGGAGCGCCGAATCCCTTCACTTGGTTAACTGCTACCGGGTTAAGGTTCAGGTGTGTGATCAGAGGGGTTACATCGCCGGGCTGCTGCCCGATAATCTTCGTACTCGCGTTCTTCAAAATGCCGGGTCCGTGGACTCGCGGTTGAAACTCCGTGCCCACGAAGTCTTCAACCGTTTGGCTGATGCCCCACACACTTGAGTTCCGCTTGCGAGCCGTCCGATAAAGTTGCACCACCTCGGGTGCCAGAGCCGCTGAGTCAAGAAGAAACCAGCACTCGTCGAGTACCGTGATGCTGGGGCGCCCGGTTTTTCCGGTGGCGCGAGCAGACATAGCAGTCGCGATCAACATGCTCATCGCCGTCTCAAGTCTTGGATCGGAGCTGAGTCCTTCCACGTTGAAGAACAGCCAATCGCTGTCCAAGCGCATCGTTGTCGGTTGGTCAAACAGCTTGGCGTAGATGCCGCCTTCGGTCCACGACCGCAGCTTGATCGCCGCCAGGTGCGCCTCATCGATCGTGCGTTGCATCTTCTCGGCGTCACGCCAATTGGCGAGTTCCTCTCGCAGATCGTTGTAGGTCGGAATCGGATTGGAATACCGAATTGAGCAGCGCTTGTAGACACGCACGATCGCATCGGTGAGCACGTTGTCCAGCAGCGAAGTGTCTGAGTTATGACTGTCGCCGAGCATGTGGCGCGTCAGATTCTTCAAAAAGGCCGTCTTTTCATTACTGGGAACATGCTCGCCTTCCGGGAGGTCCCACGGATTCAGGGTTTCTCTGCCGTCCAGATCGACATTGATCACACGGCCACCCATCAGATCGACCAGCGGCTCGTAAGAATCCCCACGCTCCAGAATCGACACCAGCGGACGGGCACGCGCCATCATCAGCAGCTTGAGCTGCGCGAGGAACGTCTTGCCTCCACCGCTTTTCGCCATGATCAGCATGTTCGCGTCGCCCAGCCCGGAATCGAACGGCGAGAACGGTATGAGCTGGCGGTACGGAGTCTCAAACAGCATCAACGGAGAATTGGGCGTCCCTTTCCATGGCATCTCCACAGGAAGGAGGTCGGCGGCGTGCAGGGTGAGGACATCCTTTTCTCGCTTGTTGATCTCACCCAGTCCCGGAAGACTGGAGAAGAAGAAGCGCTTTTGCGCCAATGTCTCCGGAATCCCGCGTGCGCCGTTCATGCGGCCGATGGCGTGCAACACCCTCTGCCGACGATCGGCAAGAGTGCGTTCTGCTTGTTCCGCTTCAAAGCGATTGCGGGTTGGCCGTGAGGTGCGGACGGCAATGGTCAGGCTGAGCTGGCAGGATTTCAGCGAGCTCGAGATTAACTCCTGCAAGACTTTGATCAGTTGATGCTCCGCCACCTGGGCATCCACATTGAGCCGGAACCCTCCGTGGATGTCCTTCTGTGCCGCCGTCATTTTGCGCAGCCGGCTCTTGTACTGCTTCACCGCTTTTGCCTGATCGGGAAGTACAACTTCGGCGTTGATGATGATCGGGAAGTCCATCACCACCAGTTCCCGCAACACCCCAGGGAAGGTGGCGTCGGGAAGGTCTTTCAGGCTAATGAACGAGTACAGCAGCCCGCCGATCTTGAGGTGCTCATCGAGTTCGTCCTCAATATTGACGCTGGCCATCTGACTTCGCGCGCTCTCATACACCAGCGATTCTGCCGGAGAAAGGAACGGCCGTTTTTCGTTCACCAACGGATTGAGGGCTCGTTTAACATCCAGGAAAATATCGTTTTGCGTCAACCGCTCGATCTTCATGCCCGTGGCTTGCAGTGTGGCCTCAACTCCGGACATGAGGCTGTTGAACTCCGCAACCAGGTCCTCATGCTCTCGCCGGCTGCGCTCGATGCATTTGTTGGCCGACATGCTGAAGCTCGGGCCACGCATCTTCTTTTTCCACTCCAATTCCGGCGACTGGTGGTGGATGCGTGGGTCCCAGATGAAGTAAAAGTGCAGCAGGTGTTGCAGGTAATAACCCTCCGCGTTTTTCTTCAGCCAGACATCGGACTGTTCGCGGTCCACTGCCTGCAAAACTGCATTGGGGTTTTGTTGTTCGCGGTTGTAGCGTGCGATTAGATCGTCAGCTCCTTCGGCAATCTCAAATCGCACTTGCAATCGCATGGATCTCTCCGGCAAGGAGCGGATCAGGGCTTCAAGTACCAGCTTTGTCCGGTTCCGCTCCTCATCGCTCGCATAGTACGAGTGATTACCGCTCACCCTGTATCCGGCGACGAATGACCCGTTGAGTTGAATTAACAGATCATCGGCAAGATCACGGACTTTTAGTTGCTCGCACAGCGGCGGTTGAGCCAGTGACTTCTGGTACTGTTCCATCTTTAACGGCATCGCCAGCTCCCTAGTCCTTGATGTATTCGCGAGTTAGTTCCCGGTCTCGCTCCAGTGCCGAGTAAACGTGAGGCTTGGTGTGGAACAGCACCCAGTCCAGCAGATACCCACGCTGCTTGCCATACTTGAAGAGCATCAGAGCAGGCACACTCAGGATGGGCACCAGGTATTGCAGCACCATATTCATCGGCAGGCCGAACATCTCGCGGTTCATGAACCTGCCGCAAATGTTCATCATGACCGCCACCGCGAGGATGGCGAACAGGTCTTCCGCTTCGAGTCCGAAGAAGGTGACCCTGGTTCGCAAGTTCCGGTATATCGGTGTTACATCGAGCGCCATTGTTTCTCTCTCCTAAGTCACTCCGCCTGTCCCATGAGCTACGAAAAACTCAGCCAGGCGAAGCAAGCCTGAAACCATGAGGCACAGAGCCGCCGTTACAAAGTGGCGCAGCCAGCCGCTGGTGGGATGAACCAGTGAGAAGATTCCCAATCGCAGCGCCATTGCCGCGACCTGGGACGCTGCATAGACGGGCAAAATGACATTCGCCACCCAATCGATCAGGGTCCTGATCGAAATCCAGTACAGATCGGGGTTGTTCCAAGCCGCTTGCGAAGCGAACGTCTCAAACGCTCTCGTCAATCCTGAAACCAACAGACAGGCCAATGCCCCATACATGCTGTGCGAGAATTCCTGTCCTTTAGAAAACTGCAAAATGGCGATGATGATGAAGGCCGCGGCAATCGTGGGCATGATCACGTTGCCCATCCAGTTCGCCAGATGAAGGATTCCGTTGTCGAAAGTCATGTTCCCGAGGTTCATTCGCACTCCTACATCATCGAAATCAGCAGTTTCCAAACGGCTGAGACCGTGAGCAGCGCTAGCGCAACAGCGACCAGTCGCATGAATGGCTTTCTGGTCGCAAAGTTCAAAATCGCTCCCACCAGCGCAAGTACGGCAGCGATCGGCATAATCGTCCCGACCAGGTGGTTCCATAGACTGTCCAAAACATCGACAGTCGCGTACTGCGTTCCGGTGTTGTAGCTCTGAAGCAGGTTGTAGGTGGTCTGGGTGCCAAGCAGGAACATGGCTGCCAGAATCGACGGCAGCGGATGTTGACCTGAGGCAGCGTCCAGGATGGCACGCAATACTAAGAACGCCGCCAGTGTCGGCACCAGTCGCTGCACCACGAAGTTGGCCACGAATTGCGCCACGTCTGACTGAAGGTTCGCCAGCCATCCGGTCGCAATTCCCCCACTGGGCAATGGCACAGGTACTCCGAACGAGGTAAACCAACTCAAAAGAGGCTGCAGCGTCAGGAATACGACTGCCCAAAACATCCACTTGGTGAATCCTCCGCCGATGGCGAACGTCATCGTTCCCTCGCGCCGCAAATTGACCCCGGCAATCACCAGGGACAGCAGCGCGGCTGATGGGGCCAGCAAAAGCAGGACCGAGATAATGTCGTTGAGCAGCTGCGGCGTTGCCATCTGTCCTATTCCCCAAGTTGGGACTTACATCGAGAAGAAGAAGCATCCTGGTTATAGGCAGCCCGCATTGCTTCACAGCCGTTGCGGGCTGCCTGGTTGACGTGCGGCCCTTTACTCGTGGACGCACGGCTAAGTCACTCCGCCCGTTCCGTTTGTGATCCAGAACTCGACCAAGCGCGTGACACCTGACACAGCAAGTAGAGCTCCGGCTGCGAACAACCATCGCCCAAAGCCGCGTCCCGTCAGCCACGACACGACGGCACCAAGTACCGCGCCGCCGGCGCCGACCGGTGCGATCACGTTGCCGATCCAGTTAATGAAGTTCAGGAAGCTGCCTTCCGGTTGGGCGCCGGTCTGTCCTTGAACAGCCACATTGAATTGCGGAGAGCTGCCGAGGTTCTGCGCGGCCACAAACTGCACAACGACCAACAGCGTGATGGCCAGCACAACCAGAGGTTTCTTCCATCCGAGATCTGCCTTAAATTTCCTCACCAAAGATTTCTCCTTTCCCAGACTCGTCGATTGCCTCGCCGCTCGCCAAAATTGGCGGCAGAAAAGTGATCGATGTGCGAGGGAAAGTAGCGGTGAAACAAGAAACTGTCAAACGGGCGCGAATTTAGCGGGGATGACAGACCCTAGGATCAGAAAGATAAGTAATGGAGAGAGGAGTAATACGGGGTCCGGGTGCTTAGCTATTGCAACCCGGTATTGTCCAATTGGGCCACGTCGCCGCGAACACGTTCGATGGCCTTCTCGAAATCGGACCAGTTCAGGGGTGGCAGTTGATCGCTGTTGGCAATTCGATTGAAAGCCAGGCGCTTTGCGGCCGTGCAAATCGCCTGGAGATCCGCTGGCGCCAATCCGATCAGCCGCTTGCCGATGTCTTCAATAGTCAATCCTGCTTCCAATCGAACGCCCTTGAGGTAGAGCCTGAGCAGTTGCACTCTCTGTGCAGGGTCTGGAGGTGGGATCAGAATTTTCTCAGAGAACCGGCCGCCCCTGAGTACTCGGGGATCGATGTTTTCCGGATGATTGGTAGTGCCGACCAGAAACACATTGTTTTCCGGCTGCAAGCTGCTGATTTCCGTAAGGAATTGTTCCACGAGCTGAATGTCGTGCTGAGCCAGGTAGCGGTTGGTCGCCGGCAACAGCCCATCCATTTCATCGAGGAAGATGATTGCGGGACTGTGTTCCTTGGCGCGCGCGAAAACAGCGGCCACACGCTTGACCGAATCTCCGACGCCTCCGCCCAAAACGCTGGCGGCGGTCAGCGGATAGAAGCTACGTTTCGTTTGACTCGCGATCAGGGTCGCAATCAACGTCTTTCCTGTTCCTGGCGGACCGATCAACAGCAAACCCGTTGGGATCTGCAACCCCAAAGAATGAGTTCGCGTTGGGTCTTCGAGTAGGCGAATGAGCGACTTTAGGTCCTGCTTGACGGATTCCGCGATGACGACATCGTCCCATTCCACGCGCTCCAGCTGTGGCCGGTCCCTACCGCCGTTTGCATCCAGAGCCCGCCGCAAATCCTTTGATTCGATCTTCCGGTTGTCCGTCAGAGCGTAGTTTGCTGCCTGATCTACCAGAGCGCGCAACTTGGCTGCACCGGCTCCCGGCGTCCGGCGTGCGAATTCCTGCAGGTCGAATCGTTTCCACGGTTTCTTGCTGAGCTGCGCTTCCAGAATCTTCACTCGCGTGGCTTCGTCTGGAAGATCGACACGCACTTTTATGTCAAATCTCCCTTCCCGAATTAGCGCTTCATCGAGGCCATCCAGACGGTTGGTCGCGGCCATCAACACAAAGCCGCTGATCGCGCGGTATTGATCGATCGCGCTCATCAGGGCCATGGTGATGTTGTTGAACTCACGTCCCGCCCCGCCTGGGTCGCTAAAGGCGTCCTGCCGCCCGCCTCCAATCGTGTCGATCTAGTCGATGAAGAAGAGGACGGGCTTGCGGCCTGCTGCCTGTGCGAACACTCCCTGAATGTTCTCGCCAGTCGCTCCAATCCAGCGGTTCAGCAGTTTCGGCGCGGATATGTATTCGAAGTGCAGACCGAACTCGCCTGCGGTCGCTCTCGCCAAAAATGTCTTTCCGGTTCCGCGCGGGCCGTATAAGAGAACTCCATTTCTCACCAACCCGTAACGCTGGTACTTCCCAGGATCCAGATGTCCCTGCACTACCTCGCGGATTTGTTCCTTTGCCTCTTCCATGCCCCCGACATCAGCGAACCGCTCCGCTGGCACATTACGAACCGCCTCGACCGGTCTGGGTGCCGGTCGCTGAACCGGGCCGCCCATAGCGACGGGGACTGCTCCAGTGCTTCGCTGAGGTCGCGCCAAGAAAATCCAGAAGAATGAAGCTAGCCAACCAGCGGTGCTCAGTCCCATAAGGGCGAACCACAGTATGCTGAGGCCGGAATTTCCTTTGCTCATCTGGATGACGGGCTTCCACGTCACCAGAATTATTAAGCCGAGCGCAACGCAGCTAGCCGCAGCGAACTTCAAAGGCTTTTTCAATGACGCCGGCGCATTTCGTAGTGGCCCTCGCACAAGGCTTATCAACACAAGTGCTCCCAGCCATAACACTGGCGTGTTGAGGAACCATTCTTGAGGCAAGCGCGCCACTTCGTCACCAATCGGCACAAGACGAAAATCAAGCCTGCGTCCCCTGCCGTCCTGACAGAGCTTTAATTTAGCCCATCTCAGGGCTTGGCCGCTGGATTATGAACTAGATGTTGGAAGGGGCGGTAATCCAACTACAGAGAAAACGCAGGTGCGACAGGCCGTGACAGCCTCTTCAGTGAATGTTTATGTCTTGGGGCTGGACTTCGATCGTCAGAAGAGAAATCCCTTGTTGATGCAATGCGTTACGCTTCCGAACGATAAACTCCTCGTCATAGGGGGTGGCCAGGCTAGCAGCCAGCCTGGCCAGGCAAGCCTCCATCTTGCCGAGTTCGACGCCCCAGTTTCCAGGGACATAACCTCCTTTCTCTGCCTTCATGTAACAGTTACCTGCGTCATCCAGATACAAGTACGTGCGGGTGATCCCATGCTTGTACTGGTTGATCCCGTTGACTCGGCCCATGAACATGAATCCCACGCACCTTGTCCTGCCCAGCCGGTTTTCGAGAGGAGTCCAGTTTGGTTCCACTTTGCATCGCCTTTCATTGCGGCGGTTGCGGTTGGATCGCAGCCTGACTGCTGGCCTGGGTATAGAGCTCGTTGATTTCGCTTCTTAACTGCATCAATTGGCGAAGCTCTTCGAGAGTCGGCACCCCGCCAGTGAAACTGGCTGTGCTGGTACCGGTGTTTCGCGTTCCGGAGGTCGTGCCCATGTGATCCAAAGACGGTTTCTGGACGACGATGTAAAAGCGCGTATTGCCCGGCAGGGTCACCACGAGGTTCTGATTGAACGCCAGGCCGTTTAGCTCTTCTTGCCCTGCGGTCGCGACATTGTCGGCTAGGCGCTCCCGCATCAGTGTGTTGGGGGAAATCAGGCCGCTCGAAGCTGAACCCTGTGGACCGACCAGATAAGACGCGATTGTCCCCATCCCTGTCAGGGTCCGTACCAGAAACCTCGTGCCTGTCTTTTTGCCGGAGACGTCGCCCTTGAGTGGACCAAAATTCAAGCTCATGGCCGAGGCATCAATCTTTTCGGTTGTTCCATCCGGCATCTCCACTCGGCTGAATTGAATGCCCACATAGCCGGACGGATTCACCTGCGTCAGGCGGCCAAGAACCTTTGACCCTGCCGCCAGCACGATCTGTCCGTTGCGCTCGTAGTTGTATTCAATGACCGCCAAAACTGGAGCGGTGACTGCCGAACTCACCGGCGTTTGCAGTCGCGCCACCAGTCGGGTGCCCGCCGCAAGCGCCAGGGTCTCGTCCGTCTCCTCGGGTGAGTTCGGCCTGAGCGTCGGTTTGATCTCCGTCGAACGCACAAACACCAGCGAGGGCTTTTTCAGATCGGCGGTTGAGTCCGATGCCGATGGCGACGGCGGATTGGGGATGGTCGTACCATGTCCCACGGAAGGGTCAGAGAAATCTACCTTGCTTAGGGCATAGTCCTGCGCGGGCTTGCTTGCGGTTAGACTCCCTGCAGTTGGCCTGGGCGCCATGCCGGTTCGCGAGGTCCGGTCGATATCTTCTGGCGTCAATTGGCCCGCCAGAGCTGGATCTGTGGAACGCACATCCGCACTCAGCATCGGCGTTGCCGCTTTGGTGGGGTCGCTGTTCTCCTGCCCTGGTGTAACTTTGCGGCCGAGGCTTGCTTCGCCGCGTGGGTTCTCTCCGGGAAGCGCAATCTTTTTCTTCGGGTGGGAGAAGACACCGAAGAAAAGGAACAGCAGTGCCACGCAAACTCCCACGAGCAGGAACAGCGACTTGCTCTTGTCGCGCCCGAGTTCCTGCCGGCTCTCCGCCGGTTTCTGCTGCCGCCGAGCTCTGTCGAAAGCCGCCCGGAAAGCTTCGCGCCAGTTTCCTTTGCCAGGCTCCTCCGGCGCGGACTCTTCGTTGGCTATCTGCGCCTCCGGATTTGCTGGAGCTGTGTTCAGTTTCTTGTTTGTTTCCTCAGTGAGCATGGTTGGCTGCCTCCCGCAGTGTGCTGACTCCAAAACCGATTGGCGCCAAGGCCGGTTTGTCTACCGCACCGGACTCCGCTATTTGCAAGAACAATGTTTCCATCGACCGCTTGTAAGGAGGGCGCTCAAACAGCACCACGCCGTCGGCGCGTTCCCCGGGTCCGATTCGCCGCCGGCTTAGGCGGAAATCAATCACCGCCAATTGTTCGGCCGTAGACCAATGCTCATGCTTGATCAGTTTTCCTGACTTGTCTTTGCCGCCTAACTGAATCTGCGGAGGCATCAACAAGATTGCGTGCTTGCTGGTGTTCACGACCGAGAACAGAACAATCACTTGCTGGCCGCCATCGAGGACCTCGCTGATGCCCGCCCGCAGGCGGTCACCCTTGACCTCGTCGCCTTCGATCCGCTCGCCATAAAGCACGGGCATGGGAGCCTGTTTCTGGCGTTCCAGCAAGCTGTCGAGAGAGTCCGGTTTTGGTTGGGTCGGCCCTGTTTCCACCGGAGAGTTGGCCGTAGTAAGGGAGGAGGGTAACAAGGCAGCACTCGATTCTGCAGAACCTGAGGCGGCCGAAGTGGTTGCAGCCTGCGCCTTCGATACGCTGGCCGTCTGTGCTACTAGTGCGAAAGGAACAGCGTCGGGCTCGACCAGAAAGCCCCCGGATGGTTGGTATCGCAGCAGGAAATCAACCTTCGCTGAGTTCGGGCCCTCGCCACGGCTAACCAGGAGAAAGCTAATCTGGCGGCCTCTCGCAGTGGAAATCAGCAAGTTACTCTCGGCATGTTCGCTGGTTAGGGCCTTGACGAACACCAGCTCTGGCTCATGTTCGGAATGCTCCACCTGAAACAGTGCCGGGTCTCCCACCACGACTGAGTTCACCGGCTCCGGCACCCGGATCGTGGTTACAAAATGTGCCGCAAGCTCGATCGCCGTGATCTTGCTGTCCGCCGTAGGTTTGGTGCGAACCTGCGGATCGATGGTTGCTTGTTGTGCCGTCGCCGTCGCGGTTAGTACCGCCAGCGAGAGCCAGCCGAAAACTAGAGCGTTTTTCATCCCGTTACCTCAACTTTTGCTTCTGCCGCACCAGCTCGCTCTGTGCCCTGAGCAGTCGTCTCGCGCGATACCGATGCGCGACCCGTTTCACATAGCTCTGGACATCACGCGAGGAATACTCCAGCCCCCTCGAAGAGATCGGATATTCGCCGACGTAGTAGGCCGCGGTGATCAATCGGAGATCCCCGTTGAACTTCTGTTTGAGCCACGCAAGATACGCGACTCCGCCGCGAATGTTCTCCTGCACCAGAAACGGATTGCGAACCCCGAACCGCACAGCCGTCGCTGGCATCAACTGCATGATCCCGGCCGCCCCCTTGTTCGATACCGCGTACGGATTCCATCCCGACTCTTCGTCGATGATCGCGGCTACCAGCTCAACCGGCACCTGGTAGACAGCGGCGTAATGCTCAGCCCACCTTACTGACAGGTCTCGTGGTGGGCGTGCGTCAGGCGCTTGCGCTCTTGCGGTTCCCACCAACAGCACAAGAAAACACGCCTTGGCCCACTTCATGCCGCAGCCTCCACAGTCGCCGCCGGCGAGCCGTCTTCCACCACGGCCATAAGTTCGTCGCGATAGCGCTTCGAATCGGCGACTAGACCTTCAAACCCGGCACGCAATAGCAAGCGTTTACGATCGGCTTCGGTTTTTGCCAAGAGCGGCAACAACAAGTCCCGTTGCTCGTGTGATATCTCTTCGACGTCCAGGATCTCCAGCGCCTGAGCGAGGTCCAGCATTTCGGCGATCGAGGGAGGCTTTTCCATGTTCCAGCCGCGCAGGGCGTGTGCCAACCCAGCCAGTTGCCCCCGCAGGCGCAAGCTTTCACTGCTGCTCCGGATCGCCAGGATTTCTCTCTCACGCTCGACCGATGGGTATTCAAACCGCAGATAAAAGCAGCGTCGCCGTAAAGGGTCGCCCAAACGTCGTTCTTCATTCGAACTCAGAACAACAAAGGGAATGGTCGATGCTCCAATCGTTCCTAGCTTGGGCACCGTTACCTGCCAGGCGCTCAGTATCTCCAACAGTAGGGCTTCGATGTTGTGATCGACCTTGTCGAGTTCGTCGACCAGAAGCACGCACGGCTGGGTTTCGTAGCGCAGCGCTCGCAATAGCGGCCCTTCCGCAAAGAAGTCCAGCGAGTGCAGCCGGCCCCGGATCTGGTTCCAGTCCCGATCGAGGTTGGCGGCTTGAGTGTCCAGGAAGAGCTTCTGCAGCGCTTCATCGAATTTACCGATGACCTTCTCTTCCGTGATTCCCACATAGCACTGAAGGCGCTCAACCACCGTATTGGCCGCCGCAGCTACGGCGTATGCGAGCTCGGTCTTACCACATCCCGGCGGACCTTCCACCAGCAGTGGCTTGCGCATACGGGCGGCCAGATACACCACCTCCAGCGTGACTGGATCGATGATGTAGCGTGCCGCGCGCAGCTTCGTGGCGAGTTCGCTTGCAGACGAGAACACGTCGGCTTCCTTCCGGCGTGAAAACTACACCCGAAGCATTTCTTTTGCATTTTGTGTTTGTGGGTTTTGCGGGTAATCGAGCAGCCCGATGCGTTGGTTCACTTCAACGCAGAGGGAAACGGTTAGAAGCCCTTTCCTTACGCTAAGACGATGATTCTGTTTTACCAGCCGTCGCACGCCAGGAGAGGTGTCGCCTCGCGCAGATCGAGAAACTCAGGAATCGGAGTTTTATTTCACCGATCACAGTTTGACTGGCCAGAGCACATCCTTTCTGTAGTGCTGACCTCCTCGCACTGCCTATGCCGAACTTTTTTCACCATTTGCACTTTGACTGGCAAACGGGATGCCTTTCCGTTCCCCGAGTCGAGAGCTGGCAGGTGATTCACAGGCTGCGGGTCGGGCTGTCAGGTAACGTCTCCGTTCGCACGGTGCACCTCATCTTTATTTCACCGATCACACTTTGACTGGGAAGCAAGAGTCTCTTCGCTTTTGGCACTGGGAGTCACAGGCGCGGCGAATCATCCCTGGCAGCTGCATCGCCAAATCTTTTTCACCGAATGCATCTTGACTGGTGGCTCGGCATCTCGCCCTCCGCCTAGTATCCTTCATCTGGGCGGCCAGCCCCCCTCGCACGAAGCGCACCAACTTTTTCTTACCAATCGCACTTTGACTGGCAGCCGGGCTTCCGTCCTCCGACGCGGGATCGGGCAGCGCCACCGTCGGAACCCGGCCAGAGGACCGATCACCGCCTTTCTCGCATCCATCGGAAACCGACGATTATTTGGTGTGATGCGCCCCTCGCGACTCTGCACGAAGTTTTTTCTCACCGATCACACTTTGACTGGTAGCAGAATTCTCCGCCTCTTGAACGGCACTATGGTTGGACTTATAGCTGACATGTTTCTGTTTTTGCAGTGGGTTTTGACAGTAAGGAGATTTCGCACTACAAGTGCCCACTGTGACGACCGACGCCATTGCGCTCAGCAACGTGCTAGCCGAACTTGCCCTACGGCAGCTCCCGTGTGGAGGCTGGGCTGCTCTTGCATCTTCTTCACAGCCAGCAATTGAGCCGACGTGCTACGCCGCGCTGGCACTCGGCTCGGCGCCTGTAGGCGACATCGAGCGTGCTGACGACTTTCTGCTTCGCACGCAGAACCCTAATGGCAGTTGGCCAGTCGTCTCCGGAGATGATCAAGAGGGTGGCTGGGTCACTTCGCTGGCTGTCATTGCCCTTCGTGATCTGGTACCGGCAATACCGGCTAGGTTGCAAGGCTTCCACTGGCTGCTGAATTGCTCGGGCAAGGAATCGAACTGGTTTTGGAAATGGAAGTTTCGCACCGCCGACCGCCATGTCCGTTTCGACCCGGATAAGTATGGCTGGCCATGGTTCCCGGATACGGTCAGCTGGGTGGTTCCCACCGCATTCGCGATTCTTGCCCTAAACCAGATCCCTTGCTCTTGCGGTGGTCTTGGGCGCATCCCTTTACGGGTCGATTGCGGTATCCAGATGCTTTTCGATCGTGCCTGTCCTGGCGGAGGATGGAATGCGGGTAACGGTATTGTCTATGGATGCCCCATGGCGCCACACGTCGACGACACGGCGATTGCTCTGCTGGCATTGAGTGATCGAGGACAGCACCCGGTTGTACAAAGTGCAGTGCAGTACTTGGAACCTGTTGCTCCGACCCTTACGGCGCCTTGGAGCCTCGCTTGGTCAATCCTCGCGCTCGCTGCGCACCGCCGGCCGATTGCTTCGCTTCACCATTCTCTGTCGGCACTTTCTGATCTCTCAAGTACAGAAAACACCGGCACGCTGGCGTTGGTCAGCCTCGCTCTTGACTACAGCCGCGCCTTGTCAGCTTTCGGGGTGACCGTTTGAGTGTTACTCGTCGAGATTTTCTTATTGGAAGCGCTGCTCTGGCGGCTGGCACGGCGGTCACGGCTCCCTTTCTTCTACCCAAGTATCATTCCGATCAACGACCGAAGCGATCTCGAGTCGCGATCCTCCATGCACAGCAATACTCCCAAGAGCTCGACCAGTTCCTTGCCGCCGGTCTTCGCCTCTTCGCGATCAACGTGACAGGCAAGACCGTAGTCCTCAAGCCCAATTTGGTGGATTACATTCCTGGCAACGCAATCAATACCCACCCTTTGCTGGTCCTCGCAGCGGCCGAATCGTTCCGCCGGCTTGGTGCCAAATCCGTGTTCGTAGCCGAGGGACCAGGACATCAACGCGACACACAGCTGGTGCTTTCACAGAGTGGTTATCAACAATTTCTGCGGGGTGAAAAGATCCGATTCGTCGACCTGAATCGCGACCAACTGATTCGTACACGCCTTCGGGCGAGCTACACCGGGATGAAAGACCTCTGGCTCCCCCGCACTGTGCTAGAGGCCGATTTCCTGGTCTCTATGCCCAAAATAAAGGCCCATCACTGGTCCGGCGTCACTCTCAGCATGAAGAATATGTTCGGTGTCGTTCCGGGTGCAAGATACGGATGGCCGAAGAACATTCTCCATTGGAAAGGCATTCAGGAGAGCATCCTTGATCTGTGCGCAACCGTTCCGATCCATTTCGTGATCGCGGACGGCATCGTGGCCATGGAAGGCAACGGGCCTCTCAACGGCACTCCCCGCCCTCTCGGAAAGATCGTGCTTGCGGATGATCCGGTGGCCGCCGATGCAATCTGCGCGCAATTAATGGGATTTCATCCCGGTCGAATCATTCACATTCGCGAGGGCTCGAGATTCCTTGGCAATGCTTCTACAGCCCTCATCGACCAGGTTGGAGAAATCGTCGGTCCTCCGACGAAGCCCTTCGAAGTGGTTCCGGAGTTCCGACATCTTTATGCACTGTGACACGATTGTTGGTTCTTGCGTGACGCCAGTTGCGCCGGCCTGCCTGATTGCTCGGCAGTGGCTGTTTTGACGTGATGAGGAGGGGAGGAGCCCTTGCGAGCGGATTGGTCCGAAACCAAGAACTATTGGACCATGCGAAGCCCTATTGGAACTACGAAGACATCGGAGTCTTTTTCCTAGTTCTCGTTCTCCTTGGTTCGGTCCTGCGCTTTCTTGTCCGCCTTCATCTTCTCCAGCGCTCCGAACTCATTGATCCTAGCTTCGGCTTGCAGTTCGCGGTGGTCGCGTCTTTGAGCCTAGCCTTGTATTTGGTTCTCAAAATCCGCCATCACCAACCGGTGTTGCAGCCATTGGGTTGGGTCTGGCCGCGCACGGCTCACATCGTTGTTGCTCTCCTCGGGGGGCTCTTCCTTGCCTCAGGTGTTGCCCTCTACCTTAACTTTCGAAGTCAAAGCCAGCCGCCCCTGGGAGTCGTCGAACTGCTGGTGTTGGGTTTTGTGCTGGGCCCCATGCTGGAGGAATCTCTTTTCCGGGGATGTTTATTGCCTGTCCTTGCTCAAACCACCGGCAACGTTCCTGCCGTGATTCTCACTGCGTTTCTGTTTGCGCTTTTCCACCAGCCGGCCAACCTACCGCATTGGGTATCCTTTACCGCCACAGGTATCGCCTATGGCTGGATCCGAGTGGCATCCCGCTCGACCGCTGCCGCGGCGGTCATGCATGCAACCTACAACTTGGCTGTCTTTCTTTCCGCCGTGTCTTGACCTCCGGCTGTGTTCCGTACACTTCGCGCCCCTTTCACGGCCTAGACGTCGGCGCTGAAGCACACACTATCTACAACTCATTCGTTGCTAAGCATCAGGAACTGTTCTTGGGAAGTTGGAGGGGCTTCGCAGCGCAGCGAGGCTGCGTCGGATGACGGTATTTAACCTCAATGATGCTGCACGAACCCACCTGGCGACGGTGCGACATGATCAGGCTGAAGAAGGACCCGCGAACACAGTGACGCCTAATGCAAAAGCTAGGTGAAGTGCTACGGGAGACATTAGTGTCCACCAAACAAGAATCAGAAGATTCCAAATCGGCCATGGCTGATGATGGGAGACCGCCCGACGGTCTCAAGTTCTGCTGCGACACGTCGTGCTGGCAACGTCCTTGAGCGATCCGTGGGAGCTCACTGGCTAGTCTAACGCAGTTAGTCGTCGGTGCTGTTCCGCCCATCCTAATTGATTGCTCGATGACCGAGGTGCATTTCCAGACCGAACATCTCGGGTGGCAAACCGACGATTTTGGTAGTCGCGGAGAATGGCGGCGGTAGGATCCGAAAACTAGCAGCCAGGTGAAACGGACCTTCACCGTAAGTTCCGTTGACGGGGATTGCAAGAAAGCATTCAAGACTTCAACGTCACACAACCTGCGGCGTGGAGCATCCTATGCTTACCACGCTGCGGAGCCAGCGGGCAGCGAATCTTGTTGTCCCTGGAGCAGGTGCGACGGAGCAGTTTACTAGTCTTCTCTTCATTGGCGACGCCTTTGCGTGAAGCCAGATTAAGACGCCTTGGCGCGAAACCCGATTCAAATGATATGCGCAACTCATTCAAAATAGGAGTCGATCCGGCAAAAGAGGACTGTCTCGCAATCTCTGCATTGCGAGACGCTCGTTGTGCTACCAATTCTTTGAGTCAGGGATTTATTCCCTCGGCACGAGCCGTTCACGAATCCACGAGATGATCTCGGTCTTGATTGAAGACGCGGATATGGAAGCATCGACACGCAAATCGGCAAGTCTTGGGAGCGTGTCGATGACCTGTTGTTCAGTTGAATGCTGTTCGTGGTGTCGAGCGACATCCTCCGGCAGACCGCGTGCCCGCAGACGCTCATTTCTCACCGAGTCAGGTACATCCAGATAGATGAGGATAACGGGCATCGGAGCCACGATGTCCTTGAGAACTCCAAGTGTTTGGCTGTGACGAATTCCGTCTAAGACAATTCCTCGACCAGGTATCCAGCCGCCGCTTGCCAATACGTCTCGGCAAAACTGTTCAAGATTGTCTCGGACCAGCCGTTCGCCTATTTTCTGGAGCACCTCACGCTCAGTACTGAGACCGCGGCTGGCGGCCAAACCGCGCAGATAATCTCCGAAACCGACACGTGCCCAGCCGAGTTCTTCGGCGACCGCAGTTGACACAATCGACTTCCCGGAGGCTTGTCGTGCGGAAAAGGCGACAACGGCAGGCGTGATCACGTGAATAACTCACAGGCGGCGGTGCCTGTTGAAGGGTTGACAATTGCCCACCCGCGCCTGTCACGCTTGGACACATGGAAGTGCGGAATCTCGATTGGGTCACTGACCGTCATTAGCGTCGCGTAGGAACACGCGCTCCGAGCGTCCCAGAAGGCATCGTCGGCACAGATGGCACTTGCAAACCTGTCTCGGATCTGCCGCAAGCTGTTGGCATCAAGTTCGTAGAACCAGGCACTCGTCACACGGCAAAGGCCAACAACCGGTCCAGCGGCACGTTTCAACAGGATAAGGTCATCCGAACTGACGCGATCGTATGGAGCGCACTTCACAAGCGAAAACCGGGACTCAATGGTTTTTCGGCCTTGAAGAATGAAGGTCAAGAATGGCTCAACAAAGATTGCTAGATGTACCCTAAAGGGAAATTCGTCCGAGGTTCTTAACGGGGCAAGACGGTCATCCCAGAACTGACTGTCTACAGCTAACCCGCGCAGCGCTGCCATACACTGCACGTGCCAATCGGCCATCACCCCTCCCAGTCGTTCACGTATTCTTCTATCTCACGTTGCACTATCTCTATAACACGATCTTCGGCCGCGGCGATGTGATGTCGCTCCTCGTCAGTCAACAGCCGCCCCAACGACCTCTCCACTGCGTCCGCGGCCGGTGTGGTCGTCGAGATCGCATCGAGAATGGTCACAAACGAGTCAGTCGCAGCACATCCAAACACGCGATTTCCAGACGTCCATACGTCAACTGTACTCCGGCGCGGATCGCGCCGGCTTACCGAATTCAGTATGTCCCCCGCAACAAGAGTCACTAATCGTGGATCGCCGCCGCGGCTTCCAATTCGGCGGCGAATTCGGAATCGCACCCCCGACATCGAACGCTCATCCCATTCGTTCTTATTTGTACAAACGAAAGGGCGTTGGGCCGCAGGATTCGCGCTCGTGCGCGAGAACGTCCAGAGGACGCCAGGCCTCCAGTCGTATTCCACATCGATATGCCCCGCGGCGCGCAGGGCGTTTCGCTCAAATGGTGGCATTCTGTACCGTAAGACTTGCTCAGAGCTGACAAATTCGAGTCCAACAGCAGATGCAAACGACTTCGTTCTAGCCCACTCTTCCTCAACGCTGGGCCTCGTGCCTACTGGGGCAGCGCTGAGCAATACGGTTCCGCTGCACGCGGTGACCCGTGCGACGGCCCACAGAAATGCTCTACTGTACTCCTCGTACCAAGGCGGATCGGTGATGACCACCTTACCGCTTAAAGAGGGGATCTCATCTTTTATGATGTCTGCCGTCATCACTTGTCGGCCGCCGCCAGTGAACTGCGGGCCTCCGATGTACCCGTTGCTATCGATGAGCGTCACATCTCTTGGAAAGTCTCGCTCCACTGCTGCTCTGAAAACCGTTGGGGCGCCGAGAAAAACAACTGGATCCCTCGGATCGGTCAATGCGAGAGCGCGGTCGAGCAGTAATTGCCGTGAACTTTCGACGAACCTCCAGTCATAGTCGAGCGGGTGAGGGACGGGGAAACGTAACGCATGCAGCGGCTCCTCCGAGCGTGCGACATTCGTTGGCTCCGCGATCCGCTTATCACCGTGAACGTGTTCTGCGACGACGTCCGGATTCACCCCAGGTAGGTGCCAAATCAGCTCGTTTAGCGACAGGCGCTTCTTAGATAGAGCAGCATCAATCCATCCCTTTATTCGCGCCCTGTACGCGGGTTCCGTCAAGCTCGTCGCCCCCGACGTAAAGGAACACGATTGATGCTGAGTTCTCTTAGAGTGCTGGGGAACCGACGGTCAAGAGTGCTGCACCATTCGCAGACGACTTCCTTCTGAAGCCGCATCGCAACGATACGCGAATGATTCAGTCGCGTTGCCGTTGGGGTGAACGCGTCGACTCGTAGGGGGACAACGCGAAGGGGAAGGTTTTCGTCGATGCTCTGCAACTGATCAACAAACCTGGACACCTTGACCTCAAGATTCGTTACGTCATCTGTGGTGAAAGTGACGTACACGTACACGTCCAACCCGACTTGGAGCAAGCGCTTTAGGCGCTCGAACTGGAGGGCAAACTGGTCCGGATGAGCGTGTGTATTAAAGGAAAAGGAGTGATTATCAAACCCTTTCAGGCAACACACCCTGCCGTAGTTGCGATAGCCGGCGAGGAAGTCCCTTCCGGAATCACTCAGAGAAGTCCAGAACAGATCGTTACTCAAGCTATCGTCGGACCAGAGATATGTTTCCTCGTGCAAGCCTCGCTTCTGTAACTCTTGCATCATCCAGAGGATCCACTCAGGAACCAGTTCGGGGGCACCGCCAGTCAGATCGACTATCGGAGGGCGGTTCTCCTCGGCCATCCACAGGTCGATTAGTTCAGCGGCAGAAAGGAACGCAGCGTGTTTTCGGTTCGCGTCAAGTAATGAATAAGGAACAAAACAATACCAACAACGCCAACTGCAAGCCGCAAACTGAAATACCTGTGTGCGAATCTGATCTGTGTGGCCGAGGTGAAGGGCATCGACTGCGGGATCGATGGGGAGGGGATTGCTGGGCCAGTCCGAAAACCGTTTCCGGATGAAATGACGAACACGACCGAACCCGCCGCAGTTCGCTGGCTCGGAAAGATCTGGCTCTTGCTGGGTGCCATCAAAGTTGGTGATCAAGATCTTGGAAGTCGCGAGATCCAGCGCGTTTGATCGGTAACGCGCCGTCATCTCATCCTGCGGTACATACCCGGGCATCACTCCTCCCATTCGTCTGGAGATTCTGGTGACTCTCCCCTTCGTATTGGCGGCACTTTTTCCCCGTGGTCCGTGAGATTCGGCAGCCGGTGCTCAATGTACATGTACAGCAGTCTTGCGAAGTAAGAGGTCTCGATCTCGGTTAACTCGCGATGCTGGGGAACGCCATGCCAGTACTCGATGCACTTGCGACAGCAGGTCGCGGTCGAATGTTGCGCGTAGAAAAGCGGATTGCCTGACTTTCCAGTCTGTCGCCCGTCAAACGCGGGTTTGGCAGCGCCGACCGATTTCCGAATGCGCCGCTCGGCGGCCAACTTCATCCCTCGTTTGCCTTTCCTGCGGGCGTAGTTGACTGCGCGTAAGTCGATTTGCCTATGCCAGTAGTGGTGACGAACCAGTTCGTACTTCAGAGCTTCAAACGTGTATTCCACGTCGTCCACCTTCCGCTTGTGCACACGTGACCAATCGACGAGGTCCGCCCCACACTCACGGCAGCGGCCCCCCTTCGTTTCCTTTTCTCCGCGTTTCTTGGCTTGGCGAAAGCAGTGAAGTCCTGCTTCACAATCGCTGTCAGTGCACTTGATTCCAAGAGACGGTTTCTTCTTCTTTGGTTTCACGCCGCTTCCTCCGACAGTGACCTGGTGAGCACGTCCAGATCGACAGGATTTAGGCGGGAGCAATCAACTCGACTCAGCAAGACGTCGCGAGCTGTGGTCCAAGGATCCGGAGATGTCTCCTGCAATCCCTGAGCCGTCCCCCACCAATCCACGTTGTCGTCGGCTAACCTGTGCGCAAGGTAGTTAGCCAGGACGTCCACCCGGACACCATGCCTCTTTGCAACTCTTGGAACGGCAGCCTTCAATGCGCTGACGTCTCCTCTGCACTCGCGTGCGCACTCCTTTGCTAGCTTTTCGGCATTGCCGGCAAGCGCGACCTCGACTGCAAAGTCAGTCGTCTCTTCTTCTTCTTCGTCGTCGTTAATCTCGCTGGGATCAAGGCTTTCTATCCACGCAAAGTTGGGCAACTCGGGATGCTCACCAGAGTGCTTCATTTCATGAAACAGGTCGACAATCCACCTTCCGTTCGAATTGGCCGCCTGTTTAAGTACGATCACGTTTCGTCCGTTCACTCGCCAGCAAGCTCCGTGAAACCCGCCGGGTTCTCGGAGAGGCAGTACGGGTATGCCCAAGTCCCACACATATTCCAAACAGGACTTCAACGTGAGGCTCCGGTATTTCCTGACGATGTCGGCGTGGATGGCTGCGGGATCGCTAGGTATTGGCCTCTGCGGCACATCACGTTGGCATTGAAGCAGCAAGATCGACAGGTAATGTGCGTACACCGCATAAGCGCTTACTTTCCGTCGGTCCACTTTGGCCGGGAGTTTGAACTTTGCTTGAGCAAGCACGCCTGCTGGCAAAGTGAGTGGTAAATCAGAGAAAAGTGCCTGGCTCGGCACGTGGAACACACGTTCAACGCGGGCTGCCAGTTGCAATGCGATCGTCTGTTGTTGGCCCGCAGACAACCCAGTGTGAGCCACCGCGCTGGCGGTCGAGGGCATCAATCGATTTCGCAGAAGCTTGCTGGTTATGCCCAACTCCTTGGCGCGCTCATACAGCTTCGTGAGGCTGACTTTCTCGCTTGGCAAGAACACACCCTTGCCTAATTTCAATCCCAGCGCACTCATGACCTCCTGAATGCGGTCAAGGCTTGCTGAAGCGTACGCTGTCGCCTCATACCTTTGTACCTGTTGTTCCTTAAGCCCGAGCTTGTCGGCAAGCTCTCGTTGTGTCAGTCCTGCAGCAATCCGGGCCTTCACCAGAGCGGTAGGGATACCTTCAAGAGCAGTCACTTCGAGAATGTCGGGGCCCTTCTTCCGAAGCCACTCGTACTCTTGCAATTCACGCCGCAGGTCGGACAGCTGGCTTGAAATGGCGTCTCTCTGCACGTTGTCCCAAGTGAGCTGATCGGAGTGGGCAGGCAGCGACTCCAGTGCTCGTTTAAACTCTTCAACTCGGGCCTTCGAAATCCGGTATTGCCGTTCATTCGAAATCATGAAAGCCCTCCGAGGTCTATCTCAACGATTCCTTTGGGGTTCCCTGTTGTCTGGTCACGCTCGAAGAACTCCAGGAACACTCTCCCGCTCAGCCCTTCCGTCATTTCGGCCGGAAACATTTCGCCGCTGTATTTCACTTTTTGCGCAAGCCTCTGATTCCGAAAATCCAACAGCACGGGATCACCCTTGTGAAGCTCCTGCAAGTTCACGCTAACTCGCGACCAGCATCCGTCGTAGTCGCCCGGGTACTCCTTCGCGGTTACGAAGCTCCCATCCATGTACGCTCGTCGGCATCCGTAGCGCCTCAGTGACAGGAGCATCCGCTTCATGCCCGAAAGGAGTTGTCGGCGATGGTCGTTCGTCCCAAATCTGCTGGCGAACTCTTCCCAGGTCGCTCGGTGGCGACCGGGCGGTAGGTTCCCGGAGTCATCAAAATCCGGAATCATGACAACACAACTATATTGTTGTGTTGCGATCATGTCAAGGCTATTCTGCCTCGCAACCGAGAAATTGTGAGATTGGCCCTATAGCCTGTAAGTTGTTGAGTTTCCAATTACCAGGCTTTTGACACGATAAGGGTCGGCTGGGTCGATCCCCAGTTGCAAGATACTCCGAGATCGCGCCGTAGCTGATGCCGGGTTGATCACCAATTTTATCCACCGTTTGCACGTTGACTGGTCGCGCCCAGGTGGTAATCGGCTGAGGTGCGAGGTGTGGCACAGATCTGGTACGGCGGAATGGATTGATGTCTGAAGGACCTAAGCGCGATCCGCAAGGAAGCCGTCGCGAACTCTGTTCACTCGCTGTTGATATAGGCCAGAAGAGCGCTTTCTGGATAACGTACCAGACGCCCTATTTTTCGGAACGGTGGCCCCAATCGCTTGCTTCCGTTCTTCTTCATGCGCCACTTGCGCAGCTGGGAGAGGGAGACTTGCAGCATGTCTGCAACCTGCTCTTCCGTGTACATGCGCAGAGATTGGGCCCCGTGACCGTTGCCAGAGTGCGATGTGCCCACTGACTGAGGGGACAACGGCTTGCTCGGCTGTTCGGGCTCTGCAAAAAACTGGCCGTCCAATTGACTTGCTGATCCGTTTGGCGGTGTCATCCTGATCGCGCTGGTTGAGGCTCTCATGACTTAAGCTCCTTACGCCTGAGGGTCACGGTTGTAATCCAGATTGTAGAATTCGTCAAAAGACCCAAGACGGAAACGGCCTGAGCGAGGCGTTCTCTTCGGGCCGGACATACCTGGACTAGGCATTGTTCCCGCCTCAGTCGGCCTAGTGGCGGAACTGCTCGGAACCGAATGCTCCTGTTGCGGATGCTCGCCGGTTCGAGCAGGCGACATCGCTGCCAAAGCCGCTCGCCTGGGAAGATAAGAGGGGCGGGAGCGGCGCGCCATCGGCCGTGACCTTAGCCAGGTGCGGCGCGGGCTGGCCTCGCTTCGCATGGTACGCTCGATAGGCCTGCCCTCTGCAGTCGCCAGTATGTCCGCCTGCTCCGACTCGATCAATTGCTTAGCGCGTTCCAGCGCACGCTGCTGAATGTGCACGTACTCCAGCGAGGTCTCGCGATCCATGTGCCCGAGTTGTGCCATCATGACCTCCACGGGTACTCCGGCTTCGGCACCCAGCGTGCGAAACGTGTGCCGCAGGTCGTGGAAACGAAAGCCTTGCATGCCGCAGGCCTCCATCAGTTTCCTCCACGACTTCACCCAGCTGGTCATGGGGCGGGTGATGTCCCACTTCGCTTTCGTCTGTCCGCTCAAATGCTTCGACTTCCTGAGATTCAGTGGCAGCAGATAGTGCTCGGGCTCAGTTGCTCCCAAAACTTCGGCACGCAACAAAAGATTCCTCAGCCCCCAATCCGCCAGTGCCATCAGGCGCGGCTCTCGTTGTGTGCGGTTTTTGGCGATCTCGCGACGAACCACAATCTTGCCTTCATCAAGCTGGACATCCTTCAACTGCAGATTACGGATCTCGCCGCTCCGGCAACCGGTACCGACCGCCACCGCGGCGCAGTACATGGCCACTTGCCAGTACTCGTTTCCTTTAGCCTTATTGATGATGTCCATCAATTGCATTTTTTGAGCGACTTTACCGGCGCGCTTCTTGATCTGCCGCAAGGGGGTGTAGCGTGCGGCCAAGCTGTCGGTCCAACAGTCGGCAAAGATCATCATGCCGCGCAACAGGTGCATTTCGTAATTGACCGTGCGTCCCGTTACCGGCTGCTTCATGGTCTTGCTGACGTGCAGGCGGCGCTGCTGCTGGTATTCGCGGATCAGGGGAAGGGTGACGGCGCTGACGCGCAGCTCCCTGGAGAGGAATTTCAGCACCGGGGCAAAGATCCGGCGCTCGCGTTCGATGGTGCGCGGCGAACTGCTGGCCGCCTTCCAGTTGAAGTAGAGCTCGGCCACGCGCTCCAGCGGCAGTTTGCTCATCTCATTGGCCTGCGCCTTGAAATCCTCGCGTTCGTGTTCCTGCTTCGCTAGGAACTTCAACTTGTTGGACAGCGCTTCGGCGGGATTGGCGGTTTCCGTGGATTGCTGATGCTGTTTGCCGCGGCTGTCGCGCCAGCTAAACCAGATGAACGGCGAGTTGGAGCGCCAGCGCAAACCGCGCGGCAGCTTGGGGCGTTTGGTGCCTTTCATTGCTTGTGTTTTCCCACGGGTCACCAGTGCCGTCAAACGCCCGCTCTGCGCTCACCCTTGCAATACGAATCGCGGCAGACCTGCAGTCCAGGGCCGCGTTATTCCTGGGCATGCAGCAAGGTGCAACAGTGTTCCAGGGCGTGCGCGAAGCAAAAGTTACCACTAATTGTTACCACTGGCCGTTTTTGCGGGAAGTCCGGAGAGGTAAGTGGTTGATAATAAATTGGCTGCCCCCCAGGGATTCGAACCCCGATATGCTGATCCAGAGTCAGCTGTCCTACCATTGAACGAGGGGGCAGCGATGCGGCAGCCATGAAGCGCTTTGATGCGCCACGCGCTACTCGGATTGTATTGGGTGCGTGAATGGAGCGTCAACTTCGCGGCGCACGCAGGTCAGACGCTAAATTCCCGTGTCGCGCACCGCCGACCACAAGCAACGCGCTAGAATGAACATCAGTTCATACTGCGGAGGAAGCTCTATGTCATCGGTGATGGGCAGTGTCGCATTCTCGGCCGACTCAACGGAAGTCGCGCGCCGCCCGCTCGAGGCCGAGCAGTGCGCCTTGATCGTGGTCGACATCCAGCAGAAGCTGTTGCCTCCGATCTTCAACAAAGAAACGCTGGTCAAGAACTCGCAGCTACTGGTTCGCCTGGCAAAGATTTTGTCCATTCCAATCATGATGACGACGCAATACAGCAAGGGGCTGGGCGCAACCGTCCCAGAAGTCGCTTCCCTGCTGCCCGACGTCAATGCTATCGACAAACTTGAGTTCGGTTGCTTTGGCAGCGATGTCTTCCGCTCCGGGCTGAAGGCCCTTCCCGGCAGCCGCAACACCCTATTGCTATGCGGCATGGAGACGCATATCTGCGTCATGCAAACAGCGCTGGGCGCGCTCAATGACGGATACCTGGTGCATGTTGCCTCCGATGCCGTCAGCTCACGCGCGGAATGGAACTGGCGCATTGGGCTGGATCGCATGCGCGCCGCGGGAGCAGTCATCTCTTCCACCGAGATGATGATGTATGAACTGTTGCGTTGTTCGGGGACCGCGCAATTCAAAGAAATGCTGTCCTATCTGAAAGACTAGCGCGGGCCGCCGGTCCCTACGACGGACCGGAGCCTGCGCGGCGCCGGACGAGGTCCCAGCTTTCCCGCCGGTCCACGAATCCCGTGATTTTGCCGTTCGCGTCGCACTGGAAGATTTTTCGGATTCGCGGCTGCCCCGGAGGGCAAATGCGATAAGCAGCGGGAGGATGATCATCGGAATATTGTACGTGCGCCAGGGCTCTAGACTCTGAGTGATGTATCCGGGTGGAGCACCGCTTCAGCACCGGGGTCCCTGGCACACGCCGCTTTTGCGTGTGCTGGGGTGGGAGCGGTGCATTGAGCGACTGCTGGGGAGCCCAGCTTCAGCCGCTGAGGTAATGAAACTGATGTACCTCAGGCGCTAAAGCGCCGATCAAAAATTGGAGCTCCAATGCACGCCTGAAAGGCGTGCTCCACCCGCTACTGGATAAAGAAACTCGAGAGCCGCTCTAATGTTCGTGTTTCGAGTAAGAATGCAGATGCGGATGGCTGTGCGTGATCGTCCCATGCGAATGCCGGTGAGCGTGCACCAGATTGGCCCGCAGCAACAATTCGTAGTTCGCTAAAATCTCGGCAGGCGCGCCGGTGGCGCCGACTCGCCCCTCCTCCAGCACAAGAACCCGGCTCGCGATGTCGTCCACAATTTCCAACTGATGGGTTGCCGTGATGACCGTCTTGGACGAGCCTTTCCACTCCTGAATCAAATCAATGACCTGGCTTTGACTGCGTGGATCGAGGGTCGAAGTTGGCTCATCCAACAGGAGGACATCAGGGTCGAGGACGATCACCGAGGCCAGCGCCACCCGTTTCTTCTCCCCGCCCGACAGCCGGTAGGGCGGACGATCGCGCAGATGGGCGATGCCCATCAGTGCCATGGTTGCGCCAACCCGCGATAGCACCTCTTCCTTCGACCATTGCATTTGCAGCGGACCGAATGCAACCTCATCGAACACGGTGGGATTAAATAGCTGCACATCAGGATTCTGGAAGACGAGTGCCACCCTTCTGCGAAACGAGAGAGCGAACTCCTCTTGGCGCAACGCTTCTGGCGTAAGCGGCCGGCCACTGAAACTAACTTGACCATGCGACGGAAAATACAGCGCGTCGAGGATTCTTAAGAGCGTGGACTTGCCTGAGCCATTCGCGCCCAGTAGCGCAACGCTTTCTCCTTCCGCTATCTGAACCGAGAGGCCGTGCAGCGCTGGAATGCCGTCGTATTCGAAGTAGACGTCGCGCAATTCGAAGACCGGCGGCATAGCCATCTACCTTCCCATCCATGCGGACAGACTCCCCGCCACCAGGAACGCCGCCAGTCCGAGATAGTCGTAGGGCCGCATGTGAAAGTCGGACAGGATTCGAATCTCGCCGCGGAATCCCCGCGACTGCATCGCCAGATACACCTCGTTGCTCAACTCGATGCTCTTGCTAAGCAGGACGCCGGCACTCCTGGCGGTAATGCGGCGGCCCGCAGCGCCCTTCAGAACGCCCGCCGTCCGGCTCTGGCGCGATTCAAACATCTGTCCTGCCGTTTCCACCAGAAGGAAGATATAGCGATGCGTCATGGCCAGCATCATGACCGCCTCTTGCGGCAGGCGAAAGGCGCGCAGCGCTTTGAGCACATGCATCCACGGAGTGCACAGCACCAGCAAAGACGTGAACGTGACCGCAGTTTCCACGCGCGCCACCAGCAGCGTAGCGGTTTGCACACCTTGCACCGTAATGCGGACCGGCCCGTCCGCAAAAGCAGCAACTGGATCTCCGGGAGTAAGAAATATCGCCGGGAACGCAATCACTCCGGTGAAGCCCAGGACGACGAGCCACACGCGCTTCACCAGCATGCCGATACTGACCCTTGACAGCATCGCGGTAATCACCGCGACGAAGAACAAGGCGGCAATCACGGCAATCTTCCGCGAGAGCACGGCGGCCACAACCATCACAAAAAGTCCGATGACGCGAACCCGTGGGTCGAGCGACTGTAAGAGTCCGGCTTGGCGGGCAATCTGTTCAGACGCCATGGCGCGAGCCAGCGCACGCGTGAAGCCGATCATTGTCGAAGTAAGGAATCCACCGCGCCTCATCAGGAATGCCCCAGTTCCCGTCGTCGCTGAACCCAATGCTGCGCGACCAGGGAGGCCAGCAGTAAAATGCCGACCGCGAACATTGCGGAAAGAAAATAACCGAAGCGCGCGCTCTTTACGAAGCTTGGAGCATAGGCCGGAAAAGGCGCCGTCCAGAGCTTGGCGAGCCGCTGCATTCCGGCCGGACGCGCCGACGGTCCGGCGGAATTGTTCGCTGCGGAGGCAGCTTGTCCCGCGCTTTGCCGCAGAGCAAGCTCGGAGGGAGACCACTCGCCCCAGGCTTTTCCTGCCGCCAAAATTCCCAGCGGAGTGAGCACCATCAGGAGAGCGACCGCCATCCATAGCCTTCGCAGCGAGTTCGTAGCAGCAGGCGCCACTGCCGACGCTGCTTCCGTGGCTGGCAACACTCCCGCCGTACTGCGCAAGAGGGCAGGATCGGCGGCTTGCAAATAGGCGACGAGACCTGCGGAGATTGCCGCTTCGGCCGCCCCTGCCAAAGTCAGGTGGCCAATCATCATTGCGGGCACCGCGATACTCAGCGGATAAGGCGCGTACAGTGGCATTCCTCTGGCATCGTGGAAGAGCGCGGGTTGAATGCCAAACTCGATGGCGGCGATCAAGGCTGCGGCATTTACAGCCAGATATCCAGCGATGGCGGCCGCAACGACTCGGCGCTTGGATCCGATGGCGGCGCCGGCGGCAATCAACCGGTAGCTTGCATAGGCGACCAGCGAAGCCACGATCGCCATGTTGAAGCAGTTAGCTCCAAGTGTGCTGATGCCGCCGTCGCCAAAGAACAGGGCTTGGATCGCCAGCGCGATGGAGATGGCGAGAATCGCGCCTGATGGCCCGAGTACGATGGCGGAGATGGTAACACCCAGCGCGTGCCCGGTGGTGCCGCCGGGCAGCGGCAGGTTGAACATCATGACCACAAACGAGAATGCGGCAAAGACCGAGATCAGCGGGACCACGCGACTGAGCAGCATGCGTTTCAATCGCTTCAGTGCGGAGTACCACCCTGTGATCGCAGCCGCGTACAACACCGCGCAGGTGGATGGACTCAAGTAGCCGTCAGGTATATGCATGGCGAGGTACGCCTTGGCCCGGCGTATCTCATCCTAACTTATACCGGGCCCATCTTGGCTGCGAAGGCAAGGGGTGGATAGGGTCTTTCGACGTTGCCGGCTGAACCCCCACTCGGCACAGATAGAAAAGGCGCGATCGCTCGCGCCTTATTCCCGAAACCGTTGGGAATCGACCGGACGGACTACTTCTGCGGCCGGCTCGCCGGGGGAATGATATTGTTCACGCGCAGATATTCGACCATCTGGCCGTAATGATCGAAGGGGTGGCTTATAGCGATGACCGAAAGTCCGAGCCGCGAGACCCTGTTGGGTCCAAATGGGCTCTGAACCAGCCCGAGAATGTTGTTCTCGTCGATGCTGTTCATTGCCTTGTGCAGGTAGGTGAACGAATCTTTCAGGAATTGAACCACATCTGCCTTCGACGTGATCTTGGCGGGCCCGTTTTCACCCTCTAAATCCAGCGGTGGTTTTTCCGCGAGGATTCCCGCGCCGAGCATGTAGTTGACCGCAGCGATGTGTTTCACCTGCTGGGCGAACGTCCGCACGCTCTTAAACTCGCCTTGGGTGGGCGCAAAATTGAATTTGTCCTCGGGCATGGCTTCAGCCGCAGGAACAACTTCGTGCTCGACACTGCTCAGCGAACGGTCAAGCACCATCGCAAATGTGGGTTTCTGGTCAGGTTTAGCTTGCATGGCGGCCTGTGGATTTGCCGCAGCCGCACTTCCTACTGGGCCGAGCGCGAGCAACAAAATTCCCATTGCAACTTGCTTGTTCATCGAGAAAGCCTCCACTGTATTCGCTGTATTTAGAGTCGTGGCCGAAGTGCGCGTTGACGATTCTAATCCATTGCCAGGGCGTTGGAGTGGATTTCGACAGACCGGAGCCGGAACCAGAAGGTCGCCAGCATGCCAACTCCCAGGCCAATGGCGGCGTAGGACAAGGAACGGCCCATGCCCACGCGTTCGGCAATCTCCCCCCAGAGTGCAGCGCCGCCTGCCAGTCCGCCTTGCAAAACCAGCAGGTACATCGAAATCGCGCGAGCACGCAGGTGGCCCGGCGACATGGTTTGCGCGGACACGTTCAAGCTGGCCAGAATTTGAATCCATGCGACGCCGGCAAGCAGCATGATCACCGACAGCACCGGGAAGGTCTGCCACCTGCCTGCGGCGAAAGTGGCAAACGCAAAGACCGCCGTGGCCAGACAAACCAAGACATCAGCCGAAAGTCTGCGCCGGAAGAACGCCAGCCCCGTGGCGCCCAACAGAGCACCTAATCCGAAGAAGCCCAGCAACAGACCGTAACCTTGCGATCCGAAGGGATGCGCCATCAGCGGCAACAACGCCGGTAACGCGCTCGCCGAAATGCTAAAGACCGCGCTGCGCACCAGCACCGCTTTCATCGGCGCTGAGGTCCGCAGGTGTCGAAAACCTTCGAACATGGCAATGAACATGTGGCCCAGTCGCAGAGACGTGCGTCCGGGCTTGCGCTTCCATTGGTACAGGAAATAGATGACGCCGAAGAACGAAAGCGCGTTCAGCAGGAACGCGATACCCGAACCCGCCGCGGCAATCACGAGGCCACCGAGCGCGGGACCAATCGAGCGGGCCACGTTAAATCCAGCCGAGTTCAGCGCAATCCCGGCGGCAAAGTTGTGGTGCGAAACAATCTCAGGCGTGATGGCCTGCCACGCGGGATCGTTCAGCACCGCGCCAAAGCCCATGAACAGCGTAAACAGCAAGAGCAGCGATGGAGTCACCTTGCCCGCGATGGTGAGAACGCCGAGTCCTGCCGCGGCCACCACCATCCACGTCTGGGTGAATAGCAGAAGTTTGCGGCGATCGACCACATCGGCGATCGCGCCGGCGGGAAGGACCACCAGGAACACGGCAATGCTGCCGGCCGCCTGCACCAGTCCGACCATCAGCGGCGACATGGTCAACGAGGTCATCAGCCATCCAGCGCCCACATTCTGCATCCAGGTGCCGGTGTAGCTTACGACCGCCGCAATCCATAGGGTTCGGAACAGAGGTTCATGCAAGGGACCAAGCACGCTGCGCCGTCGCGGCGGCGCGAGGGGCACCGGTGGAATGGACCCGAGTTCCGACATGGGTTCAGACCCCTCGACCGTCGCCGGCGCGGCAACCGGGGACACAATTTGCTCCTGCCATGTTCCCGTCGAGGCCATCGAGAATCTGACCGAACGGCGGCAGAAACGTAAGCCGGTTGCGTCCAGTTTCGGACGCCGACGTTGCGAGCCGCTGGCAAAGCGTGACCAGTTGCGTTGACCCGTCTGCTGTCATCCCGCGGCCTCCACGCCTGCCGGGTGGGCTGCGAAAGGCCATTCGCCGCGTCGCCACGAACGCACAAAGTAAATCGCCAAGCCAACGACAAGAATGACGACTGCGTAGCGGATTTCGCGCAGAAAGTTTTTCCGCGCCACCAGAATGAAGATGAATCCTGCGATCGCCAGCAGCGCGGGTACCGGATAGAGCCACATGCGAAAGGGCCGCGGCAGATCGGGTTGGCGCTTGCGCAAGACCATCAAACCAACCGCCTGCACAATAAATTGCAACAGGATTCGAATGACCACCAGGGCGGCGATCACGTCGGCCAGACGCAAAAAGCAAAACAGCATTGCGACTCCGCCAAGGGCAAGCAGTGAAACGGTAGGAAAGCGATGCTGCGGGTGGACCCGCGCAAAAGCACGGAAGTAGTTGCCGTCGAGCGCCGCAGCGTAGGGCACCCGCGAATAGCCAAGCAACAGCGAGAACACCGAAGCGAACGCGGTCCACATGATCAATCCGGTTACCCCCCGCCCCGCCCAACTCCCGTAGATGCGCTGCATGAACACCGACATGACGTAGTTGCTTTGATCGCTGGAATGCTGCGTCAGTTCCCTCCATGGGATTACACCCAGCACGGCAAGGTTCATCAGGATGTAGAGCGCAGCGACCGCAAGAATGGAAAGAATGAGAGCACGCGGAATTGTGCGTCCCGGGTCCTTCACTTCCCCGCCCAGAAAACACACGTTGTAATAGCCCCAATAGTCGTACGTAGTGAGCAGCATCGCCGCCCCCAGGCCGGTAAAAAATTGGTGAGACAGTCGAAAGGCGCCTGGCGGAAAATCAAATGCCAGGTCCGGGCGGAAATGCATGAATCCGGCCAGAATGATCCACGTCATGGCCAGAGCGCCACCTACCCAAAGCAATTCGGCGATTTTGGCAACCGCCGTGATGCGCCGATACAGGAGAAAAACTACCAAAGCGCACGTGGCAATTGCGACGAACGTCCCGGGCATCAGAATCACGCGTGCCTCAAGCGCGCCCAACCCGGGCAGGCCGAGATGAAGTGTATGTTCCACGAGCACGCGGTCAAGTCCGGGCCACAGATATCCGGCATAGTGCGACAGTCCGATACAGCCTGAGGCAACCGACAATGGCGCGCTGAAGGAAAGTTGCCAAATAAAAAGGAACGACAGCAGCCGTCCCATGGTTCGAGGCCCGTAGATTTCTTTGAGGTAGCGATAGGAGCCGCCAGCTCCTGGCATGGCTGCGCCCAACTCGGCCCACACCAATCCGTCGCAGAGGGCGAAGATTGCCCCTAAGATCCAGCCGAGCATGGCTTGCGGTCCACCCGCCGCACTCACAATCAGCGGGATGGTGATGAACGGCCCCACGCCGATCATGTCAATCATGTTCAGTGTGGTCGCGCCGGCCAGTCCTACTCCGCGAATCAGTTCGGGCTGGTCAGGCGGACTATTTGGGCTCATGTCCCACGCTCAGCAGGTTCACGTAGAGACGGATGGCTCCGGGTACGCCGAACGGCAACTGGCGGAAGAAGGCATATCCGGTGTACAGGTAGTATCCCCTTCCATATTGCGCCAGCAACAGCCCGCCTTTTTGCGGCGGCTCGCCGGGATCGTTGCAAGCCAAAAGTGGGGTGAAGTGCGAATCCCACTGATCCATGAAGTACAAGCCACGCTCCTGCACCCAGCCGTCAAAATCGCGCCCCGTAATCTGGTTTGGGTAATGAAACACCGGGCTTTGCGGATCAAGGATGGTGACCGGCGCCTGTTCCACGGTCACACGTTCGCGGCTGAGTTGCGCTGGAAACGGCGTGTAGTGTCCGGCATTGAAATCGCTTGGCGAAGTGTTGTACTGCACCAGCAGCGTGCCGCCGTTCTGCACATAATCAAGCAGCCGCGGATTGTACTTTTTCACGTCATCGCGAGTGTCGTAGGCCCGAATGCCGAGCACGATCGTCCCGAAGCGAGTCAGATCGCCATGTTCAATGTCATCTGCCGCCAATAATGTCACATCCAAGCCAAGCTGCCTTAAGACAACGGGGATGTCATCTCCAGCGCCCATGACATAGCCAATCTTCAGCCCCTGCGGGACCTTCACTTCCACGACGCTGGCGCGCTGCAACGCGGGTTGGTAATAGAAGAAGCCGCCGAGATCGGGCCGCGTGACCAAGCTGTAGCCTTCGCTGTAATCGCGCTCATTGGCATTCAGCAGCGCGCGCAGCTGATAGCGGAACTCTTTGGCTCCATCCGGCAGAATCTTGAATTCTGCGGCCTGTTCGCCGGTTTTGCTGAACTCGACCGTCGCCCACTGCGGTTCGACCTTCCATCCTGACGGCATTTCGGGACGAACGGTGCCGTTCGCACGAGCGGCGGTTGAGCGCACCACTACGCTCAACTGCGCGGAAGGATTCGAACCGGCCGGGATGACCTGTGTGCTGGGTGCGGTCTCCACGGAGAAAGGCGGCACCACCGCCAGTGGCATGGACCAAGCCTCGCCGTGGGTGTCGTGTACCGGCGTGCGCGCGAAGCTGCGAATTTCACCTTCTTCGCCGTTGATGCTGTACACCGCGTGCGCTGCGACAGGCGGCGGCGGCAGGGCGAGGGTCACATACTGGGGGTCATCAATCTGATAGATGGCATCTGTCTCGGGGTCATCGCGGTGGAAATAAGCCTTGGTGAGCTGTGCATTCGCGGGCGGCGTTACCCGGAAGGTGAGCGCGCAACCATCGCCCGGCGCGATACGCTTCGGCATGTGGTCCATGAATAGCTCGGCTTTCCAGCCCGCCGGAACGTCGAGCGTAAGCTGCTTCAGATCCAGCGGAAGCGAACTGCCATTGTTCAGCTTTGCCAGCAGCAGGAACGACTTGCCTGCCGTGATGACTGCCGCCAGCACGTCGCCAGTCGCGGTGGGCAGGGCTTCCGCCATGGGACGCCCGTCGGGAGTGCCAGGACCAACGCCTAGATCGAGGCCCAGCGCTAGATTGGCGGCCTGCACGAGCTGCTCTTGCTTGGTGCGCAGAGAGGCGAGCAAATCGGCTTTTTCAGCAGCCGCCAAATCCGATTGCTCAACCTTGCCGATCAGTTCTCGCGTCAGGCTAAGGCCACGCAGCAATGGCCTTGCTGCCGCCTGATCGTTTGTCTGTGCCGCTGTAGTGGCTTCATCCACCGTTTTCGCAATCGCTTCAAGCTGCGGGCCCAGCCAGGGAGCCTTCGCTTGATCGGCGCCCAGGCGCGATGCCAGGCCGGACAACGAGGTGTCAATTCCGTCGAAGAAATCTTTTTCGTGCGCACCTGATGCCGGTGGGTTTGGCAACGCCGAATCAATCAGCTTGTAATAGCTGGTGCGGCGGCCCTCGGGAAGAGTCCATCCGCCAGCCCCTTGCGAGAGTTGGTGTTTCAGGCCCTTCCAGGCGAATTGCGCGTAGGTTTCGCCCAGCAGGGGGTCGAACTGCGAAGTGTCCAGTTGGATCGTCCAGTCTTCTGTGCCGCGAACATTGTCCATGTACAGCTTCTTCGCCTGCCACGGTTGCAGCCCCTCGCGAAGCTGCTCGGGAAAGCGCGCCGGGTCGGCAGCCGCGCGAAACGCTTCCCGGGTGAGGATTCCGGAGGCCTGATGATGGCCGTGCCCATCACGGCTGGCGCCCTGGAAGCGAGTGCAGATCACGTCTGGACGGAAGGTGCGAATCACCCGCACCATGTCGCCGAGCGCCACATCGTGGCCGTGCCACATCTGGAAGGTTTCTTCCGGCGTCTTGGAGAATCCGAAATCGGCAACCCGGGTAAAACGTTGCTCCACTCTGTAGTAACGGTCGGCTGCCAGCAACTCCAGGGTGCGAACGATACCGAGCTCATCCAGGAGATTACTTCCAATTTTGTTCTGGCCGCCTTCGCCGCGATTCAGGGTGAGCTGCAGGGCGGTCACGCCGTGGCCGCGAGATTCGAGCGTGAGCATGCCGCCGTCTTCGTCGTCAGGGTGGGCGACCGTGTGCATGAGGCGCGCCGTGGTATGCAGACGGCGCAACATCTCTTTCAGCCCCGCGTCGCCAGTATCGATTGGAAGCGGCTTGGTATCGACCCAGGGAGATGGAACTTGCGCGAAGGCTGTCGTTGCCAGAAGCGCGAGGGCCAGGCACAGCCTGACACGCGCACCTAGATAACGCAGGAGACTGTTGCGGTTAGAGAATGCCATCGGTTGTCACGAACAGAATTAGCACTATAGCGGCTGAAGTACAGAGTACACAAACACAAGGCCCGGCGCTCAACCACTCCAATCCACCCGCCGCGGCGGGGCGTGGCTTGGGGACCCCGGTACAAGCCGGGCCAGTCAGGCAGTTGTCGCAGAATCAGACGTACCCCTCATCTACGTAGCACCACTTCCAATCGCCCGACTTGAACGCCTGCATCACGGGATGTCCCGTCTCCTTGAAGTGCTTGTTGGCGTGCTGACCGGGAGAGGAATCACAACAGCCGACATGTCCGCAGCTCAGACATCTGCGCAGTTGCACCCAACGCTGGCCGGTCTCGAGACATTCCTTGCAGCCCTCGCCGCTCGGCGCGACATTGGGATTGGCTTGCTTTACGTGCTCACACTTAGCCATGAGGCCTCCCTCAAAAAGACATCTTTCTTGGATGAACCGGCCCGAGGGTCAGATTCCCGCAATCCAGCGCGCCGGATCGCAACAGTGAATCGATGCGGCAGCGCAACCGCGTGTCTATAATGGACTTTCGCGACGCATCGCCACTGTGGGAGCGGCAAATTAGCTCCGTCGGCGTATTTGGCGATTGGTGACTGTCGCGCCGGATTCCTTCATGATTCAAACCCTATTTGGCAGCACCGAAGAAAAGCCTAGTTTCCTCCAACGCATGAAAGAGGCGGTCACGCGCACGCGCGAGACCCTTAGCGAGCGGATTGAAGAGGTAGTCGCGATCCGCAAGGAAATTGACCGCGATACCCTGGACGATTTGGAGGCGACCCTGCTTACCGCCGATCTCGGCACTGCGACGACCTCGACCGTGCTGGCGGCCTTGCGCGAGAAAGTCGATCGCAAGCAGGTGGGCAACGTCGAGGAGTTAAAGCGCGTGTTGAAAGACGAACTATTGGCCATCCTGAATACCACGGACAAGAAGCCGGTCCAGAAAGTTGATGGCGAACCGGAAGTGATCCTGGTGGTCGGGGTCAATGGGGTGGGCAAGACCACGACCATCGGCAAGCTGGCGCACACTTTGCGCGGCCAGGGTAAAACCGTGCTGCTGGCGGCGGCGGACACGTTTCGCGCCGCGGCCATTGAGCAGCTCGAGATTTGGGGCGATCGCACTGGGACCGAAGTCATCAAGAACAAGCCGGGCGGTGACCCGGCGGCGGTGCTCTTTGACGCCATGAAAGCTGCCAAAGCGCGCAACATTGACTACGTCATTGTGGATACCGCTGGCCGTCTGCATACCAAAACCAGCCTGATGGAGGAACTGGCGAAGATGCGCCGCACCGCGCAACGCCTCAGCGCCAACGCCCCTCACGAGACCTTGCTGGTGATGGACGCCACCACCGGCCAGAACGGCTTGCAACAGGCGCGGTTGTTCACGCAATCCGCCGGCGTCACCGGAATTGTGCTCACCAAACTCGACGGCACTGCCAAGGGCGGCGTGGTGGTGGCCATCTCGAAGGAACTTGGCTTGCCAGTGCGCTACGTTGGAGTGGGTGAAAAGGTTGGCGATCTGCTGCCCTTCAACCCGCAGGACTTCGTGAATTCGCTATTCAATTGAAATGAGCGGCACCTCAAGCGACGAAGCGTTCATGCAGCAAGCGCTGGAACTGGCCCGCAAAGGCATTGCCCTCGCTTCGCCGAACCCGTGCGTTGGCGCGGTGCTGGTCGACGCAGCGGGCAAGGTCATCGGTCGCGGTACGCATACTTACGAGGGCCGCAAACACGCCGAACTGCTGGCGTTGGAAGAAGCCGGGGACCGTGCCCGTGGCGCCACCCTCTATGTGAATCTCGAACCCTGCTCCCACGTGGGACGCACGGGCCCATGCGCGGACGCCCTCATCGCCGCCGGGGTGAAGCGCGTCTTCGTGGCTATGCGCGATCCTAATCCTGCGGTCGGCGGACAAGGATTGGCCCGATTGCGCAACGCCGGGATCGAAGTGCAGGAGGGCCTTGGTGAAGCCGAAGCCAGGAAGCTGAATGAGTCCTTCGCGAAATATGTCCGTCACAAGACTCCGTTCGTTACTCTCAAGACGGCGATGACGCTCGACGGAAAGATTGCTCCGCCTCCGGGAGAAAGCGCAACTCCTGGGGCCCTGGGCCCGCTCACGGCGATTGGCGGGTGGATCACCAGTGAAGAAGCACGGGCGCACGTGCACGAACTGCGTCACGCCAGCGATGCCATCATGGTAGGCGTGGGCACCATCATCGCCGACGATCCACTGCTTAGCGATCGCGCCGGCCTTCCCCGCCGCAGGCCATTGCTGCGCGTGATCCTCGATTCGCGCTTGCGTTTGCCGCTTGACTCGCGCGTGGTTAAGACAGCACGGGAGGATCTCATCGTATTCTGTTGTTTCGCAGAGGAGAACAAGCGGCGTGAACTGGAGGCGCGCGGCGTGATTGTGGAGCAGGTCCCGATGCGCCATCCCGTCGAAGACGGCACCATTCCCTTTCCCGGCAGGTCCCCGACCGTCGACGGGCGGCCTGATCTCGAAAGAGTGTTGGCTAACCTTGGCGGGTGTGAAATCACCAGCCTGATTATCGAAGGCGGGGCCATGGTGAATTGGGCTGCGTTGTCGGCAGGCGTGGTGGATAAGATTTTCTTTTACTACGCTCCGAAGATTCTCGCGGGCACGGGTTCCATTCCGTTTGCGCTGGGCGCGGGGTATCGCCGCATCAGCGAAGCGGCTTACGTGAAATCCGTTGTCCTCCATCGCTTCGGAGAGGATTTTGCCGTGGAAGGCTATCTACGCGATCCTTACGCGGATGACATTTCCGTGGTGCCTGCACCAAGATAGGATTAATAATCGGCCTCGTCAGCGAGGCTAAATGTGAGGTCATCATCATGTTTACTGGACTAGTTGAAGAAGTCGGAACCATTGCCAGCATTGTTGAACGCGGCGGCAATCACCGCATCACCATCAACGCCCGGGCCACCGCGAAGGAGTTGCAGCAGGGGAACAGCGTGGCCGTCAGCGGCGTCTGCCTGACCGCGCTCGATATCACGCCGCAATCCTTCTGCGCCGACCTGGCCGCGGAAACTTGGAGGCTGACCTCGCTCTCTCGCATCACCGAGGGCGCGCTGGTAAACCTGGAATTGCCGCTAAAGGCGGATGGCCGCATGGGCGGTCACATGGTGCAAGGACATGTGGATGGCACGGGCCGTTTCGTGGGCCTGCAGCCAATCACCAACGCGGACGACTTCTGGCTGCTCATCGATATCCCGGAGGACCTCGAAAAGTATGTTGTGTTCAAGGGCTCAATCGCCATTGAAGGTATCAGCCTCACGGTGGCGAAGCTGGAAGGTCTGCGGCTTACCATTGCCATCATCCCGCACACCGTGAAGATGACGAACCTGGCTTCCTTGAAGCCCGGCGATCCGGTGAACATCGAGACCGACATCATCGCCAAGTACCTGGAGAAATGGACCAGGCGCGATGAGCAGAGCGGAGCGCTCACCGTAGAGCGGTTGGTCGCGCAAGGTTTCTGAGGCCGTTGCGAACTTTTCAACATTGCGAGCCAGGGCAGAGCGGCGCTTTAGCTGGGTTCATCTGTTTCGGTAGCTTTGAAGGGGCACGGCTTCAGCCGTGCCGTTCTGAGCGTGAAGAGTTGGGCTTCAGCCCCTGAGGGAAGTCGCACTTCGCCTCAACCCCCGAAGTCCCTCAGTGGCTAGTCTAAAGCCAGGATAAATGACAGAAGGTTACGGCACGGCTGAAGCCGTGCCCCTTCAAAGGCGCGAAATCCACATAAAGCATTCAGCTTGGCACCGCGTCTATCAAAACCGCGCGTCACACCCGCGGTTCGTGCGGCGGACGTTGCGCCCCAAAGTAGTGCTCGAAGTCCAGAGAGTCGAGTTCGAGGAATTCCTGCACGATGGGCTCCTTGCAGTTAGCCATTTCCGCAAAGGTCCCAAAGAAGATGGCGCGCGCCTCGTGCAGAAACAACAGGCGGTCAGACAGCTTTTTGGCCAGGGCCATGTCGTGGGTGACTACGATGCTGGTGAGCTTCAACTGCTTCTTTAGTTTCTTGATCAAGTCGCCCAGCAGGTGCGCCATCAGCGGATCGACCATGGTGGTGGGCTCATCGTAGAGCACCGCGTCAGGCTGCGCCGCCAGCGCGCGGGCAATGGCTACGGAACGCTTCATGCCGGTCGACAGGTCGGACGGCAGCATGTCGCGGAACTCCCGCACGCCCACCATTTCAAGCAGGCCGTCGATGATCTGATAGATCTGCTCCTCCTGCAAACCACCCCGTTCGCGCAGAGGAAACGCAATATTCTCGCCAATCGTTAGGGAATCGAAGAGCGCTCCATTTTGAAACACCATGGTCACCTTCTTGCGGATGCGCTCCAGGTCGTTTTCGCCGTAATCGGTGATGTCTTCGTAGGCGACCCAAACCCGCCCCTTGTCGGGCTTAAGGAAGCCCATGATCTCGTGCAGCGCAACCGACTTCCCTACCCCGCTTCGCCCCAGGATGCAAACCGTCTCGCCGGGCATGACGTCGAAACTCACGCCGTTGAGCACGACATTGCTGCCGAACGCTTTGTGCACATCCTGGAACTCGATATAGGGCTTGCGCTCGTTCATTGGCCGTTGCCTCTCACTCGCAAGACATCTTCCTGCTGCACCAGATCTTCATATTCTTCGACAGTATTCACATTGCGAAAAAGCATGGGCGAGAAACCCGCCGCACGGATTTCAGCTTCAGAGATATGGCGCGTAGGCACGAGCGAGAACAGGTGTCCGATCTTATAATCGCCACTTTTCAGCGCCTGTTCGGCCATGACTCGCAAAGGGCGATGGTAAATCGCGGTCAGCGGTTGCAGCCCGCCCAGTGCCTCGGGAACCACGGCGAGCTCGCCGCTGGCGCGCGCCTGTTGCAGCAGCCAGGCGAGAAAATCTGGCCCTATCGAGGGCGTATCCACCGCGAGCATCAGGTTAAGCTCCGTTTGGGTAATACATAAGGCAGCGTGGATTCCGCCAAGCGGGCCGCAATCGGGGAAGACATCCTCTACCACATCGCCGTATTGCGCATAGCGATCGCGCGGACCGGCGATAAAAACCGTGTTGGCGACGGCCGCAGCAGTGTGCAAGGCGCGCTCCAGCAGCGTCTGGTTGCCAACGGTGAGCAGCGCTTTGTCCGACCCCATGCGCGAACTCTGACCGCCCGCGAGGATAAAAGCAGTTACATCGTCCACGCCGACATCATACCGGACTTCAGATGTTCGCCATTCGCTTTTCGCTAAAAGAACTCGGATGCGACCCCTGGGGCCGGCCTGGTCTCGTCGGTATGTGCTCCGGCCAAACCCTCTAGTTCTGAATCCGCTGTAGATTTGCGACTTTCGCGAACAAGCGAAGAGCGAAAAGCGGCGTTATGCGTGGCCCGGGCGAAATGTGCTGGTCTTGGGAATGCAGCCGTTGATCTCGATGGCGACAATGCGTCCAGCGTGGTCCAGTTCGAGGGTGGCTGGAGCGTTGAACACCGCATCGCCGTTCAGGCCCGGCAAGGCAATAAACACGCGGTTCTCCACGCATGCCGCCGTCGGATCACGTTTCAGAAAGGAAAGGGCGTGATCGTTGCGGCACATCTTGGGCAGCATAAAGCTGATATCGGCCACATCTCCCGTCTCCGACACGGAGAGGGCCGCCTCGACGGAAATCCGCGACTCTACTTCGTCTCCCTCGACCTCGGTCGGCGGTTTGAAGCAAATGTAATACTCGAACCCTGATTCCGGATCGAACGGACTTCGATCAATCTGAAACGCCATACGGCCGCCTCCTGGCGTGCCGGTCCACAGTTAGGCATTGCATAGTAAACGAATGCGCCCCTGCACGCAAAGTGTCGAATCGAGTCCCCTTTCTCGCGGCGGTTGGACCGGGCTGTATTGGCTGCCAGTTTTTCCCTTGGAACGAACCGTTCCGGGGGCGATCGACCTCGAAACCTGGTCCGTGTACGCCGCTCTGATATATTTTCGTTGGTATCGCTTTTCCGGAACCAAGCATGCCAATTTTCTCGCCGAAGGAAATCGCTAAGGAGCAAGTGGGGGCGGTGCAGGATTACTCCCTGCTCGCCGGCCGCTCGCTTACCAATATCTTCGGGCATCCTCGCTACTTTGCCGACACCCTGTTGCAGGCCGATTCCATCGGGGTCGGATCGCTGCCCATCGTGATCTTGACGGGTTTCTTCACCGGGGCGGTGCTGGCTTTGCAAACCTCCAGCACTTTGCAGCAATTCGGTTCGTTGTCGCTGACCGGCAAACTGGTTTCGCTGTCGATGGTGCGCGAGCTGGGCCCGGTGTTGACGGGACTGATGGTGGCTGGCCGCAACTCCAGCGGTATGGCCAGCGAACTGGGCTCCATGAAAGTCACCGAGCAGATCGATGCCATGCGCGCCATGGGGGTTGATCCATCCAAGAAACTGGTCACCCCGCGGGTCGTCGCCAGCGTGGTGATGCTGTTCTTCCTCAGCATCATCTCCGACCTGGTGGGGCTGACAGGTGGATTCATGATCTCGTACCTGTTGTTGGGGCTGGATCCCAACCAGTACTGGACCACCGCTTACCAGGCGTTGCGCTTTGGGGACGTGTTCATGGGGTTATGCAAGCCCGTCTTCTTCGGCTTTATCATCTCCAGCATAGGCTGTTATTACGGCCTCTCCGCCAAGGGCGGCACGCAAGGCGTGGGACGAGCTACCACGCAAGCCGTGGTCGCCGCGTCAGTTCTCATCCTGGTCAGCGATTTTTTCATCACCCGGCTGCTTATGGGGATCTTCCAGTACTAATGTCCAGCCTTGCACCGCCGGCCGAGCAGTGCCAACCGACAGCCACATCCAAGGCTGACGCCGCCATTCGCTTCGAAAACGTTGAAATTGCTTTCGATCACCCGGTGCTGGAGGGTATTTCTTTTCAACTGCCCCATGGTGAAACCAAGATCCTGATGGGTGAGGCGGGCACGGGAAAAACCTTGGTCCTGAAACTGGCCCTCGGATTACTGAAGCCTGACGCTGGGCGCATCACGGTCCTCGGCGAAGAGATTACGCAAATGCGCGAGGAGGACCTGTTTGCGCTGCGGCGCAAGATCGGTATGGTCTTCCAGGAGAGCGCGCTCTTCGATTCGTTGACGGTGGAGGAGAACGTAGCCTATCGCCTCATGGAAGAGACGGGCAGGCTGACCGATGAAATCCATGGCCGGGTGCTGGAGGCCTTGCGCTTCGTCGAACTGGAGCATACCGTTGATCTGTTCCCGTCGGAGCTTTCCGGCGGCATGCGCCGCCGGGTGGCAATTGCGCGCGCCATCATCACCCGGCCGGAAGTCATCCTTTATGATTCTCCCACCGGTGGCCTCGACCCCGTGACCTCGGACACGATCATCGAGCTCATCGTCAAACAGCGCGACGTGTATGGGACCAGCTCTCTGCTGGTGACCAATCGTCTGCAAGACGCGTTCACCATGGCGAGCCACTGTTTCGATCAGAAGCTGAACAAGATGGTGCCGGTCACTGACGGTGGCGTCCGCGACCTACACACCAGGTTCCTGATGCTGCGGGATGGACAGATCATCTTCGAAGGGACCGCCGCCGATCTGCTGCGCAGCAACGATCCCTACATTCGCGAATATCTAAGCTAGGCGTGCTATCGGACAGATGCCGCAGCCATCTCCGCCTGCCGCTTCTGCACGCGCGCCAGCCGCTCGCGGCCCTCGGCAGAACCCTCAACCACTTTCTGCAGGTTGGAAAGGAAGTCTGGCATTCCCGACTTCTGCCGGAATTCCTCCAGGAAAGGCTGAATTTTGCCATACGCAAAGTACATTTCCTGGCAGGTATCGTAGACCAGGAGCGCGTTCAGGGTCCCATGGACCACCAAGGCAGCCACCATCTCCCAATAACCGTACACCTGGCGGAGATACGCATTTTCCTTGCTGCCAAACGCGTTGGTGAGGGCGAGAATCTCGTCCACGGACTTGGGCGCAAAGCCAACTACGAAATTCCGGGCTTCGCGCATGACCGGCTCACGGCGTAGATCGTAAAGCTTCAGGATAAGTTCGGCGTCTTGATGGGTGGCTTGTGCGGTGCTCATGGATTCTCCCTATGGTTATGTTCGAAGTCATTCATCGCCAGCATTAACAGCATGAAGGGGCGCGATGTTTGGTGGCGCCCCAGGAAGACTGAGTTTGCGATGGTTTATTTTTGTCCGCCGGACTTCGCCATCTGAGCAAAGACTTCGCGGGCCCGCCGCTCCATCTCCTCCGGGGCAACGTCCTCGACGTGCTGTCCCAGCGCCCAGGTATGGCCGAAGGGGTCTTTGAGCTGACCGTAACGGTCGCCCCAGAACTGGTTCGCCAGCGGCATGGTCACGGTTGCGCCGGCAGCGACGGCTTGGTTAAACAACTTGTCGATGTCGTCCATGAAGAGATTCAGCACTACACAACTGCCACCCAGCGTCTTGGGCGAGGGCGAGCCCATACCCGGGAATTCATCAGCCAGAAACAGTCTGGAGTCGCCGATTTTGAATTCCGCGTGCATGACCTTTCCGTCCGGGGTCTTGTGGACCTCACCAATCTGCGCGCCGAATGCCTTCTTGTAGAACTCCAGCGCCTCGGAAGCGCCGTTTATCACCAGGTGCGGGGTAATCGTATGGGAGCCTTCAGGAACCGCTTTCACCGCCATATCGCCATTCTCCTTTACTAAGAAATGCCCGGCTGCAAGGCCGGGCTGCGTTTTGCTGGAACCGTTACCTATTATGCAACAGCTTCCGGCTGGATTTCCCGCGAGTAGTCACATTTAACCGTACTTTCATCCCCGGCTTTCTTCTTCCCGCGGCTCTTGCCGGAGCTCTTAGGCTCGTCGCTTTCAGTGCGTTTGTTGTTCGGACACACCAGGAAGTTGCCCGACTTCAGGTTCTTCTCCAGCAGATACGGGCTGCCACACTCGGGACAGGGCTCAGCCACCGGCCTGTAGGCCGAGGTGAATCGGCACTTCGGATAGTTGGAGCAGCCGTAAAAGAAGTTGCCGCGGCGCGCTTTTTTCTCCGCCAGCTCGCCCGTCCCACACTGGGGACACTTCACCCCGATGTAGTTTTGCTTCACCCACTTGCACTCCGGATAGCCGCTGCAAGAAATGAACTCTCCATAGCGGCCATGCCGCAGCAGAAGGTTGCGTCCACACTGGGGGCACTTTTCATCGAGCGGGATGTCGGGGACCTTCTTCGCCTGGTCGAGCCGGCGCGTGGTCTTGCAGTCGGGATATCCGGTGCAAGCCATGAACTGCCCGAAGCGTCCGCGCTTGAGTACCATCGGCCGGCCGCAGTTTTCGCAGTATTCCTCCTGCGTGGTTTCCTGCACATCGGCCGAGTCGAGGTCGGGCAGGTCGATCGGGTTTTCCTTGGTGAACGTGCAACTGTTGGGATCGGTTTTGTCGTACGCGCTGCACGCATAAAACGACCCGTGCTTGCCCCATTTGATGACCAGCGGCGAGCCGCACCGCTCGCACTTCTCGTCGGTGGGCTTCTCCATCCGCTTCACGTTCTCCATGTGCTTTTCGGCATAATGGAGTTCCCTCTCGAACTTCTTGTAGAACTCGGCCAGAGCGTCGGTCCAACGTTGCTTGCCGTCCTCGATCTCGTCGAGTTCCTCTTCCAGCCGCGCCGTGTATTGCAGATCGAAAATATCTTTGAAGTTGGCCACCAGCAGATCGGTGACCACAAATCCAATTTCGGTGGGAATAAACTTTCCCCCGATCTTCTGCACGTATTGCCGCTCCTGGATGGTGCTGATGATGGCTGCGTAGGTGGACGGACGTCCGATGCCGCGCTCCTCCAGTTCCTTCACCAGCGAGGCCTCGTTGAAGCGCGGCGGAGGCTCGGTAAAGTGCTGTTCGGCATCGACCCCCTTCAGGGTCAGCTTCTGGCCTTCGGCCAGCACTGGCAGCTTGTGCTTTAACGCCTCGTCCTCTTCGTCCTTGGCATCCTTCGATTCCTCGTAGACCTTCAGGAAGCCTTCGAACTTGAGCACCGAGCCAGTAACCCGGAAGCGATACACGTCGTTGCCGTTCTTGGCGTCGATGTCCACGGTAGTCTGGTCAAAGACGGCGGGGTTCATCTGCGAGGCGACAAAACGCTGCCAGATGAGCTTGTAAACCTTGTACTCGTCTTCCTGGAGATATTGCTTGATCCGGTCGGGATGCCGGGAAGCAGCCGTCGGGCGGATGGCTTCGTGCGCCTCCTGGGCGCCCTTCTTCGACTTGTAGGTGTTCGGCATTTCCGGCAGGAACTCCTTGCCGTACTCTCTGCCAATCAGTTCGCGCACCTCGACCTTGGCATCGTTCGACACCTGGGGCGAGTCGGTGCGCATGTAAGTAATGAGTCCGACGGTGCCTTCGTCGCCGAGATCAACGCCTTCATACAGGCGCTGGGCGATCATCATGGCGCGTTTCACGCTGAAGCGCAGCTTGCGCGAAGCGTCCTGCTGGAACTTGCTGGTGGTAAACGGCGCTGCCGGACTGCGACGGCGCTCGCGCTTGTCAACTGAACGGACGCTCCAGTCAGCGGTCTCGATCGCAGCCTTGACTTTGGCGGCATCTTCGCCGTTCGTCACGGGCGTCTTTTCGTCGCCAATGCCAATGAACCGCGCCGCGAACGTCGGCGGCTTGTTTGCGTGCAGATGGGCGTCAATCGTCCAGTACTCTTCCTTGACGAAAGCTTTGATATCGCGCTCGCGCTCAACGATCAGTCGCAAGGCGACGGTTTGCACGCGTCCTGCGGATATCCCCCGGCGCACTTTGTCCCATAACAGCGGCGACACCTGGTACCCGACCAGCCGGTCGAGAACGCGGCGGGTCTGCTGCGCATCCACCAGATTGCTATCGATGTCGCGCGGATGGAGGAATGCTTCCTGCACGGCGCGCTTGGTAATTTCGTTGAAGGTGACGCGGCGGATGGCGACCGTGCCCTTCTTGCTCTTCTTCTTGCCACCGACCGAGTCACCCCCAAGTTCTTCGGCTAGGTGAGCGGCGATGGCTTCCCCTTCGCGGTCGGGGTCAGGGGCCAAATAGATGGCATTGGCTGTCTTCGCCAGCTTCTTCAGCCTGGCGACGACCTTCTCCTTGCCTGGAATGATCACGTACTCGGTCGCAAAATTATCGTCGAGATCGACCCCGAGCGACCTCTTGGGCAAGTCCTTGATGTGTCCGAGCGAGGCTTCGACCTCATAGCCCGAGCCGAGATATTTCTGGATCGTCTTGGCTTTGGTGGGGGACTCGACGATGACTAAACCTTTTGACAATGGAACCTCAAACCTGTGAATTACGTTTACGAAGCTAGCACGGTTTCGGCGAGAGGGGCAAAGGGGGGACGCTTTTCGCTTTTCCCCAAAGCTTTTGACGCCGATTCTCGCGCGCCGCGGACGCCTCGAAGCCTCTGCAGAAAAGCGGTCAGCATCTGCCGGACACTAGTCAGGTCTCTGAGGAGATTGGCGTATTCAGTGGTGGTTAGTAACCCCAAATCCTTCGCCAGCCGCAAATGATTTTGCAACTCACTCGCTGATCCACTAGCGATCTGGACGTAGCGGGCCAGTTCGACATCGCCCAGCGGCCACATCCTTCCGCCAGATTCGCGCCAATGGAACTGCTCGCCCTGCGGATTTGACTGGTCAGTCCAAAGCTCTCCGATCTGGGAAACCGCTCGGTAGCGCGATAGACCTTTATCAGGACGAACCTCCGTTTGTTGCCTTAGCGAAAAGCGAAAGGCGAAGAGCGAAGAGCGCTTCCCCTACATCGTCCTCACAAAGTACTTCCCCGGCAGTTGCCGGATGCGGCCACTCAGTTCCAGCTCGAACAGCGCACTGAAGATCTCAGAAGACGAAAGGTACGAAGCCAGGCGCTCGACCAGCTGGTCGATGTGAATGGATTCGTCCGCTCGCATGAGGGCATAAACCCTTTTCTCACTCGGCGGCAACTCAGCCGCCTCAAACAGTGATGACGGAACGCCCTCCTCCGATGCAGGAGCGTCCGGCGGAGTGAGGGCCAGACGGACATCGGCAGGTAGCGCTTCCCACACATCCTCCCATGTGGCTACGAGCGCGGCGCCCTGCTTAATCAACGTGTTAGGCCCCCAGGAAAGTTTGTTGGTGACGTTGCCCGGCACCGCGAAAACCTCCCGTCCCTGCTCTAAGGCACAGCGGGCCGTCACCCGGGTTCCGCTGAACTCCCCCGCCTCGAGCACCAAAACGCCGATGGCAATGCCACTGATCAGCCGATTACGGATGGGAAAATTCTGCGGCGCCGGAAAAGTTCCCAGCGGAAATTCGCTGAGAATGGCGCCGCCCTCAGCCAGTATCTGATCGGTGATTTTGCGGTTCTCCGCCGGGTAAACGACGTCGATCCCGGTACCCCAGATCGCCACGGTGTGACCGTGTGCCTGCAAGGCCCCACGATGCGCGGCGGTATCTACACCTCGCGCCATCCCACTGAATATGATGAGCCCACGGGCCGCAAGGTCGCAGGCCAGCCGCTCCGCCATGCCCGTTCCATAGGGCGTGGGATGCCTGGTGCCGACAATCGCAATCCCTGGCTTATCTATAACTTCTGCATTTCCCTTTAGGTAAAGCACGAGCGGCGGATCATAAATCTCCAGCAGCCGCCGAGGAAATTCCGCGTCCCCGGGAACGATGACTTCAGCGCCCAGTTCTCGGGCATGGTCAAATTCGGCATTGGCCAGTTCCATCGACTTACCTAAAGCCAGACTCTGCGCCGCCGCGCTGGCCAGGCCGGCCGCTTCCAGTTCGGTCAGCGACGCAGTGAACAACCGGTCAATGCCCCCGTACATTTCAACCAGCTTGCGGCCGCGTCCGGTGCCCACGCCGGGAGTCAACCACAAAGCCAGCCATTGTAGATGCTCCAAGATAATGTCACCCCATAACTGCAACGAGACTTTGTCACCCTGTAAGGATGGTGACCATGAGCCAGAAAGAGTTCCAACGGGTGAAAGTGATTGAGAATGCAGCGGGCGGGAGGCTGAGCGTACGCGAAGCCGCCCGCCTGCTGCAACTGAGTGAACGCCAGGTGCAGCGCCTCAAACGCCGCTATCAGCCCGATTCCCTCGCCTGGGTGCAGCACGGCAATCGCGGACGCTGCATGCCTTGGGCGGTTTCCATTCCCCAGAAGCAGTTGATCTTGAGCCTGGCCCGCGGCAAGTACCAAGGCTTCAACGATTCCCACCTCGCGGAAAAACTCCAGGCCGAGGAGAACCTCGCCGTCAGCCGCGAGACCGTGCGCCGCCTCTTGCGCGCCGCGAAACTGGCTTCTCCGCAGAAGCGCCGACCTCGCCAATACCGTTCTCGTCGGCCGCCCCGTCCACGCTTCGGCATGATGGCGCTCACCGATGCCAGCCGTCATGACTGGCTCCAAGGCCGCGGCCCCCAGCTCACGCTCATCGGTTTTCAGGATGACGCCACCGGCCAGATCCTGGCCGCGCACTTCCAACTCGAAGCCGAAAATACCCTCGGCTATCTCCGCGCTCTCCGCTCCATGATCGCCACTCACGGCATCCCGCTCAGCCTCTACCGCGACCGCCACAGCATCTTCCAGCGCAACGATGCCCACTGGACCCTGGCCGAACAGCTCGCCGGAAAACAAACTCCCACTCAACTCGGACGGGCTCTCGAAGAACTCGGCATCCAACAAATCCCCGCCTATTCGCCTCAAGCTAAGGGCCGCATCGAACGCGCCTGGCGCACCTTTCAGGACCGTCTGGTCAGCGAACTCCGCCTCGCTCACGCCACCACTTTGCAGCAAGCCAATGCCGTGCTCGATCGCTTCTGTGCCGACTACAACCAACGCTTCGCGCGTCCTGCCGCCGAGGCCGCTTGTGACTTTCGCTCCTTGCCGCGTCGCTTCGATCTGGCCCGCTGCCTCAGCTTGCACTATCAGCGCGTCGTCGCCGCCGACCACACCGTCACTTTAGGCACCCACTCCATCGCGCTGCCGCCCTTGCCCGGCCATCGCGGCTACGCCGGAGAAACCGTGGAACTCTCGCACCAGCTCGATGGCACCCTGCGCGTCTATCGCGGCGACCTTCTGCTGCGCGCTCTGCCCCTGCCGCTCGAAGAACACGCCCACCGCCGCCCTGTGCCCATCCCCACCGCGCAGAAACGAAAGACCCCAATGCCCCGCATCTATAACCTCTCCGGCCGCCCCGCTTTAGCGGCCGTTACTTAAACGATAAGGGGGTGACAGAGTCTCGTTGCAGTTAATACGACATTTTCTCGTTGCAACTACACCACAAAGCCAGCCATTGCAGTTTGCGGGTCACTGCGTAATCGTGAGATCTCACCGGTGCTTCAGCGTGCATAGCAGCCCCCCAGGCGACAAAGGTGTCCACACAGTCGCACAGTAACCATCAACGTGGTTACCGTCAAGGGAGCCGGTCACCAGTGCAGGTGAGGTCTTGCCAACTTGAAAGCAGCTTAGAGCGATTCCAGAGTTGGTCTATCCGAGCTGTACCGGTAGAGCGGGCCTTCAGGCCCGCGTCCAGGGGGCCATACACTTCTTAGCTTCAGCCGCTGAGGTCAACGACCTCAGCGGCTGAAGCACTTTCCTCCCGGCGCCCGAACGCGGCGCTAAAGCGCCGCTCTGCCCTCGCTCGCAGGATACAGATACTTTGCAATCGCTCTGATGGGCGTCAGATCTCAGGGTGAGGTGAGATTACTTTGGCATCCTTGCGGCTACATGCACCAGTTCCAGACTGAATGGTTGCGGCGTAACGCTTGCCACCCCCGAATATGGACTATCCAGCGACCATACTAAACATAACGTCTTAAGTAATTGCGCATAATCGGCGCAAGGTTTCGTTTGGGCCGGCCCAGCTGACGAACTCCGTTTCCACCGTGGTCGTGACCTCTTGGAGCAGCGGAAAGTATCGGTT